>JAESGG010000003.1_pt1 | contig 471229 bp, 407 predicted proteins | sample 9266231 | NCBI WGS metagenome assembly JAESGG01 (sample SAMN14515337, study PRJNA621664) | algae metagenome | isolation source: Aphanocapsa sp. GSE-SYN-MK-11-07L and co-occurring heterotrophs from wet... | place: USA: Grand Staircase Escalante National Monument, Utah | collected 2006-04-16 | reverse complement strand
CTCCACAAGTGTGGTGCGCATCTTATCAAAAAACATTTTTATGTAAAGGAAATTACTCAACTTTTTTGTCTGACTGCCGATAAAGCAAACAATATGATGTTTTTGTGCAGATTTTATGCTGATTAATGAGTGGCAAACCGGTATACGGTTAAATGAGGCGATACAGCAGCACCGGCTGAGTGATTTTTCACTCTGGCTGGCTTTTTTGTCACCTGCTGTTGAAGAGTTTGCTCAGTTTTATACGCCAGATACACAAAGTGCCAGATTTCAGCCTGACTTGTATCAGCAACTGGGGATCCAGCAAGCACGGCCTTTTTCATTTTCACCTGAAGATGAAGTGCATTTAAAGCAGCAGGCCACAGCTTTTCAGCAAGGCGGCGCAGTCGCTTTGCATTTAATGCAGTGCCTGCAAGGTGCGCCTTTGGTGATGGAAGATAATAAACAAAAACTACCGGATGAAGTGAAATCAGGCTTAAGTTTGCATGCAAGACGTCATCTGGTTCAGCAAAAACCAGAGATGATGGTGGCTGATCCTACGGCTTTGTATGAGATTCTAAATCAGCTGCACGCCTGATCAGGCGGTTACCTTTGGTGCTGACATTTTTTAAATTTAAGGCCACTGCCACAAGGGCAGGCATCATTGCGGGATATCCGGGTTGCAGCATGTTCTGTTAATACACCACTGCAATACATCCAGTGGCCTTGCTCCAGCTCAAAATCCGACACTTCATCCAATAATTCCAGTTTATCGCCCACCAGATAGGAGGCAATAAAGTGCACCTGCTTTGTTGTTAACTTCGCATCGTCAATAATCTTCAGGCCAATAAAACGTACTGCTTTGGCAAAATCGGCAATATCAGCGAGGCTATGCTCTCCCCGCGCTTTGGAATGGTAGGTCTGCAGAATATAGTGGTAACACTGCGGGTTTGTCTCATGATGGCAATAGGCACTGTAACGCGAGCGCATCAGTTGCTCTGGGGTTTCTGCAAAAGCCTGACCACAGATCAGAGGCTCACAACAGGCGGTAAAGGTTTTACCTGAACCGCAATAACATGGAAAAGACAACACAGCCACCAATTTTAGTACTCACTCTGCTTTTGATGATTCAATGCAGCACTTCATTAAAAGCTTCAGCATAATTCATCAATCAAAATCTTAATCAGAGCCTAGTGTAAGCAAAATGGCAGTCAGGGCCAAGCCAGTTGTGTTTTAGCCGGGCTTGTGGCCTGAATTAGTGACTTACCGCAATACGTGGGTTGATGCTCTGGGCTTGAGCTACATCGCTGCTTAACTGATAAAAACAGGTTTGATGCTGCTCAGCCAGTTGTTGATAATGCTGCAATGAGCTTTCACTGAACTGATCCTGCCAGACGACAACAGCACTGCAGGTACTGCTGCTTAATGCGTCACTTAGTACGGTATGAATGTTGCTGATCTGTTTTTGCTGGATCACCAGCACTTTGGACATGTCTAAATCAAAGCCACTGAAGGTCGATTTATCCGGCAATTGGTTCGGTGCCAGTAGCAACACCCAGCCAGATTGTTGTTGGTGCTGCTGAATAATAAACAGCAATTCAGGCAAAGCCAGCTGGCCGGCAGTCACCTGCAATTTTTGATAAAACGCGGTTTGACCGGTTTTATGCTGTAACTGGTTTTGGCCAACTGAGAGGTGGGCGTGAACTGCTTTGTTTAAATTCAACATGGTGATGCTCCAATACTGTTTGCATGTACAGTGTATGGATATACAGTAGTTTTCTGTTGTTTAAAAAGCAAGCTCTTTTTTAAAAGTTTTTGGTTGTTTTTTGCTCTTTTTTTAAAGCTAATCTGTTACTTATTGTTTTGTAACGTTATTCTTTCAAAGCGTTCAGCTGCCAATTGCTGAGCTTGCTGCTGGTCAATTAGTGTTAAGTGTTTACACAGTACTGTACAAGCTTGTTGTGCTGTACTGTCCTGTTGTAAAGCCGCCAGAATAAACCAGCTATATGCGAATACTGCCGACTTCGGCACACCAGCACCTTTTAAATAGCAATGACCCAACTGAACCTGAGCCTGCAGATGACCAGTGTAAGCTGCGCGACAATAATAAGTCGCAGCCTGGTGCAAATCCTGTTGTGCAGAGCAGGTCAAAGCCTGCTGAAAAAGTTGTTCAGCCTCTGGCTGCGCAACAGGTGCTGTTTGCATAGCCGCATCGTTTTGTGGCAAGTACGACAGCATGCTGCCAGGTGACTGCAGCAAAACCTGTAATAACTGCTGATGTTCTTTTAATTTGGCATCAACTTCAGCCAAAGTTAAATCATCAATACCCGTAAATTGTGGGCTTAAAAGTTCTGATGTGGTCATAAGTACAAAATCCGATCCTAAAAAAGCGCGCTATTAGACCCAAGCCACAGGGCAGGGTCAAGCGAATGAGTCAGCTTTGTGCTGCCATCTGTCAGATTTCTGACTATGGATGGCAGCATCAACCCTTATTCCTGCGAGAATCAAGCCAGAATTGCGCCAACTTCAATTTTAAAACACAGGCTGCCGTGCGTATCCTGTCGCAGAGAAAGGTCGCAGTCATATGACTGTCACACTGCCTTCTTACACTTCACATATTGAAGTTGTATGAGCGCAGTACCATGTGGACAGATGAAAGTTACAGGCAAGAACTGGTCAGTATTTTACAGCAGCGTAAGTTGCAGCCGCTGTTTCAGCCTGTACTGGATTTTAACACCGGTTTTATACAAGGCTATGAAGCGCTGATCCGTGGCCCATCCGACAGCCCGCTGCATTCTCCGCTCGTGTTATTTAAAGTGGCGCATCAATGTCAGCTATTACCTGAACTGGAAATGTTATGCCGCGAGCTGAGTATCGCTGCCTTTGCCGCTGCAGCTGTGCAGGGCGATCTATATCTCAACGTCAATCCGCTATTGTTGCTGTCGAACGATCACCCGTCCGGTTTAACCCTGGCTTTATTAGATAAATACCAGCTAAATCCAAGCCGCGTAGTGATTGAGTTGTCAGAGCAATATCAGGTGGATGATTCTTCTGTGCTGATTAATGCAGTGCATCATTATCGTGAACTGGGTTTTCGTATTGCCATTGACGATTTGGGCAGTGGTTTTTCCGGTTTAAAGCTCTGGTCTGAACTCAAACCTGATCTGATTAAAATTGACCGCTATTTTATCAGTCAGGTGCATGCCGACCCGACCAAAAAAGAATTTGTCCGCAGTATTATCGCTTTGGCGAAAAGTACAGGTTCTGCTGTGGTGGCTGAAGGTATTGAAACCCGCGAAGAGTTGCTGCTCTGTCAGGAATTGGGTGCAGATTATGGTCAGGGCTATTTATTAGGCCGTCCACATGCAGTGATGAGTGCTGTGGTCAATGGCAGTTATCAGCTCAATCCAAATCAGGGCAGTACACCGCCAAACTCGACCGAGCAGGTAGGCGCCTTATTATTGTCGGTGCCTGCTGTAGCTAGTGTCACCACTGTAGCGCAGTTGTTTGATTTATTTAGTAAAAACCCGCAGTGGTCCAGTTTGGCGATAGTAGAAGATGATCAGCCTGTTGGCATAGTGCAAAAGGCTGTGTTGTTTGAGCTGTTCTCAAGCCCTTATGGCCGGGCTTTGTATGAGAAGAAAAGTGTCAAAGCACTGATGGATAAAGATGCTGTGATTGTGGATGAGAACAGCAGTCTGGACCAGTTGAGTCAACAAGTGACGGATCAGGACGATGAAGGTAGCTGGTATTTTATTGTCACCCGTGAGCAAAAGTACCTGGGGTTGGGCTCAGTGCGGGCCTTGTTAAAACGTATCACCGAAAGCAAATTACAAAATGCGCGTTACGCTAATCCGCTGACTTTATTACCTGGCAACGTGCCGATTTACCGTGAAATTGATGGGTTATTGCAACGACGTAAAAGTTTTCATATTGCCTATTTTGATTTAAACGACTTTAAACCCTACAACGACACTTATGGCTACAGCAAAGGCGATTTAGTCATCCAACTGGTGGCCGAGCTATTAACCAGCATAGCGGGCGCGGGCGGACATTTTGTTGGCCATGTGGGTGGTGATGATTTTGTCGTGATCTTCACCAGCGAAAACTGGCAGGAGTTATGTCAGCAGGTGCTGAATGAGTTTGCCGAACGGGTGCTGTTTTATTACGAAAGCGCCCATGTGCAGGCTGGTGGCATTCGTAGCCAGAATCGTAGTGGTGAGCAGGTGTTTTATCCTTTACTCAGTCTGGCGGTTGGGGTAGTGTCACCCGACCCAAGGTTATGTGTTTGTCATCATGATGTCGCGGCTTTGGCCAGTGACGCCAAAACACAGGCGAAAAAACCGCAGGGCAACTTTTTGTTTATCTCACGCCGACGTGGGCCTGGTCAGAGTGGATTAGTGAATTAGTCATGGATTAAACCGCTAAACGACTGGCTAGACCAATTCAACACGCCTGCTGAGGTACACTGCACCACTTCGATAGTCGTCAGGACGGGGATCCATGTTTTTACAGCAGTTTATTAGTGAGCATAACCACGAAGTCAGTTTTAGCCGTCAGCAGGCCTGCCGTTTTGCCAAGGAAGTGGCTACAGATTTTAACCCTATCCACGACGCCGACAGTAAAAGATTCTGTGTGCCAGGTGATTTGTTGTTTGCCCATATGGTCAGCAAACATGGTTTAGCACAGAAGTTACATTGCACCTTCGCTGGTATGGTCAGCTCGGATGTGCTGCTCCACTCAGAGCAACAAGGCGATGAATGGCGCTTGTGTGATCAGCAGCAAAAAAATTACTTAATTTTGCGCCAGCAAGGCGAAGTGTTCCACGATTTGGCTTATATCGAGTCTTTAGTGAAAGACTATGTGCGTTTCTCTGGTCAAAACTTCCCACATATTCTGCAGCCTTTAATGAAGCAGCATCAGGTGATGATTAACCCTCAGCGTCCGCTGGTGATTTACGAAAGCATGACACTGGAATTCGACCGCTTTTCCGCTACTTCACCTGAGTTACGTTTAGCCCACAATGGCTTAACAGTCGAAGGCAAAAGGGGTTTAGCCCGCTTAGGTTTTGAGCTGGTCGAACATGGCGAAGTGATAGGCCGCGGCGAAAAACGTATGATTTTAAGCAGCCTGCAGCCTTACGAAGAAACAGTGATGCAGCAAATGGTCGACTTTTACAACGAGCGTAAAACTCAGTTTCAGCACGCGGTTTAAGCCTGTATTTCTGGCGCAGCTGGCTTGGATTGCTGCTGCGCTTCTGCTAAGGTGCCGCGGAATAACCCCTTTTCGTTGAGGTCGCAGATGTATTACATGATTTGTTCAGAAGATGTGCCAAACAGCCTGCCATTACGTAAGCAAGTGCGTGAACAGCATTTAGCCCGTTTGCATGAATTAAAAGCCCAGGACCGTTTGTTGATTGCAGGCCCTCTGCCGGCAGTGGATCTGGAAGACCCGGCCGAAGCAGGTTTTACCGGCTCTTTAGTGGTAGCTCAGTTTGAGTCTTTAGAACAGGCCAAAGCCTGGGCAGCTGCAGATCCATACATAGCAGCAGGTGTGTACGCTAATTCAGTAGTGAAGCCATTTAAAAAAGTGTTGCCTTAAGTTTTGGCTGCTTGATTAAATAGCCCCATAAAATCCCCGACCATGTTCGGGGATTTTTTTTGATTTTTACAGCCTATTCTAGGGTTACAAAAGTAGGTGTTACTGCGGCAAGCGGGAAGCAGGAGCTGGCAAACTAAATTGATACTCCGCCAGTTGATAGCGCTGCACTATGCGACCGAGTTCGCCGTTGTCGTATAAGTGTTGCCAGGCTTTGGCCAGTTGCTCCAGGCGCTCCGGGCTAAGGGTGTGGCGGTTAAAACCAAAATACACCGGGCTTTGATACACCTCAAACAAAGGTTCTAAACCGACTGTCGATAAGCCTGCCTGCTTTTTCCAGTAGTGATAAGCCACTATATCTTCCAGCACACCATGCACACGACCATTCAGCAGCAGCGCCTGCTTATCTTCATTGCCTCGAATAAATACAAAGCGGGTGCGGTTTTTTGCATCGTTTAAAATACTGTCCAGCTCATCGCCATAATAAGCACCATTGAGCAGGGCGATAATGCCTGAGGTGCCGCTGCGTTTGAGTTGTGTCAGATTGGTTAAACCTGGAAAAGCCTCTGTTTTACCCACCAGATAGATCACTTCCTGCTGATGTGGGCCAATAAAAGCAAATTGTTGACTGCGCTCGGCGTTGTAACTTAAGTGGCTTAACACATCCAGCTCGCCTTGTTCAATCAACTTGAGTGATCGCAACCAGGGGCTATGGATAAACTCCAGAGTACAATCCACTTCCTTTGCCAGACGGGTCAGCAACTCAACATTCAGGCCGCTCCAGCTTTTATCCTGCTGAATAATGTAAGGCGCAAAGCTGGTTTCAATACCCATACGTAAGGTGCAGCTTTCAGTGCGGAAACTCAGCAGTAAACAGACTATGGCGGCAAGAAAAAGCTTCATAAAGCCCTTATCAAGACAGCGAAGGTATAACTGAACTATATACTCAGCGGCATAAGCTTGCCTTTGGACTCTAACATTTTTGCGAAAGACGGGCAGATTGCCGCGATAAAGTCAGGCTGAAGATCCAGAGCAGGGGGTATGTCGAATTCAGCAGGCAGCGCCGAACTTTAGATGTTTCAATATTGGAAAAACCATATAAATTAATCGGTTATATACCATCACTATTTTCCTTCTGTAACCAACTTGTAAGCCAAATGTAGTTGGCCTGTCATTTAGAGTCATTACTTTAATCCGCTGTTCCCTTCACTCAGATGGATTTTAGTAATGATGTATTCCACACAAAAACAATTTAAAAAGAAGATGTTAAGCTCGTTAGTGCTGGCGAGTTTGGCCAGTGGCGCATTTACAGTTATGGCAGCGGAAGGTGATGAAGCCGCGATAGAACGTATGACAGTGACCACGCAAAAGCGGGTGCAGTCGATTCAGGATGTGCCTGTCACTGTAACTGCCTTTAGCGGTGAAATGCTGGAACACTTAGGTATTGCTGATCTGGATGTGTTGTCTGACATCACTCCGGGTTTAGTGATTCAGGAGCAAAGCCCAAACAACCCGGGTTTTGTCATTCGCGGTATTACCTCCGATAGCGGCTCGGCTCAGGCTTCCCCGCGTGTTTCTGTCTATTACAACGGCACTGATATCTCCCGCTCACGGGGTTCTTACTTCGAACTCTTTGATATTGAACGGGTTGAAGTAGTGAAAGGCCCACAAGCGACTTTATTTGGTACAGCTGCTTCTGTGGGGGCTTTAAGTGTCACCACCCGCAAACCTCAGGAAGAGTTTGAAGCTGCAGTGACTTTAGGTGCTGGCAATTTTTCTGCAAAAAATGTGAATGGCTTTATCACAGGCGGCGAGCAAAAAGTACAAGGCCGCTTAGCTTTTACTTATAAAGAGCGTGATGGTTATGTTGACAACATTGCGCAACATCAGCCGGATTTGCATGGTATTGAGCGTACCGGTATTCGCCCATCGCTGCGTTTTACCCCAAATGAAGATTTAACTATCGATCTGGTCTACAACTTTGAAAAAAATAACGACACAGGCACAGCCTTTAAAAGCCGTCGTTTTGCGCCAACAGGTGGCGATACCAGTCCTTATAGCTTTGTCGAAGCCAGCGGCAGCCCTTTAGCCCAGCAAGTATTTGGCAAATCCGATCTGGGTGTTGAACGCACAGTGAAAGATTTAAACCTGACGGCCAACTGGGATTTAAGCGAGCACTGGCAGTTAACCAGCATCAGCGCAAAACGCAGTTTTGATTCGCTGGAAGTGTTTGATGCAGACGGTACCCAGGCCTGGTTTTTAGAATTTGCCGAAGATGCGGTTGGCGATCAATTCAGTCAGGAATTACGACTGAACTACAGCGGCGACAAACTCAATAGCTTCTTTGGTGTCAGTTACTTTGACGAAGATGGCTCTCAGCTGGTGCCTTTTAGCACTGAAGAATCCATTTATTTGAACTGTGCCGGTGCTTTGGCCGCGTACAAGCAACCTTGCATTAACCCCAATGGCACAGTAAATATCCTGACGCCATTGTTAACTCAAGGTCAGTTACAGTTATTGCCTTATCAGGGCAGCTATCAGAACTTTGGTGAAAATACTGCCTATTCTGTGTTTGCTGACTTTAGCTATGCAGTGACAGAACAGCTCGAGCTGACTGCAGGTTTACGATATGTCGATGAAGATAAAACCAGTGGTTACACCTCGAACTTTGCTAATTCGTTCCTGACAAAAGCACCGCTGCTGCCTGTGGTTTCAACCAATGGTCAAATTTTTAGCGCCGAAGGCAGCTTTGACGCCTGGTTACCACGTTTTAACGCGCTGTATCGCCTAAACGAGCAACTGAATGTCTACGCTACTATCTCAAAAGGCCGTCGTTCTGAGATCATGGATGTAGCTTCTGTCGCAGGTGCTACGGGTGCTGTGCCGCGAGTCAAAGAAATTCCGGCTGAGTATATCTGGAACTACGAGGCGGGTATCAAAGGCAGCACGGCGAACAACAAGCTACGTTATGCGGTATCGATGTTCTATCAGGATTATCAGAACTTCCAGGTCAGCCTGCGTGATGATGCGGGTAACACTTACACAGCCAACGCTGGTAACGCGAAAAATATCGGTATAGAAACCGAGCTGAGCGTCACATTAACCGACAATCTGGACTGGTTTGCCAACCTGGCCTGGATTGACGCAAAAATTGATGACGACAGCAGCAACGGTAACTTAGCTGGCAACAGATTCCGCCTGCAGCCGGAATACACAGCAGGCACTGGCCTGATGCATAGCTATGAACTGGGCGGCGAATATCAGCTGAACAGCTCGTTGATCTACAGTTTTCGCAGCGATATTTTCTTTGAAGAAGCCAACGCTCCTGTTGCAGGTTTTGATATCAGCCAGGGCGCTGTGCAGCTCACCAGCCTGCGTATTGGCCTGGAAAACACTCAGCAGCACTGGTCTGTGACTCTGTATTCCAGCAACTTATTTGATAAAGAATATCTGGTGGATGCAGGCAACACAGGCGGCGCTTTTGGTTTCCCAAGCTTTATTCCGGGTGCGCCAGCGTTTTTTGGTATTGAGTTCACCAAAAGCTTTATGTAACAGCTGTTAAAAACCAAAGCTGCGGTGGGAGAAAGTCATAAAATTCTGGCTTTCCCTGTCGCAGCTTTCATTCTTTCTGAGTCAGACTCTCTGTGATTTTTTTAAGGAGCCTTTGATGCGCCTCTTCCCGCTGTCCTTTTTAACCTTAGCTTTATCCATCACAGGCGGCAGCTTGTTGTCTGGCCATGCCACTGCGAATACTGTTGCTACAACAGCCGCAGAGCAGTTGTATCAGCCACAACCTGCACAAATGCAACCGCAACTGGCTGCGACAGGCAAACATCTGGTAGGTGTGACTAGTTTAGGTATCACCAATCCGGCGCAATTAAACCTGTTGACCCAACAAAAACAAGACCGTGAAATGCTGTTGGAGCTTTGGTATCCGGCAGAAAAAACTCTGCCAACTGGTGCTTTAGCGCAGCGAGCGACTTATGACAATGTGACCAAAAGCCATCAGCCTTTCAGTATTCAGGCCAATGCACTGCGGGATGCCAAAGCCAAAACTGATCAGAAATACCCGCTAGTGGTGTTGTCTCATGGTTATGTTGGCTACAGAACCTTGATGTTTTATCTGGCCGAGCATTTAGCCTCGCATGGTTATGTGGTGGCCGCTATTGATCACCCGCAATCGACCAACGCCGAAGTGGATGCCATCAAGGCGCCTTATGCTGGTTTTCCAGCTACTTTGTACCATCGCTCTCGCGACCAGCAGTTTGTATTGTCTTATTTTCGTGAGCATCCAAAGGTGTTAGAAGGCGTGATCAACACTGATGCTGCCGCTGTGATTGGTTATTCAATGGGCGGTTATGGCGCTATTAATACAGTAGGTGGCTGTTTTAATTTTACTGAACAAAGTGTGCAGGCTTTTACTGGCAGTAAAGATCAGGCGACCAATGCAGCATTAAAGCAATTGCTGAATAGCTGCGCTGGTGGGCAATATCCAGAAACAGCGGCTGAGTTAAAAGTAGACTCAGCCTGGAAAGCGGCTATCGCCATAGCGCCGTGGGGAGGCCAGCATAAGCTGTTTTCAGCCGAAGCACTGGCATCTATCAAAGTACCAATTCTGTACTTTGCTGGTGATCAGGATGATGTGTCAGGTTATGAAGGTATGCAGTGGCTGTATAACCAAACCGGCCGCCAAGACAGCAGCAGTAACAGCAACAGCAAATATATGCTGACTTATCACAATGCCCGTCACAATATTGCCCCTCATCCGGCTCCTGCTATAGCACGGCAAAACCAAATGGACTTTGGTCATTACCACGACGCCAGCTGGTCGGCGCAAAGCATCAACGACATCAATAAACATTTTGCGTTGGCGATGCTGGACTGCCATGTTAAAGCCATCAGCGCGCAATGTGAGTATCTGAAATTAGCACCAACTCCTACCGATGCCGCAGCTAAAGCGACGGAAAACAGCAGCGGTTGGGTAGGTTTTTCGGCGCGTTATGACACAGGCTTGTCCTGGCAGTATCAGTTACAAAAGTAGCTTGCACTGGTCGCAAAGCGGCAGTGCAACAGGACGTTAAAATCTGTCGGGCCACAGGGCAGTACTGCTGAGCCTCGACAGATTAGTGCTGAGCTTTGTTATGCTTTTGCAGTTAAATAGCTTTCAAAAACAACGAAATACCTTTACCTTTTATTCAAAGCTCGTTGAAAAAAATAAACGGTAAAAGGAATTGGATATGCTAGCTAAAGTACTGGGTTTGAGTGTGTTTCTGCTGCTAAGTCAAAGCAGTTTTGCCTCAACTGCTGATGTAGGCATCAGTATCAGTAAGGCTTTGCAACATGAAGCCCGCACTGCTGAAAATAAAAAACGTGACGCTGCACGCAAACCAGAACAAACACTGGCGTTTTTTGAAGTGACACCACAAAGCACTGTAGTCGAAGTCTGGCCGGGTTCTGGTTGGTATACCGAAATTCTGGCACCGCTACTGACTGAAAAAGGCAAACTTTACGCCGCCCATTATTCCGATAAGTTCACCTTTCTAAGCTCTGACTATATGCAAAAAGGCCGCGCAGAATTTAAGGCAAAACTTGCATCGCACCCCATCTATAAAAACGTCACAGTGACAGACTTTGCGCCTTTGGCTGATATAGCCATAGCGCCAGCAGGCAGCGTTGATGTAGTGCTGTCTATCCGCAATCAGCTCTATCTATTTGACGGCGAAACCTCGTTAAAACATGCGTTAGACAACTTTTACAAAGCGTTAAAACCTGGTGGTGTATTAGGAGTAGTTGCGCCGCGCTTGCCAGACAATATGCTCAATACAGACTGGAAAAAGACCGGTTATGTGCCAGAGCAGTTATGGTTAAAACTGGCCAAAGAAGCCGGATTTAGCTTTGAAGCGAGCAACGATATGCTGCTGAATCCAAAAGACACCGCCGATCACCCATCAGGCATTTGGTCTTTACCACCTACTATGGCCGGCACTGAAGAGGAAAAAGCTAAGCACATGGCCATTGGCGAAGTAAACCAGATGGTGCTGAAGTTTAGAAAGCCGAGGGGGTAGGGTAGATGTATGGACTGCCAATGCAGTGCTGCAAACAGTATTTTTGTCGAATGCGGGTAAAACCTGTATTGGCGAAGCCGCATTACTTCTGACGGCAACCTTGGATCTAAGTTATGGAATGATATGCGTTGACTGTTTTTAGGACTAATCCAATACATTTTGACCAAAGAAATTGGAGTGGTAGTATCGTATTTTGTTTTCGGTAAGCTTCGTTGTATATGGCTGATTTACGTTCATTTTTTTTAAATTCGTCGAGTGCCTATGGCAACCGGCGAAACGCCGATCTTAGCGCTAATGAGTTGGATCGGAGAAGTTGTTCGGACAGAGACATGCAACTGAATACGCTACAAGGCAATTGCATTGGCTCTTATAGATTAGATACTTTACGTGGTTGCTCTGGTATGGGAGTCTCTTATCTTGCCAGTCGCAATGATGGCAGGATAAAGCAACGTGTGATTTTTAAGTTTTTATATCCGTCGATTGTTTCCGCTTTAGGCTTAGACATACAGCACGACATGTTTTTAGTTTCCAAAATTCGCAATGCTCATATTCAACAGGTGCTTGATGCCGGTGTTAGTGATCAAGGGCTGCATTACCTGATGTTGGAATATGTTGAAGGCGTAGCTATTGATCAATATCTGGAAAGAAAACACTTATCCTTGCGACAAAAGTTAGAATTGTTTTTACAGCTATGTAACGCTTTGTCAGCTGCACACTCTTTGCAAATCGAGCATGGTGATCTGAAGCCTGCGAATATTCTGGTTACGGCGCAAGGGCAGGTTAAATTAGTAGGCTTTGGAATAGCTCAACAGTTTTATCAGGAGCAAATGAGTTCAGAGCCGTTACCTGTTCACTGTGATCAATTTGCCTTGGGCTTATTGCTGTACCTGATGCTTTGTGATCGGACTTCAGATTGGAGTGATTCTGTCATTGCGACAGAATTTCAAATGAGACAACAATCCATACCTGCCTTATGGCCACGTATAGCAAATCTTAAAGAGCGTTGGATTGTCCGGTATCAATTAGAGCCAGTGATCCAACGTGCGCTTAAGAGCAAAAGTACTGACAGGTTTCCAAGCGTCATGAGTCTAAAGCAGGAGTTGGAGTGTTATTTGACACAGCACCCCATGTCCCATCAACAAGATTTTTATTGGCGTGGAGGCAAGTGGCTGCGGCGACATCCTTTATTGGCAATGCTTTTGTGTATGCTCGGCGCAGGAACCAGCGCTTTAGCCTGGCAAAACCAATTAGTGCTTACAGAGCGCAATAATGCTCAACAAATCGCATTTCATTTGAAACAGCTTTTTCGACATGTCGACCCACATGCAGAAGGGAAATTGGATATCAGCGCCCGCGACGTTTTAGATCGAGGGGTTCAGACTATTCAGCAGGACTCAGATATAAGTCAGCCTTTACGCTGGCAGTTACTGCAAACCCTTGGCGAGTCACGTTTTGGCATTGGTGACTATGCCGGAGCTGAGCAGGTAATGCGAAGCTTGCTACGACAACAGATCAGTGCAGGACAGGTTCAGCCGGAAACTGTGTTATTTATCTGCAAAATTTGGGAGTTTTTCAGGTTGGCAGCTTTGCCTGCTCCTGAAGAGTTTGCTGCTATAGGTAACTATTTCTCCCAGTTGCCTGTAGAGGATTTACTAACTCCAGTGCATGCAGAAGCACTACTTAGTTTTCTAAGTAGCAATTGGACTAACATAGAGTTTATTACCGGATATGAACAGCTTGAACCTTATTTACCTGAGTTATACGCTATGTTTCCCGATAGCCGCTGGACTTTGGGCGCACTGTTTAAGGCTGAAGGCCGGTGGGATAAAGACAACGACGAACTGACTGATGGTACACTTAGCAAAGCGCAATGGCTGAGCAATCGGCAGGACGATTTAAATCTTTTATCAGAAAGTATTGCTAAAGCAGAACCGACGCATCCTCATTACGCTCATGCAGTCGTTGTTTCGCATAATTTTAAACGAATTATTTACGGCACTAAGGAACGACAGGATTTGGACACCCACTTTCGTCAACTGCTTGAGAATGCGGTTGAACAGCGAACACAGCTGTTAGGTATTCAACATGCCAGTGTGACAAATGGGCTTGAGCAACTCGTTGAAGGTAGTTCCTACTCCGGGAACTGGTTGCAAATGGAGCAGGATCTGCAACGGCTGGCCAATTATATTGCAAAACATCAGCCACAAATAAAATGGTCTGCTTATGTCTTTAATGGACTCAGACGCTTATATGAGCGGCAAGGGCGCCTGGCTGATTTGCTTGAGCTGAATCAATTATTGCTAGGGAAGGTACGAACTGATAGTGCAGCTATTGATTATATTGAGCTGTATAGCTTTTTGGGATTAGCTGATAGTTTGACTTACTTCGAGCAAAAAGAAGCTTTGGCTGAACTGTTGCCTGTGTTACAAGAAAAATTAAACAAAACAACCCTGGATGAAGGACGTCAGCAGTATCTAAAGTTACAGCTGCAAGGACGGCAACGCTGGGTCCGGGGGACATTTCAGTTAGAAGATATACTGCCTGATGGTTATCTGCAGCAACAATCGGGATGGGAAACTCAATTGTATACAGAGCTGGCCCTGTTATCTGGGCATGGCGAGTTGGCCGAACGTTATTTACGAGCTGAAGTGACAGACCTTGAGTTTGAACTCAACTTCTGCCCTCCAACCTACTGTCTGACTAATCTGAAGGTTTCACTGATCCCTCTGAAACTGGCTGAGATGTATTTAAAACAAGGCAAACAAAACGAGGCTAAGGAGTTACTTACATTAGTTGAACGTTATGGGCAGGATAGTAATAATTCGCCAACCAATTATTGGTTACAGCAACTATCGATGTTGCGACAAAACTATAAGCTATCACACTAAAAAGGATTGCTGATATTGATCAGCACTCCAGAATTTCTCGCTTTGAATTTCTTTATTAAACCAAGGATAGTCCTATCAGCGAAATTGACGAAACCACTCTATAACTTCTGATTTACGCTCATTTCGCTCTTTTTTAGTCATTTTGTTGTAGACGTCTGGCTCACAGACTTTGGTTACGATAAGAGGATTTTCAGGGAGCGAGCTATAGGTTTCGTCACATACCTTTTCTACTTGCTTTGGAATTCTAAATAGTACCTTACTGCAAAGTGCGACCAAGAATGAGTACAGACCCGCAGTTATGGTATAAGGATAAATTAACGCCATGCCAATTAATTGGAAGGTGCCTCCGCTGCGTCTGGTTGTTGTTTCAGTCGTGTCACTGCGGAAGTCTGTATAGGCTCTTCTGTGAACGTAGGTTATGGTGTCATAACCCCGTTCTTCGAAACTAGTAACAACATCGTTTTTAAGCTGTACAAGCAATGGGTGAAGCCCAGAGTAGTAAACTTGCTCCCAAAATCGGCAAAGATATGAGTTGCCAAAATAAGCACCTGAGCGGTATTTGAGAAATTCAGCAGTGGTTTTGGGTTGTGTATCGAATGCATCCACTATACCGCTATCAACAAGTACTAAGTAAATTCCCCGCTCATTGTCGTAGAGGTAAGACATAGTTAATTTTGAAGACAACCAACGACGGGGGTAAAGTATGAAACGCTTACGTGGCATAAAGGATTGCGCAATACGGTAAAGTAGTTCATATCTTTCCGGGTCTAAAGGTAACGTGCTCGCGACTTCATAAAATTCATATTTTTTGTGCCGATATCCAGCAAGAAGACCTGCAGGAAAGCCAATCATTGCAATATACGGAAGATCATAGTCGTATCCCAAAAATTTTAAATAGTACAGCACTGCATCCATGGCAAGAAGCGCCGTTAGAAATATCGCTTTTAACCCAAGTAAGAAAATAAAGTTAACAAAAGGAGATAATGCTGAATTTCCTTTGTACACTTTATCTTTACTGATGTCTCGTGAAGAAGGTTTATACTCCGTGTATTGTATGGCGGTGTCTGGTTTTTTATTTGGGTAGAGATCCCAGTAAACGAGATCAACTTCTCTCAGGCTAATGGCATCCATATTCCTGTTGAATTTGAACCCAATAGGGGAAAATATTTCTCCCAATTCAGCCTTTTTATTTGAATAGCTCATGTCCAAAGCATGGGAAAAATTTAACAAAACTCGAGAAAATAAACTGCCGGGCAATGCACAAATGCTGAAAGGAAATGTGATCAGCCGTGCAATCCAGCTCGCCTTCAATTTATTAAGCGATCCCGCATTTAAATATGAATAATGTGGTGAATCAACATCAACAAGCTTTTGTGCGGCTACTTGTGAGCTCAGTGTAAAGCTAGCAAACACACCTGCGTCAAACGCCCTTAGAATTCGTTGTTTAGGGGCGTTCAGAAGATCAGTTACGTAAAGTGATCCAATTAGTTTTCGACCGAGGTCAGCAGATTTATCGAAGACAAATTTTATATAAGCATTAACGAAAATTACATAGGTACCGTTCTCGTAGTGAAGGTGCATTGCATCTAGATATTCATGGGAAAGGAACCCCTTTACTATAAATTTCTTCTTACTAGGTACGGCGTAAGATAGTGCTTCGTAAAGATCTCTATTTTCGTCTTCAGGGTAATATTGATTCGCTACTTTCATAAATGGGTTTGGAGCGAACATGTAACCTAAAAATAATCTAATTAAAAAAAATAAACTCGCACAACACATTGCTACGAGAAGAATATTATTTCTAAAAAATAGTGTTTGCTCTAGTAGATAGAAATCAATGGCTTTCATAATAATTAGTGGAGGAAAAACATATGTCCAAAATATATTGCCTACAGCGATGAGTCTGGTTGACCAGTTTGATGACTTATTTTTACCAAGTATTTCTGTTTGGTTGTTCAATTTATATTCCTTGCCCTATGTTAATGTGACATTAGTTACTGACAGAGTGGTGATATTTCATGCGTATAATGTAATGGTGTAAAAATTTTATTTCATTTTCTAATGAGGCATAAACCTTTGATCAATGCTTTTCAATATTTGATCGTTAAAAGGATAAATATCCAGAGTCGTGTTTATTAACTGTCCCGCAGGCTGCATCATCGGCTGGGCATGAAGCAGCCAATACAGTCCTTTCCACAGCACAGGGTGAGAGCTCTGGATTTTTGAAACCAGGGTATAACTTGTGGTGCCTTCTTTGAGATACAGGCTCTCATGAAGATAGAGAGGAGCAAGTATTGCAAGTGTCAGTGGCAGAACAAAAGCTGCTGATTTAACCCACCAAGCTATATGACCGCCACGACTGAGCTGAACACATTCAATGAATCTGAATGGAAGCTTCAGCAATGTTGTGCAGATCAAAAACAGGCTCAGTAACATGGATATAGGTGGAATGACAGCGGCACGAATAGCAGCTTTGCCCAAATCTTCGTGTTCCGCTCCATCCGCAAAGGTAGATGCATGAGCCGTGATGAAACGATTTAGTTTCTGAACTTCCTTCTGTATCTTGGGTACTATCACTTTTTGATAAAAGGTCTGATCGCTCCAGCTGGCTCTATAGCCGTCAACATAAGCTGAGCCCATTTCTGCTTTTAACTTTTTTTGTATGGACGGATGAGCCTCGAAGGCTTTCCAGCTCAACCCTGGCTGGATACCATCAAGTCCTAGACGTTTCATTTCCTTTTGCCACGATGCGCTGGCTTTTCCTTTAGTGCTGGAATGAATAGCGGACCTTAGTGCCTGGTCATCGTCAAGATCAGCTGCTGTGCTGATCTTGAGTCCTCGCTCTTTCATCATTTGGAACACTTTTTGGCTGGTCAGAGGATGAGCCTGAAACTCAGCTAACGAATTTATATCTTCCGGATATCCTCCTGTTTTTTGTGAGAATTCGCGTTTCATCGCTGGCAATGCAAGAAAACGCTCCCGGTAGAATTTTACATCTCCATCCACATAACGAGAGATACCGTTTTCCTCTATGAGCCAGTAATCCGGAGGAATATAACCATACCCGGCTTTTTGGATCGCTAGTTTGTATTTTGCTCCTGTTGATGCCTCACATTCGGAGGAAAGGTAGGTTTCTTTTTTTGACTTTTTTATGCATCTTTTATTGTAACGCGTGAAGTAATTAATAATGTCAGGGCTATAGTCCCTGGCTCTTGCTTCTGCTCTTGCTATATGTGATTTGCGGTAATTCTGGTAGTCATTATAAGCGTCACGAACAGCATTAATGCGTTCAAGTTTGATGTCGCGAAGCTGCTGTTCAGTATTACCGCTTGCATTGTCCATACGTTCAGACGAGGGTAAGTACTGTTTTTGATATTGCTCTGAAAGCTTGTTAAATAATTCATTGTGTTGTGCTATCGCTGTTTTTGAATCACCGGATGAACGATTTTGAACATAAGCGGTAGCGATTTGATCTTTCTTTTGAGAAATGATGTCCCGAATATCGTCGCTCGCAAATACTAGCCCGGATAAAATACTCATAAATGTTAGCTCTGAGGCTCCCTGATAACTCAGATCTATGCCTTTAAATGCAGCAAGGTTTCCTACGACCGCATTTTTAAAAAAAGATGACATCGCAGCTTGCTGGCGTTCTTCCGCAGAAGAGGGGTTAACTATATATGTATCGACCAGATATTTTTGCCCAAAAAACACAGCAGGCCAAAGGGTTGAAAATACTAAAAGCATAGAAGCCAGAGCGCGGGCCGCAGTGGCGACCATTGCCGCTGGCAGCAGATCCAACACCAACAGCGATACACCTATACCGGAAATGGCGCGGCCAAAAAGCTCAATTTGATATAACAGATCGCTGCTTTCGGAAGCACTATGGTTGGCTGAAACCTCTACTAGTTTTGCATTAAAAACAATTTCTGGTAACAGGTAAGCCGCACTCAGTATGAGCATCAGCCAACACCACAACACTGGCTTTTTGGATTGAGGAGGCTTCATTTACGACCACCAGTCTCAATGTCGATAATGACAGTCTCTTTGTCGGAAATAGTGGCGTCACCCGCCTCTTTCACAGGAATAAACTCTTTCTTACGTATCCTTTTTTCTGGCTGAGTCGGGTTTTGAGTATTGTTGTTCCTACTTGATGGCACGCTCTCTGCTAGTAGCTTTGTCTTTATAGGCTTTACTTCGCCATCTAAAGCGATATAAAGCCCATCGTTAAAGAGTGTTTGTTGCTCTTTCCAAAGTCGCACATCTGCATCAGCTGGCATCTGCTGGATAGGGTGCGTGGTAGCAAAGGTTTGTGTGACCTTAACTGGTTCAACTTGTCCACAGAAACCAAACATGTCATCGTCAATAATGACAAGATCGGGTTGAATATTTTGTTTTTTGAGTTTTTGTAAAACCTGAAGGTGATATTTCTGCGAGTTGATTGTGTAAGTCGCAACCCGTTTGGCGCGGCTTTGTGACTTTAATTTTTTTAACAACGATGGATTATTATCTAAATCGCGAATATCGATGTGATAGCCGAAGTTTGCGTCGTCTCCCATCCTGCCATTCCACCTCAGGTAGTCTTTTAAAGTAGGTTGTTTGGCTTGTTCAAGGCGTTGATTTAAATAATCATTGTTCTTATATAAAGGATCATGTTCGCCAACAGATGCAAGATCCGCTTTTAACTGTTTTATTGAATCACTATTGGCAGGCGTAATGACTCCGAGGTATACCTCAGGGTTGATCTCCCTGATAGTGGCCAGGTCGCGTGGATCGGTAGCACTGAATTCATAGTTAATAGTTTGTGAGGACAGAATATAGTCAAGCTCATGCAAATCGGATTTTCGCATGCCACCTTTAAGGTCAAAGTTGATCGTTTGGTAAGGTTTTGAGATTTCGTGGTATCGCTCAAGGATCTCCGGCAGCAGAGGCAAATTGACATCTGTCAGTTCGCCGGTTTTCATATCCCGATGATAGTAACTGAGGAACTTCTTTTTCATATGAATTCGTGTTGGCGATGTGTCGCTTCCTGCGAGATCTGATGCTGCTCTGCCGAACTTCGAATCATGATGTAAAAAATAGAATCCGCTATTTTCAACTAAATCAAGTTCAACACCATCAAATCCGTCGGCAAGGGCATGTGTTAACGACAAGCGACTGTTTTCGTAAAATTGATGATGCCCGCGATGGGCCTGAACTTTGTATCCGCCACAGTAAGGTTTTTCTAAGAAGCGCATCTGACCTGAGACGTCCATGAATAAACCCCGGTTGATCAATGCAGCCTGAAGTTGGTAGTGCGCAGGATCTTTATCTCCCCACTCAGGCAGAGGCAGTTTAACTGCAACTTTGCCTGCGGCTTCAGTCGATAGTTTTCCGGTTTGTAGCTTTGGTTTGTTTTTAACCTGATAGTTTTCGTTCTGCACGGAAGTTGAAGAGCAAGACGCTAAGGTCATAGTCGCAAGAGCGAACAGAGTTTTAATATTTTTTTTCATTATTTTCAGCGAGAGAGTTCTTTATGCAGCGCCTGAGCATCCGTCATTAAAGGAATATTTCTCTCGACTTCCTCCGTAGTTTAGGCTTTATCTGCAGATGAAAATTGGTAGCATCTGTTTGCAACAAGGCAATCCCAACTTTGAAATCCGGAAAAATGATCGAGCGTCAGAACTCTCTTTGTCTGACGCCGGTGAGCCCGGGGACAGGTCATCTGTCATCATCTGAGTTTGCTATTGGCACACCTGAGGTGCGCCAACATTTCCTTTATACATAGGGACTATGTTGCTACAAGAGCCGTTTATGCATTGCTGATAGCCAAGGATGGTATTACTGGCTGTGGCATGAGTAAATTGAGCAAACGAAGTCTCGTTCAGAAAATCCATAGGCCCACCGTCATTAGAAGCATAAATTTTGTAGCTCACTCCAGTGGTGGCAGAACCAGCTTTACCAAAGGTGTATTTTAAAGTTTGGCAAGCTGACGATTTAGATTGCAACGCACTAAGCCAAAGTTCATCGGCTGTGCTTTTAAATCCTTCGTAGCGGTGTTGAACTGTATAAGTTGCTACAGACTCTGTTGCGAAAGGTTCAAGTGCTGCCTGGACCTGAATTAGCCCAGCTCCACAACCGTAAGTCAGACAGTTTGAGTTATTGTGTTTGGAAGGATTTTTTATGGCAGATGCTTTTAACCTGGCTTCTGTTTGCTGATGAGTCAACTCTGGCTCTTTGGCCACGAGAGCACCAACAAGAGCCGCAACTAATGGTGCCGAAAAACTGGTACCTGAACCGTTGGCATAACGATTGTTGAGTTCTTTGTCGAGCTGTGCAATGTAAACGGAATTACCTTCGGCAACTACATCAATGGCCGAGCCATAGTTAGAGAAATCAGCTTTATCACCTGCGCTCATTAGCGCACCAACAGTAATGACATTACCGCATGAGGCAGGATTGTGTAATGCAGCAGGTGCATTATCGTTACCGGCTGCCACGACGACCTTCACACCGTTAGCTACCACTTGATTGATCATGTCTTGTTCGTATTTTGAACAGCCTATAATGCTGTTAGAACCAAGACTCAGGTTAGCAACATCAACTTTCTGGTCAATAGTCGGAACTCCTGGCACTTCACCACCAGAGGCCCAAAGTAATCCTTCCATGATATCCAGGGTTCCACCGCCATTGCATCCTAGCACCCGAACCGGAACCAGTTCAGCATGTTCGCTGGGGAAGGCTCCGGCTATGCCAAGGCTATTATTGCTTGTTGCGCCAAGAATACTTGCAACAGCCAAACCGTGCCCATCCTGGCATGAAGTACCATCAGCGCGATTGTATTGATCAATGGGGTTGGCTTCTCTACCTCGGTCAGGTTCCATGCCCAGACCAACAAAGTTGTAGCCGCCGCTAAACACCACGTCTTCATGAGGCCAACTGCCACTATCAAGTACCGCAAAACGTACTTTTCGTCCGAGATTGTTGACCAGCTCTGTATGCAGCAGATCAAAGTTAGACGAGCTTTTATAGCGTGGTCCATAGGGCCGCAGGTAAAACTGGTCTTTATACATGCTGTCGTCCACAGCCGTAGGCCTATAAATATGGACTGGTTCAACTGAGGCAAATTTTCCGGTACGCAATAGTGCTGAGATAGTTTGATTAACATCATCTGTGGCGACTTGCAGTTCGTCGTAGCCTAAAGATGCTGAACGAACATGGGTAACATCTTCACCACTACTAGCGACTAATCCGGCCAACAAAGCCTTTTTGTCTTTAAGCAAGGGGGCAACATGATGTGCACTGGCAAACTGTTGTATTTTGTCTGGATCCGCCCGCAAAGCCTGAATCATCTTGTCTGTTTCCGGTGTAGACAGTAAAGCCCGATGCAGCCTTTGATCGTTAAACTTAACAATCAGATGAACTCCGCCCGCGGTTTTCATGATATCGCGATCGGACAACAGGTTTTGGCCATAGCTGACAGGGGACAGCGTTAGCGCCAACAGAGTAGTTAATATGCTTTTTCTCATTGGATGATCTCTGCCGTTATTTAGTTGTACTAATGCGGTTTAAGGTGTTTTCTGCGACTTTTGCATCTATTGCCGCTAAAAAATGATACTGACTGAAATACACCCATTGACCTTGCTGGTAAGCACCGTATTTGCTGTTTCCATAAAATTTGGAGTAGTGCAAGTCAGTGATTGGATTTGACGTTGTTTCAAAGGACAGTTCAGGCAAAGCACCTTTGCTTAAAAGGGCCAGAGCGTTAATGTCTGCAAGCTTTGTTATGGACAAAGTACCAGCTCTTTCAGGTAGTTCAGACAAATGTAATTTCATTGACAATGCCACATCAGGATTGAGATTAAATTCATCTGTGTAGATCTGTTCAAGCAGCATGGCGATGTAATATTCAGTGGTGTTAAAGACCTGGTTTTCCGAATCGTCGATTTGCATCTGATCATTGAGTTCGTCAACAAATTGCGCATCGACTATGCCCTGATTCTCCAGGTACTCGGCATAAAATCGTGCTAGTAACTGATAAGCCCGAACGGACTCAGTTTTCGCAATAGCGACTTTACGCACTTCCAGCATTTCTTTGTCAAGGTCAGTGAGTTCCACAGTCCGAAACTCGATGCTGAATTTCCCGCCAAGTTGTCCATCGCGATAGGATAATGTAATGCCAAAGGTTTGGTTTTTTTCGAAACCAGTCAAATCTAGGCTAAGTTCGCGGGTGCTATCGTCATAGATCACCTGATAGCTGCCAGTTTCGCTTTTGTTAAACCAGGCTTCAGGGGTAAACAGAGTTACGTTGTTTGGATTATCATCATTCACTGTTATTTTTACCGTCGATTTCCCTGTTTTGTTTACCAAAACAAAGGGGCCGGATACTGGAGACAGTTCAAAAATAGGAGCGCCATTTAACTTTGTCATGACCTCAAGTCTGCTGGTCGGTGCTTTCACACTTTGCTGCCCGTTTGTTGCACTGACGTTCACGTCGTATAACATGCGGTCAGAGTTACCCAGTCTGGGGAGTTCTTTAGTGGTGATTGTTAACATTCTGCCATTGAGACTGTGGCTTACCACGTCTAAATCGCCGGCATGGTCTTCGATAGTGACTGACAACACATAAGACGCAGTATTGGTGCCAATAAGATCTATAGGCACAGTGAGAGTACTCAGCTCTTCCATTTCTATCAGTTGACCTTGATTAACCACTATAGTGGGTGGAACTTCGTCTATAACGTTCGCATTTACAGTCGCTCTTACCAGAAATTCACCGTCTTGCGCTGACGCAGTGATAGTTACCTGGCCTTTTTGATGACCTGTCACAGTGATCACCCGATCCACGAGTTGAACCGAAGCAAGAGCTGGGTTTGATGAAGTAACGCTGATTGAGCCATTTATAAAAACGGAGCCGTCAATATCAGCTATTTCCAGATTGAGTTCAGCCTTGCCTGAGGTCTGAACTGTGACCTGTTGCTGGCTAATCGCAATGGCTGGAGCCGAATTACCTGTTGCTGACACTGGCAGCGTTTTTTTATAGCTGTGGCCGTTCGCCAAAGTTCCTGCGATCTGCAGATCTGTAGTGCCGGTTTTTTTGGCTGAAATAATCAAGGCACCATCGACTTGCTTGAGTTCAGCTACAGATGGGTCGACAACAGAAAACTGTGTGAAAGGGATGACTTCGTTGAACTCGTTGACTACGAAAAATTTCACAGGACTGCCGTAAGTGACTTTAAGTCCTGGCGAAGATAGTACGCCATCAATTTGTGCGAAAATAGCTAATTTAGGGTACAAAGTGATTGTCACTGTACTGCTGGCGGTTCGTTGCTGTGCGCTTCGCTCAGTGGCGATGATCGAAAAGCTGGCCACTTCTTTGGCTGTCACGGCGCCAGCTTTGATGTGCACCGATTTTTGATCGGCAGCTAAGGTGGTTTCGATAGTGCCAGTTTTGCTCCCAATCGAGATTAGAGGCGGGCCGTCATCATCTGATGCTGTGAGTGCCAATGTATAGGTGCCTTCGGCCTCAAGCTCAATAGCAGTTAGCGCGACTGTTAAATGTGGAGCTTGATTCACTTTTGGCGGAGGAGGGCTTGTTGTATCAGAACCTCCACCACCACAACCTACAAGGCTTGTGATAACACCTATCAATATCAAACCAGACCGAACAGCTTTACTACCAAAACGCCACATACAACTTCTCCAGATTATCTGCGTTTCCATTTCCGATCACTTAACAAGGTCTTTGGCAAACATGCGGTTTCATTATTTGCTCAACTGAGGTAAGCAAGTTTTAAATTTTCATACAGCCTGTTACTTCGCAGATAGTGAGTCCGGTTACAGCCCAACCATCTTCTGTTTCACTGAGCACTAATTCCTTCACCTTGCTACGTTTGCCAGAGAGCAAGGAGCCCAATGTGCTTTGTACGCTTGCATCTATAGCGCAAACCACATCCGTACCTTCACTGTCACAGTGCTCCACTTTGTGCACTAAAAAATCGCTATACATGCCCTCGGATTGGGCAAAAGAGGCCGCTCCGAGCTCAGTGAGTTCGTCAGCATCAAAGCTGGATGAAGAAAAAACTGCACTGATGCCAAGCCATAGCAGGCCTATTGCTGCACTACCTACAGCTATAACAATCAGCACCGATGATTTGGTCTTTGTGTTTTGTAAAACCGGTTTAGCCCAGTCTGTGGCTTTGTCAGCAATATGGTGTTTATCTGCAAAGGCTTTTGCATGATCGGTCGCCGCGTTTACTTTGTCTGCCAATTGATGTTTCTCAGCAAACGCCTTTGCTTGACTGGTCGCAGTATTCAGTTTTTCTGCCAGTTGATGTTTAGCTGCAAACTGACTAGCTTCATTCATCCATCGCTTGGCGTGGTCACCTGAGTTTTCCTGGCTCAGTTGATTGCGTTTATGCTGAATGAAATTAACTAGTGCCAGAGTCAAAGTTTTTAATCGCTGATATAACTGAACGGCTGAGGTGGGCAAGGAGTCGTTTTGCCGTCCCCGATAAAACCACACCAGGACCAGAATACTGATCAAGCTTGCACTGTAGATGTAGAATCCTGGCGACAGCACTTTGCTGACCAATTGCCAGGCAATATTTTTGCGGGGCGACAAATTAAGCATATCTAACATCGGACGTAACTCATAAAGCTGAGCTGCCATTTGATAAGTGTGTAGATAAAATAAGGCACCCAGCAGTATGGCAAGAGCCCGGTTATAGCCGCTACCAAAAGCGGCCGCCATCGCAAGGACCAAAAGCCATATAAATCCCAGACCTGTGCTACCGTGATCGGCCAAACGGATCGATTGCCCCATTATTTCCAGCAGCGGGATATAGTGAGACAGTAAGAACAATCCAAGAGCGACCAGCAAAGGTTTATTCATAACACCTTGTCTGGTTAGCTGATTCTCAGAAATTTCCTTCGTGTTAACCTCAATTGAAGAGTCCTGATTGTTCATAAAACCCCATAATGCGACAAATAAAAAACTGGTGACGTACACCATACAAAGCCGTTGGCTTTACAGCTATCCACGAAGTTGCCAAAAAAAACCGTAAAAATTTTGCAAGTTTTTTATAGGAACGATTTATGAACCTTAACTTTGCTGGGGTAACAGCCTGTGATCTGCACTGAAAACTGGTGTTCTGAAGTATTGTTTAAACCTGATGTAACAAAGTTTTAGGTGATATTTCAGCTCATGTTGCGCAGTCTGAAAGTAACTCAGAGGACCGGAATAAGGGTGTAGTGACGCAGCCAAAAATAAGGAATAATTCGCGATTTCAGCATGATATGATAATTCTCAGAAAATAAGACTGCTAGCCAGTACTCACAGTAAGTGGATGCCTTAACTTTTAAGTCCAGGGATCTTTAGCGATAAAAATTTCAATGATGAGTACGTTAGAAAGAAACTGAGTACAACTGTGAGTTTTAGGGATAAAGTGCTGTTACCGAAGTAAGGAATTTATGATGTCAAATGATAAAATTTCAAACGCAATTAGGCATTTAGATGTTGAATGCCCACGCAGTCGGGAATTCTTTTACACTGTAGTTTATGAGCACCTGCGCCGTCTTGCATCACAAGGAAGAGCAAAAGCTATACGCCAATCCGGTGAGCAAAGTTTGCTGGAGCATATCAATGCAACGACTGCTATCGTTAATGAAATTTACCTGAAGTTAGCCCACACCGACCAGTTTTACTATGAGAACAGACGAGAGTTTTTTTTGCTGGTCGCCAGAATTATCCAACAGATCCTGGTGGACAACGACAGATACCAGCAAGCAGATAAACGCAAAGCTGATGTGATTTCCATCGTCAGGTATGAAGCAGATATGCCGCTAGACAATGATATGCAGCTTGAACCAGAGTTAATGCTTGATTTAAGTAATGCTATGGGGGCATTTGCTGAAAACTTTCCAAGGCAGGCTCAAACTGTTCAGTTGAGGTATTTTGGTGGCTTGCAGGTAAAGGAGATTGCGGATTTGTTGTGCATAAGTGAGTCTTGCACAGAAAAGGATCTGGCCTTTGCGAAAAGCTGGCTAAAAGTTCGTTTGCAGCATTAATATTATTTGGCCTGATTAGTTTATGCACAATAACTCTTTGTACGAGCATTTCTGCCAGTTGCTGGAATTGGATTCCGAGCAACAACATGACTACCTGCGTCAGCTCTCATCCGAGCCCGAATTGCGCACATCCTTGCTGCAACTGCTCAATGAACACCAGCAAGATCAAAAAACTCTTTGGAAAGACCTTATTTTTTCAAGGGTTTCAGAGCTGACTGGTGATGCCCGGCTTGAGCAATTGGTTGGTTGCACTGTCGGAAAGTACAGGTTACTCCGTATTTTGGGCCAAGGTGGCATGGGTATGGTGTATCTGGCGGAACGAGTTGACGGGTTATTGAGCAAACAAGTTGCAATTAAGTTGTTATACCCTTCTGTTTCTGCGGCGCTTGGCGATGGTCGGGCACATCAAGAGGTGATGCTACTGTCAAAGCTCAACCATCCGAATATCGTCAAAGTATTCGATGCTGGTTTTACTGATGACGGTTGGCAGTACTTTGTGATGGAATATATTGAAGGCATAGCAATCGATCTGTATGCCAGGCAGCAACAGTTATCAGATAAAGCTGTGGTCAGATTGTTTTTGCAGCTGGCCGAGGCTATTGCAGCGGCTCATGCTTTACAAATTGTGCATGGTGACATTAAGCCAGCCAACATCATGGTCACTGCAGAAGGCCAAGTTAAAGTACTGGATTTTGGTATCGCCAGTCAGCTGTTTAATGAGCAAGATGATGATACTGTCATTCGGCAATATTTACGTGCGTTCAGCCGGGATTATGCAGCCCCAGAGCAAGTGGAACATGGCAAAGCGTCCATGTCCAGTGATCAGTATTCTCTCGCTATCGTCTTGTCTAAGCTTTTGGAATTGACCTTGGCTCAGCCATTGGCAAGTTCAATCCGGTTAAAAGTGAAGTCAGCTTTTTTACATTGGAATAGCACACAGCTGCACCCTGTAATAAAGAAAGCTTGCTTGCCAGAACCCAAGGAACGATTCAGCACAGTTGCGCTATTTAATGCAGAGCTATGGCATTATTTGGGGCATATTCCGTTACAACACCAAGGTCATCTGGGGTGGACAGTCAGTAAGTGGGTGTTTAGAAATCCACTTTTAGCATTGTTTTTGCTGACCTTTAGTTGTACCAGCGTCATCTTGGCCTGGCAGAATAATCAAATCCGCCAGGAGCGCCTTTCTGCACAACAAGTTGCATTTCATTTAAGCCAAATGTTTCGTCAAACCGATCCAACACGAGAGGGCGATAGCCGAATCACAGGTAAAGAGATCCTGCAACGCGGATACGAGGCCGTGGTGAATGATCTGCAATTAAGCCAGCCCGTCCGGTTGGAGTTGTTAGATGTGTTAGGTGAATCAATGCGGGGGATCGGAGAATACGAAAACGCTTTTTTATTGTATCAGCGGCTTTTCCGAGAGCAGCTTTTATCCGGAAAAATGCCAGCCCAAATTGTTGTAGGCTATGCAAAAGCGTCGCAGGACGCTCATCACATTGAACCCTTAACAAAAGAGTTACGTGACTGGTTTGAAAAAATTAATGAAGCTGAGTTACAGGACCCAGAGCTGGCTGAAGCATTTATGTATGTGCTTGATGCTGTCTTACTTAATGCCAGTGATAAAGATCAACAGCCTGAAATTTTGAAACGATTTGCGCGCTTGAGCATTAACCTACCTGAAGATAAGAAGTTGGATCAACGTTTTTATACGATTGAATATGAGCTCATTGAGCACAATCAGTATCTCATAGAAAAGCGGTGGACTAAGCCACATTGGCAACAGCAACGAAAACTGTTGCGGCATAAACTGGAGGATATGAGTAATTCCGCCGGCCCGTTGCATGAGCTTTACCCATTTATCCTGGCGACACAAACAATGTTTTATATGCAAGAAACAGGAGAAAGGTTGGAGTCAGATTATTTCAGATTGATGCAACAACGGCTTGAAACGGCTCAACGACTTGTTACACAAAAATTTGGTGCTGAGCATAGCTATCTGTATGAGTTCTATCGTATTCATATTGTGATGAATTTATTAATTAATGATGCAGCTACGGCACTAAAGCATTGGCAAACTATGTATTTATGGATGAATGGCGGTGAAGAGAAAAGCTTCATACAACAAGCAAATGTTTTCTCACTTGGATTGCAGTTGATGGTTTTAAACGGAAGCTTCGAGCAGGTAAACACATTATTACAAGTTATAAAAACCAAACTTACTTCTACATCCTTGCCAGCTGATGCGGAGCAAACTCTGATATTGGATATTGTCTGGCTGGCGAGGTTACAACCAGAAATCACCCCACTTTATGAGGAGCTTGATGCTCTGTTGCCTGAGTCATCCGGTGAACCAGCGGATTATTCCCAATTGGAACGGCAGGTGAGGAGGTTATTGTTAAAACATGAAATTAATGCCGCTCGTGAATTGTTTAACTCGTATCTTCAATCAGAACAAAATGATCCGGGTGAGCAGACGGAATGGCCTGCTTTATTGCAGGCTGATATAGCTATGTTTGACGGAGACTGGACAACTGCAATCGCGCAGCTCGAACTTATTCAACAAGACAGATTTAGCCAAGCTGAGTTAAATTTTCCGCCATTCGATTTTTATGTTGCCCGAAAAACCTATGTGCCGCTGAATCTGGCTAAAGCCTATCTTGTCACTGGGCAAATTGCCAAAGCAAAAGTGCAACTGGAGCTGTTAGGTGTAGATACGACCACTTTGTCTAAAGACAATATATGGCAGCAGCAAATTATTAAACTGGAGCAAGAGTTTAATCTTTGAGTGTTATGCCTTAAACAGCTGAAAGACAGTGCGATGCAAAACCCAATAGGCGTATGCAACTCACTGTGGCAAAATCAGTTTTATATACCAGTCGTCCTTGACGCCGCTGCTTTGTTGACTGCGCCATCTCGCCCCAGTCACATAGTTTGACTATGCTCCTGGGGTCTCGCTGACTTGTCGCCTCGCTGCAACGTCAAGTTACTTGGGTATAGAAAAACAGCAAACTAATAAACACTAACGGAGTACTGTCGCATTGGCACTTGAGCCTGGTTTTTTAGTGATCCATTCCAATCAGCTGGAGCAGCTGCGCTCGCTTTTGGTGCAGTTTTGTCAGCGTTATCCGCTCTCTCCCTTAGAGCTCGAGCAGGTGCTGGTGCAAAGCAACGGTATAGCGCAGTGGCTGAAACTGGCGTTTGCCGCTTCGCCGGATGAAGCCGATCCTTTTGCTCGTGGTTTGGGGATAGCTGCTGCTATGCAAGTGCAGTTACCGGGTCGTTTTATCTGGAGCATGTATCAGTTGGCGCTGCCAGAGCAGCAATTGCCTGATTTATCGGTCTTTAGTAAAGACAGTTTACGCTGGCGTATTTTCCGTTTATTGCCAGAGTTAGTTGCACAGGACGAATTTGAGCTGCTGCGCCGTTTTATCAGTGAGGATAAAGACCAGCAAAAACGCTCGCAGCTGGCATTGAAACTGGCGGATTTATTTGACCAGTATCAGGTGTATCGCGCCGATTGGCTGGCCGATTGGGCCAAGGGGCTGTATCGCCTGGCGCAAATGGATGGTGATGCGAAAGCCATGCCGGATGATCAGCTGTGGCAAGCCAAACTCTGGCAAGCGATTTTAGCGGAGCTGCCCGCAGAGCAGCAGCAACAAAGCCGGTTTTCTTTGCATCAGGCCTTTTTACAGCAAGTAAAACGCTGGAAACAAGCGCCAAAAAATTTACCACGCCGTGTCATTATTTTTGGTATCTCGTCTTTACCCCAACAAATGCTGGAAGTCTTGTCAGCCCTTGCGCCTTATTGTCAGATTTTATTGGCGGTGCTGAACCCTTGTCAGTTGTATTGGGCTGATATTATTGCCGAAAAAGACAAAGTAAAAGCAGCGCAAAGACGCCAGCCGGAAAAGGCCGGTTTTTTACCTTTTGCCAGTGCCGAGCAGTTATCAGGCCAGGCGCAGCCTTTGTTGGCGGCCTGGGGTAAACAGGGGCGGGATTATATTCGCTTGCTGGATCAGTTTGACGAAACAGCCGCTCATAAAGAGCTGTTTGCCCATCAAAAAGTCGATTTATTTGAATCACCCGACACCAGCCATTTATTAGGTCAGTTGCAGGACGATATTTTGCAGCTGCGATCCATCACAGAAACCCAAAGCCAGTGGCCAGCTTTAACTGCTGAAGCGGCGCGCAGCATTAGTTTTCAAAAAGCCCATAGCCCACTTCGGGAAGTGGAAATACTGCACGACCACCTGCTGCAGCTCTTTGCTGATAATCCGGAGCTTGGCGCTAAAGATGTGATGGTGATGGTGCCGGACATTAATTTGTATGCGCCATTAATTGAAGCTGTATTTGGCAAAGTGCCAATGGGCGATTTGCGTTATATCCCTTACAGTATCTCCGATCAAAACAGCAAAAAACAGCAGCCGTTATTGCAGGCTTTAGAAGTGCTGTTAAGCCCGGAGCAGCAACGCTTAAACGCCAGTACCGTATTCGATATGTTGGATATCAGTGCTTTGCAGCAACGTTTTGGCTTAAAAGCTGCTGCTTTGCCCAAGATTAAGCAGTGGATTGAAGGAGCAGGTATTCGCTGGGGGCTGGATCAGCAGCATCGTCAGCAGCTGGGTTTACAGCATGGTTTTGAGCAAAACAGCTGGCTTTTTGGTATTCGCCGCATGCTGCTTGGCTATGTGGCGGGTGATGCAGCGCCATGGCAAGGCATAGCACCTTATGCCGACGTGGCAGGTTTAGAAGCCGCCGAACTTGGCCCTGTGCTGGTGCTGCTGCAAAAGATTGACGAACTATGGCAACAACTCAGCATAAAACGCAGCCCGGATGCTTGGCATCTGCTTTTTACTCAACTGCTACAAGACTTTTTTGCGCCCGACGAGCTGGAAAGTCAGCAGCTCGTGCAGCAATTACAACAGCAACTGCAAAGCTGGCTCGACAACACCACAGGCGCTGAACTTAAAGAAGAGTTAAGTTTACAAATTGCCCGTCAGGCTTTGTTGGAGCCTATGCAGGCCGGTGGCTTACAGCAGAAGTTTTTTAGTGGTCGCGTCAATTTCGCCACTTTGCTGCCAATGCGCTCTATTCCTTTTGCGGTGATTTGTTTGCTGGGCATGAACGATGGCGCTTACCCACGAGTGCAGCAGCGACAGGACTTTGATTTAATGGCGCTGGATTATCGCAGTGGCGACCGTTCACGCCGTGACGATGATCGCTATTTATTGCTCGAAGCTTTATTGTCGGCCCGCCAGCAGTTTTATATCAGCTGGGTAGGTTTTAGCGTCTTTGATAACAGCGCCCGCGCGCCTTCGGTGCTGGTCAGTCAGTTGCGCGATCATTTGTCTACAGGCTGGGCTATGCAGGATAGCTCCAATCTGTTGAAACACATCACTGTTGAGCACCCCTTACAGCCGTTTAGCCGCCGTTACCGGGAAGCAGGATCTGGCCTTGTGAGCTATCAGCAGGAATGGGCCAGCTTGCATCAAAAAGCCGGTGCGGTAGAGCAGGGCGAGGCACTTGAAGTGCTTAATGATTTGCACTGGAATTTAAAACAAGCCAGTGACTTTATGCGTGAGCCGGTGCGGTTCTTTTTTAATGAACGCTTAAAAGTACGGCTGGAATTGCCGGAACTGGCCAGTATTAACGATGAAGTTTTTGCGCTGGATCCGCTCGAGCGCTGGCAAATGCAGCAGCAGTTGGTGGCGGAGCTCAAGCGTAGTGTCGAACAGGGCCAAAACGGGCAACAAAACTGGCAACAGCAGTCGGAACAACAGCTGGAGTTATTCCGCTTGCAAGGCCGTTTGGCTGTGGGTTCTGGCGCTGCATTGATGCAACAGGATTTGGTGGCAGGGCTTGAAGAGCTTGCAACTGGCTATCAGGAATTTTTAACATCCTATCCAACAGCGGACGCCAGTTTTTATCCTCTGCAGTTTGTGTGTCAGTATGGCGTTATTGGCGAATATTTGACCGGATTTCGTTCCGGTACAGAAGGTTTGGCTTATGCCGAGCTGTTGCCTGTAGCCCTGATTAAAGACCGAAGCATAAACTGGCGGCATTTAGTTGCGCCTTATCTGAAACTGCTTTTGTGCTGCGCCAACGGTTTACCTCTGACTATTTATTTACTCTCCAGAGTGGGCCAACTGGTATTGCAGCCTATAGAAAAACAACAAGCAGAAAAGCAACTCGAGCAAATTTTGCAGCTGATGCAGCAAGGGCTATCAGAGCCTTTAGCGCTGGAATTTAGTGTGGGTGTTGAATTAGTGAAACAGCTGGAAAAAGGTGCTGCAGTGGACGATAAACTGCGCTCGAAGCTGGAACGTTTGTACACAGGCGATGACTTCAACCCTGGAGCATTGCAACGTAGCCCTTATTTGCAGCGCGCTTTTGCGCAGTTTGAGGCGCTTTGGCAAAAGGGCCAGTTAGAGAAAAATGCCAGCGCTTTATACGGGCCATTACTTGCGGTGAACTATACAAACAATAGCGAGGTGTCGGCATGAGTCAGCTTAGCCATAGTGCACCAGCTATTCCCGATCTGGATTTACTCTCTTTCCCGTTATCCGGCAGTCAGTTGATTGAGGCCAGCGCAGGCACAGGTAAAACCTTTACCATAGCGGCTTTGTATCTCCGTTTGGTGTTGGGCCATGGCACCAGTAAAGCCTTATTGCCGCCCGATATTCTGGTGGTTACTTTTACCGAAGCTGCAACCCAAGAGCTGACCGAACGTATAGGCCAACGTTTAGCCGATGCTGCCCGTTATTTCCGTGAGCAATCTGATCAAGCGGATCCCTTTTTACAAAGCCTGCGCAGCGAATTTACCCCAGAGCAGTGGCCCCATTGTGCTTATCAGCTGGAGCTGGCGGTGCAGTATCTGGATGAAGCGGCCATTTCTACTATTCACGGCTGGTGTAATAAAGTGCTGGCTGAGTTTGCGCTCTCCAGCGGTTATTTGTTTGAACAAAACCTGGTGACAGACGTAGAGCAGTTGCAGCTGGATGTGATCCGGGATTACTGGCGTAATTTTTATTACCCATTGCCGCAAGAGCATATAGCCACCGTCTGGCAACAGCTGCAAAACCCTGAAACTTTACGCAAAAAAATTCTGCCGCTAATCAGCCATCTCGCATTATTTACAGAACCTGCGATACCAGCTGTGCTCTTGCCTGAAGTGAAAGCAGAGCGTAAGCAAAAGCTGGCAGAGCTTAAAGCACCCTGGAATAACTGGGTGAGCGAAATCCGTATTTTGCTGCACGGCGCTATAGAGCGCAAAGAAGTGGATGGCCGCAAATTGCAGGCGCGTTATCTCGACAGCTGGCTGGCAAAATTAGTGGCCTGGATAAGCGATACCGAAATGGTTGATCCGGATTTACAAACAGGCCAAAGCCGTTTAACGCCCCAAGGTTTAAGTGAGGCGTTTAAAGGCCCTGTTCCGCATCATCCGGCTTTTGAGGCGATGGCAAAACTAGGTGATGAACTGGCGGCTTTGCCGGATCCACAGCAGGATTTAGTGCTGCATGCTGCATTTTGGTTTGCGCGACGTTTCCATCAGTTGCAGTTAGAGCGCTCTGAATTAGGTTTTGATGAGCTATTAAGTCGCTTGCAGCAGGCGCTGCAAAAAGACCAGGGGGGCTTATTGGCCGAGCGGTTACGGCGTAAATTCCCGCTGGCGCTCATCGATGAATTTCAGGATACCGATCCTGTGCAGTATCAACTATTTGATGCCATTTATCAGCTGAATGAAAACAGAAGCGATTGTGGCATTTTATTGATAGGCGACCCAAAACAAGCTATTTACGCCTTTCGTGGTGCTGATATTTATAGTTACTTAGCCGCCAAACAAGCTACTGCTGGCAGGCACTTTCAACTGCCGAAAAACTTCCGCTCTACCAATGAAATGGTCAGCGCGGTCAACAGCTTATTTAGTTATGCCGAGCAGCGTGCTTTAGGCGCTTTTGTATTAGGCCGACCGGATTTATTAAGCTTTTATCCGGTAGAAGCTGCAGGGCGTAACGACCGTTTTGTTGTGGAGCAAAACCCGGCTACAGCGCTGGAGTTTTGTATTAAAGAATCCCCGGATGGCAAAACTTTTAGCAAAGGTGCTTGTCTGGCCGAAATGGCGCAGGCCTGTGCTGAACAAATAGCAGTGTTTTTAACCGGCAGTGCGGCAGGCCATACAGGTTTTGTGAAAGAAGAACAGTTCATTGCGCTTAAAACCAGTGATATAGCTGTGCTGGTGAATAACCAGCAGGAAGCCAATGCCATTAAAAAAGCTCTGGCAGAGCGTGCTTTGGCTTCGGTGTATTTATCCGACAAAGGCGCTGTATTTGAAAGCCCGGTGGCACTGGATTTATTGCTGTGGCTGCGCGCTTGTGCTGAGCCACAACGTGAAGCTTTAGTGCGTTCGGCCTTGTCGAGCTGGAGCTTGTCGTTAAGTTATTCCGGGCTTGAGCAACTGCTGCAGGATGAACTGCGCTGGGAGCAAGAGCTGGCGCGCTTTGTGGCTTATCAGCAACTCTGGCAACAGCAGGGTGTACTGGTGATGTTATGGCAGCTGATACGTGATTTTGCGGTGGCTGAGTTTTTGCAGCGGCAGCCGTCAGGCGAGCGGCTACTGACCGATATTCTGCATTTGGCTGAACTGTTGCAACAACGCTCAATGGAGCTGGAAGGCCCGGCTGCGCTTATTCGTTATCTGGCCGAGCATGTGGCAGGGCAAGGCGATTTAGCGGCTGAGCAGCAAAAACTGCGGTTAGAAAGCGATGAAGCCCTGATTAAAATTGTCACCATTCACAAATCCAAAGGCCTGGAATACCCGCTGGTATTTTTGCCTTTTATCGCTTTAGCCCGTGCGGTTGATGCCGACAAAGGCCCTGTGACTTACCACCAGGACGGTGAACTGACGGTGGTGTTGCAAGCCAACGAGCAGCAAGCTCAACAAGCAGAGCGGGAGCGTTTGGCCGAAGATATGCGTAAGCTCTATGTGGCCTTAACCCGTGCCCGGCATTATTGCTGGGTGGGGCTGATGCCGGTGAAAGAGCACAGCGCCATAGGCTACCTGCTCGCTGATGATGCCTTGCTATCGGCTGTGGCTTTGCAGGAGCAGTTATCGTCTTTAGTTAAACAGCCACATATTCGCCTGGCCGACAACTTATCAGAGCAGCGGACTCAAGTCGCAGTGCTGGATCAGCAGGGCGAGCTATTGCCTTATGCCCACATGACCCGTTCAGTGAAAGAGCTGTGGTGGATAGCCAGTTACAGCGCTTTACTGGAGCAACATCAGCACGACAGCAAAGCGGCCGAGCTTTTTCAGGAATTACAGCAGGAGCAGGTGCCAAAGCAATTGCAGGAACAAGTTGAGCCAACACAAGCAAAGGCTATCACTTTGGCTAAGGGGTTTGTGCGCGGCAGTCAGGCCGGTACTTTTTTGCATGATGCGTTGGAGTGGGGCGCAGTTCAGGGCTTTGATCTATTAGCGCAGCAGCCGGATTTATGGCAACCAGGTCTTAAGCTTTTAATGCAGAAATATGGCCTGTTGCAGCAACTGCACGACGACAGGTGGCAAATCCGTTATTGGGCAGAGCAACAAGCACCTTATCCGGAAACTGCGGATTTATCCGGTGCAATAGTGCCACTGCAGCAGTGGCTGACTGAGCTTATTCAAACTCCGCTGTGGGTGAATCAACAAACCAGCTTAAGCACACTTAACGAAGGCAGTTACCGAGCTGAACTCGAATTCTGGCTTGCGGTACAGCACTGCAGCAGTGCGCAGCTTGATAGTCTGGTGCAGCAGTATCTGTGGCCTGACTTGTCAAGGCCAGCGCTCAGAACTACCCAGCTGCAGGGCATGCTCAAAGGTTTTATCGACTTAACTTTAAAGCAGGATGGCCGCTATTGGGTGCTGGATTATAAATCGAATTATATCGCCGATGGGCAATACGACAGCCCCGCCTTAATACAACAGATGCTGGCACACCGTTACGATGTGCAGGCGGCTTTGTATGCAGTGGCTATCCATCGCTTGTTGCAAAGCCGTTTGGCAGACTATAAGCCACAAGAGCATTTAGGCGGCGCTTTGTATTGGTTCCTGCGTGGTGGTGAAGCTGCAGACAAAGGTGTGCTTACTGTGAATATTTCGCTGGAGTTGGTCACTAAGCTGGATGCTTTGTTACAAGGGCAATTGCTGCAAGGCCAGTTGGTCGCTAAGGAGCTGGCAAATGTCTGATTCAGAATTATTGGAACTGCAGATGCAGGGCAAAGAATGGCGGGCTTTGGATAAAGCGCTGGTGACCTTTTTCCGCGAGCAGCAAAAGCTGGATCCTGCAGTGGCGCTGTTGATTGGTCAGTGCAGCTTTGCGCTCGCTCAGGGCCATTTATGTTTACCGCTTAAACGTATGCCACAGCATTCTGAACAGCAATGGCAGGTTTTGATGGCGCTTTATCCGGATTTAATTCAGCTGAATGAAGCTGGCAACCAGCCTTTTGTTTTTGCCAATCATGCTTTGTATATGAGGCGTTATTTTAGTTACCAGCAGCAAATAGCGCTTTATCTGCAGCAAAGCAATGAGCGTAGCCACCAGCTGCGACAGGCTATCAATCCGGCTCTGCTGAATAATTTGTTGGATCCGTTATTTCCTGTCACTGCAGCAACACAAGCTGAACCTGACTGGCAACGATTATCCTGTGCTATAGCCGCCAGCAGCAGTTTTAGTGTGATCACAGGCGGCCCTGGCACAGGCAAAACCACTACAGTCGTCAAGTTGCTATTGGTATTGCAGCAATTACAGCAGCAACAAGGCGCTGCGCCTTTGGCAATTCAACTGGCAGCACCTACAGGTAAAGCCGCAGTGCGGCTTCGAAGCTCCATTCGTAATACGCTGGATAAGCTGCCTGCATCGGCAGAGATAAAAAGCCTGGTGCCAACAGATGTCTCTACATTGCACAAACTATTGGGGGCAAGAGCACAAAGCCGGCAGTTTAAGCAAAATACGCTGGAACCTTTGGCGCTGGATTTACTGGTGGTGGACGAAGCCTCCATGCTGGATGTGGAGCTGATGGCGGCTTTATTGTCAGCCTTACCGGCTCATGCAAGGTTGATTTTATTAGGCGATAAAGATCAGCTGGCCTCGGTGGAAGCAGGCGCTTTAATGGCACAACTGTGCCAATGGGCTGAGCAGGGGCATTATTTGCCTGCAACAGCAGCCTGGTTAAATCAACTCTCTGCAGTGGCTATACCGCCTCAATTAATCAGCGACAAAGGTAAAGCGCTGGAGCAGCAAATAGGGATGCTCAGAGTCAGTCACCGCTTTGATCCGCATAGTGGCATTGCCAGACTTGCTGCTGCGGTCAATAGCGGACAAAGCAGGGAGGTTGTTGCTATTTGCCATGCTGATTATGCCGACTTGCAGTATCTGGAAGCTGCAGAGTTCAGGCAGTTAAAGCAGTTTGTGTTGACAGGGCAGGCGAAAACAGCAGTGAAAGAACAGCTCGCTGATGCCGCAGGTTTTAGTTTTTACTTAAATACAGCAGTGCAAGTTCAGGCCTTAGATGCTTCAGATCAGGCCATTGATCTGTGGGCGCAGCAGGTACTCTCTGATTTCTCCGCTTTTCAGTTGCTCTGCGCTGTAAGGCAGGGGCCGCTGGGCGTGGAACAGGTGAATCTGAGCGTCGAGAAAATGCTGCATCAGGCTGGGCTTATTCAGCATAACAGTCACTGGTACGCCGGACGGCCTGTAATGGTCACACAAAACGATTATGCGCTGCGGCTGATGAATGGCGATGTGGGTATTTGTTTATGGCGGCCTTATCAGGGCAAACTGATATTAGCTGTGGCTTTTGCAGCGGAAGACAGTAGCAAAGCCGTACGTTGGGTTATGCCAAGCCGTTTGCAGCAGGTTGAAACCGCTTATGCCATTACTGTGCATAAATCTCAGGGCTCTGAGTTCCGTCATGCGGTGCTGGTATTACCGGACCACTTCAGCCCTGTATTAACCCGCGAGCTGATTTATACCGGCATTACCAGGGCGGCAAAACTTTTTAGTTTGATCTGCGCTAAACCTGAGTTGCTGCCTCCTGCGATAGAGCAAAAAGTACAACGCCATGGCGCAGTAAGGCTTTAAGGCTGCTCTTGCCGGATCTGCAGCAGCAACTCGTGCAGTTGCTCTGCTGGCCAGTTGTTTTCGTTTAAAGCTTGCTCTGTCGCTGCAGCTAAAGCACTGATGCGGGTAAAACCAAAGCAAGCCGATGTGCCTTTGATCCGGTGCAACAGCGCAGCTGTCGAGCCGGGGTCTTGTAGCTGCATCAGTTGTTCCAGCTCCAAGGCTACGGTTGGCAGCGTGTCACGGTAGAGGCCAGTCAGTTCGTCCAACTGCTGTTGCACGTCTGTTCTGGCTTGAACTGACGGTTTTATCTGCAGAAATTCTGCGATGTTGTCGTACAGTACTTGAGCTTGCACAGGTTTCGTCAATACCGCATGGCAACCAGCCTCCAGACAAAGTCGTTTCTGCTCGGCCTGTACATCGGCTGTCAGTGCAATAATTGGCATTTGATAGCCTTGACGTCTGAGTTCACGTGACGCTGTTAAACCATCCATCACTGGCATATGCATATCCATCAGTATTAAATCAAAAGGGTGCTGCGCTACTTTTTGTAGTGCATCGAGGCCATGCAATGCCGTTTGTACCTGCAGCCCTGTAGCACTGAGCAAGGTGCTGAACAATAAACGTAAATCTGGTACATCATCAACAACAAGTACTGATCCCATTAATTGTGGGATCTGCTGCTGTATTTGCTGCAGACTGGCGGCCTGGGCTTGTGGGGCTTTCAGTAACAGCCCGGTGTTTACGGGCAGAGGAATAAGCAGGGAAAACTGGCTACTTTGCTGCACTGTGCTGTGCAAGACCAACTGATAGCCCATTAAATCAGCCAGTTGTTTACAGATATACAAACCTAAGCCTGTTCCACCAAACTGCCGGCTTATGCCTGGATCGCCTTGTTCAAAAGCGGCAAATAGCTTTTGTTGCATCTCTGCACTGATACCCGGGCCTGTATCGGAAACTGTGAGCTGTAACTGGCCTTGTTTGAGTGCGGCAGACAAACTCACTTCACCTTGTGCCGTAAATTTCAGTGCATTACCCAGCAGGTTCATCAGAATTTGTTTTAGCCTTAATGGATCAGTGTATAAAGTGCGTGGCAAAGGGTAGCGACAGTTGAGGTTAAAGTTGAGCGCTTTGGCGGTTGCAGCAGGTAACATACTTTGATGCAGCTCATTGAGCAGGGGATGTAATTCAAACTGTTGCAGTTCAAGCGGTAGCTTACCTTCATCCATTTTGGCCGCATCCAGAATGTCGTTAACGATCTGTAATAAAAATTTGCTTTGACTCTCTATAGTTTGCAGCTGGTTTTGTAGTTGAGTTTCATAAGGTTTAGTTAAAATCTGTTGAATAAAGCCAAGAATAATAGTCAGGGGTGTGCGCAGTTCATGACTCATATTGGCCAGAAATCTGGTTTTTGCCAACGCCAGTTGCTGCGCCTTATCACGTTCAATCGATAATTCCGCAGTACGCTGTTCGACTCGTTGTTCCAGCTGCAGGCTAAGATGAGTTTTTTCTGTTAAGGCTAAGTGCAGAGCCTGATGACCGGCATAGAGGCGTTGCTGCAATGAGGTAAAACTTGTCAGCAGTTGCTCAAACTCCAGCGCTGAGTTATCCAATTGTGGTCTGGCTGTTTGAGATGCCCCTAACTCCATGGCTTCAATATTGTGGATCAATTGCTGTAATGCCAGAGTGTAGCCTGAGGCAAAACGTCGACTACTGAGCGATAGCAGCTCAATACCTGCCAGTACCGCTAACAAAGCAATTAAGGTCAGAAACTGGTAATACAGCGCAATATGCTGATGATCCCACAACAGTAACAATTGCCAGTTTGTGCCTTCAATAGCACTGGTCAGCCGGATTTTTTCGCCTGTTTGATTAAAATACAGATGATTCTGGCGATGAAAAGGTGAATGGGTTAAATAGGCTTTGGACTGTGCAGGTGTTTCAGCGGCAAGATCAACCTTTTGTCCTGTTTCACTTTGATTGGCAAGCCCCCAGATTTTAATTTGTTTACCGTCCGTCAACAGTAGCTGCAGCCGTTGGTCTTGCTGCCCTACATCCAGCGCAGTCGTCAGTCTTTGCAACGCCACAGATAACTCCAGAACCCCGGCGAATTGCTGCTGTTGATACAACGGCATACTCAAGGCAAACAACAGATCCTGGCCCAACCTTTGGCCGCGAAATACATCACTGACATAGGGTTTACCAGTTTGCAGTGGCTTTTGGAAATAGTCGCGGTGAGCCACCGAATGGCCTTTTATATCCTGATCTATTTGTTCTTTAAAAAAAGCGATAACGGTGCCGGACTGATCTGTACGTAGTGCTGAAATAAATTCGGCCTGGCTTTTAACCAATTGCGGCAAACTTTGTTCGTCACCCACTAATCTGGCATAGCCTGAAGCCAATTTTAATTCAGCCTGATAGGACGACAGTCTTTGTTGCAACTGGTTGACGATGAGTTGCTGTTGTTCAGTCAGCTCGGAGACATGATTGGATAAATTCAGCACTACGGTGCCATGCAGTAACACACTAATCATCAACGCCCACGGAATAGCGGCGATCAGCGCAATACGGCTGGCTAATAGAGTTTTCAAAGGTTGCTGGCGTTTTTCTGCCAGACTGGCCGCCTGAATTTTAAATAAACGGGCACAACGTTTCAGGACCAACAAGGTGCTGGTAAGGATCAAAGCGCTGAGCAGCACCCACGGCAAAGGCTGAGGTTCGGTGGGGACGCTGAGCAGTAAAGCGACGGTCAACAAAAAATACAGTGCCACAGCACTCCAGCTTCTGTGTTTACTCTGTACAGAAGGCAGAAAAACCAGTAATTGCAATAACGAACAGATCCAATAGACAGGTGAACTCAATGGCAATAGTACCAGCAGTGCGCAGGCAAAACCCCAGATAAGCCCGAGGCGTTGCATGACCACAATAAAAGCCAGATTACCCAGCAATAAAGGGGTAGACAACGGCAGTTCCAGCGCCAGTAAGTTAGCAACAATGCCAAACAGACTTAATCCGGTGACATAAAATAGTTGGCGTGAAAAGGATGAGTCAGAATATGGTCCGTGACTGTTCTGCGTCAACAATGCAATCCATTTGAAAAAAATGATACTTAGATACTAGAGGATCTGTTGTGGCAATTCACGGTTTATGGCAAAAATATTTTCAGCGGTATAAGACTATTTTTAGCCTGTAGTATTTGCAGATGAAGGATTGAGGGTGACAAGTCGTGCCCAGATGCTGATAATAACCACCTTTCTGAAATCTCCAGGCTACAGACCCTGAACTTATGGTATTCCAATGGATTTTATAATTTTACTCAAAGCCCTGTTGTTGGGCATAGTGGAAGGCTTAACTGAGTTTTTACCCGTTTCAAGCACAGGACATTTGATTGTCGTCGGCGATTTAATTAACTTTTATAACGAAGGCAAAGTGTTTGAAGTTGCAATTCAACTAGGCGCTATTCTGGCCGTCGTATTTGAATACCGTAAACGTTTTATCAGTGTTGCAACGGGCATTACCCATGACAAAAAAGCCCAAAATTTTGTTTTAAATTTGTTTGTGGCTTTCCTGCCCGCGGCCATTGTTGGCTTATTGTTTATTAAGTACATCAAACTTTATCTGTTTAACCCTATTACAGTGGCCACTATGCTGGTGCTGGGTGGCCTGGTGATTTTGTATGCAGAGCGCCGTACTCATGAAGTTAAAATCCATGATGTGGACCAGATTGGCTGGAAAGATGCGTTAAAAGTCGGTTGTGCGCAGATTATTTCGATGATACCGGGAACCTCCCGCTCAGGCGCTACCATTATTGGTGGTCTGTTTTTTGGTTTTGATCGGAAAGTCGCCGCAGAATTTTCGTTTTTCCTCGCAGTACCAACGATGTTTGCTGCCACCTTTTACGATATCTTCAAACACCGCGACGTACTGAACTTTGAGCAAATGCCGATGTTTATTGTGGGTTTTGTGGCAGCTTTTGTCAGTGCTTTAATTGCAGTCAGAACCTTTGTTCGTTTTGTTTCCAACCACAGTTACGAAATTTTTGCCTGGTACCGAATTGCCTTTGGTTTGTTTATTCTGGCCACATGGCAATTTGGTTGGGTTAGCTGGTCTTAAAACCTGCCTGCAGCTCTGTCCAGGCAGGGTAGAGCTGCAGTGCTTCGAGAATATGCTCGTCAGTTTCTTTCAGCTGGATAGTTTTATACTGAGCCGCTTTGTGTGCGAGCCAATGTATAACTCCCGCTAAGGACTGACAATCTTCCAGTTCGTCCGGCAGAATAACCGCCTGCACTATGCTATGTTCAAATCCCCACAACGTCAGCAAGTAGGCTGAAATCATTGAAAAGTGACAGGAGTCTTCGTCAGCCATAGAAGGCTGTTGCAAATGTTCTGCCATCCAGCCCAAACAGTCGAACAAGGACACCAAAAATGCGTAATCCTGAATGTCCTTGCCAAGACCTGCTTGTTTACACAGATAACGTGCCAGACAAGCCTGATGAAAGGCCTGTTCCGTAATACGCTGATGCTGGCCTGTACTGATATGGCTTTGATAGACCAGACTGCTTTTCAGAGCCAGTACTATAGACTTCATCAGATCCAGACCAAGCCTGCCGATGGCTTCGGTCAAAGAGATAGTCGGGCGCGAAAACCCCAGAAAGGCGGAGTTGGCTAATTGCAACAACCTGCTGCTGACTACCGGATCGTGGCAGATCAGTTCAGCGATATCTTTGAGCTGGAACTCAGCTTTGTTGAGCATCGCCTCTATTTTCTGGTACAGAGGTGGCAGTACCGGCAATACACAAAGGCGACCCAGATAAGCCCGTTCCGCCGGAGAGAAGTTCAATGCTTGCAGGCGTTCCGCGCAGGCAAAGACCTGCAACAGTTGTTCATCGGTAAAAGGTTTCGCCAGAAAAAAATGGATCAGGGCGCTGTCCTGGATCAATAGGTCGGCCGAGTTGTCAGCGGTCAGTATACAGCGCAGCGCCATAGGGCAGAGTTGCTGGACTTGTTGCAGCACTTGCTCACCCTGTATGCCCGGCATCAGCCTGTCTGTCATCACCACATCAGGCGCTAGCCCTTTTGATAAACGCTCGGTTAATTGATGTGCATCCTGCATAGTTTCAACAGCCCAGTGCGGCAGCAAGCGACTTAGTGTTCGTTTCAGAGCCCTTAAAATCAGCTCGTCATCATCAATCAACAACACCAGAAAGTCTTTAGTGGGCATTGCTGAGTCCTCCTGCAAAGGGTTGCTGTCTGAGTATTGTTATAAAGTCTTTTTCAGTCAGAGGTTTACTGTAGTAATAGCCCTGGATCAGGTCGCAGTCCATGGCGTTGAGCAACTGTTGTTGTTCTTGCGTTTCTATTCCTTCGGCTGTGACCACCAGGTTCAAATCATGGGCCATCCGGATAATATTTCTGACCATGCCCTGGCTCTGTAAATCGCTGCTTAAGTCGGTGATCAGGGATCTGTCCAGCTTCACCTCATCAATAGGCAGTTTGGTCAGATAAGCCAGTGAGGAATAACCAGTGCCAAAATCATCCATCGAGATACGCACACCCATCTGATGCAGCTGTAACAGCACTTTATTACTCAATTCAATATCTTCCATCAGATAGGTTTCTGTTACTTCCAGCTCAATTTGTTCTGGCTTGATGCCATAACTACTAAGCAGTTGTTGCAACGAGCTGCTAAAGGTCGGATCCTGCAACTGACGGCCTGAGACGTTGATACTGAGCCAGTCTAACTCCAGGCCTTGCTGATACAAGGAGCGCAAGGCTATTAAGGATTGTTCCAGCACCCAAAGACCTATACGGATAATCTGGCCGTCCCGTTCAGCGATGGGCACAAATAAAGCCGGAGAGATACTGCCTAAGGTTGGATGATTCCAGCGCAACAGAACTTCGGCTTGCCGGATCCGACCATCAGCAAGGCTAATTTTAGGCTGGAAGTTAAGGCTGAAGCCGTTATGTTCGATGTCGCCATACAAAGCATTACTAATTTCAAACTGTTGTTTTTTACTGTCAAGAATGGCCTGTTCAAAGCGCATATAAAAATGGTGCTGATTGTTTCTGTTGGTTCTGCAGGCAAGGTTGGCGTACTTCAGCAATTTTTCTGCGATCACAGTGTCATCCGGCGCTATGGCATAGCCCAGATTAAAATTCAGCTGCATCAGCCGCTCGTCATGCATCACAGGCTTGTCAAACACGGATAGGCATTCGCTCATCGCCAGTTGTATCGCCATTTCATCGCGGCAATGGGTAAAAATCAGTGCAAATTTATCGCCGGACAAGTACACCAGATGCTGACCGGCTTTGAGCTGTTGCTGCAACAGGAAAGCCACTTTATTGATCAGTAAATCAGTTTTGTGATAGCCGATAGCGTCATTGATCAAACTGAAATTATCTATGTCCAGCACTGCAACTGCGATCAGACCTGATTGTGCTGCAATATGCTGCTCCAGTAACTGACAGGCTTGTTGATGGTTTAAAAGGTTACTCAGACTGGATAAATCCGAACTGAATTGTGGCAAGGGCTCCAGTCGCTCCAGTTTCAGCAGCAAGTGCTCAGCTGTAGCCAACCTGTGGCTGAATTCTACTTCATGGTGCTGATGATCAAGACACAACAAGGTGCTGTGCTGACGCATTAAAAACTGCTGAAGTTGCTCGGTGGGCAGAGCAGGCAGAAATGCAGATAAAGGGCTGTTGCTGATACTGTCTGGATCAAGCTGCCACAATTTGGCCAAGGCGGCATTGACCCTGAGTATCAGGCCTTGTGTGTTTACCTCTATCAAGGCGTCCTGACTGCTGATCAATAATTGAGTATATAAATCAGGTTGAGTGCGTCGTTGGTATTCAAGTTCGGAGCGTTGAATTTCGTCCAATAGCAGATGGTCTGTCCATGGCTTTTGCAAAAACTTATAAGCAATGCCTGAATTTAGTGTTTCCACCACCGCATTAAAGTCGGCGTAGCCACTTAAAATCAGACCCACTATCTGTGGATAACGTTTTTTCACTGCTCTGAGCAACTCATTGCCGCACATCAGTGGCATGCGGAAATCCGTCAGTACTATGTGCACCTGATGCTGTGCCAGCAATTCCAGAGCCTGAGCGCCACTGCTGGCCACCATCACCTCATAACCCGCGCGGCAAAGCAGACGTTCAAGGCTTCGCTGCACAGCAGCTTCGTCATCCACGATCAGTATTTTACTGTGCATCTGCAGCTCCTGGCGGGTTTGTTACAGGGTTAACCGGGCTATGGCGTCAAGTAACTGTGCATTGTCAAAAGGTTTGCTCAAGATCTCATCGGCTCCGGCCGCTTTTGCTTTGTCCAGTTCAGTTTGGCCTAAGCCTGAAATCACCAGAATTTTTATCTGGTTTATTTCCGGATGCTGGCGGATAAATTTCAGGACTTCAAAGCCGTCCAGCCCCGGCATCTGTAAATCGAGGGTCATCACAGCAGGTTTATGTTGTAGCAGCAGTGCTCCTGCCTGAAATCCATCAGCTGCCATCATGACGTTGAATCCGCCAGATTGCAGCACGCGAAGTATAGCGCGCCTGTACGCAACTTCATCATCAACCACTAAGACTGTCGTTGTGCTGGTTAAAGCCTGCGGAACAGGGATTTTTTGCTGTTGCAAAAAGCAAATAAAGTCTTCCAGCACTACTCTGTAGTTGCCTCTGCCTGGCAACTTAAAACCTTTGAGTTGCCCTGAAGCTATCCAGCGGCTGACAGTGCGTTGATGCACATCACAATACTGAGCAATTTCACCTGGTGTCAGAGTTTTCATCTTTATTTTTTGACCTCATTCTTGCACTCTGGCTGAATTTAGCATAGGTTTAAGACAAATGCGACATAAGAGACAAATAAGATAATTTGTTGTGTCGGAGGAATAAGGATGACCAGTTCAGAACCGTCCGTAAGCACTGCTACAACACCCACTCGTGCAGCTGTGCTTTGTGTGGATGACGAAATCAGTATCCTCAAATCCTTGCAACGCCTGCTGGTAGCGGCGGGGTTTGACGTAGTAACAGCAACAGGAGGCGAGCAAGGACTGTTGCTACTGGAAAAACAAGAGTTTGCGGTCATTATCAGCGATATGCGCATGCCGGGTATGACAGGGGCTGAGTTTTTGCAATTAGCAGCACAGCGTTGTCCTGATAGTCAGCGTCTGGTCTTAACAGGTTATGCCGATATTGATTCAACCATAGTGGCCATTAATCAGGGGCAAATCCAACGCTACATCCAAAAGCCCTGGAGCAATGAAGCGCTTGTGGTGCAGGTCAGAGAGTCGGTAGAAAAATACCTGCTGATCACGCAAAACAAAGAGTTGCAGCACAAACTCAGCATACAAAATCAAAAGCTGAAGGACATGAATCATCTGCTGGAGCAGCATGTATCAAAGCGCACTGCGCAGCTGCGTAAGGTATTAAAGCACCTGGAGCAAGAGCATCAGTCCTTGCTGGACTTGTTGTTTAACTTTATCAGTGTAAATCCGCATTTAAATGGCCATTTTGCCCAGCATGTCGCCAGAACCTGTCATTTGTTATGTTCCCATTTGAAATTAGAAGCCAAAGAGCAGCAGCAAATTGTGATGGCAGGTTTGTTGTCTCAACTGGGGTTATTAGGCATGGATCCGACGCTCTACAGCAAATCTTATCACGCACTGGATGGCACTGAGCGTCAACAGTATTACACCCATCCGGCCATGGCTCAGCTGATGTTATTACCTGCCAGTCATCTGGCTCTGATGTCGGATGCGATTTACCATCAGTATGAACGTTACAACGGCTCTGGTAGCCCGGATCAGCTGGTGGGGACAGATATACCTCTTGGGGCCCGGATAGTCGCGTTGGCAAGAGATTTTTGGCTGATGATAGAGAAGCAGGATGGGCATCAGGAGAATGCGTATATTCAGGCCATACAGCAATTAAAAATGCAGCAGGGCAGTTCTTACGATCCCGCGTTGCTGCAGATCCTGTCAAGCTTAGCTGCAGAGGAACTGTCCGGCGCTGAGCTTATCGCTTCTTCTCATCTGCAGATTGAGACCGGTGAGCTGGAGGCCGGCATGGTGCTGGAGCGTCCTCTCTACAATGAAAACCGGATTTTATTACTGCCTCATGGGCATGTGTTTTCCAGCCTGAGTATTGCCAAACTGCGGCAGATTGAAGCGAAGCGCCAGAAAAAATGGACTCTGTTGGTATCTTCCGTCAGAGCAACCGCGGAGTAAGAGTGGATGTTTGAAATAAAGACAGCACATAGTAACGCTGGCACAGCTGCAGAAATCTGGCAGGACTTAGAGCAGCAACTGGCTGGACAATGTTTTCAGTTCGGACTGGTGATGGGGCATCATAGCCGTATCCCTCTGCTTTGTGAGCTGCCGCTAACAAAGTACGCGGAACAATGGCTTGGCGGTAGTTCTTGTTTAGGTGTGATAACGGAGCAAGGTCTATTTTTGCAGCAGGATAGCCTTGCCTTGTTGATGATCCGTGATGACGACGGACACTATGGTTCTGGCAGCGCTGTGATTGAAGGAAATGATACTGCCAAAGCGACTAAAGCGACTCGCGATGCTTTAACTTTGGCCTTGCAGCGGGCCGGACGACCCTTTCAGGTTCCTGAATTGGTGTGGTGTATGCAACCACCAGGCTCTGAAGAGGCGGTATTAAAGCAAATAGAGCAGGTATTAGGAAAGAAGGTGCCGGTCTATGGTGGCAGCAGCGCCGACGATGATGTCTCAGGTCAATGGTTGCAATACGATGGCAGGGCCATTCATCAGCAAGCCGTCGTGATCGCAGTGTTTTACCCTTCGGTGGCCATCAGTCACTTTTTTCATTCTGGTTATATTCCCACTGAACACCAGGGCATAGTGACCAAATCTCAGGGCCGCTTGTTGCAGGAAATTGATCATCAACCTGCGGTAGAGGTCTACAGCAGATGGTTGAACAGAAAAATCAGCAGTAACTATATGCAGCAGACCACCTTACATCCGCTGGGATCGGTGATAGAACAGAGCCAGCTGGATGTGCCTTTGTATATGCTGAGCTTGCCAACTAATTTTCACCCTGATGGTGCTATCGAGCTTTTTGCTGAAGTAGAGCAGGGGAAACAGCTCTGTTTAATGACCAGTGAAGTATCACGTTTGCTGAGCCGGACAGGCACTATGTGTGAGTGCGCCCGCTCTGTTTTACCAGCACAGCGGGTTAGCGGCGGTATTATTGTTTTTTGTGGCGCCTGTTTGCTCAGCATCAAAGATCAGATGGGATTTGTGCATAACAATGTAAAGCAAGCTTTGGGCGGCGCTCCTTTTTTGATTGCTTTCACTTTTGGTGAGCAGGGTTATGCCGTCGATCAGACCAACAGGCACGGCAACCTGATGTATGCCACAGTTTTATTTGGAGAGGCGGATGCCCAGTATTGAAAAATTGCGGGAAAAAGTACTGGAGCTGACCTTTGAGCGGGACAATGCCTTGTTGCATGTCAGGTTGAATCAACTGCTGCAAAAAGGACTGGATGCTATTTTAAGTTCGGATACGCTGGAAGATACCTTCAGCAAATTTTTTGGTGTGATGGCCGAAGGAGTGCAGTTTGATTGTGCTGTGTTACTGCGACTGGAGGAGACAAACTTCACCTTGCTGGCCAGACAAAATGCATCCGGATGGCCTGAGCAGGCGGAACTTGGCAGTCATTCTTTGGTTGCCGCTTTGTCTGAGCGGCACTCTGTGGCAGTGTTTAATCTGATGCTACTGCCGGTTTGGGGGGAACCCGTATGCAACTGGTGGCCTCAAATCCATTCTGCCTTGTTTCAGCGTATTCAAACCCGTGATCAACAGTTTTTATTGATACTGGGCTCAGGCTCTGTGGCTGCGTTTGGGCCTTCTGAAGAAAAAATCATGGGACAATTTATCAGCTTTGTCGCCAGTACTATTGCCAGTGTGGAAAACAAAAAGCTCTACATAGCATCACAGTCTTTAAAAGAGCGGCAACAACGAATAGAACAAAGCTTGCTTCAGTCGGAGAAAATGGCGTCATTGGGTCAGTTAGCTGCCGGTGTGGCGCATGAGCTGAATAATCCTATAGGGTTTTTGCTCAGCAATATTCATATGTTTCAAACCTACTTATCTATTTTTAAGGCATTGCTGAATAACTACCGCTTGCTTGAAGATGTCACGCAAAGTGAAACCGTGAAACAACAAGCTAAAAAGGATCTTGAGTTACTGTATCAAAAGGAAGACGTGGCTTTTTTGCTTGAAGACAGCGATACGCTGATTGCTGACTCGCTTGAAGGTGCGATCAGGGTCCGGGATATAGTGCAGAGCCTGCGGCGCTTTTCGCATCCGGATACGGATCAGATAGAACTGGTTGATCTGAATGAAAGTATTGAATCGACCATTAAAATCATCGGTGGTGAGCTCAAACATTCGTTGCGTCTGAACAAACAGCTGTACTCAGGCTCTTTGTATGTGATGGGAAAATCCAATCAGATTGGCCAGGTGTTTCTGAACATTATGATGAATGCCAGACAAGCCATTACTCACGATCACGGCGAACTGAAAGTCAGCTCAGGCCTGCTGGAACATGAAGCCTGGGTCGCGATTGAAGACAATGGTGTTGGCATAGAAGCTGCGCATATCAACAGATTATTTGAACCCTTTTTTACCACCAAGGACGTAGGCAAAGGCACAGGCCTTGGTTTGTCTCTGTGTCACAGCATTATGTTGCAACACAGCGGACGTATTGAGGTGCTGAGTGAGCCAGGATTATTCAGTCGCTTTACCTTGTATTTTCCACTGGCAGGATAGCTGGAGCTTTGTTGCTACTCCGGTGGGGCTGCTGACAATGGCAATTGGATCACAAACTCTGCACCTTGCCCTGCAGGGCTGTTGACACTCAATTTCCCCTGATGCTTTTGAATAATACTGTAGGACAATGACAGCCCGAGTCCAGTGCCTGCTCCGACCGGTTTTGTGGTGAAAAATGGCTCAAATACTTTAGTCATATGCTGTGGTGCTATACCTGATCCTGTATCACGTATGCTGATCCTGGCGAAATCTCCTGCTGTGTTTATCCGGATATAAATGTCACCTGGCTGCTCCATCGCCTGAACCGCGTTAAGCAGTAAATTCATAAAAACCTGGTTGATTTGCATCGACTGGCAATACACCAATGGCATTTGCTCTTGGTAGTCTTTGTGAATCGTGGCTTTGTATTTCAGTTCGTTATTGATAATGCGCAGTGTGCTTTCCATGCCATCAATCAGGTTGGTTTCTTTCCATTGTGAACTGTCGACATGAGAAAACTCCCTCAGACTTTTGACGATAGACATGACTCTGCCCGTGCCCTCCAGAGATTCAGCGATGAGTTCCGGCATATCCCGGAGTAAAAAGTCGAGATTATGTTCGGTGTTGTACTGTTGGTAGTTTGCTGTTAATTCGGCCGCAGGATGTTTGGCCAGCAACTGTCCGGCGAAGTCCAGCGCCTGTATCAGGGTCTGGCAATAATGCTGCAATGTTTCCAGATTTGACGATACGAAGCCAATGGGGTTATTAATTTCATGAGCCACACCGGCAGCCAGCTGTCCTATCGACGCCATTTTTTCTGCCTGCAGCAATTGATTCTGTGCTTCTTCCAGTTTACGGATTAATTCGGCCTGCGCCTTGTGTTCCTCTTCCAATTGGCTGTGCGCTTGTCTGAGTGCAATAGAATAGGAAGCTGTGGTGGTGGCATCTGTAATGGCAAGAAACAAGTGGCTGATCTGACCTTCGTCGCTGAAAATAGGCACTATTTCCATATTCTGGTACATCAGTTCTTCTTGCCCTGTGACAGGTCGTGAACTTTTAAACCGGAAGATATGCGGACGTTGTTCCCAGTAACTAAAGCTGGTGTTTTTCAGTATAAATACCGAATCTAATTTTCGTTTAAGAAATCTGGCCTGATCAGGAAAAAGCTCCAATAGGTTAAGGCCTAGCGTCTGCTCTGCGGGCATTTGCAAACGGTCTGCGAAAAAATCGTTCCATAACACTATGTTGTAATCAGGTGTTAGCAGGCATGCGCCTATCGGCAGCTGTCTGATCAGTTGTAAAGCCAGTTGTTCGTCTATCATAGGTTACGATCCGCGGGTGATCATTGTAGTAGCATATCTAAGTGGTGCATTAATGGATACAGCGAATCCTGTTTCAGGCAAATAAGGATCCGGGCATGAAAACTGGTTTCCGGAATTTGAAACTGCACCTCCATCAATAAAGCCTGCTGCCAGTTTAATTGTTCACTACGAAGTGAGGCGGGGTTTAACAGGACAGGTGCTGCCAATTGGATTTTAAAATTCAGCTGAGAGATCAAGCCGTGCAGGCAAGCCCCGGCCAGTATATTGGTGAGCTCAAGCAGCAACTCTTGCCGATCCTGCTCTGGCAGAGGTACATCGTAGTGCATCAGTCTGGCTATAGCTTCGTTGCCATTGTCGGTCATCAGTGAAATCATTTCGCCACTCAACTCACCTAAAAAGGATTGTTGCGCCAAATGCTGCTGAACCGGCTCCTTTAAACGTCCGATAAAATCCTGACAGCTACTTTGTACCACAGAAGGAATAGATAAATGTACCTGAGTTTGGATCAACCTCGCCAATGCATCTGCGGCTTGCCCCATCGAAATGTTGAGCACTTCCTGCAATGCATCCCGCTGTTCTTCGGACAAAAATTGCCCGCTCATAGCAGTCCAAGCTCTTTTAGTGTGTTCGCAAGCAAAAGAGGGTCCAAGGGTTTTTTCAGAAAACGAAAGGCGCCTAAAGCGCTGACCAGTGCTTGCGCCTGCGTTTGAATATCTGCACTAATGACGATCACCACAGCTTTTTCATGATGCTGCTTTAAGTAGGTCAGCACCTGATAACCATCCATTTCCGGCATTTGTAAATCCAAAAACAACACTTCAGCCAGGCCATTCTCAACAGCAGTGATTGCTTCTTTACCGTTTCTGGCTTCGCAAATACTGACATCCCATTGCACCGGCAATGCCCGTCGAATGGTCTTGCGGGACAAGGCTGAATCGTCCGCTATAGTGATAGGAATAGGCATATACAACTCCTTAGCCAGTTTTTTAAAGTCTAGACTAAAAAGTTTAAAATGAAAATAATGATAAATATATGTTCGGTGAATAGAGTTAATTGGCTATTTTGATAAAAATGAAACTTTCTTTGAAGCGGATACAAAAATGGGGTCAGCTCATATGGTTAAGTGTGCACCATCTGAGCTGACCCCATTATCAGTTTAACGACCTAAGTATTTATCCAGAGTTTTATATAAACCTTGCCACATGGTTTGGTTTTTCTGCTTCAGTTTGGCGGCGTTTTCTGCCAGACGAGGCGCGATTTCTTCCTGTTCAGCCAATAACTGGCTGACTTTTTGCGTCAGGCTGACGGCAGAGAGTTTTTCCAGGCAGTAATCCGCCATACCAAAATCCGACATCATGGCATGGTACTTGTGGCTCCAACTGGTGGCGATACAAGGCACACCCTGACTCAGCGCATTAATAGCACCGTGGAAACGCGAGCTGATAGCCACAGAGCTTTGGCCGATAAAGGCTTTAACGGCTAATGGGTCTTCAATCTGAATAATTTCACAAGGCGCTAAGCGGGCAATTTCCTGACACAACAGCTGATCTTCTTTGCCTTCATGATTGACCAGTACCACAGCGTAACCTAATTCCACCAGTTGATTGGCCGCAGCAGCAAAAGCCTCAACATAGTTAGTGCGTTCGGCTTCCGCATTGGCGTGGTTAAACTTGGACACCACTTTGCTGTTTGGAATAAGAGCTGCAAATTTACCTTCAATTTCAGGCAGGGCTGTGGTGCTGTGGCCTTTTAAGCCGACGGTAAAGTCAGGCGTTAACTTCACTGTATCCGGCAGATTGGCTTCACAGCTTTGTAAATGGTTGAACGACACCGGGTCGCGTACATAAATCAGTGCTGCGCTGTGGATGATATCGCGCATCGCTGCTTTGCTTTCATCGCTACTAAAAGGTCCAAAGGCTTGAGGCATAAAGACAAAAGGTTTGCCTGCTTCTTTAAAACGTTTTACTTCACGGGCAGTATTTTGCAGAAACTTCAAAGGCCACTGATCGCCATAAGCAAAACCGCTGGCTTCTAAAATGACGTCAACATCACGCTCTGTCACCATGCCGTAACGTTTCATCAGGTTACGCATTGATCCTGGTAATTTGCCAAACCATGGCGTCAAATCCAAAGCTTTACGACGGAAGGATACTTTTTGCCATGCGCCTAATAATGCACGCTCACGGTAGGGCAGGTTAGGGCCTGGCGATAACACCAGCTCTGTGTTGTTTAAAGTTTTTAAGCCCTGCAAACAGGCCAGCAGCATCAGGTAGGCGCCTTTATTGCGGAACTGCACGCCTTTGATTTCGACTAATAAGGCTTTTGATTCAGACATAAGTTAATAACTCCGTAGCGGTTTTCTTCTCGGAGTGAGGGATCAACGCCTGCGGATCAGGGTAACCCACAGCAATCAGCATCACGACTCGTTCGAAAGGTTGTAATTTCAGTAAGCGGCCAATTTTGGCTTCGTAGTTTTCGATATCAGGCCAGTTGATGGAACAAGAGGCCAGGCCCATAGTCTCCAGTGCCAGCATCAATTGCATATTGGATAAGCTGGCGTCGATATAAATCACATGGCGGTCGCGCTCAAAAGGATAAGCACTTAAATCTCCGACCACAGCAAGCAGGGCAGGAATGCCATTGGCATAACCCACTGTGCCCATAGGTAAGTTTGCTAATTTATTCAGCATTTCACCTTCTGTCGCTGCGATGTAACGAAATGGCTGACGATTACAGGCACTTGGCGCCTGAGCTGCAGCAGCAACAGCTTGTTCCAGAACGGCTTTAGGCACGCTCTGAGGTAAAAAAGTACGGACTGAACAGCGCTGCTGGCACAAGATTAAAAACTGTTCGTAGCTGATGTCAGCTCTGGGTCTTTGTGCATAAGGGGCAGGTGCTGAAGGGCGGCTTTGTGCTAAACGTGGGGTGATCTGGGCTTTTAAGGCGGCGAAAGTAACAGGTTGACTGGCGCCTTCAGGCCATTGGGTGACAGAGAAATAGCTGTCCATTACGTCGTGGCAGTATTTCAGCAGTACTAAATCTAAAGCCTGATGATCGGCCAGCAGATTCTGTAACGCAGTTAAAGTTTCATCAATATAATCCAGCGCAAACAACGATTTGCGCGGCACCATGCTTAAACCTTTTTCCAGCCGGTGAATATTCCTGCGTAAAATGACGGTCGCTATACTGCTGCTTTCTTCATGCAGATGATAATGATGCCGGCCCGCCGCTGTGGCATGTTGCTCACGGCGAAAATGCGGGTTAAAAAATGCGTAATACAGCGTTGCCGCCAGACGGCTTTTGGCTGCATAAGGTAACAAGACCTTGTCGAGCTTTTGCCTGATTTGTTGGAGTTGTTTTTTCATACCGTCTCTTTGTCTACCACCACTCCAGAAGTTTTAACCTTGATTAGTTGCCATAACTGACGACGGGTTCTTCCGGAAAAAAATAAAAAGAAAAATGAAGCGTATGCATAAGAAATCAGTGTGGCCCATGCTGCACCATCAATGCCCATAATAGGAATGAGCCACCAGTTCAGCAGTACGTTCAGCACTGCGCCTATGCCATGACTGGCCAGAGATAAAGGCTCCTGACCGGTAATAATTAAATGTTGTCCTATCAAATACCGGATAAAAATAAACACACCGGCCCAGATATGGATTTGCAGTACTGAAATACCTGCTTTAAATTCTTCACCAAAGATCAGTGGTACCAGAGGCGGTGCGACGATAAATATAACTACTGCTATGGCAAGTGCCATCGCAAAAAAGTAGCTGGTGTATCTCCGCAGCAGCAACAAATAACCAGACCAACTCACCTGATGACTTTTCAGTAACTCAGGATAATACCGCACTGCTAATGTCGCTGGTATGACATACCACAGCTCTGAAATTCGGCTGACCGCGGCGTAGACACCGGCCGCCTCTATATCAATCATGCGTTCAATCATAATTAAATCGATACGCAGATAAACCACAGATAAAACACCTGAAACCCATAACCAGCTAGAGCGACGTAATAGCTCTTTGCTTTGCTGCCAGTTAAACCAGGCCGGTGTTAAACGACCAGATTCTGCGTTATAGCTCCTGTAAATCTGGTATTGCAATACACCTACGGCTGCAAATTCCAGACCTACTATCCAGAATAATGCGCCAATACCTAAGCCATACCAAAGTGCAGCTAACTTGGCGATAAGCCCCAAAATACCTAACCCCAGCTTACTGTAGGCAAGGGTTCGGAAATGGCCTAAATAGTTCTGGTGGTATTCAAATAAAATAAAAGCGTTAAATAGCTGACCCACAAAAAGCACTGCGGCGCCCAACTGATAAGGCTCAAATTCGGTTGGCAAATACCAGCTAAAACCGACAAACATCAACGACGCAAAAAACAAACCAGCTATCAGGCGTAGCCAGGTTGCGGTAAATAAGATTTGCTGGCCTGTGCGCAGGTCAGGTGCAGATTGCACCGACTTTTGCACCAGATTATTCAAGCCTAAATTGGCCAGAGGTGCTAAAAATGCACTCCAGGTCATCACGATAGAGTAGTAACCTGTAGCTTCAGGACCCAGCATCCGCGCGACAATAATAGTAATTAACGCGCCAGCCGCCAGCTTGACTATACGTTCACCTAATAAAGCAACGGCTTTGGCTTTGGCTATTTTTACTAAAAACTTAACCACGTCGTTTCGCTTTGTAACGTTTGATTGCACGGGTGATACGCCAAATATGCTGCAAAGTGTATGAATAAACACTGAATACTATTAGGAATAACAGCAACATAATTAAATCAGGCACCATCAGGTACTCACCAATGACGCCGAGAGTGGCGAGCATGCAGGAAAAGGTACTGATCACCACCAGCGCCTGACGGGAATTTAAGCCAAGACGCAGGAAGATATGGTGCAGATGTTCGCGGTCAGCTAAAAATGGAGACTGACCTTTACGGATACGGCGCAGCATAATAGCCACCATATCCATCAGTGGTACTGCAATCACCCATAATGCGGTGACAGGACGGAAGCTGGCTGTGTCGCTTTGGGTGCCGATGATCAATAACCAAATCACGGTTAAGCCAATCAGCATGCTGCCGGCGTCACCCATAAAAATTTTGCCTTTGCCTTTTCCCACTACATCCAGGTTAAACAGCAAATAAGGAATGAGTGCAAACACCAACACCATAGGCAAGACTGCGTGTTCCAGCTGTCCTCCCATTCCCATCATTAAAGTGACAGAGACAAAAGTAACACCACTGAGCATGCCTGCCAGACCGTCTATGCCATCAATCATATTAAAAGCGTTAATAGCGGCAATAACAGCAATCAGGGTCACAGGTATACCTATGTAGCCTAAAGTGACATCGCCCAGTGAAAATAAGTTACCTAAATTACCCAAATGCAGCTGCAGGCCGTACACCATGGCAGAACCTATCAGCAGTTGGACACAAAGCCGTAATTTGACGCTTAAGTCCATAAAGTCATCAAATACACCCAGAATGACAATAGTGCCGCCACACAGCAGGTAGTAATAATGAATATCTTCTGGTAAACCAAACCATGCCAATGTCAGGCCAACGCCGGTAAATATAGAAATACCACCTATTAATGGCACAGATCCTGTGTGCTGTTTGCGGCCAGCAGGTTTGTCCACCAATCCCACTTTGACAGACAAGGGGATCAGAATAAAAATGGCAGTCAGGGTAAGAACAAAAGTGGTAATAAACAGCTGCAAATGTTCGGTCATGTGGTTTCCATCGGCTTTTTAGCCTGAAATAATGCGAACTGGCTCAAACGAAATTGGGCTGATTATAGGTGAAGAAAACGGGGCTGACTACGGAGTGTGGGAGATAAAATTGAAAGGAATAACGACTTTGTCAGAAAATAATGCTCTAATTGTTATTTCTGTCACACTTGCTGTGATAGCCGGACGTGTTGAAGCATTTTTATGCAGTGAATCAAGACGTTGGCATTCCCTATTTATTGAAGAGCCGCTGCTGTTTTTGGTTTTCTTAACCAGAACTCCAGCTGTTGATGCAGGATACCCGCTGTGACCAAAGCAGTATTGATTATCACCAATATGGGGCCTAAGCCCTCTGCACCTTTTCAGGGACAGTTTGTTAAAAATCAGATGCTGGCGCTTCAGAAACGCCAGGCCTTGGCTTATTTCTATATGAGCTGGCATAACGACAGTCTGTTAAATCGCTTGCTGAAATACCCTGTGCTGTTTTTACAATTTTTCTGGTCTTATATTCTGAGTTTTAAAAGCTTCGATATTATTCATGTGCACTTTTTTTATCCGACCATCTGGCTGGCTTTAGCTTATAAATACTTGCGCAAACCTTCAGTAAAAATAGTGGTCACTTGTCATGGCAGCGACATCTACCATTATCAGCCTTTTAATGCGTTGTATCGCTGGTGTTGTGGCTATGTGGATCAGTGGATTTTTACCAGTGAAAAACTTCAGAGCAGGGCCTTTAGCATTAAACCAAAAGCAGAAGTGTTATCCGCTGGTATTGCACAGGTCTATGCCGATGCTAAACAGTTAACCCGAGCAGAAAAAGACATCGACCTGCTGTATGTTGGTGGCTTGGATAAAAACAAAGGTATGGACAGATTAATAGCCCTGCTGCCACAACTAAAAGACAAAAAAGTCTGTGTGATTGGTGCCGGGCCTTATCTGACGCAGTTTCAGTTACTGATGAAAGATTATCCGAATTTACAGCTTGAAGCTGGTCAAACTGCAGAGCAGTTAACGCTGTTTTATCAGCGCAGCAAATGTTTTTTAAGCTTGTCGCGTAATGAATCCTTTGGTTTGGTGATGACCGAAGCTATGGCTTGCTACACCCCTGTTATTGCTACCTTAACCGATGGCTCGGCAGAGCAATTGGGGGCCGACTCTTTTTGGGTGTTAGATCAGACAGATGAGCAGGTTTTGCAACAGAATTTGCTGAAAAAAATTCAGCAGCTATTAAGTTTGTCAGACTCAGACTACACAGCATTGCAGCAGTCGGGTCATCAGCACGCAAAAGATTGCCTGGTGGACGATGTGGCAGCAAAAATACAACAACTGTACCAGGCTCTGGTGCCTGAACAATGATGATAGAAAAAAAGGTAAATACAACCATGGCAATACAACCTGAAGTGGTACCGGTAGGTGGCATTGAGGTCATGGCGTTCAGCAACATGGCTGCGCTGGTCAATTATGTGATTCAGGATGATGGTACTGTCTTTGCTGGTTCAGCGATAGCGATGAACCCTGAGAAGGTGATCGCCGCCAGTAAAAACCCTGAACTGATGGCTATTCTGAACAACGCTGATATTCGTTATGCCGATGGTATGGGTGTGGTGAAAGTAATGCGGCGTAAATTAGGCCGCAAAGTGGAACGTATTCCGGGTTGTGAGTTGTGGCAGGCTTTAATGGCAAAGGCCGCAATCACTAAAACTCCAGTGTTTTTAGTGGGCGCCAAACCGCAGGTGATGGCTGAAACCGTAGAGAAGCTGACGGTCATGGGTGTCAATGTGGTGGATTCCCAGGACGGATATTTTAAAGATGAAAGCGAACTGATCAGCCGTATAGCCCGCAGCGGTGCCCGTATTGTGACTGTGGCCATGGGCTCACCTAAGCAAGAAATTTTTATTGGCAAGTGCCAGCAGCAATTACCTGACGCTTATTATATGGGCGTTGGTGGTACTTATGATGTATTTACCGGGCATGTACAGCGCGCGCCCGCCTTGTGGTGTAAATTACATTTAGAGTGGGCTTACAGGTTGTTATCACAGCCGTCCCGTATTGGTCGTCAGTCTAATTTACTGACGTATGCCTGGTTATATTTAACCAATAAACTCTGATAAAAACGATTAAAAACAGAGAGAACTATAGTGCAGCAACAGCCAGCCTTACCCTTGATCAGCGTCTATATGCCCACTTTTAACAGGGTAGATATGGTGCAACGTGCGATTCGCTCCGTACTGGCGCAGGATTACCCTCATCTCGAACTTTTAGTGGTGGATGATGCATCCACTGATGCAACCTGGGACACCTTAAACCGGGTCTATGCAGATGAACCCCGCGTTCGTCTGTTCAGACAGGAAAAGGGGCAGGGCGCTTGTGCTGCGCGTAATCTGGCAATAGCTGAAGCCAAAGGCGAATTTGTCACCGGCCTTGATGACGACGACGAGTTTTTACCCAACAGGTTAAGCTCGTTGTTTCAGGCGTATGACGATCAATATGCCTTTGTCTGCTCAAGTTATTTCTGGGATTACGGCACTATACGCAAACAGTTGTATCCTGAATCGGCCATAGTGGGCCTGAACGAATTGTTGGATGTGCACTGTTTATCGAATCAAGTGTTAGTGAAGCGCAGCCGTATGCTGGCGCAAGGAGGCTTTGATATTGGCCTTGCGGCCTTTCAGGATTACGATATGTGGATCCGGTTGGTGGCAGCTTATGGTAAAGCCTTGCGTCTGGCTGAAGCCACTTATGTAGTGCATGTGGGGCACGAGCTCGGCCGTATTACCACCTCACCTAAACGTCTGGCTGCACAAAGTTATTTTGTTGAAAAACATCTGCCTTTGATGAATGAGCGTAATAAACAGAACCAGCAGTTTTACCGTCTGGTGATGGAACAGCAGCAACTGTCTTTTGGCCGTTTGTTGTTTTTCTGTCGTTACGGCTTATGGGCAACTAAAATCCGTTACTACCTGAAACAAAAATTACAGTGGGCGATTAAATTCCGCCAGCAGCTGTTGAGCAAAGGCATTAAAGGATTGTTTTCGAAAAAATGAGTCAGAATTTGTTAGCCCACGCCAATTTTGTCAGCCTGAGCGCTGTATTGCTTAAGCGTTTTTGGTTGTTGTTATTAGCTGCTGCTGTATTGGGCGCGGCAGCTTTGTATATATTTCAGCTCAGTACAGCTGTGCGTTATCAGGCCATTGCTGTGGTGACGTTAACCGACTGGCAAACCGAACGTTTAACACGACGAGATGATCCGAACGATAAAAATCCGGCCAATGTAGGTGGGGCCTCTGCGGATGCAGTGTCCAGAGCCTTATTGTGGTTAAAAGACCCTGATTTTTTTCAGTCTTTGGCACGCTCCGCCAATGTGGAACAATTGAGTGTTGAACACAAAAGACGTGGCAATCTGGTGACACTGAAATGGATCAGCAACTCGGAAAAAAGTGCTGAAACTGAACTGGCTTTAGTGTTGAAGCTGTGGGACCAGCGCTGGCGTCAGCAATTTATCCAGCAAAAACAACAAGAGTTGCTCACTTTGCAACAGCTCTCGAGCAACGACTTGGTGCAACAACAGCAAAACCGGCTGCAGTTAGAGCTGGATTATGCAAAACAGGCTCAACCTTTTGCGCTGCAGCAATTACAAAGCCCTGAAGCGCCTGAACAAAGTAAAGGTCCGGCTTTGTGGCTGATGTTACTTTTTGGCGCCTTTTTTGGTTTTAGCTGCGCTTTTATTCTGTTGATGTTATGGCGGCTTTAATGCGGCTTTCGACTTATTTCCAGCAGATACAACCGCTGGATAAACTGATCCTGTTGCTGTGCAGCTGTTACTTGCTGGTGGATGCCTGTAATGGTTTTTTATTAAATCAGTTTGGTCGCAGCTTTGGCTTGTCTGCTTTGTATAAAGTGCTGATGCTGATGTTGATGCTTGCATCATTAAGCCTGCGTACCGCCAAAGCCTTTTTACTATTTCCTGCACTTTTTGTGTTGTTATTGCCCGGTGCTTTTTATAGCTGGTTGCAAATTGGAGGTTCTTTAGCCGCGGATCTTGGCCTGATCCTGAAACTGATTTCGCCGCTGATTGCGTTTTACTATTTGCTGAGTCTGGCGCAACTGGACAAAGACTTTGCGCTGAAGTCACTGCATCGGATTTTTGTCGCGAACTACCTGATAGTGCTGGTGAATTTTATTCTTGGCGCGTTAGGCTATGGCTACACTTCTTATTTACCTCAGCAGCATCTGACTCAGGTGGATTTAGGCAGCAAAGGTTTTTTTAATGCTGCCAACGAGCTCTCAGTGGTGCTTCTGGTGTTATCTGCCTGGTTGTTGCAGTACTACTGGCGGCAGCAAAAGCTGATTTTTCTGGCCGTGGCTGCAACGTCTGTTTGGTGTGCCAGTTTAATGCTAACCAAAACCGGTTTATTAGGAAGCCTTATCTTAGTGCTGTTGATCCCCTTGATGCCCTGGTTAATACGTCTGAACTGGACACGTCTGGCACTCGCGATGGTGTTGCTGTTGGCTTCTGCTGCACTCGTCATTTGGCAGGCGCCGCTGCTGCTAAGTCAGTTAGGCTTAGCTGAAAAATTACAGCATATTTATCAGCAACAAGGCTTATTAGGCGTGTTGTTATCGTCACGCGACAAATATGCAGCCGAAATCTGGCAGGTGGTCAGTTTTTACTACAGCGATGCACATCGTCTGTTTGGTGTGGGTTTAATTGGGGTATCTGAGCATCTGTGGAAGTTCTGGGCTGAGTCAGATCCTTTTGATTTGTATATTTTTTATGGTGTAGCGGGTTTGATGTTTTTTAGCTGGATTTTTATAGGTTTTGTCGCTCAGAATTTAAGGTTATGCAGACTGTATTCCTCCGATATTGCTGCCACACTGGTGTTGTTAAATCTGTTATTGCTGATGGTGTCCTGTATTGCAGGTCATGTCATTAGCTCTGGAATGTTGTGGCCGGTCTGGGGGTTTATAAATGCGGCGGCGCTGATCCATTGCCAGCCACAGCTAAAGTCAGCTGAGACGGAGCTTGCGCATGTTACGCAGTGATTTTGCCCGTAAGCTATTAAACAACAGTCTGGCCCATGGTCTGAACTTTGGCTCGCGCTGGTTACTCAATCTGGTGGTTGCACGGCAACTGCTGGCGAGTGATTTTGGTGTCTTCAGTTATGTCTATATGCTGGCGAACCTGTTTTTTCCCACCATCGCCTTTGGTGTCAGTTTTTACCTGATCCACTATTCAGCCAAACAGCAGCAAATCAGTTTGTTGTTCAACAGTCTGGTGCTGAGCTTTATTGTGTTTTTGCTGTTGTGTCTTGGTGTAGTCGGTATTGATTATTGGATCAACGACAGCGTGCCTTATTATCTGTACCTGCTGAGTTTGTTGATAGGCTTGGTCTGGGCTGTCAGTCAGGCCATATTCTGTTACCTCAAAGGCCGGCAGCAGTTTTTTGTCGAAGTAAAATCACAGTTTGTTGGCGCTTTAAGTTTGCTGGTGGTGGTCGCTTTACTTTTTGCCGGTGTGATTACTGAGCTGGATGCGATGCTCGAAGCTGTGCTGGTAGCGAGTTTGTTGCCTGTGGTGATGGGGCTGAATGTGCTTTGGCCTGAGCTGAAAGCTGGCCTGGGGCCTTATCTGCGCAATTTTCGTCATTACTTTGGCTGGCAGGATATTCGGCATCGGCTGCATTTTGCGCTGCATGATGTATTCGCCATTATCATGACCAATATTCCTTTTATCTTTCTGGCCTTATTCAGCACCTTGCTGGCGCTGGGTCAGTTCAGAAAGCTGTTTATTTTATTTATGCCGATCACTTTATTACCGGTGATTTTTTCTCAGGTGTTTTTAAGTCGTTTAAGTCGTCTGCCAGACCTGACTGCCAAGCTACAGTTTTTCCGTAAGATTTTCCTGTTTACTTTGCCAGTGTTGTCGCTGCCTTATCTGTTGATGTGGCCGCTGGGCGACTGGTTGTATCAGATCTCTTTTAACGAAGCGCTTGACCCTGGCCATGTATTGATGCTGCATCTGGTGCTGGCGACTTTATGGATCACCCTGCTGAAAACCTATTTTGAAGTGCTGTTGACGTCATTAGGAGCCAATCATTACAAAGCCATGCTGGTGACGCTGGCCGTAGTCTTAACTGCTTTGGCTTATTGCTGGTTTAATTATCAGTTAACGGTTGAGCTGACGGCCTGGTTGTTTTTAAGCGGCAATCTGTTGATTACTTCTATGTTAGCGCTGACTTGTATCTGGCAAGTGCAACAGCAAAGGAAAACACAGCAGCAGTGCTGATTGTATTGTATGGTTAATCAGGGTCCATCAGTGCATTCGTTCAGGGGGTTCAGTGCGTACTGGTTTGATTATTGTTGGTCTGTTGTGCTGTCAAAACAGCAGCGCCACGGAAGTCACCTGGTTAAAAACAGACTGGCCCCCTCATCAAATTACCTCTGGTGCACATGCAGAACAAGGCACTTTTGATCTGCTGTTAAAACAATTGATTGCTCAGCTGCCGCATATCACTCATCAGGTTCAGGTGGTTAATTTACCCAGGCTGGAGCAGGCTTTTCGCCAAAACAGCAAATCAGTTTGTGGTTTTGGTAGTGTTTTTACAGAAGAGCGGGCGAAAAACCGCTGGTACTCCAAAGCTGTTGCTGTGTTACCTGGCTTGGCAGCACATTTCCGCTTATCTGCTGAAATAAAGAGTCATCCTGCTGTACAAGCCAATGGTTCTGTGGATGTGCATCAGTTAGTGCAGGATAACCAGCTGACCGGAGCCTATCAGCCCAATCGTTTTTATCCGCCTTCCGTTATGGCTGCAACGCGTTATGCCAATTTGATACCTCATGACTTTACCAGTGAGGTAAATGCTGCTGCCTTGTTGTTATCAAAGCGGGTGGATTATGTGATTGAGTACCCAGAACGTATGGCGTTTTATCTGAAACAGAAAAAACAGAGTGCCGGTATTCAAAGTGTGGTTGTTGCAGATGCATCCCCCTATGTGGTGTCTTACATTACCTGCAATAAAAGTGAGCAGGGGCAACAGATCATCAAACACATTGATACTGCTCTGATGGCCTTATGGCAAACTGAAGCTTATCGGCAGAGTATGTTCAGCTGGATTGATCAAGCAGATAAAAAAGCCTTAGATCCGGCATTTCAAAGTGTAAAACTGCGGGTTATCAATGCACAGTAAAGTAACGGGCGGAAATAAAAAAGGGCCAGCAGATTTAACCTGCTGACCCTTTTTGCATTCAGAAAAATTAATGTGCTGAGCGCAGTGGGCCTACCACATTGATCAGGCTGTTTTTGCTGAAATCCAAGTCACCAAAACCTTTGTGGTTCACCAGGATCACAATAATGTCGGCTTTTAAACCTTGTTCAACAGAAACCAATTCAACGTTAGACGCCAGCTTATTAGTGTGTTCCACGTTCGGCTCAACCGCATAGATTTTGCCTTGATACGCAGCGGCTAAATCGTTAACGATGTGCAGCGCAGGGCTTTCACGTAAATCGTCGATATCCGGCTTAAAAGCCAGACCAAAACAGGCAATAGAAGGCTTATGCAAAGCGTGGTTGGCCACAGTGGATAACACTTTTTGCAGCACCCATTGAGGTTTAAAGTCATTGACTTCGCGGGCTGTACGAATGAGTTTTGCTTGCTCTGGCGCTGAGTGCACGATAAACCATGGATCAACTGCAATACAGTGACCACCTACACCTGCACCTGGCGTCAGAATATTAACGCGGGGGTGGCGGTTCGCCATTTTAATCAGTTCCCAGACATTGATATTCAGCTCGTCACAGATTAAGGATAACTCGTTGGCAAAAGCGATATTCACATCACGGAAGGCATTTTCAGTCAGTTTTGACATCTCTGCGGTACGGGCATCGGAAACCAGGCATTCACCAGTAACAAAAGTTTGATACAGTGCTTTGGCTTTTTCAGAGCAAGCTGGAGTTAAACCGCCAACAATACGGTCATTGGCAATCAGCTCGTATACCACGCGGCCTGGTAAAACACGCTCAGGACAATAGGCGACGTGAATGTCTGGCTGAGAAGAGTCGGTGGGTACTGTTAAATCCGGACGGGCTTCACGGATCCACTGGCAGATTTTTTCTGTGGTCCCAACAGGGCTGGTCGATTCCAATACCACTAAGTTGCCTTTGGCCAGCACTGGTGCTATAGATTTCACCGCAGCTTCAACATAAGTTAAATCCGGTGACAGATCATCAAAAAATGGTGTAGGTACAGCAATCATAAAAGCATCAGCAGCCACAGGGCTGGTTTGAGCTGACAGGTAGCCACCCGTCACTGCAGCATGCACCAGCATGTCCAGTTCAGGTTCTACGATATGAATTTTACCCTGATTGATGGTATCCACAGCGTGTTGATTTACGTCTATACCAATCACCCGTAGCTTGCGTGATGCCAACATGGCTGCCGTAGGCAAGCCGATATACCCTAAACCAATCACTGATACCGTTTTAAACATAACGAACTCCATTAACCTTGTTGGCTCTTTCTTTGCGGACATCTTATCACAGCACGCCAGAAAGCTTAGATGACAGATAGCTGCTGTTGAAGAAAATTTTTAATAAAATAACAGTGTTAGCTGAATGGCTGCTTAGCGACTCTGTGGTATCTTGCTGCTATGAACTGCTCACACTAGTCACAAGGATTATGCAGTGAAAGATTTTTTAGAACCCTTTTTGTACCCGCAGAATATATTCCTCTGGTTGTTTTTTTTCGCCTGTCTGTATTATCGCCGTAAAGGCTTATGGCTGTTGCTGATTTGGTTTTATTTAAGCGGCAATACATTAGTCGCCAATCAGGTGCGGGACTGGTACAACACGCAAATCAGTACGGCAGAACTACCGGCTAATTTTAGCGGTGATTATGTGCTGTTAGGTTGTGGTGGCAATGAACACAGCCTGCCGGATTGCGCCAGTAACAGAATTAATCAGCTGGCTCTGATGATTAATGCCCAGCAACGGCCAGTGAATGTCTATATGACTACGTTGCACTGTGGGCCTTATGAAGCTTTGTTAAAACAAAAAACCGAATATGCGGCTATCCAGTGTTTTGATGGCGGGCCAACCACTTATCACGAGTTTGCGTCTTTAGATCAAAAGCTGGATAAAACCAAAAATTATTTGTTTATCAGCAGCGATTACCATGCGCTTCGAGTGAAAAAATTAGCGCAAATGCATCAACTCAATGCACAGGTGTATGCCGCCTCCAGCGCGACCTTCAGGCCAGTGAATTGTGGTTGGAACTGTTTATTGACGGTGAATTTATCAAACTATGATTTGTTCTCTAAGCTGGCTGCGGAAACTGCCAGTTTGCAGGTCTATTGGCTGACGAAAGACTGGACTGAGTGGTATCAATAACTATAGAAATTTTTATCTGGGATAGAACTGAAAATAACAAAGGGGCTTTAAGCCCCTTTGTTGATCAACACTTGAACTGAACAGTATTAACGGGCGTTACGGATAATTTCCTGCGCCATTAAATCTGCCACTTCGTTGGTAGGTTTTTGCTGTGCATCAGCGCGTTCGAAGATGTTAATCAGTGTATGGTAAATCTGGTTTACCTTAGCTGTAGATTCTTCGGCGTTGTAACCCACTGCGCGCATTTCCATAGCCACGTTGATAATGCCGCCTGCATTGATCACGTAATCTGGTGCGTACAGAATACCTTTTTGACGCAACAGTTCACCATGACGGCTTTCTTTGAGCTGGTTATTGGCGCAACCTGCAATGATTTTGCATTTGAGTTGAGGAATAGTGAGGTCGTTAATGGTGGCACCTAAAGCGCAAGGTGCGTAAATGTCAGCATCAACCGCATAGATCTCATCTAAGCCTACTGCTGTAGCGTTAAATTGCGCTACGGCACGGCTGACGGCGTCCTGATTGATATCAGTGACAATCAGTTTGGCACCTTCTTTGTGCAGGTATTCACACAAATAAAAACCAACACTACCTAAACCTTGCACCGCAACGGTCAGGCCATTCAGATCGTCAGTACCAAACTTGTGCTTAGCGGCGGCTTTAATACCACGGTAAGTTCCAAGTGCCGTAAATGGACCTGGGTTACCGCTTAAGCCTTCTAAGCCAGCCACGTAAGGTGTTTCTTTATTGACGATCATAATGTCGCCAGTGGTGATGTTTACATCTTCAGCGCTGACATAACGGCCACTTAACGAATGCACAAATTGACCGAATTTACGGAACAGGGCTTCGGATTTGATTTTTTTCGCGTCACCAATAATCACGGCCTTACCGCCGCCTAATGGCAAACCTGCCATGGCGTTTTTGTAGGTCATGCCGCGGGATAAACGTAAAACGTCGACTAAGGCATCTTCATCAGCGACATAATCCCACATACGGCAGCCACCTGTTGCCGGGCCTAAGGCGGTGCTGTGAATCGCAATAATGGCTTTTAAACCAGTGCTTTCATCACTGCAGAATACAACTTGCTCATGGTTATCAAATTCAGGATGGTTAAATACAGCCACGACTTGCTCTCCGTTGATATAACTCACTGCGCTTTACAGGGCAGGATTAAGGGCTTTTTTGCGCCGCGGAATGTACCACTTCACCAGCTTGTGCGCCATGCTTTGCTAAAAACAAAATCTGGTAAGACCAGGTGATTGTCGACAATTTAAGCTGGCTCTTGATTGTCAGCATTGAGTCACATAAAGTAGCGCCACTTGGAGAAAGGAAAATAAAGATGGCAGAACAAATAACCCCGGAACAACAGGAACAAGCAAACAGCGAGTGGGTTCGCAATCAGTTCCAAAAAGCAAACCAGTATCTGGCGGAAAAAGGCATATTGCCAGACAATGTAGCGGTGTCAGAATCTCGTTATTTAACACCATTAATGGCGGTTTGGAAGATTAGTGCGCAAAATCGCCAGCAATATTGGGTGATAAGTGGTGATTTACCTACAGATCATATGCCTTTGTCGGCGGCAAAAGATGCACGTGAGGCTGTACGGGCTTTTTCATTACACTGGCAAATGAAAGCTGAGCAGATTATGAACTCAGGCGCGCCCGATCAGACTAAAACAGACTTTGCCAATTTACTGGTGAACAGAGCACATGGTTTGTATGACTTGTTTAATAAAGAAGAGCTGTGGAATTCGCCAAAATAATAGGATGCTTAGTATATAAATCTTTACAGCCTTTGATGCTGTAGTTTTATTGTGCTTAGTACAAAAGCTGTAGCAGACAAAAACCGCCAATGGCGGTTTTTTTGTCTCACAATCGTCAGTAACTATTACTCAGTAAAGTACCAATAACCTTTATTTATCAGCAAAGTGACCAACTGTAAACGGCCATGGTCTGCTGCGAAATGTTGGCAATCTTCCTGACTGAGGCTGATTTGATCGGTCAGCTTTTTCACCGTTTCAAGCTCAATCGCAGGCACTAAAAAGCGGTCGCCATTGATAAAGAGCTGGATATCTTCGGCTGGATTAGCCTGATAATACAAAGTGCGCAGGCCACCTAATTTAGCCAGCACAGACCCTTCTTCCAGATACTCACCAATTTCATCAGCTTCGTAATGAGGATCAGGTTCTGTTGCATCCAATTCATGTTTGGCATGGCTGATATAACTGCCAAACCACTGAGCGGCAAAGTGTTTATCATCGACTAACTGGCGCAGTAAACTTTGCACCTGGGTTAAATCCTGATCGCTGATAGCGCCAACTGAGGCAGGTACCTGACGCTCTGGGTCAGTAAAACGACGACCCGTAATGTCCTGATCGATCAGATGATCAGCCAGGCCTGTCAGCAAGTCTTTTTGCGCTGGAGCACGGAAACCAACAGAGTAGTTCAGTGACGGGTCTAAAGAGATACCATCATGTGGGCAACCTGGTGGTATATATAAAATATCACCAGGTTCAGTGATCACATCAATGCAGTCGATAAAAGGAGTCACCTGCAATAAACGAGGGTGAGGGCAGTGCTGTTTTAAGCTGCTATCAGGCATGCCAACACGCCAATGACGTTTGCCCTGACCCTGAATAATAAAGACATCATATTGATCCAGATGTGGGCCTACACCACCACCTGCAGTTGAAAAGCTCACCATCAAATCATCAATACGCCAGTTCGGGATAAAGCGAAACGGCTCAATCAAAGCTGCAGAGTGCGGATGCCAGTGATCGACGGCCTGCACTAACAAAGTCCAGCCTTCTTCACCTAAATGGCTGAAATCCTCAAAAGGACCGGTTTCCATATCCCATACCGCATTTTTATTGCTAACAATACGGGATTCGATTTCTTCTTCACCAGCAAGGCCTGCCAGTTCGTCCGGGCTGATTGGGTCGATAAAGTTTTTAAAACCCGCTTTGATAAGCAAAGGTTTTTTCTGCCAATACTCTGCTAAAAACTGTGCTGGAGTTAATTCATTTAAAAATAATTGGTACATAAATCACCATAAAAACAGGGCGATAAAATCGCCCTGTATAAAATCATCAACTGAAACTTAGTTTAGTCCAGTAAATTAACTAACTCGATAGCTGCACCTAAGTAGTTATCAGGACGCAGCGCTTTGAGTTCGGCTTTCACTTCCGCAGGCAGCTCTAATTTATCGATAAAGACAGCTAAATCAGCTGGCGTAATACGTTTGCCGCGGGTCAGCTCTTTCAGCTTTTCATACGGCTGTTCAATGCCATATTTACGCATCACGGTTTGTACCGGCTCAGCCAGTAATTCCCAGTTTTGATCCAGCTCGCTTAGCAGGTTGGCTTCGTTCACTTCCAGTTTGCTGATGCCTTTGAGGCTTGCATGGTATGCAATGACAGTGTACGCAAAACCTACACCTAAGTTACGCAGCACAGTCGAGTCTGTTAAATCACGCTGCCAGCGCGATACAGGTAACTTGGAGGATAAATGCTGGAATATAGCGTTGGCTAAACCCAGGTTACCTTCGGAGTTTTCAAAGTCGATTGGGTTCACTTTATGCGGCATAGTGGACGAGCCAATTTCACCGGCAATAGTGCGCTGCTTAAAGTGACCTAAAGCTATATAACCCCAGACGTCACGGTCGAAGTCGAGCAGGATAGTGTTAAAACGCGCGATGGCGTCAAACAGCTCGGCAATATAGTCATGTGGTTCAATCTGAGTGGTGTACGGGTTCCAGCTTAAGCCAAGGCTTGTCACGAACTCTTCTGCAAACTGATGCCAGTTCAGGTTCGGGTAGGCAGATAAATGCGCATTGTAGTTACCTACAGCGCCGTTGATTTTACCCAGCAGTTCCACCTTAGCGATTTGCTCACGCTGACGCTTTAAACGCATGTACACGTTCGCCATCTCTTTACCTAAAGTGGTCGGAGAGGCTGGCTGACCATGAGTACGGGCCATCATAGGAATAGCTTTGTATTTGTGAGCTAGAGCTTTGATTTCGTTTAATAACTGATCGCAGAGTGGCAACAGCACTTCATCACGGGCTGCACCTAACATCAAACCATGGGACAGGTTATTGATATCTTCAGAAGTACAGGCAAAGTGAATAAATTCACTGACCGCTGCTAACTCAGCATGACCCGCTACTTTTTCTTTTAATAAATACTCAACCGCTTTAACGTCGTGGTTGGTGGTGCGCTCAATGTCTTTGACACGCTGCGCATCAGCAAGGCTGAAATTGTCGACAATTCCGTTTAACAGCGCGTTGGCACTGTCGGATAAAGCCGGAACTTCAGTGATAGCTGCTGTGGCTGCTAATTTTTGCAACCAACGTACTTCCACAGTCACCCGGAATTTGATTAAACCATATTCACTAAAAAACTCACGCAGCTCGCTGGCTTTTGAGCCATAGCGGCCATCTACAGGGGAGATGGCGGTTAATGCTGATAATTCCATTAGGTGCTCCTATGAATGGGTTGGGGCAATAGTGTGTAAAACGGATTTGGCTTCATTCAGCAGTGCTTTGCGTTTGAATACAAAATGCAGACGGCTGCCACCGGACTGACGCCATAACACCACGGCGCGAATAGCGGCCAATAACAAAGCACGAACTTTATGCTGTACCAGTTGCTGCTTCAGCAGTTCTGGCTGACCGGCGACCTGAATTCGGGTGCCTAAAGAGCTGATGCATTCGACATAAATATCAGCCAGATTGGCAATGATGTTTTCATCGGTAATAGCAAAGTGCTGCAGTTGCTGCTCTAAACGGGATAAGCGTTTACCCAGGTTATCCATATTATCGCGGTTTTTTGTCAGCTTACGCTCCAGTGCAATCACGGACACCACATAACGGGTCAGTTCCACATCTTTGCGCTGATTGTCACCTAACTGATCGACCAGACACTGATAACCAGCACGCAGGTTCGCCACATCTTTGCCATAAATATCCAAAGGCTCAGCCGGAGATAAATTAGCGATACTGGCTAAACACAACTGCAAATCAGCCAGCGCTACATCGTTGGTACGAGTGACTTGCTGTAATAGCTTAAGAGCCTGGCACATACCGGCCAGAGCAAGGGTTTGAGTCTGAATACTGTGTTGCATAAGTTACTGTATGGCCGAATTAATAATGCCACCACCCAAACAAATCTCGTCGCTGTAAAACACAGCAGACTGACCTGGGGTCACGGCTTTTTGAGGCTGATCAAATACCACAACCACAGTGCCATCCGGCATTGGGGTCAGGGTGCATGGAATATCGGTCTGACGATAACGGGTTTTGACTGTGCAGCGAAGCGCTTGCTGTGGGCCAGTGCGATCAACCCAGTGCAGTTGGTTGGCCACTAACCCTTTGGAGAACATACTTGGATGATCATGACCCTGAGCGACAATAAGACGGTTATTGATCAAGTCTTTCGACACCACATACCATGGCTGATCATCACCATCTTTTAAGCCACCGATACGTAAACCTTTACGCTGGCCTAAAGTGTGATACATCAGGCCATCGTGCTGGCCAATTTTATCGCCGTCTACTGTGAAAATATCACCAGGCTGGGCAGGCAGATACTTTTGCAGGAAATCTTTGAATTTACGCTCGCCGATAAAACAAATGCCTGTGCTGTCTTTTTTATCGTGCGTAATTAAACCTTGTTCTTCAGCGATAGCCCGAACCAGAGGTTTTTCCAGATGGCCAACAGGGAACAGGGTTTGCGCCACATGTTCTTCGCCTATGGTGTAGAGGAAATAGCTTTGATCTTTATTGGTATCCAGACCCCGCAATAACTGCCAGTGGCCTTCTACTTCACGGCGCTGTACATAATGGCCTGTGGCTATAAAGTCCGCACCTAAAGCTTCGGCAGCAAATTCAAGGAAAGCTTTAAACTTAATTTCCTTGTTGCACATAATATCCGGGTTCGGCGTACGGCCAGCTTTATATTCCTCGAGGAAATATTCAAACACATTGTCCCAGTACTCAGCGGCAAAGTTGACTTTATGCAGCTTGATACCCAGCTTGTCACAGACCGCCTGAGCATCTCTTAAGTCGTCAGCAGCAGCGCAGTATTCGCTGTCGTCATCTTCTTCCCAGTTCTTCATAAACAGGCCTTCGACCTGATAACCTTGCTGCATCAGCAGGTAGGCGGACACTGAGGAATCAACACCACCGGACATACCGACAATGACTTTTTTGCTGCTGTTATCTGACATTACACCGCACTTTTTACTGGCTGGATGGGAACGGGCGCGGATTATAGCACCAAATTCTTTGCCAAAAAATGTTAATAAGCCGGAATATGCGATAGTGTTTCTAATCTGAATGGGTGACTACGTTTTTAATCTGATGCAGTGGCAGCAACTGCTTTTGTTCAAACTGAGTGATGGCATCCAGCACCAGTTGACTGCGTACGGGCAGGGCATGACTGCGTAATTCATCCAAACTCAACCAGTGCAAGGCCAGAATATCCTCATCTTGTGGCTGATAAACAACGGGTAATTCGGTAGGGGTAAAGACAAAATTCACCCGCACATAAAAATGCCCATTGGCGGCTTTAAGCTGAGAAATACCCAACCAGGCATCAGGTTCTAAGCTCAGACCTGTTTCTTCCAGCAATTCGCGTTTTACCGCACTGATGACATCTTCATTTTCCTCAACATGACCTGCAGGTTGATTCAATACCAGGCGGCCGGAGCTTTTGTCTTTTTCTTCCACCAATAAATAACGACCCTGAAAATACAACACTGCGGCGACAGTTAAATGCAATAAAGGACGGGACATAAACAAAAGGCTCCTTAAATGAGGGCTTGGAATAAAAAGAAGGTGACGGAAAAACAACAAGACCAGCTATTTATGCCATATATGAACAAAAAAACCGATCTTTTGTTGTAATTGATGCAAAACGCCCATAAATCGTTAACGTTGCTTAAGTGGTCGGGCCGCAGAACTCTGTTTTCCGTCTGACATTTCAGTAATATAAAGCGCGTCAGAGTTTGGGCATCTACTACTTCTGTCGTAAAGCGCATGTCCTTGACTAGGCTCTTAGAATGAGCGCTGTTATACTCGGGCACCACGAGTAACTGTAACGTTTTAAACAGCATAGGCCGCATCACGTGAGACGCGCCTGGCTAACGACTCAATTTTGCTGTAAATCCAGGAAACGATATGACCACCTCAAAAATTATCTACACTATTACGGACGAAGCCCCGGCACTGGCCACTTATTCTTTTTTACCTGTAGTTGAGGCTTTTGCCAAAACTGCCGATATCGAAATTGAAACTCAGGATATTTCTTTGGCTGGCCGTATTGTTGCCTTGTTCCCTGAATTTCTGACCGAAGCACAGCGTCAGCCAGATGCTTTAACAGGTTTAGGCGAGCTGGCGAATACGCCTGAAGCCAATATCATCAAGCTGCCAAATATCAGTGCTTCTATTCCACAGTTAGTGGCTGCTATTAAAGAACTGCAAGCCAAAGGCTACAAACTACCTGATTACTCGGAAGACCCAAAAACAGCGGAAGAAAAAGAAGCCCGCAGCCGTTACGACAAAGTCAAAGGCAGTGCGGTAAACCCTGTGCTGCGTGAAGGTAACTCTGACCGTCGTGCTCCAGCTTCTGTGAAACAATATGCCCGTAAAAACCCACATTCTATGGGAGCCTGGAGCAAAGAGTCGAAATCTCATGTGGCTCATATGAGTTCTGGTGATTTCTACGGCAGCGAGAAGTCAGTCACTATTGCTGAAGCAGGCCAAGTGCGTATTGAGCATGTAGCAGCTGATGGCAGCGTGACTGTATTGAAAGAAAAAACTGCTGTGAAAGCTGGTGAAATCATTGATGCTTCTTCCATGAGCAAAAAAGCACTGCGTGATTTTATCGCTGCAGAAATTACGGATGCGAAAGCCAAAGATGTGCTGCTGTCTGTGCATTTAAAAGCCACCATGATGAAAGTATCTGACCCTATTATGTTTGGTCATGTGGTCACCGTGTTCTTCAAAGACGTCTTTGAAAAACACGCCGCCACTTTTGCTGAATTAGGTGTCGATGCTAACAACGGTTTAGGTGATGTCTACGCAAAAATCGCTAAGCTGCCAGCCGATAAAAAAGCTGAAATTGAAGCCGACATCAAAGCTGTGTATGCAAAACAACCAGCTCTGGCGATGGTGAATTCTGATAAAGGCATCACGAATCTGCATGTACCAAGCGATGTGATTATCGACGCTTCTATGCCTGCTGCTATCCGTTCTTCTGGCCAGATGTGGGGCCCGGACGGCAAGTTAAAAGACACCAAAGCTATTATTCCTGACCGTTGCTACGCTGGCGTGTATCAGGAAACCATCAATTTCTGCCGTGAACACGGTGCTTTTGACCCTCGTACTATGGGCTCAGTGCCAAACGTAGGTTTAATGGCGCAAAAAGCGGAAGAATACGGCTCACACGATAAGACCTTCGAAATTAAAGCTGCTGGTCAGGTTCGCGTTGTAGATGCTGCTGGTACTGTGCTGATCCAGCACAATGTTGAGCAAGGCGATATCTGGCGTATGTGTCAGGCCAAAGATGCTCCAATCCAGGATTGGGTGAAACTGGCGGTCAACCGTGCCCGTTTAAGCAAAACTCCTGCTGTATTCTGGTTAGATAAAAACCGTGCTCACGATGCTCAACTGATTGCTAAAGTAGAACGTTACTTAAAAGAGCATGACACCACTGGTTTAGATATTCAGATCATGTCGCCGGAAGACGCCACCCGTCATACCTTAAAGCGCATCAAAGAAGGTCTGGATACTATTTCTGTGACAGGTAACGTATTACGTGACTACTTAACGGACTTATTCCCAATTCTGGAATTAGGCACCAGCGCGAAGATGTTATCTATTGTGCCTCTGATGAACGGTGGTGGTTTGTTTGAAACGGGCGCTGGTGGTTCTGCACCTAAGCACGTTGAACAGTTTGTTGAAGAGAACCACTTACGTTGGGATTCGTTAGGTGAATTCCTGGCTCTGGCTGCCTCTCTGGAGCATTTAAGCCAGGTGACTGGCAATGCAAAAGCTCAGGTACTGGCTGATGCCTTGGATCAGGCAACGGCCAAGTTCCTTGATAACGACAAATCTCCAACCCGTAAACTGGGTCAGTTGGATAACCGTGGCAGCCACTTCTATCTGGCATTCTACTGGGCAGAGGCTCTGGCAGCACAAAGCAAAGACGCAGCTTTAGCTGCACAATTTGCTCCACTGGCCAAAGCTTTAGCAGAAAACGAAGCCAAAATTGTGCAGGAATTAAATTCTGTCCAGGGTAAAGCTGTAGATATCGGTGGTTACTACAAACCAGACGATGCATTAGCATCAAAAGCTATGCGCCCAAGCGATACCTTTAATCAGGCATTAGCTGCACTGTAATTTCGGACAATCATCCTGTGTAAATAAAGGCGCCTTGTGCGCCTTTTTACATAGATATTCCCCAAAGTAATTGATGTTGCAGCTAGGCGGCAAACGAGCGAGACCCCAGGAGCATAGTTGTCCTATGCGCATTTGGATTGAAGCGATAACTCGCAAGTCATGTCTGGCGAGTATTTTCAAAATAACTGGGGCGAGGAGTGCGGCCAACAACGCTGCAGCTTCAAGTACGAAGGGGAAAAAAACATCGGGAATGTTTTTCACTCACATCATCCATGATGTTCGCCTTCGGCAGCTAAAGCTGTGCAAAACGGCTATCCTGCCGTTTTGTTAACAACGCGAAGCGTTGGCCCGGAGGGTGAGCGCCATGGATGGCAGCGAATAAAAAAACATCGGGAATGTTTTTTAACATTGGAGCGAAGCGACGATGGCCCGATAGGGGGAGCGCCATGGATGGCAGCGAATAAAGAAAAATGCCGGCTTAGGCCGGCATTTCATATGGATATGTGAGCTTCAGGTGGTTATTCAGGTTTGTGACCTTCTGGCAGTGCGATATTTACTGCATGTAAACCTTTTGGGCCCTCAGACAGGTCAAACACCACATCCTGGCCGGCCTTCAGCGTACGGTAGCCATCCATGTTAATGGTTGAATAATGGGCGAAGATGTCTTCGTCACGACCATCTTCACGAATAAACCCAAATCCTTTGGCATTATTAAACCATTTCACTTTACCGGTAGCCATACTACTTCCTTCTCTAAGTTAGCTAAATTCTGTATTCTAAGGCGGAGCAACAGGGAGCTGCTGGCAGACTCCACCATTTACTGTAGATAATTTGTGCAGCTAGTCAAGTTTTTTACACCCTTGTAAAGGGGCGTTGCAGGTACTATCTATAAGATAAGGGATATAGAGTGGCCGCAAAGCCTGTAGTGGCTTTAGGTCCGGTGAAAAAATTCATCAATGCAATTTTGATGCTTTGAACAGGCGTGGCTATAGTTTATGAGTGGTTATAAAGAAAATAATGGAACAGATCATGGAGTAGTGGAGAAAACCCGGCAACAGGTGAAACCTCCCTCTATGTATAAAGTCATACTCCACAACGATGACTACACCCCGATGGATTTTGTCATTGATGTGTTAACCCGGTTTTTTAATATGCAGTATGAAAAAGCCAGTGAAATTATGTTGCAGGTACACAATGAAGGAATGGCGGTGTGTGGCGTGTTCACAGCCGAGGTTGCGGAGACCAAAGTTCAGCAAGTGTCCATTTATGCGAAAGAGCACGAACATCCATTGTTATGCACTATGGAACGGGCTTAACGCCAAACAACTGCTGTTGTAACTCAGGTGGATTAGGAGTGATGTTGTATGTTGAACAAAGATCTTGAGTTAACCTTAAATCTGGCGTTTCGATTTGCGCGGGAAAAGCGTCATGAGTACATGACAGTTGAACATTTATTATTAGCTTTATTGGATAACCCGGCAGCCGGTGAGGCGCTGAAGTCTTGTGGTGCCAATATAGACCGCCTGCGGCTTGATCTGTCGCATTTTATCGACTCAACCACCCCTCTGTTGCCAGAAGGCGACGCAGACCGTGATACGCAGCCCACGCTCGGATTTCAGCGTGTACTGCAAAGAGCTGTGTTTCATGTGCAATCCTCAGGGAAATCTGAAGTCACAGGCGCGAATGTATTAGTCGCTATTTTTAGTGAACAGGAATCACAGGCTGTTTACTTGCTGAAAAAAATCGATATCAGTCGGCTGGATATCGTCAATTACATTTCTCATGGCGTGATCAAAACCGAAAAAATTGAGCAGCAGGACGAGCAGCAAGATGAAAACGGTGATGTACAAATTGAAGAAAACAAATACCTCGAAAGCTTCACAGCCAATCTGAATGTTCTGGCTAAAAATGGTCAGATTGACCCATTGGTTGGTCGTGATATGGAGCTGGAGCGCACTATTCAGGTGTTGTGCCGCCGTAAAAAAAATAACCCGTTATTGGTGGGCGAAGCAGGGGTGGGTAAAACCGCTATTGCCGAGGGGCTGGCTTATCGCATCGTCAATAAGCAAGTGCCTGAAGTCATTGCCAATGCCACTATTTATTCACTGGATATGGGCTCGTTACTGGCTGGTACCAAATACCGCGGTGATTTTGAGAAACGCTTAAAATCGTTGCTGAAAGAAATCGAAAACGAAAAAGATGCAGTGCTGTTTATTGATGAAATTCATACCGTCATTGGCGCAGGTGCAGCGTCCGGTGGTGTGATGGACGCATCCAATCTGATTAAACCGCTGTTATCCAGTGGTCGTTTGCGTTGCATTGGTTCCACCACTTATCAGGAATTCAAAAACATCTTTGAAAAAGATACGGCGCTGGTGCGTCGTTTCCAGAAAATTGATGTGGTTGAACCCAGTGTCGATGACACCACGCAAATTCTGCAGGGCTTAAAAGAGCGCTACGAAGCTCACCATGGTGTGCGTTATACCCAAAAGGCTTTACGTGCTGCAGCTGAGTTGTCGGCTAAATACATCAACGAGCGGCATCTACCGGATAAAGCCATAGACGTGATTGACGAGGCCGGAGCCAGTCAGCGTTTGTTGCCTGTGTCTAAACGTAAAAAAGTCATTAATGTGCCAGAAATTGAGCATATTATTGCCAAGATGGCGCGTATTCCTGAGAAGTCAGTGTCAGCCTCTGATAAAGATGTACTGGCGAACTTAGACCGTAACTTAAAAATGGTGGTGTTTGGCCAGGACGAGCCTATTGAAGTATTAACTTCGGCTATTCGTTTATCCCGCTCAGGTTTGGGCAATGAAGAAAAACCTATTGGTAACTTCTTATTTGCAGGCCCAACAGGGGTAGGTAAAACCGAAGTGACCAAACAGCTTGCCAAAATTATGGGTGTTGAGCTGCTGCGTTTTGATATGTCCGAATATATGGAACGTCATGCGGTCAGCCGCCTTATCGGTGCACCCCCTGGTTATGTAGGTTTTGATCAGGGCGGTTTGCTGACCGATGCGGTCTCTAAACATCCGTACTCAGTGGTGCTGTTGGATGAAATCGAAAAAGCGCACTCCGACATCTACAACATTCTGTTGCAGGTGATGGATCATGGCACTTTAACCGACAATAGCGGCCGTAAAGTCGATTTCCGTAATGTGATTTTGGTGATGACCACCAATGCTGGTGTGCAGGAGACGGTGCGTAAAACCATAGGCTTTAAACAGCAGGATCACAGCCATGATGCGTTAGCCGAAATTAACCGGACTTTTAGTCCTGAGTTCAGAAACCGTCTGGATGGCATCATTTGGTTTAAACATTTATCCCGCGACATTATTCTGCAAATTGTCGATAAGTTTGTCTGCGACTTGCAGGTGCAGCTGGATAAAAAACAAGTGTCGATGGAGCTAAGTGGCGCCGCCCGTCAATGGTTGGCCGACAAAGGTTACGATCAGGCGATGGGTGCCCGTCCTATGGCGCGGGTGATCCAAGAGCAACTGAAAAAACCTTTAGCCAACGAGATTTTGTTTGGACGACTGGCGCACGGCGGTGATGTACGGATTGATCTGAAAGGCGACGAGCTGGAGTTTGATTACAACGAAGAAGAAGCTTTAGTGTGATCACAAGCTTAGCTAAGTAACTTAATACGAAAAAACCCGGCTTGGCCGGGTTTTTCTTTAGTAAGCAAATAGCGTTAGCGCTATCTGGTTCCGTCAAATCTTAACGTTGACGGAACACGATGCGACCTTTGGTCAGATCGTAAGGAGTTAATTCAACAGTGACTTTGTCACCTGTCAGAATGCGAATGTAGTTTTTACGCATTTTGCCTGAAATATGGGCAATAACTACGTGGCCGTTTTCTAACTCGACCTTAAACATGGTATTTGGCAGGGTATCTAAGATAGTCCCTTGCATTTCAATTACGTCTTCTTTCGCCATTCAGCGTGCCAGCCTCTTATTTAAATTCATTAGTTCAAAAAACTGCCGCAGATTTTGCCGAAAAAGGGCAGATAAGTAAAGCAACATAGACAGATTTAGCTAAATGAGAGCCATTCTCCGGCTATAAAGCGTTGTTGTGGCAAAAATTTTGCCTTGTAACTCATTTTTTGACAGTGTTGGATGTAGTAACCCAGGTACACAAAACTGATGTTTTCTGTTTGAGCCAACTCAATCAGCGCCAAAATTGCCAAAGTGCCAAAGGCCAGAGCATGACCAGTCTGATAAAAAGTATAGACAGCAGAAAAAGCATCGGCTGTGCAGTCGACCACAGTCACAGCGACCAATTCATCATCTATGTATTGTTCTAAACATTGTATTTTTAACCAGTTGGCTTGCCATAAATAAGCCATTTGCTCCGGACTAGTCGGGGACATCGAACTGTCAGCATGTTTGCTGTCGATATAAGACTGGTACAAGGCATAGTACTTTTCTGTGCAGCTTTCATTATCACGCACCTCTGTTAACTGATAACGCCAGCTACTGCGTTTTGCTTTGTTCCAAACCCGGCGCTGGTTGCTGTTTGATTGAAATGCTGTTGCTTTGATGCGTACCGACTGGCATTGCTGGCAGCCTTCACAATACGTAGTATAAATCTGCTCACCACTGCGCCTGAAATTCAGCGTCAGTAGTTGCTGGTAAAAAGTCGCGTCCAGTGGTTCTTCCGGCAGAGTAAATAATAAACGTTCCTGCCGGTCGGGCAGGTAATTGCACTGCTGTTGCTGACTGACGCCAAGTTTTAAGCCAGACATCTTAAAGCTCCAACTGAATATCCTGCACACGCCAGACATCAGCGGGGCAGAGCAGGGCTTTATGATTCGCCAGTAAGGTCAGGTAGGTTCTGCGTGACAAAGGCTCTGCTCCTAACTGCTGTAAAAAAGGATTCATCATCTGACAATCAATATAGCCTGTCGCGAAGGACGATAAATGCTGCTGTAAGGCCGCAAGCGCAATTTTTGCCGTATTGGGCAACGTATTGAACATCGACTCGCCGCAAAACAGCTGGCCAACCATGACGCCATAACAACCACCGACCAGTTCGCCCTCAGACCAGACTTCAATGCTGTGCGCATGACCTTGCTGATGCAAAGCAATATAGGCTTGCTGAATATCCGGTACTATCCAGGTGCCTTGCTGCGAAGCACGTGGTGCACTGCAGGCTCGGATCACCAGCGGAAAAGCTTTATTGATACTGATTTTAAAACTGGAATGGTGCAGAAGTTTTCGCAAGCTGCGGTTGGGTTTTAATACGCCTGGTTTAAAAATAGCGCGTTGAGACGGGCTCCACCACAACAGTGGGTCACCTGGGCTAAACCAGGGGAAAATACCGCTTTGATAGGCTTTGAGTAAACGTTGTGGCGATAAATCTCCGCCCATCGCCAATAAACCATCCGGTTCAGTCAGAGCCTGACTGACCGGAGGGAATTCAAGCGATGTCTCTGATAATTCGGGTAAATAAATCACCACTATTTACCCTTTAAAAGTTCAGGAAACTTATTTAGCCAAAGCGTCTAAATAACGCTCAGCATCTAAAGCGGCCATACAGCCTGTGCCAGCTGAGGTAATAGCCTGACGGTAGATATGATCAGACACATCGCCAGCAGCAAATACACCTTCAATACTGGTCTGAGTGGCGTTGCCTTCAGTGCCACTTTGCACTTTCAGGTAACCGCCGTTCATTTCCAACTGACCGGCAAAAATGTCGGTATTTGGCTTATGACCAATAGCGATAAATACACCAGCTACAGCTACATCTTCAGTCGGCTGGCCATTGGTGGATTTTAAGCGCATGCCGTTAACGCCCATATCGTCACCCAGAATTTCTTCCAGCTCACGGTGGGTGTGCAGAATAATGTTGCCTGCAGCGACTTTGGCCATTAAACGGTCAACCAGAATTTTTTCCGCTTTAAAGGTATCGCGACGGTGCACTAAATGCACTTCTGAGGCGATATTGGCTAAATACAGCGCTTCTTCGACTGCGGTATTACCGCCACCGACCACTGCAACTTTTTGATTGCGGTAGAAGAAACCATCACAAGTAGCACAGGCAGAGACACCACGGCCGTTGTAGGTTTCTTCTGAAGGTAAGCCTAAGTACTTGGCTGAAGCGCCTGTGGCGATAATCAATGCGTCACAGCTGTACTGGCCATTGTCACCCGTCAAAACAAATGGGCGTTGCTGGAAATCCACAGTGTGAATATGATCAAACAGAATTTCAGTGTTGAAGGTTTCAGCATGAGCTTTCATACGGTCCATCAGTGCTGGGCCCGTTAAACCATGTGGGTCACCCGGCCAGTTTTCTACTTCTGTCGTTGTGGTTAATTGACCGCCTGCCTGCATACCAGTCAGCAGCACCGGGTTTAAATTGGCGCGCGCAGCGTAAACAGCCGCAGTGTAGCCCGCTGGGCCAGAACCTAAAATCAATAAACGGCTGTGTTTAATAGTGGACATGCATTACTCCGGCATTTTTCAATGGTGTATTCAGTTGAGTCGTTAATGGGGCCGATTTTATGGCATTGCAATAGCGAGATAAAGCACAACCGCATTTTTTCCAATTCAGGTTCTGGCAAGGAATCCATGCTATGGTATTGTTTGTTTACACATATTTGCTGTTGACCCTCAGCTGAGGTTGAAATTGCACTATTTTTCCCCTGCCTTTGGCCGACCTGGAGATCTGAAAGAATGATGATCAGGTTTTGGCATATTCTGCTTATTTTATCGCTGTTGTGCTGCAGTGTTATAGCGTCGGCACAAACTCACTTTACCCGCCTCAATGTAGATGATGGCCTACCCAATGCCAGTATTTACCGGATACTGCAGGACAACGACGGCTACATTTGGCTGGGTTCTACCAATACCGGATTATTGCGTTACAACGGTTATGAACTGGAAGCTTTTGATGTATTACCAGCGTCGGTCAACAACAACATGCTGGTACCGGATATAGATGCGTTGGTGATGGATAAAAATGAGCAATTATGGATTGGCAGCTGGGGCCTGGGGTTGAGTAAGGTAGACACCCGCACAGGCAAAATCGTTCATTACTCTGCCCGGCCTGACAGCGCTTTGGTATTGACCAGCAATTACATTCAAAGCTTACTTACGGACAAGTCGGGTGTGCTCTGGATTGGCAGTGACAAAGGCTTGCAACGATTGTCGCCGGACGGAACTTTACAGAGGGTGGGCGCCACTGATGCGGCTCAGCCTCTGATTAACCAGCGGATATGGGCTCTTGCTCAAACTGAAGATGGCACCATCTGGATTGCAACCAGCAGTGGCCTTCACTACTGGACGGAACAAGGCGGACTTAGTGCTGCCTATCAAGCCTTTGGTCAGCAAAGTGTCAACAACGAAATGCGTAGCTTGTTTGCCTATGGCAACCGGCTATGGGTGGGGGGACGCAGCGCATTATTCCAGTTTGATCGCACTGCGGCCGAATTTGTGGCTATTCCTTTTTATGATGACGCTGTCAGTCCTATTATCAATGTGCTGGAAAGTGACCAGCAGGGAAACTTGTTGGTCGGAACTTTTGATGGCATTTATAAACTTTCCCTGACTTCAGGTTTATTTGAACCTTTTGCTGATAGCAGGCAGTTACTGCCTGGTATTAACGTGCGTTCTTTGCTGGTTGACCGCAGCGGCCTGCTATGGGTGGGAAGCAGGGAAAAAGGTTTGTTTTATGGCCGACACCAGCCTTCAGCTTTTAGCGATCTGACCAGTTGGGGATCGCAAGCGGCGACGCTGGCGAAACAACAACTGACTGCGGTGAAAGTGGAAGATGACTTTTTATGGCTTGGCAGTGCGGATCAGTTTCATCAGATCAACAGAAAAACCGGAGCTGTGTTGTCCCTGGCCATGCCTGCGCGGGTCAATGCCATTACACGAACCCGTCAGGGGGAATTGTATCTTGGTTCAGACAATGGCTTGTGGCAATTTGATGAGAACAAACAGCAGCTGTTGCAGCTTGATTCGGGTCAAAAGCCCCACAGTACACAGTGGCAAAATGTTCGGGATTTGATCAGTTTGCCAGATGGCAGCTTATGGTTGGGATTATGGCAAAACGGCCTGATGCGCTGGGACCCTGCGGGCAATCATCAGTTTTGGTTGCAGGATATGGCGCAGCACAATGTGGGTGATGCTGTGCAGGTGGTGCAGCAGATCCAGGGGAAAATCTGGCTTGGTACCCGCTATTCCGGTGTTTTTGTCATTGACCCCGCGACTCTGCAACTGAAGGCGTTAAGCAATCTGCTGCCTGTTGAGCTGGTACCGGATATTCAATGTATTGCGCAAGGGCCAGACGATACCGTATTGATTTGCAGCCGAAACGGACTATTGGCATTGGATCTGCAAAAATCCGAAGTGAAAGGACCGGGAGATACGATTCACTTGCCAAAAGCTGAGTTGCTGGGAGCTTATACCGATGCTCAGAAAAATATCTGGTTGTTCTCGGCTGATGGTTTAAGTTTAAAACCTTATCAGCAAGAGCGATTGATCACCTTCACTGAGCAGGATGGCCTGAATAACAGAGAAATGATTTTTAAGGCCTTTTCAGTGTCAAAACGTGGCAACTTATATCTGGGTACAGCCGGAGGGTTAGCCATAGTAAAAGCGGAACGGTTGTGGCTGAATCAATCCAAAAGTAACAGCCGTATTTCTGCCATTTGGATTGATCAGAAAAAACTGAAAACCGGCATTATGCAAAAGCCCAGATCCTCCATTCAATTGCAACCTGGTGAAAGCATTAGTCTGGAGTTGGCCAGCCTTGATTTTCACGATCCGAAGCGGAATCAGTTTATTTATCAGTTAGAAGGTATTGATCCTAGCTGGCAACAAAGCACCGGCTACACCAGACTAAACTACAATCTCCCAGCCCCAGGGACTTACCAGTTCAAAGCCTTGGGGTCGAATCAGCATGGTTTATTTGCAGACAGCCCAACAGAGTTGACGATTGAAGTGTTGCCACTGTGGTGGCAGCACCGCTGGGTGCTGCCTGTGCTGATCCTGGCATTGTTACTGCTTCTGCTGGGTGCCCACGCCTACCGGCTGCGCCATATGCGACAAATTAATAAACTGTTGCAGCATTCAGTACAGGAGCGGGCTTACAACCAGACTGTACTGGAGACTATGGTGGAGGAACGCACAAAAGCACTGCAGGACAGCTCCGCAACTTTATCGTTAAGGACAAGACAGTTAGAGATCAGCTTGTCGCAACTGGCTGAAAATAACAGAGAACTAAAACGGCTGAATAACTTAAAAGATGAGTTTATTTCGACCGTCAGCCATGAGCTGAGAACGCCTTTGACCTCTATTCGGGGGGCCGTCGGTTTGTTAGCCAGCAACGCCGTGGCTGAAAATTCAGAACACTATCAGCAGCTATTACAAACAGCGCTTGGCAATAGCGAACGATTGTCGCAACTTATCAATGATTTGCTTGATTTACAAAAGTTTGAATCCGGGAACTTTAGTTTGTCTTTTGCTCAAACCGATATGAAGCAACAGGTGTTGCAGGCGCTGGAAAGCATTGCGCCTTTTGCCGCTAAATATCAGGTAAGCTTCCAGGCCAGGCTGGCAAATTGTCTGGTCGTAGCCGACCAAACCAGAGTCAGGCAAGTGGTTGATAACCTGTTATCTAATGCGATTAAATTCTCCAGCGCAGGCCAGACTGTGCTTGTTCAGTTAACCGACCTTGGAGAGCGGATTCGTTTTGAAGTGCAGGACCAGGGCTCTGGCATTCCAGATAATTTCCGTCATCGTATTTTCGAAAAATTCTCACAGGCGGATGGCTCGACCAGCCGCAAAGCGGAAGGCACAGGGCTTGGCTTAAACATCTGCAAGACTATTATCGGAGCTCACCACGGCGAGATAGGTTTTGACAGTAAACCAGAACAAGGGGCTTTGTTCTGGTTTGAATTGCCAGTGCAACAGCTTTAACTCACGGACGCTGGCAGCACATGCCAATACACCGCCAGAAAATGACAGACACTACCTGCCAGTACAAATAGATGCCAAATCAGATGGTGCATAAATAAGGTTTTTTGCACGTAAAACAGCACACCACCAGAATAAAATAAGCCGCCGGCCAGTAACCACCACATGCCTGCTGCCGGAACATGGGTCAACATAGGGTCAATAGCGACTACCACTATCCAACCCATGATTAAATACAGTGCGATAGAGAGTTTCTGATATTTAGCGCCGGTAAATAGTTTTAGCAGCACGCCAGCAAAGGCAATGCTCCAGACCAGAGCAAATAACCACCAGCCCCAGTTATCTCTTAAACTAACTAGTGTAAATGGAGTGTAGGTTCCGGCGATCAGAATAAAAATGGCAGAATGATCGAGTTTTCTAAGCCATAACTTGTGCTTAAGGTTTTGCACCGAGTGGTACAAAGTCGAGCTGCCGTATAATAAAATTAAACTCAGACCAAATACCCAACTGCTGACCTGACGCCAAAAGTCGGTCGTGGCAGTCAGTTCCACCATCAGATATAAGCCTACCAGGCTGGCTAAAATTCCAAGACCATGGCTGATGGCATGGCTTAATTCTTCTGATGAACTGTAGCTGGTGGCTGCTTTGATACTTTGCACTGGGTTCTGACCTGCTGAAAACGGACTAAGGTGTTGAAAACGCCATGGTAACACTGGCCTGATCAAAGCAACCAGCGCAATTCGTTATTTTCTATGGATAAAGGTAAACTATCGACCTTTATGATCTTGTGGTGAAACTAAGTTTTTATGAGTGTGCTTCTTGTTGTGGGTTACGTCTGGCCTGAACCTAAGTCCTCTGCTGCTGGCAGCCGGATGTTGTCTTTGCTCTCGATGTTTCGGGCTCAGGGCTGGACAGTTATTTTTGCCAGCCCAGCCGAAAAAAGTTCACACCGTTTTGATTTAAGCCAGTGGCAGATCAGTGAAGAGCAAATTCAGTTAAACGACAGCAGTTTTGACGAGCAGCTCAAACAGTGGCAACCCGATATGGTGATGTTTGATCGTTTTATGCTCGAAGAACAGTTTGGCTGGCGGGTAGAGCAACAGTGCCCTAACGCGTTACGGCTATTGGATACTGAAGATCTGCATTTTTTACGTTTAGCCCGCCAGCAGGCTTTTAAAGCGGGCAGGGAAGTGACACTACAGGATTTGCACTCTGAACAGGCGCAGCGTGAAATTGCTGCTATTTATCGCTCTGATCTGACGCTGATTATTTCAGAAGCTGAAATGCAGCTTTTGACCGAGCATTTTAAAGTGCCTGAAGCGCTGTTGTGTTATAGCCCGTTTTGGCTGGATACAGAAATGGCAGCTGATTTACCTGGATTCGAACAGCGCCAGCATTTTGTCTCTATTGGTAATTTTCGGCATGAACCCAACTGGCAGGCTGTTTTGTGGCTCAAGCAGCAGATCTGGCCGTTGATCCGCAAGCAGCTCCCCAAAGCAGAACTGCATATTTATGGCGCTTATCCGCCGCCTAAAGCCACGCAGTTGCATCAGCCGAAAGAAGGGTTTCTGATCAAAGGCTGGGCAGAAGATGCGGCTGAAGTGGTTAAAAGTGCCAGGGTTTTATTGGCTCCTTTGCCTTTTGGTGCTGGTTTAAAAGGTAAGTTTATTGATGCAATGGCGCAGGGCACACCCAATGTCACTACAGCTGTGGGCGCTGAAGGCATGTTGCATCAAGGCGAATGGGCCGGACTGATGGGCGAAACCGCACAAGAAATAGCAGATGCGGCCGTGCTTTTGTATCAGGATGAGCAGTTATGGCAACAAAAGCAGCAGCAGGGTTTTGTTATTTTGGCAAAACGTTTTGCCATCCATGAGCATCAGCCCCGGGTCTGGCAACAACTGATGGATGTTCAGCAACAGCTGTCAGAGCACAGATTAACCAACTTCACCGGCGCTATGCTCCGGCATCATCAACATCGCAGCACGCAGTTTATGGCGCAGTGGATTGAAGCAAAAACTAAACTGGCAGAGCTGAAACAAAGCTTTGCACAGCAGGAGACAACAGATGAGTGAAATCAGCCGTCAGGCACTACTACAACTTTTGGATCAGGAGCTACAAAGTAGTGTGATCAAAGACTATTGCCCCAATGGTTTACAAGTCGAAGGCAAAAGCCAGATTAAAAAGATTGTGGCAGGTGTGACCGCTTCTCAGGCTTTGCTGGATGCAGCTGTGACAGCTGGTGCTGATGCCATTATGGTGCATCATGGTTATTTCTGGAAAAACGAAGACTATGCCATTACCGGTATTAAGAAACGCCGCTTACAAACCTTGCTCAAGCATGACATCAGCCTGATAGCCTACCATTTGCCGCTGGATGTGCATCCGCTGCTTGGCAATAATGCTCAACTGGCGTTAAAGCTGGGGTTAACCAGTTGGCAGGCTGTGCCTGGTGTCAGTCCATCCGGTGTACTGATGCGTGGCACTTTAGCAAATCCTATGACCAGTCAGCAGATTGCGGACAGGCTGCATAGTGAGCTTAACCGCTTACCGTTGTTGCATGCAGTGCTGGATAAGCCAGTGACTGAATTGGCCTGGTGTACAGGCGGCGGCCAGTCTTATATTGATCAGGCTTATGCTGCTGGTGCAGAGCTTTTTATCAGCGGTGAAGTGTCGGAGCAAACGATCCATAGCTCACGCGAGCTTGGCATCGACTTTATTGCCGCAGGCCATCACGCCACTGAACGTTATGGCATTAAAGCTCTGGCTGAATTTGTGCAGCAGCGCACTGGTGTTGTCTGTGAATTTATTGATATCGACAATCCGGCTTAAGGGTTTTACCTAGTGAGAAATAAGCAGTGAGTAAAAAACAGCAGGACCGTAATTTTGACGGTATAGCGGGCAAATTCCAGAAGAATATTTATCAAACCACCAAAGGCCGTTTGCGTCAGGCGGTGTTGCTGCGTGATTTTGCCGAATGCGCCGATTTAGCAACCCCAAGCCGCATTCTGGATGTAGGCGCAGGGCAGGGCCAATTGGCGCTGGCATTGGCACAGCAAGGCCATCAGGTGACCTTAACTGACTTATCGCAGGATATGTTGGATATAGCGCTTGAGGATGCAAAAGAACGTGGTGTTGACACACAAATCCAATGTCATGCCCTGGCGTTACAGCAGTTATCAGAGCAACAATGGCCTGCATTTCCTGTGGTACTTTGCCATGCTGTACTGGAATGGTTACATGAACCTGCAGAGGCCATCAAGCAACTGCGGGCTTTAGTACAAACAGGCGGGCTGGTGTCGCTGATGTTTTATAACAAAGATGCCAAACGTCTGAGCAATATTATTTATGGCAACTTTAACTATGTGCTGCGCGATTTAGCCTTTAAGAAAAAAGTCAGTTTAAGCCCACAAAATCCGCTGCAACCTGAAGATGTCTATCGTTGGTGCAAAGAAGCAGGTTTTGTCATTGAAGGAAAAACCGGCGTGCGTTGTTTTCATGATTACCTGCGTGACCGCTCAGAGCAGGAAACAGAGTTTGACAAGCTGTTACAGGTAGAACTGCAATACAACAGACAAGAGCCTTATGCCTCGATAGGGCGGTATCAGCATTTATTACTCAGAGCTGTTTAACCCTGTTCCTTAGTCGGAAATTAAAAAGTAAAAAAACAGTTGCAGTGTGAAATAAAGCTGTTATGATTAATTCCGTAATGCGAACGGTTATCATTTGCAAGGTATGCAATCAAGTGGGAAGTCTGCACCCTGCCAGAAAGGCAGCTTGATTTCGTAGGCGGGTAATTGTTGTGTTACATGTTGTGACCCTATGACAACAACTGTTCTGCTGTTGTTGTCGAACTCCGAAGTCTTTGCCCATCCAAAGACCACGTTCTGGCCCGGCCTTATCAGCCGGGCATTTTTTTATGCATTCGATCCGTTATGTTGAGTTTTTTATCTACAACAAAAAACCGCTGCAAGCAGCGGTATCAAAACACTCATGAAAATTAAAGGTTGTGCTTTATTTTCCTAACTGAGTGGGCATAGCAGGGGCTTTACTATGATTTTCAGGCGGATTGGCTTTGAGTTCAGCTAAGGTATGAGCGATAGCCCGTTCCAGCTGCACATCACGGCCTTTGTTGACCGCTATTGGATCCAATTCCACTTCGATATCAGGTGCAACACCTTCGTTTTCTACTCGCCATTCACCATCTGGAGTGTAAAAGCGGAAATAAGGCACCACATGGAAACCACCGTCAATCATGTCAGGGTTGGTGGATATACCTATTAAACCACCCCAGGTGCGGGTGCCTATAGTTTTACCCAAACCTAAACGTTTAAAGGCCCACGGCAGGAAGTCACCGCCTGAACCTGCGTCCTGATCGATCAGCATGGTTTTTGGCCCATAAATACCGGCGCCTGGAGTGGTAAAGACCAAGCCATCCCGGTCTTTCCAGCCTGACAGGAAATCACGACCCAAAATTTCAGTGATGTAGTTGGCCGCCTGACCACCGCCATTTTTACGTTCATCAAGGATAACGGCCGGTTTGTCGGTTTGAGCAAAGAACATGCGGTTAAAGAAGTAAAAGCCGCCATCTGCTGTATTGGGCAGATAAACATAGGCAATTTTGCCATCACTTTGCTTTTCAACAAATTGACGGTTTTGTTCTACCCAGTGCCAGGACCGCAGTTGGCTTTCATTGGCGACAGGTTCGACGGTAATAGTGCGGCTATTGTCACCATCAGCACTGTCCGCTAGCGTCAGTACCACCTGCTTGCCCAATGTGTTGTCCATCAGCGCATGGATATTATCCTGCTCGCTTAACTCGCGGCCATTGATGGCTAGCAGGTAATCACCAGCTTTCGCACTGGCGCCAGGCACATTCAGCGGCGCTTTTAAAAAAGGATTCCAGCGATCGCCTTCAAACACAGTTTTAAACTGGTATTTGCCGTCATCAATGACAAAGTCAGCACCTAACAAGCCAACTTTGCTTGGACTTTCCTGATGCACATCGCCACCACCAATCCTGTTATGGCCTACCTGCAACTCTGCAATCATCTCGACCAGCAGCTCATTTAAATCCTCACGACGCTGCACATCTTTTAATAAAGGCTGGTATTTGTCATAAACCGCCTGCCAATTCATGCCATGCAATTTGGCGTCATAGAAATAGTCTTTTTGCATACGCCAGGCGTCGTTGAAGATTTGTTGCCATTCCTGCTGCGGATCAACAAAGCTGCGTACATCGGCCAGGTTAACAGCTTTTGCATCCAGTTTTTCTTTTGCATCCGCGACTTGCAGCATGTTTGGCATACTGATCAATAGCAACTTTTTACCATCGTTACTCAGGTTATAGCCTGCGATGCCTTCTTTAACGCTGGCTGCTTTTTTCTCTTCAAAGTCAAAACGGTACAAGGTGCCGTTGTTCTGGCCATTAGTGCCCGGTAATTCATTGCTGGCGCCTGCTTGTGGCCGGTCGACGTAATACAGCGCACCATCGTTAGCAACAGTTAAGCTGTCGTAGTTACGTTCAGGCAGGGGCAGCGCAACAATGCGGTTTTGCAGCGAATCCAGGTCAATACGTACTGTTTTGACTGCTTTTTCGTCCTTTTTATCTTTTGTATCTTCTTTGTCTGTGTTGTTTTTCAGTGGTTCATCGCCAGCTTTTGCTAACAGCGGAGACTTACCTTGTGCAGATAAAACATAAGCATAAATTGCCTTACGTACAGGCCGTTCCCGGGTGGATAAATCCAACCCAACCTGAGCAGGTCCTGTATTGACGGATGCAGTGAAATACAGATAGTCCTGCGTAAACACCGGATCATCGGCCTGGCTCATGCCATCTGTGATTAAGCTGCTTTTGTTCGCCTGAAAATCAAAGAGTTTGATTTGACTGAAGTAGTTGGCACCAGACACTGTGTAGGCCAGATAACGACTGTCTGGTGAAAACGACAGCTTAAATTCAGCCCGGCGATCAGAACTGTCCAGTTTCTGGCTGCGTTTGGTGTTCAGATTAAACACATAGAGGTTTAAGTGATTGTCATGATAGGCAATCAGATTGCCATCTGGCGAAAAACTTAACAGGTTAAAATAACCTGCATCTGACAACACAAAAGATTCAGGCTGGCTTAAACCGTCCTGCGTCTGCAGCACTAACTGATGTTTGTTGCCTTTATCTGAAATAAAAGCCACAGAGCGGCCATCCGGGCTCCATAAACCGTCGAACTCTCTGACACCGCTGCTTTGAGTCAGATTGCGGGTGCTGCCATCTTTTACTGGTACCGTGAATACATCACCACGGGCGCTAACCACCACACGCTGGCCTGTGGCCGATAAGCGGGCGTTGGTCAGGGTTTTACTGGCATCTTTCCACTGTGGGCGTTTTTGTACGGACTGGGATTGAATATGCACTGGGATAGGTGTGCTTTGGCCAGTGCTTACATCATAACTATGTAAAAAACCGCCGGCTTCATAGACGATTTGATTGTTGTAGCCTGCGGCGCTGCGCAAATCCCAATCGGTATTCTTTGTCAGTTGTTCCACTTTTTTATTACTGTAGCGAAACAGATTGACTGCAGTATTGTCGCGATCAGACAGGAAATACACATCGTTGCCGAGCCAAAACGGACTGAATTCATTGGCATTAGGATGAGGAATTTTTTCCAGCTGCTGTTTTTCTAAATCGATGATCCATACCGGAGGCGTGCTGCCACCTCGGTGCAAACGCCAGCCACTTGGGCCGCTGTACGCCATATTGTTGGGTCTGTAGGCCAGTTTTTTACCATCAGCGCTTAAGTCCCCTTCAAAAGCCACGGCTTCCATCAGCTTTTGTTCAAAACCGCCCTTAACTGGCACACTAAACAGCTGATTGCTGCGGCTGTTTGCTATCTCGCGATTGGAAGCAAAGATCACACTTTTTCCATCAGGACTCCAGCCATTGACGGTATCAGCACCAGGGTGAAAGGTTAGCCGTGTTGCAGCTCCGCCGCTTGCTGGCATCAGGTAGACATCGGTGTTGTTATCGTAACTGGCTGAAAACGCAATCCACTTGCCGTCGGGTGAAAACTTAGGGGCAAATTCGCTGGCCGGATGGCTGGTTAATTGACGTGGGTTTTGTCCGTCCTTGTCGCTGACCCAGATATCGCCGCCATAAACAAAAGCCAACTGGTTTGCGGAGATATCGGGTTGGCGCAGCAGGGCTGTGCCTTGTGACGCAAAAGAGGAACACGTAGCCAGGGCACAAAATAACGCAAGGTAACGAGGTTTAAACATGGTATGTCCTTGTTGTGGTTCTGATTTGCCACAAGTAAACCACAACAAGACCCGGCTCGCAAAACACAAGCTTGTAACAAGAAATGTTAAAGCTTTAATCAAACTCAAACTTATACAGCACATCTACAGCGCTATCTAAACCTTGTACTGCTTCCAGATAGAAATTTTTCATCAGCTCGTAACGTAAGGTAAATTCACCTAAAGAGTTAAAAATACCCACGCCGTATTTCAACTGTAGTTTCGGTGATAAGTAGCCGCTAACTGTCACTTGTGAGTCATCGCCAGTGCCCGCTGTATCCAATGTAAACTGTTCAAAACCCAAAGCCTGACCCAGCTGACTGACCATACCGTTACTATTGGCAATACCCAAGCCAATTAAGCCACTGGTTAACGGATTACTTTTTGTGTCACCACTGCCAGACAAGTCCCGTCCCATCAGCAGATACGACAAAGCGTTGGCCTGAGGTTTGGAAGGCTCGGAAAAAATAACCACAGAAGCCTGATCAGCCGGGCCGTTCACTCGAATACCTGCAATCACATCGTCTTCAGTAGAAGAGGGGTTTCGTATGGCTTCAATATTTAAAAATGGCTGATCAGCAGGACCATTAAAGATCAGTTTGCCTTTGCGGATCAGCAAATCCTGGCCATAGGAGCGAAAGGTACCGTCCAGAATATTCACTTCACCTTTTAAGCGTTGTTGCGGACCATTCTGACTAAACAATAACTGCCCTTTTAAGCGGCTTTTCAAACCGAAGGCCTGCAGCTTCACTGCATCGCCTAAAATCAGCCGCATCTCGGTCACTAATTTAATTGAACTGGTGACAGCACCGCGGCGCACTTCCAGTTCTTTATTTAGTACTATTTCGTCATCCGAGATTTGCACTGCATTTTGCGGTAAATCATCTATTGCGATGTCGGCTTTTGGAATTTGTATAGTGCCTTCTACCGCCACGACCTGATTTTGTGCCAGCACTGTTATTTCCGGATTGACGTAAAGCACTCCTTGCGACAGATTCACAGGCAGTTGCTGACCACTTAACGCCAATCGTGCCTGATAATTCGTTAAATCAAACCAATCAGCATATCCTGAAAGCTGAGCTTTCCCTTCGCCACTTTGGATGTCTGCAGTCAATAGAGCTTTCTGTTGCAGAAAGTCCAGTTGAACATTACCTTGCTCAATATCCAGTGGTGCATTATTGCCCTGTAGCTTGATGTCACTGACTTTAAGCTGGCCTGACAATAAAGGTTTTGCGAAAGTGCCGCTGGCCCGGACCTGACCATTTAAGGTTGCAATAAATTCGCTTTGTTCTGGCAATAAGGTGCGTAAAAAGCTTAAATCGAGCCGGGTTAAGATCAACTCAGCTTCAAACTTTTTATCTTGCAGGCTTAAATCAGGCAGCGAAGCTGAGCCTTTGAGTGAACGGTCTTCACTAAATTGCATTATCCAGTTGCTGGAAAGCTGTTTGGGTGAAAGAGTCAGCGCAGCGTTCCAGCTTTGCCATGGCAGTTGCAGGGGGTTTACATCGGTTTGTTGCCATTTACCCGCTGTGCCTGTCAGCTTAATCGCTGCATTCAGACCTTGTTTTTTCCCCCAGCTCAGCTGCATATCAGCGTCTGCTTCGCCTGTCAGCCGCTGTGATTCAGCCAGGAAAGGTTCCAGCAACGCCAACTGAAATTGTTGCAGCCGTATCGATATATCTCCTTGGCTACTGCTGATTTTGCTGGATTTTTCCAGACAAAGCCGGCCAGGTTCAGACGACCAGCAATGCGCCGGTACGCTGAGTTGTTGTTTGGGCCAATCCAGTGCCATCACTGCTGTATCGGCTAAAGCCCAATGACCAACAGGGGTTTGCAACTGCGCTTGTTGCAAGTTAATTTGCCACTGTTGTTTAGGTTTGGCTGTGGCTGCGGCTTGCAGTTGGGCTTTGTAGTCGGCACCGTCCAGTTGTAACACCAAATCGCTGCTGTTTTTATTGCCTGTCAGCAGCAACTGGGCTGAATTCAGTTGTTGTCCTGAAAGCGTGCCTTTACCCAAAGTCAGTTCCAGCTGATGATCCAGATTATTGCTGTTGATCTGCGTATTCAGGCTAATACTTTGCAGGCGCATTAACTTTTTATAACGCAGCTTCTCACCTTGTAGCTTGATGTCCAGAGCCGGGTGTTGTTGTGGGCCTGTTACCTTGGCATCGGCCATCAGGCTGCCTTGGGCGCCCTGAATGGAGCTGGCCAGATCGGGTGCCACCACAGACAAGGCCATTTGCCACTTGTCCGTCACTTCTCCTTCGGCTGTGACTTTATTACTGCCATGCTGCAGTATCAGGGTTTTGCTGCTCAACTTCTGTACTTCAAGAGCTTTGCCTTTGGCCTGCAGCTGACCCGATAAAGACAGCGGTTGCTGACGAACCTGGCCCTGAATAGCTAAAGCGGGTAACTCAAGCTGCCATTGTTGCTGATGGTAACTGGCTTTCAGGCTCAGATCGCCATTCAACTGGCCAGGATAATCTTTTAACCAGGGGTCTAACTGCAATTTATCCAGCTTCAGCCTGGCGTCAACAGCCAGATCTTTTGCGAGGTCTAATGATCCTGTGCTGCTTAGATTGCCCTGAGAGGAGGTCAGAGTGAATGCTGACCAATTCAATAATGGAGCCTGCCAATGTGCTGTCAGTTGCAACTGACTATCCGGCAGCTGTGGCAGTTGCTGCTGGCTTTGCAAAGATAATTGCAGATCAGCCAGAGTACCTTTGGCATCCAGCGTCATGCTTTGTAATCTATAGACGGCTTCACCTTGCAGTGGCCACTGCAGATGGCTGGCATTTACTTGCAGCAATATCGGCAATCCAGAGGTGAGCGGGGCTATTTCAACCTGGGCTTTGGCCTGCTGGTTGCCTGTCAGTTCAAGGCCCAGTTGTAACTGATCGAATGACCCGGCAATACTGCTGTCCAGCACTAAACCGTTGCTGTCTGCTTTAATAAAACCCTTCACCGCAAAAGGGCTGGAGTTGGTCAGACTTAGCTGGGCTTGTGCATTAATTTTATTACCTTGCAGCTCCAGGCCGGTTAATTGTAACTCTGTCAGTTCAAACTGTTCCGGGTTGGCTTGCAGTGAAAAACTAAGCTGCTCTGCCGAGACTTGTTGTGCGCCAGTAACTGCGGGGTGTAGCAGGGTAAGTTTTTTTACGCTAAGCCACAAAGGGAGTTCAATTCGCTGGATGTCTGGCGCCTGATAATGCCACCAGGCTTCAGGACTGGTCTGGGTTGAGGCACTGTTTTGTATTGAAGTTTCAGGCAAATGCAGATGCAGCTGATCCAACAAAGTGTCACCTAGCAGGATCTGCTGACCACCGAATTTTAATTCAGTCTTCAGGTCAGCCAAACTGAGCTGCAGTTCACCTTGTTGCAATTGCAGATCACTGATATGTAGCTGGCTGATCCTTACTTTTGGCAGTTCCAGTACTGTATTTTCCGGCTCAGTCTCTGCATCAGGTGTTGCAGCCGGATTTAATTTCAGACTGACGCCTTGCACTGTTGCTGCATCCAGGCAAATCTCAAAGCGTCCTAAACAATACCAGCCAACTTTTGCCGCCAGGCTGTTGATTGTCAGCTCTATGCCGTCTTGTTGATACTGCAGATTGGTCAGCGTAAAACCGTCCACCAGAGTGCCACTGATTTGACCTATTTGCACTGGAGTGTATTCAGGCAACAGTTTGCCGACCCATTGCAATGGTTTATTGGTGTAAAACAACGCAATCAGGCTGAGCAACATCAATAAACTGAAAGCGAGAAAAAACTTTTTCAGACTAAAGCCCGAACTGACATGGGGCACATCAGGTACTGTACTGCTCTCGGTACTTTTCTTCAGGCTCATAATTCCGGCCCCAAACTAAAATGCAACTGCAAGGCCTGGTTGGAGGGCACATCCAATCCCCAGGCGACATCAATACGAATAGGGCCAACAGGGGAGGCCCAGCGCACACCTAAACCTACACCACGGTAAATATCGGCTTTATCATTCCAGGCGCTGCCTGCATCAACAAAGGCGGCGGCCCACCAGTTACCGGACACCCTGTACTGGTACTCCAGTGCGGTGCTGGCAAGGTAGCGAGCACCAATCAAGCTGCCATCTTCAGCTACCGGCGAGATAGATTCATAAGAGTAACCGCGAATACTGTTATCACCACCGGCAAAAAAGCGTAATGACGGCGGCAGTTCAGTGATAGCTTCCATCAATACTGCGCCTGCATCAAAACGCACCAGATAACGATGGTCTTCAGAAAAAGATCCTATCCAGCCAACCCGGCTGCGGATCCGCACAAAGCTACTGTCAGAGCCCCAGGCAGGGTCTGAGATTTCAGTACCAATTAAGTACCGGCTGGCTTCCGATGGCATACTGCCTCCGCTATCCCAGCTGCGGCTAAAACTGATGCCGGGCATGATCAGATTGGCACTGCCTGAGTCTTCACCCTGCACATAATCTTCGTATAACCAGCGCACAGACGCCGTTCTGTACCAGGCGTCGTCCAGTAACCAGTGGCGTTCCAGTGCTGTGTTGTATTCCTGACTGCGGGTATCTTCTAAATCTTTATTTTTAATACCAAAGTTCAGTTTATAAAAGTCTTCACTGACATTTTTTTTCGGCCATTTGTATCCCGCCTCAACGGTTTGCTCAGGACCGGATAAGGCCATTTTACTGTTTAAGCTATGGCCTCTGTCATTCAGCCAGGGCTTGTTCCAGTTCAGCTTAATACGGGGGCCAAGATCGGTGGAATAACCCACCCCCGTCTCAACTGTATTGCGAATTTGGGGTTCTACTTTAATCTTTACGGCCAGTTGCTGTTCGGCGTTTTCGGGTTCATCCACTGTGACGTCTATACTCCGAAACCAATTGCTTTCGGCCAGTCGTTGATTTAATTCACCCAACTGGCTTGACAGATAAGGCTCGCCAGGCTGAAAGGGCAGCATAGAGCGAAGGCGCTCGTCACGGATTTGGCTGCCTTCAAAGGCGACTTCACCAAAGTGATAACGTGGTCCTGAATCAAATTGAATATGAATAAAACCCTGCAACAAACGTGGAGCAACGGACAGTTCCTGCTTCACAAATTTCGCCTGAAAGTAACCCCGGCGCAAAGCCAGAGAGTTCAGTTGGTTTTTAATTTCTTCATAGCGTCCATGGTGTACCCTGTGGTTTACCTTAGGCCCAACTTGCTTCACCAGTTTGATAAATTCAGGATCGGTGGAAGCTTCACCTAAAACCTCTACTTTGACTGATTTCAGCCGCAAAGCCTCACCGGGCTTAATGGTCAGCCGTAGTTTTTGTTTTTTATCTTTGCCTACCAGACTGGGTTCGATAGCAAGGCGGTAATAGCCTACAGCCCGGCCTGCCAGTTTGACATCTTCAATCACTTTGTTTTGAAAACGTCTGGAACCCAGGTTGTTTTTAGCAGGCAATCTGTCTAAATAAAGTTCAATATTATCGGCAAGGGGGCCTGAAACGCCCTTGAGTTCTATTTGGGGATGCGCTGCGGCTGCCGAGGCAGCAAGCAGCGCCAGAATGGCCAGAGTCCTGTACAACAAAATGCGAACTATCCTTTGTGTTAGAACCGGGTCAGTGGCACCCGGTTAATTAGTAAGAGTATAACAGCCACAAAGAGTTCAGTACGTTTTCAACGACTTAATCGGCTATTCTTTAACCCTTGCAAACAAAAATGTTTTCATCAGCAAGGACCATTCGGGCTCTTTACCATACATTCGGATGCCTAGTTCAAACACCCGGCTGGCGGCATTTTTCAGCCAGAACAGGCAAGCAATCAGCAAAAGCAGAGATAAAATCCACTCCCACCAGGGTACCGAAACCGAAGCCATACGCATCGGCATAGCGGCAAAAGAAGTGAGTGGGAACAAGCTCAGTATATGCATCAGCGTGCCTTCAGCATTATCCATCGCACTGAACACCACACCTAAAGGTACTGTAGGTAAAAACATGATAATAGAGCGGCTGGAATGGTTTGGATCATCAATAGTGGCGGCAAAACCGGCCATAAAACTATTGATCAACAGCAAGCCTAAACTGACAAAAAGTAAAGCGCTGGCCAGTTCTAAAGCAGTGATTGGCAAAACAAACATACCTTTGCCTTTCATCAGTGAAACAGCCTGGATCATCAGGTATAAAAACAAACCTGTGGTGACCATGCTTTTTAAACAAAACAAAGAGATCCCCAGAATTTTACCGTCAATCCATTCTTTGGTGCTGATCAGCGTCAAGAGTTGTTCCGTAACCCGTTGCTGCTTTTCTGTGGTAATGGCGGTAAACATAAAGCCAAACCCTGAAAATACGCCAATACCCAACAGGATCAGCAAACCACCACTGACCATTTGTTGTTCTTTGTTTTGTTTAGCAGAGTCTTTTTTCAGAAAAACCAGCTGAGTTTCAGGCAGACTGTTCACAATCTTTTTTTGTTCTGCGCTCAGTGGCAACTGACTGATCCGTTGTTTCTGCAGCCAGTTTTGTAGTTCAGGCGTTATTTTCTCCTGCCAGCTGGCACTGGATTCAGCCGTCATCACCAGTTTGTCGTCTTCTACCTGTACTACTAAATCCCAAACCTCGCCAAGACCAGAGAGAGCTGTTTCTGCTGAGTCGGCCGGAATTTGGCTAATGGTAAAACCGCTGATTTTAGGGGCGGAAGCGCTGCTGACCAGGGCTATTTTGTAGTCATTATCCAGCCAGGTTTTTACCAGTGGCCAGGCACTCATCAAGACTAAAGACAGCAGCATCAGGCCAATACTGATGATTTCTTGTTTCCATTTAAAATAACGTTGGAACTCAAAAACGGCTATGGTCCATAAATTCATGCTGCATCTCCTTCTGCATTGGGTTGCCGGGTCGCTGGTTTTTGTTGATTGTGTCGCTGCACAGCAGTGAGATACAACTGATGCAAACTGGGCTGAATACGGCTGAAATCAGCCAGTTCAGCTACGCTGGTCAGCTGCTGCAGTAACTGACTGACGCTGTAGCCTTTATGTAAGGTCAACTGAATTTTATCCGGATCTGAAATTTGGAGTTCTGCCACTGCCGTTAAACGCTCCAGAGCTTCGGGGTTGACTTGCTGTTCAAAGCTCACTTCAAACCACTGTTTGGGGTCCAATTGCTGGCTGACTTGTGCCAGACTGCCCTGAGCCACCAGCTCGCCTTTGTTCAGCAGTAACATCTGATCAGCCAGACGTTCAACCAAGGCCATCTGGTGGGCGCTTAATATAACGGTTGTGCCACTTTGTTTTAATTCTGTCAGGATGGATAACACATGCTCCTGATTCACTGGGTCCAGACCGGAAAAAGGTTCATCTAAAATCAACAGATCCGGTTTATGCAGCACACAGCTAATCAGCTGGACTTTTTGCTGATTGCCTTTGGAGAGTTTATTTAAGTTGTCATCCATTTTTTCCAGCAAATCGAGCCGGGTACACCATAACATCAGGCCTGCCTCAATATCAGCTGCTGCCATGCCACGTAATTTACCAATATAAGTCAGGTTTTGTCGTACCGTTTTGTCCTGATACAAACCACGGTCTTCCGGTAAATAACCGTAACAACGCTGCGGTAATGCGCTAAGCTCTTCGCCTTTGTATTCAATACGGATCTGGCCAGCATCGGGTCGGGTTAAACCCACCAGCATACGGATCAGGGATGACTTTCCTGCGCCATTAGGACCCAGTAGTGCAAAAATCTGACCTGACTGAACGTCGAAACTAATTCGATTAACTGCTTTGACCGTACTGTAACTTTTTTCTATTTGATATGCTGAAATCCTGAGCATGATGTGTCCTTGCAAGCAAGTTAGAGTGATGATGTATCACCAGCATATCAATGCTAAAGCTTTAACAACAATAGGAAAATGTGACAAATTATTAACCTGCATTTTCAAGGCTGCATTGTCAGCGCTTTGTCATTTGTTTTGAATAGAATGAACTTTCGGGTTATCGGAGCAGGAATGAACTCATGATCATCAAATCCAAAATGACCATAGTACTGTTGCCAGGCCTGGATGGCACCGGCACTTTATATCAGCAACTGGCGCAACAATTGGCTCCGGATTTTGAGCTTCAGGTCATTGCTTATCCTTTGGACCAGCTCTGGGGTTATGCCCGGCTGCTGGAGTTTATCCGGCCACAACTGCCAAAAAGTCCTTACCTGCTGCTGGCTGAATCCTTTTCAGGTCCATTGGGTATTCTGCTGGCGGCAGAAAAACCAAAGCATCTAACAGCTCTGGTGCTGTGTTGTACCTTTGGCCGTAATCCGTTACCTGCTATCAAAGGTTTGGCCAGCGCTGTGGATAAGCTGCCCTGGAATGAACTGGTGCATCACTGGACCGCCTTGTGGTTACAGGGGCGTTATGCCAGTCCACAGTTATCGGCGTTATTAGAGCATGCTCTGACGATGGTGCCGGAGCAGGTGATTAAACATCGGGCTAAACAGGTGCTGCAGGTTGATGTGCTGGCTGACTTTGCCGCTTTAACTCTGCCTATATTGTATTTACAGGCACGGCAAGACCGGCTTATCTGGGCTTTTAACGCTAAAACCCTAAAGCAGTTGCAACCCGATATGCAGTTGGTCAAATTAGATGCGCCACATTTTTTGCTTCAAGCCATACCCGAACAGGCGGCATGGCAGCTAAAACTCTTTATTGAGTCGCATCTGGTTGAAACACAACCACAACAAAGGTCAGTGAGCAAAGTCTGACCCCACAGTGCTGTTTTAACGAGCTGGGTTTTTATCGGTCTGAGCCGTCAGTAAAAACAGGATTTTATCCATATTCAGCTTTTCATAGGGCATTAAACGCTCAGGTTTGCCTTCACGTAAAATAGATAAGTGGTCAGCAGTAAATGCCAGTACAGCCGCTGAAGTGATAATGGTATTGCCTTCTACTTTGTAGGTGCAGTGGGCCAGATCTAAAAAAGCCAAAATACGGGTACGAATACTTGACATCATGGGTTGAGCTCCGGTGTAGCGCTTTTTAATAATATTCCCTGGTGGTGAACTACTTCTCTCACTCCGGGAGGAGTTCTCATGCAAGTGCTCTGACAAAAGCTCATCTGCTTTTGTTCCGCACAGTGGACAAAAAGTTGGAAAATTGCGATGAATATAGCATGAATTTAAGTTTGTGTGATCATTCAATGCTTTTTGCTCTGCTGCCTGATCAACGGACTACTTCGGCAGGCTGCCTTTGCTGGCGATTTTGTGCTAAAAGGAACCAATCTCTTTCGTCAGAGTCAAGTGGACTGCGAAAATAGCTGAAAATAGCGGTTGATCCGTTACAACAAGGAAAATACACAGGTGAAACAACAGTATTGGATTGGATTGATAGGCATCACAGTGGTGCTGGCAGGTTGTTCATCGACTAACCATAGGCGATCTGAAACACCCGCTATTTTTAAAGCCTGTGTGCATCCTGACCAAAGCAAACAATTCAGTTATCGCAAAGGCCGCCCTATGCAGATAGAACAAAAGGTGATGATGCAACGTATAGCTGAAGAACGGCCGCTGCGCGGACGCTCGCGTCCGGCCAATGCGGACCGTTATAACAAAGAGCCTGGTGAAGGTCCTCTCTATGACGAATTGGCCGAGTTGATGGAAACCACACAATTTTGTAAAGAGGGTTATTTTGAACTCGACAGCAGTTTTGAGCATGGTTACGAGCGTATTATTGCTGAGTGCAATGACAGCGCGACTGAACAGGAGATGAAAAAACTACCCGTATGTGGTCCTGCTGACAGGTTGTAAAACAAAGCCCCTAGTACCAGGCAGACCAATCGCTTGACCGCAGTTGTGCGTAAAAAGTTTACACAACTCCCCCAAGCTGCATGCTTGTGCAGCTTCCTTCCCAACCCCTGATCTGCACTAACTCTGTTTCAGGGGCCAGACAGTTCAGTTGTATTTCCTGATCCTTTGCGCTGAATCATAAACTACAGCCTGTTAAACAGTCATGATCAGATTTTTATCCTTAGGTCTGAAAAATGTTGCCGATGGTCAGCTTGTGTTTACCAGTCTGTCGGAGTCTTCAGTCAGAGCATGTTCAAAAATCCAATAGCGAACACACTCAAGTGATAAAAATGATACCAATGTTAATTTGAATATGATATAAATGATAAAAATGATGGTGAGGTAGGTTTGATATGAATTTCAGCAGTATCAGGGTTAAAAGCAGTATTCCAACAGCACTAATGGCCATGACAGTAGTGGTCGTTATTGCACTCTTCAGCTATCTCAATGTATTGCAGCAAAGCGCTTTAAAGATTGAAGCTGAAAATTTCCTGCCTGCAGTTTCAACGGTGCTGAATGCGGATCGGGATTTATATCAGGCAAAATTAGCGCTGGCCCATTTCAGAGTCAGCTCTGATACAGAGCAAGTGGCCGCTCGTCAGGATTTTGACGAAAATGCCGGGCAGGTTAAGCAACGTTTTGCTGACTACCTGGCGCTGTTATCTGCCTACCCGGAAACAGTAGAAAAATTTAACGACTTTGAGGCGAACTACCACAGGTGGCTGGTCAGTGCGCAAGCCTTACTTGCAGCTCAGGCTGGCAGTGGGCTGATTGAATTGCAATCAGATGAAGCCACTAAATTTGCCGACTTGCGGAAAATGCTCAATGAAGCGGGAGAGGTGGCTTTAGAATTATCAGAATCAGAACAAGCGCTGTTGCATGAAAAAATACAGTTTTTTAATGCGCTTACCTATAGTTTTACTGTAGTTTTATTATTAATTTCTGGCTGGTTTAGCTACAAAGGGCCAAAGCAGCTGACGGTACAAATCAATGCTCTGACCCAACGTTTGTCAGAAATTGCAAGTGGTGACGGCGATTTAACTGCGCGGCTTGAAATTAGCAGTAAAGATGAATTTGCTGATTTAGCCCGCCAGTTCAACAATTTTATCGCCAACCAGTGCAGTATGATTGCCGCTATATTGCAGCAGGCAGGTCAGTTAAGTCAGCTGACGACGCAGCTGTCAGACTCGGCGATAAAAACCAATACTATTACCTCCTCGTTAAATATTGCTTCTGATTCCATTGTCAGTGCGGTGCATGAAATGACGCTGGCGAATAAAGAAATGGCGCAGGTAGCGACAGAAACTGCCGGCGAGTCCGATCAGGCGCGCAAAAGTGCAGGTTTAGGGTTAGACGTCGTAGATAAAGTAACCTTCAGCATGGGCAAGCTGACGGCTGACGTGGATGCGGCTTTAGGTTTCTCAGCAGATTTAGAAAAGAGCTCTGGCACTATCAGTTCTGTACTTGAAGTGATCCGCAGTATTGCAGACCAAACCAATTTACTGGCATTAAATGCGGCCATAGAAGCGGCAAGGGCGGGTGAACAAGGCCGGGGTTTTGCTGTGGTTGCCGATGAAGTCAGGACCCTGGCTTCGCGCACTCAACAAAGCACCAATCATATTCAGGACATTATTGCGCAGCTGCAAAATCGGGTGGCTGAGTCTACTCAGGCCATTAACAGTGGTAAACAAAACGCGGATTTAACTGTGGCTAACTTTGCTCAGGCTGAACAAGTATTTCGTTTGATCATGCAATCGTCAGTGCAGGTTAATGATATGGCGATCCGTACCGCTGCAGCGACAGAAGAGCAGGCCGTGGTGTCGGAAGAGATCACCAAAAACTTATATGCTTTGCATGATCAGGCCAGCGCCGCTGGTGATGTAGCCAAAGAGAACAATAAATTGTCAGAGGATATCCGGCAGTTATCCGATGTGCTTTTTGGTCTGGTGGGAAAATTTAAAATCAGCTAAGCCGTTGAGTTGTTGATGTATAAAGGCCTGCAGCAGAAATGTTGCAGGCTTTTTTATAATGAAGTAAGTCACTCTTAACCCCTACGCTTAGCCTGAAACTAATAGTGCCCACTGAGATTCGGCCGCAGTTAACTGCAACGCAAACAGGCCATTACTCTGGTTGCTGGTATCGTCACTTTGTGCCAAAACCTGATATTGCTTGTACAGCTGGATGAATACACGGTGTTATTTGCTTTTACCTGAAAACAGTCACGCTTTGAGCAAATCAGCAGGCACATTTATTTGTTGCTGAAGAAGGAAAAACACTCTAATTTAGATACTTAGCGCGAACCAACCTAAAAATAACAGGCCAGAGAAAAGTAATAATGTGCCAGCACGCTTTTGGTCCAAGCTTGTAGTGGTTGGTTTTGATTAATCAATCTTTATCAATTCATGAACGCTGGCTTGTGATCTGGTATTACCAGGTAAAGTGTGCCGGCACAATATACAAATGTTAGAGGAACGATGTTGAAATATCATATTCCAAGTGAACTTCCATTCGGCTTTCTTAAATCTATTGGTATTGAATCTGTAGAAAAAGTTGAAATATCAGCAATTAGTAATGGTGAGAAGTTGCATTGCTACAACAACGTAATGCGGTACTTGGAATCGAATCAGGGAGAAATTCAACTGGGTTGGGTGTTCTCGCAGTTAGGTAAGATTGTTTTTAAGCTAAATGCCCATGCAGTCGTAAAATTGCCTAATGGTTCACTTTTATGCGTCACACCACCTGAGCATGATATGAAGGAGATTAATTTTGTACCTGATGATTCTATTGCTTCATTGATTAGAAACAACAAGTTACCTGTGCGCGTATATCCTCTTGTAGAAGATAAAACCGTCGATGACTATGTAAAACTGGAAAATCTTGAAAGTGAAATGAGACTGGACAGTAATCTTTTGGCGATAGCCTACATTTGGGATCAAAAGCACAAAATATCGGGTAATTTAATTGAAGTTTACAACAAGCACTTGTAGGGTCGCTCTAACAAGCGCCATCAAAAACGCCGCTTCGCGGCTCGACTCGCAACAAGTTGCTCGCGTTTGTGGCGGGCGTTAGGTAAACATATGAATAAGTATGTATTTCTGATCTTTTTATTAATTTCATTCGGCATTAATGCTGTTGAAATAAAGCCATTCCCCCGAGCGAAGATAACTGTTGAGCAATGGCAAGAATACTTTAATAAAGTAAGCAATGAATTTGGCGAAACAAAAATAATTTATGAAGATCAGAATTTAGTTGTTTTCTCAAATGATGAATTGCGTGCAAATTTTGCTTTCACCACAAAAAATCATCCTGCGCACCCTGCTTGGGTGACCAGATATGTAACCCAGAGCAACGACTCGGTTCATATTGCTCAAATAGGCTACTTTGCGGGTGATGAAGCACCTTTTGCAAAGCTGTTTCAAGAGTATGCAAAACTAAACGACAGAGTTAAAGAAAACTTAGGGATAGAAAATGTTACTAATTAAGGAAGACCCTAACAAGTTACTAAATTTCGTCCCGGCCACAAAGAACGTGGCCTCCACGGGACGGCCTACGTCGCGCTGCGGCAGCCCATTAGTAATGCGTTATGTGCTTTAAGGGATCTCATGCTCTCAATCATCAATGAAGATAAAGAGAATCAACTTAAAAGTTATTGTCAGCATTGGTTAAACTTATTAGCCACAAATCAATTTGAAGGCGCGGCAAAGCTTATTGATATCAAAAATAACTACGGTGTTGTATGGGCAGAATCCGAACTCAAAGACGTTGTGCAAGATTACTTTGGTAGCGATGCCCCTGTAAGTTTTCAAAACGAAGATATAGCGAATTGTTACCCTGAGTATTTAGAAACCGATTCAGGTTCATTGATCTTCGGCTTTTATTTACCCGCTAATGGTGAGATAACTGACCTAACTGTTGAATTTGAGTTTGTACCAACTGGAAACAACAAATATGCTGCAACAATCAATGATGTTCACGTGCTGTAGCACGCATGCACATAACAAATAAGGATAGGCCGCGCGCAGCCGCGACCTTATCCCAAGTGTTGAACAAGCCCGGTGCCTGACAGTGCCACTTTATTATGTAAATAACGAGTGGAGAATTGAGGGGCGTCAGCCTCAGTAACTTGAGCCGACTTTTTAGCAGATGTAGTGATCCCTTAGCTTCGATGCTAATAAATTTATTCTATGTATTTCAGTTCGTTACCATCTCATTCTGGGTTGATGTATCCAGGCTCACAACATATCGCCTGCTCCGTTTAGCACACCATGGTGCTGAACCATGGTCGTTCGGTAAGGGTTGCTTACTCCCATAAAGCGCATCGGTTGCTGACAGCAGGGACAATAACGCGTGGCTGAAGTGCGTTTTATCTCACAGAACGGCGGGAACACAGCTCCTGCCACAGCAAGCATCAGTTGGATGCGCCTGAGCAGACGACTGCAATAGCCGCGCAGTAAGCCGAAATCCCGTACCCGCCTTAATCCTTTGGGCAACACATGCTGTAACACCAGCCACGAAAATTCGAGAGCAGGCAAGGTACGGATTTTGTTGGTATGCGTCTGACTGTCCTGATACTCAAAGCTGACCAGCCCGTCGACATGACGAATGATACTGCTATCTGGTAATACGCCGCGATACAAATACCGGGACAAGTACTGTAGCGCGGGGGCGCCTTTGCCGACATGCTGACAATCGACCACCCATTTCTGCGGCAGCTGTTTTGGCAGTGTCAGTCCGGGGATTACGTTCAGCGACTCCAGCAATCGGGCCCGCCATACCTTCGCCAGATGAAAGGCATTAAACAGATAGTGGCTTTTGCATGTACGCCATTGGTGTTTACCGGTGTGGTAGCTACCGGCTGGAATAATAAAATGAAGATGGGGATGATAATCCCGCCGTCGGCTGTGGGTGTGTAGCACGCCGGTAAAACCGATGTCACCACCGAATTTCGCTGAACGGGTGGCAAAGTCTTTGAGTACAGAAGCGGCCACGTCGAACATGGCGTGATACACCGGCTCAGGGTGAGCCTGCGCCATCGTCCTTAATTCAAATGGCAAGGTAAAGGTCACCATAAAGTAATGAACGGGTAGCAACTTAGCCTGCTGGCGGGTGAGCCAATCGCTGGTGGTGCTGTGCTGGCATTGCGGGCAGCTGCGGTGACCACAGGAGAGCGGGAATTCAGCAGAATGAGTGCAGTTCTGGCATCCCCAGCGACTGACACGCGACGTTTGACCGCGGCAGGTCAGCATGGCCTGTATCGCCTGATACATGGAAGGAGTGATATGTGGTGCGTAGTGCTGCACAAAGGCATCTTTGTACTGACGCAGAATATCAATAAAGAAGCTCATACCTCGCACTCCCACTGCAGCACTAAGTCATCGGTCAGTTGATTGATGGCCTCTGCTGTGTTTTTACGGGTGATAGCCGTAAGCCGGGTGTAGCGGGCGGTGGTGTTGAGGCTGTGATGACCAAGCAGAGTCTGGACTGAGCGTAAATCCAGACCTTGCTCCAGCAAGTGGGTGGCATAGCTGTGTCGCAGGCTGTGTGGGCTGATGGTTTTATGAATGTTGCATTGACTAAGCACCAGCTTCATGGTCTTTTGCACGCCGCCTCTGTCCATACATGCATCGGGTTGGTTCTCTTTACCGGGAAACAGCAACCGTGGATGACGGTGGGTTCTCCAGTAATACCGCAGTGCCAGCAGAGTGCGCTCAGGCAGTGGCACCAACCGGTCTTTACCGCCTTTAGCATCGCGGATATGCACCTGCATCAATGCGGCATCAACATCTCCGGCCTGCAGCGAAAGCGCTTCTCCCAGACGCAATCCCATACTGTACAAGGTGAGAAAACACACCTGATACCGCAGTTGCTGGGTCTGGCTGATGAGTCTGGCGACTTCGTCGGGGGTGAGAATATCAGGCAGTCGGTTGACTTGCGGTGGTTTGACAATACTGAGCCATTCCCAGGATTTATTGAGCACATGGGTATAGAAAAACTGTAAGCCGTTGCGGTCGAGTTTGACGGTGCTCCAGGAATGGGAGGCAATCAAATCGGCAAAGTAACGCTTTAAATCAGCGGTAGAAAGCGTATCAGGGCAGCGGTTAAAATAGGCTGCGATACGTCGTATAGCGCGGCTATAGCCATCAATAGTGGCGGGCCGCTTGCCTTGCAACGTTAAGTTGGTAAGATGTTGTTGATACAGGTAATCGAAGCGTTGTTGTTCGTGCAGATTCATGGCGATACTCCCGTGTAAGCAACCCCCAATCAGGTTGCATCCGGTAAGTATTTAGGCTGGGGAGATAATGTGGTGCGCTCTTATTTCTGCCGCAAAGCGGCTTCGTTCAACAAATAGCTGCAGCGAACGCTTTCGGCGCGCGCTGAGCTAGGCGTTATAAGCCATAGGATAGATCGGTGATGAAATCGTTAGTCGGAAAACTTGATGTACCCAGCGTTTTTATTGCATGGTTGCTTCTTATCGCTTTTTTTCTAGCACTGGGTTACGTTAATTTTTTCTCTCCGCCGGAGTCTAGTGCGAGTCATTTGATATACATCTTCGGTGCGTTTTTTTGCGCCGTAGTTGTACATATTGTTTTGGCATTTTTTAATCGTTGCCCTCACTGCAATAAGTGTTTAACTGTTCAAGGGTTTAAATCGCTGCATCCAGCATCAAGTGGAGATTGGTCTAAAGTTGTTTGGCATTGGTTTTCAGGCTCAATCGTTTGTATTCATTGCGGTAACAGGGCCAACACAAATGGCTTATAACAAGTTGCTTTATTTCGTTCAGGCCACAAACAATGTGGCCTCCACTGGACTGCCTGCGCTGTGCTGCGGCAGCCAATTAGCAAAGCGTTAGAGCAATAGTAGAAATTCAGGGAATATATGGACGGAAAGAGACTCCAAGATTATTGGTCACAAGAAGTAGATGCTCTGATTGCAACGTATAGGCAATTTGAAACTCTTGTTCCATCTCACGAGCATGAAGGATCGGCGCATCATGGCGAAGATGGTCGATTCGTTGAGGAGTTGTTACGTGAGTACTTTTCAAAATATCTTCCTAAAGGATTAGAAGTCCTTACTGGATTCATTCTTCGGCCAGCAGTAAAAACTGGTACTAAAGGAAAAGAGCGAAAAGATGACCTCGATGCAAATTCATCCCAGCTAGACATAATTGTCTACGACTCTGAAAGATATCCAATATTTCAGAGATTTGGAAACAGTGTAATTGTTCCCCCAGAGGGCGTCGTGGCCATAATCTCGGTGAAGAAACACCTTAACGATGGAGACATTGTTAAAGAATGCCAAGCTTTATGGGATGCCTCAAAATTATGCAAAACACAGTACTCTAACAACAGAGATGATAAAGTAAGAGGGCCCTACCTAGCTTTAGTAACGATGGAGTCAAAGATCGATAAAAAGCGAGTGGAAAACCTAGATTGGATTTTTAATAAGGTGGTAGAAGCATATGGCTCAGGTGATAAACCTACATTCGATGACTTGATTGGTTATATCGGCTCTCTCAGTGAGTGGAGTCTTTTTAAACGAAGGCCATCTGGTAAAAATGTAACTAAAGCGAATTTTATTAGCCTTGTTCATGCCGAAGGTGAGTCTCATTTAGGGCTGCAATTCATTCTCACTGGTATTCTTTCGGTTTTTTATGATGAAAGTAGGAGAAACATAAGGCGACCTGGGTTTACAGCATTCCCTTCTGGGCGAAATATTGAGAAGAACCTTGGCGAGATAGCATGTAATGGGGAACGCTAGCTCTAACAAAGCGCTGCTAGGGACAAACCTACGCTGCGCTTCGGTTTGCCCCAGAGCGTGACGTTAATACCTGCAACTCGCTGATCGTGGACTTAAAAATAATACAAGTCGATAGCGACCCTTTATTTAAGTTAACTTGTCGCTTGTAAACAACCGCTTAATCCAGTGCCATCCTCATACTCCATAAACCAAGCCGCACTAAAGTAGCTGTAGTGCACCGAACTAAGATAAGCTGGGTTTTTGTCGTCTTTAGCCTGGGGGTTTTATGCAACTTTCTGATGTGGTTATTCTTGCTGGTGCCCGTACTGCTGTTGGTAGTTTTGGTGGCGCGCTTTCATCATTAAGCCCTGCACAGCTTGGCACTGCTGCGGCTAAGGCTGCGATTAGCCGAAGTGGGGTGGCTGCAGCACAGATTGATCATGCAGTTTTTGGTCATATTATTACCACTGGTGCTGAAGATGCTTATCTGGCCCGTCATATTGCGCTGAATTCTGGTTTGCCCGTGACAAGTGCCGCTTTTAATGTCAATCGGTTGTGTGGCTCGGCGCTGCAGGCCCTTATTTCTGCCGCTCAGCTGATCCAGTTGGGGCAAAGCCATATCGCTTTGGCCGGCGGCGCTGAAAGTATGAGCAACGGCGCTTATTTGCTGCCCGCTGTGCGCAAAGGTTTGCGATTAGGCCATGCTGTGGCCACAGATTTAACCTTAGGTATTTTGTCCGACCCTTTTGGTACTGGCCATATGGGCCTGACTGCAGAGACTATCGCTGCTCAGTATGCTTTTAGCCGCAGTGAACTGGATAGTTTTGCTGCCGAAAGTCAGCGCCGCGCCGCCTATGCACAACAACAAGGTTATTTTGACGAACAAATTGCTCCGGTTTCAGTTCAATCACGCCAGTCTGAAGTGTGGGTTCGCAACGATGAGCACCTAAGACCTGAGACTACAATCGACAGCTTAAGCACACTCAAAGCCGCCTTTAAAAAAGACGGACTGGTCACAGCCGGCAATGCATCAGGTTTAAATGACGGTGCAGCTGCTTTGGTATTGACCAGTCAGAGTGAAGCCAATCGCCTTGGTGTGGCGCCACAAGCCCGAATTGTAGGGTACTGTTTTGCTGGTGTTGAACCGGCTCTGATGGGGTTGGGGCCAATACCAGCGGTACAGAAATTACTGGCACAGACGGGGATATCGCTTAATGACATTGATGTGATTGAGTCCAATGAGGCTTTTGCATCACAAGCGATGGCGGTCAGTCAGACGTTGGGGTTTGATCCTGCCAAAGTAAATCCAAACGGTGGCGCTATAGCGCTGGGGCATCCTGTAGGTGCAACAGGTGCAATTTTAGTGGTGAAAACTCTGGCCGAGTTGCAAAGAACAGCAGGGCGTTTTGGCTTAATCACTATGTGTATCGGCGGTGGACAGGGTATCGCTCTGATGATTGAACGTACCGCTGGATAGTGGCTTTTGCAGCAGAATAAATGGGCTTGCTGTGGTGTTTCTGTTCTGTTAGTTTGACGCGGCATCCGCAGCGAGATGCTTGATTTGTATGTAAAAAGCTAAGGAGTGGCTATGCGTTTTATGTTTTGTTGTGGCATAACAGCTTTGTTATGCTGTCCGTTATTAGTATCTGCCGCCCCCCTTATTTCTCATCTACAGCCGTCTGAGAGTAGCCTGCCAACACATGTAAAGCTTCAACAGCGTTATGATTGCTTTTCTGGCCCTAAGGGGGACGCAAAGCAATTTAGTCAGCAGCTTGAAAAACACAATTATGCGAATTGGCAGGGCTATATTGGCTTGAGTAGTAAAAACAATTATGTCGACATTGTGGCCGCTGTGCACTGTGAGGTTTGGCATTACCTGGTCGATGGTATTCAAGTCGAAGCTGTACTGATGTATCCGAAACAGGCTGATAAACTGCCTGTGGTCCTTTACCACAGAGGGGGTAATCGTGCTTTCTCTGCCATGAATTTTAGTGGTGTAGCACGTTTACTTCATTTCGCCCGGCGTGGTTATCTGGTGATCGCCAGCAATTATCGGGGCACCGACAGCTGGCCTTTGTACAAAACAGATGGTTCAGTGGAGGTGGCCGCTCAGCCTATAGGCCAGGACGAATATGGCGGGCAGGATGTGGATGATGTGGTTGCATTGCTGCAACTCCTTAAAGACTATCCTCAGGCGGATAGCAGTCGGATTGGGCTTTATGGCGTAAGCAGGGGCGGCATGATGGCGTTTCAGGTCGCTTCGCGTTTGCCGCAGGTTAAAGCTTTGGTGGTTAAATCCGGCGTGTATGATTTAGCGGGCCAACTGCTAAAGCGCCCTCGTATGGAGCAAACCTATCGTGAGCTGATCCCCGGTTATTCAACAGGGGCAAAGCAGTTACTTGAGCAACGCTCTCCTCGTTATGTGATCAACAAGATAAAAACAGATCTACCCATTTTACTTTTGCATGGTGATCAGGATAATCGGGTGGATGTGCAGCAGGTTTTACAAATGGCTGATGTGCTGAAGCTACAAAACAGGCCGCATAAGTTAGAGGTGTTTGAAGGGGGCGATCATTTTCTGCGCGCCTTTAACCATCAGCTTGATCAGCAAACTTTTGACTGGCTGAAACTGTATCTGTAAAAAGAAAGCCGGTTCGGTTTTATTGCGCTGACATGAGCACACCGAACCGGCGTTCCAGGGAACAGATAGCAAAGAAGCTTCGCTGATGATGAGGGGTCCTGTTTCAGTTTGCTGCGTTTTGAAGTTCAGCGGTTTGCGACAGATGCTGTGGTTCTGACATTTTTTTATTTTGTTTCCAGTAGGCTTCCTGAGTCAAAGGAGACAGGATCTGACCTGCGTACCAGACCGGGATATGGGTCTGGAAATAATACTTTTCAGTTTGTTTGCCTTGGCTGAAAAACCAGACCGTCTGACGGGATGCCGCACCGTTAACCACAATGCTACGTCCTAAAAAGTACAGCTCAGGTTGCTGGTCTGGATACTGTGCTGCAAATTCCTTTAACACTTCGGGTGTCAGCACAATACTGACATTGCGCCTGTCACGGTAATCGTATTCGGTATTCAGATACACCATAGAGCCCACTTTGGCTGCATTATTTATCTGCAACGAAAATAATCCCGGTACAGTCTGCGGTGCTGCTTGTTCTGACAGCACTATGGCATCCCAGGCTGTTAAACCCTGTTTAGCAGGAGTATGGACTTCTTGCAGCGCACAACCAGTTAAAGTAACCAATAGCAGTGAATACCATAAAACAGCTTTCATTCAGTCCATCCTTGTGGTGATTTCGCTTTTCTTCTTTGAAAGGCAAGCTGGGTTTATCTGCGGCGACCAGTAGTTTGATTCATCTGCATTTTATATCAATAATATAACAAAAAAATTACACAAACCAATAGCTTCTGTTGATCCTTATCAGCATTTTAATCTTTAAATCTAACTACACTACACACATCTTTTATCCACAGCACAGGACTTCTATGCGTTGTCACTCAGCCGAACAAGCTCTTTCGTTGATCCAAAATGATGAAACCATCTGGTGCCATTCAATGGCTGCAACCCCTTATGCCATGCTCGCCAGCCTGGCGAGGGTGGCACTTGATAAGCAGAATTTAACCTTACTCAGTTTACATACCGAACACAGCGACGTTTTAGCCGCCGCAGAACTGCAGGGGCATTTACGTCAGCGGGTGTTTTTTGTCGGCCGTCCCAGCCGTCCTGCGGTTAATGCAGGACTAGCCGACTATGTTCCGGCTTTTTTATCGGAGATCCCTAAGTTATTCCGCAGCGGCGAACAGAAGCTTGATACCGCCATTATTCAGGTGTCTCCACTCGATAAACATGGCTTATGCAGCCTTGGTATTTCAGTGGAAGCCACCAGAGCTGCATTGCAATCGGCGAAAAAAATCATAGCGCAGATCAATCCGGCTATGCCCCGCACTCACGGCGACTCCTTTGTGCATCTGACTGACTTTGCGGCTTATGTTGAGCTGGAGAGTCAAATTCCTTTGCATCTGCCTGCAGCCCAGGATCCGATCACAGCGCAAATTGGCCGCAATGTTGCAACTTTAGTGCGGGATGGTGATTGTTTGCAGATGGGCATAGGTGCCATTCCCGATGCGACTTTAGCTTGCCTTGGTGACAGGCAACACTTAGGCATTCATACCGAGATGTTTTCTGATGGTGTACTGCCGCTGCTGGAAAAAGGCGTGTTCACGAATCGCAATAAGAAAAAACATCCGGGCAAAATAGTCACCACTTTTGCGATGGGCAGCCAGGCTTTATATAACTTTGTTGATGACAACCCTGAAGTGGTGTTTTTGGATGTGGCCTACACCAACGATACCGCCGTGATCCGGCAAAACCCGCAGGTGATGGCGATCAATAGCGCTTTGCAGGTGGATTTGTCCGGTCAGGTCTGCGCGGATTCACTTGGCACCCGCATTTATTCGGGGGTAGGTGGCCAGATGGATTTTGTCCGTGGTGCCGCTTTGTCTGAAGGCGGACGTTCAGTGATTGCATTACCTGCCACAGCCGCTGGCGGCACAGTATCCCGCATTAGCTCTTTATTGGCACCGGGTGCTGGAGTGGTCACCACCCGTGCTCATGTGCACTATGTGGTGACTGAATATGGTGTGGCTAATTTGCGTGCACGTAGTTTAACCGAACGAGCCAGAGCTTTAATTGAGATAGCAGCACCACAATTTCGGCAGCAGTTGGCTAAAGCTGCTTATGACGATTGGGGCTTACTGGTTTAACCTTGTGATCGTTATACATCAAAAGCCCTGATATGAGTTCAGGGCTTTTGTTTTCAGGAGTTACCAGCGAGTGTTCAGCAAGGGCTTTAGGTTATTCTGAGCATGGAGCTAAAAAATGAAAAGTAGTGACTGTACAAGACGAACCTTCTTTTTTTGTTGAACATATAGTCGCTTGTGTTGTTTTTGGGCACAAACCTATAATTCCGCCTGTGCCGCCATTGCCACTACCTGGGCTTGAACCACCACCCGAGGAACTATTCTCCACAACGGTAATATGACTTCCTTTAGAGATAAACTCCATAATGCAAGGAGGTGGCAGGTTATTTGGGTCCGTATAGTTATAAACACCACCATGGCCCGTTAGTGTACTTAAATCATAGCCACCAATAACTGAACCAGCTCGATCCAAATAGAATTTCAATTCAATTGATTTGATGCCTCTCACATCGACATTTCCGCCGTAATCGACTTCAAAAGAGAGTCTGTTCTGCCAAGGGTCTCCTGCACTGATCACATGGTAAAGGGGATTTTGCTCATAGGTCCGATCCACTTTTGTTGTAATGCCTGGAGTGACTGAGAGGGTCAATTCATATGATGTCTGGCTTATTGCTGCACTGGAAATAGAATCCCGCCAGCTGTGATCCGCCACATGTGCTGTGATTCTATCGGCCATTTCTTTGTTGAACGCAGCTTCCATTGACGTATTAGTCAGATAGCCTATTAGGCTTTTACTACACTCTGTTGATGTTGACTGTGCATCAAGTTTTACAAAGGTCTGGTTAGTTAATTGCGTAGTCGCTTGGGCTTGATAAACCGCATCTCTTATCGTCTTATGTAATGCATAAAAGCCTTGCATCAGCTCCTGCTCTTCCGCAGTAAGGGTCAAATCTGTGATCTGAGCGTTGTGATCGCATACGCTGCCTGAACACGAGAGTTGTCCCCGAAATTTGAAGGCTTGTTTGGTGATGGGGTTTGCCACCATGAAGGTTTCTGATGGGCCTGAACATCCGACATTAGCCACTATGGGGGAGGTATTTGGCTTTACACTGAAATGACATTCAGGCTCAGGAGTCTCTTTCATCGCAATCAGCCGCGCCTTAGCGTAGTCGCAATCATCACACGAATAAGTGGTAAACTGCTCTGCAATAGCAGCGGTGGGCGTTAGCAAAAAAAGCAGTGGTATCAGTAATTTCACAATGAGCGACATCCGTATCATTATTAGGGACTAAACTCTATAGGCTTTTTTTTGTTGATGCAACATCAGTATTATGTTGCTAATTTTCACATCAGCCATTTTGACGAATGGGGGTTGCTGGTTTAACCTTGTGATTATTCTGCAGTAAAAAGCCCTGATTTGAGTTCAGGGCTTTTGTTTTCAGGAGTGACCATCGAGCAATTCAACAAGGGCTTTAGGTTATTCTCAGTACAGAGCCAAAAAAATGAAAAGTGGTGACTGTACATTTCCGACCTAATCCACTCCAAAAAAGAGAGTGGATTCAGCTATTGGGCTGTCGAATGCAGCTTTCTCTAGCGAGAGCCGACGGCAGTAAGATGATGAGTTATACAGCTTGGTAGGCTAGCGTCACACTTTGTTGATGTTGATGTTGATGTTGATGTTGATGTTGATGTTGATGTTGGTTGCGTGTTAGAACTTCCAAAGGGATGATGAGTGAGTTGAGTTGCCTCTTGAGCCTTATAAACCGCATCACCTATGTTCTTATGTAATGTATAAAAGCCTTGCATCAGCTCCTGCTCTTCCGCAGTAAGCGTCAAATCTGTGATCTGAGCGTTGTGATCGCATACGCTGCCTGAACACGAGAGTTGTACGCGAAATTTGAAGGCTTGTTTGGTGATGGGGTTTGCCACCATGAAGGTTTCTGATGGGCCTGAACATCTGGCATTAGCCACTATGGGGGAGGTATTTGGCTTTATGCTGAAATGACATTCAGGCTCAGGAGTCTCTTTCATTGCAATCAGCCGCGCCTTAGCATAGTCGCAATCATCACACGAATAAGTAGTAAATTGCTCTGCAATAGCAGCGGTGGGCGTTAGCAAAAAAAGCAGTGGTATCAGTAATTTCACAATGAGCGACATCCGTATCATTATTAGAGACTAGACTCTATAGGCTTTTTTTTGTTGATGCAACATCATTATTATGTTGCTAATTTTCACATCCGCCATTTTGACGAATGAGATCTCATCAATTGCGCTATTGGTGAGGCGCAGAACCAACTATGATAAAGCCACTGTTGCCTGACCCTTCTTAAACAAATAACAAGATACTCAATTAAACGACTATAAAAATATCAAGTGAACCAACCCAGAGAGGACTTCGGATGAACTACAACAAAATAATGCTGGCGTTAAGCCTTGGCGGCGTTTTGGTTTTAACGGCTTGTAAGCCTGTACCAGAGCAGAAGACAGAACAACAGACTGCAGCTACAGAGCAAACCGCACCGGTTGCTGCATCAGCAACTGCACTAGTGGCAGGCTTTGAAAAACGCCTGGATATCTACCGTACTGTAGATTTAACGGCAGATTTATCCGCTGTATCAGCACAACATAAACAAATGCTGGGTAAATTAATTGAAGCTGCAGAAATCATGGATCAGTTATTCTGGAAACAGGCCTTTTCAGAAGATAAACAAAGCTTTTTAGGCAAAATAACGGACGCTAAAACCAAAGCTTTTGCCGATGTAAACTACGGTCCATGGGACAGATTACAAGGCGATGAGGTGTTTTTAACTGGCTATGCAGCTAAGCCTTTAGGCGCTCAGTTTTATCCAGCTGACATGAGCAAAGAAGAGTTTGAAAAAACTGACTTTGCCGATAAAAACGGCCTCTATTCGGTGGTGCAGCGCGACAAAGACGGCAAGTTAGTGGCGGTGCCTTATTCACAGCTGTACAAAACTGAACTGACAGCAGCAGCTGAGTTGTTAAAAGAAGCCGCAGCTTTATCAGCAGATAAAGATTTTGCCAACTACCTGACGATGCGCGCTGAAGCCTTTTTAAATGACAACTATCAGCCGTCTGATTTTGCCTGGATGGCAATGAAAACCAACCCTATTGATTTGGTCATTGGTCCTATCGAAACTTATGAAGATCAGTTATTTGGTTACCGCGCTGCTTTTGAAGCTTATGTACTGGTGAAAGATTTAGCCTGGAGTGAGCGTTTAGCTAAATATGCGGCCACTTTGCCAGCACTGCAAAAAGGCCTGCCGGTGCCAGAGCAATACAAAACTGAAAGCCCGGGGTCGGATGCCGACTTAAATGCCTATGATGTGATTTATTACGCTGGTCATTCCAACTCAGGTGGTAAAACGATCGCCATTAACCTGCCAAACGACGAGCAGGTCCAGCTGGAAAAAGGCACCCGCCGTTTGCAGTTAAAAAATGCGATGCAAGCCAAGTTTGAACATATTATGTCGCCTATTGCGGACTTACTGATCGCGCCTTCGCAGCGCCAGCATGTCACTTTTGATGCCTTTTTTAACAACGTGATGTTCCATGAAGTGGCGCATGGTTTAGGTATTAAAAACACCATCAATAACAAAGGCACAGTACGTCAGAGCTTAAAAGAGCTGTCGGGTGGGCTGGAAGAAGGTAAAGCCGATATTTTAGGTTTGTATATGATTTCCCAGTTGTCGGAGCAGGGTTTATTGCCTGATGCCAAAATGGAAGATTTTTACACCACCTTTATGGCCGGTATTTTCCGCTCAGTGCGTTTTGGCGCCTCCAGCGCGCACGGTAAAGCCAATATGGTTTGTTTTAACTATTTTGCCGAGCAGGGCGCTTTCGTTCGTAATGACGACGGCACCTATCAGGTGGATTACGTCAAAATGAAACAAGCCATGACCTCATTGTCGCAACTGATCCTGACGTTACAGGGGGATGGTAACTACGAAGGTGTGGCGTCTTTGATGGCGGATAAAGGCGTGATCAAAGCTCAGCTGGCTGATGATTTAGCCCGTTTAACCAGCGCGAATATCCCGGTGGATATTATCTTTAATCAAGGTAAAGGCGTATTGGGTTTGTAAATGATGGGGTCAGAGCTTTTGCTCTGACCCCTTAGTGATTTTTGCAACGAACAGCATCAAAACTGTTGAATTTTTTTAAATTTAAGAGTTAATTTCCATAATCAATAATTCTCTAATTAGCCATCTATCCTGCTGAGTTCCCCATTTATCCCGTTTTTCCGATTCAAGTTTGGCCTGAGCTTTGTGTTGCGTTACCCTTTAAAAGCGTTTTATGCCCAAAGTAATGTTTGTTTAAAGCAAACAATAACGGCTTGTTCAACTCGGCTGTTTTTGTACCTGGGTGTTTCTTCTCACCACTTACCAAAGGTTATTCAATGGTTAAGCCCACACTTCTGGCTCTGTCTATTGCAGCGGCCTGTCCTTCTATTGTGTATGCAACGGATAGTTTAAATACTGCAGAGCAGCAGGACTTAGCGACACAACTACAACAACTTAAACTTCAGGTTGAGGCTTTGGAGCGTCGTTTAGCCAAAACGCCGGAACAAGAAGCTGCCACAGAAATTCAGCCCGATAGCACAACAGCCGCCCATGAAAAGCCAGCAGACGACATTGAAGTTGGCGGCGCGGTACGGACAAATTTCAGCTACACCTCCTATGATGAGGGCAATAAAAACCGCGGTGGTGATTTTGACTTTGACCTGCTGCGGCTGGATTTTCGCGGTACCGTAGGGGATGTCAGCTTAAATGCCGAAATCCGGTTTTTTGATTACATGACTGCAGTAAAAAAAGCTTATGTGGCTTATCAACTGGACGAGCTGTGGCAAGCTCAGTTAGGTATTACACAGGTGCCTTTTGGAAACTGGCCTTACAATTCAAATAACTACTTTTTTAGCAGCAATTATTATCTGGGTCTGGAAGATGATCATGATTTGGGCCTGCTGTTTAAACGCCAGCTTTCTGATCAGTGGCAATTGGATATCGGCTTTTTCAAAAACGATGAACTCGGTGGCATAGATGGTTATGTCGGTGATAAAACCGACCGCTATTCCTACGACATTGTGGGCGCTCGCGGTGCTACCGAAGATATTTATGGCGAACCCACTCAAGCGCTGGCCGAAACCAATACCTTGGTCAGTCGTTTTGGTTATCACCTGACGCAAGGCCAGTTAAATACCGAACTTGGTTTTTCCGTGTTGTCCGGCAAACTGCATGATGGCGTGCGTAATGCCGGTGATTACCAGGCCTATGCTTTACATCTGAATAGCCGTTATCAGCGCTGGCAGCTGCAGCTGCAACATAGTCAATATCAGTATGATCTGGACGGTATAGAGCGTATCGCTGTGGGGGCTTATGGTTTTTATGACTCTATAGCTGCTGAAGCCAAATCGGCCACAGTCAATCTGGCTTACGATTTACCAGTGCAGTGGGGCCCAGTCACGGATCTGCAGTTTTATAACAATTACAGCCTGGTGTATGACAAATCTGATCAAAGCCGCAGCACTTTGATGAATGTCACAGGCTTTTCTATTGCTGCAGGTTCACTTTTTACTTACGTGGATTATGTGCACGCCCGTAACCAGCCTTTTGTCGGTGGCAGTATGGCCGGAGACAGTAGCGACGAGGAACAACGTTTTAATATCAATATTGGCTATTACTTTTAGCCGGTCTTTTTTTCCCGACATTTTAACCGCGAAACCCGCAATAACTGCTCACTCAAAAGGGGAGCACTGCAGGCGCACACTAAAACTACAGCAGGTACAGAATGAACGAACAAAAAGATCCAATGATCCCTGATGGCAAAGTCAATGCCATCGACACCGACTACCAGGTTGGGCAAGACAATATACTGGTGAAACTTGGCCCTTTTGGTCTGGATATTCATAACAGAGTATTTTTGATTTCAGGCCTGAGTATTATGGCTTTTGTCATTATTACCTTGGTATTCCAGAACCAGACAGCACCAGTGTTTTCTGCCATGCGTGGCTGGCTGACCAGCAATCTGGATTGGTTTTTTATCAGTGCAGCCAATATTTTTGTACTGCTTTGTCTGGTGCTTATTGTGTCGCCTTTGGGCAAAGTACGATTGGGCGGCACTGAAGCAAAACCTGATTACAGCTATGTAGGCTGGTTTTCGATGTTATTTGCCGCCGGTATGGGCATAGGGCTGATGTTTTATGGCGTGTCAGAACCTTTATCGCATTTCAGCAGCGCTTTAACTGGCCCAGTACTTGAAAACGGCAGTCGCACCGATTGGGCGCCACTTGCTGGTGCTGCAGGCGATCCTGTCGAAGCTGCACGTTTGGGTATGGCAGCGACTATTTATCACTGGGCACTGCATCCGTGGGCTATTTACGCCATTTTAGCGCTGGGGTTGGCGTTGTTTTCCTTTAACAAAGGTTTGCCACTGACCATACGCTCAGTGTTTTATCCCTTGTTAGGAGAGCGGGTGTGGGGCTGGCCGGGCCATTGCATTGATATTCTTGCGGTATTTGCCACTTTATTTGGTCTGGCAACATCGCTTGGGCTGGGGTCTGCTCAGGCTGCTGCAGGTTTGCATCTGCTGTTTGGTGTGCCTGAAGGTCAGACGACCCAAATAGTATTGGTGGTGGTAATTACGCTGATTGCATTAGTTTCAGTAGTTGCAGGTTTGGATGCAGGCGTGAAACGTTTATCTGAAATCAATATGGCACTTGCAGCATTGCTGCTGTTGTCGGTGATTGTGCTAGGGCCAACGTTAGTGATCTTAAGCGGTGTGCTGGATAACCTGGGCGCTTATCTGCAGTATTTACCTGCTCTTGCCAACCCGGTCGGGCGCGAGGATAGCAATTTCCTGCAAGGCTGGACGGCCTTTTATTGGGCCTGGTGGATTAGCTGGTCGCCTTTTGTTGGCATGTTTATCGCTCGTGTATCCAGAGGTCGTACAGTGCGCGAGTTTTTAATTTCAGTGCTGCTGGTGCCTTCTTTAGCTTGTGTGTTATGGATGACTGTTTTTGGTTCTACGGCTATCCATCAATTGGTGCAAGACGGTTATCAGGCCGCTGCTTCGGCTGAATTGCCACTGCAATTGTTCCAGATGCTGCAGGCGTTGCCGCTGGCCAATATCACCTCCTTTATTGCCATAGTGTTGGTGGTGGTGTTTTTTGTCACGTCCTCTGACTCTGGTTCGCTGGTGATAGATACCATAGCGGCAGGTGGTAAAGTTGATGTACCTGTAGCGCAACGGGTGTTCTGGTGTACTTTCGAAGGGCTGGTCGCTATAGCTCTTGTGCTGGGCGGTGGTTTAGTCGCATTGCAAGCCATGGCGGTATCGACCGGCTTTCCTTTTGCCCTGGTCTTATTGGCTTCATGTGTCTCTGTTGTTATAGGGCTGAGATCCGAGCCTCGTGGTTAACATCAGTCTAAATATGGGGAGAGCTTAGCCTCCCCATTTAAGTTTTAAGGCAAGCGGATGCAGATAGAACAAATTGAAATTCTGAATTTTTTAAAACGCTTTAGCCCTTTTAAAGAGTTGCCGGATGACTTGTTGCAGCACACGGCAATGCAGGTTGATATTGGCTATTTTAAAGCCGGTACGCCTATTTTGCGTTTTGGTGAGCCGCTACAGGCTTTGCATGTGGTGCGTAGCGGCGCTGTCGAAACCTACAGACGCAACGGCGTGCTGTACAACAGACTCAGTGAAGGCGGCATTTTTGCTGAGCAAGGCTTATTGCGCGACAAAACCGTGATATTCCCTGCGACAGCCATAGAAGACAGCTTGATCTATTTTATCCCTGTGGACTGTTTTGAGCTGCTGTATCAATCTGATGAAGTCTTTGCCGATTATGTTGAGATTGGCGATACCCAACGTAAAAAAGGCGGGGTTCTTGCCGACAAAAGTAGCAATGATTTAATGAGCTCAGCAGTTCGTCAGTTGATTGGCAGGCCTGCTGTGACTTTAGCCGCAGATGCAACTGTGCAGCAGGCTGCGCAATTGATGCAACAAGAGTCGGTGTCGTGCTTGTTGATAGTGGCCGATCAGTCACCGGATGCGGCTTTGGTTGGCATAGTCACAGACCGTGACCTACGCAACAGGCTTATAGCAGCAGGATTGGATTATCAGCAAAAAGTTGCAGTGGTGATGACCACAGAACTGGTGTGTATAGAGCAGCACCAGTTTGTGTTTGAAGCCATGTTAGTGATGCTGCGCCACAATGTGCATCATTTGCCTGTGCTGGAAGAAGGCAAGGTGCTTGGTATTATCTCTATCGCCGATGTGATCCGTTATGAATCGCAAAATAGCCTGTATATTGTCAGCAGCATTTTCCGCCAGCAGACTGTGGCTGAACTACAAAACCTGAGCACTGAATTAGCCTCCTGTTTTGTCCGCATGGTCAATGAAGATGCCAACTCCAGAATGATTGGTGCTGCTATGGCGGTGACAGGCCGTAGTTTTAAACAACGTTTACTCGAGCTGGCAGAGCAACAATTGGGGCCACCTCCTGTGCCTTATTGTTTTCTGGCGTTGGGCTCTATGGCGCGGGATGAGCAGCTGATAGTGACGGATCAGGACAATGCGCTGGTGCTGCACAATGACTACGACCCTGAGTTACATCAGGATTATTTCGCTGCGCTGGCTCAGTTTGTTTGTGATGGTCTGGCCGCTTGTGGTTACAGCTATTGCAGCGGCGATATTATGGCCACTAACAGCCAGTGGCGACAGCCGCTACGAGTCTGGCTGCAGTATTTCACAGACTGGATTGAAAAACCTGATGCGCAGCGATTGCTGAACAGCGGTATATTTTTTGATTTAGAAGGGGTATGGGGCCAGCTGCACTGGGCTGATCAACTGAATCAGCAAATCAGACGTCAGGTCAAAGCCAATCCTGATTTTTTAGCCTGTATGGCGCGCAATGCCATCAGCCGGACGCCCCCTTTAGGTTTCTTTAAAGATTTTGTGCTGGAAAATGACGGCCAGCAAAATAACTCCCTGGATATTAAACGCAGAGGTACAGCGCCTTTGGCCGACCTGGTCAGGGTGCATGCTTTATCTATTGGCTGCGCTGCCACCAATACCTATGAGCGGCTGTTGGCTGTCAAAGCAGCTGGAATTTTACCTAAAGGCCGCGCAGACGATTTATTGGATGCGCTGGAAGTGATAGCTATGGTGCGAATTCGCCAGCAAGCCAAAGCTTTACAGGCAGGTAAAGTGGCGGATAACAAAGTTAAACCTGAAGAACTCTCTGCATTTGAGCGTAAAACCTTAAAAGAAGCCTTTCAAATTCTAAGCTTCGCACAAAAGTTTCTGAAATTCCGTTACCCCGGTGGGCGACAGTGACAGAGGTGTTATGTTCTACCTGAAAAAGCAGGAGTTAAAAACAGATCCACTGCAGATGCTGAGTAAAAACTGGCAAAAAACCATGCAGCAACAGGAGCTAAAGGCTAAAGATCCCAGGTTAAAAACCTTTTATCAGGCTGGTGCTGTGGCGGCTGATACTGCTTTGCAACAGATGTCTTTTGTTGCTCTGGATTTTGAAACCACAGGGCTGGATCCGGTGCGGGACGGCATTGTCAGCATAGGCTTGGTGCCGCTGACATTAGGTCGTATTCATAGCAGTAAAGCGCAAAGTTATCTGGTAAAACCCAGAATTCAGCTGAAAGACAGTTCGGTGATAGTGCATGGTATTACCGACAGCGCCATAGCTCAGGCCCCTGATTTAGAACAATATATCGAGTCTTTATTACAGGCCTTAGCAGGAAAAGTGGTGCTGGTGCATCATCTGCCTATAGAGCGCGCCTTTTTGTATCATGGATTAATGAGCCGGATAAAAGAAGGCATCGTTTTTCCAATGATTGATACTTTGGCGTTGGAACGGAGTTTTACTCAGTCGGGATTAAAAGGCTGGTGGCGAAGTATGACAGCACAAGCCAAGCTATCGTTACGACTCGCAGACAGCCGGCAGCGTTATCAGCTACCGGCTTATCAACCTCATCATGCGGTGACAGATGCTATTGCCTGTGCTGAATTATTTCAGGCTCAGGTAGCCCGGCATCTTTCGGCATCCACTCCAGTTGGCAAGCTCTGGAGTTGATGCCGTGTCTTTTCGATATTGATATCAGACTTCAGCTTCAGCCAAATCCACTGCTGTCACTTCAGTAGTTTCTTCACCAGCTACCGGGATTTTTTCACATAAAATCCAGTCTTTTTCATCGACCCAGTTTTGCGCACCACCAGCTACAGTGCGGATAGGCACTATATAACGGCAGGAGGTCTGAGGTTTTACCGATGCAAAAATTGGCACAAAACCAAAGTTTAGCGCGGTTTCAATCAGGGCCTGCTGGTTATGTGGGTCAATATCGGCCGCTTCGTCGATATAAATTGGAATACGGTATTTACCGCGTTCGCGCTCAGACAATAACTGGCGGATAAACAACATACCGCACAATAACTTAATGGTAATACGGGTACCGTTGGAACCAGCTGAGTCAATTTTGTCGAAGAACTCTATTTCACCGGCCCGATTGACCACTTTAAAGCGGATATCAAACAAGTCTGATAAAGTTAAACCACCTTTTTCACTAGCGGCCTGAATTAAATAGTCTTTAGCCGCTTGTACTTCTCGTTCGTTGCTGCTGGCATTCGGTGCCAGTAAATCCAGCGTATCGCCTTGTTGATAAGCTTCAGAAGTCGTCAGAATGGTATCGATATGGCCAACCAATAAAGCGCGGTCAACAATTTCAATTTTAAAATCCTGCAGGTTGGAGATCTGATGACGCCAAATGCCTCGGTTAAAGCTATTCAGCTCCCGGTGCAGACGGTTTAAGTCATCGCGTAAGCCTTTGAGTGTGGAGGCAACTTCTGTTAAAGCAACCCGGGCACGACGTTCAATGGCTTCACGCTCTTTGTCCAGGTGATGGAAGGCGCTTATTAGTTTCTGGAACTTCAGCTCTTCATCGGATTCGACTTCAAACTTGGTAATACCGGCGTTAAAAATATACAGGTAGGTATTTTTGATGTTGACGTCGATAAGCTTCAGCTCATTACACTGCTTGTTAAAGTCGCGTAATACGTCGGCTAAGTTATCAAAATCCAAGGTCACTTCAATAGGATAAGGTGTGACTTTGCCTGAGTAGAAATCGAGCTGGAAGTCGATACGCTCTTTTTTCTCCTGCTCAATACGTTCTGCCTGACGTTTAATTTGTTCCTGCTTATTGCCGACTAAGTTGCGACGATCAGACAGGGTAGAGGCTTTGTGCTGCACTTCGGCCAGTTGTTCCTGCAGCTTGTCTTCTTCGATTTCAAGTTCGGACTGCAGCGCCTGTTGTTCGTCACTGAATTCCAACATTTGCTGGTAGCGGCCAAACTTTTTAATGTCTTCTTCGGCTTGTAACAAATCCTGATACAAGCGGTCTTTTTCGCGGGTTTTACCGGCCAGATCGCCAGCAACAGCCAGTTGTTGCTCCAGCGTATGTAAGGTTTGCTGCAGCGCATCAATTTGCTCTTTCAGCTGGATTTTGTTCTCCAGGCTATTTTGTTCTACTGGTTGCAGATGGTGCAGGTCAATGACAACACCAGGTAAATGCAATTTGCCTTGTTTAAAGCAATCGGCAATTTTCTCCAACTGCTCTGAAAACAGTGCATCGTCCAGAATTTCAATATCACCGCCACCAGTTGTTGAGAGCGACAACAAATCCGGATTCAGAATGCGGGTAATTTGCTGTACTTCCGGCAAGCTTAAATCTTCGCGCAGACGGGAATACAGGTTAAATTCCAGGTTTTTCAGCTGCAGTTTTAAGCTCTGCAGTTGCTTGGCACTTTGGCTTTTTTGATGCGCCAAAGTGGTGGCATTGACCTGACTGGCTCCTTGTAAGCTGTGGCTTAACTGCTCGTAAGCTGCGCGGATATTGCTTAAGTTGGTTTGTAAGGTCGCTTCGTTACTTAAACTGAATTTTTGTGACAGACCATCAAATTCGCCAAACCACTGCTGTAACTGCTGCTGACGGCCCGACAATTCTTTAATTTGGCCGACATACAAACGTTGGCGCTCTTCCAGTTGGCTTTTTTCTGCTAATAAGCCGGTTAGCTGCTCGTTTAACAGCTCCTGCTGATCGTCAAAATAGCTATGAAATTCAGTTAAAGCCACGTCGAGCTTAGGGGCATAAGTCGCTAAACGGCCTTTGAGCACAGAACGGTTTTCCAGCAGGCTTTCAAGTGCTGTGACTGCTTCCTGCTGGTTTTCCAACGCTTTAAGTTCACGTCTGTCTTTATTGACCTTTTCAAAGGCGTTATGCCAGACCTGATAAAAATCGACTTTAGGGTCGCCTAAATGCCGGGCAAATACAGGCAATAACAGACGTTTGACATCCTGAGCTGTTAAACGGTGCAGGTTCAGAATACGGCGGAAAATATCTTTGTAGACTGGTGCATCAGAGACGTTTGCTAACGGGATCATCCGAAGATTAATGCGGCTGTCAAAAGGCGTGGCACCACCTGTCAGCATGGCATTCAGTTCAGACTGTTTTAATTCAATAGGATCAAAACCTAAACTGCGTAAATGATGGTCCAGCTTGTTGTAACGCACATAACTTTTTCCATCTAAATAATGGTTTAAGTCCAGTTTGCCTTTGTAGCAAAAATACTGGAAAGCGTAACCTGCAATTTTACCGCGGCCTGCCACCCCAATCACCACAGGGCCGTCTGGCAAATTGGCTTCCAGCAGTATGTAGCTTTGGTCTGTGCCAAAATAGAACTTACGGGTTTCGTCTAAGTCGTGGCCGTCCCACTCAGTTAGACGCAAATCGTTAATCAACGGGAACTGCAGGGCGTTAATGACCGAACTTTTGCCTGTGTTGTTTGGTGCGCAAATAGACGAAGAATCATCCAGCGGGATCACACATTTGGCGTAGCCTGCAGTATTCAGCAGCGCTAATTTGGTTAAGCCATACAGCTCTGATTTTATTGACTCAGACATCAGCTTGCTCCTCTGTTACAGCGCTGTGATCCACATCCATCAACGCATCTAAATAGCGATACACAGGGGATAATAATTTGATCTGATCGCCGCTTGGCCGCGCCAGACCATAACGTAATAAGCGGTTGGAAATTTCGCGTTTCATATCGGTGACTGAGAAAATTTCTAATTGTTCAAATAAATGGTATTGCTGCTGCAGCAACTGGCCCCAGATTTCTGTGGTGATTTCATGTTCAAACAAAGCCCGTAATGGGTCCTGGCCTTTATCTGCATAAAACTCCACCAACGCAAATAAGGTCAAGGCAAAAAGCCTGGATATTTTTCCCATGCTGGCAGTGGCGTCATCTACTTCAAAATAAAAGAAACCACGGCTGTCGCGTTTTAATGTATTGCCTAAAGCACCAAACAGAGCTGTATAGGAGTCTTCCTGCTGATCCAGTTCCTGCCATAAGGCAAAATCCTGTTCGCTGATATGGTAACCGTTCGACAGCTTTTTGCTGATTTCAGCCAGCTGGGTCAGTTCATCTAAATTTAATTGCATTTATAAAGTCCCGGCTTCGCTGTTTTGGAAAGGGTGTAAAGTCAACTTATAGCCATTGAGTGTCAATTCTGTGTGGTGTTCGCTGTGTTGTAATGTCAGTTCGTCAGAACGAGACAATTCCTGGTATAAAAACAGCAATTCATCTACCGGCAGTTCAGGATAACTGTCGGCCAGCCAGCGACTTAAGTCCGGCAGTTTTTTCAGCGCTTTGGCTTTGTGTACTACATCTTTGAGTTCAGGCACCTGCATCAGCATGCTGTGATTGCTGAGTATTTCCTCAGGCAACTGATAGGCATCGTGTTCGTACTGACAAAGTTCTGCCATATAACTGGTGATTTGATTGGCCGAGCCTAAGGAGAAACGTTGACTGTCAGAGCTGATGGCTGGGACTAAAGGTTCCAGCGTCAAATCTATGCCTTTTTTGCGCATCTGACCCAATAAGAAGCTAGCGTTACGGGACAGCAATGTATTACGACGCAGCTCGTCACGCAGTGGCATCAATAAGTCAGCGCAACGGCTTAAACTCTCACGACCCACCTGATTCATTTCAATCAAACGGGTGCGCAGCTGAATAAGTGTCTCTTTTTCGGTGTTCAGTGTGCCCGTTATTTCGATGGTTTGCAGCAGTGCGCTGAGCATCGCCTCCACATCGGAAACGGTTTTCTGGAAAGGACCGTTGATATCGACCAGCGCTAATACCGGGTCGATGTAGTCATCAAAGGCATCCATCACTGCAGCGTAGCGGCGTGCCAGGCTGAGTTTGCCTTCATCGGCTTTGGCGCGTTCCACTAAAGATAAAATGGCGCTTTCATTTTGACCAAAATGCTTCAGTACTTCACGGATACGTTCGTCCATTACCCGGGAAAAACGGCGCAGTTCACTGCTATCACGGCTTTGAGCTGCCTCCTGCATACGCTCTGATAAACGCTTCAGCTCCAGAATGCGGCTTTCAATATCGGTCGCAAGGCCTAATTGCTGTTCCTGCATCAGCTGCTGCGCAAACTCCAGCACAGAACGATTCAGCTCCAACTGGCTGGATTTAGCCAGCGGGATCAGAATTTCCAGTTGCAAAAAACGTTGGGCTTCGCGAAACACCTGTTCACTGCTCATGCCACTGTTGTGGCGCAGGATCAAATGTTGTACATCCTGAAAACTGAAGTTGCCGCTTATACTTCGTTCAACCAACTGCTCAATGACAGTCCAATGCTCATCTAAGCAGCGGATAATTTTACGTGGGGCTATCATCTGTCCTTTCTTTCATAAAATTTTCACAAATGTGACTTGGGTGGGTAGTGGCATCTGGCGTGGGCTGGTAGAATACGACCCCGCAAATTCCTTCCTTTTCCACAACATTAAAGCTGGTACTACATCATGTTAAGCGCAGTAATTTTGGCTCTGGTGGCAATCGCCTTTGTGATGATCGTTATAGAGGATATTATCCACGTAAACAAGGCAAAAACGACACTTTTTTTCGGTACTCTTTGCTGGATCCTCGCTTTTATTTTTCCTATGCACGGTGCTACAAGTGCCGACATCAGCGAGCAGCTGAATCATAACTTATTAGAAATAGCCACTTTGTGGTTGTTTTTGATGTCAACTATGACTTTTGTCGCTTATCTTAATAGCAAAGGTTTTATTTCTCAGGTGGTACAGCGTTTATTACCGGCTGAGTTATCTGAGCGCCGCCTGATGTTTATCATCGCGGTTTTTGCCTTTATCTTTTCGTCATTTGCCGACAACGTCACGGCAACTCTTGTGGCTATCGCGGTGATCAGCAGTATAAAACTGGAAGCGAAAAAACGTATTCAATATGCCACCTTGATTATTTTTGCGGTCAACAGCGGCGGAGTGTCGTTAATCACAGGTGATGTGACGACGCTGATGTTATTTTTAGCCGGTAAAGTCACTATAACCAATCTGCTGTTACTCATTCTGCCGTCGTTATTTGCAGTCGCTGTATTGGCTATTTTACTGTCACGCAAAATGAAGGGCCGCATTGTACTGGAGAAATCACCTAAGCCGATTGAAAAAGCGGATGTGATTATTGCTGCCATTTTTGCCTCTACTATAGGCTCTACACTGCTGTTTAATATTCTGTTCCAAATACCGCCTGTGCTGACTTTCCTGTTTGGTCTAGGCGTGATGTTTCTGGCTGCTCAGTATTTGCTACGTAAGAAAACCGGTGTCAATATCCTGAGTTATATCCGCGAAGTTGAGTTTGATACCTTATTGTTTTTCTTAGGTGTTTTATTGCTGGTTGGCATTATGAAAGAAATTGGTGTGTTGACCAATATCACGCATCTGTACCAGTATTTAGAGCCTGTACAAGCTAACTATTTGATGGGTATTTTGTCTGCGATGATCGATAACGTGCCTTTAACTGCCGCTTTGTTAAAAGCCGATTTGACCATGACCACGGCGGAATGGCTGACATTGACGTACGCGACTGGGGTAGGTGGTTCTATTCTGATCATAGGTTCAGCGGCTGGTATTATCGCCATGAGTAAAGTGAAAGAGCTGACCTTTGGTACTTACTTTAAGATGGCGGGTTACCTACTGGGCTGTTACAGCCTGGGTTATGTCGGTGTCTATTTTGTTGGCCAGCTTGCACTGGGCTAACGGCAAAAAACTGTAATTTAATTACAGTTTTTTTGAAAAGACGGCTAAACGGCTGTTGCCTTTTGTAAAAAAGTCACTTAAGCTCAGCGCCGTCAATCATACGTGATTATGAGATACCTAACGTAATTGGAACGTAGGGGCGGGGTTTATCCCCACCCGTATACTGCAGCTTCAAGTACGACGGGTATAGACCAGAAGAGGAGCGTTAACCAGGTAGAACATCTCAGGCTGCTACAAGCCGCAGGATGTTTGAGGGGGATTAACGCCGAGGACCAGATGCTGTAGCGGCAGAGGGTCCGGTTGTTAAGGCTGAATCCTTACGACTGTCACCTGTTTTTTGTGGTGGAGAGCTTCTGGCCTTTGTGTGTCTGTGATCAGTTGTTTGCAGCATCGTGCCTGCATACAACTTTATTTACTGCCTGCAAATGCCATGCTCTGCCTTATGACTTTTTGAATAAGGAGAGACTCGAATGTCTAATCAACTTATTGTCGCCAAATTTGGCGGAACTTCAGTGGCCGATTTCCCGGCTATGTCCCGTTGTGCTGATATTGTGTTAGCCGATCCTCATATCCGGCTGGTGGCTGTGAGCGCCAGTTCAGGTGTGACCAATTTATTGGTCGATATCACCAAACAAACCGAAGTTCAGGCTCGTTATACGTCCTTTGAAGGCATAGAGCGTATTACTTTGGCTGTGCTGAATGCTCTGCAGCAACCAGAAGCTGTGGCTGCCCAAATCAATACCTTATTGGCTGATTTACGTAACCTGATTGAGACAGGTGGCGCTGTGTATTCTGGCGCGCACAAAGACCTGATCCAGTCCTTTGGTGAGCGTTTAAGTTCGGTGTTGTTTACCCAGGTGTTAGTGGAGCGAGGCGCAGCAGCAGAGTGTTTTGATGTGCGCCGTGTGCTTCGCACCGACAGCCGTTTTGGTAAAGGCGAGCCTCAAATTCATCTGATTGCTGAATTAGCGCAAAGCCATCTGCAGCCTTTGCTATCAGAACGTATTGTGGTCACTCAGGGTTTTATTGGTGCTGATGAAGCAGGGCAAACTACCACTTTAGGTCGTGGCGGCTCGGATTACAGTGCGGCTTTGTTAGGTGAAGCTTTAAATGCTCACATCGTACAAATCTGGACTGATGTGGTGGGGATTTTTACCACAGACCCACGTCTGACATCAGATGCCCGTTGTATCAATGAAATCAGTTTTGATGAAGCGGCCGAAATGGCCACTTTTGGTGCCAAAGTATTGCACCCAGCCACCTTAATTCCGGCGATGCGCCGCAATATCAAAGTTTTTGTCGGTTCCAGTCGTGAACCTGAAGCCGGTGGCACCTGGATTGCAAAAACTGTGGAACATAAACCAGCGTACCGCGCTATTGCATTGCGTAAATCTCAAACACTGATCACAGTGAAAAGCCCTGAAATGCTGCACGCTGCAGGCTTTTTAGCCCGGGTCTTTGATATTTTGAGTCGTCATCAAATTTCAGTCGATTTAGTGACAACGTCAGAGATTTCCGTGGCTTTAACTTTGGACGAATCTGCTGGCAGTGCGTTCAGCACATCAACAGAACCTGCTATTGCAGAGCTGAAAGCTTTCTGTGAGGTAACAGTAGAGCAGGGCTTGAGTCTGGTGGCTGTGATAGGGAATCATCTGCACAGCACCAAAGGCGTAACAGGTGAGCTATTCAGTGCTTTGGAGCAAATTAATATGCGGCTGATTTGTCACGGAGCTTCACGTCACAACCTGTGCTTTTTAGTGCAGGATGCGTCAGCTGCTGCAGTGGTCAAAGAGCTGCACCAGAAGTTGTTTAATTAAATCATCTTTACAGACAGGGTCAGCAAGGACCCTGTCTTTTTCTTTGCTTCTGCCTTACTTTAGATGCTTCTGTATAAAAATCAGCAATCCAGGACACGTGACCTTTACTTATTCTGGGTAGACTAAGTCACTTCCTCACGCTGACAGGACTCTACGTATGGCAAATCAGGCATATCTACTTCAACAACTAAACAAAGCCGTGTTGCTGATGGCAACCAAGTTGGATCTGGAACAACAGGCCAGTCTGGATGAACTGGCTGAAGCTGCGGCGTTATCTAAATATCATTTTCACCGCATCTACCGACTACTGTTGGGGGAAACCTGTCAGCAAACTCAGCTCAGACTAAAGCTGGCCAAAGCAGGGCAGGCCTTAACGATGGCACAAATCTCTGTCACTGAAGCTGCATTGCAGGCTGGCTTTAGCTCGTCTCAGTCTTTAGCAAAAGCTTTGCAGCGCGAATTGGGCAGTAATGCCACAGATTTACGCTCTGATCCCGAGCGCCTAAGCAGTGTGATGCAGGAACTGGCTACACCGAGGCAAGTAACAGCTTCGCCTTATCAGGTGACATTGGTATCACTGGCTGCTGGCACAGTGGTCAGTATTACCACACAAGGTCAGTACCCTGAACTGAACGACACTTATGGTTATCTGTTTAGTGTGCTGGCAGAGCATGCTGAAATACAGGCCATTCTTGGCTTGGCCTATGAGGATGTCGATAGCGATCTGAATGCCCGTTTTGATTGTGCCTTGCTGGTACAGCCAGTGCCAGCGCAATTGGAGCCTGAACTACAACTGCATCAGCTTGGAGCACAGCAGTATCTGGTGTTGCGCCATCAGGGCAGTTATGAAACTTTGTCGGAGAGTATCGACTGGTTGTATTCTTATTGTCTGAGCCATGGCTCTTACTTGCCGGATCACCAGCCTTGTTTGCACCATTATCTGGATGATCCTGAGCAGGTTGATGAAACTTTGCTGCGCACTGATATTTATTTGCCTGTGGTTGCCTGCTAAAAACCCTTACTGCATGCATAAAAAGGCGTCTCTGTAAACAGGACGCCTTATGCGTTTTATCCGTGAAAGAACTTAGACAAACAGCTGCTTCATATCCTGATAAATCACAGTGAATTCAGGAGAGCGATAGAAATCAACACCAGTGATTAAACCACGGTCAGCAAAAGGTTTGAGTGCCAGACGTGGTTCAGTTTTGTCTTTGCTGTGGCCTTTTTGAATAGTGGCAATACGGATAAAGTCCAGATAATTCACTTTATCGGTGTGAGGCAGTCTGGTGTTCCATTGCTCCGCCACTTCGACCAGTTCATCCGGGAATTCCCATTTACGTAAAATACTGCCGCCTACGCCACCAGCTAAATCTGTGATGCAGCCCGCGATAAAGTCTTTATCACCAAATTGATCCAGATGTTTTTCTGCTTCAGTCAAAATAGGCAAAGCGCCAATATTATGAATCAAACCGGCTAAAGTCATAGTGTCAAAATTCACCGGGCTGACTTTTAAATTGCTGTTGTAAAGCTGCATCGCTGCCAGCGCTATGGCAGCTACTTCTAAAGTGTCTTGCCAGACTTTGCTCATCATGCCTTTAATTAAACTGGAATGAGAGACAAACAACTGTTCAACCGCCATAGCTGTCACTATGTTTTTGATGTAACGCAAACCAATACGAGTAACGGCCTGATGCAAAGAACTAACATGCACAGAGCGACCTAAAAAGGCGCTGTTAGCAATTTTCATCATTCGGGCCGACATGGCCGGATCGTGAGAAATAATGTCTGCCATCTGGTTTAAATTAACATTTGGGTCTTCCGCCATTTTACGAATTCGTAAGGCAATTTCGGGAAGGCTTGGCAATACCAAGGTATCATTCTGGATTTTTTCAACCAGCAAGCTTAATAACGCGTTTTCGTTTGACATAAACTGCAACCCTGTGACAAAAAAGGAGAACTATCTGTGTGTGGTGTCATATTATTTGGTTAATTGACGAACATCTTGATTATTAGCGAATTTCATTGGCTTTGCCCAGTAGTAAAACAAAAGAATTTTTCATTTTGTCCAGATACTGGGAATTATTCCGCGTCTTTACCCTGAATTTGAAACAGCTTGTCACGGATTTGCCAAAAACGGCCATCTTTGCGCGCTATGATGGCCTCTGGCGGCTTAAATCTGTGGGCTTGTTGCAGTACTTTATTGACTGTAGTTTCACTGAAGGCTCTGTGCCTGTCGACCAAATGAGGGGGCACGAACAAAGTTAAAAATTTTTGTTTTTGCGCTTTGGTTTGCAGGCTCCAATACTCAGCTATTTCTGCGCCATCAGCAGAAAAATAACTGACTTTGAGTGAGGTTTTGCCTTCTTTGCTCTGATAGCTTTGTAGTTGCATTCGTGTGACATAAAGCACTAAAGCATCTTTTAAACTCAAGGCTTCTTTGAGTTTTTTATCCGGATCGACCAACACCAGACCGCAGTCACCGCAGTTGCGGGCTGCAATATCATTTTCTGCACCACAGTCCGGGCAAAACTTGGCTTTAAAGCGGTAACCACAAGCTACTGGTTTCGCATCCTCGTCTTCTTTGTAGCCCTGACAACGGCGGCCATAATGCTCAAGCACTAAACCTCTGTCGTCGGTTTTGCCCCAAAAGTTATTAAAAAAGCCACACAAAGGGCAGGGTACTGTCACCAGTTCTGTACCAGGCTCAGGTCGCAGTTCGCCAATGTCAGGTTGCTCCAGATTAAAACGGTTACCAGCATAATCCAATACCAGACAATCGGTTTTTCCCGGGCTTAGTCGCAGGCCACGACCGACAATTTGCTGATACAAAGTGACAGATTCGGTGGGGCGCAAAATAGCGATCAAGTCGATATGAGGTGCATCAAAGCCAGTCGTTAATACAGCCACATTCACCAGGTACTTCAGTTGTTTTTGCTTAAAGCTGTGGATCAACGCATCCCGCTCTTTTTGTGGCGTATCGCCTAAAATCAGCGCAGTTTCTGCGGCGGGTAAATAACCTAAAATCTCGCGGGCGTGGGCTGTGGTGGCAGCAAAAATCATCACACCCAAACGGCTTTGCGCCTGCTGTATCACTTGTTGAATAATTTGAGGTGTGGCGCGTTGTTGCTGATTGATGCGTAAATCCAGATCGGCTTCTTTAAAATAGCCACTGGCCGTGGGTTTTAAGCCCGCGAAGTCGTAACTTAATACTGGCGCATCCATCAGTACGGCCGGAGTTAAATACCCTTCGCCTAATAAAAAACGTATGGGCAAATCAAAAATACAGTATTTAAAAAAACGTGGTTCCGTGGTGCGGATAAGACCACGACTGTGATACTGATAAATCCAACCAGACCCTAAGCGATAAGGTGTTGCCGTTAAACCCAGCACTTTTAAATCGGGGTTTTGTGCTTGTAATGCACGAATGACTTTTAAGTAACTGCTGTCTTCGTCGTCACCCACCCTATGGCACTCATCGATGACCAGTAAGCTGTAGTGTTCAGTAAATTCAGTCAGATTTCTTGCCACCGACTGCACTGAAGCAAACACCACTTTGGCTGCGGTTTCTTTGCGGCCGAGGCTTGCAGAAAAAATAGCGGCTTCTAAGCCATAACTTTGGTATTTAGCGTGATTTTGTTCCACCAGCTCTTTGACATGAGCTAATACCAGCACACGACCACGAGCCAATCGTGCCAATTCGGCTATCACCAAACTTTTGCCTGCACCTGTCGGCAATACCAATACGGCTGCATCTGGCTTCTGGCGAAAATGCACTAATACGGATTTAACCGCCTGTTGTTGATAGTCACGAAGTTGCAGCATAAGGATGGTTTACGCAAGAAGAAGGGGCCAGTTACAGCCCCTTTGATAACAACTATACCCAAAGTAATTGGAGTTGCAGGGAGGCGACAAAAGCGTGAGACCCCAGGAGCATAGTTTACCTATGTGGTAATTGGATTGAAGCGAGAGCTCGCAGCTCACGCCAACCAACATACGCCACAAACTTCTGGGGCGAGAGCACACAGTCAACAATGCTGCAGCTTCAAGTACAAAGGGTATAAGGAATATTACTGAATACCGTGGTTTGAGAAAACGGTCGCGCGGTCAGCCAAGAAAGTGATTTTGATATTTTTTTCATCATCACCCCAGCGGCAACTTTTAGTGCCAACAGCTTCATCACAATGAGTGGCAGTGCCTAAAATTCCGGTTACTTCGTCGTACGTCATACCGGCTTTCACTTGATTGTAATTGTCTTGTGTTAGTTTGCTACATGCTCCAATAAGGGTTAGCGCTGCTAACAAAACCACGATTTTTTTCATAACAGATTCCTTGTGTTATTTAACTGTTTAAAGTGTTGTTGCCACAGTTGCCTCTGGCGGGGTAAAACGTTTTACCTGAATAATTACCCCTAAACGTGGGTGATCCAGATAATGAATTTGACCTAAGGTTAAACGGGCGCTTTGTTTCACTGCAATTTGTGCCGGCTGAGTTGCGTCATCGGTCTGGCGCAGATAAAAAGTGCCGTCAAATTGGATAAAGCGACCCAAACGTAACTGAACTAAAGAATCAAATTGCCATGGACTGTACCACAATTGCAAGCTGCTCTGACCTTGCTGCACTGCGGCTAACTGTTGCTGCACTTGCTGCATCAAATCAATAGTCTGTTCAGTGTCTGTTGCTGTTTCATTCTGATACACCCCTGCATACCAGTGGCTGCGGCTATTACGACCCGAAACTAAAGGCTGGCGCCATGCGGTGTGCAGCAAGAGTTGTTTGCCTGCTTCACGTTGTAACTGATAGGCGAGGTTTTTCAGTTGCAGATCATTAGCACCGACCAGATAAGCATTGTCTTTTGCTACACCGTCACCGGTAAAAGTGGCTGGAATTTGCGCTGGTGCAGGCAATTGCAATGCCAGCTCTTCTGAAGTTAAGGCCCGGCTGGTTAACTGGCCATCCAGATCCCATTGTTCCATCTGACAATTCTGGAAATTCAGTTGGTACAAAGACGCTACTGCAGGTTCCGCATCCAATTGCACATCTAGCGAATCTACCGGAGCTGCTGCAACTGGCTGCTTATTTTGTTGATGTTCGCTTAACAGTTGCTGAATCTGTTGCTGTACAGTTGCAGAAACAGGGGCCGAAACAGCAGCAGGCGCTGTTGCATCTGATGCCGCAGGTGCTGGTGCGCAAGCTGGAATTGCTTTAATTAAATCCGCGACTGCAGGTTGCACCAGTGGGCGCATTAAATCCATGGCATTGCTGGTTTTAAGCTGTTGAGTTGGCGCTTCAAACTGCTCTTTTAAACTTTTGTCCGTCGTACGGCTAAAAGCGATCAGTTCAATCTCATACCAGCTATTGGCAAAAGCTGTGCTTGTGGCGAATAAACCCACTAAAGCCAATCCCAGCGATGTTAAACGCAGATGTTTCATGATGCTCCTGTCTGATGTTTAGCAAAGTCATCCAGCATAAAGCTGACAAAGGCGAATCTGCTATTGGTATCAGGTAAATCTTTGATAAATTTCAGTTTACTGCCGCCTTCAAGCTTAAATACTTTCGACTGTGTTTGAATAAGCTGAATAATGTAAGACGGGTTCACTGAAGTCCGTTCGGCGAATTCTAGCACACCACCTTTGCTGTTGGCTTCCAGTCGTTTAATTCCAAGCTGCTGCGCCTGCATTTTTAACTCTGTGATTTTGACTAAGTTTTTCGCAGCATCCGGCAATAAGCCAAAACGGTCGATCAATTCTACCTGTACATCATCCAGTTCCTGCTCGTCGCGGCAGGAGGCTAAACGTTTGTAAAAGGACAACCTTAAGCTGACATCCGGAATATAAGAATCTGGCAGCAGAGCAGGCAGTTTCATATCCAGTTCGGTTTGTTGGGTTAAAAGTGCATCTAAGCTTGGCTCTTTACCCGCTTTTAAGGCTTCAACCGCTTGTTCCAGCATTTCCATATACAAACTAAAGCCGACAGATTCAATCTGGCCACTTTGCTCATCCCCCAACAGTTCGCCTGCACCACGAATTTCCATATCCTGACTGGCGAGTGCAAAACCAGCACCTAAATCTTCTAACGCCGAAATAGCTTCAAGGCGTTTTTCAGCATCTTTGCTTAAGCGTTTTGGTGGCGGCGTCAGTAAATAGGCATAAGCCTGATGGTGTGAGCGGCCAACACGACCTCTAAGCTGGTGCAACTGCGCCAGACCAAAGTTGTCTGCTCTATTGATAATAATGGTATTGGCGGTGGGCACGTCTATGCCAGTTTCAATAATGGTCGAACACAGCAGTAGGTTAAAACGCTGATGGTAAAAGTCTGCCATGATTTGTTCCAGCTCGCGCTCCCGCATCTGGCCATGGGCTATGCCAATTAGGGCTTCGGGTAACAGCAAGGCTAAATCAGCAGCAGCTTTTTCTATAGTCGCTACGTCATTGTGCAGGAAATAGACCTGACCACCACGGGAGATTTCCCTAAGCACGGCTTCACGTATTAAGCCTTCTTCATGCTCACGCACAAAGGTTTTTACTGCCAAACGTTTGGCTGGCGGAGTGGCGATAATGGATAAATCGCGCATGCCCGACATCGACATATTTAAGGTTCGTGGAATAGGAGTGGCCGTTAAGGTCAGGATATCGATGTTGGCACGCAGGGCTTTTATTTTATCTTTTTGCCGTACGCCAAAACGGTGTTCTTCATCAACAATCAAAAGGCCCAGATCTTTAAAACGAATATCGTCCTGCAGCAATTTGTGGGTGCCTATTAAGATATCCACTTTGCCTTGTTCGGCTTCTTCCAGAATCACCTTTTGCTCTTTGGCGCTGATAAAACGTGACAGCACAGCCACTTTGACCGGCCAATTGGCAAAACGGTCACGGAAGTTTTCAAAATGCTGTTGTGCCAAAAGTGTGGTTGGTACTAACACCGCCACTTGTTTATTGTCGTTGACTGCAACAAAAGCAGCACGCATCGCCACTTCAGTTTTACCAAAACCTACATCACCACACACCAGCCTGTCCATAGCGCGTTCGGCCTGCATATCGGCAAGCACAGCTGCTATAGCATCCAACTGATCGACAGTCTCCTGATAGGGGAACCCATCGGCGAAAATTTCGTATTGGTCGGCTTCGATTTTAAAACCATAGCCTGTCTGGGCAGCGCGCTGGGCATACACGTCCAACAATTCTGCCGCCACATCCCGCACTTTCTCCGCTGCTTTACGCCGGGCTTTTTCCCACGTGTCGTTGCCAAGCTTATGCAGCGGCGCATTGTCTTGATCAGAACCTGTGTAACGGCTGATTAAATGCAAAGACGACACAGGCACATACAACTTGCTGCCACCTGCATATTCAATGGTCACGAACTCTGCGCTAATGCCAGCAGCGTCCAGCACCTGTAAGCCCTGATAACGGCCTATACCATGCTGTAAATGCACCACAGGTTGGCCAACAGACAACTCGGCCAGATTGCGGATGATGGTATCGCCGGAGATTTGTTGGCTGTGTTTACGTTTACGTCTTTGGGTAACTTTTTGACCAAATAACTCGTTTTCACTGACTAAAGCTAAAGGCTCTTCACCTGCTTTGGCCTTGGCTTTGCCGGATACTGCTTGTGAAGAGCTGGATTGTAATAAACAGCCTTGCTCCAACGAGCCTATGACTATGCCTAAATCCACCTGATCAGTTAAAAACTCTTCCACCGAGGCAAATTGCTGCAAGCGAATTTGATTACGTTGCATCAGCTGCAGCAAGCTTTCGCGCCGGCCTTCAGATTCTACGAAAAACAGTACCCGGCCTTGCTGCTTTTTGATGTCGACAATAAATTGCTGCAGCTTTTCCAGTGGGTTTTTCAGTTGATGATTGACCGTAAGCTCAGGCAAATCAGCCACAGCAGCATTGGATTGTCCGGCGCGCTCAGGCAATTCAGCACGGCTTAAACGCAAGCGCGGCCACTGTTTTAACTGAGCGAAAAACTCATCGACCGCTAAATACAATTCCTGCGGTTTTAAAATAGGCTTGAGTAAATCGATGGCCCTGTCCTGATAACGACGTTGCAAATCGTGCCAGAAACGTTCTGCGGCAGCTTCTAAATCACCCACAGCCAGCATCACTGTTTGTTTAGGTAACATCGAAAATAACGGTGCAGATTGTTCAGCAAACAGCGGCAGGTAATATTCAATACCAGCAGGCATCAGACCCTGACTGACCTGCATGTACAGCGATTCTTTTTCGCTTCGCGCCGGGAAACGTTCACGATAACGAATACGGAAGCGTTCTATCGCTGCTTTATCTTGCGGGAATTCGTGGGCGGGCAAAAGTTCGATTTCATCAACCTGTTGCACTGTACGCTGATTGTCCGGATCGAACAGACGAATGCCGTCAATTTCATCGTCTAGAAAGTCAATGCGATAAGGCAGGGTGCTGCCCATAGGATAGAGATCCAGCAAAGAGCCACGCACTGAAAATTCACCATGTTCCATCACCTGATCCACAGCACGATAACCCACTGCGGCCAATTGCTGACGCAGTGCCGTTAAATCCAGTTGCTGGCCTTTTTTCAGCACCAGACTGTATTGCTGCAAATAGCTGGGGTCTGTTAAGCGCAGTAAAGCTGTATTCAGCGGCACTATCACTATGCCGTGCTGCAACCGTGGCAGGCTGTACAGGGTTTTTATACGCTGGGAAATAATGTCCTGATGGGGTGAAAACACGTCATAAGGCAAGGTTTCCCAGTCAGGAAAAGTCCATACATCGGCAGCGTTTTCATGGAAAAACACCATCAGCTCCTGCTCTAAGCGAAGGGCTGTAGTGGTGTCTGGCACTATGACAACATAAAGGCCTTTCTGGCGCTGATACAGCTGATAAATAGCCCAGGGCAAGGCTGCACCGGATAGGCGGCCCCATTGTTTTTGATCGGTGCTGGAGGTAGGCGCTGGTAATGCTTCAATGCGGATCATCAGGGAGATTCTTTACTCGTTATCAAAAGACCGTTGGTTAATACGGTCTGTGTTGTTGTTTGGGTTTAGCTGTTTGGGTTCAGCTTTTTATTGCTGGCTTTGCTGTGCTTGTTGCTGGCGCAGTTCAGCTTTGCGTTTCAGTTGCCTGGATTGCTCATGCAAACTGGCTCTGACCACCATATCTCTGTCTTCATCGCGAATGCGGCGAAACAATATTTTTACCAGATAACCGGGCTGTGACTCTGACCGCTGTTGCTCAATCACTTCCAATACCTGACCCAAGCAATACAAAGCACCGTCATTATTATCCAGAAAGAGTTTTACTTCGTAAACCTGACCTTGTTCTACCGCCTCGTCCATCCAGACCTGTACGCCTGAACCGCCATAACTGAAAGTATGAAAACGTTGCTTGGGGTCGTCCTGCGAGCGCAGTACGTAGTGGGTTAACGCATCCAGTTTGCGGGCTTGTTGTTGTAAATAATGCGCCAAATCAACGGATAAATCTTTTACTGCATTAAAAGTGCGAATGGAGGAGTTATTCAGCAGACTTAACTCGCTGGTCATTTTAAAGGCGTCAGGAATAAGGCGTAAAAATCCGTCCTGATCCGGCAGCGGTTCGAAAAAGGGCACTAAATTGACAGTGGTCTGATGCTCAATCTGAAAGTAGTCCGCAAATTCATCGGCTAATTCTGTGGCTATATCTATATTGCCTGGCTGTTGCATAAGGATACCTCGGGTAGCAAGCTTGTAACCTTAACGGATAATCACTATTATCGCAGCAATTTCTTCACCAACCCAAGTGGAAGTCTGTGAAAAGCCTGCAATTCCCCCTGAGTGTCCGTATTGGTTTACGCTATAGCCAAAGCCGGAAAGGCCATGGCTTTTTATCCTTTATTACGCTGTTTTCTGTCACAGGTATTTTTTTAGGTGTGATGGCACTGACTATTGTCAGCTCGGTAATGAATGGTTTTGAAGCTGAACTGAAAAAGCGCATCCTTGGTGTGATCCCGCACTTGATAGTACAAAGTGAGACTGCTCAACAACTTGATATCAATGCTTTGCAGCAAAGGTATCCGCAAATTATTCAGGCCACACCTTATTTGCAGCTCGAAGCTTTAGTACAAAGCCCGGGGCAGCTGACCGCTGTGTTATTGCAAGGCATTGAACCAACACAAATCCCAGCCTTTTTGCAACAGTCTTTGGTGGCGGGGGACTGGTCTGATTTAACAGAACAACCTTATTCGGTCATTTTAGGTGCTGGTCTTGCTGATGAGTTAAAGGTTGGGCCAGGTCAACAAATTCGTTTGTTACTGGCCGAAGGTGGCAGTTTTACGCCTATGGGCTGGTTACCACGCCAGCGCTTATTTACTGTGGCAGGTTTAATTAATACCGGCTCAGTAGTGGATAACGGTGTGGCTTTAGTGCATTTGCCGGATTTAAAACGTCTTGGCAGCAAAGCAAAAGATGCGTCGCAGTGGCGTTTAAGTTTAACTGAACCTTTTGCTGCTCCGGCTTTAGCCGACGAAATTCATCAGTTTCCAGCCGTTGCTAAAGTGACAGACTGGCGCGACAGCCATGGCAAATTGTTTTCTGCTGTGGCTATGGAAAAAGCCATGATGTGGCTGATGTTGTTATTAATAGTTGCAGTGGCGGCTTTTAATATAGTGTCTGCGCTGGTGATGATGGTGACAGAAAAACAACGAGAAGTAGCCATTTTAAAAACTCAGGGCATGACAGATGCACAGCTTTTTACTGTTTTTGCCGTGCAAGGCATGAATAATGGCCTGCTGGGTACTTTAAGTGGGGCTGTGGCGGGTATTGTAGTTGCCTGGCAGTTGAACAGTATTTTATCAATTTTGGGCATCAGTGTGGTTGCTGGCGTTGCCTTGCCAGTGGATATTCAGCCTGCGCAAATTTTCTTTATCATAGTATGCGCTTTAGTGCTGACGGCATTGGCTGTGGTGTATCCAGCCTGGCGTGCAGTGCAAGTACAACCAGCAGAAGTTCTCCGAGATGAATAGTTTTCTCGTCGTCGAATACTTAGAGGAAACAGAGATCGCAGTTTTGTTTACTGGCCGCTCTCGCTCCGCAACATCAATTACTTTGGGTAGAGTTTAATGAGTAGTATTTTAACGGCCCGTCAAATCAGTAAAAGTTACAGAGATGGCGCTAATGTCACTCCGGTGTTGCATCAGGTCAGTCTGGATGTGAAAGCCGGCGATATGTTGGCGATAGTGGGTAGCTCTGGCTCAGGTAAAAGCACCTTGTTGCATATTTTAGGTACTCTGGACCAGCCGGACAGTGGTGAACTGACTTTGTTGGGCAAAGCTGTAGCTAAATTATCGGCCAATGCCAAAGCCAAACTACGTAATGAGAAGCTGGGTTTTATCTATCAGTTTCACCATTTGTTAATGGATTTTACCGCGCTGGAAAATGTGGCTATGCCGTTGCTTATCCGCGGTGAATCCAATGCAACAGCTGAGCAAAAAGCCGCCGCTATGTTGACTCGTGTTGGCCTTGCGCATCGCATAAGCCATAGACCAGCTGAGTTGAGTGGAGGGGAACGCCAGCGTGTTGCTATAGCCAGGGCCTTAGTTGGAGAGCCTGCGCTGGTGCTGGCTGATGAGCCAACGGGCAATTTGGATCATCAAACCGCTGAGAGTATTTACAAGTTGCTGCGAGAATTAAACCGTGAGTTGAAAACCAGTTTTATTGTGGTGACTCATGATTTGACGCTGGCGAAGAAGCTGGACCAGCAGTACTGGATGCTGGATGGCCATTTAGGTAAAACGATGGATGGCTTAAGTCATGGCTAGTTTGTCCTGGCAATTGGCGCAGCGTTACCGCAAAAGCCGTAACAGCAATGCTTTTATTCGTTTTATCGCTGCATCTTCCACTATAGGCATAGGTCTTGGCGTTGCTATTCTGATCCTGGCCTTGTCGGTGATGAACGGCTTTGAGCTGGCATTAAAAGATAAGTTATTGTCTGTGATCCCTCATGTGGAGTTGCAGACGGTTTCTGATCCTATTCATAACTGGAAAGCTAAGATTAAACCTTTGCAACAGCACCCTGGTGTTGTTGCCGGTGCGCCTTATATCAAAACCAATACCATGATCCGGAGCGGCGCTAAGGTCAAAGCAGCCAGTTTACGGGGTATTGATTTACAGCTGGAGCAAGGCATCAGCGCTTTAGGTTCTTTTGTGGTCGCAGGGGAGCTTACTCACATCAGCGAACGTCAAATTGTGCTTGGCAAAGGGATAGCTGAAGAAGTGCAAGCCAAGGTAGGTGACGAAGTACAATTGATGTTGCCGCAAGTCACAGCAGATGGAAAACTCGCCAGTCATAAGCACGTTAGTTTAACAGTGGTCGCCATTGTCAGTATTGGCGGACAGCTGGATTACCAACAAGCCTGGGTTGATATTCATGCTTTAGGTAGCTGGCTCAATTATCCACGGGCTTCAGTGCAGGGGTTTGCGTTTAAAATAGCAGATATTTTTACAGCTCCTGCGATGTCGCGTGAACTTGGCAATATCTCGATGGATGATGTCTACATGCTGGACTGGTTCCGTACTCAGGGCCACTTATACAACGACATCCAGATGGTACGCAGCATTTTATATCTGGTGTTAGTGCTGGTATTGGCTGTGGCCTGTTTTAATATTGTCGCGACTTTAGTAATGGCGGTGCGGGAAAAACAAGGTGATATCGCTATTTTACTGACCATGGGTATGCCGAGGCGTCGTATAGTCAAAGCGTTTATGTGGCTGGGCTGGCTGAACGGCTTAACCGGTACTCTGGTGGGTGGTGTGGTCGGTTTGTTACTGGCTTGGCAAATAGAGCCGCTGTTCCGCTTCATCACCAGCTTAACGGGCTTTAGTTTGCTTGATTCCAGCATCTACTTTGTCGATTATGTACCTTCTCATATTGAGCCTATGCAAGTGGTAATGACCATAGGTATCGCCTTAATCATGAGCTTACTGGCGACTATTTATCCGGCATTAAGTGCCAGCAAAGTACAGCCAGCACTGGTTTTAGGCCAAAGATAAAAACCAACGTCAGAGTCAGTCGGGTTCAAGCTCACTCTGGCGTTTTTTAATGCGGTTCTTCCAGGCTTTTTTTGCCGATAAACACCAGAAATAATCCACCAGCACATAACCTGAGGCCGACAAGGTACAACCTACAATCAGGCTGCCCAGCAGAAAAGGTTTACCTATGGTATCCAGGCTATCAATCAACCAGCTTAAACTGACTTGTGGTTCGACATGATGACCAGGATGGCCCAAAATCAGTGCCCCCAACTGATAGCAGATAAAAAATATCGGCCCCATGGTCAGTGGGTTGGTCAGCCAGACTAAAGCGGCTGACAAAGGTAAATTTACTCTGAACAAAATAGCCAAAGCAGCGGCTAATACCATCTGAAATGGCATAGGGATCAATGCTACAAACAAACCCACGGCAAAAGCACCCCGGGCAGAGCGGCGGTTAAAGTGCCACAAATTGTTGTCATGCAACAAAGTGCCAAAGATTTTTAGCGATGGGTGTTGCTTGATTTTTTCTGTATCTGGTAGATATTTCTTAATTAGATTCTTTGCCATTACAACTCATTAATGAATAATTAACGTGAACCGTTTTTTCATTGGCGTGATCAGCGGATGCCTATTGTCATTATTTTCACCAATAGTGCCAGCCCTTTTGTGGCTTATTTTCCTGCTGTGTTTGATCTTGATCTGTCTTTACTACCGTTTGTTCTTTTTCACTGGTCTTTGTTGTGCGTTAAGCCTTTGGCTGTGGCAGGTACAGCAGCATCAATCGCATACTGAGCTGTTACTTCACTTGTCCGATCCATGGCTGAAAGGGCAAGTTGTGAGTATCAGACAACAGGATCAGGACTTCAGCAGATTTTTATGGCAAATCAATGAAGGACCTCTGCAAGGGGATGTCCTCAGATTACGCTGGCAGGATGCGCCAGAGCTTTTGGGGCAAGGGCAAAACTGGTGGTTAAAGCTGCGCTGTAAAGCGGTTCGTGCCCCGGCCAATCCGGGGGCAGTTTATGTGGAAGCCAATGCTTATGTGTTGGGTATTATTGGCAATTGTGTGGTGAAAGATGCGCTGTTGTTGGACGCAAGCTGGGATCATCGCCAGCAACTGCATCAGCGTTTACTGCAAAAAATTGGCGACTTGCCATCCTTTTCGCTGATCACTGCCTTTACCATTGGTGAACGGCCTTTTAGTGACGAGTTGTGGTTGGGTTTACAAGCGACAGCTTTAGGCCATTTAATTTCGATATCCGGTTTTCATATTGGTCTGCTGTTTGGCTGGGTCTATGGCCTGATGCTGCTGCTAGCCCGGCTTCATGTCAGGTTGTTATGGTGTCGGCGTCTTGCGCCTTTTGTCGCTTTGGCAGCTGCCTGGTATTACAGCTTGTTGGCCGGTTTTGCTATTCCGACTTTAAGGGCTTTAGTTGCGCTGGCTTTGGCTGTTTATTTGATGCAGCAGCACAGACGTTTAAGTTATAGCCAAAGCTGGATTCTGGTTTGCGGGTTCTTGTTATTACTCAATCCCTTATGGGTGATGAGTATCAGTTTTTGGTTGACGCTTTATGCAGTGGCCTTGATCTTTTTATTTGTCTGGTGTTATCCACTTACAGACCGCAGTCATTGGGGCATGATCAAACACGCGCTGAAATTTCAGGCGCTGATGACCTTGTTAATGAGTGCGCCTACTTTATTATTTTTCCACGGTATAGCGCCTCTGGCGTTGCTGTCGAATTTGATTTTTGTGCCTTGGTGTTCCTTGTTGGTGATCCCTTATCTGCTGATAGCCTTGCTACTGGAATTGTTGTTACCGGCAGATGTGATCTGGCACTGGCAACTGGCTGACTTGTTATTGGCACCGCTTCATCATTGGCTACTGTACGGTGCAGCGATGGATTATTGGTGGTTGTTGCCCGCTCAAACGGTGTTTTCTGCGCTTTGTGTCGCGCTTGCATTGCAACTGTTGCTTTTCTTGCCAGCTACAATACCTAAATTACGACTGAGTCTGCTGTTGTTACCTTTTTTATTCTTGTTATGGCCTAAAGCCGCACAGTGGCAACTTCATGTCATTGATGTTGGGCAGGGCACTGCAGTGCTGTTGCAAAACGGCGATAGAGGGCTGTTGTATGATGTTGGTCCGGTGTACGGCAGCTTTAATGCCACCGAAGCTTATGTGTTGCCTTACCTGCATTATCAGGGCATACGGCAACTGGATTATTTAGTGTTAAGTCATGCAGATACCGATCACACCGGTGCTTTTACTGAAGTATTGAAAGCTTATCCGAAAGTAAAATTGATTGCCGATTTTGAAACCGGCTTTTTGCAGCAACCTTGTTTATCTTTACCTGCCTATTATCTGGATGCAGAGCTGTGGGCTTTTCAAAGTGCGCATCAGCTGCAGGAAGGCAATGACAGCTCTTGTGTGCTGGCAATAAAAACCGCCGGATGGCAAACGCTGCTGACGGGTGATATAGGTCATAGCGTAGAAGCGGAATTATTACTGGCTCAGCCCAACTTGCGTAGCGATCTGTTAGTGCTGGGTCATCATGGCAGCAAAAGCTCCAGCCAACTGAACTTCTTAAGTCGGGTGCAACCTTTGGTCGCGCTGAATAGCGCGGCCTCGAATAATGCCTACGGCCATCCCAGCTCAGAGGTGTTGGGACGGCTGGCATTGCTGCAAATTCCGCTACTGAATACGGCAGAGCAGGGCGCTGTGCGGATTGAAATCACAGAACAGCAGCTCCATATCTGGCCTTATCGGCAACAGCCTTTGCCATTTTGGCTGCAAAAGCAGTGAACAATTGCTGAAAGCGCCTGAACAACAAGGTAGAATGGCGGCGGTTTTCTTATTCTTTGGGGTTAGATTTGTCTTCACAAACAACGGGTTCTATCAGCACTTATAAACGCTTGTTGCAGTATCTGAAGCCTTACAAAGCAGGTTTTGCTTTGGCAATGCTGGGTATGGCTGGATATGCCTGTGTTGACGTATATTTTATTTCACAGTTCTCCAGCTTTATTGACCGTGGTATCACGCAAAAAGATACCGCCTATTTAGCCTGGGCTCCGGTTTTTGTCGTCGGCATGTTTTTCCTGCGGGGTGTGTTTCATTTTATCTCCAGCTACTGCTTAACCTGGGCTGGTACTCATATAGTCAAAGACTTACGTCAGCAACTGTTCCGTCAGATGATTGCTTTACCTGTCAGTTATCATGACAAACATTCGACCGGTGAGCTGATCTCCAAAATTACCTACGATGCTGAACAAATTAAACAAGCCTCCAGTAAAGCGCTGATGGTACTTATTCACGAAGGTGTATTTGTTTTAGGTTGCCTCGCGCTGATGTTTTATAACAGCTGGCAGTTGTCGTTGATTTTTTTAATCATAGCCCCAGTGATCGCGGTGATCGTTGCGCAAGTGTCGAAACGTTTTCGTAAAATCAGCAGCAATATGCAAAACGCCATGGGCGATGTCACCACCAGTTCAGAGCAAATGCTGAACGGCCATAAAGTAATTTTATCTTTTGGTGCAGGCGAGCTGGAAAACAACAGATTTAAAGCGGTGAATAATCGCAACCGGCAGCTGGATGTCAAAATGGAAGCGACCCGCGCCATCAGTGTATCGCTTATTCAGCTGATCGCCTCTTTTGCCTTAGCTTTTGTGATTTATCTGGCCAGCTTCCCGGCTATGCTGGACACCTTAACTCCCGGCACTTTTAGCGAAATTCTGGCGTCTATGATGTTTTTGTTGAAACCGCTAAAACAGCTGACGACAGTCAATAGTGATTTTCAGCGTGGTATGGCAGCAGCGGCTAATGTATTTTTAGTGTTGGATGAAAAACCTGAACAAGACACTGGAAGCATAGAGCTGAAGCAAGTGACAGGCACTATCGAAATTAAAGATTTAAGTTTTAACTACCCAGGGCATGAAAAACAGGTGTTAAAACAGATCAATATTAAAGTAGAACCAGGTCAGACAGTGGCTTTAGTCGGCCGTTCCGGCAGCGGTAAAACCACTATTTCCAGCTTGTTGCCACGTTTTTACGAAATAGAACAGGGCGAAATTCTGCTGGATGGTATCAATACCAGAGACTGCACGCTGGATTCACTACGCTCGCAAATGGCCGTGGTATCGCAGCAAGTGGTACTGTTTAACGACACTATCGCCAACAACATTGCTTATGGTTACCGCGGTGAATTAAGTCCTGAACGTTTACTGGAAGTGGCGGAAAAAGCTCATGTGATGGAGTTTGTCAGCCAAATGCCGATGGGACTTGATACTGAAATTGGCGAAAATGGTGTGACTTTATCCGGTGGTCAACGCCAGCGTATCGCGATAGCCCGTGCTTTATTGCGCCAGGCTCCTGTGCTTATTCTGGATGAAGCGACTTCGGCCCTGGATACAGAATCAGAGCGTAAAATTCAGGGCGCTTTGGATGAATTATTTAAAGGCCGTACCAGTATTGTCATAGCGCACCGTTTATCCACCATTGAAAATGCCGATCAGATTTTAGTGATGGATCAGGGGCAGATTGTAGAGCAGGGTACTCATCAGTCCTTGCTGGCACAAAATGGCTACTATGCTCAGCTGTATAAAATGCAATTTAGCGAAGTCTGATGAACTGGTGGGAGAAAGGCTGGTACCAACAGCACCCTTTTACACTGATCTTCTGGCCGCTGAGCCTGCTGTACCGTCTGGTTGCTGTAATTCGTCGTTTCGGCTACCAGCGTGGCTGGTTTCAGTCTTTTGCGGTGGAAAAGCCCGTTGTTATTGTCGGTAATATTTCGGTAGGTGGTACAGGTAAAACACCTTTTACTTTGTGGCTTTGTAAGTTTTTAGCAGAGCAGGGCTTCACCCCAGGCATTGTCAGTCGTGGTTATGGTGCCCGTATCAAAGCGCCTGTTCGCGTGACCTCTTTGCATCAGGCTTGCGATGTAGGCGATGAGCCTTTGCTTTTAGCCAGCAAAAGTCATTGCCCTGTGGTGGTTTGTCCTGACAGAGTGGCAGCAGCACAGTATCTGCTCGCCACCACAGACTGCGATATTGTGATTAGCGACGATGGTTTGCAGCACTATAGATTACAACGCGATCTGGAACTGGTATTGATTGACGGTCAACGCGGGCTGGGTAATCAGCAATTATTACCAGCCGGGCCATTGCGTGAGCCGGTATCTCGCTTACAAAAAGTTGATGCGGTGATTGTAAATAGTGGTGACTTTGCACTGGCAAAGCACAAGATGTCGTTAAAAGCTGTGACACCACAGGCTTTGGATGGTCAAAGCCAATGGCCAGAACAAGCTCAGGCTGTGATTTTAGTAGCAGCCATAGGCAATCCACAACGTTTTGTCGATACGGTAAAAAGTGTGGGCATTGAGATTAAAGCCACAGCCTTTTTCCGTGATCATTTTGCTTTTGATGAACACAGTCTGGCTGATATAGAAGGCCCAGTGCTGATGACAGAAAAAGATGCGGTGAAATGCCGCGCTTTTGCTAAACCCAATTGGTATTACCTGCCGGTCGAAGCCGACCTGTCGGACGAATTTAAATTCTGGCTGCAGCAACAGCTGCGCCAATGGAGATGAAGAAGAATGGCTTTAAATATCGCCTTACTGGACATCATTGCTTGTCCACTGTGTAAAAACAAACTGAAACTGGATAAAGAAAAGCAGGAATTGATTTGTACTGCGGATCGTCTGGCTTATCCGGTCAAACAACATATTCCTGTGTTATTAACGTCTGAAGCCCGTACTTTAAGTCTGGATGAGGCTGAAAAATGGCGTTAGTAAAAGCGGCGCTAAACATGTCTGCGTTTCTGGTCGTTATTCCGGCCCGTTACGCCAGCAGCCGTCTACCAGGTAAACCCTTGGCTGATATTGCAGGCTTGACCATGATTGAACGGGTATACCGTCAGGCCATTAAAAGTGGTGCAGAGCGTGTTGTGATTGCCACAGACGATGCCAGGGTGCAACAGGTTTGCGAAGGCTTTGGTGCTGAAGTCTGTATGACAAGCCCGGCCCATAATTCAGGTACTGAGCGTCTGGCCGAAGTGGTGTCGTTGTTAGGCCTGGCGGACGATACAGTGGTGGTGAACGTGCAAGGCGACGAGCCTTTTATTCCGCCAGCTATTATCCGTCAGGTGGCTGAAAACTTAGCCAGCCAAAGCAAAGCACGGATGGCGACTTTATCAGTGCCTATCGAACATCAGGACGAAGTACAAAACCCCAATGTGGTGAAAGTACAAAGCGATAAAAATGGTTATGCATTGTATTTCAGCCGCTCTGTGATCCCATTTGATCGCGACAAAAATTTTACTGCGGCTCTGGCTGATATTTATCGCCGTCATATCGGCATTTACGCTTATCGTGCTGGTTTTATTAAAGATTATGTCAGTTGGCCAGCCTCACAGCTTGAGCAAATTGAATGCTTAGAGCAGCTTAGAGTGTTATGGCAAGGCGAAGCTATTCATGTCGCTACTGCACTTGAAACTCCAGCTGTGGGTGTGGATACGCCAGAAGATTTAGAACGTGCCCGTCTGGTGGCGGCAGCTCTGTAAATGACATTAAAACTGGTTATTGATCACGTCGATTTTCTGGTGCTGGATAAGCCATCCGGCAGCAGTTTTCATTCTGAGTTTGAACCTGGTGTGGTGGCTTTGGCTGAAGCCCAGTTTGGGCTGAAGTTGTATGCAGTGCATCGGCTGGATAAAGGTACTTCAGGTTTATTGCTGCTGGCGAAAAGCAGTGAAGCGGCAGCGAAGTTGTCTGAATTGTTTCAAAACCAGCAGATCCAAAAGTTTTATCTGGCGTTGACTGATCAGAAACCAAAGAAAAAACAAGGCTGGGTCAAAGGCGATATGGTACAAGCGCGCCGTTCGGCCTGGAAGTTGACCAGCACGCTAACGAATCCAGCTGTCAGTTATTTTGTGTCAGCGTTTTACGATGTGGAAGGGCGTAGAGCTTTTCTGGTCAAGCCTTTTACAGGTAAAACCCATCAGGTGCGTGTGGCGTTAAAAAGTGTCAGCGCTGCGATTTTAGGTGATGAGTTGTATCAGGGCACTGCAGCAGATCGTCTCTACCTGCACGCTTATGCGCTGTATTTTAGCTGGGGTGGTGCTGATATTAAGCTGGTGTTGCCACCTTCTGATGGCGAGGAGTTTTTGGCCGAGCCCTTGCAGCAGTATCTGCGCCAGTATTGGGCAGAACCAGCTTTACTGGATTGGCCTTCGTATCAAAAACCTACGACTTCTAAGACCGTAGAGTAAAAGAGTAATTAACGTGTCCGATTATTTATTACGTTTTGCCGGCATAGGCCGTTTGTATGGTACCAAAGCGCTGGATGCGTTTCAGAAATCTCATGTCTGTGTGGTTGGCATTGGCGGTGTTGGCAGCTGGGCGGCAGAAGCTTTGGCGCGCTCCGGCATAGGCGAAATTACCCTGATTGATTTGGATGATATTTGCATCAGCAATACCAACCGTCAGTTGCATGCCTTGTCTGACAGCATAGGCAAAGATAAAGTGGCTGTGATGGCAGAGCGGATTAAAGCCATTAACCCTGATTGTGTTGTGCATCAGGTGGAAGACTTTGTCACACAGGATAATTTATTCGAACTGATGAGCAAGGATTTTGACTATGTGGTGGATTGTATTGACTCCATCAAAGCAAAAGTGGCGCTGATCGCACACTGCAAACGCAATAAAATTGCGATAGTGACTGTAGGTGGTGCCGGCGGGCAGGTCGATCCGACGCAAATTCAGCTGGCTGATTTAAGTCAGACTGTGTACGACCCGTTATTATCCAAAGTTCGTAATACTTTGCGCCGCGACTATAACTACAGCCGCAATCCAAAACGGCGTTTTGGTATAGATGCGGTGTACTCCACTGAGCAATTGGTGTATCCCAAAGGTGATGGCACTGTTTGCCAGACTAAACCTGAACTGGAAGGCCCGATGCGTTTAGATTGCAGCGGTGGTTTTGGTGCTGTCACCGTAGTGACAGGCTCTTTTGCTTTTGTTGCTGTATCCAGAGTGCTGAAAAAACTTGCTGAAAACAGTGCCCGGAGCAATGTTTAACAACGCGGAGCGTTGGCCCTTTAGGGAGATCGCCATGGATGGCGGCGAATAAAATCAGATCACATTTTTAATTTTAGTTAACACAGCCAGTAAACCGTTAGTGCGCGACTGACTGATATTTTGTTGTAACTGCAATTCATTCAGCAATAATTCTGGCGTCGCGCTAGCCAATTCTTCGCAAGTAAAGCCATTTACCTGTGCCAAAATCAAAATAATCAGCCCTTTTACAATACGGGCTTCGCTGTCAAAGGCCCAAAAATGCTGTTTTGTAAGCGGATCCTGATAGTGCATCAGCCAGGTTTTGCTCTCACAGCCCTGCACTAAGAACTCTTCTTGCTGCCATTTACTGTCAAAAGCCGGTAATTCCTTGCCCAGCGTCATCAACACCCGGTATTTACTTTGCCATTCTTTGATTTTTCGCAATTCCGGTAACTGGGTATCGCCAATGTTTTTTAGAGCAATAGCAGTTTTTGTAAAGATATCTGGTCGGATCATTCAGCAAGTAACTCCACTGCTGTAGCTAAAGCGGTTAAAGTTCGGTCAATTTCGTCGAAACTGTTGTAGCAAGCCAAAGAAAAACGCACTGAACCACTATGATTAAGTGCCTGAAAAAGTGGCATGGCACAGTGAGTTCCAGCCCGAACTGCGATGTTTTGCTGGTCTAGCAGGGTTGCGAGGTCGGTAGGGTGCTCATTTTTCAGGTTGAGAGCCACAATTCCTGCGTTAGTTGTCGGACCAGATAACAGCTCAAGGCCAGGAATTTGCCGACAACCGTCATAAAAGCGTTGTACCAAAGCTTTTTTATGCTGCTGGAAAGCCTCCAAATCCTGCTGCTGAAGCCATAAAACGGCAGCGCCAAGGCCAATAGCTCCCGCCATATTGGGCGTTCCAGCCTCTAATCTGTAGGGTAAATCGTTCCAGCTGCTTTGGGTAAAGCTGACTGTTTTAATCATTTCTCCGCCGCCCAGCAGCGGGCGCAGCAGCTCTAAATATTCTGTTTTGCCATATAAAACGCCAATACCTGTTGGACCATAAAGCTTGTGGCCTGAGAACAGATAAAAATCCACGTCCAAAGCCTGTACATCAACTTGCTCCCAGACAATGCCCTGAGCACCGTCCAGTATGACTATAGCGCCTGCAGCCTTGGCCAGACGTACTATGTCCGCTATCGGCTGAATATGGCCCAAAGCGTTGGAGACATGGCTGATACTGACCACTTTAGGTTTAAGTTTTAATAATTCTTCAAAAGCAGCGAGGTCAAAACGATGCTCGGCTGTTAAAGGCACCACGTCCAGTTCCACACCAAAAGGCAGGGCATGAATATGCCAGGGCACTATATTTGCGTGATGTTCCATAGATGAAATTAATACCCGATCGCCGGACTGCAAAACAGGCCCCATCAGGCCAAACACCAGCTGATTAAAGCCTGCTGTGGTGCCGCTGGTCCAGATAATTTCATGCGAAAAACGGGCATTTAGAAACTGTGCCACTGTGCTTCTTGCGGCTTCAAAGGCCGTTGTGGCTTGTTGGCTTAAGCCATGGGCAGAGCGGTGAACATTGCTGTTTTGGCTGCGGTAAAACTCATTCATCGCATCAAAAACGACTTGGGGCTTGTGCAAAGTGGCTGCGTTATCCAGATAAATCCAATCCGGGTGAGCGCTAAAAAACGGGAATTGTTGACGTAAAGAGAGCAGATCGAAGTTCACGATGGCCAACCGGGCAGAAAAAACGAGGCCGGATCATAACATCCGGCCTCATCAGCAGGTTAGGCTTTTTTGTAGTCGCGCTTGGTGTAGCCGGTATACAGCTGACGCGGACGACCAATTTTGTGGCCTTTGTCGGACAGCATTTCGTCCCAGTGAGAGATCCAGCCCACAGTACGTGACATAGCGAAAATCACTGTAAACATGCTGGTTGGAATACCAATGGCTTTTAAAATGATGCCTGAGTAGAAATCAACGTTTGGATAGAGTTTCTTCTCGATGAAGTACGGGTCTGACAGCGCAATACGCTCCAGTTCCATCGCGACATCCAGCAGAGGATCCTTGATATTCAGCTCTTTTAATACGTCGTGGCAGGTTTCACGCATCACTTTGGCACGAGGGTCAAAGTTTTTGTAAACGCGGTGACCAAAGCCCATCAGACGGAAACTATCGTTTTTGTCTTTAGCACGACCCACGAACTCAGGAATACGCTCTACAGAGCCGATTTCCTGTAACATTTTTAAGCATGCTTCGTTGGCGCCGCCATGTGCAGGGCCCCACAGAGATGCAACGCCAGCAGCGATACAAGCGTAAGGGTTTGCGCCTGAAGAACCAGCTAAACGGACTGTGGACGTTGAAGCGTTTTGTTCATGGTCTGCATGCAGCATGAAAATACGGTCCATTGCTTTGGCAACAATTGGACTGACTTTGTAGTCTTCAGCTGGCACAGAGAACATCATATGCAGGAAGTTTTCTGCATAAGTTAAGTCATTGCGTGGATACACAAAAGGCTGACCTACAGTGTATTTGTACGCCATGGCAGAGATAGTAGGTAACTTGGCAATTAAGCGGTGAGCACTGCGTTTACGCTGCTCCGGGTCGTTAATATCCAGGTCTGAGTGATAGAAAGACGACAGAGCGCCAACTACGCCACACAGCATCGCCATTGGGTGAGCGTCAACACGGAAGCCCTGGAAAAATGAGGCAATTTTTTCATGCACCATGGTGTGGCGCGTGATGGTATGCACAAAATCATCGTACTTGGCTTTCGTCGGCAATTCGCCTTCCAACAGCAGGTAACAGGTTTCCAGATAATCTGAATGCTCTGCTAATTGCTCTATTGGGTAACCCCGGTGTAACAACACGCCATTGTCACCATCGATATAGGTGATTTTTGATTCGCATGAACCCGTAGCCATAAAGCCCGGATCGAAGGTGAAGTATCCTTGCTGACCTAAAGCACGAACATCAATAACATCAGTGCCTGCAGTGCCAGAATAGATAGGAAGTTCAAATGGTGCCTGTCCTTCGATCTGCACGACAGCTTTTTTATCTGCCATTGGATTTCTCCTGTTGTTTTAATTGGGTTAAACCTTCATCGCACCTATTCTAACGTCAAGTGCAGCCTAAAAGTCAATTTTAATGCGCGATTGGATAATAAGTATTCGACTCTGGTCGTATTGCCATCAAAACTAAATGCTGTAGTCTTCATTGCGCAGAAATTCGATAACCAAATCAAACATAAATTGTAATCCGAAGTAGTGAATTATATACTGTCGCGGGTTTTAAACCTGTTCAGCGTTTGATAGATAAAAAAATAGGCTGAACCACACTTAGCTGTAGCCTGTATATCCATTGGGCGTTGACTGATTATTCAGCAACACATAATGACAACAAAGCTCTATAAAGAGCGTCGATGGGCAAGAAACTGTGAAAAAGCAAAGACCTGTAAATCTAGACCTTACAACAATATCTTTTCCTGCTCCTGCGTTAGCGTCGATCCTGCACCGCGTAACTGGCGTCGCCATGTTTTTCGCACTGGTGTTTGTGATTTGGGCTTGGGCAGTCTCTTTGTCTTCTCCGGAAGGCTTTGAGCAAGTCAGACTGGTATTACAATCCTTTATCGCCAAGTTTATCGCCTGGGGTACTATCACAGTATTGCTGTATCACATGATTGGTGGCATCCGTCACTTGATTATGGACATGGGGCACTGGGAAGAACTTAAGTCCGGTAACACCAGCGCAGTCGTGACTATCGTACTGTGGATTGTTTTAGCTGTTTTAGCAGGAGTTTGGTTATGGTTCTGAATCAAGCCAGTTTAAAGCGCGACGGTGTCCAGGACTACGTCTCGTTACGTGCCACAGCCGTTATTCTGACGCTGTACACTCTGTTTATTCTGGGATTCTTTCTGGTTACTCCTGAAGTAACCTACGATGTCTGGAAAGCGCTGTTTTCCAGTCTGCTGATGAAAGCTTTCACTTTATTAACCTTAGCTTGTATCGCAGTTCACACCAAAATTGGTCTGTGGCAGGTATTAACTGACTACGTCAAAAACGCAGCATTGCGTGGCGTTTTACAGTTCCTGTTGTACACCTTAGCTTTTGGCTATGTGGCTGTTGGTCTCTTTGTTCTGTGGGGTGTTTAAGTGAATATTCCAGTACGCGAATTTGATGCCGTGGTAATAGGCGCAGGTGGTGCGGGTATGCGCGCCGCTCTGCAAATTACTGAATCAGGTTTAACCTGTGCTTTGTTATCCAAAGTATTCCCAACCCGTTCTCACACTGTATCTGCGCAAGGTGGTATCACTGTTGCGTTAGGTAACTCTCACCCGGACAACTGGGAATGGCACATGTTTGATACCGTCAAAGGTTCCGATTATATCGGTGACCAGGACGCGATTGAATACATGTGTAAAACTGGCCCTGAAGCCATTACTGAACTGGAAAACATGGGTTTACCTTTCTCTCGTTTCGAGAACGGCCGTGTTTATCAGCGTCCTTTTGGTGGTCAGTCTAAAAACTTTGGTGGCGAACAGGCCGCACGTACCGCAGCTGCTGCAGACCGTACTGGTCATGCGTTATTGCACCTGCTGTACCAACAAAACGTAAAAAACAAAACTCAGGTATTTTCTGAGTGGTATGCACTGGATCTGGTGAAAAACCAGGACGGCGCAGTGGTAGGTTGTACTGCCATTGAAATCGAAACCGGCGAAATTGTTTACTTCAAATCCCGTGCAGTAGTGTTAGCTACTGGTGGTGCAGGCCGTATCTTCGCCTCTACCACAAACGCGCACATCAACACGGGTGACGGTGTTGGTATGGCCTTACGTGCCGGTGTGCCGCTGCAGGATATGGAAATGTGGCAATTCCACCCGACAGGTATTGCAGGTGCCGGTACGCTGGTGACTGAAGGTTGTCGTGGTGAAGGTGGTTACTTATTAAATAAAGACGGCGAGCGTTTCATGGAGCGTTATGCGCCAAACGCCAAAGACTTAGCGGGTCGTGACGTTGTAGCTCGTTCTATGATGACTGAAATCCGTGAAGGCCGTGGTTGTGATGGTCCATGGGGTCCACACATCAAACTGAAGCTGGACCACTTAGGTGCTGAAGTTTTAGAAAGCCGTTTACCAGGTGTGTGTGAACTGTCGAAAACATTCGCTCACGTTGACCCGGTAAAAGAGCCAATTCCTGTCATCCCAACTTGTCACTATATGATGGGTGGTATTCCAACCAACGTGCATGGTCAGGTGATTCATCCGAAAGCTGACGGTTCTGAAGTTGTAGTTCCAGGTTTATTCGCTTGTGGCGAAATTGCTTGTGTGTCTGTACATGGTGCCAACCGCTTAGGTGGTAACTCCTTGTTAGATTTAGTGGTATTCGGTCGCGCTACAGGTTTACACCTGGGTGAAGCACTGGCTGCAACGTCTGAATACCGTGCTGCCTCTGATTCCGATCTGCAAGCTGCCTTAGCCCGTACTCAACGTTGGGAAGACAGCAAGCCAGGTCAGGGTGAAGATCCGGTTCAAATCAAAAAAGACTTACAGCAATGTATGCAACTGAACTTCTCGGTATTCCGTGAAGGTGCTGCTATGGCTGAAGGTTTAGCAGAGCTGAAAGAAATCCGTGAACGTCTGAAATACGCACGTCTGGATGACAAGAGCTCAGACTTCAATACCATGCGTATTGAATGTCTAGAACTGGACAACCTGATGGAAACCGCATTCTCTACTGCAGTTGCTGCCAACTACAGAACGGAAAGCCGTGGTGCCCACGCTCGTTTTGACTTCCCGGACCGTGATGACGAAAACTGGTTATGCCACAGCGTCTACACGCCTGATACTGAATCAATGTTTAAGCGTAAAGTGAATATGGAACCTAAGTTCCGTGAAGCTTTCCCGCCTAAAGCACGTACGTACTAAGAGGGCTGCAGAATGAAGAAGTTAGTATTCTCTGTCTATCGTTACAACCCTGACGTTGATAAAGCGCCACGTATGCAGGACTACACTCTGGAAAATCCAGAGGGTCGTGACATGATGGTGTTAGACGCACTGTTGAAATTAAAAGAACAAGACCCAACCTTATCATTCCGTCGCAGCTGCCGTGAAGGTGTCTGTGGTTCAGACGGTCTGAATATGAACGGTAAAAACGGTTTAGCTTGTATTACTCCATTGTCTGCTTTAGGCAAGGGGAAAGGCGGCAAACTGGTGATCCGTCCATTACCAGGTTTACCTGTAGTGCGTGACTTAGTTGTTGATATGACTCAGTTCTACACTCAGTATGAAAAGGTAAAACCTTACCTGATCAATGATAAGTTGCCACCTGCGGGCGAATACCTGCAGTCTCCGGAAGAACGTGAAAAGTTAGATGGCCTGTACGAATGTATTTTATGTGCATGTTGTTCAACTTCTTGCCCTTCATTCTGGTGGAATCCGGATAAATTTATCGGACCAGCTGGTTTATTACACGCTTACCGCTTCTTAGCCGACAGCCGTGATACTGCCACTGAACAACGTTTAAACGATTTAGATGATGCATTCAGCGTGTTCCGCTGCCATGGCATCATGAATTGTGTCAACGTATGTCCAAAAGGTTTGAACCCGACCAAAGCTATAGGTCAGATCAAATCTATGCTGTTAAACCGGGCGCTTTAAGCGCCCTTTGTCAGAGCTAAGTTAGTCTGAATGGTATAAAATGAAGCGCGCCCAAAACCTGGGGCGCTTTTTGCGAATTTTTTCCAGGTGCTTCGAATAAGGGAAACTAAATGCACGAAGGTGTAATGAAGGCGTGGTTAGAGTCTTCTCATTTAGGCGGTGGCAACATGGCCTATGTAGATGAACTCTATGAATCCTACTTAGCTGAATCGACCAGCGTCAGTGATGAATGGCGTGAGTTTTTTGCCAGTCTGCCAAAAATTGACGGCGTAGAACTCGAATCCCGTCACAGCGACATTCGCCAGCAATTCGCTGAACTTGCCAAAAACAAACACCGCGAAGTTATTACGGTGAATGCAGGTGGTTCAGATCAGCGTCAGGTGAAAGTTCTGCAATTAATCAATGCCTTCCGTTTCCGTGGTCATCAGCAGGCTAATCTCGACCCGCTGAACCTGTGGAAGCAACCTCGTGTGCGTGATCTGGAATTATCCTTTCACGACCTGACTCAGGCAGATTTTGATACCGAATTTAATGTCGGCTCTTTTGCTGGTGGCGAAACCAGCATGAAGTTAGGCGACTTGTACAAAGCGCTGGAATCCACTTACTGTGGTTCTATCGGTGCTGAGTATATGCATATTGTTTCGACGGACGAAAAACGTTGGATCCAACAACGTTTAGAAGGCCAACAGGCTTCACGTGCGCTCGGAAAAGAAGAAAAAACCAAACTGTTGCAAGGCTTAGTGGCCGCAGACGGTCTGGAAAAATACCTGGCTTCTAAATTCCCAGGCGCCAAGCGCTTTGGTTTAGAAGGCGGTGACGCTATGGTGCCAATGCTGAAAGCCATGATTCATCGTGCAGGCGAGCAGGGCGCAAAAGACTGTATTATCGGTATGGCGCACCGTGGTCGTTTAAATACGCTGATCAACGTGCTGGGTAAAAACCCAAGCAAATTGTTCGACGAATTTGCTGGTAAATACGAAGTAGTTGGCGCAGGCGATGTGAAATACCATATGGGTTTCTCGTCAGACTTCGAAACCAAAGGTGGCAACGTTCACCTGGCGTTAGCCTTTAACCCATCTCACTTAGAAATTGTTAACCCTGTGGTGATGGGCTCTGTACGTGCCCGTTTAGACCGCCGTGGCAGCACTGACGGTACTTTAGCTCTGCCTATCACCATTCACGGTGACTCAGCTTTTGCTGGTCAGGGCGTGGTTGCTGAAACCTTCAACATCTCTCAGACCCGTGCTTTCAAAGTAGGTGGTTCTATCCGTCTGGTGATTAACAACCAGGTCGGTTTCACCACATCTAACCCTGAAGACACCCGTTCTACGCCTTACTGTACTGACATAGCCAAGATGGTTCAGGCACCAATTTTCCACGTCAATGGTGATGATCCAGAAGCGGTGATTTTTGTGGCTCAGTTGGCTGTAGACTACCGCAACACCTTCAAACGTGATGTGGTGATCGACTTAGTTTGTTACCGTCGTAACGGTCACAACGAAGCGGACGAGCCAAATGCAACTCAGCCGCTGATGTACCAGAAAATCAAAAAACACCCAACTCCACGTGAGTTATACGCTCAGAAGCTGATTACTGAAGGCGTGGTGACTGCTGAACAAGTGCAGCAGATGATCGACGGTTACCGTGATGCCTTAGATAAAGGCGACTGTGTGGTTGAAGAGTGGCGTCCTATGACTGAAGTATCAGTTGACTGGACTCCATATATTGGCCACGACTGGACTGCATCTTACGATGCCAGCATGACAGTACCTGCTTTAGTCACTTTAGGTGAAAAAGCGATTTCTGTGCCGGAATCTCATACTTTGCAACGTCAGGTTGGCAAAGTGTATGAAGACCGCGCATTAATGCTCAAAGGCGAGAAAAAGATCGACTGGGGTTTCGCTGAAATTCTGGCGTACGCTTCTATTGTTGAAGCTGGCAGTCGTATCCGTATCGTTGGTCAGGATTCAGGCCGTGGTACTTTCTTCCACCGCCATGCGGTACTGCACAATCAGAACGACGCGACCACCTACACACCACTGGAACATATCAGCGACTCACAAGGTCCTTTCCAGGTGTACGACTCAGCCTTGTCTGAAGAAGCGGTATTAGCTTTTGAATACGGTTATGCCACAGCTGAACCTCGTGCTTTAGTGATTTGGGAAGGTCAGTTTGGCGACTTCGCCAACGGCGCTCAGGTTGTGATTGACCAGTTCTTAAGCTCAGGCGAGCAGAAGTGGGGCCGTTTATGTGGTCTGACATTATTGTTGCCTCATGGCTACGAAGGTCAGGGCCCTGAGCACTCCTCAGCCCGTTTAGAGCGTTTCCTGCAACTTTGTGCTGATCACAATATGCAGGTTGTGGTTCCGACCACTCCGGCTCAGGTGTATGCCATGATCCGCCGTCAGATGGTACGCCCAATGCGCCGTCCTCTGATTGTGATGTCACCGAAGTCGTTGTTACGTCACCCGTTAGCTACTTCTACTTTAGAAGAAATTGCTTCTGGTGTATTCCAGAATGCCATCGCTGAAATTGATCCAATCAAACCAGCTGATGTGAAACGTGTGGTGATGTGTAGCGGTAAAGTGTACTACGATCTGTTGGAAGAACGCCGCAAACGTAATATCACTGACATAGCTATTGTCCGTATTGAACAGTTGTATCCTTTCCCAGCGGAAGAGATGGCAACCATCATGAAAGACTACCAGCATGTAAAAGATTTTGTCTGGTGTCAGGAAGAACCTCAAAACCAGGGCGCCTGGTACTGCAGTCAACACCATTTCTGGTCTTCAATACCAGCAACTGGAAAACTGACGTACGCCGGCCGTGAAGCTTCATCTTCACCTGCAGTAGGTTACTTGTCTGTACACAACAAACAGCAACAGGCTTTAGTCAACGCAGCTTTAACTATTGCTTAATAAATCTGGCGCAGCGTTAGCTGCGCCGCTTTGTATTCAGTCAGTGCTGCCGCAAGGCGCTCTGACTTTAGTTTAAGTAAAGAACCAGAACCCAATTTTTAAAAAAAGGTGACAAAGTGGAAATTAAAGTCCCGGTACTACCAGAATCAGTTGCAGACGCAACAATCGCCACCTGGCATGTAAAAACAGGTGAAGCCGTTAGCCGTGATCAAGTCCTGGTTGACATTGAAACCGATAAAGTTGTACTTGAAGTCGTGGCTCAGGCCGATGGCGTCATGGGTGAAATCGTTCACGCTGAAGGTGCAACTGTATTAGCTGAACAAGTGATTGGTCACATGAACGCTGGCGCTGCAGCTCCTGCCGCCGCACCTGCTGCTAAAGCTGACGCTGCTCCGGCCGCCGCTGCTCCTGCTGCAGAATCAGATGACGTGTTAACTCCATCTGTTCGTCGCCTGATCGCTGAAAAAGGCTTAGACGCTGCTAAAATCCAGGGTTCTGGTAAAAATGGCCGTGTCACTAAAGAAGACGTAGAAAAGTTCTTAGCCGGTGCACCAGCTGCTCCTGCTAAAGCTGCAGCTGTTGCAGCTCCTGCTCCGGTACAAGGTGACCGTTCACAAAAACGTGTGCCTATGACACGTTTACGTAAAACCATCGCGAACCGTCTGTTAGAAGCGAAAAACTCTACAGCCATGTTAACGACATTCAACGAAGTGAACATGAAGCCAATTATGGAACTGCGTAAGCAGTACCAGGACGTGTTTGAAAAGCGTCACGGTATCCGTTTAGGTTTTATGTCTTTCTACGTGAAAGCCGTAACAGAAGCGCTGAAACGTTTCCCTGAAGTGAACGCTGCTATCGATGGCGATGACATCGTGTATCACAACTACTTCGACGTTAGCATCGCTGTGTCTACACCTCGTGGTCTGGTTACTCCGGTTCTGCGTGATTGTGACAAAATGAACCTGGCTGAAATCGAAAAAGCTATCAAAGATTTAGCCTTAAAAGGCCGTGACGGTAAGCTGTCTATGGACGACTTAACGGGCGGTAACTTCACTATCACTAACGGTGGTGTGTTCGGTTCTCTGATGTCTACTCCAATCATCAACCCGCCACAATCCGCTATTCTGGGTATGCACAAAATCCAGGACCGCGTGATGGTTGTTGACGGCAAGATGGAAATTCTGCCAATGATGTACTTAGCTCTGTCATACGATCACCGTATCATCGATGGTAAAGAGTCAGTAGGCTTCCTGGTCACTATCAAAGAATTACTGGAAGATCCAACCCGTATTCTGCTGGATATCTAATATCTGGAAAAAGTAACTAAAAATGCTGTTGTTTTATAGCAACAGCATTTTTTATCAGACTGATTGGCACTATAATACGCGCCGATCTAAAGGTCAGGTTGCACCTCCGGTGTAGCCTTCAATGTCAAAATGAACGGAAAATAGCCATGAATTTGCACGAGTATCAGGGTAAACAACTGTTTGCCCAATATGGTTTGCCTGTATCGAAAGGCATCGCCGCAGCAACTGTTGAAGAAGCGGTAGAAGCTGCAGATAAAATCGGCGGCGACATGTTTGTTGTCAAGGCTCAGGTTCACGCTGGTGGTCGCGGTAAAGCGGGCGGCGTTAAACTGGTTAAGAGCAAAGAAGACATCAGAGCTTTTGCTGAAAAATGGCTTGGTAAGCAACTGGTTACTTATCAGACAGACGAAAAAGGTCAGCCTGTAAGCCGTATCCTGGTTGAACCTTGTACTGACATCGCTAAAGAACTGTATTTAGGTGCAGTAGTAGACCGTTCTTCACGTCGTATCGTGTTTATGGCGTCTACTGAAGGCGGCGTGGAAATTGAAACTGTTGCCCACGAAACTCCTGAAAAAATTCTGAAAGCTGCAATCGATCCACTGGTAGGCGCTCAGCCATTCCAGGGGCGTGAATTAGCATTCAAATTAGGCCTGGAAGGCAAGCAAGTGAACCAGTTCGTGAAAATTTTCATGGGCCTGGCTCAACTGTTTAAAGACAAAGATTTAGCTCTGCTGGAAGTGAACCCTCTGGTTATCACTCCTGCTGGCGATCTGCACTGCTTAGATGCCAAACTGGTGATCGACGGCAACGCTCTGTACCGTCACCCTGATTTAAAAGCTATGCAGGATCCTTCACAGGAAGATCCACGTGAAGCACATGCTGCTTCATGGGAACTGAACTACGTAGCTTTAGGTGGCGACATCGGCTGTATGGTAAACGGTGCCGGTTTAGCTATGGGTACTATGGACATCGTGAAATTACACGGTGGCCAACCAGCTAACTTCCTGGACGTTGGCGGCGGTGCGACTAAAGAACGTGTTGTTGAAGCCTTCAAAATTATCCTGTCTGATGACGCTGTTAAAGCGGTATTCATCAACATTTTCGGCGGTATCGTTCGTTGCGATATGATTGCTGAAGGTGTTATCGGCGCAGTGAAAGAAGTCGGCGTGAAAGTACCAGTTGTTGTTCGTCTGCAAGGTAACAATGCAGAACTGGGTGCTAAAGTGCTGTCTGAAAGCGGCCTGAATATTATCGCTGACACAGACCTGACTAGTGCTGCCAAGCAAGTAGTTGCTGCTGCAGCGGCTAAGGCATAAGGGGTAATCCATGAGCGTTTTAATTAATAAAGATACCAAAGTAATTTGTCAGGGCTTCACTGGTGCTCAGGGTACTTTCCACTCTGAACAAGCCATTGCTTACGGCACTAAAATGGTTGGTGGTGTGACTCCTGGTAAAGGCGGTCAAACTCACTTAGGTTTACCAGTATTCAATACAGTTAAAGAAGCAGTAGAAGCGACTGGTGCAGAAGCATCTGTAATTTACGTACCAGCTGCTTTCTGTAAAGATTCTATCCTGGAAGCTGCAAACGGTGGCATCAAGCTGATCGTTTGTATCACTGAAGGCATTCCTACTTTGGATATGCTGGACGCTAAAGTACGTTGTGACGAATTAGGCGTGCGCTTAATTGGCCCTAACTGCCCAGGCGTGATCACTCCTGGCGAATGTAAAATTGGTATCATGCCAGGCCACATTCACTTACCAGGTAAAGTAGGTATTGTTTCACGTTCAGGCACTCTGACCTATGAAGCAGTAAAACAAACGACTGACTACGGTTTCGGCCAGTCAACTTGTGTAGGTATTGGTGGTGACCCAATCCCAGGTTCTAACTTCATCGACATCCTGAAATTATTCCAGGACGATCCACAAACTGAAGCCATCGTAATGATCGGTGAAATCGGTGGTTCAGCTGAAGAAGAAGCTGCTGCTTACATCAAGCAACACGTGACTAAGCCAGTTGTGTCTTACATTGCCGGTGTAACTGCACCAGCTGGTAAGCGCATGGGCCACGCAGGCGCCATCATCTCTGGTGGTAAAGGTACAGCTGACGAGAAGTTCGCTGCACTGGAAGACGCAGGCGTGAAAACCGTGAAAAGCTTAGCCGATATCGGTAAAGCACTGAAAGAACTGACAGGCTGGTAATCCACCCGTTAGTTAATTTCTGCTAAGAAACCCGTCCTTGTGGCGGGTTTTTTTTATTCGCAGCCATCCATGGCGCTTACCCTCCGGGCCAACGCTTCGCATTGTTCAAAATTGCTCCTGGCAATTTTGTATACCAATTTTCTGCTTGTGGGATTTATTGTAGGGGTGGGTCTTGTACCCGCCCGTCAAAATTCAAATTTAATCCCAAACCACTTTGGTGGTCACCCTTTAAACAATCACAGGTGTTAATAGGTTTCGCTGAGAAAATAATTGAAATAGAGGTACATAGACGCTAGTTTGGTACTCAGTGGAGAAGTCGAGATAAGTCTTAGGTATTAGTTTCTGATCAAAGCCCCTGCGCTTTTTTGGAGATTTTACAAATGGTCACCATACCCGAACGAGACTGGAAAAGGATCAGGGATTTAAAAGACGAATTACTTAACGTCGACTGTGAACAAACTTCCAACGTGTTGAAAAGCTCTCCGCGGACAGTGCAGGGCAGCAGCATCAAAGTTATCTGGAACTCTATAAACTGATAGAGAAAGAAGATAATGTCATAGCTGAAATGTTTGATGGTCTGTCACGAAATAGCGCTTCTTTAAAATTGCCGCGCTGAAGTGTGATGGTGTTTTGACTGATGCACAGATGGAGCTGTTTTCTGCCGAGACTAGAACTGTTGTTGAAGAGCTCTGCCAGTTTAGACGTTAATTTGTTTTTCTGGGCAAAGGGCAAGGGCGGACACCAAGGTTTTAGGAATATTTTTGTTTTCTCGAGTAGGGGAAGTCCTTATCCCAAACCCACTTACTCAATATCTGTCGATATATAAAAGGGACTATAAGCCTCGTCTGCTTTTTTTCATAAAATGGACATAATCAACAATACTTTTCGCTGTTGAGACGAATCTTTTTACGGAAAGATAGGCTGGCGAATATTGAAAGGGCTCTGATAGGTCTAATTCGCGACTAATCGGAAAATTATTGTGAGAGATAATTAAATCTTCGAGTTCAGATTCGTCGAGTTCATTTCCATGATCTTCAATGTACTGCATTAAAAAATTATAAAAAAACTCTTCATCAGTTGGATGACCTGACCATGCAGTGTCACGACTTAACCATAACTTTAGTTTCGCTAAAGAGGATTGTTTCATGTTTGACTCCATAATTTAGTTAAGTTATGAGCGCTGTCAACTATTGCTTTAAAAACAGTCGCTTAGCTCATGATATTGTATCATGCGCTTAAAGATTGTACTAATTTAACGCCTTTGAACGCCAAAGGGTCAAGTCTTGCCCCGTGCCTCAAAAACACAAAAGAATACAAATTTGTCTCTTTGTGGATACATTGCTATAGTCTTTCTGGAATAACCAATTCAACCTTGTTATGCCAGAGATTGATGCCTTTTTAGGTCTGTCATTTTGCTTGTACTTTTTTGATAACAAGCAGCATAAGTTGCCGCATTTGCACGTTAAATATGGCAGCTACGAGCTGATCATAGCTATTGAAACAGGTGAAAGTCTGGAAGGGTATTTACCCAATAAACAGCGTAAAAGAGCGGAAAGCCATATAGCTCAACATCAGCAACAACTGATGCTGATGTGGCAAAAAGCAGTTACAGGCGAAAACCCCGGCAAGTTAGATGATATGGGTGGTGTATGTTAAAAGTCATAGATGTAGATTGGATTGGCGACCAGAAACTGGAGCTGACCTTTAACGACGGTTATCAAGGAGTAGCTGATTTGTCGTTGTATTTCAGCCAAGCACCATTTTCAGAGGTTTTAGACTTTAAGAAGTTCTCTTTAACTGCTGATGGCTCATTAAACTGGAGTGGCAACGAGTTATCTGCAGCGACATTGCGGGCTATCACCCAAGGCGAAAACAAAACCTTAGAGAGCAGCTTTGATGTAAAAGAGATGGAAACTGTGATTAAACAGGCGTCCTGGGATTCGATGCAGGAAGGGCGTCCTGATATTTTGCAGGCCGCTGTTCGCTCTTACGTTGAGCAATTTGGCCATAGTCAGGTTATTGCCAAAGCTGGTATTAAAAGTCGAACCAGTGCTTATCGCTCATTAAAGCCGGAAACTACACCCAACTTTGCCACTCTGGTGCAGCTGGGTCATGCTGTGATTGAGCTGGCCAAAGATAAGTTAAAACAAGCCTGATGGGTGAGACCCACAGCAGGCTTTTCAAAACCAGCTTTAATGCCACTGCATTTTTTGCCGGATAAAGGCGGTAAGTAACTCGGCATTGGCCTGATGTTGGGCTACACGAGGGTGTTTGCCATAGCCGGTAAAAGGGAAGAATACAGTGTCCAGTTGAGTATCACCCTTGGCCTGCAGGTTTTTTACCGCCTGGCGCACATAGTTTGGCCATTGCTCTGTTTCTGTAGCATCCATGCTGCCTAAAGCGCAAATAATCTGTGCTTTGGGATATTTGCTGCGAATAGTGCTAATAAATTGCTGGTAGGCGGCAATACGCTGAGCGTCGGTAGGCATAGGCTGCAGCCGTTTTTCATTGTCGATCAGCCATTTGTCATTTTGCATTAAATTAATCAGCACCAGATGCGGCGTCCAGCTGCTGAAATCCCAGCTGCTGTTGTTATTGCCCACGGCACTTAACTGGTTGTAAAACTGCGGCATTATAAAATCAAACCAGCTGATCATCACGCCTATGCCACTTTGCGAAATAGTGTGCAGTTCGGCATCCAGGGCTCTGGCCGTTATGGCACCATAAGCAAGGTAGTTATTTTTTTCTGAGGCCAGATCGTCTTCACCGTTATCTGCCGCTTCATTGCCCGCGCCGCTGCTGATCGAGTCGCCGTAGATCTCCATCCGGCGCTCCGGGCGGCGTGACGGCGCCAGTAAACCAGCTTTATCGTCCAGCAGCAGGCCTTTAAACTGACTGGCGCCTTCGGCACCCTCAGTACGTTTGTAGATCTCAAGACTGTGAGGTCCGTCGGTCAGGCTGCTGCTAATCAGGTAACTGTGTTCGCCTTGTTTGGCTTGTAGCACGAAAGGGTGGCTGTCCTTGCCATCAATAATGACATTAAAGAAATTTTTACCCGTAGAGTCGTCCAGCACCACAGCTAAGCTTTTACCGCTAAAGTTAGCTTTGATACTGCTGCCAGGCCAAGACAGAGTAGGCGATTTAGCATTGCTAAAATCGATGCGGCCGGTGTATAAAAACTGGCTATGGTCTGCGGTAATAAAAGAGCTGGCAGCCGCTGGGCAGCAAAGACTTAACAGCAAAAAAGCAAACAATAGGGGCTGCCCGAGGGACTTGGTACGCGAAATAATAGCATTCATAATCAAAAGCCTTTAGTGAGTGTGCAAAGAGGGTAGCAATAAAAGCAGTACAAAAAAACTGCAAAATTACCAACTTTATAGGATGGCCGGTTCAGCGGGGTCCACTGCTTTTACCCCTTGATCATGTCTCTTCTTTCGTGTTGTAGAGCGCTATTATGCAGTGCCAGCTGCTCAAAAGCTGTTTTCAGCGTTTTGGTACAAGGCAAAGAGCAGTCTTCGTGCCTTAAAAGGTCTGGTTAAGTTTCATTGAAAGAACAGTGGCTATGCTAGAAGATGGCAAGCCTTGAACAAAAAACAGAGCAGGGATCTAAATGTCAGAAATCGCCAATACACCAAAGCCACCTTATTACGCTGTGATTTTTAGTTCCCTTCGCACGGATGGTGATCATGGCTACGCCGAAATGGCGGATAGGATGGTGGCTTTAGCTGCAACCCAGCCAGGCTTTCTTGGTATAGAGTCGGCGCGGGAGGGGCTAGGTATTACCGTGTCCTATTGGCAAGATTTGGAGTCGATACGGCAGTGGAAAAATAATGCTGAGCATCTTGTGGCGCAGCAGTTAGGGCATCAGCAGTGGTATAGCAGCTTCAGAACCCGCATTGCGAAAGTGGAACGCGAATATGGCATCTAACCCGCTTGTCACTAATAGTTTTATGTTTCGACCCAAACTGCTGCCAATCTAATACATAAAGCCAGGGTACTTTTGATGCTCAAAGGATTAAACCATATCACCATTGCTGTCAGTGATCTTGATACTTCATTGCGGTTTTACACCCAACTGCTGGGTATGCAGGCCCATGTGCGTTGGGATAAAGGGGCTTACCTTAGCCTGAATGATTTATGGTTTTGCCTGTCCTGCGATCAGGTGTCACCTGCTCAAGATTATTCCCATCTGGCATTTGATATAGCTGAACAGGACTTTCCGGCTTTTACTGCTAAGTTAAAGCTGGCCGGAGTCAAAGAGTGGAAACAAAACAAAAGTGAAGGACAATCCTGGTATTTTCTGGATCCGGACGGTCATCATCTGGAAGTACACTGCGGCGATTTGCAAAGCCGGCTGGATTCGCTAAAAACCATGCCTTATTCCGGGCTGATGTGGTTATAGTGTTGGGCCGACATGTCAGAACGCCGTATTTTCAGTTTCAAGTTTTGCTCTGTTTATCCGCTTTATCTGCAAAAAGCTGAACCTAAAGGCCGCACTCAGGCAGAGATGGATCAAATTATCAGTTGGCTGACAGGCTATAGTACTGCCGAATGACAGCTGCTTCTGGTGCAAGGTACTGATTTTAAATATTTTTTTAAAAATCCTGCGTTAACTCGTATTTGCCACCTTGTTGAGCTTTTGCTCGTTTCTTCTACTCCCCAGGCTTGGTTTATGGCAAAGTAACTCACTGAGTTTTAAACCGTTTTGATAGAGGGCTGCAATCTTATGACTCTTGATTTATTTCCGGATAAAGGCTTTGCCGCTATGTTGTTTGATATGGACGGCACTATCCTAAATTCTATTGCTGCTGCGGAAAAGGTCTGGGCCAGCTGGGCCAGAGCACATGGTATTGATATTAAAACCTTTTTGCCGACTATTCATGGCAGAAGAGCCATAGACACTATCGCCAGTTTAAATCTGCCCGGGGTGGATGCGGCGACAGAAGCGGCTTACATCACCCAAGCGGAAATAGCTGAAGTGGAAGGTATTGAGGAAATACCTGGTGCAACCGCATTTTTAAACAAAATTCCTCCGTCCAAATGGGCTGTAGTGACTTCAGCTCCACGCCAACTGGCATTAACCCGTCTCAAAGCGGCTGGTTTACCAATTCCACAAGTATTAATCACGGCCGAAGATGTTGAACAGGGTAAACCCAACCCTGATTGTTATTTACTTGCAGCAAAACGGCTTGGTGTGAGCTGTGCAGATTGTCTGATTTTTGAAGATGCGGAAATAGGTATAGCGGCAGCTTTGGCTTGTGGTGGTACTTTAGTGGTGGTGACTGCAACTCATACAACACATAGCCCGGCAGGGGCAGCGCAGCAGCTTGCTGTGAAAGATTATCTTCAGCATGGCGAGCAGCTGCTTAGTCAACTGAAATAAGGGGGGGACTGATTACAGTACTGGGTTTTAGCGCGGGGGCATAAATTGCCTGCGTTGTTATTTAGCACCAAAATGAAGCTGCATCAGGTCCGGCAGCACCTTTCTTACCGCACATGAGGTTTTGCATGGACACTCTGACTGACTTTCAACAAGATATGCGTCGTGGTTATTTATGGGGCGCTACCGGTATTATGACTTCAGGTTTTGTCTGGCTAACAGCTGGGCTAGTGGCCTGTTTTAGTTTGCCACAACATGCGATCTGGACTTTGTTTATCGGCGCTTCTTTTATAGTGCCAGTGGCGAACTTAATAGACCGTGCTTTGGGAGCTGCAGGCAAACACTCGGCCGGAAACAAGCTTGCACCGCTGGCGATGGAAAGCACTGTCTTTATGCTGATGTGCCTGCCGCTGGCGTATGGCTTGTCGTTATTCCGGATGGAATGGTTTTTCCCCGCTGTATTGATGATTATTGGCGGTCGCTATTTAATTTTTGCCAGCGTCTATGGTACCCGTTGGTATTGGTTGCTTGGTGCTTGTCTTGGCGCAGCAGCGGTGATTGCCTATCTGTTCGCTCTTCCACCTTATATTACTGCCTTGACTGGCGCAGCCATAGAGCTGGTGTTTGGTGCTGTGCTTTTAGCGGTTAAACGGCATAAAGTTTAAACCGTTATTTAACCTTATGGCTTCAACCCCATTTTAATAAAATCTTGAAATCCTCTTTTTCCTTAAGTTTTCTTTAAGCTTCCTGACGCACACTGCATGCTAAATCGGTATGCAGGAGTGTGCTTATGTTGTCTTCTTATCAGTTCGACCAGTCTGTTGCGGTCAGATTGCCAGCGCAATCAGACGCTGACACCAAAGCGCTGTTGCAGTTAGTAAAAAGCTCTGACATACAGCGTGCTTCTATTGAGCAGTTTATCGCTTCAGGTTTTGCCAAAGCTTATCAGGCCGATGTGCATAAATTTATGCCCAACTTATTAGGTGTAAGCCGTGCAGGTGAATGGCAGGCTGTGCTTGGACTTCGTTGTGCTGCAACAGGTGCTACTCATACAGATTTATTTATTGAACACTACCTGCCAGCACCTGTTGAGCAATTACTTGCTACTTATGGCATGCAGGCCGAACGTTCTCAACTGATTGAAATTGGCCACTTATATGCCATCAACAGACAAAGCTTGTTGCAGCTGTTTGTATTGATGGCTTATGCGCTGGACCAACTGAACTACCGTTATTTGCTCTGTGCAGCGACCACTCAAGTACGCAGTATTTTAAGCCGCCATGGTATTGAGCTGACAGAGCTTGGCGAAGCCAAAGCTGAAGCTATAGGGGAAGCTGCCGCCAGTTGGGGCAGTTATTACGACACCAACCCAAAAGTTTGTGTGATGGATTTAGCCGCCGTGACCCGCCTTATTCATAGCGATGAAAAATTAACAGCTTTAGCCCATCAGCACTGGCCGCAGTTGCATCAGTTAGTGGCTCGTTTACCACAAGGAGACTGCTGATGCGTATTGAATTACCAACAACGGCGGTACTGCGAGATTTAGCGACAGGTTTGACTTATTCACAGGCGCAAATCAACAAGCAAATGGCGCTATGGCAGGAATTATTGCTGGGCTACGGCGCACAGCGTATTGCGTTGGCGGCGAATAGTTCAGCCCAGTGGGCCTTGTTGGATTTGGCTTGTCTGGATGCAGATTTACTTTTGGTGCCTTTGCCAACTTATTTATCTGAAAGCCAGCTTACCCATGTCATGACGCAACTAGAGCCTGATTTTTACATTGCAGACCAGGAACAAAAAAACGCAGAATTTACCTTGCTGGAACAAGTGGGCGATTTATTGCTGTATCGGCGCGAGTTACAAAGCCCTGGTGCTGCTATTCCTGCTACTTGTCAGAAAATCACTTTTACCTCGGGCTCAACAGGCCAACCCAAAGGTGTCTGTTTATCGGCGCAAAGTCAGCTTGATGTGGCGCACAGTCTGCTGGATCGCATCAACCAAGACGCGCCTAAGCATCTGTGTTTATTACCTTTAAGCACCTTGCTGGAAAATATCGCCGGTATTTATGCACCTTTATTAGCAGGTGGCGAAGTGCTGATTGCGCCTGACTCTTTACGTGGTTTTAGCGGTAGCCAGCTAACTAATCCACAGGCTTTATTGACACTAATCAGCAGCACAGCACCAAAAAGCCTGATTCTAGTGCCTGAACTGCTGCAACTCTTGGTGATGGCTCGCGCTCAAGGCTGGCAAGCACCTGAATCGCTGGAGTTTATTGCCGTAGGTGGTGCTCATGTATCTACCGCTTTATTGCAACAGGCGGCACGCCTTGGCTTACCCGTCTATCAGGGCTATGGCTTAAGCGAATGCGCTTCTGTGGTGGCTTTATCCAGTGTCGACGCCCGTCGAAGTCCGGCTGCAGAACTGGAGTTAGTGGGCATGCCTTTAGCACATCGCGATATTGAAATTATTGATGGTGAAATTGTCGTTAAACAGCCATTTCTGGGTTATCTGGGCGATGCGGCGTCGTTAAGCGACAAGGTCTTTACCGGCGATTTAGGTGAACTGGATGCACAAGGTCGGTTACGTATTCTGGGGCGTCGCAAAAACTTACTGATCTCAAGCTTGGGTCGCAATATTTCACCTGAATGGCCAGAAGCTTTATTAACTCAAAGCGGTTTAATTCGTCAGGCTGTGCTGGTGGGGGATGCTCAGCCTTATTGTGCCGCCTTGTTGTATCTGGCGGATCCCAAAGCGGTAGCTCAGCTGCCTGCTTATCTGGCTCACGTCAACCAGCAGTTACCGGATTACGCGCAAATCAAAACTTATTTGCTGTTAGCTCAACCTTTGTCTGTGGTCGACGGCACTTTAACGGCCAATGGCCGGCCACGCAGAGCTGAAATATTTAAAAAATACCAAAGCGAAATTAATGATTTATTCGTTTCTAATGATCTAACGGGAGAGTCCTATGAGTTTTTATCAAACGCTGGTTAATGCCACCGAAGCAGAGCGTGCTTATTTACTGGATGCTCCAATGATCCGCCGTACTTTTGCCGGGGATTTTACTTTGGACCACTATGTGGCTTTTCTTACTCAGGCCTATCACCACGTCAAACACACTGTACCGCTGTTGATGTCGGTAGGTGCTTTGTTACCAGAATCCAAAGAATGGTTACGTGAAGCTGTAGCTGAATATATTGAAGAAGAATTAGGCCATCAGGAATGGGTGCTCAACGACATAGCCGCTTGTGGTTATGACAAAGAGCAGGCTCGTGCCAGCACTCCGGCTTTTGCCACTGAGCTGATGGTGTCTTATGCCTATGACTCAGTACGCCGTGTGAATCCTTTATGCTTTTTTGGCATGGTGCTGGTACTGGAAGGCACGTCCATCGCTTTAGCTGAACAGGCAGCCAGCAAAATTGCCGGTACTTTGCAGTTACCACGCAAAGCCTTTAGCTACCTGAATTCACATGGCGCTTTGGATCAGGACCATATCAAGTTTTTTGAAAGCCTGATGGATAAGATCACAGAGCCTGCCGATCAGGCGCTGATCATCCATAGCGCCAAACGCTTTTTCCACTTATACGGTGATGTATTTCGTAGCCTGGAACAGCCGCATGGCCTGACTAAAAAAGTGATAGCAGAGGAGGCGACAGCATGAGCTTGTTAGCAGGCAAAACTGTGCTGCTGACAGGCGCGACGGGTGGCATAGGTGCTGAAGTCGCTAGGCAGTTGAGCTGCGAGGGCGCACGGTTGATTTTAACCGGTCGTTCTATTGAAAAACTACGCGCACTACAAAACCAACTGGCAGCAGAAACCTTGATCTACCCCTGTGATTTAACCAGCACAGCAGAGCAGCAGGGCTTGCTGCAGTTTTGTCAGCAACAGGGGGGCATTGATGTGCTGATTAACAACGCTGGCATCAGTCAATTTGGCTTGTGTCAGCAGCAGCAATTTAGCGACTTGGTCAGCATTAATCTGTTGGTGCCTATGCAACTGTGTCAGCTTTTTCTGCCTATGTTGCGTAAGCATCAAGGTCAAATCGTCAACGTGGGATCTGCTTTTGGCAGTATTGGTCATCCTGGTTTTACCGGTTACTGCGCGACTAAGTTTGGTTTGCGTGGTTTCACCGAAGCCTTGCAGCGTGAACTGGCCGATAGCGGTATACAGGTAAAGTACTTTGCACCACGAGCCACAGAAACCAGTATTAACTCCAGCGATGTAGTGCAGCTCAATCAACAGCTTGGCAACAGTATGGATAGCCCACACTGGGTGGCAGAGCAGCTGATCAAACAGTTGAAATCCAGCGAGCTACGCCGTTTTCTCGGCTGGCCGGAACGGATTTTTGTGCGCCTGAACGGGGTGTTCCCAGCACTGGTAGATATGGGTTTAAAAAGTAAATTAACACTAATTGAATTATTTGCAGTGGGCAAAAACCACTAACGAGGTAAAGATGAACACATTATCGAAAAAATTAGCATTGGTTCCGCTGTTACTGCTGAGTCTGGTTGCTCAGGCCGATGTACTGCAGGATATTAAACCTTTGCAGGACCGCTGGGCTGAAGTGAATTACAGTATGAGTGAAGACCAGAAAGAGAAAGCTTTTCCAGAGCTGGTGAAACAAGCCAATGCTGTGGTTGCTGCTAATCCAGACAAAGCAGAAGCCTTGATTTGGCGTGGCATTATTAAATCCAGTTATGCCGGTGTAAAAGGTGGCTTGGGCGCTATGTCGCTGGCAGAAGAATCCAAAGCCGACCTGGAAGCCGCGCTTAAAATTGACAGCCAGGCCTTACAAGGTTCGGCTTACACCAGTTTAGGTGTGCTTTACTACAAAGTACCAGGCTGGCCTATTGGCTTTGGCAGCGATAAAAATGCCAAAAAGATGCTGGAAAAAGCGCTGACTATTAATCCTCAAGGTATTGATCCTAATTATTTTTATGCAGAGTTTTTAACTGAAGAGCGCGACTATAAAGCAGCCATGAGTTACATTGAAAAGGCAAAACAGGCAGCACCTCGTCCTGATCGTCCAACTGCCGATCAAGGCCGGTTGCAGGACATCGCTGCACTGGAAGCCAAAGTAGCGAAAAAGCTAAAACGTTAATTGGTATCTAAGACTTGGTCTGGACAAATAAACAGGTGATGTTATGCGGCTATTGTTAGTCGAAGATGATCTGGATTTAGCCAAAGGCCTGGTGCTGGCGTTGTCCAGTCAGGGGTTTGCGGTCAATCATGTAAGTTTGGGTCAACATGCCTTAAGCAGCATCAAAGCCAAAGACTGCGATGCTGTGATCCTCGATTTAGGTCTGCCTGATATGGACGGTCTGGATATCCTCAAACAAAGTCGTCAGAGAGAAGGCCATTTACCTGTGCTGGTGCTGACTGCCCGTGATGGGGTCGATGACAGGATCCGTGGTCTGGATTTAGGCGCCGACGATTATCTGGTTAAACCTTTTGCGATGCCTGAATTATTCGCCCGTTTGCGGGTGATTGAGCGGCGGCTTGGTACAGCGGCTACGCACTTAATTAAACTACAACAGGTTGAACTGGATACCAGCGCGCATCTGGTGCGGGTTGAAGGGGATGCTGTTGGCTTGTCTCGTCGCGAATATATGCTGCTAAAAGAATTAATGGAGTCGGCAGGGCGGATCAAAACCCGTGAACAGCTCGAAGCCAGTTTGTATGCCTGGGGTGAAGAAGTCGCCAGCAATGCGCTGGAAGTGCATATCTCTAACTTACGGAAAAAGTTGCCAAAAGATTTTATTAAAACCCTGCGAGGGGTGGGTTATAGCGTGAGTGTGAACTCTGCATGAGCCTAACTATATGAACCAGCTATGAGTCTGCTATGAGATCGTTGCGCCGCTACTTAGTCACAGTGCTGATCGCGCTTTTTACGCTGATAAGCTTTGTTGCGGCTTTACAAAGCTATAAACAAAGCGCCACCAGAGCCGAAGCTTTGTTTGATCAGGATTTGCAGGTGCTGGCATCCAGTTTGTCGCAGCAGTATCAGGCCGGTTCACAGCAAGAGCTGGGGCTGGCGCTGCAAGTTTGGCAAAAAGGCGAGCTGGTGTATCGCAGTGCTCTGGCGCCTGAAACTTCGATGTCGGAAGCAGAGGGTTTTAGTGAACATAATTTTGCTGGTAAAAGATGGCGGGTGTTTCGTCAGACGCCTACCGATCTGCTGACTGTGATAGTGGCGCAACCCTTGAAACAGCGGCAGCAACTGGCGGATGAAGTGATCACAGCTTCTATTTATCCGGTTGTGATGAGTTTGCCGTTGCAGGCCTTATTGATTTGGTTAGTCGTTAGTAAAGCTTTGTCGCCTATAAAACGTTTCTCTGCCCAGCTGTCGTCTAAAAAAGCCAATGATTTAAGCCCGGTCGAGTTGGACCAGCTGCCAGCAGAGCTGGATCAGATGCTGAAAACCACCAATCAGTTATTTGCCCGCTTAGCTGATGCGTTTGAGCGGGAAAAACGTTTTGCCTCTGATGTGGCGCACGAGCTGCGTACTCCGTTGAGCGTATTGCAGGTAAATTTGCACAATGTATCTTCGCAGTGGCAGCGCTCTGGCATTAGCGACCCTGAAGGCTCTATGCTGGCCCTGCAGGCTGGCGTGGAACGCATGAGTGCGCTGATCGAACAAATTATGCTTTTGAACCGCACCAACCCAGAGCATTTTCAGGCCCGCACAGAGCAGCTGGATTTAGCGGGGTTATGCCGCCAAGTCGTAGCCGACTGGTATCCACACATTGACAAAAAGCAGCAACAAATTGAGCTATTGGGCCTTGAGCATTTGTCAGTGAAAGGGGATGCTTTTGCTCTGCGTTTATTAGTCAGCAATCTGGTGGGTAATGCCAGTAAATACAGTGCGGTCGGTGGCTCTATCCAGCTGGAACTATCAACTAATCAACAGCAAGCCATGCTGGTGGTGCAGGATAATGGCCCAGGTATAGCACCGGAAGAATACAGCAGAGTGTTTGACCGTTTTTATCGGGTGGGAGGCGACAGGCACCAATCCGGCACTATAGGTTCAGGTTTGGGCTTGGCGATAGTGCGGGATATAGTAGTTTTGCATCAGGGACGCATCAGCCTTGGGGCCTCTGATTTTAGCAGCGGATTAAAAGTGACAGTGGAACTGCCCCTTTGAAAAACATAGAGTTGAAAAAAAGACAGTTAAGAAAAAACAGCAAAAAGGCATTGCCCATAACGGCTTTGCTAATGCTGACTCAGCCTGTTGTCGCGGAGCAAAGCGTATTTGAGCTGCAAATTAAAGATCATCTGTTTCAGCCTTCAGTGTTGTACGTGCCCGCTGGCGAAAAAGTGAAGTTGCTGGTGCTAAATCAGGACTCTTCACCTGAAGAGTTCGAAAGCTTTAGCTTAAACCGCGAAAAAGTGATTTTAGGCAAAGGCAAAGCCACCTTATTTGTTGGGCCTTTGCAGCCTGGCAAGTACGAATTTTTTGGCGAATACAATCCGGACAGCGCTCAGGGCGTGTTAATAGCTCTGCCTGAAGCAGAGTGGCTGCAGCATAAGGCGAATCATGCTTATTAATACAGTACTGATGTTTTTACGCGAGCTGTTACCGCTTTGTTTGTTGCTGGCGACTTTGCTGGTATGGCATAGAAGTGTCTGGCGTAGTTTTGCCTTGTATTTTGCCTTGCCCTCGTTGCTGATGTTAAGCCTGATCAGCCTGCAGATGGTATGGATCTCAGAGCAACTGGATGGTCTTGGGCTGGAGCTTTTATATAGCTTTTTATATTTGAGCTGTTTTGTGTTGCTTTGTTTGTCGGCCCTGAAAGCTCAGTGGGCGCTGTTGAGTTCAGCTTTTGCTGCTGCTTGTCTGTTTAGTATCAGTGGCAGTAACTTATTGTTATATATCTGGTTACCGAGTCAGGCAGAAAACACACCAGCTGATTTGGTGTTAGGTTCAGCTTTGGGTGTAGGTATAGGGGCCAGCATAGCTGTGCTTTGGTATTACCTGCTGACCGAATTGAAGCAATGGCGTATCCATAGTTTCGCTTTGTTGTTGTCCTTATCAGGCGCTCGTCAGGTGATGATGGCATCGGCTTTATTGATCCAATCCGACTGGCTTGTGGCAGGTCCACAGCTTTGGCAAACCGAACAGTTGTTGTCGGAGCAATCTGAATTGGGTTTCTTTTTACAGGCGCTGATGGGTTATGAAGCCACACCCAGTCTGTCGCAAGTTCTGTTGTATATGTTGTGTTTTACGGTGTTGTTCTGGTGTTGCAGCTTGATGGAGAAAAAAAGATGAAGCTTTACAGCAAAAAAGCGATGGTGAAGGCTTTGTGTTTTGTTTGTCTGTGCAGCAGCACGCAGGCTTTGGCAGATGGGCGCGTGGTGGATAAGGTGTATCACCCTTATGTACAGCCGCTGGAGCGTGAATTTGAATACCGCTATTTTTATCAGCGTCAGGCTGCTCACCCAGACAACAATACTATGGGACAAAAACTGGGTTACGGTTTCTCCGTCGCTGAACGTGCCGCATTGGAAATTTATGTGATTGCAGATCGCATCAGCCCTGAAGATTACAAACTGACAGGCTATGAGCTGGAACTACGCTGGATGCTGACAGAGCAGGGCCAGTATAGTGCTGACTGGGGTATGCTGTTTGAACTGGAGCGGCAAAATAATCAGGACAACTACGAATTCACAACTGGGCTATTAATGGAAAAAGAATTCGGTCCAACCAGCCTGACCTTAAACGCCCTGGCTGTGTATGAATGGGGCCAGACACTGGACGCCGAATGGGAAGGCGAATTTCGTGCCCAATACCGCTACCGCTGGTTACCTGCAGTGCAGCCAGCCATTGAGTTGTATGCAGGTGAAAACTACAAAGGTGCAGGCCCAAGCTTAATGGGCGTGCATAAGTTTGATAAACAAGAGCAGTTAAAATGGGAGCTGGCGGTGATAGTCGCCATCGACAACGACACAGTAGATCGCACCTTACGTTTTGCGCTGGAGTATGAGTTTTAAAGAGGGGGTGGATGGCCTTAAAGGCCCTATGTTATCTTTTTAGCTTGGATAAATAGCAAAAGGAAGTTGCTTTGATCGTTATACCAAAACTGCCGCCAAAGTCTAAAGCAGAAGCTTTTATTTATGCATTGCCTGTAAGCCTAAGGATCGCTTTAGTTATTGCCCTTTTGCCATTAGCTTGGCATTTCCGGTATTTAGAAATGGGTGTACCTGTCACTGAACTGACAAAAATACCCGGAGAGTTGTATGGCGTCAGCTGCATAAAACATAGAAAAGGCCCCGATAGCATAGTGATGTACACATCATTACGAAATGAAGCAGTTCATCTTTCTGGGGAACAAAAATGCAGCAATATTAGCTATGTATTTGAAAAGCCTTTACAGAATATGAAGGTAGTTTTTTACACTTACAGAAACAAAGGAATTTTTGCCCCAAGCCCTGAAGGTTCTTTGCATATTGTTGCTGTGGATGCGGTGAAGCCTTCAGCATACAGATTTATTTATCCTGAACACGAGCTTGGTGTCCACCATAAACCTAATATTTTCGGAGTTTTCCTCCTTTTAGCTGCGCTTTTTCTAGCTTTTTCTTTGTATTCGCAGAGGCAAGAGCAAAAAGATGATAAGTTGCGTTCGAAATCTTAGCTAGCAGCTTCAGATTCGTAGGCTGCACTCGCCACGACGTTGCAGTGTCAGCTTTCTGACTGTTAAAGGAGCTTGCATGCGATCTGTACAAATTGTATCGGTCGGCTGTTTTATGATCTCAGAATTGTTCGTTGAATTAGAGGTATATTGACGTTACGTTGATATGAGTAAACATCATGAATTTATCCCTACGCACCCCAACCACCAATGACTACCTTGTTCTGGCATCATGGCTCCCTGATGCTGCGGCTTGCCAGCGCTGGGCTGGTCCGCGTTTGCCTTTTCCCTTTGCTGCTGAAGATTTACCTACACTATTGGCGTGGCCAGAGGGTGGGGAATCCAGTTATGCCTTGATTGATTCATCGGGTAGGCTTTGCGGCTTTGGTCAGCATTGGGTATTTCAAGCGGGTTCTGTGCATCTGGGGCGGATTATTGTTGCACCAAACACCCGAGGTTGTGGATATGGTCGGGAGCTGTGCCAGCACCTTATCACAGCAGCACTGAATGCTACTTCAGCAACTGCTGTTACTTTGCGGGTCTATAGAGATAATCAGGTTGCGGTGAAGCTCTATTCGAGCCTTGGCTTTGTTGAATGTGCTGCCGAGTCCACAGTTGATATGCTTTTTATGCGGGCAAAGGTTAATCGCTGAATTTGGGCAACTACAGTGACACTCTTTTTGCGGCTAAGTCTTAATGCAATAACAGAACTTCCAGATAGACTCTTAGCCAAATTAGACGCTTGAGTGAACTGATCTCTTGGCACCTGTTAAAAACATCTTTTCCATGGTATCCAGCATATCTTTGCGGGCGATCCGACCGGATCGTTCCGAATTTACCAAAGCGGATAACATGCCTATCATCAACTCAGATAATGCTGCTGCACCGATATCAACACGGAAAAAACCTTCCTGTTGTCCTCGTAAAAAAAATTGATCAAAGATGGCCTCAAACTCGACCCAGCGATGTTCAGTGTCTGATGCTTCTAACAGTTGTGGCTCCCAGGTATTTGACACAAAAACAAAAAGTTCTTTATGGCGCAAATGGCCTTCAATCAAAGCACGGAATGCCTGCGGAATTGGAGCCGTTTCCAGTTCAGCAGCGGCAATAGCCAGATCAAACTGGCGAACGGATTCAGAAAACAGCCGTTCAGTAATTTTGTCACGGGTAGGGCACATTCGATACAAAGTGGCTTTACTGACACCAACAGCTTTCGCCAGCTCTTGCAAGGATGCTCTGGGGTTGTCCACCATGGCCATAGCAACAGCCAACAACAAGGGATCTGTAGCTTCACTTTTTATCATCATCTTATCCATATCAACAAAACTGCCTTGAGCATTCTACGCGGTTAAACTCTATGGATCACTATACTTTTGCTTTTTAAAAGAATCAAATGAATCTATATTGATTCATTTGATTCTTGGTGGTATCGTGCGCTCCTTCAAATTAAGCTGGTTAAATGAGGTAGTGGTGATGGGTAAGGGTAAGAATCTGGTGGCTATCACTTTGGCCATGATCCTGATTGGCTGTGCACCAGAGCCTGCGGCTGAAGCTGCCACTGTGGTTAAAACCGCTGATGCCGTGGTGGCGACAAAGGCTCCGCTGGACATCACCGAAGACTTGCCGGGACGAGTTGCTGCCGTTCGGCAGGCCGAAGTGCGTGCCCGTGTTGCTGGCATAGTGCTCAAACGTGAATTTGCCGAAGGAAGTCTGGTCAGTGCTGGTCAGGTTTTATTCCAGCTCGATCCTGCCCCTATGAAAGTGGCGCTGGCAAAGGCTCAAGCTGAACTTGCAAAAGCCAAAGCGGCCCGGCAAGAAGCCGACGATCTGCTGAGGCGATATAAGCCACTATTAGCCACAGCTACAGTAAGTCAGCATCAATTTGATAACGCAAAAACTAATCTGCTCAGTGCGGCAGCTGCAGTTCAGGCTGCAGAGGCGGATCTGGACAATGCCAAACTCAATCTTAGCTACACCAGAGTCACAGCTCCTATTGCAGGCCGGATTGGCAGAGCGTTAGTCAGTGAAGGTGCGTTAGTCGGTCAGAATGAGGCGACTCAACTGGCCGTCATTCACCAGATAGACCCTATGTATGTCGACATGAATTTATCGTCAGGCAGTGAAATGCAACGCCAGCACAGCATAAAGCAAGGTCATGGCCAGGTGGTCAATCAACTGAACATTCTGGATAACGCAGGGCAGCCAGCTCAGCAGGGACAGGTGTTATTCGCTGAAAGTCAGGTGGATCAACACACCGGAACTTTAACACTCAGAGCAGAGTTCGCGAACAAAGATAGCCAGTTGTTACCCGGCATGTATGTCAAAGTCCGGACCCGGCTTGGTTTTGTGCCAGATGCTATTCTCATACCACAGCGGGCTTTGAGCCGGGATCATCAGGGTCAGCAATGGGTGTGGGTACAGAACAAGAAAGGTGAAGCTGAACCCAGGGAAGTCCGCACTGGCGTGATGGTAGGTAAGGATTGGCAGATCACTGCAGGTCTTGCCGCAGGCGATATTGTGCTGACCAGCTCCACCTCACAGCTGCAATCTGGAGATAACGTTCAGGTGCAGCTGGCTGATGATGTGAAGCACGCAACCGCTACTGCGTCTTCCATTTCTGTTTCACACTGAGATAAAAAATATGTCTGAGTTTTTTATATCCCGCCCTAAATTTGCATGGGTCGTGGCCATTTTTATTAGCATGGCAGGACTGTTCGCCTTGCCTTATCTGCCTGTTGCTCAGTTTCCTGTGGTTGCGCCACCGCAAATAATTGTAACTGCCACTTACCCCGGTGCTTCTGCCAACGTGATGGTTGAGTCTGTTACTTCTGTGATAGAAGAGGAGCTCAATGGCATTAAAGATATGCTTTATTTTGAGTCGTCCAGCGGTTCTTCTGGTTCGTCAGACATTACAGTCACCTTCAAACCCGGAACCTCTGTTGCTGTCGCTCAGATGGAAGTGCAGAACAGCCTGAAAAAAGCTGAATCCAGGTTGCCTGCGGCTGTGACTCAGCAAGGCTTGCAGGTGGAGGAATCCAGTGCTGGTTTTCTGATGTTTTATGCCCTGAGTTACAAAGAGGATGCCCGCTCTCAGTCTATGGTGGCCTTGTCTGAGTTCGCCACCCGATCGCTGAATAAAGAAATACGCAGGGTAGAGGGTGTAGGTAAGCTGCAATTCTTCGCCTCAGAAGCAGCAATGCGAGTGTGGCTGGATACACAAAAGCTGGTGTCCTACGGTTTGTCTGTTGAGGATGTCAGTAGTGCGATCCGGACTCAAAATATTCAGGTGCCAGCCGGAAGTTTTGGCAGCAGTCCTGGCAACACAGAGCAGGAAGTCAGTGCATCTATAGTACTTGATGGAACGCTTAAAACAGTGGAAGACTTTGGCCAGATCCTGCTCCGAACCACAGCCAATGGTGCGGCGCTTTACCTCAAAGACGTGGCTCGTATAGAAATTGGCATGCAAGATTACAATTTCAACACCAGGCTAAATGGTAAAAATGCGGTCATAGCGGCCATTCAACTGGCGCCAGGCGCCAATGCTATCCGTACAGTAGATGCAGTGAAAGCCAGATTAGACGAGTTGAGTCAGTATCTGCCGTCCGATATGGAACTTTCAGTGCCTTATGACACCTCAAGGTTTGTCAAAGCGGCCATTGAAAAAGTGGTATACACCTTACTCGAAGCCATAGCTCTGGTTTTTCTGGTGATGTTAGTGTTTTTGCAAAACCTGCGTTATACCCTGATCCCAACATTGGTGGTACCTGTGTGTCTGATGGGGACCTTTGCGGTGATGTACCTGCTGGGTTTTTCCGTCAATATGATGACGATGTTTGGAATGGTATTGGCTATAGGTATTCTGGTGGACGATGCCATAGTGGTGGTTGAAAACGTCGATCGCCTGATGCTGGAGGAGGGCCTGACACCCAAGCAAGCGACACAAAAGGCCATGAAGCAGGTGTCAGGTGCCATAGTGGGCATCACGCTGGTGCTGAGCGCAGTATTTTTGCCTTTGGCCTTTATGAGTGGTTCAGTCGGCGTTATTTATCAGCAGTTTTCTATGGCTCTGGCTGTGTCTATCTTATTGTCGGGATTTTTGGCCCTCAGCTTAACTCCAGCGCTTTGTGCCAGCTTGTTAAAACCTGTAGATGGCGCTATGCACCTGAATAAATCAGGTTTTTTTGGCTGGTTTAACAGCTATTTTGCCAAACTGACGTCTGGCTACAGCAAGCTGAACCAGCGCCTGATCAAGCGGGCAGGTCGCACTATGTTGCTTTATAGCCTGCTCATTGTTGTGCTGGCTTACGCTTATCGCACAGTGCCTGAGTCTTTTGTGCCTGAGGAAGATCAAGGCTCACTGATGGTGGATGTTCAACTTCCGGCTGGCGCAACCTTTGGCCGCACTGAAAAGGCTGTGGCTCAGGTCGAAGACTATTTAAGCAGCCGTGACAGCATGAAGTGGGTCACCACAGTGATGGGTTTTAGTTTTTCCGGAACCGGGGAAAATGCCGCTATTTTATTTCCGGATTTGAAAGACTGGTCAGAGCGTACTGAACAGCAATCTGTTGCCGCTGAAACTGAGCTGTTAAATGCCCATTTTGCTGACTTTAAGGAGGCTACTGTGATGGCGATGGCGCCTCCAGCAATAGAGGGATTAGGCAGTTCGGGCGGTTTTTCCTTACGCCTGTTGGACAGAACTGGAGTAGGTCGCGAACAAATGCAGTTGGCACTGGATACAGTGTTAACCAAAGCCAATCAGTCTCCTTCTGTTGCCTATGCCATGATGGAAGGATTGCAGGATGCTCCTACATTGCAACTTGCTGTGGACAGAGCCAAAGCTGATGCTATGGGTGTGTCTTTTAATGCGATCAGTGATGCGGTATCAACAGCTTTTGGCTCAGCGATGCTGAACGATTTTAACAATCAAGGCAGGCTACAAAGAGTGGTGGTTCAGGCGCAGAGTGAGCAACGTATGACTCCGCAGAGTCTGCTGCAACTGCACGTGCCTTCCCGTAATGGCAATCAGGTCCCTGTCAGTTCTTTCGCCAGCCTTGAGTGGACAAATACACCTGTGCAGCTGTCCCGTTACAATGGCTATCCGTCATTTAGCATCTCCGGAGATGCTAAACCAGGTGCCAGCAGTGGTGAAGCCATGAAGGAAATGGAGCAAATCATCTCCGCCTTGCCACAAGGCGTAGGTTATGAGTGGACTGGCTTGTCTTATCAGGAGAAATTGTCAGGCTCTCAGGTCTCTCTTTTGATCAGTCTATCTATTCTGGTGGTGTTTTTAGTTCTGGTGGCTTTGTATGAAAGCTGGTCTATTCCACTTTCTGTTCTGCTGATAGTTCCGGTTGGGGCGCTCGGTTCTGTACTGGCTGTGGCTGTGCTGGAACTGACTAACAATGTGTATTTCAAAGTGGGGCTTATTACTATTATCGGACTGTCGGCGAAAAACGCTATTCTGATCATAGAGTTTGCCAAAGAGCTGCATCATCAGGGGTTGTCTTATGCTCAGGCCGTGTTGCAAGCGGCTCGTATGAGATTCAGGCCCATAGTGATGACGTCCGTTGCTTTTATCCTTGGCGTACTGCCTCTTACTGTGGCCACAGGTCCGGGCGCAGCAAGTCAGCAAGCTTTGGGCACTAGTGTGATGGGCGGTATGGTCAGCGCCACTATCCTGGGTGTTGTACTGGTGCCGGTGTTTTATGTCTGGGTGATGTCTTTGTTTAAAAAGAAAGTTGCGGTGGATAGCTCCGTGAACAACTGAACATCCCGAATGAGGCACACTCTGTCAGTGGAGCCGAAGTCATAGCTCCACCTTAAGTCTGCCTTAAGTATCCACTTCTATGCTGGCCTCAATTAAAAACTGAGGCCTGTTTATGTCTGTTGTTAGCGTCGAAAAATCGTCTTTCCTTTCCAATTTGTTTTGCTTCGGCCCTTATCGCTACTTGATCCGCACTGCGGTGTTGGGTTTGGTGTTGTTGAGCCTGAGCAGGCTGGCTTTGGTATTGTGGCAATACGACAGAGTAGCCCAGACTGATGTGCTGATGCAGTTGTTTGTGCAGGGCCTGCGGGCCGATATTATTGTGATTTGTTTAGTCTTGGTTGTGCCTGTGCTGCTTATTCCTCTCTCATCTGTGCGAGGTTTGGGCAAGTTCTGGTTTCAATTCAGTTATTACTGGTGTCTGGCTGCTTTGGTGTTGCTGGTCTTTATGGAATTGGCAACACCAGCTTTTATTTTGCAATACGATGTGCGACCCAACAGGCTTTTTGTTGAGTATCTGAAATACCCAAAAGAAGTACTATCGACTTTATGGTTTGGCTTTCGTTTGCCTTTAATTTTAGGTGTTGTTGCAACTTTGGTTTTGACCTGGTTAATGCGTCGGATCTTTCGTGCGGGTAAATGCAGTCTGAGCCGTTGGTCTATTGGCAAAGCTATTGGGCTTTGGTGTCTGGCTTTGGTGTTGATATTTGCCGGTATTCGTTCTACCACTGATCATCGACCAGCTAACCCGGCTCTGTTTGCGATCACTTCAGATTCGATGGTCAATTCGCTGGTGTTAAGTTCTGCTTATTCAGTGCTTTATGCCATCTACAACTTGAAGCATGAAGCGCATTCCAGTGAAATTTATGGCAAATTGCCAACAGACCAAATGCTGCAACAAAGTCTCGACTGGCCTTGGCTGAAAACCTATCAGTTTACTAACCCCGATTACCCTACAGCGCATTGGCAACAGGCGGTGATCAAGCGAGCGAGGCCACTGAATCTGGTGATCGTACTGCAGGAAAGTTTAGGCGCCACTTTTGTACAGTCTTTAGGTGGTTTGGCTGTCACGCCGGAGCTTGAAAAATTAAAACAACAGGGCATCTGGTTTGAGAATTTGTATGCCACAGGCACCCGTTCTGTGCGTGGTATTGAAGCTGTAGTGGCTGGCTTTCCGCCGACACCAGCACAAAGCACAGTGAAGTTATCCAATAGCCAGCAACATTTCACTACGCTTGCTTCTATTCTCAAAGCCCAGGGCTACCAGACCCAGTTTGTTTATGGTGGTGAAGCGCATTTTGACAATATGCGCAGCTTTTTTACCGGTAATGGTGTGGATCAGATTGTGGATCAAAGCCAGATGCAAAACCCTGTGTTTACCGGCAGTTGGGGCGCCAGTGATGAGGATGTATTTACCACTGCGCACCAACAATTAACGGCTTTGCATCAGCAGGATAAGCCATTTTTCAGTCTGATTTTTACCTCGAGCAATCATGAACCTTTTGAGTTTCCGGATGACCGCATCGATTTAAATGAAGAACCAAAAGCTACAGTCAATAACGCGGTGAAATATGCCGACTGGGCCATGGGGCAGTTTTTCAAAAAGGCAAAACAAAGCGACTACTGGCATGATACCTTGTTTTTAATAGTGGCCGATCATGACAACAGAGTGTACGGCGACAACCTGATCCCGGTCGAAAAGTTCCATATTCCAGGGCTGATTTTAGGAGCTGATACAAAGCCAGAACTGCTGAAAACCCTTGCCAGTCAGATTGATTTAGCTCCCACCTTATTATCTATGATAGGGATATCCAGTTGCCATACGATGACTGGCCGGGACTTTACTCTGGATAACACCAGCCCCGGCCGCGCATTAGTACAGTTTGAAAATTACTTTGCCTTGATGCAGCAAAAACCACAGCAACAGGAGTTAGTGATCTTAAAACCTGATGGGGAAAGTGTCGCTGGGTTTTATCAGCCACAACAACAAAAACTGAGTTTAAGCCCCAAGGCTGTATCGCTTGCAGATAAAAACCAGGCTTTGGCTTTAGTGCAGTTGCCTTCTTATTTATATCGGGAGCAGAAAAACTCAAGCGAGGCCCGTTGTTTATAACAGAGCTATGGAGGAGGCGTTGCACAACAGATAGTACTACGGATTGATTTTTCTTCATGGCAGGGTAATCTGGCTGCATCTTGGTTTAAGAAAGAAACAGCATGAAGCGTAAATTATTTATCAACTTGGCTGCTACCGATTTAAAAGCCTCCACCGACTTTTTTCTGCAGCTGGGTTTTGGTTTTCATCCTCAGTTTAGTGACGATACTGCCAGCTGTATTGTGCTGAGTGATGACTTGTACCTGATGCTTTTGACCAAAGAGAAGTTTGTTTCATTCAGCCCAAATCCTTTAATCAACAGTCATCAGCAGACTGAAGTGCTGAACTGCTTAAGTTGCCACAGCAAAGCTGAAGTGGATGAACTGGTGCAAAAGGCAGTAAAGGCCGGTGGTAAAACTTATAACCAGCCCCAGGACCATGGCTTTATGTATGCTCATGGTTTTCAGGATTTAGATGGCCATGTCTGGGAACTGGTGTATATGGAAATGCTGCAATCTTAAGTCTGAAACTCCAGTAGTCAGCGGCATTTCAGCTGTTATAATGCCGCAGTATTTTATATGTCCAAACTGACAAATTTGCTGTCGGTGCATTTAGATAAGGATTTGAATTTTATGGCGGACGTTGAACATCGCCCAACTAACTTTATTCGTCAGATCATCGATGCCGATCTGGCTTCAGGCAAACACAATACGACTGTGACCCGTTTCCCGCCAGAGCCTAATGGTTATCTGCACATTGGTCATGCTAAATCTATTTGTCTGAACTTTGGCATCGCTGAAGATTATCAGGGCCAGTGTAACTTACGTTTTGACGACACCAACCCTGAAAAAGAAGACATCGACTTTGTAAATTCTATTCAGCAGGACGTGAAGTGGTTAGGCTTTAACTGGTCTGGCAATGTGCGTTATTCGTCAGATTACTTTGATACGCTGTATGGCTATGCCGTTGAACTGATTAACAAAGGTTTGGCTTATGTTTGTTTTTTAAATGCAGAACAAATGCGTGAATACCGTGGCAACTTAACTCAGCCTGGTAAAAACAGCCCAACCCGTGATACCTCACCTGAAGAAAACCTGGCCTTGTTTGAAAAAATGCGTGCCGGTGGTTTTAAAGAAGGCGAGTGTTCGCTGCGCGCTAAAGTTGATATGAGCTCAGCTTTTATGTGTATGCGGGATCCGGTGATTTACCGTGTCAAGTTTGCCCATCACCATCAAACCGGTGATAAGTGGTGCATTTACCCAATGTACGACTTCACGCACTGTATTTCTGATGCGCTGGAAGGCATTACTCATTCGTTATGTACGCTGGAGTTCCAGGACAACCGTCGTTTATACGACTGGATTTTGGACAACATCACTATTGCTTGTCATCCACAGCAAATCGAATTCTCCCGTCTGAATCTTGAATATCAGGTGATGAGTAAACGTAAGCTGCACAACCTGGTTGAAGGTGGCCATGTAGCGGGTTGGGATGACCCACGTATGCCTACTATTGCAGGTTTACGTCGCCGTGGTTTTACGCCAGCGTCACTGCGTGAATTCGCAAAACGTATTGGTGTCACCAAGCAAGACAATATGATTGAAATCAGTGCGTTGGACTCTTGCATCCGTGAAGATCTGGATGCCAATGCACCACGTGCTATGGCCGTGATTGATCCGTTAAAAGTGACGATTAGCAACTACAACGCCGCCGATGTGGAATGGTTAGAGGTTCATAACCATCCAAAAGAAGAAAGCATGGGCAGCCGTAAAGTGCCGTTTGGCCGTACTTTGTATATAGATAAAGCGGACTTCCGTGAAGAAGCCAACAAAAAGTACAAACGTATGGTGACAGGTGGCGAAGTTCGCTTACGTGGTGCTTATGTTATTCGTGCTGACGAAGTGATTAAAAACGAAGCAGGCGATATTGTTGAACTGATTTGTTCTTACGATCCGGATACTTTAGGTGTTAACCCGGCTGATGGCCGTAAAGTGCGTGGTGTGATTCACTGGGTAGAAGCATCGCAAGCTGTACCTGCTGAATTCCGTATTTACGACAAGTTATTCACAGTACCAAACCCTGCTGCTGAAGAAGACTTTTTAGCTGTGATTAACCCTGCTTCTTTAACTGTGAAAACAGGTTGGGTTGAGCCAAGCTTAAAAACAGCTGCAGCAGAAAAAGCCTTCCAGTTTGAGCGGGAAGGTTATTACTGTGCTGACAACAAAGATTCAACTTCGGATCATTTAGTCTTTAACCGCACTGTAGCGCTGCGCGATACTTTCTTCGAAGACTAAGACTTTTAATTCGGGTCAGAGTAAAATTAAACCCTGCGGTTTAATTTTACTCTGACCCGAATTCTTCTAGACTCTAAGCAATTCAATTATCAGGATATGCCTGATGTACAGATCGTGCTTTTATCTGCTGCTTTGCCTGACCTTTTTTCCTTTAAGCTCTTTTGCTGACACTGTGCGTTATCCTGCCATTGAAGATTCAGGTGATCAGCGCTCAAACTATCCCATTGCTTTACTGGAACTTGCCCTGAAAAAAGCCGGTAGCACTGCCACTTTGCAAAGCACCTCTGCGCGGGTTTCCAAAAGCCGGGCTTTGCATTTGCTGGAGACCGGGGTTGAAGTGGATGTGGTGTGGACCATGACGTCCATTGAGCGTGAAAAACGCTTTTTACCTATACGTATCCCTATCTACAAAGGCCTCGGTAGCTACAGGTTGTTGCTTATCCGCAGCGACGAGCAGGCAAAATTCAGTGCTTTGAAAGATGAAGCGGCACTGAAACAACAAATGATGTCGCAGGTGCATGACTGGGTGGATACGGATGTGCTGCGGCACAATAAATTCAAAGTGCTGAATGCCTCCAGCTATCAGAGTTTGTTTCAGATGTTGCTGCATAAAAGAGTGGATGCAGTGCCACGCAGTGTGCTTGAGATAGAGGCCGAGCAGTTACTTTTTGCTGCGCAGGGTTTGCATATTGAAACCGATTGGCTGCTGCATTATCCGGGTGCTGTGTATTTTTTTGTCTCAAATAAGAATCCGCAACTGGCAGAAAAAATTGAGTTGGGGTTACGCAAAGCCTTAAAAGATGGCAGCTTTGATTTATTGTTCCAAAAACACTTCGTCAGTCAGTTGAAGAAAATGAAGTTGTCGCAGCGTAAACTGGTTGAGCTTGAGAATCCGTTGTTACCACCGGAAACTCCGCTGGCGGAATCGATCCTTTGGTACAAGCCGGATTAACTATTTTTTTCTATTGTGTTCTCGCCCTGATCTGCTTTAGATTCAATGCATTAAACCCTTGAGATCTGGAGTTGAAGTGGACGTTTTTTTCGCCGTTTTGTTTTTTGCCTTTTCTACCACCATCACTCCAGGTCCGAATAACATCATGATGTTGTCCTCTGGTGTGAACTATGGGGTTAAAGCCAGCCTGCCGCATTTTTTCGGTATTTGTTTCGGTTTCCCTTTGATGGTGCTATTGGTTGGCCTCGGTTTTGGTGTGGTATTTGAACGCTTTCCCCAGTTGCATATCTGGATCAAAGTTATAGGTGTGTTGTATTTGCTGTGGCTGGCCTGGAAAATAGGTTCCAGCACACCCAGCAGTATTGAAGGCTCTGATGCCAAACCTTTTAGTTTTCTGCAGGCCGCTTTATTTCAGTGGGTGAATGGCAAAGCCTGGATCATGGCATCAGGTGCTGTGGCTGCTTTTACCACTGTGGCAGGTAATGCCTGGTGGGACGTGACTCAAATCACAGCGGCCTTTTTGCTGGTTAGTTTCCCTTGTGTGGGTGTCTGGTTAACTTGTGGCGCTTTGCTGCGTTCCTTACTCAATCAGCCTTTGTATCAGCGCATTTTTAACTGGGCTATGGCACTGTTATTGGTGTTATCAGTAGGGCCTGTGTTGGCTGAGCTTTATACAGAGTGGATGCTGTAAATGCTTAGTATTGAGAATCTAACTTTTAGTTATGGCAAACAGCAACTGTTCTCGCATTTAAAGCTGCAGTTGGACCCGGGTTTACACTGGTTAAGTGGTGCTAATGGCTCTGGTAAATCCAGTTTGTTACGAATTTTAGCCGCTCTGGATAAAGCATCGCAGGGTAGTATCAGCTTTCATCAGCATCAGGTTGGCAGCTCTGCTTATCAGGCTTTGGTGAGTATTAGCGCTGATGCGGTGGCGCCTTTGCAGGACAATACAGTGCTTGGCGTGCTGCAGTTGGTGGCGCGTTGTCGTGGCACTGAGATGGAGCAGTTGCTGCTGCATGCCCAAGCTTTTGCATTAGAGCCTTTGTTGCAGCAAAAAGTGGCCGTATTGTCGCTGGGCCAACAAAAGAAGCTGAGTTTAACTTTGGCTTTGGCGGCAAAGCCACAACTGTTGTTGCTGGATGAGCCTTTTAACGCACTGGACCCGGATGCTTTAGTCTATTGCTGCACGCAGTTACAGGCGGCGAAAGAGCGGGGGGCCTTGGTGCTGATCGCCAGCCATTTATCACCCCAAAGTTTTCAGCTTGAGCTGAGTCAACATCTGGAGTTAAAGGCCGGTGGGCACTTATCTTTTGCTCCGTTATGAGCTATTTCGGCAACAGGCTAAGGATGCTTTTGCGCCACTGAAGCAGTTTTCTTTGATGCTGTTGCTGATTGCAGGCCATGCGCTGATAGGACTCTGGGCGCCTTTGGTTTTACTGGGGTTTCAGTTGTTTAACCCAGAGCTGACTACCGTTGAGCGTTGGCCTTATCTGCAAATGTTACTGGTTATTATGTTCTGTTGGCAGGGCTCCATAGCCTGGCAACAAAAATCTGTGGCAGAACAGTATTTTGTTGAAAGTCTGGCACCTTCAGCACGCGTAGCCTGGCTGAGTAATAAGCTGATGGCGCTGTTAAACCAGTTACCCTTCTGGTTTTTAACCTTGCCGGTATTTATTTATCTGCTGTTCAGTGGAAAGACGATGGCATGGCTGGATGCCACGCAGTTGCTGTTGATGCTACTGGTGTTATGTTGGGGTTTTAAAGCCCGCCAGACCAGCTGGTTCGCTCTTTTGGCTGTATTTGTGTTGCCTGTTGTCACGGTTTGGAGCCTACCGCTGGTGGCTTTGATGCTGTTCGAGAGAGCTTTACAGCATCACCTAAGCGGAAAACCCTTTTCTGCCGGGTCTTTATTTCGGTATTGGCTGTATTGGTTTATCGGGCAGCAGCAAAATAAAGCACTGTTATTACTAATTATTTTTGTGCTGGCGTTGTGGCAATACTGGCTGGTGCAACCACTAAAAGCTGAAGCTTTTCTTTTTATAAATTGTGTGTTTATCTGGGTTTTAGCGCTTTTGTGTTATGCCCAGCAAAAACTCTGGCAGCGGCAGTTGTTATCGCAGCATTACTTCTGGTTAAGCTGCTGTACTTCAAAGCAGCGGTTTGTTTTAAAACTGATGAATGTTTTGCCTGTGCTGATAGGTTCTGTACTGGCGCTGACTTTTTTGGATATGGCATCAGCAGTCTGGACCATCACTCTGGCTGTTGTTTTGAGTTTTTGGTCTAAGCCAGGTTTGTTGTCGGTTGCAGTCTGCTGTTTTATGCTTTTGTTGTTATTAAATGGACAAGGACTTTGGACATGAAAAAATTATTGGTGTTGTTATTGTTACTTTGGGGGCCAATGGCGGTAGCGCAAAGCCTGTGGATTGATGTGCGTACTTTAGAGGAATACAACGCTGGGCATTTAGAAGGCGCGATCAACATTCCTTATGATGAAATTGAACAAAAAATTGAAGCAGTCGCTGCTGATAAAACGGCCGATATTCAGCTGTATTGCCGCAGTGGCCGTCGCTCAGGTATTGCGCTGGAAAGCTTAAGAAGTCTGGGCTACAGCAAAGTGACAAATGCCGGTGCTTATGAGCAACTGAAACAAAAACAAGCTAAAACGAATGAGTAGCTTGTGCTGCCTTCTCCTGATAAACAGGGCGCTTTAGTTCGGTTTTGAAAGCCACAAAACTTGCGCGTAACGAGCTTAACGTCAGTTGCCTTACCAGCCATTTTGGCAATTCACCTCCAGGGTTAGCGCTGCCCTGATACTGCATATCAAAACCCTGATCGTTGGCATTTAAAGTCCACAGCGCTTTTACATCCCGAATGCGCACATAACCTTTAGTTTCCGGCATTAACTCTGAGCAGTCTGTAATTTGAATAAGCAGGCTTTCCTTTTTTCTGATCACATCGGCACAGGTCACCATATCCCGTGGGCTGACAGGCCATACTGAGATAAAGCGGGTATAAACCTTCCAATGATGTTCTGTGCTGCCGTCCAAAAGCTTCGCGTCTTCGCTTTGTTTCAGCCAGCGCCGCACTGATTGGGTGTCTTTGAGTAACAGCAAAAAGCTCTCTGGCTTGCCTGGATAAAAGGCATTGGCTTTAATTTCCAGCTCTGGGTTGTATCTGTAACTCAAACTGATGCCTGCTTTGGTTTTTAATGAGATCCAATCAGGCTCTGCAGCAACAGCGGGCAGAGCCAGCAAAGATAAAACCACAGCAAATAAAAAATGCATAACCACCTGACTTTTTTCGTTAAGATACAAGCTTATACGAAACACAACTTTGTTGGGTGTGATGAAAAGCAGTATCGATGAAAAAATAGCGCTGGAACATCAGGCCGCCAAACTTTTTATGCGACTGTACCAGCACAAATTCGGCGTCAAAATGCAGCATATTTGGCATAACGAACCAGCGAAGCCTGATGTGTCCTGTTATCTCGAGCAGCAAAGGCTGGATCTGGAAATTGCCCATTTGTATGGCAGCGAAGCCGAAGCGATGAAAATTTTGGGTCGTGAATTGAAAGGCGGCACGCTGGACGCATTGCAGTCACTGAGCCAATTTCCAGTGGCAGAACGTTTATTGCAGGCGCTGGATAAACTGATTAGCAACAAGGCGCAAAAAAGTTATGACTCTGAAAAAGTCTGGCTGGTGATCCGTAATGCTCATCCGGACTGGCACGCCGAAGAGCTGGAACAAACGCCGCATTTATTGCAAATTCCATCCAAACACCCGTTTGAACAAATCTGGCTGGTGGCGGACATGACAGGGCAGGCCGGGCTTGTGCCTTTGTATCCTTTGATACCGGAAAAGGGTGAAAGGTGAAACTGCTTAGTAAAGCGCAGCAACTGGCACAACGGCTTTATGTCTGGCGTTTTGGCTTGGTCTTTCTGGGCTTTTATGCACTTGGCTTTGGTGTCTATTATCTGCTGCAACGTCCATCCGTTGTTTACGAAGTCCCCTTGTTATTATCTGTGATGTTATTGTGCTGGGTATTATTGGCATGGCTTACTTTATTGCTGTTTCGACAGTTACCAGACTGGCAACAGCCCCAAGGTTTTTGGCAAAAGTTAAAACAAGCAGCGCATAAATTATGGTACCAAGCCTTGCTTTGGGGTTGCCTGCTGCTTAGTATCGCCACCCTGTATTTAATGGCCAAGGCGCTGAAAGCTTTGGTCAGCCAACTGATCTGATAGGTGAAGGTAAAGCATGCGCTGCGATTTGTTTTGCTCTGTGGTAGATAACTTTGGTGACATTGGCATTTGTTGGCGTTTAGCCCGGCAGTTGCATAGTGAACATCAATGGCAGGTCACCTTGTGGGTTGACGATTTAGTCAGCTTTCAGAAAATTTGCCATAGCGTGAACCCAAACCTCGCCAGTCAGTTGCAACATGATGTACTGGTACGGCATTGGACTGCTGTGTTACCAGAGCTTACAGCAACTGACAGGCCGGATTTAGTGATTGAAGCTTTGGCCTGCACTATTCCACCATCTTATTTAGAGTGGATGGCTTCTTTTACTGACAAGCCTTTGTGGCTGAATCTGGAATACTTGTCGGCAGAAGACTGGGTGCATGGCTGTCATGCTTTGCCATCACCTCATCCACAATTACCACTGCAAAAGTATTTCTTTTTCCCAGGTTTTACCGCCCAAACCGGTGGATTATTAAGAGAGCAGGGGCTGGTTGATTCTTTAACTAAATTTAATGATTCAACAGAGTTGCAACAGCAGTTTTGGCAAAGCTCAGGCCTGTTGGATGCAATGGATTATCAGCAAAAAATCTCTTTGTTTGCCTATAGTCAGGCGCAGATCCGCCCATGGCTGGAGCAATTAGCGAATGCAGCACAAAGGACTTTACTACTGGTGCCACAGGGGCAACTGGCGACAGATTTAACCCAACTTTTCTCCGAACTAAAAACAAGCCGTTTTGACGATAATTCTTTAAGTATCCGTATTTTAGATTTTATGCCTCAGCCTATGTACGATAAGCTTCTGGCCTGCTGCGATATTAATTTTGTCCGGGGTGAAGACTCAGTGATCAGAGCCCATTGGGCGGGTAAACCTTTTATCTGGCAAATTTACCGGCAGGAAGAACAGGCACATTTAGTCAAACTACAGGCCTTTTTAGACAAGTACCTGCAGCATGCACCTGCGGAACAAAAAGCCAGTATAGAAAAGCTGCATATGGCCTGGAATCTGGAGCAGGATATCAGTACAGAATTCGCTTTATTCAGTAATTTTAGTGAGCAAATTCATAAACATAACAAAAAGTGGCAGGAATATTTAATTCAGCAGCAAGATCTTGCCAGCAACCTCGTGCGTTTTGCTGAAAATAAACTTATAATGTCGCGCAATTTTTCCTAACAAGAAGATATTTCAATTATGATGAAGACTGCTCAAGAAGTACGCGCTGGCCAGGTGATCATGGTCAACAACGAGCCAATGGTTGTTCAGAAAGCTGAATTCAACAAATCTGGCCGTAACGCTGCTGTTGTAAAAATGAAAATGAAAGGTCTGTTAACTGGTGGCGGTCTTGAGACTGTTTACCGTGCTGACGACAAGTTCGAACAAGTCATGTTAGACACTAAAGAAGTGACTTATTCTTACTACGCAGACCCAATGTATGTATTTATGGATGCTGAGTACAACCAGTACGAAATCGAAGCAGACAACATGACTGACGCTCTGAAATATCTGGTTCCGGATATGCAGTGTTCAGTAGTTTTCTACGGCGAGCGCGCTATCTCTGTTGACTTGCCTCCGTTCGTAGTACGTGAAGTGGTTTACTCTGAACCTGCCGCCCGTGGCGACACTTCAGGTAAAGTAATGAAGCCAGCTAAGCTGGACACAGGTTTCGAGTTAATGGTTCCAGCTTTCGTTGAAATCGGCGACAAGATTGAAATCGATACCCGTACTGACGAATACCGCAGCCGCGCTAAGTAATTAGCCCGTTGTCGGCCGAGGGGTCAGAGTCATTGGTTTGCTTTAAGCGGATCAATGACTCTGGCCCCTTTGCTTTTGTGTCGTTGTTTTTCTGACCCACGTCTTTTTGAAGGAATTCTGATGAGCATTATTTCAACCCGTATTGATGGCCTTGAACTGCGTTTAGCCACAGAAGCTGATGTACCCACTATTTTAAGTTTTATTCAGCAGCTCGCTGACTATGAAAAGTTGTCGGATCAGGTAGTGGCCACTGAGCAGAAGCTGCGCGATACCTTATTTGCTGACAGCCCTTATGCTGAAGTGGTGCTGGCGAATTACCAGGGGAAAGACGTAGGTTTTGCGCTGTTTTTTCATAACTACTCGACCTTTTTAGCCAAACCCGGAATTTATCTGGAAGACTTATTTGTGGAGCCTGCTTGCCGTGGTGTGGGTGTGGGTAAAGCCTTGATCACTTATCTGGCGAAGCTGGCGGTAGAGCGTGATTGTGGTCGTCTGGAATGGTCTGTTTTGGACTGGAATCAGCCCGCGATCGACTTCTATCAGTCTTTAGGTGCTGTGATGCTGCACGACTGGCGCATCAATAGGGTGACTGGCGCTACTTTAACGCAGATGGCAGAGCTATTTCCGGCTTGAATTAAAGCTGATGATCCGGATACAGCAAATAGGGCTGGCGTTGTTGCCTGAACTTGATTAACTCACTCTGCCAGCTTTGGCGAATTTGAGCTTCGCCAAAGCCTTGTTCTATCTGTTGCCTGAGCTTATTTGTGCCAGAAAGTTTGTCCATAAAGTCCGGCGAGTTAAATAGCTTCAGCTGATGTTTTGCAAAAAGTGCCTGCGCCTGAATTAAGTAACTTAAATCCAAACCTCCGGCTTTTACCCCGCGTAAATCTTGCCCCAAAACCAATTGGTTTTTCAGCGGAGGGTTTAGTGCAGCGCCAGCTTTGGAGACAGGGCTAAAAGCAAAATTGCCTAAAGGCGGATTGGTGTACCCCAGCACCTGAAACGGAAAGTCAGTGCCACGGCCGATACTTAAAGGCGTGGCTTCAAAAAATCCTAAGGATGGGTATAGAGCTATGGCCTGAGCATTGGGCAGATTCGGGCTTGGCCTCACGGGCAAGTCGTAAGGCATATCCCGCTGATAGTTTTTTACCGGCAACACGTAGAGCTTTAATTGTTCAGCCTTATTAATCCAGCCTTCACCTTTGATCATCAGCGCCAGCTCGCCCAGCGTCATGCCGTGCAAAAGTGGGATAGGGTGCAACCCAACAAAAGACTGATAGTCTTTATCAAGTACAGGGCCGTCAACATAAGCGCCATTCGGATTGGGTCTGTCCAATACCAGTAGTGGGATATGCTGCTCTGCAGCTGCTTCCATCACGTAATGCAAAGTGGATAAATAGGTGTAATAACGTACGCCAACATCCTGTAAATCAAAAATCAGCAGGTCGATATCTTTCAGTGTTTCAGCCGTTGGTTTTTTGTTTTTACCATACAAAGACAGCACAGTGACACCAGTGTCTGGATCTATGCTGTTATCTACAGTAGCGCCAGCATCTACGGTGCCTCGAAAACCATGTTCGGGTGAGAATATCGTTTTGACGGCAAGGCCTTGTTGCAGCAACAGCTCCAGCAGATGAGTATCGCCCACAAGCGAGCTTTGGTTTACCACCAGAGCTATATGTTTTGCTTTTAACTCAACAGGAGAAACATCAGGCTGATTGACTAACTGCTGCGCGCCTGTTTGTAGTTCTTTAGTGTCAGCAAAACAGCCTGTCGCTGCGAAACAGAGTAGCAATAGCATTAAACAACGCATCAGGCTGGTACTCCATTCAGTTCTGTCCTAGCCACGGAGTCACTACTTTTCCCCAACTGGCAAATCACAAAAGAGCAGGCAAAGCCTATACACAATTGCCAGCTAAAGGCTAAATCAAACTGCCAGTCTGTTGGTAAATAATAGCTTTGCAAATAAGGTTGCATCAGCAGCGTGATAACAAAGCCACCTATTAACGCAGCGAGTACTGAAGCAGGACTACCCCGCTGGCTAAAGAGCGCGCTGGCATAGACCCCAAGTAAACCGCTGTAACTAAAGACCATCACCCCCAAAGCAAAAGTCAAAAGTGGCATATCGCTGCTTTGCTGCCAGTAAAAACACAGCATCGCCATCAAGGCTAAGGCGCTGGCACACAGCAACATAGAGACGCGCGCAGCACTCACATAATGCTGCTCTGTTTTAGTGTGTCGCTGTTGCTGCCAGGGCTTATATAAATCCTGAATAATCACAGAGGCCATAGAGTTTAAGCCGGACGTCAGAGTAGAGACTGCTGCAGCTATCACGCCTACTGTGACTAAACCACGCAAACCAGCGGGCATTTCATGCAAAACGTAATACATAAACACAGTGATATTTTCACCGCTGAACTGGCTACTTTGCATAACGGCGCCAGAACCTGCCATCAGATCGGGCCTTTGGTAAAAGATATACAGCAAAAAACCAATCAGCATAAAGACCAGCGTGACAGGTACCACTAAAACTACAGACCAGATAATAGCCAACGAACCCTGACGGGCATTTTTGCAGGTTAAAGCCCGTTGGGTCAGATCCTGATCCAAACCATAAGAGGCGATATAAAGCAAAAACAAGCCGGTGACACTGGAGTAAAGCGTAAAAGCTCCTGCAGAACTGAAATCCCAGCTGGTATCTATTAAGGTTAGTTTGCTGGCTGCGTTATGAGGCGGATTCTCCAAAGCTTGCCAGACCGCTGAAAAGTCGGCCGGAATTGAATTCCACAAATACAACAGCACCAATACTGCGGCGCCGACATAAACAAAACACTGAAAAGCATCGCCATAAATCACAGATTTAATGCCACCAAAAATTGAATACAGCAAGGAGACCAGACAAAGCAGGGCGATAGACCAAATCACATGATGCAAAGCTATATCGGTAAATAAAATCATCGACACTGCGATAGCCGCCATATAAAGCCTGGCGCCGTTGGCAAAAATACGGCCAAACAGATACATCAAACCTGCCTGTTTTTTCGCTCTGCTGCCAAAACGTAATTCAAGCAATTCATACACTGTGCTGACTTTGTAGCGATAAAATCGTGGGATCAGAAAATAACCAACAAAGAAGGCTGCCATCAGGGCACCAATGTTACTGGCAAGGTAGGTCAGATTGCTACGATAGCCACTATCAGGTCCACCCAAAAAAGTGGCAGCTGATTGGGCTGTCGCCAGAACTGAAATCGCAGCCAGCCAGGTGGGCATACTGTTGCTGCCAATAAAATACTCCTGACTGTTTTTTGCACCAGAACGGTTAATCCACCAGCCTGTCAGGGCCAGCAGCACAAAATACATAACAAACATCAGCCAGTCTAAAGCGGTGAACGTGGAGGCCATGGTTCCTCGGCTGGCTCTGCTGGCCAGTTGATTGATTTCAGTTACCATTGAAGCTTATTCAAAATCTGTTGGCAAGGACTGATTCAGGCTACGAATATCAGTTAAAAATTTGTGCGATTAATGTACGAAATTAACAATTGGCGTTCTGTTTCAAAGCAGACTCTGGCATAATAGAGCTGCTATGCAAACGGTTACATTAGTAAAATTGAAACATTTTGCTAATACGATTACTAATGCCTGGTAGTAATGACCGAATTCCTGCAGGGCAACCGGCTCTGTATCATTTTAGTCCGGGTGCGACCGGACTAAATATTTCGTAGCAAAATGGATTTTAGTTACGGAAATAGGGTGTATGCCCGCATTCTTGATGAATGTCCTGAAACAGCAGAACCCTTTTTCTATAGGGTTTGCGGAGGCCAGTCCTGGTGACTGGCCTTTTTTTGATTTTAAAAAGCCTTGCCTGCGAAATAAAAATCTACAGGCTAAACTATTTTTTTACGCAATACTTTGATCCAGGTCGCCTTTAGTTAAGGTAGCCACAAAAGCACTAAGGAATCTTTATGTCGGTACAGCGCAAATTTATGTTAACACTCACCGGCCTGGTTCTACTGGCGATGCTGGGTTCCATAGTTGTGATTTCTTTTACTAAATACCAGGAAATAGAAAGCTCCGTAAATACAGATAAAGACCGGTTGAACCGGGAAATTACTAACATTTTGACCCTCACTGATAGTTTATTGAGCCAACAGGTTCAAAGTAGTATGAAGTTGTTTCGTAAGCGCATTGCGGATCTCGGGCCTGTATCGCAGGGCGAAACTTTATCTTTTGGTTCACAACAGGTGCCAGATTTATTACTTGGAAGCCAAGGGCAGGGCAACACATATCAGTTGGTGGACGATCTGACCGGCATTATGGGCGGCACTGCGACCCTCTTTAGCCGCACTGGAGATGATTTTGTGCGTATCTCCACCAATGTTGTCACAGACACAGGCCGTGCCACCGGTACTTTATTAGCCCCCACTGGTGCTGCGATGAAGGCCATACGCCAAGGCAATGCGTTTTATGGTTCAGTGGATATTTTAGGTAACCCTTTTGTCACAGGTTATGAGCCTCTGACCAATGCACAAGGTGAAGTGGTTGGTATAGGGTATGTGGGTTACAAAGCGGATTTAGAATCCTTGCGCCAGTTACTGGCGTCCAGCCGTTTACTGACTTCAGGTTTTGTCGCTTTACTCGACAGAAACGGCGCTATCCGTGCTCAGTCCAGCCATATCAAAGCTGAAGAGCTGGAGCAAATTCTGAAAACGAAAAACCCGGAGTGGACCATTCAAACTGAACAGTTTACGCCTTGGGGTTACCAGATCGTATCGGCGTATTCCAACGATGAACTCAGTGCTGCCGTTCGCGACAACGTAATTAAGCGCTCAGCTGCCATTGCTGTAGGTGCTGCTATTTTGTTGCTTGTCGTGTACTGGTTAACCCACAGCATAGTAGTCACACGAGTGAACGACACCATCAGAGCCATTAAAGCCATTACCGAAGGTGAGGGCGATTTAACCCGTCGTTTTTCTAATTACAGCACTGATGAATTTGGTGAAATGGCGCGTTGTTTTGACCAGTTACTTGAGCAACTGCGGTTAACTATAGTGGAACTGCGTTCTATGACTCATGGGCTGGTACAGGCTTCAGTAGAACTGGCTCATGTGGCTGAAGAGTCCAGTGCTGAGGTTGTGAAGCAAACCTGTGATATCGAAGTGACGGCTTCTTCTATTCATGAATTGGCGACTACAGCTTCAGTGGTGGCTCACAATGCTGAGCAGGCCGAACAGGCCAGTGTTGAAGCTTCCCGCCTGACTCAGGGGGCGATGAGAACTCTGGACGCTGCAGTTAAAAACGCTGCACAGCAGTTACTGGATTCCCAGCAGTCTCAGCGTTCTATTGCCAGTTTATCGGCCTCAAGCACCGAAATAGGCAAAGTTCTAGAGGTGATTAACACCATAGCGGAGCAAACCAATCTGTTGGCATTAAATGCTGCTATCGAAGCCGCGCGAGCGGGTGAACAAGGCCGTGGTTTTAGTGTGGTTGCCGATGAAGTTCGTCTGTTAGCGGGCCGTACTCAGTCGTCTACCGGCGAAATCAAACGTATGATTGAGCAGTTGCAGCAGGGTGTAAACGAAGTACAAAGCTTAAACACAACAGCACAGGCGACCGTAAAAGATAACGAAGTAAAAGCGGGTGAAGCCAGCCATGCTATGGATTTAGTGCTTAAAGCCATAGAAGAAATTAATCATCTGAATAGCCAAATCAGCTCCGCTGCGGCAGAACAAAGTGATGTAGCGGATGGGGTAAACCAAAAAACCAACCATATCCATTCGGCAGCACAACAAAATGCGATACACAGTGCCACGACAAAAGACTCCAGTCAGGGCTTAAAGCGGATAGCTGAGGATTTTAGCGCTGTATTGTCGAAATTTAAGGTGTAAAACTTCTCACCCTAAATAGAAAGCAGGTTATCAGGCCTGCTTTTTTATCATTGTGTTTTTGTGCTCTGTTCATGAGTCGAAGACTGCGTTGTGATCCACTCAATCAAGCTATCCAGCACCACCCGGCCTCGTCCTGCTTTGGGGTCGTTGATAAAACTCGCGACAACCCAGGTGCGACCGCTTTGGTCTGTGACAAAACCAGCTAAGGCTGTGACATTACGCAAAGTGCCGGTTTTTAAGCGTGCTTTGCCTTTGGTGTGCCCCTGAGTGAAACGGCGTTTTAAGGTGCCATCTACACCAGCGAGAGGCATGCTGCTGATAAGCTCTGCTTGATATGGAGACTGGTGAGCATGCTGCAGCAAGGCGGCCATCAGCTCTGGACTAATACGCTCAGTGCGGGATAGGCCTGAGCCGTTTTCTAATGCCAGACTGCTGTGATCCAACTTGATACTACTCAAAAAGCTGCGAACTTGTTGCTCTGATCTTTTGGCCGTCAGTTCACTTGCGCCTTCAGTTTGTGTTGCCCCTAAGGCCAAATACAACTGGCGGGTGATGGCATTGTCAGAGCTTTTATTGATATCCCGCAACACTTCAGCCAAAGCGCGGCTTTGATGTTCAGCCAGCAGCACAGAGGCTTCTGGTGCCGCCTGTTCCAGCACCGGCACTTGCTGTTGCCCTGAGATTTGTTGCCATAACTGCTGCACCAGTAGGCGGCTGAAATCCACTCTGTTGATCAGCTGTAAATAATCACGTTTTTGGCAACTTTTAGGAAAGTCGCCTTTTAATACCAATTGCACGCTATGGGGTTGACGTTTAAAGGCTAATTGCTGCGGATGCGGATACCAGTCTGCACAGCCCCCGTCCACAAGACGAACTTCAGTAGTGACCAGATCCAGGCCTTGTACTGAGGGATAGAGCCGCCCTGTGACGCTGTCAGCTGTGGACTGCAAGCGGATGCCCAGCATATTGCGTTGTAAAAACAACGCATCGGGCAACAGGTTGTAGTATTCCCTTGGGGTTTCATCAAAAGGCAAAGCGGTCAGTTCAGGCCGTGCCGGATTAAACCAGCTGCGGTCAATCTGGATGGCTGGTACATGCCGTATGCCCTGATCATAAGCCTGCTGCAATAAATACCAGAGCTGCTGCACGGTAAAATCCATATCGCCTAACCCCTTCAGCACCAAAGGCTGTTGCATTTGTGGCGCAAGTTCTTCATAAGAACGCAACTGAGTTTTAGCTCTATAGCCTGGACCTAGTTGCTCCAACGCCACAATACTGGTGACCAATTTCATAGTGGAGGCGGGCTGCATGGCTTTTTTGGGCTGATAACTGAGTTGTTCTGTTGGCGAATCAAGTGGATAAGCTACAAAAGCCAGAGCATTTGCTGGCAGTTGAGCCTGGTGTAGTTGCTCAGACAGGTGAGTCAATAGCTCTTGCTGCTTAACCTGCTGGGTTGCAGAACTACTGCTGCAGGCACAGAGCAGTAACGCCGACAGCAGGGCCGATAACGATGCTATGCCAGATCGCAACTGGCGAAGAGGGTGCATTACAGCTCCTTTTAGTTCACCACAAAGTCAAAATAGGTGTTTGGATAGGTTTCGTTTTGTAGCGTGAAATGCCACCACTCAAGCTCGTAAGGGGCAAAGCCCTGTTGTTGCATTAAATCTTTGAGTAACAAACGGTTGGCTTTCTGCTGTGAGGTAATAGCTGTGCTGTTTAAGTGGGATACAGGGTCAAATAAATCATAAGTGCCGCCCATATCTACAGGAGACCATTGGCCAGCTGCATTTTTTCGCAGCAAGGTTAAATCCAGGGTTGAAGCGCGGCTATGGCCTGAATGAGCAGCAATATAGCCTTGATTGAGCACACTTTTATCTAAGTTTGGGTAATAACTGTTTTTAGTGCTGTGATCGCTGTTATCTGCAACCCATTGCATAAAGTGGTTTGATGCGCGCTGCGGTCTGTAACAATCCAGCAACTGCAGGACATACCCTAAACGTTCTGCCTGCAGTGCAACTTTTGCCAGTGCTTCGGCTGCATTTTTTTCTAAGTAGCAGCTGTTCGCTTGATATCCCGGTACCAGGTTGCCGGTAAAGTTGTTCGTGCCGGCGTACGCCATGCTAATTTGTACTTTGCTTGTCACTGTCCGCAAATCGACTATATCGGCGGGTTTATTTGCCTCAATACGAACCGGACCTTGTGGTTTTACAATTTGTGTTGCAGCGGTTTGGGTTGCTGGCGCTGAACTTTGCTGCTGCACCGTATTACTGCACGACAGCACTAAACAACAGCTCATCAGTAAGGCTTGTGTTTTCATCCAATCATCACCCAGCCGCTGATTAAAAAGGCGAGCAGTGCCAGCGCGCCGCAGAACAAGGCATAAGGCAGCTGAGTTTTTACATGCTCCAATAAATCACAGCCTGAAGCGACGGCACTGACTACTGTTGTATCCGAGATAGGGGAGCAGTGATCACCCCAAATGCCGCCACTTAAAATAGCAGCAAGGATCAGTGAGGGCGGTAATCCCAGCATTTCAACCAGTGGCATGCCAATAGGAATGAGAATGGCGAAAGTCCCCCAGGAGGTACCAGTGGTAAAAGAGATAATGGCACCTGCGATAAAGAGTAATGCAGGAATAAGCACCAAAGGAGTGGACTCTTTGACAAAAGACGCGACATAAACCCCGGTGCCTAAGTCTTTCATGGCGCTGCCAAGGGCCAGTGACAAGAGCACTATACTGACTAAAGGCAGCAACTCGCCCATGCCTCTGAAGCCAATATTGACCAGTTGCTGGTGACTAAAACGACGACTCCATGCCATCAGACCATAAGCCACAACACAAGCAATTGTGGTGGCATACAGTGCCGCTTTGGCACCGGAACCTTCAACTAAACTGCCATTACCTGTCCACAGCATGAAGCCTACCATACCTACAATCAGTGTCAGTAAAGGCACTACCATTAAAGACATACTGCTTGGCGGTGTATCGATATCGCTGTGGCTTGAGACTGTATTCAGATCAATTTCTGCCTGCTTCATTGGGCCATAGACCTTGTCGGTATAAATGGTGTAGAACACTACAATAAGCGTGAACAAAGCATAAAAGTTTAGCGGTATAGAACCAATTAACACAGCGACGGCAGACTCCGGCAGATTGTAGGTGCTCAGTAATCCCAGCACATAAGCTCCCCAGCCATTAAGCAAAACGAGGATACAAATAGGAGCACTGGTGCTGTCTACTATATAAGCCAGACGGGCGCGGCTCATTTTGAATTTATCGTACAAACCGCGCGACACAATACCGGCTGTCAAAGCACTCAGGTTAGATTCGATAAAAACCAGAATACCTATGCCGTAGCTGATAAAACCAGCCTGGCGTTTAGTGCGGGCCACCCCTTTGCGGATAAACCAATCCACCATGGCAGATACACCACCTGAATCGCGCATATAGGCCATCAGCGCACCTATCAGCAGGGAGAACAATAAAATCCTGCTGTTATCGGCAGAGGACGTGACAGAGATAATACGTTCTAAACTTTGCACCGGGCCTTGCAACAAAGCGCCAAATACGCTCAGCTCGGGCTGCTTTAAATACAACAAAACCTCAGCACAAGTGACGGCTAAAATCAGCGCCAGTACAACTTCTTTACGCCAGATGACGACTGCTATGGCTAAAATGGCGGGTAGTAAACTTAAACTATCAGGCACTGCAGCTTTCCTTTACATGGAGTTAAGCTATTGATGCTGTTTATACTGCAGCAATTAGCTGTGGCTTTCCAGTTAGCTTGGGCTCTTTATTTTGGGTCTTGGCGGATTTTTATCCGGGATCTGTAGTAAAACTGCACTTGAGAGGATGAAAGAGGGCGGAATAAAAAAAATTAGCTAATACCTGGATTAGAATACTAGCTAATTCACTGTTCTCACAGCTGCAGTTTTGGGCTGGATCTGCAGCTATTCAAACAAAAACGTCAACACGCGCTAAGTTATTTAAAGGTCAAGCCACCAGCTTTCACGCTTTGTACACCTTTAATGTTTTCTGCCAGTTGCACGGCCAGTGCTTTTTCAGAACCGCTGTCAACCAGGCCATCAAGAGTGACGACACCTTTGGTGGTGTTTACTGCAATGTCCGAACTATCGACATTGTTAGAATACATATAGGTGGATTTGATTTTGGTGGTGATCCAGCTGTCGGCCATGACGGTTCCAGGTTTAGACTTTTTATCCGGATTGGCTAAGACTTTCAGCTTATTGTCGACAGACATTACACCGCGTGTGGTCATGGCTAAATTCTCTGCCAAATCAACCGCTGCTTTGTTTTCTGCTGTGCCTGTTAATGTCACCATGCCTTTTTTGGTGGTGATTTTAGTCGTGCTGCTATCCACATAGCGGCTCCACACTAATTTAGACTTTACCGCTGCCGTGATGCTGGCATCGTCAATAATCTCAGCATAACTAGGGCCGCCTTTACGTACAGGGGTCTGGTAGTTATCTTCGGTAATCATACTGTTATCAACGTCGCTTATGCCTTTGACACCTTGCGCAATTTCGGTAGCTAAGTCTTTATTTACATCGCTCTCTACCCGGCCTGTGATGGTGGCTTTACCATCTTCAACTGTGACAGTGATGTCGTCGTGGCGTAAATATGGACTGAGCTGATAAGTGGTCAGTATTTGGCTTTCCAGCCTGGCATCAAGCACATCCTGGTTCACTTTACTGTCTTGTGCCATTACTGGTACTGATAAACTGCCGACTAACAGTACCAGTAGGGTGGATTGTTTTGTCTTAATCAATTTCATGCTGATCTCCCTGATTCAATTAGCTACGATTACCGATAAAGTTCTTCACTTGCTTGTCCGCTTCCGTGCGGCTGATGGAATAACGTGTTTGCACCAGTTCAGCTAATTTAGCAGGTTCGCCTGCTGACTTTTTCAGCTCACTTTCGGATAGCTTGCTCCACATTTTATGTGCAGCGCCTACACGTTTTTGCCAGATATCGTCTGTTGCTTTGGTGTGCTGGGCTGTGGCAGCTTTGGGCGCGCTTGTCGTCTTTTCATCTTTAGTTGTGGTGGTTGAAATCGTAGTTCCAGCAACGATAGGGCTGATTTTTGAGGTTTTATCTTTAGATGTAGTCATGAGTATTCTCCTTAACCTGCATGCTTCTGCGAAAGTGCAAAGCATGCAGGGGGTGACGCTTGACTAAAGTAGGACTAATACATCTTCACTTCAGTGCGCTGCCGCGCTAAGGTGGAAAAACGCATTATTTAATGCGCATATCATCTTTTACGGACACTACTCCGGAAACGCCACGAGCCAGAGTAATAGCGCGATCCGCGTCAGCGCGTGAATTAATAAAACCACTTAACTGCACTACGCCTTTAAATGTCTCAACATTAATTTCTGCCACTTTCAGGCCTTCCTCGCCCAAAAATGCAGCTTTTACCTTGGTGGTGATCACGGTATCGTCAACGTATTCACCTGTGCCTTCTGAGGTTCGGGTTGCAGCGCAGCTGACGCTGCCCAGTACGGTCACCGCTAATAATGTGGCCAGCAGCAATGGTTTGATGGTCATAGGTTATTCTCCGGTAAAGGCGGCTCTGTGTGCAGCGGGATGGGGCTGATCCACCGAGCAACCTGGGTCATTAAAAAAGCAAAATTGCCTGTTTCAAGCCTTAGCTGACAACAGCTTCAGCCTTGTTCTGTGTAGGTTGTTATCCGAAGCTCAGTCATTAGAGCCGACGTCTTTGCACTAAACGCAGCACAAAAAGCACCAGGGCAACAACCAGTAATAAGTGCAAGGCACCGCCCAGGGAATAAGATGAAACCATGCCCAAAAGCCATAAGATCACCAGCACCGCAACAATAGTTTCTAACATGAAGTACTCCGTATATAAGGGAAAACAGCCACTATGACCTCAGTGGTTTGTGTGGTCTGTGCGCTGGCGTACTTATAAAAAAAGCCCTGAAACAGAGTTCAGGGCTTAGCATCAGCGGGTTATCAGAGGGTTTTGTTGCTGTAGTAGCTGTGGATCAATTCACGCCAGGAATTGTCCGCCATATCCGGCCAGTTATCTTTATCAAAGCCCGGCGCGTTGTCTAACCTGTCTTTATCGATATCCAGTTTAAATCTTTTGTTTTCAGTATCAAGGATCAGCGCACTCCATGGTACTGCAAATAATTTTTCACCCATGCCTAAAAATGAACCGAAGGACAATACGGCATAACTGACTTTGCCGCCGTTCATATCCAACATAATTTCTTTGATATCACCTACTTTGTCATCGTGGTGATTATAGACATCATTACCAATCAGAGTTTCGGCGCCCATTAAGCCGGGGCCTGGACCCTGATGACCATTTTCAAACAGGGTATTGGTTTTATAAATGCCATATTGATCTTTATCGTTGTAATTCACAGATAACTCCTTGAGGCTTTCGCCTGAGCTGCCGGTGCAGCGGCATCATACCGGATACTGAGTCTGACCTGTTCAGATACCGGCTTCAGTTCGTCAACGAACAAAGCTGCTGTCTGGCTGAGGTAAATCCGGCAAAAATTGCTGCTGTTTGCAAAGTAAATCGCGATAACAGCTACAGCTGGCTTTCTCCAGTGCAGGGCGGTTTAAAATATGGATTTGGCCTCTGTGGTAGTCGATGATCTTTTTCTCCAGCAAAGAACCCGCAGCTTGCGTCACGCTGCTGCGGCGTACACCTAACATTGAGGCTAAATACTGATGAGTCAGGAAAAATTGATCACCGTCAGCTCTGTCGTGCGTCATCAGCAGCCAGCGGGCTAAACGTGGTTCTGTTTCGTGGTAATGATTACAGCAAACTAAGCGGGTTAGCTGGACTACATAAAATGCCAGGTATTGTTGTAGCAGTTGTTTTAATTTAACGCAGTGCTGCAGTTCAGTGGTAAACACCTCAGTTTTAATCTGTAAAGCTGTGCCATTCCCCTGAACTATGGCTTGCACAGGTGAAATGTGTACATCGACACAAGATAAGACGCCCAGCATGCCTTCATTGCCAATTAAACCCACTTCCAGGCCTTGGTTGTGTTGCAGCGACGTAAGAATGGAAATAAAACCGGATAAAGGAAAATAGACATAACCACAGCTTTCCCCTTCTTCACATAGCACCTCGCCAAATTGCATATCGATGGTTGTACTGTGGCGTATTACTGCCTCTTGCTCCTCGTCAGACAGTTGTTGCAAAAGTTTGTTTTGCGGTTGAATTCTATGCATCGGACGCGCCTTGTGAAGGAGAAGTAAAAGACAGTCTGTTTGATTGTATTACGGATTTCTGTTCGCCATAACACCAAACCCCAGAGTCGGAGTGATGGCGCACAGAACAGAGTTCTTCTGCTTTGTTAGGCTGATTTTTTAACTAAGCCGGACTACAGAATGAAAACTGATATGCAAATACAGAATGACGTGATGGCCGAATTATCCTGGGATGCTTCAGTGCAGGCAAAACAAATTGGAGTCGGTATTAAAGATGGCATTGTTATTTTAAATGGTGAGGTGGACTCGCTTGCGGAAAAATTAAATGCTGAACGGGCAGCTTTAAGGGTAGAAGGGGTGCGGGCTATAGTGGTTGAACTGGATGTACGTTTACCTGGAAGCAATCAGAAAACTGATATGGAGATAGCCCGCACAGTGGAGCAGGTGCTGAACTGGTCTGCACAGCGTTCTTTGCATGATTTGGTGGTCGTTGTAGAAAAAGGTTGGGTGACGTTAACCGGCCATGTCACCTGGAATTATCAGCGTCGACTTGCCTGCACCATGGTGCGCAGTCTGATGGGCGTGCGTGGTGTAACAGATTCAATTGAGCTTAAACCTTTGCTTTCTCTGAATGATGTTAAATCCCAAATCAACAGTGCGCTAAAGCGCCATGTGTTGCTAAACAACTGTAAAATCGATATCTCAGCTCATAAAGATACTGTGGTGATCAAAGGACAAGTTCACAGTCTGGCAGAGCATTCTATGATATTACACTCCGTCTGGAGCACTCCAGGAGTGTGCAGTATTGTTGATCAGACGGAAATTGTATGATGAAGATAACTAAGGTTAAACCGGCTTCGAAACAGATTACTCTGAATGAGTCAGCATGCTTATCACTCAGTCCGGCATTTTTGCTAAAACTTCGACGCCGGTTACAACGGGCAATAAAAAAAGAAGTGGCCAAAAGCACAGCCAATAATACGGGTTGAGCTGTTGACCCCAACAAAGACGCGTTAGACTTTGACTGTGCTTTTACAGGATAGTAAACGGTCTGATTCTTTGCGAACCACGGCATAACATTCACAACTTAAGCTTTCAAGTTTGGCACGGTTGAGTACCTGAATATGGCCTCTGTGATATTCAATGACTCCTAGGCGTTGTAAACGACCCGCCGCATCTGTAACGCCTTCTCTGCGCACACCGAGCATATTGGCAATCAGTTCTTGTGTCATCACCAGTTCATTGCCTTCGAGCCGGTCGAGCGATAACAACAGCCAGCGACAGAGCTGCTGGTCGATAGAATGATGGCGGTTACAAACAGCGGTTTGTGCCATTTGAGTAATAAGAGCCTGAGTGTAACGCAGCAGGGAATGAAGCAAAACGCCATGGCGATTAAACTCATCTTTCATACGTTGCCCCAATAAGCGATAGGCCTGACCAGCGCTTTGTACTATGGCTCTGCTGGTTGTGCTGTCACCGCCCATAAAGAGAGCTACTCCTATCAGGCCTTCTTTACCGACGACGGATATTTCTGCCGAGGCGCCACTCTCCATCACATACAACAAAGAGACAATGGAATTAGTGGGGAAGTAGACATAACGCAGCGTATCACCGGATTCATACAACACTTTGCCAAGAGGTAATTCAACAAATTCCATATGCGGATACAATCGTTCCTGAACATCGGCAGGCAGAGCGGCCAGCAGATGGTTTTGCTGCGGCCCTTTTAAATGAGGCATCCAAAACTCCATGTATAAACTTAGGGTCGACATTGACCAGCATTAGCATCAGCTGATTTTTTCCCGAAGTATGTGCGGTGCCGAACAGAGAATTTCGTTTTAATGAAATTACTTTAGAACCAATTAGTTAAGTCGACTTTTATCATCAGGACAAACAAGTAGCACAACATCATTTCAGAGGTTGCGGTTATTAGCTTTCTGTGTTCGATACCATACCGAATAGTGCATTTTTATTCGCCACTATCGCTTTGAGGCAGGTCAATCATGAGGCTGGTAAGTTATGCACTGATTTATCTGTTTGCATTCAACATCAATCCAATGAGGTATTCCGCGATGAACATGAAGAGAATTCTATCTACAGGCGCCCTTGTGTATGTTTTAGGCACTGTATCAAGCCTGGCATTTGCAGCAGATAAAATTGATGCCGACGACTTTGTAGAAGAAGTATCTGCAAAAGGTATTGCAGAAGTAGAGAGTGCAAAACTGGCGCAGCAGAAATCAAGCTCCGCTGATATCAAAGCCTTCGCCCAAAAAATGATTACTGACCATTCAGCCGTCAACGCCGAACTTACAGGTATTGCAAGCCGGAAGAAACTGGAGCTATCTGACGAAGCAGAACTGAGCAATAAAGCAAAGAAATTCATGTTGGAACAACGTGATGGTGAATCCTTCGATAAAGCTTATGCGAACAACCAGGTGGCCGCGCACGAGAGCACGATCGAACTATTTCAGCGGGCAACTATCTCGGATGATACTGAGATTTCAGCCTTCGCGACTAAAACCTTACCTAAACTTCAAAATCATTTAAAAATGGCGAAAGAGTTGGCCGCTACATACGACAAGGAATAAATACGGGTGTTCCTGCTGGCAGCCAGGGCTGTTGGCAGGTGATGCCTGACCACTTATGAAGCCTGGCCTGTGTTAAAGCTGGCACCAGAGCGCGTTGGGGGAATGTAATGGCCATCGGAAGCGAAAATAAATACACCAAAGAGCTACGAAGAAAAACAAAATACATAGAGGACAGCGCTGAGGAAGAAGCCGTTTCGCACAAAAAAACTGAACATACAGGCCGGACTACGAAGCATAAACAGTCTGCTACTGATGAGGGTACAAATGTGGGGGATGCAACGTCTGAATGGGCGAAAAAGACAGTGCGCAAAGACTCTGCCAAACATGCGGTAAACAATAAGCATGCATTGGCTGATCCCACAGCATTGGAGCTACAACCGATTGAGGCTCTGCGTAAAAAAGCCCGAAAAAAGCACATCAGCGGCTGTTCATCTATGACTTATCTCGAACTTATACAGGCCTTACAAAGGAGCCTCTAGTGCCAAAAACTGAAGCTCTGCAGTACTGAGCTAATAAAACTGAGCTGGCGGCGAAAGGTCACACTTTGGTTGTGTATTTGGCCCATGGTAATAAACGGTCTGACTCTTTGCGAACCACGGCGTAACATTCACAACTTAAGCTTTCAAGTTTGGCACGGTCGAGTACCTGAATATGGCCTCTGTGATATTCAATGACTCCTAAGCGCTGTAAACGACCCGCCGCATCTGTAACGCCTTCTCTGCGCACACCGAGCATATTGGCAATCAGTTCTTGTGTCATCACCAGTTCATTGCCTTCGAGCCGGTCGAGCGATAACAACAACCAACGGCACAATTGCTGGTCGATAGAATGATGGCGGTTACAAACAGCGGTTTGTGCCATTTGAGTGATTAGGGCCTGAGTGTAACGCAGCAAGGTATGCAGCAAAACGCCATGGCGATTAAACTCATCTTTCATACGTTGCCCCAATAAACGATAGGCCTGACCAGCGCTTTGTACTATGGCTCTGCTGGTTGTACTTTCGCCTCCCATAAAAAGTGAGACGCCAATTAAACCTTCATTACCGACTACGGAAATTTCGGCGGAAGCGCCACTTTCCATGACATACAGCAAAGAGACAATAGAATTGGTGGGGAAGTAGACATAACGCAGCGTATCGCCGGATTCATACAAGACTTTACCAAGGGGTAACTCAACAAACTCCATATGGGGAAACAATCGTTCCTGAACATCGGCAGGCAGGACGGCCAGCAAATGGTTTTGCTGCGGCCCTTTTAAATGAGGCATCTAAAACTCCATGTATAAATTGACGATCGAGACCGATCGACACCAGCTTCAGCGGTTAGGGTGCTGATGTCTGTACGTCGTCGTACATAGAGGTCTTAGCGAATAAAATTAATCTGTGCTCTACAGCTTTAAACAGCTGTCATTCCTGATGTTTAGTTTTTTTCTGTAGCCAGTGTTGGCCCAATGTTAAGGCAACTGACCAGAGTAAGGCTGATTCTTTGCCCTGAAGTTTGTTTTTTAACATCATCAGCCACGGCGCCGAGCCTGCTAATTGCTGTTGCAGCAATCTCATACCCAAACTACGCGGGAACTGGTTGGCTTCCTGTTGCTGTTGTGGCCCCAACTGCTGCTGGATCAGATGACGTTGTTGCGCCATTTTCTGTCGCAATAGCAGGATCTGGACTGGCAAGGGTAAAGGTTTCTCTGTATTCATACCTGGCGCCTTAATAACTTCATATCCGTCATAAACTCCTGAAAACTTCCGCTAAACGCACTCTGACCTTTTTTGCCTAAGCGTTGGATGAGAAAAAAACAGGTCGCGGCTAACAAGGTAAAGAGGATAGGTAAAGTCCAGATGAAGAAGGTAAAACTTTCATTATTTCGATTCAGATAAAGCACAGCAAAACCTGCAAACAGGAATGCCAGAAACACGAAGCTGATACTCAGTACACCGCAGAGCATAATCCATTGCAAACGGCGTTTTTCCTGCTGCCATTCCAAATGCAGCAACTGGCCATGTAAACCCAGTTGTGTCATCAGTTGTGGGCTGGCTTTATCCAGCAACCACAGCCAGCGGGCAGGATCAAAACCTACCGAGCCTGTATTGGCATTTTCCATTTCTGGTGTCGACATGCGAACTCCATTCAAAAAACCGACCTCAACAGGTCGGCGTACGTCGTGTTATTTAGAGCCTGAACCGCTGCAGCGAGCGACAAACACACCCAGCACAAAGCTGACTGCTGCACAGGCAGCGATAGACTGCCATGGCTGTTGGTGTACATAACGGTCTGTTACTTCAGCAGAATGACGTGCTTTAGCCGCAAAATTCTGACCTATATCTTCCACAGAAGCTTTAGCTGTAGCGACTCGTTCAGTCAGCTTTTTCTTAGCTTGCTCAAACTCCGCTCCGGTTAATGAAGTGGTGGTTTTCAGTAAATCTTCGATATCAGCAATAAAATTGTGGAATTCATCGGTTAAAGCCGGGCCGCTCTGGCTTGAGTTTGGAGCTGCGCCATCGGTACGAGTTGGCATAAGTACATCCTTTTAGGTGGGTGGCAATCTGTTCCTTAAAAAATCTGACCTTCAAGTCCTTTTGCTCAGAGTGAAGGGCCAGACTATAGCACCTAAATAGCTTTGTATGTGGGTCATAGCACAAAGTCGTCAATTAACTTTGTTTTAAACTTTTTATTTTTTCTTTTTTACACCAAAAAGTACGCCGGATATATGCGCGTCAGCGCACCGAACTCTGTGATCGGAGGGTGCAGTATGCAACAACAGGCAGGCTCGTATTGGCTGAGTTCCAGCAAAGGTCTTACTGTTTATTGTTGTTTTTTTGATTATTGATCAGGGAGTTACCATGTATCTATCCACGAATCTGTCTTCGTATTTGTCCGGCCGGTATCCGTCTATCCACAAAACAGTGCTGCTATTAAGCCTGACGGCTGTACTTGCCTCTTGTGCTTCTGCGCCAGAAGCTCCTGTTGGCCAAATCCGGGCGGCGGAACAAGCTATTGCGGCAGCCGAACGCATCACAGCAAGTGATTATGCGTTACCAGAATTGTTAGAAGCCAGAGCAGATTTAGTTTCAGCGCGCGCTGCAGTTCAGAAAGAAGACATGTTGGCGGCTCGTCGTTATGCCGAGCTATCTCAGGCTGGTGCTGAGCTGGCGTCTGCCCGTGCCGGAGAGGGAAAAGTCCGGGCTGTGATTGACGACATGCAAAAAAATATCGATGTGTTAAAGCAGGAAATGCAACGTAAAACAGGACAAATGCAATGAAAAATTTAGCAGGTACAACCCCAATACTGGTGCTGGTGGCTGGTGTGATGACGTTAAGCGCCTGTAGCTCAGCCGTTGTGAAACCAGATGGCTCTTACGCTGTACGACAAAAACTGACTGCATTGCAGGCTGACCCTAATTTAACCAACAGAGCTGTGCTGCCGGTACAACAGGCCGAAGCTGCAGTGTTAGCTGCTGAGCAACCGACCAAAGATCTGGCCCTGGCCAGCTACAGAGTAAAACTGGCGGATAAAAAAGTCGAAATTGCAAAAGCAGTGGCCGAAACGAATTATCTGGACGAACAATATAAAACGCTGGGCGCACAGCAGGCTGATGCCCGTCTGGATTCCAGAACTCAGGAAGCTGACTCGGCCCGTTATGACGCCAAACTAGCCAGAGAAGATGCAACTGCTGCAGAAGCTGAATCGGAACTGGCGAAACAACAAGCACTGGAATTGCAACAGCAAATCGCAGAACTGAATGCGAAACAAACCGAAAGAGGTTGGGTTGTGACTTTAGGTGATGTGTTGTTTGACACAGGCCGTGCTGAACTTAAAGAAGGCTCACTGAACAATCTGTCGAAACTGTCCGCTTTTTTAACCCGTTATCAGGACCGCAAGGTTCAGATTGAAGGCCATACCGATAGCGTTGGCAGTTCAGATTCAAATCAGGGCCTGTCGGAGCGCCGCGCGAATTCAGTGCGACGTTATCTGGAAGGTCAGGGGATTGCATCGGACCGTTTAAGCGCTACAGGACTGGGCGAGAACTCACCTGTCACTGACAATGATTCAGCGGCCAGCCGTCAGCAAAACCGCAGAGTAGAAGTGATTATCGCCAATACTGCAGCTGCGCCAACAAGCCCGTAATAAGTGAATGGGAGCGTTTTAATGAGAACTGCAACCAAACAAAAAAGCCTGGCAGCGAAATCCGCTGCCGGAGCTCTGCTTGCGCAGGAACAATTCTGGCTGATGCATTTAGATGAGGCACAGCAGTGCTGGCATAAGTTATCCAGAGAACAATTGCTGCAATCTGAAGGTATGCCTCACCGGCTTAGCCGATTGTTGCAGGAGCATTATGATTTATCACGGGAGCAGGCTGATCATCAGATCAGCAGGTTTAAACAAAGCTGCCAGTTATGCCCAGACCCTGATCCATCAGCCAAAGATCTGGATATAAATTAGATAGTTTCATCTGTCTTGGTGCGACATCGCACGAACAGCTGATTTTTTGTACTGCATGGTAGCTAGCAGCACTTCATGATCCAGAGTAGAGGGAGTTTTTGATGAATACAGTAATCAGCGATCATAAATTGCTGCGCCAGCATGCCAGAAAACATGTCGAAGCCGGTGCTGTGACACAGGGCTATCAGGCGGGTCGGGGTGATGTGGTGCGTTTATTAAACGCAGCCTTGGCTTCAGAATTGATTTGTGTGCTGCGTTATCGCAGTCATTATTTTTTGGCCAAAGGTATTCATGCCAATACAGTAGCGGCAGAGTTTTTAGAGCATTCCAATGAAGAATTACAGCATGTCGATTGGCTGGCTGCCCGCATAGTGCAACTGGGGGGAGAGCCGGACTTTTCACCTCAGGGGGTCATTGAACGGGGGCAATCCATTTTTGGTACAGGCCAGAACTTGTATGAAATGATCAAAGAAAATCTGATTGAAGAGCGGGTGGCTATTGATCATTACAAAGAGTTATTGCTGTTTATCGCAGATGATGATCCAACCAGTACTGCGCTTATCCAGAAGATTTTACAAACCGAAGAAGAGCATGCCGATGAATTGGCCAGTTTATTATGGGGGCTGCCTGAGCAGCACAATTGAATAAAGTACCAGGAATGGAATCGATGAAATCAGATCAACAATTGACTATGGATATTCAGGCTGAACTGAAATGGGACAGCTCTGTGCAGGCAGACAACATCAGTGTACTGGTACATGGCGGTATTGTGACCTTGTCAGGCAGAGTGTCTTCTTTGGCTGAACTGTGGCACGTACAATGTGCTGTGCACAGAGTCTACGGTGTACAGTCGCTGGATAATCAACTGGTGGTGTTATTACCCCATCAGCATGTTTACCAGGATGCCGATTTAACCCGGGTTGCTGAGTCTGTGTTGCAATGGTCCAGTCATATTCCGCCTCATGGGATAGAGCTGACTGTATCTATGGGCTGGATTAACCTGACGGGGGAAGTTGCCTTTGATTACCAGCGGCGGGCTGCGACTGAAGCTTTACGTTATTTAGCTGGTGTGCGTGGAGTCACCAATTTAATCCGTTTAACGCCCAAAAATCTGGCGGGCACTGTTAAAAAAGATATAGAAACCGCACTGGCAAGACAAAGTCAAAAAATGGAGTCCGCTATTGTGGTGGAAGTGATTGAGTCTGATGTGGTTCTGACCGGCACAGTAAACAGCTGGTCCGAGCATGATAAGGCGTTGGTATCGGTGTGGAGCACTCCGGGTGTATCTCATGTCACCGATCATATTTACGTGTTGTAATTCCGCTTTTTATTGCTGCCCTTTGTATTCCTAAGGCAACTGTTTCCACTCCATTCAGATACAGATTTACAGTCTGTATTTTGCTTTTGTAGTGGTTACAACTTGTTACCCTTTTCGCAGGAATGAAACCTCCGACTGTTTTATAGTGGTCTTACTAAAAAAGTATCTAAGCTTGCTTGATTTACCGGATGGGTCTGGACCATGACAACGATAAAACTAACACTTATTGCGTTTTGTTTAGCAACCACTTTGGCCTCTTGTTCTAAGCCTGAAGTGGCCAAAGTGCAGGAAGAAAGTGCAAAGCCATTACAACTGGTGGCACAGGATTTACTGATCTTATCTGAAAGCACTTTAGCCCGTGGTCCTGTTATTTCGGGGTCCTTGCAGCCTGTGGTGAAAGCCGAACTGAATGCAGAAGTGTCCGGCATTGTTATGCAGGTGTTGAAAGACAATGGAGATGTAGTCAAAACCGGTGACGTGTTGGTGAAACTGGACCAAACAGCCTATCGCGACAAATTATTGTCTGCTCAGGAAGCTGAACGTTCGGCTGTGGTCACTCTGGAGCAGTCCAATCGTCAACTCAAACGTATGCAGTCTTTATCTAAACAGAGTTTAGTCACACAGGAAGGACTGGAAGCGGCTGAAAACAAAGCCAATCAAGCCCAGTCTGATTTAGCCTCAGCCCGCGCCCGTTTAGTAGAAGCCCGCCAGCAGATGGAAAAAACCGATGTCAAAGCACCATTTTCCGGTGTAGTGGCCACCCGCAAAGTGTCTGCAGGTGACACAGCTCAGATTGGCAAGGGTCTGATGGTGCTGATTGACCCGGCCAGTATTCGTTTTGAAGGTTATGTCGCAGCAGACCGGGTAGGACAGGTTAAAGTGGGCAATAAAGTCACTTTTAAAGTCAATGGCTACAGCGGTCAGTTTTTTACCGGCACAGTAGAACGTATTAATCCGTTAGCCAATGAAAGCACCCGTCAGGTGCAATTGCTGGTGACGATGGACTTAAAAGAGCAGTCTTTAGTGGCGGGTTTATATGCGGAAGGCCATGTTGAGGCGCAAAACAGCAATGCGCTGATGGTGCCTGAATCTGCGCTTATTCGTGAAGGTGACAAAAGCTTTGTCTGGCAATTTGCCAACAACGAGCTGAAAAAGATTGAAGTGGAATTGGGCAGCAAAGACGAAAGGTGGGGCACTCAAGAGGTATTGTCCGGTGTCACATCAGGTGCTCAGATTTTACGTCACCCGCAAGGGGCTTTAACCGATGGCGGTAAAGCTGAACTGGCGGTCGCAGGAGTTGCAACACCGGATCAAACCGCAGCTAAAGTCAGCGCAGGAAACTAAGCCATGTTCTTATCTGATTTTAGTATCAAACGCCCTATGGTGGTGGTGGCTGTTACCCTGGCCATGATGATTTTTGGTTATTTTGCGATGACCAATTTAAAAACCAACCAATTCCCTGATGTGCAACCACCGGTATTGGTGATGAATATTCCTTACCCTGGCGCTTCCCCTGAAACTGTAGAGCGGGAAATCCTCAACAGGGTAGAAGACTCGATGGCGACTATCACAGGCATGCGTGAACTCCGTTCTTATGCCCGCGAATCTAATGCAGTGATAGTGGCGATTTTTGAATTTGATAAAGACTTGATTGAAGCATCGCAGGAAATGCGCGATGCAGTGGCCGTGGTGCGTGATAAGCTGCCAACAGAAATGAAAGAGCCTTTCCTGCGCCGTGAAGATCCAAATGCTCAGCCCATTATGTCGCTGGCGTTGTCTTCAACCTCTATGGACCCTATTGAATTATCACAATTAGCCGAGCATCAGATCGCCCGCGAAATCCGTTCTGTGCCGGGGGTAGCGCTGGTGAACCTGGAGGGTGAACAAGAGCGGGAAATGACGGTGTTCTTAAACTCCAATGCGATGCGTGAAGCCAATGTGTCAGCTATGGATGTGGTGAATGCATTACGGGCGCAAAACGTGGCCGCGCCGGTCGGCCGTGTGGTTAATGGCATGGAAGAGCAGGGCATTCGTATTCAGGGCCGCTTGCGCGATGTGCGTGAATTTGAGCAAATGGTGGTGAAACGTAGTGGTGATCAGGCCATTCGCTTAGAGCAGGTTGCAGATGTAGTGGATGGGGCCGCTGAGCAGCGCCGTTTATCAATTTTTAATGGCGTGTCGTCATTAGGTATAGATGTAGTTAAAGCCCGTGATGCGTCAACCATTAGCGTGACGGACGACATCAAAGTAAAAATTGAAGAGCTGAAGAAAACTTTACCTGCTGATTTTGAACTGGTGGTGGTGCGTGATTCAGGTGAAGACGTCGCCGCCAGTATGCGCAACGTGACAGAAGCCTTATCCATGGGCGCCTTACTGACCATTATCACCGTCTTTGTGTTCCTGAATTCCTGGCGCTCCACCTTAATTACTTCGCTGGCGTTACCTACCTCAGTACTGGCGTCTTTTATTGCGGTGTGGGCCTGTGGTTTTACACTGAATTTTATGTCGTTACTGGGCTTGTCACTGGCGATAGGTATTCTGATTGACGATGCCATAGTGGTGCGGGAAAACATTGTACGCCATATGGAAATGGGCAAAGACAATATGACGGCGGCCCGCGACGGCACCCGTGAAATTGGTATGGCCGTTATTGCGACCACTATGTCTATTGTGGCTGTGTTTATTCCTATTGCCTTTCTGGATGGTATTACCGGTCAGTGGTTTAAACCTTTTGGTTTAACAGTGGCGTGTTCTGTATTGGTGTCGTTGTTTATCTCCTTTACGCTCGACCCTATGATGTCTGCCTACTGGCACGACCCGGATCATGATAAAAATGCCAAACGCCGTGGTCTGGGTAAAGTGTTGCAAGGCTTTAATATCTGGTTTGATCATCAGGCTGAGCGTTATTCCAAGCTGATTGGCTGGGCCTTAAAACACCGTAAGTCGATGTGGATCCTGGCTTTTGGCTCATTTTTTGGCGCAATTGCTTTACAGAATATGTACGGTGGTTCAGGTTTTCTGCCGGAAACTGACGATGGCGGTATAGTGATTTCAGTGCGCGCTCCATCAGAAGCCAGTCTTGAATACACCAGCATTAAAGCGGAGCAAGCCGCTGCTATTGCCCGTCAAATTCCTGAACAGCTGTATACCCAAACCACAGTAGGTACGCAGGGCAATATTACCAGAGCGCAGGTCTTTGTCAGGCTAACCAAAGAAATGGAGCGTAGCCGTAACTCGCGAGAAATTGCCGCTGAATTAAGAGCCAAAGTGCAGCAATTAGTTGGCGCTGAGTACACAGTGTCGGCTGATTTAAACGGCGGTGGTGGTGGTAAAGCACTGCAAATTCAGTTCCGTGGCCCGGATAGCCGTGTGCTGGAAGGTCTGGTAATGGATTTTATGGAGAAATTAAAAACCATACCTGGGGCTGTAGATGTGGGTTTATCTTCTCAGGATCCTAAACCTGAGCTGCAAATTGAGTTTAACCGTGGTTTGGCGTCGAGTTTAGGCTTGTCGATGAATGATGCTGCCAGTGCGCTGCGTTTAGCTTTTGCTGGTGCTGAGATTGGCGACTGGATCGATCCGACAGGGGAAACCCGTAATGTGTATGTCCGTATCAAACCGGAAGAGCGCATGACAGTACAGGATTTAGAGCGTTTACCGCTGTTGTCCAGCCGTACCGGTGCCATGATCCCACTGGAGCAAATTGCCACAGTGACGGTAGGCAAAGGGCCTGCGGTGATAGAGCACTTAGACCGTGAAAGTATGATGGCCGTTGGCGCTAACGTACAAGGCCGCAGTTTTGGTGAAGTGGACGCCGACGCGAAGAAATTGCTGAAAACCATTCCATTCCCACCTGGTTATGACGTAGTTCGCGGTGGGCAAAGCCGGGATCAGGAAGAAGTCTTTGGCAGTATCTTTGGTGCCCTTGGTTTAGCTGTGATGCTGATGTATCTGATTTTAGTAGTGCAGTTCCATAGCTTTCTGGCGCCAGTGTCTATCATGATGTCTTTGCCTTTATCCTTGATTGGTGTGGTGTTGTCCTTGCTTGCCACGGGGGCCACGTTAAACCTGATGAGTTTGATAGGTGTCGTCATGCTGATGGGCATAGTGGTGAAAAACGGCATTTTGTTGATTGACTGTGCCCGCAAAAAAGAAAGCGAAGGTTTAAGTCTGGAAGAAGCCTTAATAGCAGCTGGTCGTGAGCGGTTACGTCCTATCCTGATGACGACTTTTGCCTTAGTTGCCGGTATGTTGCCTGTGGCTATTGGTATTGGCGAAGGTGCGGCTTTCTACAAACCTTTGGGTATTTCAGTGATTGGTGGGGTATTAACCTCCACCGTACTGACATTACTGGTAGTACCGACCTTTTACGACAGTCTGGAGACCTTTAAACGCAAACTGAAAGCCAGATTTAACCGTAACAGAAAACCAGCGCCGACAAGTTATGGCGAGCCGCTGATCTCTGAATAAGAGGTTTAGTTTGATGAAAAGGAGCACTGAGGTGCTCTTTTGTTTTTGGCAGAAAAAAAGCGGAGCTGTTGTGTTCAACGGAGCAAATTGTGCTTTTGTCACAGAGAGTTGGGAAAGACAGCTAAATCCGCTAGTATGACTTTATTCCGCTATTTTTAAGAACTTCAGTATGGATCAGCTAACGCCTTACCAGTTACGAGCGCAGATACGATCAGGCCAGTTCAATAGCCAGACCAGCGGTTTGGTGCCGGGCTATGTGCAGTGCAATATGGCGATAATGCCACAAAGCTGGGCGGCTGAGTTTTTACTGTTTTGCCAGCGTAATCCCAAAGCTTGCCCTTTAGTGGCTGTTGCTGAACCCGGGCAATTTTTGCTGCCTGAACTCGGGCAGGAGGTAGATCTTCGAACTGATTTGCCTGCCTATCGTATTTTTAACCAAGGCGAGTTGGTGGATGAAGTGCAGGATATCCGCACCTTGTGGCGGGATGATTTGGTCAGTTTCCTTATTGGTTGCTCTTTTTCCTTTGAAGAGGCATTAGTGGCGGCAGGACTGGAAATACGCCATATCACAGAAGGCAAAAACGTCCCTATGTACAACACCACACTGCAATGCGTCAGTGCAGGTCGTTTTTCCGGTTCTATGGTGGTCAGTATGAGGCCAATGAAACCTGCGGATGCAATTCGCGCTATTCAAATTTGCAGTCGTTTTCCTGCAGTGCATGGTGCGCCTGTGCATTTTGGTGATCCGGCGGCTATTGGCATTTCTGATATCCGATCACCGGATTATGGTGACGCCGTCAGCATCCGATCGGGTGAAGTACCGGTATTTTGGGCCTGTGGCGTTACACCTCAAGCCGTGATTAAACAGGCTAAGCCTGATTTTTGTATTACGCACAGCCCAGGTCATATGTTGGTGACTGATTTGCTGAATTCTTCTTTAGCGAGTTTTTAATGAATCCTTTAATAAAATCCTCGATCAAACTAAATTGCGACTTAGGCGAAAGTTTTGGTGCATGGCAGATGGGGCTGGACACACAAGTGATGCCATTGATTGATCAGGCCAATATCGCCTGTGGGTTTCATGCCGGCGATCCGACCGTACTGGTGAACACCTTAACTCTTGCCAAGCACTATCAGGTTGAGATTGGCGCGCATCCAAGTTATGACGATAAACAGGGGTTTGGTCGCCGCTCTGTAAAAATGCAGTCAGATGAGCTAAAGCATTTACTCTGGTATCAGATAGCAGCAGTGGATGGGGTGGCAAAAAGCCTTGGTGTGGAGCTGAGTTACGTCAAGCCTCATGGCGCTTTGTATAACGATATGATGGCAAGTCCGGCCTTACTTGAAACTGTGATGCAGGCTGTTGCCAGTTACCATAAACCTTTAAAGCTGATGCTGTTGGCCACAAGTTCTGCCGCAGAGCATCGGCTGCTTGCGAAGCGTCATCAGCTGGAGTTGTTATTTGAAGCTTTTGCCGACCGGCGTTACAAAAGCGATGGGTCTTTAACACCTCGCAGTCAAGCAGGCAGTGTGCTGGATCATCAGGCGGCACTGGCGCAAGTTCAGCAGTTACTACAAAACGGCACGGTACAAAGTGATACAGGCAACAGCGTGACTATTGAGGCTGATACCTTATGCGTACATGGTGATAATCCGGCAGCAGTGGCATTGGTGCAGTCCATTCGCCAGTTGCTGGTAAAGTCATGATCCAACTGGAACTGGCGGGTGAAAACGCTCTGATTTTGTATTTGCCTGCAGAGATCTCCGCTAAGAACCTTAACCAGCTTCAGCAGCTGCAACAGCAGATCCGTCTGCTACTTGCAGATCAACTACAGGAGTTATTGCCGTCTTATGCTTCGCTACTGATTGTATTAAAGCCATATCATCAAGGTGTGTTGGTGATTAAAGCATTGCTGGAACAGCAACTGACCTTAAGCGCCACAGTGTCAGAGCAGCAAGGGCAGTTAGTGCTATTGCCGGTGTACTACCACAATGCATGGGACTTAGCTGCAGTTGCTAAACAGGCTGGTTTAACAGCAGCACAAGTGATTGATTTGCATCAGTCTATGGAATACCGGGTCTATGCCATAGGTTTTGCACCTGGTTTTGCTTATCTCGGAGAACTGGATGCACGCCTTGCCACACCACGTTTAAAAAGCCCACGCGCGAAAGTACCCAAAGGGGCTGTGGCTATAGCAGACCGGCAAACGGCGGTCTATCCGGCTGAATCGCCCGGAGGCTGGAATATTTTGGGTTTATGTCCAATTCCTTTATTTAAACCAGAACATGCCGGAACCTCAGAAGCTCTGATGCCTTTTAGCGTGGGTGACAGAGTGCGTTTTCAGCCTGTTAGCCAGCAAGAGTTTTTAGCTTTGGGTGGCCAGCTGCCGCAGGAGCTGTGCTGATGTCCGCTTTTGTGGTGTTAAAAACAGGGGTGCTGTCGACCTTACAAGACCAGGGGCGTTTTGGTTATGCGCATTTGGGGTTAAGCCAGGGCGGGCCAGCTGATTATGCCAGCTATCGTATTGCCGATTTATTACTGCAAAACCAAAGCCCTAGCTGCCAGATAGAGGTTTCTGTCGGTGGGTTAAGCGTACTGGCGTTAACCGATACTGTTTTTTGTGTCACTGGAGCTGCAATGCCTCTGACAGTAAACGGTCAACCTAAAAGCTTATGGCACAGCCATCGCATCAAAAAAGATGATGTGATTGAATTGGGTTTTGCCAAATCCGGCTTGCGCTGCTATCTGGCTGTAACCGGTGGTTTTAAATTACCCAAAGACTTTGGCAGCAATAGCACAGTGCTGCGGGAGAAAGTGGGGGGTATCGCTGGATCGGCCTTACAGCAAGGCCAGTTTTTACCTGCAGCTTCCACCTATCGGCCTCTGCTTTGGGCTTTGCCAGAAAAACTCTGGCCACAGTTTTCGATGCCGCTGGAACTTGGTTTAGTGCCAGGTTATCAGCAGCATTGGTTTGACGAAGCGCAATGGCAACAGCTGTGCGGTACGGATTATCAGGTGTCTGCGTTGTATGACCGTATGGGCTATCGCCTGCAAGGGGAGCCACTTTTGTACCAAAGCCGGGCTTTATTGTCCGAAGGTATCAGTTATGGGGCTGTGCAATTGCCACCTGATGGTTTACCTATAGTGCTTTTGAACGACAGACAAACTTTAGGTGGCTATCCTAAACCGGGTGCGATCCTGGCGCGCCATGCAGCTGCGTTGGCACAGTGCACGCAAGGACATCCCATCAGATTTTATCGCATAGTGCCTGAACAGCTTGCAGCCTATCAACAGGAGCAGCAGCGTTACTGGGCTGAACTGCCAATGGATTTCCGGAGTCTGCGCTAATGGATTTACTTGATCTCAGTACTCAAATAGAGCAGATGCTGGTAAGGAACAATCTGCGCGGTATGGCACTACTGTTACCGCATTTAAAAGCGGGGTGTTACTTAAGGGCTGCAAGGTTAATCGCACAAACTAAAGGGCTGGTGCTGATAGGCACGGGGTTTCCTGTCGGGGATAGTTTCGAAACCGATGGCCCTGTTGGTGCTATTGTCTTGTACCAATTGGTTGAAAAACTGGGTGCTACAGCACTGATCTGTTGCGGCGATCCGTTATTTTCCGCTTTAAAAGACCACTACTCGTGCCTGCAATTGCCTGTCAACGCTGCAGATGCCGCCGAATTCGCCCGTCAATCTTTGCTGCGCTTACGCCCTGAACTTATTATTTCGATAGAAAGACCAGGTTTGGCTGCTGATGGTCGCTATTACAATATGCGGGGTGTGGATATCAGTGCTCGTTGTGCCAATTTTGATGTGTTTTTTCAACAGGCATCCTGCCCGACTATAGCTATAGGGGATGGCGGCAATGAAATAGGTATGGGAAATCTTTATCAGGCGGTGTCGCAACTGGCAATTACTCCTGCTGTGACTTGCTGTGATGAATTATTACTGGCCGATGTCTCGAACTGGGCTGCCTATGGTTTACTGGCCTTGGTGTCCAGCTTAAAGGATGCAGAAACAGGGCAAGGCTGGTTGCTCGACTGTCAGCCTGCTGAGCTTTTACAGCATTTAGTCAACCGGGGTTGTGTAGATGGTGTCACTGGCCTTGCCAGTATCACAGAAGACAGTTTGCCGCCCGAACATGCAATGCAGTTGATCCACGACTTACAACAACTTTGTTTTAAACAAAAGAACTTACAGGAAAAGCCATGAGTGTGGTGTATTTAAATGGGCAATTTATGCCTGCAGAGGACGCAAAAATCTCGCCTATGGACAGAGGCTTTTTGTTTGGGGATGGTATTTACGAAGTGATCCCCTCCTATGGCGGGCGTTGTGTGGGCTTTGCCGCTCATATCCAGCGTTTACAGCAAGGTTTAGCGGCGTTGGAAATTCACTGTGCTTTGACAGAACAAGACTGGCACGAACTGGTACAGCAGTTGATTAGACAAAACGGCGCTGGCAATCTGGGCATTTATTTGCACCTTAGCCGCGGCACTGACACCAAAAGAGCTCATGCTTATCCGAAAAATGTTCCAGCCACTGTATTTGCCTATTGCTTTGATATAGCAGCAGAACCAAAAGCCGATGTGAATAAAGCTCCCCGTTATAAAGTGATCACAGCAACAGATTTACGCTGGCAGCGCTGCCATATCAAATCCACCGCCTTGCTTGGTAATGTGATGCATCACCAGCAGGCTGCCGCTTTGGGCCTGAACGAATGTATTTTATTTGATGAGCAGGGCTTTTTAACTGAAGGCAGCTCAACCAACGTATTTATTGTTAAAGATGCTGTGGTGATCACTCCGCCTTTAAGCCATAAAATTTTGCCAGGCATTACCCGTCAGTTACTGCTGAGTATTTTGCGTCAACATAGCACACTGAAGGTGGAAGAACGGCCTGTCAGTAAATATGAAGTTTTACAGGCTGATGAAGTCTGGTTGACCAGTTCCAGCAAAGAAGTGGCTGCTGTAGTCGAGGTAGATAGTCAAGTTGTGGGTATTGGAGAGCCAGGACCGGCTTGGCTTGAAGCTCAAACCTTGTTCAAGATCAACAAATACAATTATTGAAAGTATCAATATTATCGCTTGTTCGTGTTAATTTTGATATAAATGGTAAAAACGCAACTCCCATAACGTGCTTGGTATTGATTTACTAAGAATATAGGTGCTTTGTCCTCATTGCATTTTAGTCGCTATGTATTAAGTTTGTTACGGGTTCATATAATTAAGTCAAAGGATGGGATGGCATGTTGGTAAGAAACTACAAGATAGGCGCCAGATTATTAGCTGGTTTTGCTATTTTAGGACTGATTCTGCTTCTGCAGGGCAGTATGTCGTTGTTCACTATGTCACATATGCGCACTGTAGCCACTGAAATTGAAGACAACACCATTCCCAGCCTGGATAATCTGGCAGCGCTGAACCTGAGCATGATGAGGGTTCGTATTTTTACTTTTCGAGTCATGCTTGCTGAAACTGACGCACAAAAATCTGAGTATGAAAAATCACTGTTCCAGGTAAGAACTGAACTTGAACAATATGAAAAGTCTTATGAGTCTCTGATTTCTCTTGCCGAAGAACGTGCTGTATACCAGCAATTCAAAGCCGCACAAACAAGCTACTTTGATGGTCAGTTGCGCCTGTTAAAACAGATCTCTGAAGGCAATAAAGCTGAGGCGGTCCGAATCAGTAATGAAGAATTGTCATCGTACTCAGATCAAATGACTAAGTCATTGATTCAGCTTGCAAAAATAAATCGTGAATATGGTGAGCAACTGACGGATGCTTCAGCCAGTGAATATGGAAGCAGCAGAATTCTCATCATAGTTGCTATCCTTGTTGGCATTATTGTCAGCATACTGGTTGCGTTCTGGATGACTCGCAGTATCACTGCCCCAGTGAATGATGCAGTTGCTGTTGCTGAAACTGTGGCTTCAGGTGATTTAACACAAAAAATAGCTGTTACAGGTGATGATGAAGTCAGTCGCTTGATGACCGCTCTGCAAAAAATGCAGCAAAACCTGCGTGATGCGATGAGCCATATTTCGAATTCATCGGATCAACTGGCGTCTGCCGCTGAAGAGCTGAATTCTGTTACAGAGGACTCATCCCGCGGCCTGCAACAGCAAAATGATGAAATTCAACAGGCCGCCACTGCTATTACAGAAATGAGTTCTGCCGTGGATGAAGTAGCACAAACCGCAGTTCAAACCTCTGAACAATCGACTGAATCGGCGAAAATGGCGGTTCAGGGTCAGCAGCAGGTCGATGAAACAGTCAAAGCGATCCGTGATATGAATCAGGATGTGGCTTTGACCTCAGAGCTGATCCAGGGGTTAGCTGTGCAATCTCAGGATATAGGTAAGGTGCTGGATGTGATCCGCGCTATTGCTGAACAAACCAATTTGCTGGCACTGAACGCTGCGATAGAAGCTGCACGGGCAGGGGATGCAGGCCGTGGTTTTGCTGTAGTTGCAGATGAAGTGCGTGCTCTGGCACATCGTACACAAACCTCTACCCGTGAAATTGAAGAAATGATAGCCAAAATTCGCAGTGGTACAGGGGACGCTGTCAGTGCAATGAAGCATAGCAGTGATAAAGCCGGCCACGCGTTAACAGTGGCTCAAGCTGCTGGAGAAGCCTTGACCATCATTAATCAGCGTATTAATAAAATCAGTGACAGTAATCTGGTGATTGCAAGCGCTGCTGAAGAACAAGCCAAAGTAGCACGTGAAATTGATCGCAATATAGTCAATATCAGTGACTTAGCTGCTCAAACTGCAGCAGGGGCTAATCAAACCAGTGCGTCGGCCCATGAGTTATCCCGTCTGGCTGTAGACTTAAATGCGTTGGTCACCCGTTTTAAAGTTTAACTACAGGTAGTTTGCATGGATGCTGTATTTGCGGGCATGCCACGAGTGCATCAGATTGATGCACTGCGGGGTATCGCAGTGTTGATGATTTTGTTTGCTAATGTTTTTGCTTTTGCTTATCCGCTGGAAGTCGCAGAACAAGCCGGACTCTCAGAGTCTATGTCGTTGTTGCCACAGCTACAGCATCAGCTGTATCAGCTGTTTGTCCGCGGCAAGTTTATCAGTCTGCTGACGCTGTTATTTGGTGCCAGTTTGTATCTGTTATGGCAGCAGAGCCAGATGTCTGAAAACCGGCTTAAAGCCAGAATGTCAGCCTTGTTGCTGATTGGCTTTTGTCATGCAGTCTTTGTTTGGTCTGGTGATGTTTTGCTGATGTACGCCGCAGTGGCATCAGGGCTTTTGTGGCAACAGGTGTTGCACTGGACGCCAGAGCATCAATTGCGATATGCCAAACACTATCTGGCGGCAGGTTTGGTATTACCTGCTTTGGTATGGCTGTTTCCACCCGGGCAAGCTGAAGACCCGGCCGATACTGCCAAGCTAATTACCTTGTATACCGGGCCATACAGTGAGCAGTTATGGCATCAAATAAAGTATGTTGGCCTGATTGCGCTTGATTTGCTGTTTATCAGTTATTGGTGGTTTGGTGGCATGATGTTACTTGCTATTTGGGCTATGCAATCGGACTGGCAACAGCTGTTAAAAAATCATTTTGTTACTTTGCTGCTGATTGCTTTTTGCACAGGCTTACTACAGCTGTTGTGGACAGAGCTTTCTGACAGCGAGCCGCTGCTGACACCATTACAAATGATCTCCGATCTGTGTTTCGCACTGATTTATATCCGCTTATTTATGCTTGTTACTGCTTTTTTTCCGGCAGTGTATGAAGTGCTCAGACGCTGCGGACGTTGCTCTTTGTCTTTATATCTCTGGCAGTCAATAGCTATGGTGCTGCTGTTTCGTTGGGTCTGTCCACAATGGTTTGCCAGCGTGGAACGAGGGTATCTGACTGCTATTGCGTTTATCTTGATCCTGCTGCAACTGCTGTGGGTGGGTTATTTTTATAAAGCCGGCCAGTTATGGTGGTTTGAGCAGCTGTATCGGTGGCTCAGCGTAAAACTGGAGCGCAGAGTTCGCGATACAGCGGCGTAAGATTGCACGGATAAAGATGCTTCAGAAACGATAAGCGTAAGACAAGGCAATAAAATCCAGGCCCGGGTTAGGTTTTTGCAAACCTGCATTGGAATAGTGCATGTAACGTAATGCCAGCTGAGCTTTACTGTGCAACTGCCAAATCAGGCCTATCCGGTCTTCAAACTGATAATGCGACCCCAAATCTTTACCGGCAAAACGTTGTTTGTTTAACAAACTAAAGCCTATACCAAATTCCCAATACAAAGCCCGGTTATATAAAGTACTGAATTGTTTCACCAGCACAGGAGATAAGGCAACGGCCAGATTGCTTTCATATTCAGGTTCTTCACCATAACGCCACAGATTAGCACTGACTTCCATATACAGCTGCGCATCGCCTAAAACCGGTAATTCAGCCAGATGCCACTCTACAGGCCGGTAACCCAACCTCAGGCCCAGCACATCACCTTCACCTTTGACTAAATCAATAGCTGCAACCTGAGCCTGGGCCTGCAGGCTTAGCAGCATAAAACCAAGTAACACTAGAATTTTTTTCATCGGGTGTTCTGCCTTACTTCATGATGAGGCGTTAGTTTGACCTGCATCAACTGACGGATAAATATAGGTTGTGTAACGATCGGTACATAATTGGAGGTGAAAAACAGGATCTCAAGAGGAGCAGCATAAAAAATTTATGACAGTGACGGCTGGCCGAAACAAAGAGCTATTGAAGGGTTAAAGCAGATAAGAAGTTGACCTTTGCCGACATGCTGATTAACCTTGCGGTTTATTTGTTCCAGCACAGGCAATTTCAGCATGGCAAATTCTTCAGACCAGACCACTACCACCTTGGATCCGCAAAGCCAAAAAGCGTTATATTTAGATCAGCAGCTGTGTTTTGCTTTGTATTCCACCTCTTTAGCTATGACCAAAGTCTATAAGCCTTTGTTGGATAAGCTGGGTCTGACCTATCCGCAGTATTTAATTATGCTGATTTTGTGGCAAAACGATGGTCTGGCGCTGAAAGATATCGGCGAGCAATTGCATATTGATTCAGGCGCTTTAACCCCAGTGATTAAACGTATGGAAGCCATGGGATTATTGGTTCGTACCCGTAATCCGCAAAATGAACGCACTTTGGAAATCCGCCTGACTAAAACCGGCTGGGCGATGCGCGAGCAAGCCGCTGAGGTCAATCGCACTATAGGTCTAAGTTGCGGTATGGCAGAGCCTGAAATCCATGCGCTACGCCGGGAATTAATAGAGCTGCGATCGCAGTTAACTAAAAGCCTCTAAATTCGATACGGACTGAAGAGGGCTGTATAGCCCTTTATTATTCGCTATCATCCCTGGTGCTCACCCTTTAGGGCCAGCTAAAGCTGTTCAGGCTGGACAAAAATTTTCCATCATATAAGGCAAACCTGAGTTTTATGACTTTTGTGTGTTTCGGTCACTTGTTGTTAATCTTTGGGTCGGGGGTTAAACTGTTTGCTATTAGTCACCTAAACAAGGGTTACCAAGAAAACAATGAGCATAGAAAATAGCTATCCTGTTTCGAGTCGGGGGCCTGTAGACCATGATGTGCGGGATCAGATCCTGCATGCAGCCACCGAGCATTTCAGCCAGTACGGCTACGATAAAACTACTGTTTCAGATCTTGCAAAATCAATTGGTTTTTCAAAAGCTTACATTTATAAGTTTTTCACATCTAAGCAGGCTATTGGTGAGATGATCTGCTCAAACTGTCTGCGTGAACTTGAAACTGAGGTTCGTGCAGCCGTTGACGCCGCAGACAGACCGCCAGAAAAACTGCGGCGTATGTTCAAAACTATTGTTGAAGCCAGTATTCGCTTATTTTTCCGGGACCAAAAGCTGTATGAGATAGCAGCTTCAGCCGCTTCAGAGCGTTGGCAAGCGGTTTGTGCCTACGAGGAAAGCATTCAGAAGCTGCTGCAGGAAATCTTGCAGGAAGGGCGTCTGACCGGAGATTTTGAACGCAAGACTCCTCTTGATGAAACAGTGAAGGCTATCTATCTGGTGATACGGCCTTACCTCAATCCATTATTGTTAAAACATAGTTTTGATCATGCCACTGAGGCTTCCTCTCAGCTGTCCAGTCTGGTGCTTCGTAGTCTCTCGCCATAAAGTTGATTTGTGACTATTGACTAAATTGGTCACAAGAATAGAATAAGTCCCCTGATCCATTCGTTAAGGGGACTTTTATGTTTTGGCGTCGTTTGATTTCGCTTACTGTTTTATCTGTGCTGCCGCTCGCGTTAATAGGTTGTAGTGAAAAACCACACTCGGACCCTCGTAGTGAAGCGCCGCTGGTGCGGGCTGTGATGGTTGAGGACGCCACTCCAGACGATCGGACATTCACAGGTGTTATTGCCGCACGGGTAGAAAGCGATCTTGGCTTTCGTGTCTCAGGTAAGGTATTGGAACGACTGGTCAATACAGGGCAGAGGGTAAAACGTGGTCAAGCGCTGCTGCGTATTGACCCTGTTGATCTGAAACTTACTGCGCTTGCATTGCAGGAAGCTGTTGTTGCCGCCAGGGCACGTTCTCTGCAAACCGCTGCTGATGAAGCCCGTTATCGTGGGCTGCGTGGAACTGGTGCTGTATCAGACTCAAGCTATGATCAGAGCAAAGCGGCAGCCGACGCGGCTCGGGCACAGCTCAGTGCTGCACAAGCCCAGGCCAGAGTTGCTGTGAACGCAACTAGCTATACCGAATTAGTTGCGGATGCTGATGGCGTTGTCATGGAGACTCTGGCGGAACCTGGTCAGGTGGTAAACGCCGGACAAGTGGTTGTTCGTCTGGCGCACGCCGGGGCTCGCGAGGCTATTATTCAGTTACCGGAAACCCTGCGGCCACAAGCTGGTTCCGGTGCACAAGCCAGACTCTTTGGCCACGGGGAGTTTAATGTTCCGGCCAGACTGCGGCAGCTGTCTGATGTCGCAGATCCGTTGACGCGAACCTTTGAGGCCAGATATGTGCTGGAAGACCTGCCGACTGATATTCCGCTGGGCTCTACAGTTAGTATCAGGATTGCAGGTGGAGATAGCTCCAGACCTGATGACGGCGTACAGGTGCCAATCAGCGCCTTGTTTGACGCTGGTCAGGGAGTTGGCGTATGGACTATTAGTGGCGAACCTGCCAGGGTTTCATGGCGACCTGTGGTGGTGCAACTTTTAGCTGACGATAGCGCACAGATCACAGGGCAACTGCAGGCTGGCGAGCTGATCGTAGCACTTGGTGCCCACCTACTGCTCGAAGGAGAGCTGGTCCGTGTGGCAGGACAGGCTCCAGCTATTGCGTCGATGGGAGCCAGCCATGAGTGAAAGTCGTTTTAACCTGTCTGCTCTGGCAGTACGAGAGCGTTCTATCACCTTATTTTTAATCGTCCTGATCTCACTGGCGGGTATTGTTGCATTTTCTAAGTTGGGACGAGCAGAAGATCCGGCTTTTACGGTCAAAGTGATGACGATCATCACAGCCTGGCCAGGAGCTACAGCTCAGGAGATGCAAGACCAGGTTGCAGAAAAAATCGAAAAGCGTATGCAGGAGCTGCGCTGGTATGATCGCACTGAAACCTACACCAGACCAGGTTTAGCCTTCACGACTTTGACCTTGCTCGACACCACACCGCCTTCTGAAGTGCAGCAAGAGTTCTATCAGGCCCGCAAGAAAATCAGTGACGAGGCCGGTACTATGCCTTCCGGCGTGATTGGTCCTATGGTCAACGATGAATACGCCGATGTGACTTTTGCATTGTTTGCGCTCAAAGCGAAAGGCGAACCGCAGCGCTTGCTGGTGCGCGAAGCGGAAAAGCTCCGCCAGCAGCTATTGCAGGTGCAAGGGGTCAAAAAGGTCAACATTGTCGGCGAACAGCCTGCGCGCATTTTTATCGAATTCTCACATGAACGACTGGCTACACTGGGGGTCAGTCCGCAGCAGGTTTTTGCTGCTCTCAATAACCAGAATGCTCTGACCGCTGCGGGGTCAGTGGAGACGAAGGGACCACAAGTGTTTATTCGTCTGGATGGGGCGCTGGATGAATTACAGAAAATCCGCGATACGCCAGTGACAGCGCAAGGCCGCAGCCTGAAGCTGTCTGATATTGCCACGGTCAAGCGTGGCTACGAAGACCCAGCTACTTTCCTGGTCCGTAATGGCGGTGAGCCAGCCCTGTTACTGGGGATCATTATGCGAGAAGGCTGGAACGGGCTTGATTTGGGTAAAGCGCTGGGCACTAAGGTTGAGGCAATAAACAGCGAACTGCCGCTGGGGATGAGCCTGACCAAGGTCACTGATCAAGCGGTCAATATCAGTTCGTCGGTCGACGAGTTTATGGTTAAATTTCTTGTTGCTTTGCTGGTTGTGATGCTGGTGTGTTTTGTCAGCATGGGCTGGCGTGTTGGTGTAGTGGTCGCCGCTGCCGTTCCACTGACATTGGCGATGGTGTTTGTGGTGATGCTGGCAACCGGCAAGAACTTTGACCGCATCACCTTAGGGTCGCTGATCCTGGCTCTGGGGTTGTTGGTAGACGATGCCATTATTGCCATTGAAATGATGGTAGTGAAGATGGAGGAGGGCTACAGCCGTATTGCCGCCTCAGCCTATGCCTGGAGCCATACCGCAGCGCCTATGCTTTCGGGTACGCTGGTGACAGCTGTGGGGTTTATGCCGAATGGTTTTGCCAGATCCACAGCAGGCGAGTACACCAGCAATATGTTTTGGATCGTAGGTATAGCCCTGATGGCGTCGTGGTTGGTTGCTGTCGTGTTCACACCTTATCTGGGCGTGAAAATGTTGCCCGACTTCAAGCAGGTGGAAGGGGGGCACACTGCCATCTACAACACGCCGCGCTACAACAGCTTTCGTCGAATACTGGAGCGCGTCATTGCTTGTAAGTGGCCGGTTGCAGGTTCAGTTGTTGGGCTCTTCATCATTGCCGTACTTGGTATGGCTCTGGTCAAGAAGCAATTTTTCCCTATCTCCGACCGTCCTGAAGTGCTGGTTGAGATACAAATGCCTTACGGTACCTCAATTAGCCAAACCAGTGCAGCCTCAGAGCAAGTAGAAAGCTGGCTGGGGCAGCAAGCGGAAGCAAAAATTGTAACCGCCTACATTGGTCAGGGCGCCCCACGGTTTTTCTTCTCCGTAGGCCCTGAACTGCCTGATCCATCTTTCGCAAAAATAGTGGTGCGTACTGACAACCAGGATGAACGCGAAGCACTGAAACACCGGTTACGGCAGGCAATAGCTGACGGACTTGCTGCACAAGCACAGGTGCGTGTTACTCAACTGGTTTTTGGCCCTTATTCGCCATACCCGGTGGCTTACAGGGTAACAGGTCCTGATCCTGACTTGTTGCGCAGCATAGCGGCTGAGGTGGCAACCGTCATGAATGCCAGTCCTCTGATGCGGACTGTCAACACAGACTGGGGAACACGTACACCAGCGTTGCATTTTACTTTGGATCAGGACAGATTGCAGGCCATGGGACTGACCTCCAGTGCTGTGGCAGAGCAACTACAATTTCTGTTAAGTGGTGTGCCAGTGACAGCTGTACGTGAAGACATTCGGACAGTGCAGGTGGTTGCACGTTCTGCCGGTGAAATCCGGCTCGATCCCGCCAGAATAGGGGATTTTACGCTGGTTGGTACTAATGGGCAGCGTATTCCTCTGTCACAAGTGGGTGACGTTGATGTGCGGATGGAAGAACCGGTGATGCGCCGGCGCGATCGAATACCAACCATCACAGTGCGCGGCGACATTGCCGATGACTTACAGCCACCGGATGTGTCTGCCGCTATCACTGCACAACTGCAGTCTGTTATCGATAAACTCCCGGACGGTTATCATATTATTGAAGCGGGCTCTATTGAAGAATCAGGCAAAGCTATGGTGGCAATGTTACCCATCTTCCCCATTATGCTGGCCATCACCTTGCTCATTATCGTATTGCAGGTTCGGTCGATCTCGGCCATGGTGATGGTGTTTCTGACCAGTCCTCTGGGGTTGATTGGTGTAGTTCCAACCTTGCTGCTATTCCAGCAACCTTTTGGCATCAATGCGCTGGTTGGTTTAATTGCGTTGTCCGGCATTTTGATGCGCAATACGCTGATCCTGATTGGGCAAATAGAACACAATCAGCAGGCAGGGTTGGCACCTTTCCATGCTGTGGTGGAGGCTACAGTGCAGCGCGCCCGACCTGTCATCTTGACTGCCATGGCGGCGATTCTGGCCTTTATCCCGCTAACCCAGTCGGTATTCTGGGGCACACTCGCTTACACTCTGATCGGCGGCACCTTGGCCGGAACAGTGCTAACGCTGGTATTCCTGCCAGCTATGTACGCCATCTGGTTCAGGATAAGGCCTGATCATGGCCTCTGATCTGTATTAGATAGACCACTGGCTCGCGCGTTCTGGCGAGCCAGTCAGTGGAGTCTTCATATCGTTTTGAGCATAAACACTCTGTCATTCATTTTTAAATACATTAAAAACAATAGCTTAAATGTTTTTTACAAAATAATTAAAAATTAAACTTGCGAAATAATAGTTATCGCAATAATATGATCGCAAGTCGGGTCGAACAGCTGGTTCAACAGCAATAAAACGACCGGATACAGAACGTAGAAAAGAGTGTGAAAGACAAGACGTAAAGAGTTTTTAAGCAGTACAGATTCGGTCCTAAGGACTGGCAGTAAACAGAAGTAAAACCGGGTGAGTTCACCCATTTTTTTAAGCCATACAGTTATCGCGATAATACATATCGCAAACAAATAAACTTAACAGAGGAATACATCATGCAAGTACTTTACAAAGCAACAGCAACTTCAACTTCAGGTCGTGACGGTCGTTCAGTGTCTTCAGACGGCGTATTGGATGTGAAATTAAGCACCCCTAAAGAATTAGGTGGCGCTGGTGGTGCAGCCACTAACCCTGAGCAGTTATTTGCCGCTGGTTACTCAGCTTGTTTCTTAGGTGCCATTAAATATGTCGCTTCACAACAAAAAGTGCTGATTGGTAACGATGCAAAAATCACAGCTGAAGTAGGTATTGGTCAAATCCCTGGTGGTTTTGGTCTGGATATCGAACTGCAAATCAGCCTGCCAGGCGTAAGCTTGGAAGTAGCACAGGACTTAGTGACTAAAGCTCACCAGGTGTGTCCTTATTCAAACGCAACTCGCGGCAACATAGACGTTCGTTTAGTGGTTTTGAACTAAGGCCATACGACGCCATACCTTCAGATAACCAGACTAAACCTTTAGATAATAGCGACAGTGGTGATTAAAAAATACACTGCTGTCGCCCCCTAAACAAAGGCCAAGAGGCCAGTGGAGAATGATGATGAACACATTTCGTAAAGTTGTAGGTTTTACAGTGATAGCGTTGGGTATCAACAGTGCATTCGCCGCTGGTGGTCCAGGTGTTGAACAACAGACTCAGGGCTTTTTAAATGCTCTGGCTCAGGGCGGTGGCAAACCTTTAGAGCAACTGTCGCCTAAAGATGCCCGCGCTGTCTTAACAGGTGCTCAGGCCGGTGCCAAATTACCAGCCGCTGATGTCAGTGAAAAAACCATCACTATCGATGGCAAACCATTAAAGCTGGTGGTGGTTCGTCCTGCAGGCAGCAAAGGGGTATTACCTGCCTTTATGTTCTTCCACGGAGGTGGTTGGGTGTTAGGCGATTTCCCAACGCACGAGCGTTTAATCCGTGATTTAGTCAGCCGCTCTGGTGCAGCTGCTGTCTATGTCGATTACACGCCATCACCAGAAGCCAAATACCCAACGGCTATTAATCAGGCTTATGCTGCAACCAAATGGGTGGCAGAGCATGGCAAAGAGCTGAACATCGACAGCTCACGTTTAGCAGTAGCAGGTAACAGTGTCGGTGGCAATATGGCGGCAGTGGTGGCGTTAAAAGCCAAAGAAGCAGGTACTCCTAAACTGAAATTCCAGTTGCTGTTATGGCCTGTGACTGATGCGAACTTTGAGAATACGTCGTACAACCAATTTGCAGACGGCTACTTCCTGACCAAAAACATGATGCAGTGGTTCTGGGATAACTACACCACCAACCCTGCAGAGCGTAACGAGATTTATGCATCACCACTGCGTGCAACCACAGAGCAGTTAAAAGGTTTACCGCCCACTTTAATTCAGACTGCTGGCTTAGATGTACTGCGTGATGAAGGCGAAGCTTACGGTTACAAACTGGATGCTGCTGGCGTGACAGTCACTTCAGTGCGCTACAACGGCATGATCCACGACTTCGGTTTACTGAACGTACTGGCTGATGTACCAGGTACACAAGCCGCGATGGACCAGGCAGGTCAGGCGCTGAAAAAGCACCTGAATTAATAACTGTCAGTTCAGGATAACGAAAAAGGTCAAAGCCCCGGCTCTGACCTTTATTTTTTACCAGGTTCAAATCGGCGGCCTTAAAGGCCTGCACTTTGAGTCAGAGTTATTAACTCTTAGGCAAAATCAGCCAGATTTTGCCGTAGTGGCGCAAACTATCGCTGCGCTGCTGAGCTTCATCCCCAATGCCCTGATAGACATCAATCCGACCCGGCGTTTTAATAGCCGCGCCTTTATCCTGAGCCAGCATTAATCTGAACTCATGCCCTATTAATTCACCTTTTTCATCCAGCACCGGTACTTGCGCCAGTAAGACTGAACCTAAAGGAATAAAAGCCGGGTCAACCGCAATGGAGTGCAGTGGAGTTAATGGCACATTGGCTGCACCTACAGGTTTATCTAAGCCTGGCGAGAAAAAGGTATAGCTTGGATTACGGCTCATCAGTTCACGTTGTCTGTCCGGATGTTTGGCCAGCCATTCTTTAATAGCTGAGGCAGAAATGGTGTCTGCTGTGTATTCGCCCATTTCAATCAAGACTTTGCCTAAACTGCGGTACGAATGGCCGTTACCGCCACCATAACTTAATAAATGCTGCTGGCCATATTCATCTTCCACTACGCCCGAACCTTGCACCTGCATGAAAAAATTATCGATCAGACTGTTACTGTAAAACAGCTCTAGCCCTTGACCCGCCAGTGCCTGTTCGAAGTCAATTTGCTCCCGGCTTGGATAATTCGTTAATCCCGCAGGCTTACGATAAATAGGGTATTTGTACTCTGCATCCGCTGTGGTCCGTACTTTAAAAACCGGCACATAGTAGCCGGTAAACTGCACATTACCTTTACCATCTTCACCTGCGAGCTGATGCAGCGCAAAAGCTTTGCCTCCTTCAGCTGCGGGTTGTTCTGCCCACTGCTGTAAGTCACCAATGCTTTGCTGCAACTGGCTTTTACTGATGGTTAAACCCGGCAAGTTATGCTGCTGTGCTACTGATTTTTTGTTTAAGTACTTTAGCTGCTCGTCAAGGCCAGCTAATAACTCCGGTGTCAGCCACTGGGCTTTTAATGCAGCACCTTGCTGTACCTGGTAGGTGCCACTGAATGCTTTGGCTTTTTTATCCAGCCCATTGTTATCAAACTGATTAGACTGATGAATGCCGGAGGTTTGACTACAGGCAGATAAAAGCAGGCTTGCGATGCCAAGCCATAGAAGATGTTGTTTCATAAGCAGATAAGATTCAAAAGTAACAGACTGTGGCGGCACTCTATGCCACAGCGGTCAGACTGACAACAGTCGCTGAATAATTTTTCGGTGGATGTGGTGTAAAAACAACTATTTGATAAAAACGCTAATGCTTGTATTATCGACACTATAGGCAGACAGCTTCTGATCTGGTTTAGCAGGTAACCCAATGAAACTATGGAAAGTAAAGGTTTTGATGCTATTGACCTTGCTGTGCAGCGTTACTGCGGTGCAGGCCGTGCCCAAACAGGCCGATTTGAAATTTGTGCTGTATTACCCGCAAGTGCCACCTTATATGTATCAGGACGAAACAACGCAAAAAGTGGTAGGGCTGGTGCCAGAGGTATTGCAGGACTTTTTTCAGCAGCAGAATATTCGTGTGCAGTATGTGGCTGATAACAGAACCCGTGCTGAGCTCAGACTGTATCAGGGCGATGTGGATGCTATTTTGTTGGCCAAAGAATGGACCCAACACCCTGAGCAACTGCTGTTTTCCGAACCGTTACTGGAACACCAGGACTTTTTATTTGCCCGCCAGCCGATAGCTGCACAAGGGCAGTTAGCGGACTGGGTCAAAGGTAAAGCGATTTGCACCCGTCAGTATTATATCTATGATGCCTTGAGCCCATTTTTTAAGAACAACGAAACCGCGCGGGTAGATTCTTCCAGTGAGCTGACTCAACTGAAAATGTTACTCAATGGCCGCTGTGATTTTGCCTTTATGAACGAGCACGTTGCGAACTGGCTGTTGTACCATCACTTTCCTGATCAACAGTTATACCGCTCAGCCGAGGGGTTTGGTCCAGTGGGCTTAACTGTCGCTTTTCATCCGCGCTGGGAACCTCAGTTGGCTGCTTTTAACCAGTATCTACGTGAACAACGTCAGCAAGGCACCATAGCCCAGTGGCTGAAATTTTATGTCACCAAATCCTGAGTCTGTCACTCACTACACTAGTGTCTGCTGAACTTGCCAGATGATTCAGTCCTGACACTGTTTTAGATCAAATCAAACCAGTCTTATCTCCTCCATACTTCGTACGCTTATACACCAGAGGGCAGAACACTCTGGTGCAGCTTATAAAATAACGGAGTAACAAGATGGGAAATTTAGACAGACGTAATTTTTTAAAGCTATCGGCTTCGACGTTGGTGGGTCTCACGTTAGGCGGAACCGCTTTGCATGCGGTAGCGCAAGAGCAGGTGAAGGCTGATGATCCTATGGCCGTGGCGATGAAGTATGTGGATAAATCAGCGGTAGCAGGAGCCAACTGTGCTAATTGCATGCAGGTCCAAGGCAAAGACGGAGAAAAGCTAAGAGGTTGTAATATCTTCCCTGGCAAACTGGTTCATGCCGATGGCTGGTGTGCTGCCTGGGCGAAAAAAGCCTAAGCAGGGGTTTGGCTGTTCAAGAACAAACAGGCCAGTTTCATCCTACTGGCTTGTTTATGCTTTGTGTTATTCAAGGTTCTATTCATAGCAGCCAATAACAGGCTGTTTTGTCGTTAACATTCGAAAATATGCACTGTTTCCTCCGTTTAAATCAGTTTTTTTCCTAAAGTGACTCGTTTTAGAATCAAAGCTGATACCAACAGCTATGAAGTCACTATGCATATGATGAAAAATTCCGCTACTCACTACGGTTATGTCGCCAGGGCTTTGCACTGGATCACCGCTTTACTTTTTTTGCTGGCTTATGCGGCTGTGTATTACCGGCAGTGGTTTACTGAAGAAAAAACTGACCTGAATTGGACGGCGTTGCAACTGCATTTATCTTTTGGGGTGACCATCGGAGTGTTGGTGTTGTTGCGGGTGTACTGGCGACTGACCACTACTCAACCTGAGCCTGAGCCTGCATCTGCCTTGATGCACAAGGCCGCTCATTATGGCCATTTAGCGCTTTATGCGGTATTGATCATTATGCCTTTGACCGGCTATTTGGGAACCGGAGTCGCAACCGTGTTTTTCTTCTGGTTTGATATCCCTAAATTTGCGGATACCTGGCTTTTTCAGTCAGTGATCCAACATGGATTGGGGCTCAGCTTTGAACAATTCGAAGCTCCTATAGATTTTATTCACAAGCAAGGTGGAGCTTATCTGGTGTGGCTACTTATTTTGGGGCACGCCGCTGCCGCTTTGTATCATCATATTCATCTGAAAGACCGGACTTTACTTAAAATGCTACCCCCAGGTTAACAAGGGGAATGTTGAGTGCCCACACTGGTATCAGTTGCTGTATGCCGTTAAGATAACAGGACTTTTTTTCGCCTGACCAGAAATGGTTATGGATTGGGGTACGAACGGTATGGCTTCCTGGGTAAGCACTTTATTAGATTCTGCGATTGGACGCTGGTGTGGTATGCCACAAGCCGCTGCTTTACTGCGGCCTGCGGGTGAATCCCAGTGTTTTAAGGGAACTGTATTACTCTGCGGTAAAGCATCTGAACACAGCGCATTATTGCGCCAGCATTTAAGTTGTTTGCCTGATGTTGTTTTTGCGGAGGGGATAGATACGCCACTCCAGGCCATTATTTTTGATGGCACTGAACTGCAAAGTACCACTGAACTGGATGTGCTTTGGCAGCAATTACACAACTTATTACCCCGTATGGAAACTAATGGACGTTTAATTCTGTTGGCCCGTACCCTTGCTGACGCGTCAAACGCCGATGCCGCCGCTGCATCAGCAGCTTTATCAGGCTTTACCCGCTCCATTGCAAAAGAACTTGGCCGTTTTGGCAGTACTGCAAACTTATTATCATTAGACCATGGCGTGCAGCAAAGCCTGTTCCCAGTGGCAGAATTTTTCCTGTCCAAAGCATCAGCTTACATCACAGGGCAGGTAGTGCCTGTGCATCGTGCCAGGGTAAAACTAAGCGAATGGCAAAAGCCACTTCAAGGCAAAACCGCTTTAGTTACAGGTGCGGCCCGGGGTATTGGTGCCGCTATCGCTACAACCCTGACAGAGCAGGGCGCTACTGTAATTGGGCTGGATATTCCACAAGCGGAACACGCTTTGGTTGCCTTGATGCAGCAGTTAGAGGGAAAACCTCTGCTACTGGATATTAGCCAGGCAAACAGCGCAGAAATAGTCAGTGATTGGCTGACACAACAAGGAATAAAGTTGGATATTCTGGTGCATAACGCCGGTATTACCCGCGATAAATTATTCCATCGTATGACGGAAGCACAGTGGACTCAAACTCTGGAGATCAATCTGCGTGCTGTGCTGCGTATTAACGCATTACTGCTTGAACGTCAGCAAATTCAACAAAATGGCCGCGTGGTGCTGCTCTCTTCCATGAATGGTTTAGCCGGACAAAAAGGCCAGACCAACTATGCCAGTTCGAAAGCAGCCTTGGTCGGGTATTGCCAGTTTATGGCAACTCAAGATCACCGGGGTATTACCTTTAACGCAATAGCCCCTGGTTTTATCGAAACTCAAATGACTGCGGCCATGCCTGCAATTCCACGTGAAGTTGGGCGCAGACTTAATTCGCTGCATCAGGCCGGGTTACCTGAAGATGTAGCGCAGGCTGTGGCTTTTTTTGCCAGACCGGACGCAGCGGGTTTAAATGGCTCTGTGCTGCGGGTCTGTGGTCAGTGTTTTATTGGCGCCTGAGTTATTCTCCCCGAATGCTTTTGCGCCTGAACCGTTGGCATCGCTGCCAACAGAAGCTGTAGCCCAAACATCTGGAGGCAACCAGGCTTTTTTCCATGGCATAAATTGTTCTGCTGGCATAGGGCGGGCTATGCCGTATCCCTGGGCAAAAGTACAACCCAATTGCAGCAGCATCTCCCCATGTTCGGTTGTTTCAACCCCTTCGGCAACAATTTCACGTTTGAACTCGTTAGCCAGCACAATAATGCCTTTGAGAATGGCCAAATCGTCCGGGTCAACCAGCATATCGCGAACAAAGCTCTGGTCGATTTTCAGCACTGTCGCGGGCAGACGTTTTAAATAGGTTAAAGACGAATAACCGGTACCAAAATCGTCAAGTGCAAAACTGACGCCGCTGCGGATACAGGCCTGCATTACAGCCTGAACATGGGTTAAGTCATTCAGCGCACTGGTTTCCAGTATTTCCAGCTGCAATAGTGACGCCGGAACGTCCGAATAAAAATGCAGTAACAATTGCAGACGATTGACAAAATCCAGCTGCTGCAGGTGATAGGCAGAAATATTCACACTGACAGGTATAGTCATTCCCTGACGTTGCCATTCAGCCAACTGACGCAATGCTTCTTCGATAACCCAATAGCCCAGCTCGACACCCAGACTGTGTTGCTCTATAGCCGGCAGAAACAAAGCGGGCGCCACCATGCCTTTTTGTGGATGCAGCCAGCGGATCAAGGCTTCTGCGCCTACCACTTCACCCGTATGCATATTCACTTTGGGCTGATAAAACAACCTGAACTGCTTTTGAACCAGTCCTTGCCGGATTTCCACTATGGTTTCCTGATGGCCACGCAGGCTTCTGGCGTAATCTGTATCAAACAAATGGCAACGGTTTTTGCCGTCTTGTTTAGCCTGATACATGGCATGATCGGCCTGACGTATCAATTGTTCAGCTTCAGTGGCATCAGTCTGAGGATAAAAGGTTAATCCGATGCTGGCAGACACAGACAACATCCATTCGTCAATTTTCAGTGGTTTAGCCACAACATCCAACAGCTGCTGGATTTTTGCAAGGCCTGCTTTTTTATCGCTCAGTTGCGGCAACAGCACCACAAATTCGTCGCCACCTATACGAGCCAGCAATTCAGCATCGCTAAGCTGGGCTTGTAAACGTTCAGAGAGGGCAATTAAAAATTGATCGCCTGTTTCGTGACCGTGGCGGTCATTAATTTCTTTAAAGCCATCCAGATCCAGATAGGCAACAGCTAGCATCTGTTCAGCGGTAGACTTTTTCAGCAGCAACTGCAGTTGCTGGGTTAACGCACTGCGGTTAGGCAAACCTGTCATGGCATCGTAGAGCGCTATTTTTTCAAGGTGTTGTTGTTGCTGATACTGATTGGTGATATCAGAAAACAGGCCCACATAATGCTGCACCTGACCTTTGTCATCCAGCACCGCACTTAAGGTGAGACTCTGAAAATAATCTTCGCCTGATGCTTTTCGGCTCCAGAGTTCACCTGACCAGAATCCCTGCTGTTGTAAATTTTGCCACATGCTGCTGAAGGTGAGCTCATCCTGATGCTCCGATTGTAATAAGCGTGGGGTGCAGCCTATGGCCTGCTTCGCACTGTAACCCGTGATCTCGGTAAAGGCCTGGTTCACATCAATCATCACACCTAATGGGTCTGTGATCATAATACCTTCCCGGGCATGAGTGAACACGCTGGCGGATAATCGCAATTTATTGTCGGCCGTATGCTCCAGCGTAATATCGCGGGATAAACCGACAGTGCCGACATTTTCTCCGTCAACCAGAACCGGTGCTTTATAGGTTTCAAACCAGCGTGTTTGCGTATCCATTTTATGCTGAGACTGGATCACCTGAGGCTGGCCACAAGTCAGTACTTGTTTATCGTGGACCACATGACTAAGTGCTGATTGAGCATCAAACAGTTCCGCATCCGTTTTACCGACCAGCAGGCTGGTATCCCGGTGCTGAAACTGCTCAGCAAACTTTTGGTTTACTTCCAGATAGCGGCCATGAATATCCTTTAACCAAACGACAAAAGGAATACTGTCAATCAGAGTGCGTTGATACTGTTCTTTTTGCTGCAGCGCATGGATCAGGCTTTGACGCTCCTGAATTGAGCTGTTCAGACGAAGCTGGGTGGCGCCCAACCAACTCATAATACTGCCGGGTTTAGCTTTACGCAGTTCAGTACTCTGCAATACTTCGCCGCGGCCCATGGCTTTGATTTGTTCGTATAAAAGACCAACGGACGCACCCAAAATACTGTTGTGTACTCGTTTAATATCCCAGAGTGAATAAAACAGCAGCAAGCCAGACAGAATAAACAGAATACGCATCACCAGAGCGTAAAACATTGCATTCTCTACTTCGTCTGCGGTGCGCTGGTCTACCAGACTATAAACGGTTGCGATGGGCTGCATAATAGCAATTTTGGCGTTGTGGTAGCTTTGATCAAAAACCGCAAGCAAGGCCTGTTGTTTGTTTTTAGCTTTTTGTGCTGGATCGGTTTCTGGCCGTTCCAGCAATTGCATGGCTTTTTGCTCTTTGACCGCCAGCACATCAGATTGAATTTTAGCGTCCTGTAACGCGGCCATTTCTGCTGTCGTAAAACCAGAGGCTTTCATTAAATCCAGCAAGGCGATGCGTGAGCCTGCAGGGCGGGGCCTGTTGTTTTCTTCCCCCACTAAGTCCCAGTACACCTGATGGTAATTAACAGGTCGTGCTGCCTGACCGTTGCGTATGGCAATAATTTCGTTGAAGTGATTTTTGTAGCGATGTTCACCTGTGGCAATGTAGCTTCGTACCATTCGGGTTAAATCGTCGGAGGACTGCCTCAACTCACCTATTACTTTGAGTGAATACACCCGCTGGTCATTGGCGGTATCAATACGTTTTTCTGCGTAGACATAAGCAATAAAAATGGCGCTAAAGGTCAATAGCAATGCAAAGGCTGCCCAAAAACGCAGCGTAAGCTCAGAAGTGGTGTAACGCCTTACCTGCACAAAAACTCCTGTTCTTTATGCTATTCAACCCGGGAATAGGAGAGTTGAAAATACCTGTTTACTTTGACTCAATAGTTATTGAGCCGGATAACGAAAGCAAGCGGTTGTGTTCAGTTTTTGCAGTTTTATTTATGAAAATTTAGAAAAAACATTCAAATATCGCTAACACTTTGTTTTTTCAGTGAACCTCTATTAGTCTTAGCGGGTCAATACGTTCAATACACTGAATTAAAACAGGTGGTTGTGTGATGGATAAGTACCAGACTTTTTATCAGCCGAATCCAGAAATTCTGGAATTAGTACAACGGATTGAGCAACAACTGACGCAATGGTCAGTTCTGGTTGCCTCTTTGTCGTCGCAGCAACGTCTGGTACTGCAACACCGGGCTTTGCATGCCAGCCTGGCTTTGGATCACAACTCTCTGTCTTTAGTGCAGTTACAGGAGCTAGCGGCGGGTAAACGAGTGGTCGCTCTGGTACATGATATACAGCAGGCAAATAATGCATTGACCTTGTATCAACAACTGGCAAGCCTAGACCCTTATCAAAGTGCTGATTTGCAGCGCGCTCATGCCGCCTTTATGTCCTCTGTTGTATCGGATGCAGGCCAGTACAGGTTGCAGGGAGCTGGTGTTTACGAAGGTCATAAATTAGTTCATATGCCACCGCCGCCGGGCAAAGTCAGTGCATTAGTCGATTCACTCTGTCATAAATTGCAGCACGAACCCATCCATCCTTTATTAGCGTCCTGCCTGATGCATTATCAATTGGCGTTTATTCATCCATTCAGTGATGGCAATGGCCGTTTATGCCGGTTGTGGCAGCAACTGATGTTAACTTCATGGCAGAGCACTTTTGCTTTTCTGCCTTTTACTGCCGTGCTCAAAGATAAAGCCCGCGATTACTATAAAACGCTGAGGCAGTCTGTGCCCAAGTATGACGCAACTGCGTTTATGTTGTTTATGTTGCGCTCTATACAAGAGTGTCTGAGCGTCGAATCCGCTCAGTTTGACCACAGTGAACTCAGTCAGATTGCCGTGTTACCAGACCAGCCTTTGGTCGACCTCACACAATTTGTGCAGTTAAAAGCACAAAAAGTGAAAAATAAAACCTCTGGTCCCTGGTACAAAACTGAAGATCAGATTTTAAAAAAGCTCAAAAAAGACAACAGACTCAGCGCCAAAACTCTGGCCGATGAACTGGGATTGAGCTCAAGAGCGATAGAAAAACAACTGGCCAAACTTAAAGCCGAAGGCAAGTTGCTTCGAACCGGACCAGCGAAAGGCGGGCGCTGGCAGGTTGTTGCCTGAGTGCATAGGCGCTGATTTTTTACTGAACTTCAGCCATTGACAGCATTTTTTATACTTTTGGTCGGTTTTGTCATCTGACTGCAAGCGGGGCTCAGTACACTGGCTTTTTTTGTCTGAACAGGATGCTCTGGTGCGTAGTTTTTTTCTGGTTTTGTTTTGTCTTGTATTCAGTCTGGAGCTTCACAGTGCGCCATCAAAGTCGCAGCAACAGACACAGAGCCTGTTACTGATTTCGATTGACGGTTTTGCTCAACAGTACATGCAACGCTATAAAGCACCCACTTTAAATCGACTGGCACAAGGTGGTGTAACAGCCGTAAGTATGCAGCCGGCATTTCCTACCAAAACCTTTCCCAACCATTACAGCATTGCCACAGGTTTGTATCCGGCTAATCATGGCATAGTTGAAAACAACATTTACGATGCGGATTTTGATGCTGTATTTCGCATGAGCAAACCGGAGGAAGTGACCAACGGCCGCTGGTGGTTAGGTGAGCCTGTTTGGGTTACAGCTGAGAAGCAGGGTGTTAAAACCGGCACCTATTTTTTTCCTGGATCAGAAGCAGCAATTAAAGGTGTACGGCCAGGCCTGTGGCAAGCCTATGACGGATCGGTCAGCAATGTCGACAGAGTAAAGTCGGTACTGGCCTGGCTGGATTTGCCTGTAGAAAAACGCCCGCAATTACTCACTTTGTATTTCAGTGCTGTGGATGACGCGGGTCATGCTTATGGTCCGGATTCTGTACAAGTAGCTGAAGCTATTGCGCAAGTGGATCAGGCGCTGTCTGTTCTGGTCGCCGGGCTGGAGCAACGAGGGCTACTTAACAGTATCAATCTGTTACTGGTGTCAGATCATGGGATGGTTAAAGTACCTCAGCAGCAGGTGATTACACTGGACCAGTTGTTTGATGAAAAGAAGGCCGCTTTGGTGTTGTGGACCCCTGAAATAGTCTCTATTTTCCCTAAAGCCGGTGAATTGGAGCCGATTTATCAACAGCTCAAAACCTCCTTGCCATCTCAAGCCACTGTCTATAAAAAGTCGGAGTTACCAGAGCGCTGGCACTACCAGAACAGCAAACGTATAGCTCCCTTGCTGGTGGTGCCTGAACCAGGCTGGCGCTTAATGCAAAAACATAAACAGCAAGAGTGGCTGAAAAAAACTGGACTAAATGCTGTCACAGGCAGCCATGGCTATGACAACAATACTCCGGCTATGCAGGCTATTTTTGTCGGGCACGGCCCGGCCTTTGCGCCAGGCCGTCAGATCCCTGCCTTTGCCAATATTGAATTGTATAACCTGATGTGCCGGATTTTAGGCATTGAGCCAGCTCCTAATGATGGCAATCCGGATTGGGTGAACTCTGTTTATCAGGCAAATTAAAGCTGCTTTGTCATAAAATGCTTGCAGCCGGTGAAAGGGTAGTTTGGCTGAGTCCACTCTACCCGGTAACCATGCTGCTGATAAAAAGGCCTGGCCTGAAAATCCAGGGTGTCGAGGATCACAAAACTGCAACCACGCTCTTTTGCTATACGCTCTGCTTCAGCCAGCAACTTCGATCCTACTCCTTTTCCCCGCACGCTTTCGTCTAACCACAAGGATTCCAGGTAGAACCAATGGCCAAAAGTTCGTCCTGCCAAAGCGGCAAGCAGCTCGCCACTTTCATTCTCAAGTTTTAACCCCAGTTGCTGGCGCTTTGATACATCCCAGTGCAAGGCATTAAATTCAGCAATTTTTTGTTTTGCTAATTCGGCAAATTCATGGGTATGGACAGGGGTAAACATAAAAGCTCCGGTGCTTTGGATAGTGAAGCAGAATATATCACTGAAATCAGTGTTATATGAGCCACCTCCGCGGCTTTTGGGCCTGCCATGGCCTCAGGCGTTTAAAATAACAGCAAACAGGCCGGCTTTTAAAAAAAGTACTTGCAAGCAAAGCAACGGCTGCATAACATAGCGCCCGTTGTCGCAGCAAAGCGATAACAACCTATCAAAATGCGTCCTTAGCTCAGTTGGTTAGAGCACTACCTTGACATGGTAGGGGTCGGTGGTTCGAGTCCACTAGGACGCACCAAATTCCTAAACAAAAACAGCACCTTACGGGTGCTGTTTTTGTTTGTGCTTTTCGTTTGGAAAAATTTTGGAAAAACGTTAGCGCTTCTAGTTGCGAGTCTAGTCAAGCGTGAGTTATGGTTTAGTAGGATCACATGCAATAATAGGGACGTGTTATGACAGCTAATGTCAACAAACCAGTTTATAAAAAATTTAATTACAGACGAGCTAAATGGTCTGGTAAGACAAATACAACTTTAGAGAAGTTGTTAGTTGATGCTCATATCGCGACAACTAATGTAAGTGATAGAACTTTTGCTATTTCTAAAGGGAACCTAAGAGGTATCGACTATAAAGTTGATAGTGCGTTGTTTTTACATATAGCGACTTATGTTCCGGGCCAAGCAGCTTCCTTACTTAATTCAAATGGCCAAGCTCCGAAAACAGATATCACATCCTTCGATGCACCAATGGGTAACGATTATGTAGATGGGGAGTTGTATCTATTTGTCAAAGATAACCATGTTTTGGTGTGCGCAAATAAGGCAAGTGAAAGAGACGCACTAAACTATGTAAAGATGATTTTAATGAAGAGTAATGAGCAAGTCGTTGCACAAACATTAGAGCTGTATAAGGTCGCTGATGCTGATAAAGTGGCGATGTTAAAAAATGAGGGCGTCAGTAAAATTGAGCTTGATGCATCTTTATACGACGCTAGTCAAAGCTATTTAACAAGGAAATGTGATTCAGCGAAAAGTTCGTTGTTAGATGGGGTTATAAAAGGGGTTCGGTCAATTTTTGCCAGTCATTCAACACTTGATGAAATCAAGAGCAAGGAAAACTTAGACGTCAAAGTGACAATTAAAGTTGATGGCTTAGAAGCTAGGAAGCATCAAAAAGACCAAGAATGGGGAGTTACAGGGAAAGATCGATTATTGGATTTGGCGACTGCTATCGTAACAGAATCTGATTCAAGTACCGATGACATTGAACATTTCGTCATTACCACTTGTCATAACAACACGATATCTTCTTCTGAGATCCGTGTAGCTGAGTCATTTAGAATACACACTATTGCAAAATCGCTGAGTAAAATAGATGTGTGGGCGAAAATGGCTGCATATTTTCAATCGTTGAAAAGTAATGGTGCTTTATCTCAATGAACAAGTCAGTAGACTGGTTTAAAGTTAGATTAGCAGCTCTCTCGGTAATACTTGCAATTTTGGTATCGGTGAAAGGTCAGCCGTTTATTTCTGACAAATCTGAAGCCATAAACGTAATTGTTACCGTTTTCTCTATTCTTGCTGGTTTCATAGTAGCAGCTATCACCTTGTTAGGTGATCCAAAGTCCCTTCCTCCGGGAAGCTGGAGAATAGCTGAGCTGTCTCGTGATAAAATGTATGCAAAATTGGACAAACATAAATTTTTGTTCGTTTGTTACTTGTTGACTTTGCTTCTGATTTTTTTATCTTTACTACTTAAAAAAGACTTCCCGACAGCAAACAGAATTATTGAGCACACATATTTGTTTATTGGAACAATAGGTTTTATCTTCTCTTTCCTGTTACCCCAAGCTCTAATGAATCTGCAAAGAGAGAGAATTGAACACGAAATATCTGAACGCAGGTTGAAAGAGGGTATAGATGACAATAAAAAAAAACAGGTACCGTAAGTCCCCATTCAGGTTTATGGTTATCTGCTTATGTCGTCCTAAGGCTTTGATAGTCGATAGTAAGATTTTTCTTTGGAAAAACAATCTTATGCCTTAGACTTGCCGCAATAAAGTGCTTGCAGTTCGTACGTTGTCGTTTTCTTTTTCGTGAAAGGAGTAAAGGTTAACCGTTATGTATCCTGGAGAAATAGCTCGCAACCTTCTGAACCGATACGGTAACCATATACCTGTTGACCCTCATTTCATTGCTGAAAAGCTTGGCATTCAAGTTAGATATGTCCCATTTGCGTTTGATCCTGATCCTGAAAAACGTAACCTGAGTGGTATTGCTTACCAAAAGGGCGGGATAAAATATATAGAAGTTAATGCTGGTGATCATCAAGTTAGACAGCGTTTTACGTTAGCTCATGAACTAGGGCATCACTTGCTTGGCCATACGGATAATGGTGTTTGGTTCAGAGATACTCCAAATGATTTTGCTGAGTCTTATTACAAGCCTAACGAGGAAGTTCAAGCAAATGCGTTTGCAGCTGATTTGCTAATGCCCAAAGATTATCTGGATTATTTAATGTCTAATGGAGTTGTTGATACTCTGGCTGACTTAGCTAAAGAGTTTAACGTGTCGGTTGCAGCGATTGAAATTAGATTGAGAAAACTGGGATATATTTAAGCGTCAATTGACATGGAGATTTAACTCAAATGGAAGTACCTAATGATGACACCAGTAGAACTCATGATGGTGACGCTGACAATGACGGTATATCAAAGTCAAGCAGTGGCTCAGAACCTACAAAAGCACCTGCAACTTTAAAAATGGGACCTGATCCAACAGACCCAAATTACAAGCCTGATGGCAAAACGACTGTTAATTTCAATAATTATGTAGAAAGCCAGAAATTTAAACTCCTCCAACAAAAAGCTGTTTTTTGGGTTGGAGGTGCAGTCAGTCTCCTGCTTTTTGTTTGCGCATTCTGTTTCGCTGATTCAGGTATCTCTTATGTTGTGGGCCATTCAGAGTCACTATTAAAATCAATTGATGTAATTGTAGAGAATAAAAAAGAGAAGTCTGTAAGTATTAGCGATAACCAAGTAAAGTTGATCTCGGAATCAATAAGTAAGCTTTATACGATAACTGTGACATTTTTTATTGCTCTTGTCGGTATATTCTCAGGTATTGCATTGACTATGAGTATTGCATTAATTAGAAACGCTCACTCAAATGAAAGTAAAGATTCTGGTGACAATTCCTTGCAAGTGCCTGCGCAGCAAATTTTTATTGAGCTATTTGACGCAATAAAAAAGGTGTTTGGTCGCGGTTGAGCCTCGTAAAGTATAACTTTTGGAGTCGCACACGTTAAGTTATCAGGATTTAAACGTTCAAACTGAATGTAACAGGGAGCCGCTCAGTGAAGCTATCAGATGTGACTAAAGACTTTACTCAGTATGTGTATGAGAAGGCAGGCAATCCATTCTTTTGGATTTTTACAGTATGTTTTATCACTACACACTGGGATGATTTTTTGGTTTTGCTTTTTTCAGAAGATGAAATCAATAATAAAATTCTTTACATCAAGTCCAGCATAGCAAGTTCAAACCTGTTTTCTATTACAAGCCCGTACTTTTATTTATTGAAACCTTTGTTTTCTGCTTTGCTTGTAACAACGCTATATCCAGTTCTAACTACATTCAGTTCCTTTTGTTATGACGGTAGCCTTGCTTTTCGAAACAAAATTGCATGTTATTTTGACAAAGAAAAGTTTTTATCAATACAAGAATCTATTGAGTTAAAGGACAGCAGAGTAGAGCTAATCAATATGTTCAACAAGCAACTTCAGGAGAATCAGAAGCAGCTTCGAGAGAGCCAGCAGCAGTTTATAAAGGCACAAGCAAATTCTGCGGCTATGTTTTGTGCATTAGGTTTTGGAAAGGGCATGGAGAGTCTTCTTCCGAATAGCGAACTGTTTGGATCATTCATCGCGAAAAACACTCAGGAAAAAGAATTAATCGAAATTATCAAAGTGTTAAATGCAAGTCACCAAAACGCTGAGCTTTCAAATGTTGATAGCTTGCATAAGTATCTAGAAAAGAACTCAATCTATCAGACTCACAGTTTAAGGGGCATATCTCTTTCAGAATTGAGGATACTAGTGCATACGCTTTGTGACTCCGGCGCATTAATACCCAGTTACAGAAAATTCAGTCCAGATAGGAACTCAGTTGAATACGACACACCATTGCAGTTAAGCCAAGCAGGAGTGCGGTTTGCAGAGACACTTGAGCAATTAAAACATCAAAGTTTTAGTGTCTCTGATTCAGTAGTACCCTCATAGTCAAAAAGCTATCATATATTGATAGCGCCATTTATGGTAACCCACTCTGGCTCATGTCGATCTGTGTAGTGAGCCGTCATTTTCGCTGTGCTGTGGGCCATAAGCGTCTGCACGTACTCTTCAGTAAAGCCTGCATGCAAATACAGGTGGCCACCTAAAGAACGGATCTCATGGAAAGTAGGGCGCTGTTCAGGCTTTAGCTTGGCAATCTCCGGCACCAGATCACGCACAGCTGCAAACTCTTTGCTTAGTATCTCTGGACGAACCGAGTCCAGTGAGTTTTGTCCTTACTGGCTACAACCTTCTCCGGCCGACGATGAACTATATATGGGCTTGCTATGCCGGATGTTCTGGCGTTACGAACTACATCCGCTAAACCTCCATCAACTTTGATCTTTAGAAATGACCTGTTACCGAAGGGTTCCGTTTAGCGGGAAATGATCTGCAGGTAACCATTTTTAATATCATCAAACTTAGCCAGGCATAAATCGCCACGGCGCTGCAGAGTAACTAGGCCAAAATCCATTGCATTTTTAAGCCAAGGTTCTGCCAGAGCATGAATGGCCTGATACCACTCATATGACAGCGGCATACGCTGCTTTTCCTCTGCAGCTTTGGCCAAAGTACTTTCTACCGGGTTATCGTCAACAATGCCTTTAGTGAGATCAAATCGGAATATGTCGACCAGCAAACCACGCATTTTCACGTAAGCATTGCTCTTAAATCCATTGTCCAGATAGTCAGCCATAAAGCGTACTGACATATCGATAACCAGCATTTTTGAAAGGTCCCGTTCCAAACGGTTTAGCCGGTACTCTGTTTCTGACAAAGTACGGTCTTTCAGCTTCTTGGTGGGTAAATACTCTTTGCGGTATCGCGTTAAGACATCGCTAAAGTGATTGGCTCCATCTGAAATGACCCTGTGTGTCAGGTCAGATCCTTGTATCAGAATGGCGTTTAGTTTTCGGGCAGCAGTGTTAGCGGCCTTTTTGTTTTTGCCCATTCCGTGGAATTTGCCTGTCTGCGGGTGCTTGTATTTAAAATACCCGTCAAACTGGTATAGATTCTGCTCTAAATCGTGGTTAACACCCAGCCGACGCCTTGCATTCATTAACTCGCCCTCAGTACCTGATCAACCAGTTCATCACCAGTCGATATGCTCTCTAATTCAACATCTATATACCAAGATCCGCCAATTTTCTTTGCGAATAGAGAGCATTCATCGCGATAAAAAACTGGCAGTGATTTCGTAACCGGGCTCTGACATTCCACAGGGTACATAAGTACTTAATGGTTAAGATAATCTTTCATTTCTTTCCATCTTTTTTCTTTTTTTATATTAGAAATTCTTGCCGCAGGATGTGGCTGATGAAATATTTTTGAACTGCCATATTTGAACGTATTCTCAGTTAATTCTTGCTTTTTATCACAACTTTCAGAAAGCGCATCAAATGTTTTTCTGCCTAATGCGATCACAATTTTGGGTTGTATTATGTCGATCATTGGCAACGTAAAATCTTTTGCTGACTTCCGCATATCTTTTATCGGGATATTTTCACTCATTCCTCCCATTTTTATAAAAGGAAAAAGGTTCGTAGCGTAAGTGTCCTTAAGATCCAGGCAAAGATATGATTTAAGCAGTTTGATAAGGGTTTTATTCGTGCCAACACTTAGTGTATAGCCAAATCTGTTCGTTTCTTCGCATTTGCCACGCATATTTTTGTCAGAAGACCAATCTTGTAAAACGATCAGCACGTCAGCATTTACGTTGTGAGCTGATTTGCTATATGGGGATACATAGTCGCAGTCGTAATATCCATCTTCATAATCCGCAATAGATTTATATCCATCGTATCTTGTTGTTTGCCTCAACTTAGCTAGTTTTAACAATTCGAGTTCTTTATTTATTTGCGTTTTCAAATTAACACTCCTGGTACTTATGAGTGACGCTTGTATTTTTCCTGGCCAGCTTAGTCAGAAAAAATACGAAAGTGTCACAGGTCCATTTTATTTATTCCCTTTTTCAACAGTGTCTTACCAACTTTTCGCTGCAATGCAAGCCACCGTTCTATGAGTCTAACAATACAACGTGTTGTGACCTAATTTGACAGTTCTCCGTCGTTATCGATTTTATTTTAGCATTTTGAATATGCTATTAAATTATGATAAAGCTTGATTGCGCCACCAAATGACGCTTTAGGCGGTCATCATATCCTCCTATGCTTTTACTGAGACCAGAGTGATGATCGCTGACACTATACAACCACAGGTGTTTCGGCTGATGCTGTTATGCAGCTCAGACGCCACTGTCGAACGTCTGTTGCACAACGTTTTCGCTCAAGAGGTGACTGATCTTTACGGACAGTTAGAGCTGACGGTGGTGTTAGTGCTGGCAGAGCCTGCTGTTGAGCCTTTGGCTTTGAAGCCACCGGCTGGGCATAAGATCAGCGTCAACTTCCGCAATCTTTATTATCGTCGGCATGAATACCAGTTTTGTTTGGATGCGGCAGCCATCAATGCAATCAGTTTGCTCGCTGCAGACTGCGATTGGCTGATGTTTGTAAATGCTGCGTCGCGAAACGAAGCCACAACAGATCTGTTGCTGCTGATAGCTGAGCAGCTTAAAGAAATGAGCTCAGTTTCAACTGCATTTGTACTCTGTGATGATTCTCAGCCTGTAAACAGCTGGACAGATTTTTATCAGCAGCTTGACTGGAACAGTCGCTGGCAAAAAGTGGCTGACATTCAGTTTGTCTTAAAGGCAGCAAAAGCTCAGCCTTTCGCTGACAAGCATCCACAGTTTGAGCAGTGCTGCTCATTACTGCTACTGACCTCTTTACCTTGTGTATTTCGAAGTAGCCTGCCGTTGTGGTTTGAAGCTCAGAGTGTGAAAAGCCTGCAGGCAGAGGGTTGCTATCAGGATGTCACTGTACTGATGATGCCGCGCCTTGCACAAGATACGGCGGAGTTGCTGCAAAGCTTAGATGCTGCAGCTTTCAACGCAGATACAGAAATGTTGTTATTGTCCGTGGTGCAACAAGCAAGCGCAGAGATGCCATTTCCGGCAAAACCACTGCCAGTTTTTCCATCCAGCCATCATCAGCTCTACCAGCAACTGATTTTAGTGCAGGAATGTCAGCCAGAATTACAGAGCACTATGCTGCTACTGCGCAGATCCCAGCCGAAACCCCGCTGGAGATTGCGTGGTTATTGGAAGCTAAATCTTATTTCGTTTGAACAAAAACCTCAGGAGTGTACTTAATGCAGCTGCTTGCTATGCAGTTTCCGGGTGTTGCTTTATCCGGCAGATCATTGCCACAGCAGGACGCTATGCTAATAGCTGCAGCTGCAATGCAGCCACTTTCAGCAGATTGGCAGCTGTGGCAACAAGACCATGACTTTCAGCACATTGCAGGCTCTGATGACGCTTTAAAACCTCTGTTACTTGCTGTAGCAGATGGAGTGTCTGCAAGTCCGGCAGCAGCGCTTGCCAGCCGGACCATTCTGAGTCATTTGGCGAGGTTATGGCTGGATGGTCAGCACAAAGGAAATGGGTTATCGAGCAGGCTACTGAGAGCCTGTCAGGTGCAGCTTGCAGAAACGCTGGGACGAAAGTCTGGCAGCTTTGGAGCATCCTCTACTCTGGCAGTGCTTGAACTCCATGGTAATAAATTTCGGGCAATTAATGTAGGGGACAGCAGAATATGGCGATTTCGTGATGGAGCATTAACGCAGCTCAGCACCGATCATTGTTATGCCGCAGAGTTACAGCCCCGGTCTTCAGTGCCTCTGGCTCAGTGTTATCAGGCATTAACCAGTTATTTAGCCGCAGACCCCGACGCAGAAGACTTTGTGGTTACCGCAATGGATGGTGATGTTCGCGCAGGCGATCAGTTTTTACTCAGCACCGACGGTATTCATGATGAATTGTCGGCAGAACTGCTGGCTGAGTGTTGCAGTTGCCGCCAACCAATGGATATAGCGCATAAAATTTCTTCGTTATTACCTTTGGAATCATTGTCTGATAATGCAAGCCTGCTCTGGATTGCTATTTGATAATGAGTTCATTTTTGTCTGTTGGAGACCATGCAATGCTTGATATAGAAAGCCCTATTGTAAATACCTTGCTTTACCGTGAAAGAGCAGCAGATCCCATGATAGCGTTGGAGTGCAACAATGCAGCAACCGCAATAGGGTATGCCTTCTTATCTTCTCCCGATAGTTACTTGTTAACTATCGACAGCGCTTATACCAACGGTGACGGAATGACGCGTTTACTCTGGTTCCTTTGTGACAAGGTTATAGCGCGCGGTGAGCAAATTTTACTTGTCACTGCCGAGCGTTGTAGTTGGCATTTAGAGGATAGCTTTGTTTACCAAATGCTTGTTGAACAGCCCTGGCTTTTCATTGATGACGTATGCTTTATGTATGGAAATCCCCAAAGAGCAAAACTGTGGCATCAGATATTGCAGGCCAGAATAGAGCATAAACGAAAAACACTTTGTACTCTGGCTGCCTGGTCTGGTGCTGAGTTAAAGCGTCATATTGCACCCGAACAGTACGACTTAATCTATTCAGGAATGCACAGTCATATTTTAAGGCTTACCTTGGCTGATAAAGTGACCATGGCAAGGCATTGGCTCGGTAAAGCAGGCGTGAGACTGAATAATCTTGAAGAATTGTCTAAAGACTTTGATAATATTCGCGAGGCAGAACAATACTTTACTTGTTTTCTGGCACGTTTGCACATGAATGAGCGGTTTGAACAGAGTGAAAATCATCAGTTGATTTGCAAACAGGTATTTCAGGAACTGCGTCAGCGCTATAGCGAGGGAGCTGAGTTTTAATGCTCAGCTATTTTTGATGTAAAGCCAGTGGTCTTGAGAAATGTACTTCGTTTAATTCACCCGGAATACAGGCAAGCACAACTGATCCGGGGGTAGTGGCTGCTTAGGTTTTAGTTTTCGCATGCATCAGACTCCAGTTTGATTCGTGAAAGCGTGCTGAATTGAAGGACGCTTAGTAAAGCAATAGCTTCAGCTAGAGGATTTCAGCCAACTTTCAACGAGCTTTGGAACCTGCGCCACGGCTTCGCCCTGCCATAGGTAAAAACCGTTCGGGCAATGTTCAGCGCGAACATCGACAAAGTGTTTTTGTGCTCGTTGCCGGCATTTGTTTAGCAAAGACGCGGCAGGTTCAACAGCCAGTGCGCTGCCAACCACCAGTACTTTGCCTGCGTCCCGCAGGTGCTGACTGGCTTCTGTTAAGTAAGGTACTTGCTCTGTGAACCATACCACGTTAGGCCGCCATAGTCTGGCTTGCCACGGGGAGCCGTCCGGTGCCAGACTCTGTTCGGTAAATACCTGATCACCCACCTGGTACACTTCCTTCGGTCGATGACAGTGGCGCAATTCATTGAGTTTGCCATGCAGATGCAGCACAGTGGAGGACCCCGCACGTTCATGCAGATCATCAACATTTTGAGTAATAACCACGACATCAAATTGCTGTTCCAATGCGGCTATGGCCAAATGAGCTGCATTAGGCTTTGCATGATGGGCCAGAAGCCGCCGCTGCTGATAAAACTGATGCACAAGCTCCGGGTTTTGTGCAAAACCAGTTGGGCTTGCCAGCTGCCAGACATCATATTCTTGCCACAGTCCATGACTATCCCGAAAGGTGGGCAGTCCACTGGCCTGACTTAAACCGGCACCGCTGAATACAACAATTTTATTGGGGTTAGGTGGTTCTTTCATCACGCAGCCTTTTTAGAACATAGAAAGCGTACGAAAGTAGCAAGGGTGTGCGTCACTTGGTGACGCACTGAGGCGGCTGTCAGCCTTGATACAAGGCTAAGGTGTCTGTTAGCTCGTTGATTATTTGTGTCCTTAACGAGGCTGGACTGAGGACTTCAATGCTGTTGCCTTGCGACAACAACCACATCCTTAGATTCCAGCTGTCCTGAACCGTGGCTGTCATTACAGGTCTTGAAGGGTCTGTGTGATCGAGCTGCATGTCGTCGCTCAGCGGAGCTTCTTCCAGCAATTTTGCAAGTTTGGCCACAACCTTTGCTTTTAGCTCAACGATCCCACCAGACAAAAACTGCATAGCTCCCGAAGCAAGGTAAGCCTGAAGATCAAACTGAGCAGGCCGTTCAGCCGCTTTGTTCAGCATGGCAGCAGAACGGAATCGATGCAGGGCAAAAAGACGCACATCCTGGTGACCATCAACTATGGCTACCAGATAGAGCTGAACTCCTGTTTGAACCAGAGCCAATGGATGAAGCACCCATTGGCTCAGCGTCTGCCGCTCGGCAACAGAATAAGGCGACAGATAACTAACGTCGGCGCACTTATCTTCAAACAATGCTGTTTGCAGTGTGGATAACACGACAGGGTCAATCACAGGCGGACGTTGCAGCTGCGGGCCACCCACTAATGCCAGTTTTTCTGAAAGCCGCAGAGTTTTCTGTTGCTGACTTTTGGCAATAATACGTTTTGCTTCATTGATCTTGGGGCTGAGGACGTCACTGACGACATCAGGCAGTAGCTGTGTCAGCATAGGTTCTGCAAGTTGCAGCAATACAGCTTCCTGCAACGACATGCTGGGAAACTGCTGGCTGCCTCCCCAGTGCCAACCGTAAGGTTTACTTTTATCGTTACTATGAATAGGAAAAATAGAAGACAGGGCATCCAGATCACGTTCAATGGTGCGTCGTTCAACTACGAAATCTGATTGTAGTTTTTCCAGCAATTCAGTCACAGTACTGCCAGGCCCTCTGGCGGGCAGCAATTGCAGTAGTTGCCACTGTCTTAATAATGAGGCTACTGATTTTTGATTGTTGATTTTATTGGTTTTTTCCATGACTCACACTGATCTTTATTCGCTTTTTCGTACAATACCAAGTCTGATACAGCGCTGCCAGTCACCTACTGCAAATTCAATAAGCTGGGCCTATTTTTGATAAACCAGCAGGCGTTTGGTTTTATTAAAGCCAGTACCTGCACATTATCTGAGTTAGTGGGGCAATATCAGTTTGGATCAAAGCGTTAAAACGCATGTTTTTTCACTTCATCCAGGTTAGCCACAGTGATTTGCTGAGCTTCCGGTCTGGCTTCAATTTTGTTTAAATCTAAATTCAGCGCCTGCACAGCATAGGGGATAAGCGCAGAACGCACTGAGATCACGCGTTTGCCTTCAACCATGTTGTAGTCGTGTGCAACAATAGCTTTTTGATAGTCACTCAGGCGGGAATCTGGTACCAGCACTATGTCTACCTTTTGCTGCCAGCGCTGGTCTTGTTCTTTGGAATAGGGGCTTGCGCCTTCAATACTGTTGATACCGCGAAAGCGGCTTAAGACAAAATCCCGAAACTCACGGTTTTTCTCACAATAAGCCCTGACATGCCAGCGCAGCGGGGTACAGACCAGAGTGTGTGGGGCGATGATCCGGCTTTCTTCATCCGGTGAGGTCATCGAAACATAACCCATATCCACTTTTTTGCCTTCTCTTGCCGCCTGCACCAGGCCACGTAAAATTTGTGGATCCACTTGTCTTAATGGTGGCTGCAACATCTCAGTGTGAGGAAAACCTAAATCAAGGGTGGTAAAGGTATGAGAAAAATCCCTGTTGCTGGCCAGCGCATGCAAATACTCTTCAGATAAGCCTTTGGTTAAGCGAGGCGTGAAGTTTGCGGTGGGGCGATAGCCTTTTAATTTTCCATCGTAATCCAGATTACCAGGCGCTATTTCGGCCAGGTATTTATTAATGTCTTTCGACGCTTGCTGGCGCGCTATACCAAAACTATTACAAAGATGGTTGGTGGTTAAGCGGCCTTCCCATAACGCAATAATCTCAATAAGCCGATAGCGCATTAATACTTCCCATCCAAACGGCAATGCTGGGGTTTGTTGTTCCATCGTCAAATTCCTTTTGTGTGATCTGTCTATCTTTTGTACGCATCTGTGGAGCCAATGCAGTACTTATGCAGTGCTTTATGCCACTACTTTATGTGCAGCCCCGGAGTTGGTCAATTGCGTAGATTTTTGTCTGTATAAAAACAATACATGAGTAAATGTACAGCTGTAGCAATTATCACCAAAGTCTATAGCATGTGTACTCATGGAAGACAGGTCACCTGATGGAAAGGGTGAAGCAAGGATGTTGTAAAGGATAGCCTGGGAGGCAATGGCAGGGACGCCACATTCTGAACTCAATACGAAGTGATAAGCAGAAGATTAAGCAACTGAAAGGAGATAAAGGTGATGCACAGCAATTTTGACTTCGTACAAGATACCCATCCAAACTTCTTTGAGCTGCTTTCATCTGCAGAGCGCTTTATTGGTGATGATGCATGCTGCTTTTTGTTAAAAGTTCGGTTGGCACTGGAGCTGTGGTGCTACGAGTTTGCCGATATTAAAGCGGTGCAACTTTGTGTCGACAGCACTTTGGCGGACAAACTTGATAAGTTGCAGTCAGTCTGTGTTTTGCCGGAGCAGCTTATCAGTGAATTAAAACTACTGCGCCGCTTGTGTAATGAAGGCGTACATATTAGGGAGAATAACAGAGGCCAGCGCATCGTATTTAACGACCTCAGTAAAGCCCAAATGACACAGGCGTTAAAATGCCTGTTTGAATTGATGGTATACCTGGTTCGCATCCAAAATAGCGAGGTGCAAATTCCCGGCTGGCGGAATTATCCTGGCATTCATTTAACCTGTCTGCTTCACAAAGCCACACAAGGTGACGGCGATGCCTGTGCTGATATTGCAGAATATTTATTCAACGCGGAGTCTTCAGGCGTGAATCAGTTTAGCAATCATAAAAGTGAAGACGTAAGTTACTGGCTTCGTAAAGGGCTAAGCCGCAACAGCACAAAAGCTGCCACATTAATGGCAAGTCTGGTGTTGGATCACAAAAGCACCTTATTCAAACTGGACGAAGTGCAAAACGCGCTGCGCTCACTCAAAGCTGGCCCATCAGAGCTGCAGGTAAATTATCTTGCAGCTACTATCGCCGAACGAAAAGGACATATGGATCAAGCTGTAAAGCAGTACCAGCAAGCGGCAGAGCAGGGCTGTCAGCGCTCCATCAAACGTTTATTGGACTATTTTGCTTTTAAAAATGATACAGCCATAAATGCTTTGGTTGCCTTAGGTGTAAAGCATCGCGAGCCAGTCAGCACTCTAGTTGATTTGGTTTGTACACTTGCAGCACCAGAAAAGGCGAACGCAAAATCCTTTAAAACCGAGCTCATTGGCGCAAAAGCAACCTCTTTGCCTGGTTTTGGTTTTGTCGAAGGTTTGTGTTATTTCAACGGTTACGCTGGTTATGCAGCAAACAGTGAAAAGGCAGCTGAGCTGATGCTCAGTCATTACAAAAAATTGCCAGACTTTATCGAGCCTGCAGTGCTTACTTTTTATGTGTTATTGCAAGCGGGCAAAAAGAAACAATTAGTAAACGTGGCAAAAGACGCTATGCGCCAGCTAACGAAAGCCAATAAAGTGCAAGAACTTGCACGGCTGGAACTGGATTTAGCCTTTGTATTAATTGAGCTTTGTGGCAGCCAGCAATCCGTTGCATTTGACCAAACCCCCAAAGGCCTGCTGCAAAGTGCTGCCAAAAAAGGCTTACCGGAAGCCATTTCTTTTCTGGCGAAAACTCAGGCCAGACATTTACCCAAAAATACCAGAGCAACTACAAAACAGCGTTCGGCAAATGGCAATTGGGCAAGCAGGTTGGTAAAAAAAAGCTGTTCGTCTCAAAGCACTGCAGCATAAAGCTTTAAAAGCTTGTTTCGTCATCAGGGAATTGCTAGTGTGCTGAAAGCTCCCTTAGCAGTTCGCAACGTACTGTTAAATAATAAGGATTTTTATGGAAGCAAATTATTACATGGTCGTAATAGTGGCTATTTTGTTATCTACCGCTATCGCCTATTTACTCGGCAATCGATTTGCGAAGCGGGCAGTGGTAGAACTGGAACTAGCAAAGCAAGAGTTAGAAAAAATCAATGAATTGCTGATTGCAGGCCAGAATGCGAAGGCGTTAATGCAAGCTGACGTTCAGCAGGCGCAGTTGCAATTAGCCCGCACCGAAGCAGATAAACAGGGCGTGTTGGCCGCAAATCAGCTGCTATCTAAAGATTTAGCCGATGTAAAACAAAGCGTCGAGCTGTTTCGCACAGAAACCCAAAAAGCAAAAGAACAAAGTGCCGCAGCGCAATCCGAACTAGCTGGTAGCGCAGCAGCACGACTTAAAAACCGCTTTGAAAGTGCCGCAAAAGAGCTTTCAGAGCTTCGAAGCAAAAACACCAATCTCCACGCCGAACTCAGCGAAACCAAATCTAGTCTGGATAGCCTTGAAAAACAAAACTCTCAGTTGGAGCAGCGTTTGCATACTGTGCTGGCTGAAAAGCAAGAACTACAGCAACAACACACCCAACTCACCCGCGACAGTTCAGAGGCCAAGGCGCAGCTGGAAAGCCAGCGAATGCAGAGTCATGACTTGAACTTCCGTCTCGAACAGTCACAAATTGAACACAACACACTACGGATTAGCTAGTGGAGCCAATGATGATGTATTTTAAAAACAATTACTGTGATGTCTGCAGCGCTAGAGAATTCACTACTACATTTGATGAACGACCTATTGATTTCAGGTGTTTGAATTGTAGTAAGGTATATCACACTTGTCATAAGTGTCTTGGGGGGAAGTGTCCTTCATGTAATGGGGAATTAAAATTAAAAACAAATACCTTTCCAGATGTACTGTTTAATGCTTTAAAGAATGGAAGCATAGAAGATGTCAAGGCAATAACGCGTAATAATACAATAAACTATGCCAGTTTTGTAAATGAAAAACAAAAAACACTTTTAATGCTTGCAGCTGTCTCGCAGAATTATGAAATGTGTAAATTTTTGATTGACAGCAACCTTGCTGATGTACTTTACAGAAATGATGAAGGATACACCGCGCTGTCTTTAATGATCCGTTTTCGATCGTCTAAATTTAACCTTAATATCATTGATTTACTTCAGGATGCAGTGAATGTTCCAAACAATAAAGGTATTACACCGTTAATGATTGCAGTAACTGGTGCAGGCCTTTTTGGTTCAAATAGAGGCAATATAAAGATTGTCAAAAAGCTATTAAATCTAAATGCAGATATATTTGCTGTTGATATAAAAGGCTTTAATGCGCTTGACTATGCGGTAAGTAGCAATAAACAAAGTAGAAGTGGTGCAAACCAGCCTATTGTTGAATTTTTGATGAATGAGATAGCTGGCAAAAAAACACTTGCTTAATAAAAAGTAAATACAATTGGGAATAACATGCTTTGATTGAGTACAGAGAATTTAAATAATGTACATCATCTTCCAGAGCGTGTTGATCTTTACGGTATGAAAAATAGGCAAGGAACTATCATGCGATGGTATTTTTTGCCGTTAGCATGATGTATTGACCACTATGAGTTGATTAAATTCTGTCCAACAACGATCAACATGCTCTAGGTACGTGGAGAAAAAGAAATGACAACCAATAGTCGAGACGTTTCAGACCATGGTTCAAAATATGTACGATTATTTTACAGCTTAGTTCTGATTCATGATATGAAAGGTACGAGTTTCCTAAATGAAAAGGCACACACCGCACTGCAGGATATGCCATTGGAGATTGAGATTTTAGATTCACTTGCGCTGCAATGTGAAACATTTTTAGGAGCAGATCGCTTTCAGATTGCTTATGATGGAAAAATCGGCGTACGCCCATGCAATCAACAGAAATCGACCTACAATGTCCCTTTTTTACTTTCTACCATTCATGAATTCAAGCCGGAAGATTTGGTCCGGATGCCTGGATCTGCGAATTTCAGAATTAAAGCTGATGTTTTCTCATCGGTGCAAAATGCTTTTGCAAAGGAAATTCGTGATCTATTAACTGAAGAAGTATCGATACGTGAACTGCATTTCAGCATGGCGACATCGCGGATTTTCATTTTTGATGTCTATTACGAAGGAAATTTCAGAGTAAAACGTGAATTTTCTGACCATGAAATTAAATCTAGTGATGGTGTTAGAGAAGTTTTAATTGACTATTTTGAAGGAATTCAGTTAGCACTCGAACCATTTGGTTTCGAAATCACAAGCAGCCCATCAAATCATCGGCGAAATCGAGATGATGAATATTCATTCGGATTTTACTATGCTCCAAACGTCGGATTCAATGAAAGTGAAGTTCATGGGAATGGCAGCTACGCAATAAGAGGAGATGCTTCCATTGACGAGATTAATCACTATTGTGTCGGTTTTGATGACGTACGATTGGAGGAAGCCAAGGCTAACTTGGTGTTAGTACTTGAAGAGAATCTCCCTTCGGATGCTAATCTTCTCTCTTATGACATCTTTTATGTAGACGACTCAGATGAAGTTATTGATGTTGATGATGAGTTGTTGCCTATCACTGATAATGCTGAGAGGACTTTATGCTGAAACGACCTGAAAATGAGTTGAAATTTGTAATATCGCGCGACCTACTGCCTACAGTTGAAGTGGATGTGAACGATATCCCAGATGAATTCCACGGCTATGGTGACTTGGTTGCCAATTCGATAAAACTTTTCGCAGCTGAGAATCCAAACAAAACAGCAACCTTTTATGTATATCAAGGACACAGTGTTAATTTCCTCCAGCAGACATGGTCAGCTTTTATAGGCGTGGCGGGCGAAGAGGATTTGTTGGATCTGGTACTGGATAACTTGAAAGCAGTTGGTATAACAAATGCGAGATTCAGTGACTATATCGATCTCAGATCAGCATCACGAGATTTTCATATTCAAGACGGTTATGTCTGGCGCCCATTGGAAGACGGCATTTGGTACTGCGATGACCAAGAGGAAGAAAACATCATAGAAGAGGACGAGTATTCGACTAATCAAGGTGACTACGACGGCACAGCCCATTTTGAGCCCGAGCTTGACGAAACAGATGGTAAAAACTCCAGAACATCGAGCCCAACACGTTATAGAGCCGCACGAGCTGATGCGAAAGTTGGCACTATTCGCAGAACAATTGAGGAAATATTTGGGCTTCCTGAAGGGTCTGTCGCTTTATGTGGTCCTAACAAACAAGCTCTGCGGGCAGATGCCACTATTGCCACTTTACGTAAACGCTGGGAATCGTGAATGAAGCTTTAAAACAATCAATACCTTGACGTTTTAACCGCGACGCGCACGACGTATTATAGACCCGCGATCACCAGTATCAATTGAGCGTTGTCTCTTGCTTCTAAGCGCAGACTGTTAATAGGCTTTACATCCGAAATACTGGCAGCGATCAATTTGAATTCTTCGGAAACTCAGTTCCTGTTATTTTGGAGCGAGCCACTGAAACGCATACTTTGTCACTTCGTCTGGGGAGCCACAGTGGTCTGTCGAGTTTCTGGCCTGACTTCTATTTTGTTTAGGTCTAAACTCTGCGCTTGCATAGTGTAAGTGGTAAGCGCGAGCGCACAGAGTGCACGCGTTTGCCATCGACTATGTTGTAGTCCTGCTCAATAATAGCCTTTTAGTAGTCACTCAGGCTTGAATCTGGTACCAGCACAAAATCTCTGAACTCACGGTTTTTTTTCACAACAGGCTCTGACGTGCCAGCGCAGTGGTGGGCAAATCAGCTTGTGTGGCGCAATAATCCTCTTTTTTCATCCGGCGAGGTAATTGAAACGTGACCCATATCTACTTTTGGCCTTCTCTGTCCACCCGAACCAAGCCACGCAAAATCTCAGAGTTTAATTCTCTAAGTGGTGGCTGCAACATCTCAATGTGAGGAAAACTTAAATCCAGGGTGGTAAAGGTATAAGAAAAATCCCTGTTGCTGGCGAGGCATGCAAATACTTGTCAGATAAGCCTTTGGTTAAATGAGGTTTAAAACTCGCAGCCGGACGCCCCCGAAATTCTCAAACATTGGGTTTTATTGTATTTGATTGATTTATAATGGATTTTATTTTTTCATCTTTCTTATGTGTGTCAAAAATAGCGGGTGAAATGAAGGAAGTTAATTGGTAAAAGGGGCACTGGATCTGTTTAACAGATGATGTCGTGTCTTGCCCTGATTTAACCATTGGTATTCTGGTTTTCGGGCGTCTATTGAGAGAACTACCATGCCCAAATTTTACGGTACAGGTCTGGAATATCTGGCCTGCAAATATGCCTATGCGTTTTTGTCTGGTTTTGATGCGGAGGAGCTGAATGACCTGGTGAGTTGCCATATTCTGGCTCGAGTTGCAGGCAAACCGAGTTTTAGACGGCGAAAACTGTCTCCTGCTCAGTGTGTTGAAGAATTATGTGGAATTGACAGAGCGAAGCAGAAAACAAAACTTGTCTGTGACAATGCGTTGTTTTTAACCAAAATGCTGCAACTACCGGAAACAGCTGCAAAATTGGTTCAGCTGATCATTGTGATCAATGGTCACTCTGCTTTGGCCAACATGTTATCTGGTATTTTTGATAATCAGGATTTTATTACTCTCGAAGGTTTTATCCTCGATATTTTGGCTGTAAGCCCTCCACAGATGAAGCAGGTTGTTCGTCAGATGAATGAATATGGCCTGCTGGAGGAATGCGGTTTGGAAGGTATTGATGCTCTGCGCATTCCAGAGCCTTTGGCGCAAAAACTGACCGGAGAGAAGCTGGAGTCAAAAGAACAGCTATTGTCTTCAGTGCTGGTAAAAAGCGAGCCAGCAAAGTTTGGTGTAGAGAGCTTTTCGCACCTTCAGGTGCACCTATTGCAACAGTATTTGGCGAAGGCTACCGAGCAAAACATCAAAGGTGTAAATATTTTACTTTATGGGCCGCCTGGTGTTGGCAAAACTGAACTGGCGCGGGCTCTGGCGCATGAACTGCAAAGGTTTTTATTGGAAATAAGAGCGGTCAGTGTGGATGCCAGTCAGTTTGTTGAGAATGATCGCTATACCAAAACGGATCAGCAAAGGTTAAATTATCTGCAGTTTGTGCAGAAAATCCTTGATGAGCAGCATAATTCAGTGTTGTTGGTTGATGAGTGTGAATCACTGTTTTTGGCTGCTGATGTTCATTATTCGAAGGAATTACTACATCGTTTACTGGAGAGCAATAATGCGCCAACTATTTGGATCACAAATCATATTCACTGTATCGAAGAGAGCTTTATACGAAGGTTTAAGCTGGTACAGGAGGTGCCGCGCCCAGGAAAACAGCAGGCCAGAACTTTAACAGCCGTAGCATGCGCAGATTTAACAGTATCTGAAGAATTTATTGATGAACTGTCAGCACGACCTGCGCTATCGCACGCACAAATTGCCAATAGCACAGAAGTGGCACGTACTCTGGAGGTCAGCGGCAAGGCTGCTGAGGAAGTGATCGACAGCGTGATCAAATCCAGTATGAAAGCTATAGGAAGTTTTAACAATAAACCAGCCTATCAGCACAGCATGCAGTTTGATCCTAACCTGTTAAATATTAAACAAAATAAATCTGAACTTGAGCAAGTTCATTTAGCTGTAGCCGCAGGCCATTCTGTGAGAGTATTGCTGACAGGCGCACCTGGAACAGGGAAAACTGCGTTCGCCCATCATGTAGCGCAACAATGCCAGCGCGAGTTGGTTCAGGTGAAATGTTCTGATGTTCTTAGCAAGTATGTGGGTGAAAGTGAACAGAACTTAGCGCAGTTATTTCATACCGCGCATCAGCAACAGCAAATTTTACTGCTGGATGAGGTTGACTCACTGCTTTGCTCACGCGAGCGCCTGAATAGTCACCATCAGGTACAACTTGTGAACGAACTGTTGACTCACCTTGAATGTTTCAGCCAACCCTTGTTTGCTGCGTCTAATTTTGTGAGTTTGCTGGATCATTCTGTATTGCGGCGGTTTGATTTTAAATTGGAGTGTGACTTTTTAACATCGCCCCAAGTGCTGCAATTGTTTCTGAAGCTGTTTCCGGATCCACAGCTGGAGCCGCAAGAAATTGTTCGACTGGGGCAGCTGAATGCTCTCACCCCAGGTGATTTCGCCATTGTCAGCCGGCGTTTAAAGTTTGTTAGTGGCATTGATCATCGTTCAGCAGCTTTGGATATATTGGAGGGAGAAAATCAACGCAAGCAAACGAAAGGGAGGATAGGGTTTTGAGTTGTTTTTCAAACGATTGATTGTAAAGTGTTTTAAATTTTATCAATGCTTGAAAGGGATATTTACAGAGGAATGATATGCAAGCTGAAATTAAACTAACGAAAAGTGTTATTTTTGAATTGGTAACTGCTGCTGTTGAAGCATACGTTGTTAAACACGATTACAGCAGGACAATAGCGGTTGAAACCTTCGCATACCTTTTTGGGAAAGTGAATAAAAAGCTACCGTTAAAGTGCACTATTGAACATATCTCAATAGAAACGTCTGCGAAAAAAAGACGTGGTAGTGTTGAAGTCAAAAAAGTTTCATATGACTTTAAAAGGGAGCTTGCAAGTCTCTTTGGCGATAGCTTTGACTACATAGGTACTATGCATACCCACCCTTGGCTAAAGGGAGAGGAATCAGGCAGCGGCCCAATAGAAACAGCGGAACAGGTAAGGCGTCATCAATTATTTTTGTTAAGTGACGCCGATCACAAATGTGAAGTGAACAGACATTTTTCCGTTGGCAAAAGAGATTTCTCACTGGCATGCACCGTAACTTTGTTTGCAATGCAAAGAGCGAATGATCGCAAAGATTATTCGTCTGATGAAATGCCTAATCTTTATGAATTAACATTAGGTAATCTAAAGATTTGGTTTTACATGCAGGCATTTGAACATATCAAATCTGACCAGTTAACGGATGAGCAGATTAAACTTTTCGGCAAATATGGCCTGGAGTACCAGAAATATAAAAAGTTTGAGAAGCTGCCTATTCCGATTGACACTTCTTTTGACAAAACTGAGTTGCTACAAACATTTATAGCTGCAGGGTTTGGCCGGTTTTCCATAGATGAAGATAATAATCAAGGCTTGTATCTACAAAAAGCATCAGCTGAGACAAGACTTCAATACAAGGATTAAGTCTGGCACATAGCCTGGAACTTACAGTATCTTCCGCTCTCCGCATGTTGCTGTGTACATCAACCAGCAACGTGCGGGGAGTACAAAAACAGCCTGTGTTTGGCTTTAAATCAGTGGCTAAATCAGTTCATCATTTTTAAAAAACAAAGCTGGCAGTTGCTACATCCAGCATAGGATGCTGAGTAAAACATTCTGGTAGTTTTAACTCACAATCTGTGCGAATAAGATCAATGGAAGTTACTTGTAAATACACGGCTTCAAACCTTGGCATTTCAGCCAGCTCTATTGCAAAAAGCTGCTTTATTTTTTCAATAGTGCGTTCATGGGACTCCAGACGAGTCACAACCCACTCAGCTGGGCTTGAGGATAAAGAGATGGTAACTGCTTAGCTGATGTTACTCCATCCTGTGACTGCTCATACGTTTTTTGCAGATCAGCCTTTAAAGCATACTCTTACATACCCTACACAGTTTTTGGAGTTTTGAATTATATGCTCTGGCAACGGTAGTTGATCCTCAGCGCGAAAGAGCTCAATAAAATGCCCTTGTAAAACCAATCTTTGAAGGCGAGGTTCAATTTTTCTCTCGATAAACAGTCGCTTCAACTCTGTTTGAACCTGTTCCCAATAATCCACTGTACACACTATCCATTCATGCGGATCGGAGGATGGCATAAGCAGGAACTCGTCATACGCCATCATTTCTTCACAGCAAAGAATAGCCGTGGCAGTGTGTTGTAGAGGGATTTTGATCATGGGCAGCTTACTCCTGTTTTTGTTGTGACAACGATTTTAATACTGAGTCTAAAGCGTCAAACTGCTCAGCAGAAAACAGCTGCTTTACGTGATTTTTGCTGCGCCATAGGGTGGCCAGATTGGTTAAACTCTGTGGATCAGACTGCAGCGCAAGATCAAAAACTTGTTCGTAACGCAGATAAGGCAAAGCTTGTTCGAGCATAGATAGGCCATCGGGTGCCAGAAATACACAGCGTGTGATCATCCGCTGCAGCCAGAGTACTTCAGCGTAAAAAGTCGGCATCACCTCACACTGGCAAAAGGCCAGAGTTTTGAGTACCGGATGTGCGGGTGCTTTGATGACGACAATCTGTGTTGCCAGATACAAAAATGGCCATAAATCGTAAAGCTGCTGGCGTTTGTTCTCGCTATTTTCCGATCCATTTGCAGTAAAACAGCAGTTATCAGCACCGTGTTGATACTGCTGAAAGAAGCCGACTTGCAACAGGTTCAGCAGATCTATCGCTTCATTCTGTGCCGCAACCGATATAGATAACTGTTCTGCCGAAGCCCAGCCTTTGAGCAGTAGTTGCAAAGCCGGGTAGGGCAAGTCGTGTTCTTCAATCAAGGCCTGAATGTGTTGCTTCTGGGGTTCACTAAATACAGTGTGGATGAGCTGAAGCTCCTGGTCAGTAAGCTGGCGTTTCAAGCGCTCGCTTAGGATCCGCAGCAGCAGCGACAGTGAGGAGTAGCCTTGATTCTCTGTATGCACCCTTTGCAAAATAGCCAGAAGCGACGGGCTTTCCTGAATATCCCATTCGGCAAAATCCATCACAATGCCACGATAAATCGATTGCAGCATTCCTGCTTCCATACAAAATCCGCACATAGCTTCACTCTTCATTATTTGAACTGAATTCAGCCTACCAGTTGGTGCGACGTATTGTGTCGCAGTGCTGATTATAGTGAGCCTGAATATCTGATCAGGGAGTGTATTATGGATAAATTACCTGTAGTTGCAGTGGTAGGCATTGGCAGTCTGGGTTGTTACATTGCCAGCGAAATTGCTGTGCATGAATTAACACTGGATGCTGTGGAGCAGGTTCAGCCAGAGGCGATTCGAACTGGTGTTCGCTGCATTTATCTGCATAAAAGTGAAAAAATTTTTCAGCAGGCTGAGCCACAACTTTGCTTTCAATTAAAAGTTTGTAGCCCGGCAACTGAACTTTACCAGTTGCAAAGCCAGGATCTTACCCGGCTGCAGCAAGAATTAAATCGGGCAGATTTGGTGTTTCTTGTTGGGGCTTTAGGTGGGCGAAATGGGGAGAGCATGGTTGAGCTTGCTGCGCTGTGCGCACAGTGGCAAATCCCGGTTGTGGGCTTTGTGGTATTACCTTTCCAGTTCGAGGGTACACCAAAGCAGCAGCAGGCCAGTATCGACTTAAGCCGGCTCGAGCATCTGTGCAAGGGCGTGTTGAGTTTTCCAAATGACAGACTAAAACAAGTGTTAGGTGCCGCTGCGCCTCTTGAGCAATCCCTGGATGCAAGCAATAAGTTTCTGGCCAGGCTGCTTGCGCAATTGCATAAGATCCTGACGGGCACTAGCTATATAAATCTTGATTTAAACGACGTGATGACTGTACTTGCAGCTCAGGGCAAAGCTGTTATCAGTATCACGGAGATAGCAGTTCCGGCCGATGGTCAGAACTTAGATAACGCCATTGAGCAGTTGATGAACGACAGTATTCATCATTCTCTGGCAGATATTCAGCACATAAAAACTGCGACAGCTTTGGTATGGTATCTGGAGGCTCCGGTTAATTTCCCTTTGCAATTCTATGTTTTGATTGGCGAATTAGTGGCTCAGCATTATCCATTGGCGGCAACCATTATCAGTGGCTTAAATACCGAAAGTGTTGACCAGCTAAAGCTGACGTTGATTGCAACAGGTATGTCTAAGTTAAGATCGCCATAGAGATAGGCGAGGTTCGGCTTTATTTAAGCTAACCCGTCGCTTCAGTCTGGTATAAATCAGCTCCGGTTTTTAGTTTTTGCCTTATCCGCTCTCTAAGATCCGTTGGGCTGGTGACTTCAACTGAAGTGCAATGTGACAGCAGCCACCATTCTAGTTGCCAGCCGCTGAGTACTGTGGCTTTCAACGTAAAACTATTCTGCGGGCCTGCTTTTATGATCATATCTTCAGACAGTGGTGATTCAGTTAACAAAGCCGCCATGTAAGCGCTAATTTTTGCTTCCAGCACCATGCTGCTGCCATTAGAAAACTGCAGTGCACCAGTAGCCAGATAATCAGTAAGTGAAAATCCGTTTGGTTTTTGCAGCTCTGAATCAAGTAAGTCGGCCGCTTTGAACCTGTGCAGCGCAAACAGACGAATGTCTGCATAAGGGCTAATAGTTGCGACCAGATAGGTAATATGGCCTCGTTGCACCAGACCAAGTGGGTTTAACCTATAGTTTTTTTCTGTATGGTCATGCAGGGCAAAATAGCAGGCCTGTAGCTGTTTATCGTTAATCAATGCCTGTTGAACACTGTCTACCACCGCAGGTATGGATTGTGGTTGCAGCATAGGCAAAGTAGGGGAAACTACTGCAATTTTGTCTATCAGGCTGGCGCTTGGGTTGGATGCCGACAAAGCCGCAATTTTAGATCTCGCTTGCTGAAATTTCGGCTCAATGCTGCGAAGCAGCTGTTTGGGTAATACGGTTTTCATGGTGCCTTCAACCATTTGCAGACTAATGGCCTCAGCAATACTTACACCCGGAATATCAACAGCAGCATTATCCATCCAGCGCCATAGATAAGTGCTGGCAGATTCATCACTGATCAAGGGGAAAATACAGGACAGCTCTTGCAGATCTCGCTCTACTGTTCTTTTGGACACCTCAAATCCTGCATCTTTAAGTAAGTGACACAGCTGTAAGGCTGAGCAACCAGGATCGCGGGTTGGCAACAGCTTTAGCATTTCCCAGAGTCTGCTCAGGGTGTTTCTGGCTTTGATGGCTGACATAGAGCATCCGTATGAGGGTTTAACTTACACCATTATCTGATTATTTAATCGCTAAAAAAACAATGGCCTGGAGACTAAATCATAGTTTACTGAACAAGGCACCTAAATCTTGTTGCCTGCGTTGACCTGCATAATTAATCAGCCTGCCAGAGGCCGGTTCTTTAACATGCCGATAAACCAGTTGCAAGCTTATCTCGCTTTAAAAGGCCAATTCGCGTACAATGCCCACCCAATGATTAATACCTGTTGTATTAATCAGGCGTCAATTCTGGAGAAACTGATGACAAAACCACTGTGGACTGTGGGTCTTGATGTAATAGTTATTGACTCAACCAGCGAATGTTATGGTCAGGTTGGGCATATAGTCCGGATATCTTCACCGGGTAACAGCTGCCGTTTGTCGGTAGACTTTGATGGTAGTGTGTTTGGTTTTGACCAGGACGACATTGAAGTTGCTCTGATTTAGCCTTTATTCAGGTTCTACCGCAGCTGCCCTGTCAGGGCAGCTGAACGCTTCAAATCAGCTTCACCTCTACAACCACAAAGATTCAGATAAAAACGCCTCAAACAAACTAAAAAAAGCAAATAAGATAGCAAACAACAGTGCCATCAAGCTGCAGTTCAATGTCAGTTTCAGCGCCTTATAAAGTTGACGGCGTTCAGAGCGAAGTTTCAGTGTGCTTTGACGTAAAGGGGCAATGGACGCAAATAGGGTGCTGAACAGACCTGTTTTATCTTCAGCAGTATTGGGCACCAAGGTGCCTTTGATCAAAAAGCGATACAGCAAGTTAAAGGCCCGGCCAAAGCTATTCATCGGTCGTTCTACATCACACATTAAGATCAACCTGGATGCCTGACTGTTGTTTTTTGCATAGTGAGGGTATGTCTCATCAAAGACAAAATCCTCGCCGTTCTGCCAGCTACAATGCACGCCATCTACATTGATATAGCAGTCTTCGGAGTTTGGTGTGCAAAGGCCCAAATGGTAGCGCAATGAGCTGGCCATAGGGTCTGCGTGCAGGCTGAGTTCTGAGCCAGATGGCAGAATAGAAAACATCGCACCTTGTATGCCAGGCACTTGTTTCAGCAAAGCCACTGTCCGTGGGCACAAGCGCATCGCCGAGTTATGAGTCGTGCCGTACCACATCAGATAAAACTTGCTCCAGCCTCTTTTATAAAAAGTGCGGAACCCCACGTCGTAATAACCGACAGAGCCAGGTGTTTTGATGGCCTCAAAGGCACCAGTTGCCTGCAGGGCTAAGGCTTCTTCTTTGATGATCTGCCAGTTATCCCTCAGCACAGAAATATTCTTCAGGTATGCCGCATCTAACACGCTCTTACGTGCTTCGGCTTTTGTAGTCATGTACAGCAGGCAATTCAGTGGCGCAAACACAGGCCAGCTTTTTCGCAGGTATTGGGTCAGAGACTGATAACGCGCTTGTCCACGCCAGCGATAAACATAAATCACAGAAGCGATGCAGTAGAGTGCGACTATGGCGATAATAAAAAGGCTGAGACTCATATTAAAATCCTGAACTTATAGTGGTTTTGGATAGCGGGGTTAAGAGGACTATCCGGATAGTTTTCATAGCGGTTGGTTACGCGTAGCTGGTGTTGGGGGGATCCGGTTACGCGAAACTAAACGTTTCAGCCGCTGCACGCCGTCATCGACATAGCTGTACAGCACAGGGATCACCAGTACACTCAGAAAAGTAGAGCTAATAAGACCACCAATCACCACTATGGCCATAGGAGCGCGAAAGCTCGGGTCACCTCCCATGCCTAGGGCTATCGGCAACATGCCTGCACCCATGGCGACAGTGGTCATCACTATAGGACGGACACGCTTGCGGCAGGCATCCACTATGGCGTCTCTTTGGCTGAGCTGATATTCGCTCTGGGCAATAATGATGTAGTCAATCAGCAGAATAGAGTTTTTGGTGGCTATGCCCATCAGCATAATCAAGCCAATCATAGCGGGCAGTGACAAGGTGGAACCTGTGATAAAAAGCGCCAGAAAGGCACCGGGTACAGACAACACCAAAGCAGTTAAAATGATGAGTGGCTGAAACACATCTTTGAGCAACAGCACCAGCACCATATAAATACAAAGCACACCGGTCAGCATCGCAATGGCAAAACCAGTGGCTAATTCGCCCATCATTTCGGCGTCACCCAAGGCATTTTGCGATATACCAGCTGGCATGTTCTTTATGCTGGGTAAAGCCAGTATGGCTTGCTCAACATCACCTAAAGGTTGGTTGTTTAGCTCCACTTCGAAGCTGATATTGCGCATACGATTGAATCTGGAAATTTGCGAAGGGCCACTGCTGAGCTCCAGCGTCGCCACATTTTCAAGAGCAACAGGTCCGCGTGCACCCGGAACAGGCAAGCGTTTGAGAGTTTCAAAATCGGCGCGGGCTTCATCATTGAGCCGAACTACAATAGGAACCTGACGTTTACTCAGATTCAGTTTGGCCAAATCCTGATCATAATCGCCAGAAGTTGCAATCCGCAGCGTATCGGCAATATCAAAAGAGGTCACACCCAGATCGGCCGCTTTGGTAAAGTCAGGTCTGATAATCAACTCTGGCCGCACTAAGCTGGCGCTGGAAATGACAGCCCCAATACCGGGAATAGAGCGAAGGTCACGCTCCACCAGCAGTGCATGTTGTTCAAGCTGATGACTATCTTCACTGGCAAGCACCAGCGAATAATTTTCGCCAGCACCCAAACCCACTTTAACGCGCGCTCCTGGTACCACTGCCAGCATCTGCCGTAATTCTTGTTCTATCTGCTGTTTGTGCACTCCTGAACGTTCGCGGCGATGCGTCAGAGTTAAAGTCAGCACCGCAGTGCCGACACCGGATGCAGAACTGCCACCTTCATCTTCTTCACCCGAGCTACCGCTGCCTATGGCGGTGTATACCTGTTTCACCTGCTGATGCTTTGCAACAATACTGCGGGCTTGTTCGGCGAGAGTGATGGTTTCCTGTAGTTTAGTGCCAGGTTGAAGGCTAAGAGTGACCTGAGTTTGTTGGTTATCGTCTGCCGGCATAAAGTCACCCGGCAGTTGAGTCGCCAAAAATAAACCACCACAAAAAAAGACCAGAGCTGCGGTGGCTGTGATGCGTCTATGGGCTAAACACCAGTGCATCAGTTGCAGGTAATAGCGGATCCAGCCTGGTTCTGGTTTTACCTGCTGCTTTGGCGCTTTTAACAGGTAAGCCGCCATCATTGGCGTTAGTAGGCGAGCGACCAGCAAAGAAAACAGCACTGCAACTGCAGCTGTCCAGCCAAATTGCACAAAAAACTTACCAATAACTCCACTCATAAAAGCTGTGGGTAGAAATACGGCAATGAGCGTAAAAGTGGTGGCAATCACCGCCAAACCTATTTCATCGGCTGCTTCCATTGCTGCCTGAAACGGCCGTTTTCCCATCAGCAAATGCCGTTCTATATTCTCAATTTCAACAATGGCATCATCCACCAACACACCAATCACCAAAGACAAAGACAGCAGAGTGACGGTATTGAGACTAAAGCCCATCAGATGTATCACAGCAAAGGTGGGGATCACAGAAAGTGGCAAGGCTGTAGCTGCGATAAAGGTGGCCCGCCAATCCCGCAGAAACAGGAAAACAACGATAACAGCCAGCAAAGCCCCTTCGTACAGCAGTTGCATTGACCCATCGTAGTTTTCAGTGACAGGGTCAATCAGGTTAAAAACTTCAGTCACCTGAATATCTGGTTTTTGCTGCTTCAGTTGCTGTAAAGCTGCACGAACACCCTCTGCAACTTCAAGTTCGCCGTAGCCCAATGCCCGTACAATTTCAAAACCTACCACGGTTTCGCCATTTAAAAATGCGGCAGAACGTGGTTGTGAAATTGTGTCAGAAATGCGTGCGATCTGATCCAGCCGGATACGACGGCCATCGCTTAAGCTGATATCTAAAGAGGCGATTTCTTTTGCTGAGCCAACAGTAGCAATGGTTCGGACGGATTGTTCCATACCACCAAAGTCGGTGCGACCTCCGGATCCTTCTTGCTGGATTTGGCGCAATTGGCGCGAGATATCAGCTGCTGTGGTATTAAAAGCCAACAAGAGGTTCGGGTCGAGATCAACCCGCACTTCGCGGCTTACACCGCCCACTCTGCTGACAGACCCAACACCTCTGACAGCCAGCAGAGTTTTACTGATGTCATTATCGACAAACCATGACAGAGCTTCTGCATCCAGCTGTGGCGATGCAATGCTATAGGTCAGAATAGGGGAGCCGGAGAGTTCTTCTTTTTTAATTACAGGGTCACGTAAATCAGCAGGCAAGTCGGCTCTTACTCTGGCTACCGCATCACGCACATCATCCAAAGCTTGCTGAATGGGCCGCTCTAGCCTGAATTCAATAGTCAGACGGGCTTCACCTTCCGTCAGGTTGCTGTAGATATGCCTGACTCCTTGCACCGTCGCTAAAGCGTTTTCCAGTTTTCGCGCTACATCGGTTTCCAGTTGTGAAGGAGAGGCGCCTGGTAAAGAGGCCGTGACTGTAACTGTCGGCAGTTCAAGATCGGGCAAATCCTGAACTTTCATCGACTGAAAACCTAACAAACCTGCAAAGGTTAATAAAACAAACAACAAAATGGCTGGAGTGGGGTTTCGTATGGCCCAACTCGATATATTCAAATTCATCTGATAGTCCTGTTACATCATTGGGCCGGAGTCGGCCCCAAGATAAGGAGCAGCTATTTTTTCAGCGGAGTTTTGTTCTGCAATCACTCTGACCAAATCGCCATCACCAAGGAATGCACCTCCTGTTACAACCACCTGGTCTGAGAGCTTCAGACCACTAGTGATTTCTATCCGATCTGCGGTGCGATGGCCTGTGTTTACTTTGGTTTGAATGACTTTGCTCTGAATTTCCTTGTTCTGAATAGCTGGAGAGTCTGCACCTATAAGTAGTACATAACTAAAACCATCCCGCAGTTGTACGGCGCTCAATGGCAAGGTCATAACTTCTGTGGAGCCCAGTTCAAATTGTCCGCGGGCGAACATGCCGGAGCGCGCTGTGCCTTTGGAGTGAAGGTCGACATAGACCAGTGCATTGCGGCTTTGGGTATCAACAACAGGAGACAGCATGCGTAAAGACCCCTGAATACTGCTGCCGTCGGCTAAGGTGAGCTGCGCTGTTTGTCCTGGTTTGAGTTTTGAAAGATCGTCCGAAGACACCTCTGCACGCCATTCCAACCGGCCACCCCTGATCAGGCGAAACAGTTCCTGGCCTGAGGGCAAAACAGCTCCAACTGTGGCGGTTCGGGCGGAGATAATGCCGTGATCCGGCGCCAGTACCAGGCTTTGAGCCAGACGTAACTCCTGGGTTTTGAGTCTGGCTTTGGCGGCTTCCAGCCGTGCTTTGGCTGACTGTGCTGCTGTGATGTAACGCTGAATTTGCTGGCTGGATAAAGCGCCGCTGGATTTCAGTTCTGTAGTGCGTTTCAGGTCAGCCTGGGCTTCAGCATATAAAGCTTCTGCTTCGGCTTTGTCTGCACGACTTAAGTCCAGTTCAGCCTGTAATGTGGCGGAGGAAAAAACGGCCAGAATCTGACCTTTATTCACCTGATCACCTACATTCACCTTCACTTCAGTCAATCGCAGGCCATCGGCTTCAGTGCCAATACTGGCTTCCTGCCAGGCAACAATATTGCCGTGAGCCGAAACCTTTGAAGTGACCATCGACATTTGTGGGTGGGTAGCTGTGACCGTCAACACAGGTTTTGCGGTGGTGTTTTGTATGTTTGGCTGCGAGGAGGATTCCGCTGTATCTGCATCAGGCCGCGTCAAAACTACCGCAGAGGCAACAGTGATCAGCATAAGGCTTGCAATAATCAGCAGCTGTTGTTTTTTCACCGTCATTGCCTTGCTCCTTGTACAAAACAAAGGCAGGAAATCGCTGATGGTTTGTTGGTAACGAATTGATTAAAAAGCATCTATTGATCTCATCCAAAATGTTGGGATGCAGCACTATCGGATGAAATAGCTTTCAGGAAACTTACAAAGCAGGCTGGGCATAAAAATAAAATTTAACTGGTTTTGTAAGTCTTGTGTAAGTCAGAAGGGTGATGATGAAGTGGTTTTATTGACCATTATTCAAAAGGAAGCTTTTTATGTCATCACAGTTGTATCGCGCTGAACACAGCTACGTTAAACGCACCTATGTTACACGCAGTCTGGCTGCAGCTATTGCTTTGCTTTGTTTACCCCTTGCTGCCCAGCAGTCTGACGGCGAGCAAGAATCGTCCTGGGGTTTGGGTTTAGGTGTGATGTCCAGCCAAAAGGCTTATACCGATATGGACCGCGACACCAAAGTCATTCCTTTTATTTCTTATGAGAATGAGTATATTGAGGTTCTGGGCCCTAACCTGAAGTATAAATTGCCAAGCTTCGAGTTGAGTGACTCAAACAAATTCAACTTCAATCTGCTGGGAGAATATGATTTTTCTGACAATGATCCGGATGAAACCCCTATCCTGAATGGCATGGAAGAGCGTGAAGGCGGTTTCTGGGCCGGTGCTCAGGCAGAGTGGCAGAATGACATTGCGACTATCAGCCTCGAATGGCTGACTGAAGTCTCAGGTGACAGTGATGGCTCTGTACTTAATCTTGGCATTGAAAGAACCTGGCATATAGGCAACAGTTATATGTTAACGCCCCGTGTGGTATTAAGCCGGGTCGATAAAAACTATGTGGACTATTACTATGGTGTCCGCGCTGATGAAGTCAGAATTGACAGGGCTTTTTATCAGGGCGAAGCAGGGCTGAATACTGAAGTTGGGGTGCGTGGTATTTATATGATTGATCAAAAACAGATGATTATGCTGGATCTATCCGTCACCAGTCTTGCGACCGAAATAAAGGATAGCCCGCTGGTCGATAGCTCCACTGAGAGCCGGGTTATGCTTGGCTATATTTATCGTTTCTGATGAATCGTATCCTTCTGCTTGAAGATCATAAACGCCTGGCCCTGCTGATTAGCAAGGGCCTGGCGCCTGCTGGCATAGTGGTCGATAGCTTCGAACGTATTGATCATGCCTGGCAGGCATTGCAACAGGTGCCTTATCAAGCCATGGTGCTGGATAGAGGAGTACCGGATGGCGATGGTCTGAACTTGCTGCAACGGCTCCGAACTGCGGGTAACAGCATTCCCTGCTTAGTATTGACCGCGCGTAATGCGTTGCACGACAGGGTCAATGGTTTAGAAGCTGGCGCTGACGATTATCTGTCCAAACCTTTTGCGATGGAGGAGATGGTCGCCAGAGTAAAAGCCTTACTCAGGCGGCCCGCCGAACGCCAGTCTCTGGACCCTAGCTATGGCAATTTGTTGCTGCAACCAGCGGCAAACCTGATTTGGTGCGCTGATAAAAGCCAGTTGTTGTCTCAGGCTGAAATGCAGGTGTTGTTTGTATTAATGCGAAAACCCGGCGAGACGGTACGGCATAACCTGTTAGAGGCCGCTGCCTGGGGCTTAAGCGAAGCCGTGACACCCAATGCGCTGGATGTGGTGTTGCACCGTATTCGGAAAAAACTGCTCGCCATTGGCTCGCGCCATCAGATCATCAATGTCAGAGGAGTAGGTTATGCGCTTGCACAACCGAAAGCACCTCAATAGTTTCAGTGTCAGAGGGCGGATGTTATGCGCTTGCTAAGCCGCTTCGGTGTCAGAGGTTGAATATGATGCGTTTGGTCAGACGGATGCACCGCAATAGCATCAGTGTCAAAATGCAGCTGGCTTATGTGGCGGGTATGATCCTGAGTGTCAGTTTGATTGCTTTAGTGGTATTGGCTGCGCTGGGATTTCAGAGCAATATTTTGTCAGAAAACGATATCAATGATTTTTCCTGCGAATTAGCAGAAAATTTGCAATTTAATGCACAAGGTATTCCTGTTCAGGTGGCTGACGAAGAATATCTTTGGTTGTTTGAGACTTTGTATAACGAAATAGCTTTTAGAGTTATGGATCAAAACGGGCAAGTTGCTCTTGCATCCAGGGCAGCTCCGGAGTTTTGGTCTACAGCGGATCAACTGCCGTTAAAAGCTGGCCCTTTTGAGTTTCAACAAAATGGCATCATGATGGATGCTGCTAATGGAGTCAGAGTCCATGATGGCAAAACCTGGTTTTTTCAGGTCGCCGTTAGCAGACGATTTATGTTTTTCGCCCATGATACCTTTGCCTTACGTTTTATCGAAGATGGCCTGATTTTATTGTCTTTAGTACTGTTTTTTGTTTTTGGTGCCTGTGTGCATTTTGCCTTAGGTTATACCTTGCGGCCTTTGCATAAATTATCGCAAGCAGCAGCTTTAATATCGCCACGATCTTTACAGGAACGTTTACAGGAAGAACGTGTGCCCACTGAAATTGCCCCTTTGGTCCGGAGTTTTAATACAGCTTTGGATCGGCTGGAGCGGGGGTATCGTTTGCAGCAGGAGTTTCTGGCAACGGCGGCGCACGAGCTGAAAACTCCACTGGCCTTGATCCGGGCCCAGCTTGAATTGATGCCAGAACATGAAGAACGCGACTGGTTATTAAGTGACGTTAAGTACATGTCACGTCAGGTGCAACAGCTGTTGTTATTAACTGAGGTCAGCGAAGAGCAAAACTATAAATTCTGTACTGTAGAGCTGTCTCAGATTGCAGGCGAGGCCTTGTCTTACCTGCAGCGTATGGCTGACGCAGTTGCTGTAAAGCTAAGCTTAAATGATCAAAGCGACAGGGCTGAGTGGCAAGCGGACAAAGGCGCCTTGTTTACCTTATTGAAAAACTTGATCGAAAATGCGATTCAGCATGCGCCAGCAGGCACGGAAGTGCTGCTTACTTTATCCCCTGACAGCTTAACGGTCAGAGATTTTGGGCCGGGCGTGACAGAGGATGAATTACCGCAGCTTTTTAATCGTTTTTGGCGTGGAGCACATCGGCTGGATAGTGGTGCAGGTTTGGGTTTAGCTATCTGTCAGGAAATTGCAGTGACACACCATTGGATCCTATCCGCGCAGAGGGTCGAACCTGGACTTCAATTTACTTTATCAAATGACCCTCAGTATTTTAATTCGAAGTTAGTAAGCTAATTCATTATAAATCAATCATCTAACCAATGTTAAGCAGGGGTTTTAACCCTGTTCTTCTACTTGTCCTGTTTGAACTTCTGCAGATGGATTAATAATTGACACCGGTGTCAATGCTTGGTATATCTTTCCGTCATGACTGTTTTTGCTGCTATTTTATGCACTTTCGGGTGCTTGCTGTTGTATCAGGCAGAACTGGAAAATAACGAGAAAATTTATGAAATCAAAGTTAGGGCAGCATCCTCTGCTGATTGCAACCAGCGCCGTGTTGCTGATCTCCTGTCAGCAAATACCAACTGAACCGACTACAGAGTTGACTACAGATCAGGGCAAAAGCTGGCTGGCTGGTGATCACCATGTGCATACCCATTACAGCGTGAAATGGGATAACTCGGTTTTTCCGCCGGCGCCGATTTTAGGCGGCGATGCTAAATATTCGATTCCGCTGAATGCGCAAATGGCGTCACATTACGGCTTAAGCTGGATGGTGATCACCGACCATGGTGGGCCAAATCGCGCCAAACTGGCGTTGGAGCAGGCGTACCCTGAACTTGTGGCATCACGTAAAGCGTTACCGCAGATTTTGCAATTTTACGGTATGGAGTTTGATGTGCCGGGCAATAGCCCTGGCGGTCGCCATGCCAGTTTTATTATGCCGCACAGGTCAACAGAAGCTGAGCAGTTGTACCAGATAGAAAGCCGCTACAACGGCCGTCAGGGTGTACCGCCAGGGCCGGAAAAAGCTGAAGATGGCTTTATGCTGCAAGCCTTAAAAGCCATGAATGAATTACCGGATAAACCTTTGCTTTTGGTGAATCATCCGGCGCGTTTAGCCACTGGTTTTCGCCAGTACAATAAAGTGACCCCAGAGCAATTACGCGACTGGCAGGATACGGCACCAGATGTAGTCATAGGTATGACGGGCGCTGAAGGCCATCAGGCTGCAACCTTAAATCCGGATGGCAGCACAGATCCAACAGCCATTCGTGGCGAATACCCGGATTATCCGACTATGGGCGGCTACGACCAGATGACAGCCCGTTTAGGTGGGGTTTGGGATAGTTTACTCAGCGAAGGCCGGAATTGGTGGGTGACAGGTGTGTCCGACAGCCATGGTCATTACACTGATGGCTGGGCCGACTTCTGGCCTGGCCAATACGCCAAAACTTATGTTTATGCCGATAAAAACTACGACAGCATTTTTGCAGCACTGAAAGCTGGTCAGGTTTTTGTTACCACTGGTGATTTAATAGATGCTTTGTTTGTCGAAGTGGCAGTAAAAAACTCTGCTAAAACTGCCACAGCGGGTCAGACGCTCACAGTAAAACCTGATGATGAGCTGGTGCTGCGGGTACGTTTTCGCGACCCCACTAGCGACAACGGCGGTGGTTTTAATCCAGAAGTTGAACGGGTGGATGTGATTCAGGGGTTGATCAAAGGCCCGGCTTCACAGCGAAATACCGACGAAGCGCCAGATACCAAAGTCGCTAAACGCTTTTATGCAAAAGATTGGAGTAGCAAAGACGGCTATAGCACCTTTGAGTTACCGCTCGGCAAAGTCAGTACCAGCCAGTATCTGCGCCTACGTGGCACCAATAATAAAAACGAGTTGGAACCAGAGTCTGATGCCAAAGGCGAAAACCCATGGTCCGATTTATGGTTTTACAGCAATCCAGTGTTTATTAAGGTGTCCTTATGATTGGGCGCGGCTTACTGCTGGTTGTATTGACGGCGCTGATGCTGCTGAGCTCATGCACAACAAAAACCAGAGCGCATCATATCCATCTGATCTATCCGGCCGGTTCCCACAAAGCGATAGAACTTGCAGCCCAGGACTTACAGGCTGAGCTGGCGATGCTGCCTGGTGCCACTATTACCAAAGGCCCGCTGGCTAATGCAGAGGCCAACCTGACCATTCTGATTGGTGTCGCAGCGCAGTTAAAAGGGCATCAACTGCTGAATGCAGAAAGTCAGGCTTTGCTCGCAGACATCAATACACCCCGTTCAGGCCTGATGCACCAGCAAAAAGATGGCAAAGCGTTGATCCTGTTGGCCGGAGCTGATGTGCAGGGCACTCAGTACAGTGTCTACGATTTTAGTCAGCAGTATCTGAATACCGATCCTCTGCGTTACTGGACGGGCAGCCAGGCGGAAGCTGTATCGATGCAGCAGCTGTTGCAATTACAGACGCAGCGGATTGACGCTCCGGTGGTGCCATTGCTGGTGTACTTTGAAAATGATGTGGATGAGCTGGCGAACTTTCGTGGCACTAAGCTGCAATACGACTGGGAAAGCTTTACTGCCTTGATCGATAGTCTGGTACGGATGCGTTACAACGCTATTGAGCTGTTTGATATGCTCGGGCGCGTTGAGTTTTATCAGCGACCTGAGTACCAAAGCCGTTATCCGGATTACCAGCTCGACAAAGCTTATCTGGAACGGATGATTGACTATATCCACGACAAAGGCATGCTGCTGCAAGTGGATATGATGATGGGGCGCCAATTGGGTTCGTTGTCTGAAACAGAGTCCAACTGTTGGTCAGAGCATCAGCAGAGCTGGAAAGACATGTGGCTTTATTACTTAAAAGAAACTCCTATAGGCCGCGCCGATATATTTAGCTTAAGGCCGCGGCATCAGGTCTGGGACTGGCCTTATCAAAGCGCATGCAACGAAGATAAAACGCTGGTGTTTAACCAGGTCTATGCCGCTTTAGGCCAGTTGCTGGATCAGCAAAAGCCCGATGCTATTAAGGTATGCACCTGTTACCACGATGGCATGGAGCTGTTTAATGCCGGTTTTAACCCGCCAAAAGACTTTATTGTGGCCTGGTCTGATAACGGCTGGGGTGAGTTCGATTATTTACCTAAGTCCGACAAAGGCCATGCCATGGGCACTTATGTGCATGCAGGCTTTTGGCTGAATCATGATGTGGCTGACCCTTACCCAGACCGGATTGAGCAGGTGATGAGCTTTATGTATCAGCAGCATAAAGCCGATCAGTACATGATGGTAAATGGCCAGACCTTCCGGCCTTTTTTATTGAATCTGGCCGCTTATGCAGAGTCGGCGCGGCTTGGTACTGCTTTTAACAGCAAAACTTTTACCACAGATTGGTTCAACCGCTACTTTGGCGCAGCAGCCACACCAGCCGCTATTGGGGCTATGCAGCAGTTGCATCAGGCTCATAGCGAAGAGGTAGGTTATGTCGAAATCTTATGGCAGGTGAAAGTTCTGCAAGGCTTTTTGGCCGACACTCCGGTGCGACAACCTGGTAAACATGAATTTAGCGTGACAGCAGACCAAATCCAGCCCTGGTTCAATGCCACAGCCCCCCGTATCGCCGCCTTAGAAAGCGGTTTGCAGCAGGCGAATGCCGGGCTGAATGCTGCAAAAAATCCGGTCTTTTATCATGATTTTGTGATTTTACCTCTGCAACTTTATCTGGATTTACTGGACTACAACCAACTGCTGTTGCAGATGGCTCAGCTGAAACTTGATGCAGGTTCGGACTGGGCGGGCGAGCAGGGTGCAGTCTTGCTGCAACAGGCAAAAACTCAGTTGCAGTTGCTGCACCAGCGCCGTTTAACGGGGGATTCGAACCCTCGTTGGGCCAACTGGTATCAGCCTGAGAACAGAAGGCCTAACAACGGTTTTCCTGTAATGGCTGATTTGGAGGCTATAGCAAAGGCAAGATAAGGCTTTGATCCGTATTCTTTCATCCTGTAGTGGGAAGCAAGTGACAGCAGGGGAACCAAGATCAGCGGATCTTTAAAAATATTTTAAAAACAGCTGTCAGGAAATGACGGGCAGCTGCTCTTTAAAATGAGAACGCTGAGTCGATGTCCTGCGTCGTGCTGCATAAAGCAGCCGCTGCCGAGGACCAGTTTTCTGTGCACGACATCACCATAACCCATAACATTACGGAGAAGGATATGCATTTGAAATCAGTACTGATTGGTCTTGGCATCAGTTGTTGTGTGGCTGCGCCTGCTGCGGCTCAGCAGTCCGGCAGCTTTGATACCTTAAGTTACAATGTCGCCGGTTTACTGGAGTTATTTTCCAGCGCCGAAAGCGACAGGCAAGCCGCCACAGAGCAGATCAGCTGTTATGTAAACGACTTTGATATTGTGAACGTGCAGGAAGATTTTAACTACCACGCCGCTTTATACGATACCTGCAATACCCATGCGTATCGCTCTGCAACTACAGGTGGCATGGGCATTGGCAGCGGTTTAAACAGCATGAGCCATTTACCATTCAGCAGTCTCAAACGAGTGAAATGGAACCACTGCAACGGCGTTGATTGTCTGACGCCTAAAGGTTTTACATTGATGCAGGTGCGGCTGGCTGAAGGGGTTTATGTCGATATTTACAATCTACATACTCAGGCCCAGGTTGAGACTGCCGACTTAACCGCCCGTCGGAATAATATTCTGCAGTTAAAACAATACATCAGCACTCAGTCTGTCGGCAATGCGGTGATAGTGATGGGGGATACCAATACCCGTTATACCCGCACAGGTGACAATATCCGTGAGTTACTGGGCTTAGGCTTTACCGATACCTGGGTGGAATTGTATCGCTCTGGCGATATTCCGGCTTTGGGGGCTGATGCTTTGGTTTGCGAGCCAAAAATCAGCGCGGCCAACTGTGAAATTGTCGATAAAGTGCTGTATCGCGACAATGGCTATCTGAACCTGCAACTGCTGGATTATCAGGTGCGTCAGGACGATGAAACTCCGGAAGGATTGAAATTGTCAGATCACCCGCCGGTGTCTGCAAACTGGAGTTACAGCACGCCGGCCAACCGGAAAATGAGCGATCAGTTTGGTGGCGATGGTGGAGTGTCCTTTAATGCAGTCAGCCAGTTACCTGCTACACCAAAAGTCAGTCAAATCAGCGTGCGTAGTGGCAGCAGAGTGGATCAGGTCGGGTTGCAGCTGACGAATGGTCAAAGCTTTAGTCATGGTGGTAACGGCGGCACATTAAACAGCTTAACCTTGAATTCGGGTGAATACCTGAAGTCTGTAACTTTGTGCCAGGGCAATCGTAATGGCGCTATGCGGATTTTTTACACCAGCCTGCAAACCAGTGCGGGTCGCAGTTTAACAGGTGGCAGTCAAACCTCGAATTGCACCAGCTATCAGGCTCCTGCTGGTTGGCAAATCAGTGGTTTTCATGGCCGTGCTGAAACTGAACTCGATAAGCTTGGCGTAATTTATAGCCCTGTCGCTTTATAATTCCAGATCGTTATTAAAATCGTGATTAAAGAAAAAGCCCGCTTTATGCTCTTGATAAGCGCAAAGCGGGCTTTTTGTGGTCTGTAAAACCGGGTTTTACTTCATCGTCGGCATAGAAAACTGATTCCCCTGAGCCTGACCATTAGGCCAGCGGGCTGTGATGGTTTTCATTCTGGTGTAAAAACGTACACCGTCCGGACCATGCATATTCAATGGCCCAAACACACTGCGTTTCCAGCCTCCAAAACTGTGAAAGGCCATAGGCACAGGAATAGGCACGTTGACTCCGACCATACCGACTTGCACCTGAGCGGTAAATTCACGGGCTGCTTCACCGCTGCCAGTGAAAATAGCAGTGCCGTTGCCAAATTCGTGCTGGTTAATCAGTGCCAGACCTTCAGCAAAAGAAGGCACACGAACTACCGCCAGCACTGGGCCGAAAATTTCTTCACGGTAAATGCTCATATCAGGGGAGACTTTATCAAACAGCGTAGGGCCAACAAAATAACCCTGCTGATGCTGACTGACGACAAAATTGCGGCCATCGGCCACCAGAGTTGCACCTTCAGCCACACCGGCATTGATGTAACTTAACACTTTGTCGGCATGCTGACGGCTGATCAAAGGACCCATATGAGGTTCTGGGCTGACGCCTGTGCCTGGTCCTACTTTTAATGTGCTGATTTCCTGTTGCAGCTGAGCTATTAACGCATCGGCCACTTCGTCACCAACACAAAGCGCGACAGAAATCGCCATACAACGCTCACCAGCCGAACCATAAGCAGCGCCCATTAAAGCGCTGGTCACTTGCTCCAGATCAGCATCTGGCATCACCAGCATATGGTTTTTCGCACCGCCCAGCGCCTGTACTCTTTTGCCATGCGCGCTGCCTGTGGCATAAACATATTCGGCTATTGGTGTGGAGCCGACAAAACTAACAGCCTGCACGCGAGAGTCCGTTAGCAGCACGTCCACTGCTTCTTTATCGCCGTTGACCACATTAAACACACCTGCTGGTAAACCCGCTTCGGTTAATAACTCCGCCAGTTTTAAAGGTACTGTCGGGTCTTTTTCCGAAGGTTTCATCACAAAGCTGTTACCACAGGCCAGTGCTATAGGAAACATCCACAAAGGCACCATGGCAGGGAAGTTAAAAGGCGAAATACCGGCACACACACCCAAAGGCTGCATCAGGCTGTAGCTGTCGACACCACGGCCAACGTTCATTGAATGTTCGCCTTTGAGCAAATGCGGAATACCACAGGCAAATTCCACCACTTCAATACCGCGGGTCAGTTCGCCCTGTGCATCGGAAAATACTTTGCCATGCTCTTTGGTGATCAAAAGCGCCAGCTCATCTCTGTGCTGTTCCAGTAAGGCTTTAAATTTAAACATCACACGGGAGCGGTTCAGCGGAGTCACCTGACTCCAGCTTTGAAAGGCTGTCGCAGCTGCAGCAATAGCGTCACGGGTTTCGTCTGCGCTAGCCAGACTGACCTGCGCCTGGGCTTCGCCTGTAGCCGGATTAAATACGCTCTGGCTGCGGCCGCTTTGGCTGGCGATATGCTGGCCGTTAATATAGTTACCTAAAGTGTACATAAATGAATTCCTGTAAAAACTCTGTCTGTATTAATAAGGTTGATTCTGTTGTTGCTGCTGATAGTCCGACAGCGCTTGGCGGACACCACTCTGCTCTGAGACTTGCGGTATAGCCACATCCCACCAGCTGCCGTTGTCTGTACTGATTTGTGGATCAGTTTTAATTTCAATCAGATAACTTTTGCTGGCGGCGCGGGCCCGGCCTATGGCTTGTTCCAGCTCGCTGATATTGCCGACAGTTTCACTCTGGGCGCCTAAAGCGCGGGCATGACCGGCAAAATCAATAGCAGGTGCCTGACCTTCGCAGTCTTGCAGCAAGTTGTTAAAGGCGGCGTTGCCTGTGCCTTTTTGCAGCCTGTTGATGCAGCCATAACCACTGTTATCCAGCAGCACCACAATAATTTTGCGGCCGAGCATCACAGAGGTAGCCAGTTCAGAGTTCATCATCAGGTAGGAACCATCACCGACTACCACAAAAACTTCGCGGGCCGGGCTGGCGATTTTGACGCCCAAAGCACCTGCTATTTCGTAGCCCATACAGGAAAAACCATATTCCACGTGATAAGTACCAGGGCCTTCAGCGCGCCATAATTTATGCAGCTCGCCCGGTAAACCACCGGCGGCGCAGACCACCACATCGGTTTTTTCTGACTGGCGTTTCACAGCACCTAATACCTGAGCGTCACTGGGCAAAACATCTGAGCCAGGATTGGCTGTCACAGTGTCGTAAAATTGCTGCCACTGCTGATTCAGTTGCTGTGCCTTTTTCAGCCAGCCATCTTCGCTTTTCCAGCAGGGCATGGCGTCATGCAACAGCTTCAGCAGCATTGCCGCATCACCAATCAGCGGTTTAGCGCGGTGTTTTAACGCATCAAAAGGGGCGACGTTGATTTGTAGCAGAGTTTTACCGGCAAAAGCGGTGCGGGACTGGGTAGTAAAATCCTGCAATCGACTGCCAACGGCGATAATCAAATCGGCTTCAGCCGCCAGTTGGTTGGCCGCTGCCGTGCCCGTTACGCCAATACCACCTACAGCGCAGGAATGTTGCCAGGGCAAAACCCCTTTGCCGGCCTGAGTTTCTGCCACAGGGATACGATGCGCCACAGCAAAATCAGCCAATTGCTGACAAGCGCCGCTGTAATGCACACCACCACCTGCGATGATGAACGGCTTACGGGCCGCCAGTATTAATTCCAGCGCGTCGGCCAGTTCCTGTTCGTCCGGGCCCTGACGACGAATACGGTGAATTCGTTGTTCAAATAAATAAGCTGGGTAATCAAAAGCTTCGGCCTGCACATCCTGGGGCAAAGCTAAAGTCACAGGGCCGCAGTTGATTGGATCCAGTAAGGTTTCCATAGCTACAGGCAAGGAATGGATCAGCTGCTCTGGTCTGGTAATACGATCAAAATAACGGCTGACCGGTATAAAACAGTCAGTGGCCGCTGTCATAGGATTCTGGAAGTTCTCGACCTGCTGCAATACAGGGTCGGGTTTGCGGTTGGCAAACTGATCGCCAGGCAGCAGCAATAAAGGTAAGCGATTGACATGCGCCAGTGCTGCAGCTGTCACCATATTGGTTGAACCTGGCCCTATGGATGTGGTGCAGGCCATTATACGGCGGCGGTTATTGGCTTTGGCAAAAGCGATAGCCGCATGGGCCATAGCTTGTTCATTGTGGGCGCGGTAAGTCGGCAAGCTGTCTTTCACCTGATACAAAGCTTCACCTAAAGCCGCCACATTGCCATGACCAAAAATGGCGAATACACCAGCAAAAAGGGGAGACGCTTGCCCATCTTCTTCGATGTACTGGCAGCTTAAAAACTTCACCAGGGCTTGTGCTGCGGTTAAACGTACTGTGCTGTTCATGCCTGCACCTCCTGCTGCTTATTTGATGTTTTACGGTTCAGCCAGGCGTTGACCAAAGCACGGTAGTTATCGCGAATTTGTTGCTGCAACAGGGCATCGGTCAATTCACCAGCCAGCCAGGCCTGACTGGGTTTGGCAAAAATAGTTCGGCCTATCGCAAAACCTTTACACAGCGGGAAAGTGGCACTGTCGGTAAAAGCCTGCATCAGCTCTGCTGCCGGAGCATCTAAGCCCAGCAGGATCACACCACGGCAATGCGGCGCTTCGCGGTTCACCAGCTCTGAAATTGCAGCCCATGAGCTTTTGCTTTGCGGCGGCAGTTTCCACCAGTCGGGTTTGATCCCGCGCTGATAAATCAGCTGCAGTGCCCGCACTATGGTCTGATCGTCCTGCACAGAACCTGCTGGCGGTATCACTTCAATCAGCAACTCATGGCCTGAGACACAACAGGCGCGGTAGAGCTCTTCCAGCTGTCTGGCCTGTTGTTGCCATAGCTCTGTGTCATCATCCGGGTGCATAAACACCAGACATTTGACGATATGTTGTTTTGGCCAACTGATAAGACGGGAACCAATAGAACGACCGCCTTCCAGCTCCAGCGGTCGTGAAGCTGGTACTTCGACAGGGCGACCTATCCACCAGCCAGTGCCTGTGACGTCGTTCAGCGCATCCTGACCATAAGTATCATCAATCAACACACCTGCTTGCACTGGCCAGTTGGCTGTTGCTACTTCCTGCTGACAGGCAGCCAGGATCAGTTGTTTAAGTGTGGAGATCCGGCTTAAAGGCGCGCCGACAGCATTGGCCATATCGACACATTGTTTACGGTGGTCAAAAGCCAGAATACAAAGCTCGTTCCAGCTTTGTGGGCTGCGTGTAGTCACTCTGTGCAAGTAATTCAGCTCCGGGTCTAAATCCGGTCTTGGGATCGTGTGCTGATTAGCAAGATAATAATCCAGCTCTTCAGGTGTTGGCACCGCAGGAGCGCAGCCGTGGCGGGATACCACCAAAGCACCACTGGCATTGGCATAAGCGCAGCAGCGCTCGTAGCTTTCACCTTTCAGCCAGCCGCGTAAAAAGCCAGACATAAAGGCATCACCAGCGCCTAAGACGTTCAGCACTTCAACTCTTACACCCTGACTGAAAAAGGCCGAATTTAAGTCATCCGGAATTTGGGCTTCAAAAATGCTACAGCCATCTGCACCGCGTTTCAGCACTATCACCGCATCTGTGAGCTTTCGTATTGTGCGCAGGCATTCAATGGTGTTTGTGCTGCCGCCTGCTATATGAATTTCTTCTTCAGTGCCAACAATCAAATCACATAAAGGCACAATGGATTGCAAATGGGCGGTGACGCTTTGGTTAGAAACAAAACGATTGTCGCCTTCGCCTAAAGCCGTTAAACCCCAAAGCACAGGTCTGTAGTCGATATCCAAAATCACTTTGGTTTGATTTTTGCGGGCAAAGTGAATGGCGTGACGGGCCACTTTATCGACATGAGCGGTAGAGAAGTGAGTGCCTGTGATCAGTAACGCTTTGCTGGAGGCGATATAAGCTTCGTCAAAGTCGCTGCAATCAATCGCCATATCGGCGCAGTCAGTGCGGTAAAACAGCAGCGGGAACTGATCTTTGGTTTTAATAGATAAAATGGCCAGAGCCGTCAGGCGCTTCGGATCTGTCACTACATGGCTGGTATCACAACCGGCTTTTTGCAGCTCCTCACGAATAAACTGACCAAACTGTTCATCACCGACCCGGGTCAGCATGGAGGCTTTCAGGCCCAATCGGGCGGCGCCAAAGGCGATATTACAGGACGAGCCACCCAAAGATTTGGCGAAAGAGCCAACATCCTGCAGCCGGTCGCCAATCTGCTGGCCGTATAAATCGACCGAAGCCCGGCCTAAACAAATCAGATCTAAAGTTTTGCTGGTGGTGTGCATTACTGCGCTCCAATGTGATCACGAATTGACCAGTGCAGGATAGAATGTATTTTCTATTTATACAATAGTTGGAATATTTGTTTTATTCGGATACACTCATTGAGAGCTAAAGCTTAAAGGAATTGAAAGCGCATGATATGCAGCACACAACAGCAACTGGAACAACTGATTGAGCAGCGTTTTGTCACACTGAGCAACAGGCTGCAGCAGGTTGCCCGCTATTTGCTGGATCATCCGGATACAGTAGCTTTTGGTACTACGGCCACTATTGCTGCCGGGGCAGGTGTGCATGCTTCGGCTTTGGTGCGTTTTGCCAATGCCTTTGGCTTTAGTGGTTTTTCTCAGATGCAGCAGCTGTTTAAAGACCGGCTGGTGCAAACTGGTCCTGATTACCAAAGCCGTATAGCTGCAGTAAAACAGGATGATTCAGTGCCCGGTGCTCAGGCTGGGTTGATGTATTTGCAACAAATCAACGCGGCCAATGAAAGAGCCATGCAGCAACTGACTGAAGAGCTGGATCCGCAGTTATTAACCCAAGCCTGTGAGCTGTTGGCTCAGGCGCGCATTATTCATTTGCAGGGCGCACGCCGTGCTTATCCAGTGGCAAGTTATGCCAGTTATCTGCTGAGCAATACCGGTCTTGCTGTGCAGTTATTGGATGGTGTGGGTTATATGCAACAGGCGGCATTGAATTTAATCACATCAGAAGATGTGATTCTGGCTATTAGTTTTGCACCTTACGCCCCGGAAACCCAGTTAGCTATTAACAGAGCCAATGCCGCAGGGGCCAAAGTGATAGTGATCACCGACAGCAGATTAAGCCCTTTAGCTGCAGAGGCTGATGTCACTTTGCTGGTACGTGAAGCTGAAGTGCATTCATTTCGCTCATTAAATACCAGTATGAATTTAATTCAGGCGCTGGTGCTGGCGCTAATTCACGATACTGAAGCTGTCACAGCAATATAGGGAGAGACAGATGTCCTATTTACACCGTAAACCTCAGCTTGCCGACAGCTTAGGCCGTATTCAGCATATAACGCCGGAAAATGCCAACTGGCAGTATGTAGGTTTTGAAGTGGTGGTGCTTGCTGCAGGTGAGTCACATTGTTATCAGACAGAGCAACAGGAGCTCTGTGCCGTGATTTTATCCGGCCAGGCAGATTTAGTCTCCTCAACCTTAAGTTTGAAAAATATCGGTGACCGGACTTCAGTGTTCGAACAAAAAGCGCCTTATGCTTTGTACCTGCCGCCTGGTGACTGGCTGGAAATTACCGCTTTAACCAATCTGGAAGTGGCCTTGTGTAAAGCGCCAGCTAAAGGTGAGTTGCAAGCCCGGTTAATTAAGCCATCCGACTGTGTTAGTGAAACCAGAGGGCAGGGCACCAATGAGCGGCAAATTTGCAATATTCTGTTTGGCAATTTACCGGCAGAACGTTTGCTTATTACTGAAGTGATTACGCCAGCCGGCCATTGGTCCAGTTATCCACCGCATAAACACGACACAGACGCTTTACCCAGCGAAAGTGCGCTGGAAGAAACCTATTACCATAAGCTAAACCCACAACAGGGTTTTGCTTTTCAGCGGGTGTACACAGACGACAGACGTATTGATGAAACTATTTGTGTGGAGCATAACAGTGTGGTGCTGGTGCCCGAAGGCTATCACCCGGTAGGTGCGCCTCATGGTTATCAGCTGTATTACTTAAATGTGATGGCAGGACCAAAGCGGCAGTGGGTGTTTCATAACGACCCACAACACGAGTGGATTATTAAAAAATGACTTCTGTTTATCATACTCTTCAGAGGGTTAACCAACGTAATTGATGTTGCAGCGCGGCGACAAGCGATTGAGACCCCAGGAGCATAGTTAACCTATGTGACTGGGGCGAAGAGCGTAGTCAACAAAGCTGCAGCTTCAAGTACGCAGGTTAGATGGTGCACAGGTGGAATCCCGCACTATTAACTCGCAATCATAAATATTGCTTTGATCTTCAGGTGTCACAGCTTCTGGCATAGGTTTGCCTTTGAGCTTATTAATCAGCATCAAGGCAGCGCGGTAGCCAATGGTGGCTATAGGCTGGCGCATAGTGGTCAGGTTAGGCCAGACTTTAGTGGTCAGTGAAATATCATCAATGCCACAAATAGACAACTCGTCCGGCACCTTAATGCCTCTGCTGTGCGCTTCATACAATACACCGGCTGCCATTTCATCGTTGGCCGCCAGAATAGCGGTAGGACGGGGGCTTTTGCTGAGTAATGTGGCTGCTGCATCTATACCGGATTGATAAGTGTAATAACCTTGCACTATCAGCGCTTCATTGACTGGCAAACCCTGATCGGCAAAGGCTTTACGAAAACCGGTTTCAACACGGCGACTGGATTCCTGATCCGGATGGCCCAATACAAAAGCTATGTCTTTATGGCGCAGGCGCAGCAGGTAATGGGTCATTTCACAGGCGGCTTTTACGCCGTTAAAACCTACACTGTCGCCACAGCCCTGATTTTTTGGACCTATGCGGATATAACAAACCTTTTTACGGTCCAGCATATCCAGCAAGTCCTGCTTATCACTTAAAGGTGGTACTAAAATCAGGCCATCAGCCAGGGTGTTATCAATAAACTCTTCAATTTCATTGACCAAGCCAGGAGAGCGATAGCGGCAATCGTATAAAAACAAACCCATATGCTCTTCACTACAGCACTGCAATATGCCTTTTTGCAGTTTCTGCAAATAGCCTGGGCTTGGATTGTCGGCCAGCAGGGCGATAAATAAAGAGCGGTTTTTCGCCAGCGCCATGCCGAGCGGGTTACGTTTAAAACCTAACTGATTAATAACAGCCATCACTTTGTCGCGGGTTTCGACCGACACATTGATCTCGTTATTGATCACCCTGGACACAGTTTTTTTCGAGACGCCAGCAAAGCGGGCTACATCGTTGATGGTGACTGAAGACATTATTCTGGGATACCCCTTAACAGGAAAATCAACAAGGTTCACAAAAAATCATACTAGCGGACGGCAGTATATCTGAACAGTGTTGCATTTGTTTTCTGGCTTATTGTTTTTGTTACTGAATTTATACCTATAATGCAAATTGACACCGGTGTCAATTTGCATTATAAATTCTGCCAACAGTCGCAGTACTTCATTTTCAGAGCCATGAATGGGGTACTGTTGATTTCCTTTTATTTATCCAAGCTCAGGGGCCTGCGGATTTATGCCTGCCAAACTTCATTTGCATCCGGATCGTTTGTTTTCAAGTCACGGTGTTGAACGTGATATAGCCAGGCGTTTGTATCAGCAGGTGGCGGATTTACCTATTGTCAGCCCACACGGTCATACAGATCCGGCCTGGTTTGCATTAAATCAGCCCTTTGAGAACCCAACCGAACTGCTCATTAAGCCGGACCATTATGTGTTTCGCATGTTGTACAGTCAGGGCATCAGTCTGGAGCAATTGGGTTTACGCCGTCGTGATGGCGTAGCTGTAGAGCAGGACCCGGAAAAAATCTGGCAGATTTTTGCGGAGCATTTCCCGTTATTTCATGGCACACCATCCAGCTTGTGGCTGAATCACACTTTTGTGAATACCTTCGGCCTTGATGTGAAGCTGAATAAACAAACGGCCAGCCATTATTATCAGGTGATTAACGATGCACTGCATACAGCGGACTTTTTGCCACGCCCCTTATTTGAGCGTTACAACATTGAAGTGATCGCCACTACTGAATGCGCCACAGACGATTTGGCGTATCATCAGCAAATCAAAGATTCAGGCTGGCAGGGCAAAGTGATCACCGCTTTCAGGCCAGATGGTGTGATAGACCCTGAACACGAACAGTTTCAAAGCAGGTTGACTAAACTGAGTCAAATCACAGACTTGGATTGCCGTAATTACGATCAGTACATAGCTGCTTTACGTCAGCGCCGCGCCTTTTTTAAAGAGATGGGCGCAACCTCGACTGACCATGGCCACCCAACAGCTCAGACGGCAGAGTTAACGGACGCCCAGGCCCGCAGCTTATTCGACCGTATCATTAAAACCGATGTCAGCGCCGCAGATGCCGAACTATTCCGTGCTCATATGCTGGTGAAAATGGCAGAAATGTCACTGGACGATGGCCTGGTGATGCAGCTGCACCCGGGATCCTTTCGTAATCATAATGATCAACTATTCCGCTTATTTGGTCGGGACAAAGGCGCTGATATTCCGCTGAGTATCGAATATGTGAAAGCGCTCAAGCCTTTATTGGATAAGTTTGGCAACAATAAAGACTTAAGCCTGATTTTATTTACGCTGGATGAAACCACCTACAGCCGCGAACTCGCGCCTCTGGCTGGGCATTATCCTTGCCTGAAACTGGGTCCAGCCTGGTGGTTCCATGACAGTCCTGAAGGCATGATCCGATTCCGCCGTCAGACTACTGAAACCGCAGGTTTTTATAATACAGTTGGTTTTAATGACGACACCCGTGCCTTTTTATCTATTCCGGCGCGGCATGACGTAGCACGGCGGATGGATGCTGTTTATCTGGCTGAGTTAGTGGCCCGGCATATGCTGGATGAAGAAGATGCTGCCGTGATTGCCAGAGATCTGGCATACGGTCTGGCGAAAAAAGCTTATCAATTGTAAGGGGTAACAGCGTGACTGAACCTGCAGTAACTTATCCACTTTTATCAGCAGCCACTTGCCCGCAACAGGTCGCATCTGAGCGTGACAGCACCATACGTATAGTGCATTTGGGCATTGGCGCTTTTCACCGCGCTCATCAGGCTTTTTATACAGAGCAAGTGATGCAATTAACAGCAGAGCGCAATTGGATGATTGCCGGTGTGTCGTTGCGATCAAACGCAGTGGCAAATCAGCTTAACCCCCAGCAAGGGCTTTATACGCTGGTGACGACGTCTGCAACAGGCTCTGAGCAACAACTGATTCAGTCTGTTGCCAAAGTGCTGGTTGCGCCACAAAACCCGCAGGCTGTGATTGAACTGATGGCCTCGCCTGAAGTGGCTATCTATTCGCTTACTGTCACGGAAAAAGGCTATTGCCTGAATCCAGCGACCGGCGATCTCGATTTAACTTTGGCTGATATTCAGCACGATTTAACCCAGTTAGCGACTCCTAAAACGGCTATTGGTTATCTGGTGGCAGCATTGCAGCAGCGTTTTATCCGTAAGCTAAAACCAGTGACTGTGATCAGTTGCGACAATATTTCGCAAAACGGAAGAACTCTGGCGCGTTTGGTACAGCAGTTTGCGGCAAAGATAGACGCAGAACTTGCACAGTGGATTAAAAGCCAGATCGCTTTTCCGGATTCGATGGTCGACCGTATAGTGCCAGCCACTACAGAGCAGGATATTCTTGCTCTGGCTGCTGACACTGGCTATCTGGATCAGGCCATGGTGAAAACCGAAAGCTACAGCCAGTGGGTGCTTGAAGATCATTTTTCGTCAGAGCGGCCGGCATGGGAAAAAGCCGGAGTAATGCTGGTGAAAGAGGTTGCACCTTTTGAGCAGGCAAAACTGCGCTTACTCAATGGCGCCCATTCGGCTTTGGCTTATCTGGGCGCTGTAGCAGGTTACAGTTATGTGCATCAGGTGGTGGCCGATCCGGTATTTTTGCGTTATCTGCGCCATTTAATGCGCAACGAGCTGATGCCAACTTTACAGGCGCCAGAAGGGCTGGATTTAGCCGCTTACATCGACGCCTTGCTAAAGCGGTTTGCCAACCCGGCTTTAATGCACCGCACCATGCAAATTGCGATGGATGGCTCACAAAAAATACCACCGCGTTTATTAGCAGCAGCGCAAATCAGGTTAGACAAAGGCCAAAGCGTTGATGCGATTTGCTTTGCTGTGGCAGGTTGGTTGCGTTTTAGCATGGGCTTTGATGCCAAAGGCGATACTCTGGAGGTGTCCGATCCGCTGGCTGAGCTGTTGATGCAAATCCGGCTGGAGCACTGGGATCATATAGACGAGCTGGTTGGGCAGTACCTGGCGGTGAGTCAGGTGTTTCCGGCTGCATTAAGTTCATCAGCGCTGTTTCGCAACAGGCTGACCTATTGGTTGAGTTATATTCTCGCCAACGGCGTGCCTACCGCTTTGCAAAGTTTATTATTGGAAGTTCAGGATTATTCAGCGGCGCCGCGTCTGGCCTCAACTGCTGCTGGGAGAGCAAAATGATTAAAGTGACAGTCTGGAATGAATGCCGCCACGAAAAAGAAGATGCGGACGTGCAGGAAGTGTATCCGGAAACCATAGGCGGCTGTATCGTCAACCAACTGAAACCTTTTGGTTTTGATCTGACTTTGGCCACTTTAGACGATCCAGAACAGGGCTGGCCAGTTGAACGTATTGCCGAAACCGAAGTGGCTATCTGGTGGGGCCACAGATACCATGACGAGCTGGACGATGCGTTAATCGACAAATTGCAGGCGAGGGTACTGGCTGGTATGGGCCTGATCGTTTTGCACAGTGGCCATCACGCTAAACTCTTTAAACGCCTGATGGGCACCAGCTGTAATTTAAGCTGGCGTGAAGCCGAAGGGGGCGAACGGGAAAGGGTCTGGTGTTTAAAACCAGCTCATCCTATTGCCTACAATATTCCGCCGCAAATCGAGCTGCCGCAGTCAGAAATGTACGGTGAACCTTTTGATATCCCTGACCCGGACGAGCTGATTTTTAACTCCTGGTATCAGGGCGGTGAAGTACTGCGCAGCGGCTGTACCTTCACCCGTGGCCGTGGCCGGATTTTCTTTTTTGCACCAGGCCATGAAACCTTTCCTATTTATCGCAACGAACACATCACGCAAATTCTGGCCAACGCCATTCAGTGGGCGCATCAGCCGCACACCAGTGGCTGGATGATGGGCAACTGGGGACGACCAGTGCCGCTGGAAGAAGGTGCACCCAAACAAACCTACTTTAAAAAGCCACGCAAACTGATGTTGGCAGAAAAGGCAGCGAAGAAGGATAAATAAACTGTTTTCACTGAACAAAAGGGCCACAAGGCCCTTTTTTAATTGGGCTTGAGAAAACCAGCTATCATTCACCCTGCTGATTCCTTATGCTGAGGCTAGAAAACAAGGGCGTTATATCTCTGCTTTTTAATTTGCATCAGGCCCAACAGACAAATTAAAGGAGCCACTTATGTTGTATCCGGTAGCCATTGAAAAAGGTTCTGAACACTGTGCATTTGGTGTAGTAGTACCCGATGTGCCCGGCTGCTTTAGTGCAGGCGATACCTTTGAAGAAGCCTTAATCAATGCCAAAGAGGCATTAGAGCTGCACTTACAAAGCTTGGCTGAAATGGAAGAATTGCCGCCTTTAGCCAGCTGTATTGACCATCATATTGCCAAACCAGAGTTTAACGGCTGGGTATGGGCATTGGTTGATATTGATACAGAGCTATATTTATGAGTACGCATAAATCAAAACAGAAGGATTTAGCTAGCCCTTTAGTTAAATCCAGACAAGAACAACCAGAAAATGGGTTGAGCGCTAGTTCTACGGCAGCACTGCCACGTGGAAAACTACCATTTCTGGAAAGCGAGCTCCTCGAAGGACTGAATTCCGATACAGTACAAGCTGAGTTACTCGCGGCACCAGATGGAATTGATAGTTTGCGCTGACTGCAGTGTTGCATAGTACCCTTTGCCACGTATAAAAATACGGCTCGCCTTTTTACTCTTCAATAGGACTTTGCATCAATGCCAGCAAGGTTTTTATACCGTCGATATAGTGGCCGATGCGCAGGTTTTCGTCGAAACTATGCTGGTTGTTGTCGGCGTTCACCAGCGGCAGTATGACAAAAGGCACCTGCAAGGCGCTGACCAATTGCTGCGTTGGTAAACTGCCACCCATCATCCGGACGCGCACCACCTTCGCATTATTTTGTTTAAGCACTGCATAAACCCAGTTGCCAAGTGGCGAATCCATCGCTGTGCGGGCTGCGTCACCGCCAGCGCCTGGTGTCAGCGAGGCGATTTTATTATGTGTTGCGCGTTCGCTGTCTGTGGGTTCACCTTTGCTTAAATACCAACCCTGAGCGCGCAGATGGCGTTCCAGTAAAGCGGTTAAATACACAGAATCTGCCTCTGGCGTGGTGCGCAGATCCAGCTCTGCCACAGCCTGATGCGGAATAATATTGGCGGCTTTGTCGCCCACAGCTGCGGATTGCATACCGCGGACATTTAACGAGGGGTACTGCAATGCTTCCTGATAATTGCTGCCAACAGCGTCAGGCTGCGCAATGCCAGTGCGCTGCCGAAGTGCGGCGTCGTCATCTGGTACATCGGCCAACACCTTCAGCTCTGCGGCTGTTAGTTGCACCTTGTCGTAATAGCCAGCGACAGTGACGCGGCCACTATCGTCTTTCATACTGGCGAGCAAGGCAGCCAGGCGCTGCGCCGGGTTCGGCACATAGTTGCCATAATGGCCGCTGTGCAGCGGGGACTTGGGGCCATACACAGTCAGTGTCAGACTGGTGGCCCCCCTATTACCAAACACCAGCGTGGGCTGGTTCGTTTGATGCTGCGGGCCATCCAGTATTAACAGGCCATCCGAGCTTAATAAAGCAGCATTGGCTTTGGCAATGGCATTAATAGTGGGGGAGCCTTTTTCTTCTTCGCTGTCGAGCAGTACTTTGACATTAAATTCAGGCGAAAGTCCGGCCGCTTTCATCGCGTCGAATGTTGCCAGTAACATCATGATCGGGCCTTTATCGTCCGCTGCAGCTCGGGCGAATACTCTAAGTTCCGGGTCCAGCGGCTGTTGCTGCAGTAAAGTCTGATCAACTTCAAGCCACTTGCCTTTAGTATCCCGTTTTTTCACCACAGCCTGCCACGGATTTTCCTGCGCCCACTGCTCGGGCAGCACAGGCTGACCGTCCAGATGCATATAAAATAAAATGGTTTTCGCATCAGGCTTTGGGCTTTTATATTCGGCAAATAGCAGAGGTTTACCGTTGTTTGGTAACTGCTGAGTTTTAAAGCCACGCCGGGTAAAAGCCTGCGCCAGCCAGTCGGTATTTTTCTGAATATCACTGGCCACGACAGCATCATTTGGCAGCGCCAGTAAGTCGAAGTATTCAGCAAAACTCGCTTGCGCGGCCTTGAGTATCAAAGTGTCTGTTGCTGCTGTGCCGGACAGCGCCTGCGTATTGGTAAGCGTCTGTGCAGAGACAAAACCGCAGAAGCCTACTAAGGTGCTTGCAATTAGAATTTTGTGAAACTGGGCTGTGAGCATGGCTGTTTTCCTACTAAGCACCTTGCTTAGTGGAGCAGGGTGCTGTTACTCAGATAATAAGAGCTAACATAATGACTTATAATCATTTTCTCGTCACCAGTTATGGTGATATAAGAGATGGCTGTGGGGTTTGCTGCTGTGGATTGAGCTATTAGGGAGAAAGTCAGCTATTTAGGGGCAAAGCGCAAGACTTGTTGGCTGAGTCTTTTTGACACCTGAGTTTTTGTCTGGCCGCTAGCCAAAGCGTGACGCCAGTTTTTTATAGATGGCATCTTTATCACGTTTACCAACAGCAAGTACATAGACAACAATCTCATCGTCAATAACCTCATAAGCTAAACGATAGCCTGCCGTGCGAAGTTTGATTTTGTAAACTGCGTCATATCCTCGAAGCTTAGCGGATGGAACGTGCGGATTTTCTAAGCGTTCCTTGAGCTTCTTTTTGAACTGACTTTGAATTGTCGGAGCTAACTGACTCCACTCCTTTTGCGCCGCTGGCAGAAACTTTAACTTATAGGTCATCAATATTTACTTCCACAGCCTGTGATAAATCCGCTCGGCGGCTATCAACAATTTGGGAAAGCTCATAATCTTCCAGCATATCGATGAGATACTCATAGGTTTCCGCTGGTACAAGGTAAGCCGCTGGCTTGTTGTGGTTTAAAATTGCAATTGCTGAACCATCAGCTTCGTTGAGTAAAGCTGTTGGATTTTTCTTCAACTCTGAAATGCTTGCAGAACAATTCGCTAAAACCTGTCTCATAAAACACCATATATGCATCAAAATCAGACCTGATTTTAGACCTTAATTTAACTGAATGATAGGTGTTTTTTACGGCAGCGGCATAACGCAAAACTTTGGGGCGGCTGGAGCACAGCGTAAGCTGTCACAGCCAGGTTAGACGTATACTTAGTGTCAGATCTTGCCCCTTGCTCGCGGTCTGGGTTATTAACGCCTGATTTAAGAGCTTCAGGTTAAACGCATAATTCAGAACCAAATAAAAAAAGGCGAGTCATCACATTAGACTTGCCCAATTTACTACTATTGCGGCATTCCATTGTCATTATCCTTCTCCAGTAAGGATTTAGCATATGCCATTACAGACTGATACTTTGGGAATAGCTTGTCTTTGACAATAGTGTCGATATCAGAAGCTTTACTGTCATAAAGATTAACAAATTCGCTCCTAATCTCTCTTAGTTCGACAAGCATACAGTCTGTATGTATTTTTCTTAGTTTCAATTTGAAACAGTGCGTCAAATGCCGTTATTGCTGTAGAAAAGACGCCAAGACTAAGTAAAGCATTCAAACCAATTCGGCTAGCTTGCTGATTCTCGCTATTCCATCCTGATATGAAAGTTATTGAGGCACCTATGATAATTAAGAGTGTCCTTAGCAAATAGTACATTGCTCTGAAACGATCCGCTTTGGTGTCAACTCGATCAATGTCGTGTTGTAGCTGCTTGTAGAAATAGTGATCAATGGAATTATTTTTCATGATTTTTCACTTGAGCTGACTGTTTAGATCTGATCCGTCATCACAATCTGTTTTCAAGGCTATTCACCCGCATGTTGGACATTTTCGGGCCTTCTCTACGGATTTCCACTCACATCAAACTATTGCTGATGTACCTTTATTTCGATAACTTTTCAAAAATCACTAAATTTATAGCCGACAAAATCTATACAAGCAATATACAAGTTGTTCCTAAATTAACTCAGTTTCAAAAGCTGAGAGTTCAACCGGTAGTTACACGTGGGCTTTGGGGTCAGGGCTTTTGGGTCAAGTCTTGCCCTGTGCCCCGAGAAATCAGAGTCAAACAAAACAGTACAAAAAATTGGCTTACTAAAAAATCTATCACCAATCCATTTTTAACTAATGGTGTGTCTAGGCCTTAAAGTATAGGGGCAAGGTGCAAGACTTGACCCCAATTGTGCTCGGGCAGCACAGGCTGACCGTCCAGATGCATATAAAATAAAATGGTTTTCGCATCAGGCTTTGGGCTTTTATATTCGGCAAATAGCAGAGGTTTACCGTTGTTTGGTAACTGCTGAGTTTTAAAGCCACGCCGGGTAAAAGCCTGCGCCAGCCAGTCGGTATTTTTCTGAATATCACTGGCCACGACAGCATCATTTGGCAGCGCCAGTAAGTCGAAGTATTCAGCAAAACTCGCTTGCGCGGCCTTGAGTATCAAAGTGTCTGTTGCTGCTGTGCCGGACAGCGCCTGCGTATTGGTAAGCGTCTGTGCAGAGACAAAACCGCAGAAGCCTACTAAGGTGCTTGCAATTAGAATTTTGTGAAACTGGGCTGTGAGCATGGCTGTTTTCCTACTAAGCACCTTGCTTAGTGGAGCAGGGTGCTGTTACTCAGATAATAAGAGCTAACATAATGACTTATAATCATTTTCTCGTCACCAGTTACGGTGAGATAAGAGATGGCTGTGGGGTTTGCTGCTGTGAATTGAAGCTTGACGGATAAAACCAAGTATTTAGGGGAAAAGGGCAAGAGCCGTCACCAATTTTTACGTTGTTGGTTTAACCCGCCAAAACTGAATTTGTGGTGGAGCAAATGCAATAATAAAAAACAAGATCCCAGAGATAAATCCCATCGGTTCTCCTTCATTACCAACAAGCCCCAATTTGGGAAGCAGAACCTGAGTAAACAGACCACTAATAACACCTAAAAACAGCAGCGTTGACCAGTGGAGTTTCTGCGATTTGGATAAAAACCTACCCAAAAAATACCCTATCGTCGGAAGAAGATCTAAAAAAATAGAAAAGCTAATCAAGAATGCATACTGACCAATTGTAAACTCATTTTCCAATGGGATGCTCAGCAGAATCAAAATGCCAACAAGAGCGTTCCCTAGAAATAAATAAATCATGTATTTCCTTATTAAAATGCTTTGAGGCTTTGGGGCTTTGGGGCTTTGGGGTCAAGTCTTGCCCTGTGCCCCGAGAAATCAGAGTCAAACAAAACAGTACAAAAAATTGGCTTACTAAAAAATCTATCACCAATCCATTTTTAACTAATGGTATGTCTAGGCCTTAAAGTATAGGGGCAAGGTGCAAGACTTGACCCCAATTGTGCTGACCCCAATTGTGCAAATCGGGATCGCTCCTATCAGATATAACAATTTAATAGACGGGTTTCTGCTCGCAAGTCGAACATTTCTCTACCTTCTTTGATGATTTTTATTTATACCAAACTATCTCTGATGTATCTCTATTTCAACAGATTTTTCTGAAATCACTAAATTTAGGATCTACAAAATTGATACAGGCAATACGGTAGTTGCTCTTAAATAAACTCAAGCGCAAAAATGAAAAGTTTAACCAGTAGTTACAGGAAGCTCTAGGCAGCAGAAGAGGGGCCAAACATAGGTTTGAGATGACAGATGAGTATGTATTTGACAGCTGTAAGACATCAATTTGCTATAGATTTATGATGTGGAAACAAGCGAAGACGAAATCAAAGGTCAGAGCCAAAGCTCTGACCCAGATAACCAAGTCTTACAAAGTCACAGGCACACCATGCTGGCTGGCGGATAGTTTTATGGCGTCCCATAACTGGGCCATGCGCAGGCCTTGTTGTACGTCGGATGGGTTTTCTATGTCACCGTTGCGGGTTTGCATAAATACATTCATCAGGTTGTTGGCTGCTTCCTGATCTTTGCGCACCACATTGCCTTGTGCATCTTCAATTTCCATCCAGCGGCCCCAGGCGCAAATACGCACTATGGCTTGTGGGAAAAAGCATTCGATACGGGATACACAGCGGATGCTGCGGCCACAGGCGTGCAGGTTAAACAGGGTGCCGTCATTGAGTTCGCCTGAAACGCTGGTCACCACATCCACCGGAAAGCCGTGGTTATGCATAATGGCGCTGATGCGGGAGAAGGGCTTGCTGGTAATTTTTGAGACGGTATTCATCATATGAGCGCCGGTATCAAACATAAAACCGCCGCCGGAAATTTCTGGTACTTGCTTCCAGTGGCCTTTGTATTTGTCGGCCCAGTCTTCCCAAATAGCGGCATTAATACTGACTAAAGCGCCGTATTTTTGACTGGCAATAGCGTCTTTAAGCTCTTGCACCAGCGGTGATAAACCACCCTGATAAGCTACCACCAGAGTTTTGCCGGATTTTTGCTGTGCTGCAGCTAAAGCTTCGGCTTCGGCCACGCTGGTCACCATAGGTTTTTCCAGCAGCACGTCCAGCCCTAATTCCAGCGCCAGCAAGGCCTGTTCGGCGTGATTGGCATGCGGAGTACAAATATAAACAGCATCCAGTTGTTGGTGCTGCTCTTTCAATAAAGTTTGCCAGCTATCAAAACAGAGTGGGGCGGTTTTACCGGCCTGTGCGGCAATGCTGCAGACGTTGTCCATGGCTTTGCCATTCGGGTCCATCACGGCAAGCAACTGAATGTCAGAGCGCACTATCCAGGTTTGAATGTATTGAGTGGCTTTGGTGCCACAGCCGATAATTGCTAATTTCAGTTCCACGTTATTCTCCGCCCACTACTGCTGATAGGAAAGCTGCTGCAGGCTGAGTAAAGCGCCTTGCAACGCTAAGTTGTTCTCTAGTGTTGTCCGTTCTTGCTTGTGCAGCCCAGCATGATTTTTTGCACCATTGTGAATCGCACCGCACCATTAAATTGCATATTGACACCGGTGTCAATATGCGTATTATCAATTGCGACAGGGTAAAAAATAGCCGCATCGGCAGAACCTTCATGGGGATGTCAGATAGCAAGGCAAAGGCACTAAAGGTGCGCACAAATAATACCAAAGGTAATTGATGTTGCAGGGCGGCGACAAGTGCTCGAGCCCCCAGGAGCATAGTAGTCCTATGTGACTGGGACGAGGCACGCAGTCAACAAAGCTGCAGCTTCAAGTACCACAGGTATAAAAGAAGAGCTGGACAAATGAGCTGGACAAAATTAACGCTGGTGTCGCTGCCTATCGCAGCGGCGGCGGTCGTTGCTGCAATTTGGTGGAGCGGGGAGCTGCCATCAGATTTAGACCCACAGCAAACACGACCCACATTAGTCATCGCAGAGCACAGGACTGCGCGCCTGCAGGCTTTGTATCAAATGCAACCCAAGCTGGAAGCAGAGCTTGGGGTACGCTTAAAAATTGTCGAATATCCGGCACCACCACAGGATTATTTCACCAAGCTGGTAACAGAATTACGAGCTGGTAATGCACCTGATGTCTTTACTGTGCCACGGGATTTGCAGGTGGACGATTTGGCTGCTGCAGGTTATCTGGCCAATCTGACGGCTGATGTTGAAGCCTGGCCGGGGTATCAGCAACTGCCAGCTTTAGTTAAAACCTTAACCCGCGCCAGTTTTGACGAACAGGTGTATGTGGTGCCTTCTATTGTGGCTGTGGAGCAACTCTATTACCGCCATGATTTGTTAACTGCAGCTGGCATCAGTACTGAGCAGCCAAAAGACTGGCAGGATTTGCTCAACCGCAGCCGCCTGATTAAGCAGCAAATGGGCCAGTTCCCGCTGATGATCCCTGCAGGTTTAACCTGGGGCATGGGCTCTTATACCGAAGGTTTTCGTTATTTACTCGCCAGTTTTCAGGATTATCAGCTGTTAAGTGCTGGCAATCAGTATCAGTTGAATGATGATGCGGTGCATCAGGCTTTTGGCTTTTACCAGACGCTGGTGCAGGAAAAACTGACACCGGTGAATCCGCTGCTTAACCCAGAACCCTGGGTGATCCCAAAATACGAAATGTTTCCCAAAGGTGAGTTATTGATCACCACCTGCGGCAGCTGGTGCAAAGTATTCGACTGGGGCCCCGGTAGCCGTAATCCTATTGCGAATGTCGATACCTCAGTCCAAACCTGGAAATTCCCCAGTGCCGATGGCGGTGAGCCTTTTGCTTTGGCTTCAGTGGTTTATGCCTGGGCGGTTAATGCTAAATCACGGCAGCAACAGCTTGCCCGTCAACTGGTGCTGGCTTTAGGTGAAGTGGATGTAGCGCTAGCCTATGCGGTGAAGCTGGGTAATGTGCCTGCGCGACTGGATGCCAAAGATCATCCTGATTTTATCGCCTTAGGCAGCTTAATGCAGGACCATGCGCTTTTAACAGAAAGCCGGGCACTGCGCACCACTGTAGGTTCTAACGCCATGATGGCTGGTGTGGCTCAGGCGTCTGAAGCTGTACTGACAGGCCGTGCCAATGCGGTGCAGGCACAGCAGCAACTGCATGACTATGTGGTGAATGTGCTGGGCGCTGAGATGGTGGAGCAACAACTTGCCAAAACCCTGCCTTTGCCCGCCGCTTTACCCGCTGACGTGGAGAAGAATTGATGTTTAATATGACGTACGAAGCCAGAAGGCAGTTCGGTTATCGCATTATGATGACACCGGCTTTGTTGCTGATGGCGGCTTTTATTGTATTCCCGGCTTTTTATGCTTTTTCCTTAAGCTTAACTGACGACGCCTTATTGGGCTTTGCGGCGCAGGAATCTTCTTTTGTTGGTTTACGTAATTTCAGCCGCTTGTTTAGCGATCCACTGTTTTGGAACTCACTGAAAGTGACGCTGATTTTTGTCATTGGTTCTGCAGTGATTGGCCAGTTTGTATTGGGTTTTGCATCGGCTTTAATGCTGCAGCGGCCGGTGAAATACAAATCCATTTTTAACGCCATTATTTGTCTGCCAAATGCAGTGCCGGAAATGGTGGTTGGCTTTTTATGGATCTCTATGTTTGCCAGCGGTGAATATGGCACGCTAAACCGGCTAGTGGCCTGGTTTGGTGTCGAGCCACAGCAGTGGTTATACACCTTTCCGTTAATGTCGATCATTATCGTTAACACCTGGCGGGGTATAGCTTTTGCGATGATCTTGCTGACCTCAGGCCTGGCCTCAATTCCTAAAGATATTTACGAAGCGGCCCGGGTGGATGGCGCTACAGATACACAAATTTTCTGGCGTATAACTGTGCCTATGATGATGCCTACTATCTTTCTTTATATGTTTATTTCTACTGTCACCACCTTCGCTATTTTTGGCCTGGTTTACACCTTAAGCCGTGGTGGCCCGGCGAACAGCACAGAGATTCTAGGTATTTATATTTACAATCAGTCGTTTACAGCATTTCAGCTGGGCTATGGTGCAGCGGTGGCTGTGATTAGTCTGGTGGTTTCTATGGTGCTGGGAATTATCTATGTGAAAGCACTGAAGGTGGAGGTCTGAGATGTTAAGTTTAGTCAGACCGGCCAATGAGGAAACCATCATGACGCATCATTCTTCGCAGCGCCGCGCCTATCTCACGCTTGTGCTTATTTCTTTGTTTTGCCTGATGCCATTTTTTTGGGTAGTGCTGGCGGCTTTTGACCCCAAAGCCAGCCAATTTTTACAAATTCCTGATGGCATTACTGTCAATCATTTCTGGAACTTATTGGCCAATGAAAGTGGGGTACGTTGGGTACTAAACTCAGTAGGTATTGTTGGCACTGCCACTTTTCTGACCTTAATACTGGCGGGTTTTGGCGGTTATGCTTTATCGCGCACCCAGGCCTGGTGGAAACGACCTTTGTTGTACGCCATTATTCTGGTGCGGATAGTGCCGCCACCAGCTTTGATTGTGCCGGTGTACAAAGTGATGCTGTTTTTAAACGACTGGATTAATGGCGTGATCAACAGCCTGACCTCTGATGTAGCACAGCAAATGCTGCTGAGCCGGATGTTTTCTTTTGTCGATGGTTACCTTGGCCTGATTTTGATCCAAACCGCTATGCAGTTACCGCTGGCGATTTGGATTATGAAAACCTTTTTTGACGCTATTCCAAAAGACTATGAAGAAGCCGCAGCGCTGGATGGTGCCAGCCAGTGGCAAACCGTGCGTCATGTGTTAATACCGTTGGCTTTGCCTGGTTTTGCTGCCGCTGGTTTATTTGCATTTATTAACGCCTGGGGTGATTTTTTAATGCCACTGATGTTCACCTCATCACCTGAGTTACAAACCTTGCCACTGGGCATGTTCCGCGCCTTTTTGCGCGTCGACGCCATTGATTATGGTTTCTTAACGGCACTGGCTGTGATTTACACCTTGCCCGCCGTCATTGCATTTGCCTTCGCCCGAAAGTTTCTGACCCAAACTTTCTCCGGCGGCGTGAAAGGATAAGAGGATTTTGTTATGTCACAGATTGAACTGATTAATATTAAAAAGAATTACATGGGTACAGAAGTGGTGAAGGGTATAGATGTCACCATTAACGAAGGCGAATTTGCTGTGATCGTTGGCCCTTCAGGCTGCGGCAAATCCACTTTGCTTCGCATGATTGCAGGTTTAGAAGATATCAGCAGCGGTGAGCTGAAAATTGGCGGCAAGCTGATGAATAACGTCTCACCCGATCAGCGTGAAATTGCGATGGTGTTTCAGTCTTATGCTTTGTATCCGCATATGACGGTGGCGGAAAACATTGGTTTTGCGCTGGCGCTGAAAAAAACTGATAAAGCGGAAATCAATCGTCGGGTGCAGGAAGCTGCCAAAATGCTGGAGCTGGAACATTTACTGGAGCGTAAACCTGCGGCTTTATCCGGTGGGCAGCGCCAGCGTGTGGCTATAGGCCGTGCCATAGTAAAACGTCCTAAAGTGATTTTATTTGATGAGCCACTGTCGAACCTGGACGCTAAATTACGGGTGCAGATGCGTACCGAGCTGATGAGGTTACACCGCGAATTTGGCTCCACTATTGTTTATGTCACGCACGATCAGGTCGAAGCCATGACAATGGCGCAAAAAATCATAGTACTGAACAACGGGCATGTCGCTCAGATGGGCAAGCCTATGGACCTGTACCGTGACCCGGAAAATACTTTTGTCGCGCAGTTTATTGGCGTGCCAAAAATGAATCTGCTGCGTGGCAATTTACAGGCCGATGTCTTTACGCTGCAGTCTGGTCAGAAGTTACAACTTGATTGTGGTTACAGTGACGGTGTTAATTTACAGCTGGGAGTCCGGCCTGAACATCTGAAACTGGAACTGCTGGCGCAAGGTAGTGGCAATGAAAACAATAGCGAACACAGCTGGACTGTGGATGTGGTTGAACGCCTTGGTGTAGAAAGTTTTATTCACTTGTGTAATGCAGCACGCGACGTGTTGGTGCTTCGCCTTGAAGGTGACTGTGATTTACAAGTGGATAGCAAAGTGGCGGTGCGCTTTGATTGCAGCCACTGTTATCTGTTTAACGACGCTGGTGTGCGGCTGTTACCAAATTCTGCCGCTATGCATCTGGCGGGCTGATCTCGTTCTCTGGATGGACCTTGGCCAGAGCGCTTAGCGTTCTGGCCTTTTTTAATTCGCCGCCATCCATGGCGCATTCCGGCCAGTGGACAGAGCCACTGGCGCTCATCCGGGCATTGCCAAACTGTTGGCAATGCTATTTCCGGCTTCGCCCTCCGGGCCAATGCTTCGCATTGTTAAAAATCGTTCCGGACGATTTTTTATTCGCTACCATCAGTGGTGCTCACTCTTCGTGCCATCGTCGTTGCGCTTAATAAAAAAGTGCGGTTAAAACCAAACTAAATTCTGGCTTGCTCCGACTCAGTCTTTGTATTTCCACTGACAATCTGATCGGGTAAGCACTATGAAAATATATAAAACACGGGTTCTGGCTGTACTGTTGTTTATCAGCGCATGGAGTTGCATGCCGCTGAAAGCGGATGTTCAGCCTCTGCTTGAGGAGTTAAAGTTGGAGGCGCGTAAGAGCCACAGTGACACTTTGCTTGTGACGCAAGATGGAAAGGTATTGGCTGAATATTACACTGACGAAGGATTGCATCCGATTGAACTGATGTCAGCGTTTAAGTCACTGGTTGCTTTGGCTATTGGTCGTCTTATCTTTGTCGGCGAAATAGAGTCGCTGGACCAGCCAGTCGCTGATTTTTATCCTGAATGGAGGCAAGGTAAAAAAAAGCTGATCACTATACGTCATCTGCTCAACCATACCTCTGGCTTACAGAATGTTGCCAATGCTGGTGATGAGATTTATCCAACCCCTGATGCCATAAAGTTGGCGTTAGCCGCAGAACTGACGACTGATCCCGGCACAGCATTTAGTTACAACAATAAAGCGACCAATTTATTAGCAGGTATTATTCATCAAGCGGCCGGTTTGCGAATGGATCTGTATCTGACGAAAGAGTTTTTTGTTCCTATGGGGATAGAGCATTATAAATTTTATTATGATCCGTCTGGAAATCCGCATGCGATGGCAGGTTTACAGTTGCTGGCTAAAGATTTCGCCAAATTTGGTGAGTTAATACTGAATAAAGGGCAGTGGAATAAGCAGCAATTGCTAGAGCTTGAGTTTCTGGATGAAATGCTGGCTCAAGGCCAGAGTTTCAGCGAAAAAGCCGGCCTTTTGTGGTGGCGTTTGCCAGGGCAGGGTAACAAACCTGATAGTTATTATGCCGATGGCTTTCTGGGTCAGTATATGGTTATTGTGCCAGAGAAGGGGCTGGTTGCTATACGTCAAATTAAACAGAGCCCGGCTTACCAACAGAGCACCGATGGTTTTGCCCATTTTAAACATTTAGTGGCTGAGCTGGCAGCAAAGTTACCTGGCGGAACACCATAACAACCAAATTTACATCAGTAGGATCTGAAGACGCCTTTTGGTCTTTAAAACAATGTTTCTGTCGATTTCTTTAGCAATAAAGACGGCAATAACGTCATATCGTTAAACTCTATCACCGAAGCGGATGGGCTGGTTTCGCCATGGATGTTATAAAACAGCGTGTGCATGCCAGCGGCGAGGCCTGCCAACACGCCGGGCAGGCTGTCTTCTATCACTACACAATGCTCTGGTGTTGCGCCAAGGCTGGCTGCGGCGTGAAGATAGAGCTGCGGGTCTGGTTTAAAACGTTGGATATCGTACGCACTGAAGATGCGATCGTTAAAAAAATCAGCAAGGCCACAAAGCTCCAGCGCCTGTTGCACTTTAAAGCGGGGACCATTGCTGACCACTGCCATAGGCCAACCTTGCTGCTGACAAAATTGCAGGGCTGGTTTTATACCGGCCACAGCTTTGAGTTCGGCCTGAAACAACTGCTGCACCAAAGCACGGTAACGCGGTTCGGTGTCGTCGCTTAGACGAACTCCATGTAGCTTTGCCAGTGTGTTGAATATATCTGACAGCTGGCCACCTCTGTAATCCCGGAGCAGTTCCGGTACTGAAAGTGTCACACCAAAGCCTGCAAAAATCTGCGCTAAGGCCTGATTACATAAGCCTTCGCTGTCGACCAGAGTGCCGTCGCTGTCAAATAGCAGGCAGAGCTTTACCGGGTTCTTTGAGCTCATTGCGTCAGGCTTTTATTGGGTTGATCAGACATCTGCAGTACCAGCTCACCGCCGTTAATAATTTCGCTATGGTACAAAAAGCTGCGTTGCAGCGTTTTGCCATTTAATCGAATCTCCTTGATATAAGGCCGGTTTTTGCCGTTATTCAGTGTTTTAATCTTAAACTCTTTGCCTGGATAAAAAGCCGGGTCCAGTTGGATGCGAACCTCATCAAACAGTGGGCTGCCCAACTGATAAACAGGGTCGGCTTCGACGCCACCGGACAGCTGAAACAGGCCTATTTTCATCAGCACCGACAAACTACCCATCAGGCCCTGATCTTCATCGCCGTTGTAGCCACGGTCCGGCGATAAATCGCTGTAGACAGTATCAACTATTTGTCTGGACCAATACTGTGTCAGCCAGGGCGCTCCGGCCACGCTAAAAATAAAGGCGGTTTGCATACTGGGCTGATTGCCATAGTTAATAGGGCTGCGGCGGTATTCTTCATGGGTTTCCTGTGCATGGGCTGTGCCTGAAGTAAAACCTTGTTTTTGCGCGGTTTTAAAGTCGTTGTCTAATCTTGTGATCAGCTTCTCTTTACCACCCATCAGCTCTGTCAGGCCCTTGATATCATGAGGTACAAACCAGGTCGCCTGAGCCGGGTTGGCTTCCACAAAGCCATTTTCGTACTCGTGAGGGTCAAAAGGTGTTTGCCAGCTGCCATCGATAGTACGGGGTCTCATATAGCCAGTTTGGCTGTCGAACTGGTTGCGATAGTTCTGTGCTCTTTTGCTGTAAAGTTTCGCATCTTCTGCCAGGCCTAACGCAGTCGCCAATTGCGCCAGTGCGTGATCCTGAAAGGCGTATTCCAGCGTCTGGCCTGAGCCGCGTCTGTGGCTGCCATAGTTACTTTCAGTTTCTGGCAGCGGGTAGGGAATGTAACCCCGCTGCAGATAATACTGCATACCACCGCCTGTCTTGCTGTAGTGCTCGTAACCGGCGCGGGCCATGACACCTTCAATGCTGTGGTTATGTTTCATCGCGTTGTAAGCGGCCTTCACATCAAAATCCTGCTGATTGTTGTACAGGCCTTTTTGATAGTTCGAGACTAAAAATGGCGTCGTAGGTGCGCCTGTCATCACCAGCGTATCCTGTCCACCGGACGGGCCACGCGGAATAAAACCACCGTCTTTGGCATACTGCAGCAGGCTGTTGCCCATATCGGCAGCTATTTGTGGATAAGCCAGAGGCCATAAAGTGGCTATAGTCCACTGTGCGCCCCAGAATGAATCTGAGTTGTTATGGTTAAATTTGGGTTTGCCTGTAGCATCCAGCGGTAACTGCCGGACTACAGCTTCAGTGCCGGATAAGTCGGTGTACTGGCCATTGACGTCAGAGATTGCTCTCCGGCCTTGCAGTGAATGCCACAAATCTGTGTAAAAACGACGCTGTTGCTGCTCTGTGCCACCGCTGATATCGATGCGGCTTAAGGCGTTATTCCATTCTTGCTTTGCTTCTTGCTGCACTTTGGCAAAATCCCAGTGTGGCAGTTCGGTGTCAGCGTTGAGTTTGGCATTATCGACTGACACATAAGAAATACCCACTTTCATCAATGTAGGGTTGCTGCTGCCTGCCAGAGTGACCACTAAACCAGAGTCGTCGCCATCAATACCACTGACATTATGAAACAGCATGTTGCCACGCCAGGCATCCAGCTGGTGCACCTTCTGGTTAAAGCGGGCATAAAAATAAACTTTCACTGGTTTGGTGCGCCGCTCTGTGCCTTGATTGGTGATATAGCCTGCCACTGCATCTTTGCCTTGCAACTGCGCTTGGGCATGGCCAAGACGGGAAGGCCCCATAATGCCACCTAACTGAAACAGTACCTGCTGTGGCTGGTTGGCAGCGTATTTGTATTGATGAAAACCTACTCTGGAGGTGGAGGTTAAGGCTACTTCTATTTGGTAACGGTCCAGCTTTAACTGATGAAAGCCGGGTTGAACTACTTCGCCATTATGGGAAAAATCCGAATAGTAGTCGGTTTTTAACTGCTCCAGCTTTTGCGTGGAAGACAGTGGCATGACAGATAAACCGGCCAACTGCCACTCATGAATATGGTTAAAGCCTTTGATTTGTTTGGAGTGATAACGATAGCCGCTGCCCCATTCGCCTTCGAGATCGGTATCCGGAAACAAACTGACCATACCAAAAGGCCGGGCGGCTGAGCTGAAGAAAAACCAGCGGCTGTTGGCACTATCAAGGTAGGGATACACCAAATCAACAGGCTGGCTGTTTGCGGCTTTAGTGACCGGCACCAGAGCACAACAGAGCATCAATGTAAGCAGCGCAGAGCGAAGCTTAGTAGTTTTAAGCTGAGCGTTAAAACAATGCTTGGGTTGAATGGCCGCAGCCTGGAGTGAAGAAAGGGCTGTCATCAGGTTCCTTAATGAAAGTCGCTGTAAGATGCCCTATGTATAACAAATTGGACAGGCCAATTGCAACACTGGCTTGTCCGCAGATCGTGTTATCTAGTCCGCAATCAATAAAATATAAGCTTCAGTGACTTGGGCTATATGCTCCTGCATCGCCGCTCTGGCGCCTGCTGCGTCGCGGCGGCTTAAGCATTGATAAATTTTTTCATGCGCCTGAATATTCGGGCCTGCCACCTGACGGCGGATTTTTTCGGCAAATAACCGGCTGATTTCCGATGACTCACGCAAAGTCCATAACCACTCCACCATAGACTGTAAAGCGCTATTGCGGGTGGCGCTTGCAATCAACTGATGAAATTTACCGTCAAAAGCTTCGGCTTCAGAGGTTTTTTGTGCAGCAACCAAAGCCGTCATCTGGTTTAAATAAGCTTTGAGTTTTAACAACTCTTCATTACTGATGCGCTCTGCAGCTAAAGCCGCTGCATCACCTTCTACCAATAATCGGGCTTCCATGATCTCCAGCGGACCTGGGGCGTCATCAGCCAAAATGGAGCTTTTTAATGCGGCTGATTTCAGTACATAAACCCCTGATCCCGGTTTGATTTCCACCAGTCCTGACACTTCCAGCGCTATTAATGCTTCACGCACCGTCTGGCGGCTGACGTCGTAGTGCTGCGCTAAATCGCGTTCTGCTGGCAGCCGATCACCAGGGTTGAGGTCGCCTTTGGCAATGTTTTGCGCCAGCTTGTCGGCGATCAATAAATACAGGCGTGGGCTATTGGCCTGACTGCGTTCTGTACTGAGCTTCAGTGGAGAGTCTGTTGTTTGTGTCATCTTGGCTTCAAATTTATTTTGGTCTGGCCAAATATTTAATATTGCAAATTGGACAGGCCAAATGTTAGTGTTAATCAATAGGCCTGACCAATTTAATCTGTCGACCAGCACAATTCAAGCGTAGTAGACAAACCTGTTGTTGAGTTTGTTGTTTTGGATAGCTGCTGCTGGCAGTCACTCAGAGGAAAATTATAAAAGTTATGAAAATTATTGATGCAAAAGTTATTGTCACCTGCCCGGGCAGGAACTTTGTCACTATAAAAATTACCACAGATCAAGGCCTGTATGGCATAGGTGATGCGACACTCAATGGCCGTGAACTGGCAGTTGCCAGTTATTTGCAGGATCACCTGATCCCTTGCCTGATTGGCCGTGATGCCAGTCGTATAGAAGATATCTGGCAGTTTTTTTATCGTGGCGCATACTGGCGTCGTGGCCCTGTAGGTATGACAGCTATTGCAGCCATAGACGTGGCACTGTGGGACATTAAAGCCAAAGCCGCCAATATGCCGTTGTATCAGTTGTTGGGTGGCCGCAGCCGCGATGGTGTGATGGTCTATGGTCATGCCAATGGCCGCGATATCGCAGAAACAGTGGCTGAAGTAGGCCGTTATATTGACATGGGTTACAAAGCAATCCGGGCTCAAACCGGTGTGCCAGGTCTTGCCAGCACTTATGGTGTGTCCGGCGATAAAATGTATTACGAACCGGCAGATGGTAATCTGCCGACTGAAAACCTTTGGTCGACCAGCAAGTATTTAAACTCTGTACCTAAGCTGTTTGAAACTCTGCGTGATACCTATGGTTTTGATCATCATTTATTACACGACACCCATCATCGCTTAACGCCTATTGAAGCTGCGCAACTGGGTAAGTCGTTAGAACCCTACAAATTATTCTGGCTGGAAGATGCCGTGCCTGCTGAACTGCAGGAAGGTTTCCGTTTATTCCGCCAGCATACGACCACTCCTATTGCTGTTGGCGAAGTGTTTTCTTCTATCCATGACTGCCAGCAACTGATCAGCGAACAGCTGATTGACTATATCCGCACCACCATAGTCCACGGTGGTGGTATCACGCATTTACGTCGTATTGCTCATCTGGCTGAGCTGTATCATGTTCGCACAGGTTTCCATGGCGCTACAGATTTAAGCCCTGTGACTATGGGGGCTGCGCTGCACTTTGACACCTGGGTGCCTAACTTTGGTATTCAGGAATATATGCGTCATACACCGGAAACCGATGCTGTGTTCCCACACGACTATCACTTTGATAATGGCTATCTGAAAATTGGTGAAACACCAGGTCATGGTGTGGATATTGATGAAGCTTTGGCCGCCAAATACCCGTACCAACGTGCTTATCTGCCGGTGAACCGGTTAGAAGACGGCACCATGTTTAACTGGTAATCAGCATGGGCTGTTCAACCTTATTCCTGCCACAGCGGTGCTGTTTATGATTGCTGTACTGGGTGAAGTGATGATTGAACTGGCTCCAGCCGGAGCCGGTTTATTTCGCTCTGGTGTGGCCGGTGATACCTACAACACAGCTGTGATGCTTAGTCAGCTTGGTGCGCAAGTCTGTTATGCCACGGCTTTGGGGGATGACAACTTCAGCACTGAAATCCGCAGTGCCATGCAGCAGCACGGCTTAACAACCAGTGCTGTACTGACCTTAAAGGCGCAGCAACCAGGGCTATATTGCATCAGCAACAGTGCCGATGGCGAACGTAGTTTCAGTTATTGGCGCCAGCAGTCTGCGGCGCGGCAGACCTTTCAATCCGAGCTTTTATTTGAGCAGTTACTGCAGGCCATCAGCCATTGCAGGGATATCTACTGGAGCGGTATTACGCTGTCGTTAATGAGCGATGGGGTGTTGTCGCGCTGGCTGCTGTTTCTACAGCAGCTGCGAAACCGTGGTGGCCGGGTTTCTTTTGATACTAATTTTCGTGCTGCTTTATGGCAGGGCCGCACCGGCAAGCTGACCAGCTATCAGGCGGCTTTGCTGCACTGTGATTATTTCCTGCCAAGTCTGGAGGATTGTCAGAGTATCTGGGAGTGCGACAGTCTGACTCAGGCGCTCGAGCGATTACAAAGCATGCTCCCTGTGTCCGGACCTGCGCCTGTGGTTTGCCTGACAGCGCAGCAGCAGGTGTTTTGGCTTGAAGCCGGCACTATTAAACAGTTCAGCCTGAAGTTTAGCGAACAGATGCGTGATGCCACGGGAGCCGGTGATGCCTTTAGCGGAGCCTTGATTGCAGCGGTGCAGCAGGGCTTAACTGCAGAGTCAGCAGTACAAATAGCTCATAGCGCAGCGAGCTTAGTGGTGCAGCATCAGGGCGCAATTTTACCGCCCTCTGTCTGGCCACAGCTTCAACAGCAGCTAAAGCTTTTGGGATTGCAGCCTGCAGCTATAAAAGGTGGGAGTTTGGCATGAACAAAGTCATTTGTTTTGGTGAAGCGCTGATCGACTTTATCAGTGGCCAAAGCTTGTTTTCTGATGGTTTAAGTTTGCCCCAGTTTGGCCAATATCCGGGCGGAGCACCTGCGAATGCTGCTGTGGCTGTCGCCAAATTAGGCGGCAACGCCAGTTTTGTTGGTCAGGTTGGCCGCGATCTGTTTGGCGATTTCCTTAAAACTGCGTTACAGCATTATGGCGTCGACACCAGCGCTTTGGCGCAACATGCCACAGCCAAAACAGCTTTGGCTTTTGTCGCACATGATGACAAAGGCGAGCGCAGCTTTTCTTTTTACCGTGATGCGTCGGCCGATTTGCTGTTCAGTAAGGCGCAAATAACCCCGCAGCTATTTGAGGGTGGCAAAGTGCTGCATTTTTGCAGCAACACCTTGGTAGAACCTGCCATAGCTGAAGTCACAGCTGAATTGATGCGCCAGGCTAAAAGCCAGGGGCTTTGGCTAAGCTTTGATGTCAATTTACGTCATAACTTATGGTTTGAAGGCAAAGCCAATACCGGATTGGTGCGCCGTTTTGTCGCCGAAGTCGATATTCTGAAGTTCTCTTTGGACGAAATCCTTTATTTATTGAACGACACCAGCATGGACATTCCGGCTTATGTGCAGCAACTGCTGAGCCATAAAGCGCAGCTGGTGGTGATTACCCATGACGATAAACCACTGCAGTACTTCAGCCGTTATGCGCAGGGAGTATTGCCTGTACCCCAAGTACAAGTGGTAGATACCACCTGTGGTGGTGACGCTTTTAGTGGTGGTTTGTTATATCAGCTTTGTCAGCTCAATGATTTGGACAGTTTTTGTCAGTCCGATCCTGCACTCCAACACACATTAAATTTTGCCGCCCGGTGTGGTGCTCATGCAGTCACAAGGCCTGGCGCTTTTCCGGCTCTGCCTGTGCTGGCCGATGTGACGTCAGCAAGGGTTACAGAAGAATAAGGATTTAACGATGCAACAACAGGTTATTCCGGCTTTAACAAAGCCCTACAGCAGAGATTTTCTGCTATCTCATTGTCGCGACATTCTGGCGTTTTACGACCCAAGGGTGATAGACCCGACAGGCGGCTTTTTCCATAACTATCTGGATAACGGCGCGCTGTTTAATCCGGGTTTTCGCCAATTGGTCAGCAGCACCCGGCTGATTGTCAACTACGCCCGTGCCAGTCAGGTACTGAAAGAACCAGGCTATATGGACTATGCATTACATGGCCTGAACTATCTGGAAAACGTGCACTGGCAGGCTCAAACCCGTTCTTACGCCTGGACTTTACAGGATCATCAGCCGCTGGATATGACGCAGCAAGCTTATGGTTATGCCTTTGTGTTGTTGGCTTATGCTGCTGTGCATAAAGCTGGCGTGGCTGACAGAGCTGCAAAAATGAGTGAAACCTATGAGCTGCTGCAGCAGCGTTTCTGGCAGGAGGAGTTTGGCCTTTATGCCGATGAAATCAGTGCTGCTGGCGTTATGAGTTCGTATCGGGGCCAGAACGCCAATATGCATTTATGCGAAGCCATGATTGCTGCTTATGACGCCACAGGCGAGCAGCGTTATTTGGAGAAAGCCAAGCAGATTGCCTACAACATTACAGTACGGCAGGCCGGTTTGACCGACGGTCTGGTATGGGAGCATTACGACGTTCAGTTCCAGCCAGACTGGGATTACAACAAAGCCGATCCTAAAAACTTGTATCGCCCCTGGGGTTTTCAACCTGGTCATCAGACCGAGTGGAGCAAATTGCTGCTGCTTATTCACCGTTTTTCGCCTGATGCAGCTTTGGTCGAAAAGGCCAGTAGCCTGTTTGACCGTGCTTTTGCCACGGCATGGGACTCAGAGCATGGTGGCCTGATTTACGGCTATGACCCGGATGGCAACTGGTGCGACGACGATAAATATTTCTGGGTGCAGGCCGAAAGTTTTGCCGCTGCTGCTTTGCTCTATCAGCAAAAAGCAGAACCTAAGTATCTGCAAGCCTATGAGCAGTTATGGAGCTACAGCTGGCAGCATTTTGTTGATCATCAATACGGCGCCTGGTTTCGCGTGCTGACGCGGGATAACCGCAAGTACTCCAATGAAAAAAGCAGTGCAGGTGCCAAGTGTGATTACCACACACTGTGCGCCTGTTTTGATGTACTGGCGGCAATGCCATAACAGAGGTTATTTATGCAAATTCATACATCAGCTGCAGTCACAGGCGAAGTGTCAGGCCAATTTAATGCGCGTTTTGCCTTTTGGGCTATGACGTCGCTGTTTTTTATCTGGGGTTTTATTACGGCGCTGAACGATATTTTATTGCCTTATCTGAAAGGGGCTTTTTCATTAAGTTACCTGCAGGCGGCTTTGGTGCAGTTCTGCTTTTTTGGCGCTTATTTTATTGTGTCGCCGCTGGCTGGCAGGTTGCTGGAAAAAGTGGGCTACAGAAACGGTATTCTGACCGGTTTACTCACTATTGCCGTCGGTTGTTGCCTGTTTTACCCAGCGGCAGAACTGGGTTTATACAGCTTCTTTTTGCTGGCGTTATTTGTACTGGCGTCCGGCATTACAGTATTGCAGGTGTCGGCGAATCCTTATGTGGCGGTGCTGGGTGATGAGCAGCATGCGGCCAGTCGCTTGAGTCTGGCGCAGGCGGTCAATTCAGTGGGCCATACAGCCGGGCCTTTATTTGGTGCTGTACTTATTCTGGCGGCAACAGGGGAGGCTGGTTCTGCCAAATCTGTGCAACTGCCTTATCTGTTGCTGGCCTGCGCTTTAGTCGTCACAGCCCTGGTGTTTTACCGGCTGCGTTTGCCTGATATCCGACAATCTGCTGCAGAGCAACAGAACGAAGCCTTCAGCTTGATGCGTTTTCCACAGCTGAAATTTGGCGTGCTGGCAATCTTTTTATATGTAGGCGCTGAAGTGGCAGTCGGTAGCTACCTGGTCAATCTGTTTATGCAGCTTGGGATCAGCGGTATGACTGAAGTCACGGCAGGCGCTATGGTGTCCTATTACTGGGGCGCTGCTATGGTCGGGCGTTTTGTTGGGGCAGGCCTGATGCGTTTTATTAAACCGACCAGTTTATTAGCGCTTAATTCTGTGTTGGCAGTGGCCATGATCCTGCTGGCGGTCAATAGCAGTGGTGATCTTGCCATGTGGACCATTCTGGCCGTTGGCTTTTTTAACTCCATTATGTTTCCAACCATTTTTACTTTGGCTATCCGTGGTCTTGCTCAGCATACAGGCCGGGCTTCAGGTTATTTGTGTCAGGGCATAGTGGGTGGTGCTGTATTGCCATTGTTGCAGGGCGTTGCGGCCGATTTAACGTCTGTGCAGTGGAGCTTTCTTGTGCCTGCTTGTTGTTATGTCTACATCGCCTGGTATGCGTTGGTGGGGTCGAAACCAGGTTAACTCTGTACATTTGGCGATACAGTTTGGATTTCTTGACGAAAAGCTATATATCAAGCTGTTGATACCGGTGTCATTGTTTTGTTGTAAGCAGATATTTCAACTTTAAAAAGTTGGTTGAAGGTTCTGAGCTAAACACTGTTTTTGTGAAATGAATTATTTTTAGTGCTTTGATTTTTAAGTGATAAATTTATTTTTATGCAGTTGTGAAGCACTGGTCACAACAGAGTTGTTCCTGAGTTATATATTTTGAGTTTTTGTATTTTTAGAAAAGCAGGAGAAAAATTGCTCAACATATTGACACCGGTGTCAGTAATTGACTAAGTTAAGTTGCTAGAAAAAAAAATAACAGGGGTAGACATGAAAAATTATAAAAAAACAGCACTGTCATTGGCTGTACTCAGCACACTGACAGCGGGTTTCCAAAGCACTGCCATAGCGCAGGAAAAGGAAGCTGATACAGAAGTGATCGAAGTTCGTGGCTTTCGTAACTCAGTGATTAAAGCCAAAGATTTAAAACGTGAAGCGATGATTGCTCAGGACTCTATTGTTGCTGAGGACATTGCTGATTTTCCGGATTTAAACCTGGCAGATTCGTTGCAACGTGTGCCTGGTGTGGCGATCACCCGTGAAGGTGGTGAAGGCCGCCAAATCTCGTTACGCGGCTTAGGCCCGGATTTTACCCGGGTACAGGTCAATGGTATGGAGGCGTTGGGGACGTCGTCATCACCTATGGACAGCCGTGGTGCAGTAGGCCGGTCTCGTGCTTTTGACTTTAATATTTTTGCGTCCGAATTGTTTAATCAAATCGACGTGAAAAAATCCTATTCTTCCGACCAGGAAGAAGGTGGTATTGGCGGTACCGTGAATTTACGTACAGCCAAGCCTTTTGACTATGACGGTTTTCAGGGCGCGGTAGCAGGTAGTTTAGGGACTAACACCAATGCCGAAGAAACCAACCCACGTATCGCCGGTATGATTTCTAATACCTGGGGTGACTTTGGTGCTTTGGCTTCCGTGGCTTACAGTCAGAAAAACTCCAGTGAATACGGTTCTAACACCTACCGTTGGCGCCAGGTGCGTGCCACCAATGGCATTAGCAATTCAGTAGACGCTGATACTGCAGCCAAAGCCGCAGCGGGTGAGTTATGGTTTGCCCGTGGTAACCGCTATTCAGTCTGGAACAATGATCAGGAGCGTTTGGGTGTCACTACAGCGCTGCAATATCGTCCAAGCAATGACTTGAAATTTGCGCTGGAACTGATGCATGGCCGGCTGGAAAACACGCTGGACGAACACCATATTTCCACCGGTGGCTCAAGCAGCACGGCCTTAGGCCGCATTGAAGCTCTGGACTACGTTGACAACAACGGTGATTTGGAAGTCGTCAAAGCAACGTTCAGTAATTCAACTATCCGTACTGAAAACCGCGCTGATTACAACGAATCAGTCTTTAATCAAATTACCTTTAATACGGACTGGCAAATCAACGACAAGCTGGGCATGAAGTTCCAGTTAGGCACCAGCTCTTCAGATTATGATCAGCCAAAAGTGGATAAGGTAAACCTGACCCGTCAGGGTGGTATTACCACAGACTACACAGTAGACCGTTTTTATGGTCAGCACAGTTATGACTTTGACCCGGCCAATATGGCGGGTTGGACTGTAAAAGACATCTACTTCCGCGAAGATTACATCGCCACTGATTTCGATAACGGCAAACTGGATTTTGACTACTCGTTAGATGACGCAGGAATTATCAGCTTTGGTGCAAACTATAAAAAGTTCAGCAACAGTGGTAATAACCGCGAAGACGCAGGTTATGTCGAAACCAAAGCAACACCGCTGAACAATGGCGTAAAAACCATTTCTGATGCAGTGACTAATGTGTACTCCGGCCACCCTTACATTTCATGGGTGCAGGCAGATGTGGATGAACTGCAGAAGTTTTATGGCATTCATGATTTGGCGCTGGGCGAAGATAAGATCATTCAGACCAACTCTTACACTGTGGAAGAAGAAACCAGTAGTTTTTACAGCCAGTACAGCTGGGACTCTATGATCGCAGGTAAAACTCTGCGTGGTAGCGTCGGTGCACGTTATTACAAAACATCTTTAACTTCTAAAGGTGTGTCACAAGGTCAAAATGTCACCATAGAGCGTGATTATTCTGATGTATTACCAACGTTGAACCTGGTGTATGAGCTGGATGATGAGTTGTTATTACGTTTTGGTGCCAGTAAAAACCTGACCCGTCCTTCGCTGAATGCGATTTCAGTATCAGCAAACGTGGCGCAGATGACAGGCTCGCCGGGTGAAGTGGGTAAAATTACTATTGGTAACCCGGATCTGAAACCTTTTGAGTCCACCAACTTTGATTTGGCGTTGGAACAGTACTTTGAAGGCGTAGGTTCTTTATCTGCTGCTGTATTCTGGAAAGATATTGAAAACTTTATAGTGACAGAAGTGGAAACTAAAAAGTTCAGCGAAATGGGCTTGCCGGAAAGTCTGTTGCCTAACGGCGCGACTATGGATTCATTGTTTGATATCACGTCTCCACAAAACTCAGATTCATCCACCATCAAAGGTGCAGAACTGGCGTTCCAGCGTGATTTCGACTTTTTACCAGCACCGTTTAATCAAATGGGTATGATTGCTAACTATACCTGGGTCGATGGCACCACTTTGTATCGTAACGTGCAGGGCACTGGTCTGGATCAGGTGAAAAGCTTCCCTGGCTTATCCAAACAAAGCTATAACCTGACGTTCTACTACGAGACGGATACCTGGGGTGGTCGTGTAGCCGGTGCTCATCGCAGCGATTACATCAACTCGGTTGAAGGTGGCCTGCGTGATCATGATGAAAGTGGTTTCCATGCAACAACCTACATAGACTTCTCTGCGTTCTACAAAGTAAGTGAAGCCTTAAAGTTGAGTATTGAAGCTATCAACCTGACCAACCAGCGCGAAGAGCAATACAGCGATTCGAATGACCGTTTGTACAACACCACCACCAGTGGTCGTACTTACATGATTGGTATGGCGTATAAGTTTTGATGTGCCGGGGTCAGAGCTTTTTGCTCTGACCCCTTTATTTTTTATTTGATTGTTATCGGCAGAATAGAACCATCTTTTGCATACTGCAGTTCAGTAAAACGTATTGTTCTTTTATGATCGCCCCCGCCCGATGCAGAACCATCATGATAAAAGAAATAACTTTTGCCATCTTTTTCTATAATAGCCTGATGATTGGTTGATATAGGCAAGTAATCAAGTACAACACCACGATACGTAAAGGGGCCCATAGGGTTGTTGCCGGTGGCATAAACAATTTGCCCTGGCCAGCCTGTAGAGAAAGTAAAATAATAAGTACCATTGTGTTCATGTAAATAGGGGGCTTCACCATATTTCTTTTTCTTATCATCTTCAGGGAAACCCTGAATGATAATGTCCTGAATATCGCCATCCAGCTGCAGCATATTTTCTTTTAACTTTACAACTTTAGGAATTCGGGTGCCAAAATATAAATAGGTCTGGCCATCTTTATCAATAAAAGCCATAGGATCTATAGGTTCTGCGCCTGCATTGGCGTCACGCGGCGTTTCAATTAAAGCTTTACCGAGCGGATCTTTAAAACCTGTAAAAGGCTTATCGCTGACGGCAACCCCTATTTGTTTGCCGCCGACAGGTGCAAAAAAGTAAAACTTGCCATTTCGTTCAATAGCTCCCGGAGCCCAGGCTTTGGCTGTTTTTTCTGCCCATGCAAAGACGGATATGTCTAAAAACGAGCCCTCATCCTGCCAGCTTTTTAAATCGGCCGAAGAAAATAACCGCCAGTCGGTAGAGTCCCAATAGGTGCCACTGTTGTCTTGATCGTTGGTGGCGTACACATAAAATTTATTATTAAAGAAATGTACAGAAGGATCAGCGCTAAAACGTGTGGATATATAATTTTCTGCGCTGACTGGCATAAAAGCCAGGATAAATGGTAGCGGGAAGTATTTTTTGATCTTCATTGAATTATTCCATAGTTGTGCTGATTCTGCTTCGTTGTTATTTATATAATATTTTCTATTAAAATAGAATGCCGCTTTTGTTTTTGTTGACTAGGTGGTTGATGTCTGGTTATCTTGATTGTTAATTTTTTCTTCAATAGTCAGTGTTTTATACTTCAATGATTCCTTGGCGTTTAAAAAGGTAATACTTCAATTAACTATGCGAGGCATAGTCAGCTCAGCAGGTGAAATACAATGGCAGTTTCTCAAAACCATTACGACGCAATAGTTGTAGGCTCAGGGATCAGTGGCGGTTGGGCAGCCAAGGAGCTGACAGAAAAAGGCTTAAAAGTTTTATTGCTGGAGCGTGGTCGTCCTCTGGAGCATATCAAAGACTACACCAATGCCTTTAAAGAGGCCTGGGATTACCCACACCGCGACAAGCCTACAGAGCAGATGAAACAGGATTATCCTGTGCTAAAACGGGATTACCCTTTAAATGAAAGCACCTTTGGCATGTGGGCCAACGAAAAAGACTCGCCTTATGTCGAGAAAAAGCGCTTTGACTGGTACCGCGGTTATCAGATGGGCGGGCGCTCCTTGTTATGGGGTAGACAGAGTTATCGCCTGAATGAACAGGATTTTTTAGCCAATGCCAAAGAAGGTGTAGCGGTAGACTGGCCTATTCGTTACGCCGATCTGGCGCCCTGGTATGACTATGTCGAAGGTTTTGCTGGTATCTCAGGTAACAGAGACGGTTTGGATGTATTGCCGGACGGCCGCTATCTGCCTGCGATGGAGCTGAACATTGTAGAAAAAGACATAGCTGCACGTATTAAAAAGACCTTTGGCGGTTCACGTCATCTGATTTGTGGCCGCACCGCCAATATTACCGAACCTAAACCTGAACAAAACCGGGTGAATTGTCAGTACAGAGCCAAATGCTGGCTGGGCTGTCCTTTTGGTGCCTATTTCAGTACTCAGTCGGCTACGCTGCCTGCCGCTGTGAAAACCGGTAATTTAACAGTCCGGCCTTATTCTATTGTCACACAAGTCTTGTACGACAAAGACAAAAAACGTGCCCGTGGTGTCGAAGTGCTGGATAGTGAAACTCAGCAGACCTATGAATTTACCAGCAAAATCATTTTCTTAAACGCCTCGTCTTTTAATTCCAGCTGGATTTTGATGAACTCAGCCACAGATATCTGGCCTGAAGGTCTTGGCAGCAGTAGTAATGCTCTGGGCCGTAATGTGATGGATCATCATCTGAATACTGGTGCTGTGGCTGAGGTGGAAGGTTATCTCGATAGCTACTATTTTGGCCGTCGTCCAACCGGATTTTATGTGCCCAGATTTCGCAATTGGGGTGCTGACAAAAGAGATTATCTGCGGGGTTTTGGTTATCAGGGCAGGGCCAGCCGGCAAGACTGGCGTCGTGATATAGCGGAGATGAGTATTGGCCTTGATTTAAAACAAGCGCTGACAGAACCCGGGCACTGGACCATAGGCATGGGTGGTTTTGGCGAGATGTTGCCTCATCATGACAACAGAATTTACCTCGATCCTAAAGTCAAAGATAAATGGGGTTTGCCTGTATTGGCGATCGAAGTAGAGCTGAAAGACAATGAAATCCGCATGCGCAAAGACATGATGCAGGATGCTGTGGAAATATTTGAAGCCGTTGGCCTTAGGAAGGTGCAGGGTTTTGACCGGGGCTACAATCCGGGGCAGGGCATTCATGAAATGGGCACAGCCCGTATGGGACGAGACCCAAAAACTTCAGTACTCAATGGCAATAATCAGGTGTGGGATGCGCTGAATGTGTTTGTCACTGATGGCGCCTGTATGACTTCGGCTTCTTGTGTCAATCCATCCCTGACTTATATGGCATTAACAGCAAGGGCGGCCCATTTTGCTGTAGAAGCCTTAAAAAAAGGCGAGCTGTAGTTTCTTGAAATAGCCCTTAACGGGGCTATTTCATCTGGATGGCATTTACATGGCATCTTTAATTGTTTTGCTATCGACAAACTGCTCAAAGCTTTTTATCTTGCCATCTTTTAGTTGCCACAGATGAGCCACTCTGGCGGTAAAAAATTTGCCACTGGCTTTATTCGTACCACTGTACGTGCCGTAAGCCACTACTTTGTCACCTGTTGCCACGTAGTCTTCCACTTTAAAGTTGTAATTAATCCATTCACTGCCTAAACGAGCGAAGACATATTTTTCAATCTCGGTAAAACCCTGGTAGGTACCGGCATACGGAAAACCAGCAGCTTCTGTCCAAAGAGTGTCGTCTGTGATAAATCTCTGCAGATTTTTGCCATTTTCTTCTGAGGTTTTGCCTTCATACGTGCTTTTTACAATATCAAGATTAGTCATGATGATGCTCTTTTCAGGTAAAGCTTTTTTTATCGGATCCGCAGCGGCAAGTTGTGCAGAAGCTGCAGAGGGCAGAAGTATTAATAAAACAAGCATAGCGCTGAGCGGTGTTGGTATCGAACTCATGGTGTTGCTCTTTAATGTAATTTTAAGCAGCACTTTTTGAGCTGACAGCATGCGCTGACAAAGCCCAAAAAGTATTACTGAAGTTGTATAACTTAGCTTATTGACCCCACTTCATTTCGCCCATAATAACTTTCGCACTTAAGCCTAGAATGCTGTCGCCACCAATAGCCGGGTAGTTCTTCTTCATTTTTGCCACTAATTCCGCAGAATTGGCTGAAGTGGCGGCTGCGGCTTCAAAATCCTGTATGTATTGATGAGTAAAGTTCACAGCCTGCAAAGTCATAGGCTTGTCACCCAACAAGTGACCTGGGATCACAGTCACTGGCTTTAATTGCTCAATCATATTCAGAGTTTTGTACCAGTTCTGGCGCGACTCTGGGGTTTGTGTGTCAGCTAAAAACACATGCATATTGCCAAACACCACAACGCCACCCAGTACAGTTTTGCTGGACGGAACCCAGACAAAGCTATGTTTAGGATCGTGGCCATCAAGACCCACTACTTTCACCTGCTCACCATCAACCAGTAAGGTGTCACCTTGAAGCACATCAGGCACGACCAGATTTTGTGGCGCATTTTCTTTCAGTATCGGTCCCCAGTAGGCTTTTTTGCCATCCATAGATTTTTTGATGTAGTTTTGCGTTTGTGCTGAGGCCAGTACTTTGGCATCCGGATAAGCTGCAGTGATCACATCTAAACCAAAGTAAAAATCCGGATCACCATGGCTGATATAAATAGTCGTCAGTTTTTTGCCTGATTGTTTAATCAGTTCGACCACAGACAAGGCATCATTTCGCTGAAACTGGGCATCCACTAAAATGGCTTCAGTTTTGCCGGTAATTAACACCGAACTGACCGGGAAGGTACTTTTGTCCTGTGGGTTAAATACAGTAGTTTCTAAGGTTGCGCCTACTGCATTGGCTGATAGTGCGACCATGCCTGATAAAGCACTTGCCTGAACTAATTTGGATAAAAATTTCATAATCACCTCTGTATATTTGATGGCAGAACTTCTGGTTAATTAAACCGCTTTCATTAAAAATCTAACTGATTTCCTTCACTATCTGTTCTACATAAGCAGACCAAAGCTTTGGCGTGCTGTAAAAGCTACCGTGGTCCAATCTGGTAAAGGTTCCGTCTTTATGTTCTACAGCGAAAGTCGGGAAACCATTGCCACCGACGACGCGCATCAGATGCCTGCTTTGCGCTATATGATGATTGGTTTTTTCACCGCTAAAAAAAGCGAAGGCGTTTACAAAGCTTTTACTGTCAGTACCGAGTTGTGTGGCGAGCCAGGTCAGGCTGTTGATATCTGACATAGAACTGCCTTCTATAAACTGTGCTCTTTGTATCTGATGCAACATAGTCAAAGGTTGAATACCCAAAGATTCGGCTGCCAGTAGAGCTGTTATAGGTGTGTCGGAGTCGAGAATACGTGTCTTATCAGCGAATATTCCGCGGTAGTATGTGTCGCTAAACTGCTGGCCAGTAAGCGCCATTATTCTTTTGTCGCTAGCCAGCATATGCTGACGGAATTCGGCAGTGACAGCTCCTTTGTTTGCACCTGAAAACAAACCACCGCCATGAGTTTTAATCTGTACCTCTGATAATTCAGTCAGTGCATCAATCAGCGGTACTGCGGCATAACACCAGCCGCATTGCGGGTCCATGATGAAATGTAGAGTGGTCATTTTGTTTTCCTGCGAAGCAACAGATGTATTAGTGGCTGCAAGTGTATGTTGCAAATACCTTGCAATAAACCCTAAAACTGGCAATAGTTAGTTGCATAAATCGAGCATATAGTTGAAGGGCATGGACAGGATTAAAGCGGCTGAAGTTTTTGTGTCTATTGTGGAGCAGGGCAGTTTAGTCGGAGCGGCTCAGGCTTTGGATATGTCACGTTCTATGGTGACGCGTTATCTGGCGGAAATGGAGCAGTGGGCCAGCGCTCAGTTAGTGCACCGATCTACCCGAAAACTAACCTTAACAGCTGCGGGTGAAAAAGCCTTCAGTCATTGCCGCTCTTTGTTGGATTTAGCCAAAGAAGTCGCAACGCCTTTGGCGCAAAATCTGGTGGCTGTGCCTGAAGGTACTATTCGTATTTCCTGTTCGCAATTTGTTGCTGAAGATTTATTGCCTGCGGTGGTGGATGCCTTTTTGGATGATTATCCCAAGGTACGTATTGATGTGCATGTTAGTAATCAAGTAACTCATCTGGTGGAAGACCGAATAGATTTAGCTATCCGTATAACCAACGAACTGGACCCCAATCTGATTGCGCGTCCGCTAGGCGTTTGCCGCTCTGTATTATGTGCGACAGAGGGCTATTTAAAGCGTTGTGGTTATCCGGTTTACCCTGATGATTTGGCCTCTCATAACTGTTTAATGTATTCCAATTTTGGTAAAAGCTTGTGGCATTTCATCAAAGACGAACAGCCTGTTGTTGCAACAGTATCAGGCAATTACAGCGCAAATGAATCGTCCTTGTTACTGAATTCTGTATTAAAAAACCGTGGTATTTCTTTGCAGCCCCGGCATGCGGTGCAGGCATTGATTAACGATAAAAAATTGGTGCAGGTATTACCAAACTACGAAGCCGTTTCGCTGGGTATTTATGCGGTTTATCGCTCCAGAAAACACCAATCTTTGGCGCTTCGAACCTTTATCGACCGGCTGGTTCCTTACTTTGAACAGGCAGAAACCTGAGTGCGACCTGCCTGTTTCAACCGCTATCAAAGCGTTTATATGTTTTGGCGCTTTGGCTACACATCACCTGATCAAAATCTGATCGTACTTTAGGCTGCCGCCATCATGCTGATGATGGCTACGGCAACGCTCCCACTTTGAATTAAAAATGCCCCGTAATAAAAAGATATTTGGACAGCTTTCGGGTGAAGGTATAAAGTTCCTCTGCCTGGGGCTGCTCATTTTATCAGCCAGTTCCGTAACTTATGATGATTCAGTGAAGTCTGTACTGCAGATTGGAAATCTATGGCGGTTAAAAAACCTACGATCAAAGATGTGGCTCGCCTGGCGGGAGTTTCGTTTAAAAGTGTGTCTCGGGTGGTGAATAACGAAGCCTGGGTCAGTGATGAAGTCAAAGCCAAAGTGCAGGCTGTGATTGAACAGTTAAATTACCAACCGAATCGCACGGCCCGGCTGATGCGCACGGCGCCTTTTTCGCTGGCTTTTGTCTATGACAACCCAAACAGCCATTATGTGATTGAAATGCAAAACGGTATTTTGTCACAGTGTCGGAAAAAGGGCTTTGAGCTGGTGATCCATCCAACAGAGTCAGGTTCTGAGCAGGTCATGCATGAACTCACCAGTATGATTGGCACCAATCAGATTGGGGGAGTGATCCTGACTCCACCTTTGTCTGAAAGCACTGAATTGGTCAGGCAGTTACTGGAGCAGCAAGCTAAAGTAGTTCGTATTGTGTCAGGTGCACAACCACCGGATGAGCTTTGCCCAACCATTTACGTGGACGATGAGCAGGCGGGGCAGGCGATCACTGAACATCTGCTGGTTCAGGGCCATAAGCGTATTGCCTTTTTGGGCTATCACAAAGATCACAAATCTTCATTGGGGCGCTATCGCGGTTATTGCGCCGCGCTTAAAAATGCAGGTCTTGAGGTTCAGGATGAGCTGGTCATATCAGGTAATTTTACCTTTGATTCCGGCGTACAAATGACAGAACAATTATTACAACTTGACAGCAAAGCCACAGCGCTTTTTGGTTGCAACGATGAAATTGCAGCTGGTGCTTTGTTTGTTGCCCGCAAGCGTGAACTGAGGGTGCCGCAGGATTTATCCATCGTAGGTTTTGAAAATAGTCCATTTTCCCGTCAGACCTGGCCAGGCTTGACCACTGTCCATCAACCTAATGCAGAAATAGCCGCTAAAGCCGCATCTATGCTGATTGCACTGATGCTGGAACCTGAGCAAGCACCGCTGGATTGCGGTTTTAAATTGCAACTCGTGTTAAGAGACTCTGTCGCTCCTCTTTAATAAATCCATTAAAAATCAACCAGTTAAAATCATTGTCAACGTTGTCAGATTTTATGTTGACAACGTTGACAGGTGGGTGCTAATTTAAATTCAGAGTGATGAATAAATCACCGATCAGAAAGCTCCGGATACTGGAACAGACGATCAAACACAATGATTGGCAACAAGAGAGCACAGGCATGAACAGGTTGAATCAGCACACCTTTGGAAAAAAGACAGTACTCGCTTCTATTCTGGCGACTTTATTTGTACCAGCCGTCACGCATGCGCAGGACAAAGCGGCTGAAGAAGAAAATGTGGAAGTGATCCAGGTCAGTTTCCGCGGCAGTCTGGCCGCAGCAGCAGATATCAAACGTCAGGACACTAAAATTACTGACGCTATTACCACCGAAGATATAGGTAAGTTTCCAAGCGAAAACATTGCTGAAGCTATTCAGCGTATTCCGGGTGTACAAATTTCCAACGTCAACGGCCGTGGCTCAACAATCAGCGTCCGTGGTTTAGGTTCTCAATATGCCCGTACCACTTTAAATGGCCAGACCATGGCCAGTGCGGATTTCACCAGCGGCTTTCGTTTTGACATTATTCAAACCGAACTGGCATCTACCATTGAAGTGATCAAATCACCAACAGCCAATATGGATGCAGGTGGTTTATCCGGCACCATCAACATTGATACCGCGTCGCCTTTATCTTTTAGCGAGCGCAAAATTTTACTGTCAGGCAAAGGTCAGTACTCAGAGTTTTCGCCGACAGACGACATTACCCCTAAAGCTAACGCCACCTACATTGATCAGTTTGCTAATGGCACAGTAGGTGTATTGCTGAACTTTGGTTACCAGGAACTGGATGACAGAGTAGATAATTTCTGGATGGATCGCTGGTTTGTTGATTCAGCTACAGATGAAGTCACACCACGTCGTCCTCGTTACCGTCGTATTGACAGGGAAACAGAACGTGAGCTCTTTAACGGTACTGTGCAGTGGAAACCAAGCAGTGCTTTTGAAGCCAAACTGACCACTGTGTATGCAGGGGACGATACCAAGCAGGATTTAAATCAGCAGGTCTTTCTGTTTAATGCCAACCAGATCACCCGTTTAGGTGATGCGGTGAATGGTGTTTACAACAGCATTCAGATTGATAACTTCACCACTGAAAATAACCGTCAGTTGGAAGATAAAGACGCCACTTCAGAAGCTTACACCTTAGAGTTGGATTACGACTGGCAAGACTGGAACTTCAGCAGCGTGATCCATCACACAGCGGGTGAAGCGGTGCACAATGAAGAAGCGGCTATTCTGGCCACAGTGATTTCACGTGCCACTCTGGATATTACTGATCCATCCAATATCAGTTTTAATATTGCTGACAATCTGGCTGATCCGGCTTTGTATCCGGCCGTGATGCCACGTAATGAATACCCAAATGGTGCCAGTCGTCTGATGGGATCGGATGAAACCGCTGTGCAATTTGATGCAGAGCGGGGACTTGAACTGGGCTGGCTCACCAGCGTATCAGCCGGTGTTAAATATCGTAAAGAAAGCATGGACAGAGCAGTTTACCGTACCGACAGAGCTGCTATAGGTGATGCGGATCCAGCCGATTTACCTTCAATGGCTGACTATGGCTATATAGTTTCAGATTTCCTTGATAACAAAATGGATATTCAGCACAGCTGGATAGCGCCTAATATCATGGCCTACCGTGATGCGTTAACTGCTGAAGGTGTGACAGTTCCTACCTTATTTGCGGCTCAGTCCAGCTACTCTGTTGATCAAAGCATTTCTTCGGCCTATCTGATGACTGACTTTGAAACCGAAGTAGGCGGCTTGCCACTGCGAGGCAATATAGGGGGCCGGTATGAGCGCACCGAGCGTGATATCAATACCTACATTACAGGTGACACCCACCCGGACAACGAAGAAATTAAGCTGGCGATAGGTGAAACCACCCAGGGCTTTAATTACGACAACTTCCTGCCAAGTGCCAACCTGGTGCTGGAATTAAACGACGATATGCAAGTACGTTTGGCCGCAGCCAAAGTACTGGTACGTCCTATGTTAACTTCCAACACTCAGTTGGCTGCCTCTGAAACTTCAGCGGCTAACTCTTTTGGTACCCGCACTTATACAGTGAATCTGGGCCAACCTGAACTGGCCGCATTGACCGCCAATCAGCTGGACTTAGGCTGGGAGTGGTATTACAGCGAAGGCGATTCCTTTACCGTGAACCTGTTCCAGAAAGACATCAAAAACGGCACTGTCAGCGAACTGATTTGTCCTGATCAATACGATGGCACCACGCTGAGTATGTCAGGTTCTGATTGTGTCGACAGCGTTGGTAATATCTATGACATCACCGCTATTTACAACGACAGCTCAGAACTGACAGTCAAAGGGTATGAAATAGGCTGGAACCAGGGGCTGGATAACTGGTTACCTGTACCAGGTTTTGGTTTAAGTTCAAACTACACCCGTATACTGGTGGATGAAAGCGAAGGCTTTACGCTGACCAACTCGTCAGAGCAAACCTGGAACATTACGGGCTACTGGGAAAACGATGACTACAGTGCCCGGGTTTCACTGAACCACCGCAGTCCTTATGTACAGGACAGCACTGATGCGTTTTTCGCCCGTGAAGGCCGCACTGTTGAAGGTCGTAATCAGATCGATGTACTGTTAGGCTGGAATATCAGCGAGCAGTGGTCAGTGCGTTTTGGGGCGCTGAACCTCAATGGCAAAGACGAAGAAGCTTATCGTGATGAGCAGACCCGTGCCTGGCAAACCACCAGCGTGATTGGCCGTAGTTACTATCTGGGTGTGAATTTCAGCCTGTAAGAACTGCAGCAGGAGCCGGCAAACTCTGTCGGCTCTTGACTGCTCAACTCTGTTGGGATCACAGGATAACAAGAAGGAAAAATCCGATGAATTCGTTTCGTCTTAGTGTGGCTGCCTGTTGCGTGGTAACAGGGCTTTTGAGTGGCTGTTCTCCGGCACAATCGCCGCAGCAAACATCGCCGCAACAAACTCCAACTGCGATTACAGTCGTCACTCAGGCAGACAGCACAGCGGTTAAACCGGTACGGGAGTTATTTGAGCGTGTCGCGGGCAAGACGGTACCTAATGTGCATTTTACGTTGCTGAAGGATGACCAGACCGATTGGTATCAGGTTGAAGCCCGCGATGGCCAGCTGTATGTCAGTGCCAATGCGCTGACCGCTTTAAGTTACGGTACTTACGAATATCTGCGTCAAATTGGTGTGATGTCGGTCAGTTGGGAGGGTAATCGTATCGCGTTACCTGAAACTTTTGCTGATTATCAGCCTGAACGGGTCAGTTCTTTATTTAAACAACGTGCTTATCTGAACGTCTGTGCTTATGGTTATTCCACACCCTGGTGGGGCTGGACCCGATGGGAGCAGGAACTGGACTGGATGGCGCTGCATGGCGTGAATAACCCAGTGGCGATGGAAGGTCAGGAATTTGTCTGGCAACAACTCTGGCGTGAGTTTGGGGTGAAAGATTCAGAGTTGGCGAGTTATTTCTCAGGTCCGGCTTTTACGCCATGGCAGCGTATGGGCAATATTGAAGGCCACGAAGGCCCTTTACCTGACGCTTATATCGAGAAAAAACGTCAACTGCAAAAACAAATTATGGCGCGTATGGCCGACTACGGTATGAAACCTGTGGTACCAGCATTCTCAGGTTATGTGCCTAAGCAATTTAAAACCTTATTCCCACAAGCGAAAATTTCCGCTATGCCCACATGGTCAGGTTTTGCCAATGAAACCTATTGGCTGGACCCGGCCGATCCACTTTTTGCCAAAGTAGCCAAACGTTTTATCGAATTGTATAACGCCGAATATGGCGAGCAGCAGTATTACCTGCTGGATGCCTTTAATGAAATGTTGCCGCCTGTGTCCAAAGATAAACGCTATCAGGATTTAGCAGGGTACGGCGAAGCCTTGTACCAGTCGCTGGCACAATCTGTGCCCAATGCCACCTGGGTGATGCAGGGCTGGATGTTTGGTTCGGATCAGCACTTTTGGGATCTGAAGTCTATCGAAGCCTTTTTAAGCAAAGTGCCTGACAACAAGCTGATGATCCACGACATAGGCAACGACCGATTTGATGTCTGGCAAAAAGCCAAAGGTTTTTACAACAAAGACTGGGTGTTTGGTTTTATTCATAATTATGGCGGCAGTAACCCTGTCTATGCCGACTTTGATTACTACAAAGAAAAAGTGGATACCGCGTTGCATCATGCCGACAAAGGCAATCTGACCGGTTACGGTGTGTTCCCTGAAGGTATTCACAGCACCTCAGTGGCTTATGAGTATATGTTTGACGTGGCCTGGCAAGGTCAGGCGACAGCGACCAGTGATTGGTTAGAGCATTACCTCAAAGCCCGTTATGGCGCGGTGAGTCCTGCTTTATTGTCGGCCTGGAATAAGCTCTACAAAGCCGTATTTAGCACTAAGTACTGGGAACCGCGCTGGTGGGAAGGTTCTGCCGGAGCTTACCTGTTATTTAAACGGCCTTCGCTGGATTATCTGCGTTACACCGGAGCTCCCGGTAATCTGGTGTTGCTGGATCAGGCATTGCGTGAACTGGTGGCTTTGCCAGAAAGCGAGCGCAGTGAATTACTCAAGTACGACCTGATTGACCTAAGCCGCCATGCCGTGACTCAACATATAGATATGCTGTTGCAACACAGCATGTTGGCTTATCAGCAGGGCGATATAAAGCAGGGTGATGACTGGCGGCAGCAGGCCAAAGCGTTGATCCTGGGGGTTGACGCGCTGATCGGTGGTCAGCAGGAAAGCTTACACAGCTGGGTGAAAGAGGCGCGTGATTATGCGGATACTCCAGAACTCGCAGTATTGTACGAGCGTAACGCCAGACGTCAGGTCAGCAGTTGGGGTGGCTTGAAGCTGAAAGATTATGCGTCCAAAGCCTGGCAGGGCATGTATGCCGATTTTTATCTGCCACGTTGGGAGCTGATGTTTGATGCGCAGCGCAAAGCAGCCCAACAGGGCAAAGCTTTGGACAAAGCCGCTGTAGAACAACAGCTGGTTGATTGGGAAGCCGCCTGGCTGGATAAGCCGATAAAAGCACCTACTGAGCAACCTGCTGACGCTTTTGCAGCAGTCGCCGCTTTGCAGGCGTTGGTGACAGCCAGTAAAGCTCCACCTTCAAATCTGTAACTTTTTAACTTGCGCTGTGCGCTCTTGCTAAGGGAGCCGCACAGCAGGAATTTTTTATGCAAGCACAACGTTTACTGGCGTTAGATTTATTCCGGGGCCTGACCATTATTCTGATGATTATGGTCAACAGCCCCAACACCTATGGCGAATTTTCCCATGCCTATTGGGATGGCGTGACTTTCGCGGATTTTATTTTCCCGTTTTTCCTGATCATTGTTGGTGTGGCTATCGCCATAGGCATGCGACCAGTTGAGCGCAGCGCTGAAGAATTATCAGCACTGCGGCTTAAAGTGCTGCGCCGCAGTCTGATCATGTTTGGTTTAGGCATTGTCGTAAACCTAATGTATCTGAAGTTTGCCGATATCCGCATTTTGGGTGTGCTGCAGCGTATTGCTGTGGTTTATCTGGTGTGCTCCTTTTTGGCCATGCAGTGCAGCAGCAAACGACTGGTGCAAATTATGGGCTTTATTCTGGTCAGCTACTGGTTGTTGATCTTACTGGTGCCAGCACCTGGTTTAGTAGCGGGTCAGCTGGAGCGGGGTGCCAACCTGATTAACTGGTTCGACAGCGCCTTTTTACCTGGCATGTTATGGCGTGGCACCTGGGATCCTGAAGGTATTCTGAGTACCTATCCTGCTATTGCCAGCGGTTTATTTGGTGTGCTGATGGGGCGGCTGGTGCTGGCGTATAAACAACAATTGCCACAACTGGTGATGTCGTTGTTTGTGTTGGGCTTTTGCAGTTTTTTACTCGGCTGTCTCTGGAGTTTGTTTTTCCCGTTTATCAAGCAAATCTGGAGCAGCTCTTTTGTGCTGGTCACCAGTGGGATGGCGAGTATGGTGTTGGCCTTGTTGATTTGGTTCTCTGATGTCAAAGGTTATCAACAGTTGACCCGCATTCCGCTGATCTTTGGCGCCAATGCCATAGTGGCTTATGTGCTGCATGTGGCCATGGAAAAACTGCTGGAAGTGCCGGTGGCTGGACAGTCAGTGCATGGGGCTTATCAATACTGGGTTGCGGCTTTAGGCTGGAACCAGTTTTTCAGTGTTGGTGTGTGGATCGCGGCTTTTCTGGTGCTTTGTTATCTGCCGGTCTGGTGGCTGTATCAGCGCAAAATTTTCGTAAAAATTTAACAGATCCAGGTTCTGCATATCATCTGGTTTTGCCAGATGGTATGCCCTTGGTTTGCCCAAAAACTGACCTGAAAGGGGATCCGGGTGATACAACAGATGCAAAAACCAGTGACGCAACACGAACCACTTTTTATTGGTGTGGATGGCGGCGGCACTAAATGTAAAGCCAGACTGGAAAGCAGCAGCGGTGCCTTATTGGCCGAAGCCGTGACAGGGCCTGCTAATCCGGCGACGGATTTTGCTTTGGCGGTAGATTCCATACTGCTGGCTTGTCAGCAGGTGGTGCAGCAGGCCGGTTATACCAATGCCGCTTTGGCTTATTGTCATGTGGTGATGGGGTTAGCAGGAGTTAATGTGCCTCGTGTGCAAAGCCAGATGCAAAACTGGTCTCACCCTTTTGCCAGTTTGACGGTGACCACTGATTTACATATTGCCTGCCTCGGTGCTCACGCCGGGCGGGATGGCGCTATTTTAATAACAGGCACAGGCACAGCGGCTTTTTCGACGGTAGGCAATCAGCAGTTTTTATTTAGTGCCCAGGGTTTTCCACTTGGTGACAGAAGCAGTGGCGCCTGGTTTGGCTGGCAGGCGGTGTGCGCCACTCTGGATAGCCTGGATGGCTTAACAGATGAAACAGAGCTGACCAAAACCATTTGCCGGACTTTAGGTGTGCGTAGCAATACTGATCTAATCAGCTGCTGCATAGGCTATAAGGCAACGGACTATGCCCAGTTAGCGCCGCTGGTCTTAAGGTATCAGCAACTGGCTGATCCGCATGCGCTGGATATTACCAGGCGAGGTCTGGATTACATTCAGGCGTTATTAAAACGATTACTTAAAACCGCAGCGCCCCGAATCGCTATGATTGGCGGTCTGGCACCATTTTTAGCCGACTTATTACCTACAGACTTACAACAACAGCTCAGCCCTGTGCTGGGCCCCCCTGAGGTTGGCGCAGTGGCGCTGGCCCGACAGCTTTTTGCGGAGAAAGCAGCATGACCTTAATGCGGGAAGAAGCCAGTTCAAGCTGGCAAAAAATTCAACAACAAAACTTGGGTAATAAAGCCTTATATCAGCAACTGGCCGAAAAAATCAGAGACTTCGATCCTGCTTTTGTTTATATGGTCGGCCGTGGCACTTCAGACCACGCCGGTGTGTTTGCCCGTTACCTGATTGAAGTGGAATTAGGAGTGGTTGTTGCTGCTGCCGCGCCTTCAGTGGCCAGTTTATTCTCAAGGCAGTTAAAGCTGAGTAAGGCATTGGTGCTGCTGATTTCCCAGTCGGGCCGTAGTGAAGATTTATTGGCACAGGGTAGAGCGGCCAAACAAAGTGGCGCTTTAGTTGTGGCGCTGGTGAATGACATTAGCTCGCCACTGGCTGCTTTAGCAGACTACGCCATTCCGTTATTGGCAGGCCCTGAAAAAGCAGTAGCAGCGACCAAAAGTTACCTTTGTACCTTGTCTGCTTTGCTGCAACTGGTCGCGCACTGGAAGCAGGACGAAGAGCTGCTGGATGCTTTAGACAGTTTGCCTGAAGCTTTGCACCAAGTGCTAGAGCAGCCAGCCCAATTGCATGCTGAACAAATCAGCACGCTACGACATTGTGTGGTGTTAGGGCGGGCTTTTGGTTACGCCATATCCAGGGAAATTGCGTTAAAGATTAAAGAGGTCTGTGGTATTCAGGCGGAAGCCTTCAGCAGCGCTGAGTTTTTACATGGTCCTATTTCGTTACTGAATCAGCCTTTGACGCTGTTGAATGTGCAGCTAAATGATGAAAGCAGCGAAGCACATCAGGCTCAGATCACTGAAGTGAACAAACGCGGTGGAGTGGTGTTAACCTTAGCCTTAAATACGGCACAGCAAGCTATCCACCCACGATTACAGCCTTTATTGCTAATGCAGCGTTTTTATCTGGATATTGAAGCTGTGGCTTTGGCGCTAGGGCATAATCCGGATGCGCCAATTGGCCTGAATAAAGTGACCAGCACCTTATGAAAAGCATCTATGTCTCGCATTGTTTTGATGGCAAAGAGTTGCTGCAGGATGTGCGGCTGGACTGGCAACAGGGCCGTATTGTTGCGCTGCAATCCGGTGTAAAACCACAGCTTCAGCCCCAGTTACAAGGTCTGCTTTGTGCTGGTTTTATTGATATTCAGGTCAACGGTGGCGGCGGGGTGTTATTTAATCAGTTGCCTGATATCACAGCACTGAAAACCATCAGTAAAGCTCATCTGCAGTTTGGTACTACAGGCATGTTACCCACAGTGATCACCGACAGTCTGGAAGTGATGCAACGCGCTGCCGATGCTGTGGCTGAACTCTTACCAGAGCCCTTGCATACAGTGTTGGGTATTCATTTTGAAGGCCCGCATTTGTCGGTTGCACGCCGTGGTATTCATCCTGCAGAGCAGATACGGCCTTTGTCGGATAAAGAAATGCAGCTGATTTGCCGCAAAGACATAGGCAAAGTGATGGTGACAGTTGCGCCCGAAACTGTGCCTGTGGAGCAAATCCGCGAGCTTGTGGCTCAAGGTGTTATGGTGAGTCTGGGGCATTCGGCTGCCACTGCAGAACAAGCTCTGGCCGCTATTGAAGCCGGAGCCCGCTGTTTTACCCATTTGTTTAATGCGATGTCACCACTGACCAGCCGTGAACCCGGCATGGTAGGGGCTGCGTTGGCCAGCCCGCAGGTGTATTGTGGTTTGATTTTGGATCATTTACATGTGCATCCACTGTCGGCTCGTATTGCGGCTTTGTGCAAAGGCGAAGACAAACTGATCCTGGTAACAGATGCGATGGCCCATACCGGCAGTGAGCTGCAGGTGCTGCCTTATTTGCAGACAGAAATCCGGCGGGATGGCCTGAAGCTGACTTTACCGGAAGGTACTTTGGCAGGCTCAGCCCTTGATATGAATACAGCCTTGCGGCATTTTTGTCAGGACTTAGCCTTGCCGCTAAGCGCTGGTTTAAAAGCTTTAAGTGCCAACCCCGCGCGCTTAGTTGGGCTGGATGATATGGGGCAGTTACAAGCTGGCGCTGTGGCCAATATGTTGCTGTTAGACAATAACCTGAACATGCAGCGCTGCTGGCTGCACGGCGTGGAACAACAGAATAATAAAAAGGAAACTCTATGAGCAAAGTGACTCAAAACCTATCAGACCATTCGTCAGACAACTCATCAAGTCTGCAGCCGATCATCATTATCGGCGTGTTGTTTTTTATGTTTGGTTTTATTACCTGGTTAAATGGCGCGTTGATCCCGTTTTTACAACTGGTGTGCCAGTTGGGCGAGTTTCAGGCACTTTTAATCGCTTTTAGTTTTTATATTGCCTACGTAGTGATGGCTTTACCTATGGCGAGAGTGCTGGCCTGGTCGGGCTATAAAAACGCCATGTCTATCGGCCTGGGGTTGATTGCTTTGGGCTGCGCTTTATTTATTCCGGCGGCTTACAGCCAGCAGTTTGGCGTGTTTTTACTGGCGCAGTTTGTGGTGGGCTCTGGTTTAACCTTGCTGCAAACCGCTTCAAACCCTTATTTAGTGCGGGTAGGACCAGAACACTCCGCTGCAGCCCGTATTTCGTTAATGGGTATTTTGAATAAAAGCGCAGGTGTATTGGCACCTTTGGTATTTACCTGGCTGGTATTACAGGACTTAGGCCATATCACGGCAGATAGTCTGGCGCTGTTAAGTGAAGCAGAACGTCAGCAGCAATTAACACTGTTAGCCTCACAGCTGATGGCTCCTTATGCAGGTATTGCTGTGGCTATTTTACTCTTGGCTGTGGGGCTGCGTTTTTCGGCTTTACCAGATTTACCGGCAGAAGAAGCGCCAGTCAGCAGTGATGGCAGCGAAACATCCATCTGGCAACATCGTCATCTGGTGTTGGGTGTTGTGACCTTGTTTTGTTATGTCGGGGTAGAAGTGATTGCCGCTGATACTATAGGTTTGCTTGGGGCTGCTCTGAATATGCAAGGGATCACCACACTGGCTTCCTATACCATGGCCTTTATGGTGTTGGGTTATAGCCTGGGTTTATTGCTGGTACCTAAGGTGTTGTCGCAGCGTCAGGCGTTGGCTTTATCTGCTGGCTTAGGTCTGGTGTTGTCTGTGGGGATTTTAGTGTCAAACTCAGGCAGCACTGCGATTTCTGCGCTGTTGTGGGGCTGGGCTGGATTGCCGTTATTGCCTGATCCGGTCAGTTTAGTGGCTCTGTTAGGCCTGGCTAATGCGTTGGTATGGCCTGCTATCTGGCCTTTGGCACTGGCTGGTTTAGGTTCATTAACACCAAAAGCGTCGGCGCTGCTGATTATGGGGATAGCAGGTGGCGCATTGTTACCTCTGGTTTATGGCGCTTTATCACAACACTTTGGTGCTATCGCAGGCTATGTGGTGCTGTTGCCTTGTTATGCGATGATTTTGTATTACGCCCTGCATGGTTGTCAGGTGAAATCCGCCAGGTAAGAAACAAAAAGCCTCTGAGTTTTTCAGAGGCTTTTTTATGGGGTTGCTATAACGTTTTGTTAATGCAAATGACGGTGACCTTGTTTGGTTTTGCCACCACCTTGGCCTTTATCTGTATCAAAGTCGCGGATTTTCACCAGGTTTTTCACGAAAGGTTCTACCCCCAGTTTTTGGTATAAATCGGCTGGAACCATAGCTTTGCCTTGAGTGATCACCAACGCCAATTTGCGGATATCCGCTATGTTTTTAGTCGGATCGCCGTCTACCAGCAATAAGTCGGCATCAAAACCCACTTTAATCTGGCCTTTGTGTTGATCCACTTTGCTGTAGCGGGCGCCGTTTAACGTGGCGACCTGCAAAGCTTCGGCTGCCGTCAGGCCAGCTTTAACCAATAACTCCAGTTCACCTTGCAAGGTAAAACCTGCCAGCTCGTCTGTGCCTGCAACCACAGGAATACCTGCTTTGTACATCATGCCAACAAACTCGACCATCTTGGCGTAGGATTTGGCATAACGTTGTGCTGTGGCTTCATCCGGAATATCCAGTTCAGCCCTGGCATAAGAGCGTTGAATATCAGGCGGCAGGTGTTTGACTATTGCGCGCCATGGCTCACCCACTGTGCCATCGGTCTTTTTCAGGAAATCAAAAGTTGCCAATGTGGGGTCAACAGTTACATTGTTGGTTTTTAGCAGACGGATAAAGTCCTGTACTGCCTTGCCGTTTAAATCCAGATCAGCCACTTGTTTAGCTGGCAGATAAAACCTGTCTAAGGTGCGGGTATCAGTGTCAGGCTTGACCAGGAAATTCAGCATTAACTGATTAATATGCTGAATTTCATCAAAACCTGCAGCAACAGCATCTTCAGCTTTGAGGAAGGCAGGTACATGACCGCTGACCCGCAAGCCGCGGCTATGAGCGTAGGCTACTGTGTCTTTGAGTATTTCTTTCGGGAAAGAGTTGTAGATTTTCAGCTGCGGATAACCATGAGCTGCATACCAGTCGATGGCGTTTTTTGCTTCAGCGAGATCTTTAATAACAAAACCATTGCGGGCAGAAAAGGCGCTTTCACCTTCCAGAAAACCTGTAGGCACTATGGTCGGGGCCAGCAGTTTGTCGGTGTCGATTTCATCGATCATTTGTTGCAAAGTAGCGTTGTCATTGCCCATATCACGCAAGGTGGTAACGCCAGCCGCTAAATGCAGCGGGCCTTCCCAACGTGAAAGGTGACCATGCATATCAAACAGACCTGGCAATACAATACGGTTGGCTGCATCAATTTCATGGTCAACCGGGCTTTGCAGAGAACCTGTTGGCACTATGCTGGTGATTTTGCCGCGCAGCAGATAGATGTCACTTGGGGCACTTAGTTTCAGCGTTTGGCTGTCAAAGATACGGGCATTACGCACTATCGTCAGGCCACTGAGTTTTTTCGGCAATAGCGCCAGCTTTTCCAGTAAAAGCGTTTCAGCTTTTTGCTGGATATCAAGCATAGCTTTGGCATTGTGCTGCCAGCCTTCTTCAATCAGAGTAAGGTAACCTGGGATCAAATAAGCAAACATCCGCGGATTTTCACCCTGGGTGGCCCAGACAAAATTTGGCTCAAAACCTACGCCTGTTTGCACCAGTAACTGCACCTGCTGCTTTTCACCGCCGTTATCTACGATAAGCTCACTGACCACTTCCTGAGTTAAAGTGCCGCTGGGTAATAAAGGTAAAGAGTTTTTACCACTTTTGGCCATGGCAGCTATCGCAATAGACGACAGGTAAGGTGAGCCGTCCACCGGCAGGTACAAGGCGTTTTGCTGATACCTGGCTTTGCTTTGTTCTTTGCCTGTGCTCCAGCTGGCGTCATTGCCTGTCACTTTAAAGTTTTCGTTAATGACAGAGCCAAAGGTGGTATTGCCTTTGGCCTGATAATCCTTAATAAAACCCTCTTTGTTTAAACTGATTTTTTCATCCAGTTCAGGGCCACGGCCATTGTCTTTAAAGATATAGCGGACGCTGATTTCACCGTCGTCATTGACTTTAACAATCTGCTCGCCGGCTTTGACACCATTGTCGACCAGAATAGTGTAAGAATACTGTTCATCCGCCCAAACCGAGCCGGAGCAAGCTAACAAAGTCAGCAGACTTAATGCTTTGATTTTCATTATAAGTTCCATGGTTTTTGTTCTGACAGCCACAGCTTAAAACAAATTGAACTCGGAGTGTAAAAATTGCGGGAAGGGAAGTGTATTGCAGGAGTAATAAGCCACCTGATGGCCAGACTCTTTGCTGCTGGCTATCAGGTGGCTTTCAGATCTTTACTGCTTTGCGTAAGTCGCTGAAGCGGCGCCTGCTTTGGTGACTTTGTAGCCTACCTTGGCTTCCATTTTGTCACAAATGTCAGAACTTTCGCCTTGGTTAACAAAACCCTTGTTACCCACGTCTTCGCATGACCAGCGTTTTACTTCCTGCCAGGTCATCGCTTTCAGCTGTGGGGTTGTATCAATTTTTTGTTTCATTTTGCTGATCGCTTCATCACATTGCTTTTTGTACGACGCATCTTTGGTTCTGGCTTCGTACAGCAAACCTACTTTGTTTGGCGTCTCAACAGCGATAAAACCGCACAGGCGTGAGCCAGACTGAGCATGGGCCTGGCCAGCTGTGAATAAAAGCACTGCGGTTGCAGCTAAAGTTAAGGTCAGATTTTTTTTCAGGTTAGTCATTATGTAACTCCGGTTGTTGTTGGCAGGATGAGCACAGGCTTCAGTGAAGATGTGGCTTTATCCAGTTAAAAAACTCAAAAATGAATACGTCAAGTCGTGCTGGTTTAAGGATTCGTCACCTCGTGCATGATATTTTTCATTCGTGGCAAGGCCGACCAGTCATCCAGTTGGATATCTTTTGTTCTGGCGTTAAAAGCGCGAACTTTGCGTGACATAGGTTGAATATGCGCGGCCAGTTCCGGCCATTTTTGATGAAGCTCTTGATGAGCAAACTGGCGCAGCTGGCGGATGGTTTCCGGCGGTTCTTCGGCCTTGATTTGCTCTGCTTCAGCACCTTGCAGAGTTCTGTCATAACTCGGCACTCGTCTGGGAGTGATCAGGATCAGGACTGACTTTTTGTAGGACTGCCTGGTGCTTTTCGAAAACAGGTTTTTAATACCAGGGATATCTTTAATCAGTGGTACGCCAGAGCTGCCTGAAATCACTTCACTTTCCACCAAACCAGACAAAATCAGCGTCTCATTCACCCGAACGCTGGTCGCGGCAGACACAGTATTTCGGGAGGTCTGAATGGATTGTGAAAAGGTGGATGAACCAGTGATAGGTTCAAAAAAGGTGCGTGCTGCTTTGACGTTTAACAGCATATGTTCGTCGTCAATAAAGGTAGGAGTGACAGACAAACTGACACCAACATTAATCTGATTAAATGAACTTGAACCACCATCGCTGCCCGCTAACCCCACTGCAATGTTAGAACCTGAGAAAAATTGAGCGGACTGTCGGTCCAGCACCAACAGGCTGGGGCGGGCTACCACTTCAGTGGTTTGCTCGGTCACATTGGCGATATTCAGTGAATAGGCAATAGCGCCGCCAGCGGAAGTGCCCAAACCTATATCTCTGGTTAAGGTGGTATTGGTCACGCTGGGTTCACCTGAGGTGGTGGTGGTTACCTTGTTAGTGGTGTTTTGAATACTGACCGCCAAATTGTCCAGTAAATTTAAACCTGTACTTGATGTATTCAGCTCATTGTTGCGCAGGATCACGACATCAATAACAGCCATCTGCGGCAGTGGCCGGCCAAGACAAGGCGAGGGCAGGCTGGGCAATACTTTGGTTTCATCTACAGCCACACCTTGAGCGGAGGAATCATCAGAACTGGATTCGTCTGCAGTATCAGGGGCTGGTGTCTGGCTTTGCACACAATCGGACCAGGCATAGACCAAAGGCCCTGACGTGGCATCAGCAACTACTGCTGTAGCGGGGGGAGATAAAGGGGTTGCTGAGCCTGTCAGCTGTGGCGTCACCACAGTATCATCTGACTGATAAGAGGTTTGCCACTGAGTAAGGCGTTGACTCAGTTTCTGCCGCTCTGTTTCTGTAAAACTCTGCGCTGCGCTTTGATAGAGGTTCGCCGCTTCAGCGGTTAATCCGGCCGAGCTGTATATAATAGGGCTGATGCGGCTTGTTGTTGCATCCATTGGCGCTATGTCGCGAACCCTCTGTACCGCCCACAATGCCAGTTCTGTATCTCCCAAATAGTAAGAGGCGCTGGTCAGTAGCTGTAAAGATTCCAGGTTATTTGCATCCAGCTTCAGCGCATAGGCTGCGGCAAGCTGAGCTTGTTTGTATTGTTTGTTTTCAAGATACAAATGGGCAAGTTGCAGGATAGCGTTTTGTGAATCGTGTTGTTGTTCCAGCGCAATCAGAAAGCCGGTTTCAGCCAGTTCAAACAGATCGCGTTCGCCATTGCGGGTTCGTACCTGATAAGCCAGAGCGTTTGCTGTATGCAAAGCTGCATTGTGCATATCCAGAGATATAGCGGTATTGAAGGCCTGATTCGCCATCTTTGCGTCGCCTTTGCTTAATGCTGCGACACCAGTGTTCAGATTTTGTTGTGCAGGGCCTCTGGGCTTGTGTAAGTAACGTTCGCTGGCAACACCAGGCGAATTGTGATCGCCTGCCTCAAAGGAGCCTGTACTGGTGTTGGCTGTGCAGGAGACTAAGCTACAAACCGCCAGTGAAACTGCGAAGGGATAAAGCTGTTTCGCCGGAAATGGCGCCCCTTTAAACATTGGTACAGCTCCTGTAGCCTGATAAAAACTCTGCAACTTTGCCAGTGCAGGTTTTGTTACCTTGTGAAGTGCACTCATCATAGGCGCACTAAGCTCAGCGGGTCTGTCACTAGAACTAGTGACAAACAGAAGGCTAAACAACGGTTTAGTTAGGCTATACTCGACCGGCTACTTGCGTGTAATTCAAGATCCGCTGGTCTATAACAAGGCTGATTATCAAACTATGTTGTTTCTCCTTTGCTGCTATGAAGTGAAGAACAATGTTCGGCTAAACCTTTTTTTGGGGTAGTTTTCGAATATGCCGCAGCAAATTAATCCGTCCATTGTGCGAATTGCCCTGGTGGACGACGATACTGGTTTTCAAACTGCGGTAGCAGAGGCGCTCAAGCTGGCATCTGACATGATGTTAGTATCGGTCAGCGGTACTCTTACAGCAGGTTTGAAATTACTCAAATCGCCACCTGTCGATATTTTGATTGTAGATTTAGGCTTACCTGACGGTTCTGGGATCACATTAGTGCAACAGGCTTATCAACAGTGGCCAACCTGCAATATTATGGTCAGTACCACCTTCGCCGATGAATCGAACGTGATGAAATCGCTGGAGGCAGGTGCGACCGGCTATTTATTAAAAGACAGCAGCCAACAAAATTTAATCAATGAACTACGCAGTCTGCATTCTGGTGGTAGTCCGATCAGTCCGTTGATTGCCCGTAAAATCCTGATGAGGTTCCGGCCAGAGCCAAAGCTGGTTAAAACAGCGCCATCGGCAGAGGAAAGCTGTGTTACGCTTTCAGCCCGCGAACAAGAAGTGCTGGAACTTATTACGAAAGGTTTTACTTCCAATGAAATTGCCGCATTACTTTCAGTCTCGCATCATACAGTGCTTACGTTTGTCAGGCGTATTTACGCCAAACTGAAAGTGAACTCTAAAACCGAAGCTATATACGAAGCGCGTCTGCAGGGGCTGCTGGACAACTAGCTACAATTCACTTAGGGGAATACTCTGTATTTATTTGAGCTACACCATGCATAACCCTTTTCGCTTTGCTGAAAAACCAATACTGCAGCAGCAACTCACACTGGTGATGGGGCATTTTCGCAGCACGCTGGTGATTATTCCCATTTGTTTGTTGATTTGGTGGAACCTGTCTAATCAGGTGAACACGCCTTATCTGCACTGGTGGGCTGTGGCTGCAGTGTCGTCTAATTTGCTACTGCAACTTTATAGCTGGTACTACCTCAAGCATGAGCCTCTTAGCACAGACACCCGCCGTATAGCCCTTTTCTATACCTTGTTGCATCTGCTTGACGGCACTATGTGGGGGCTGGTGACCTGGTTGGTGCTGGGCAATGTCAGTGACGTTGAAGGCATTTTGCTGATGGCCGTTTTTGCCGGCATGTTGGGGGGCAGCCTGGCAACATTATCGCCTGTTCCTTTGTTTTATCTGGCATTTTCTTTGCCTCAGGTGATGGGGATGACCTCTAAGCTCTGGAGTATGGAAGATGTTAGTTACCGCTCGTTGTGCATCGCGGTGTTGCTGTATTTTGTGGCTTTACTGGGGCAGTTGTTTAATAGCACCAAAACAACGTTGTCAGCCATTAACATGAAGTTTGAACTGGCCAGCAGCAATGCAAAATTACGTGCTATTGAGAAATCTCAAACTCTGGAGCAGGAACGACAGCGTTTGATGCAGGAAATGCACGATGGTTTGGGTTCGTCTCTGGTCAGTGCTTTGCGGGTGGTTGAAAACGGAAAAATGCAGTCAGGCGAATTAGCCGGTGTGCTGAAAGATTGTATTGATGATCTGAAGCTGGCTATTGATTCGATCGAGCCTGTGGATGATGACTTGTTGCTACTGCTGGCCACATTGAGATTTCGCCTGGGTGCCCGGCTTGAAAATACCGGCATTCGTCTGCACTGGAAAGTGTCAAAAATTCCGCCATTAGACTGGCTTGATCCCAGAAGCTCATTGCACGTGCTGCGTATTTTACAAGAAGCCTTCACTAATATTATTAAGCATACCAAGGCAACAGAAGTGACTCTGACGACCAGTCAGGTTGACGATTTTGTGATGGTAAAAATTACGGACAATGGCAGCGGCTTTGAATTGAATGAAGCGCTCCACAATGGAGGCCGGGGCCTGGCCAGTCAGCTGCACAGAGCTCAGGCTATTGGCGCGGAAGTAAGTTGGTTATCAGATCCCCATCAGACTTCAGTGATACTCAAGTTACCGATCAAACAAAAGACTTTTCCCGGATAAATAAAACCTCGGGACAAGAGGTGTTAAATCCTGACCTCTGTGTTGATTTTCTGCGTTAAAGTTTCTTTGTTTTCCGCTGTTTATCTTTTGTTTGCCAGCTATGCTAATAACGTGTTGGCATTATTCTGTTCAAGTTGCTTTTAATCTGTTTGTATACTGTTGCTAATTTTTAGTTTTTATCGTATTTTTCATTTTTAGGCGGTAATTCATGATTGTGGTCAAAACTGTTCTGAAGCTTTGTGTGTATAATAATCAGGAATTAGTAAAAAATATTTAAGTAAATCCTATATTTAGTCGGTTAACTAAGCCAGACATCCAGTGGTGTTACAAAAAGCCTGCACGGGCGACATAATTTAAGTTGAAGAGGTGTATCCTATGACCAGTTTGATGAATTCAGTTGACCAGCGCACCAATATTGTCGGTCAAAATCGCCTCGAACTTTTAATGTTTCGTCTGCATGGGCCTCAGCCTTATGGCATCAACGTGTTCAAAGTGCGAGAAGTGATACGTTGCCCTGAACTCAGTGAACTACCGGGAGCTAATCCTCATGTGCGCGGTATAGCGCATTTACGGGGAGTTCCGGTTACCGTCATCGACTTAAGTCAGGCCACTGGCGGCAAACCTATCTCCGATTTATCCAATGCTTTTATTCTGGTGACTGAATACAATCGTAATACTCAGGGCTTTTTAGTTGGAGGCGTTGACCGCATTGTCAACGTCAACTGGGAACAGATTTTACCGCCGCCTCATGGTGCAGGGCGCTCGCATTACTTAACTGCAGTCACTGAAGTTGATAAAAAACTGGTACAAATTATTGATGTAGAGAAAGTATTTTCTGAAATTTCTCCAGTCGATGAAACGGTCAGTGAGTCGGTGAAAGAAAAAGCCAAAAATGCAGACTTCAAAGATTTAACCGTATTAGTGGCAGATGATTCAGCAGTAGCCCGTAATCAGGTGAAACGAGCCTTGTCTACCATAGGTATCAATGTTGAGACTGTGAATGATGGCCGTCTGGCACTGAACTGGCTCGAAGCCAAAGCTCAGGAACTGGGAGGGGATATCTCCGGCAAAGTACCACTGATTATTTCTGATATCGAAATGCCGGAAATGGATGGATATACCCTAACGGCTGAAGTGAAAGCCAATGAACATCTGCGCCATGTGCATATTATTCTTCACTCTTCGTTAAGTGGTGTCTTTAACGAAGCCATGGTAAAAAAAGTTGGTGCGGATCAGTTTATTGCCAAGTTCCACCCTGACGAGCTGGTATCGGCAGTACAACAGTGGATGAACAGCTAGTCACTACAGAACCTTTCTGCTTTACCAATTTCAGATTTTTGTCTATTATAGCAGTCATTAATCACTTAATGACTGCTATATCATGCATGGTTCCGTTGATTTACTTCTAAAACAATGGGGCACTTTAATTCAGAGTTGCCGGGCTGAGCGCGAAAGCCAAAGTCAGTTTGCCAAACGTTTGGGCGTGGGGCGTTCTACTGTATCTGCACTGGAAAATGGCAGTGCCCAGGTGGCTGTGGGTACTTATCTGCAGGCTATGCTGGTGCTGGGATTAGCTGGCTCATTTGCCGACTGGCTGAGCCAGCAAGAGCAGGAACAGCAACGACAGCGTTTTCGTGTTTCAGCGCAGAGGCTGGATAATGATTTCTGATCCACTTAAACCCCGTTGTTATGTGTTTGTCGAAGGCCTGCAGGCAGATGCTGTGATCTGTGCTGTATTTGAGCTCGATCTGGCTTCAGGCACAGGCTACTTTCGTTACGGTAAATCCTGGTTAGAACGCCCTGAGGCTTTCCCGCTGGACCCATTGCATCTGCCTTTGTCTGAGCAGGAATTTATCTGTCGTCTGCCAAAAGCTGTTTTTGGCGTCTTGTCTGATGCAGCTCCTGATAGCTGGGGTCGTAAACTGATGTTGTCACTGCATAGCACTAAACCTCAACATGAAGTCGATTTTTTACTGGCTGGCAGTGGTGAAGGCGTAGGTGCCTTAGCTTTTAGTTTGTCGCGGCATCAAGCGAAAAAGAAAATAGCTAAAAACCAGTTTGTCGATTTACAGAGCCTGACCCAAAGTAAAAATGATCTGCTGGCCCACAACAGCTTAAGTGCCGAAGCGAAAAAAGCGCTGGAGTATGGCATTAGTATGGGCGGCGCCCGGCCTAAATCTTCAGTGCAGGATGGCGATACGTTGTATCTGGTTAAATTTAACAAAGCCGATGATTTGGTGAATATGGCCAGAGTTGAGCACGCCACTTTAACCCTCGCACAGCAGTTTGGGATTCGGGTGGCGCACAGCAAAGTGGTGCAAACTGGCTTTGAGGATGTGCTGTTGGTCGAACGTTTTGATCGCAGCGCAAGCCAAATTCATGCCCATTTTATCAGCGCCGAATCTTTGTTCTCGGAACAAAAAGTGTCAGAGCTGAGCTTAAAAACCAGTTATGGTTATCCGGCTTTAGCAGAAATTTTACGTCAGTACAGTACTGAGCCTTCAGACAGTGAGGAACTGTTTCGGCGCATGCTGTTTAATCTGCTGATAGGCAATACAGACGATCATGGGCGCAACCATGCTTTACTGCTGGATTTGGCCAGCAAATACTGGCGCTTGTCGCCTGCCTACGACATGGTGCCGGTGAATAATTCGCGCCAGCATGCAATGGGGGTGGGAGACTTTGGCCGTGTCGGCACAGTGGAAAACGCCTTAAGCCAATGCAGCCGTTTTGGTTTAAAACTAAACAAAGCCAGGTTAATAGTGGCAGAAGCTGAACTGCTTATTCGAAGCTGGCCGCAGCATTTTAGCAAGGCTGGTGTTTCAGCTGCTGACATTGAAGTGCTAAAAGCTCTGATCCCACACTGATTGAGCTGCTGCAGTAGCGCAATTTTCTGTTAGAATCGCCGTACTTTAGCGTCTGGCTTGATCTGCTAAAAGCTGCGCTTATGTTTTTAACTCAATGGACTTTGAATGATTAATTATTTTCGCATTTTGGGCGTGAAAGCCAGCGCCAATGAAGACGAGATTAAAAAAGCCTACAAGCGGTTATCCAATAAATATCATCCGGATAAGCTGCTTAATTTAACTGATGATGAAAAAGAGCAGGCTGGCGCACAATTACAACGGGTAAAAGAAGCCTATGATGTATTGTCTGACGCCAAAAAACGCGCGGCTTTTATTAAAGATTTTAATAATGTGATAGTGCCGGACCCGACCGCAGCGATGAAAGAGCTGTGGGATAGTTATTACCCGTCCGTAAAAGGTTAAAACTCATGAGCAAAACATTCGACAAAAACCGTTTAGAAGCGTTAAAAACTGACGCTTACGAAAATATAGAATCCTATAACGATCCGGATACGCCAAAAGCGCTGGAAAAATTTACCAGCCAAATCAAAAGCATTTTACAGGCCGATCCGAAGATGTTGCATTCAGTGCCTGAATATTTGCCTGTGGCTTTATTTGGCCGGGTTAAATTCACCCCTGAAGCCAATCTGAAATGGTCTGCCTGGCTTGCCAAAAACACCATGCCGGTATGGGATGACTTTAAAACTTCTGTGGCTTTTAATAACGCCGATTTACCGCTGGTCAAAACCATTCGTGAATTCAACGAAGATTTACTGATTGAAAGCTGTGCTGTGCTTTTTATGCTGAATAATCATATTGCTGCAGCGCCAGGCCCACGCAACACAGATGATGACGAAGACGACGATTCGGATGAGTCCTCTTTCCGTAATGACGCTGATGATGATTACGAAGGCAATGAAGACGAAGAAGAAGGCTACGATAACCAATACGATGAAATCACTTTTAACCGGGAAGGGCGCTGATGAATAGTCTGATTGAAATTGCCGTTGCGGAAATTAAAGAACTCGCCATTGTTGAGCCAAAACAGGCCAGCAAAAAGTTTGAGCTGATGGCCAACACCATGTCGGATGCGCAACTGGTTGAAGTGATTGAAAACATTGATATTGTGACGCTGACCCAAATTAACAGTCAGCACGATATTTCCTTCCCATCCATTATTTCTGAGCTGATGACACCGGAAAAAATCCGCGACATCGTCTGCCAGCAGCCGTTGTATTGGGAAGAGAAAATCAAAAACAATGCGGAAGATTTAAAGCAGCATACCTTTGATTTTTTAACCTACCTTATTCGTACTCAGGACAGTGAAACCAAGCAGGCTGAAATTCTGGAAGCTATAGCTGAAGACCCGGCTGGCCTGTTTTATTTGTCTATTCCTTTTATTGAGCTGTACCGCGGCGAAGTGATTGAAGATGAAGACGAAGTGCATGATTTATTGCACGAGGAAGAAGAAGATTTAGAAGAGGCCATCAGCTACACCGAACGTCATCTGAACGAAGAAGTGCATGGTTTGGGTTACGACGACCCACGTAGCTTATTGGCACTGATCCGCCAGTTAACACCGCAAGTGGAGCAAGCGATTAAAAATCTGGTGCGGAACGAAAACTCAGGCTGGGAACATATTATCAATAAGTTTGCCGCTGAGCTTGTGATGCAAGCCAAAGAGAAAAACCAGTCCACAGATGAATACGCCGAAGTGGACGATATGTTTAGTTTCCTCGATTAAGCTTTGAGTCAGTATAGGATCAGTTATGCAGTTAGTAGTGCGGGATGCCAATCAGGGACCTTTTTTAACCAAGGTACTGAATTACGCCAAAGCAGAGCAAAAACTTTCAGAAGCGCAGCTGGAGCAAGTGAAAAGCAAAGCTGTGCTGATGAGCCTGAAGTTTGCCGACAAGTTTTACAACAAATACAAAATGCATCTGTTAGAACAAGCTGCCCACGATATTATTGGTGTAGCGAGTTTGGGCCTGGCAGAACTGTCAGATCATGATTTAAATAAAGCCTTGGCTTTGCTGATCAGCCCTGAAGGCATCGTCAAACCTTTCCAAAAAGGCTGGAGCATGTTGTCGCAGGTGAGTCTGCTGACGCCTAACCGCAAGTCGTTGTATGGTGAAGTGGAAGAGCAATTGCTGCAGGATATCGCCAGTCCACCCGACATTGAAGAGTGGCAAGGTGTGGCTGTGTATCAGCAGGCGCTGCGCGAATCACGTCGCCGTCAGGCCATCAGCGTGGTCAAGCAAACTTATTTCTACCATACCCAGTTGGACCCGTTCGAGCACTTCAACCTTGAAGATATGTTGGCTGAAGTCGTGCTGTATCGTCTTTGCACCAAAGGCGGCAAGGTGAAGCAGGATTTAAAGCAACGGTTACGCGATATCGATTTAGCCGATGAATGGTTTGACGTAACCTTTATCAAAGCTCATACCGAACAAGTGCTTAGCTTATTACCTGCTGGTTTTTCAGAAGCTGTGACTGTGGAGCTGGGTGAAAACTTCCATGCCGCTTTAGTTCGCACTTTGCAGTTTGCCAAAGGTTATAAAAAGCTGTTGGCAGAAAATGCATCGCCAGAACGGCGTGATGCTTATGAGCATAAACAGGGCATGTTAAATCCTCTATTAGGCTGGCCTCAATATATCGAAATGTAATCCCCGTCGTACTTGAAGCTGCAGCGTCGTTGGCTACGCTCTTTCGCCCCAGTCACATAGGACAACTATGCTCCTGGGGTCTCAATCCCTTGCCGCCTCGCTGCAACATCAATTACTTAGGGGCAAGCCCGTCGTACTTGAAGCTGCAGTAACGGGCGGGTACAAGACCCGCCCCTACGATTTAGGGCAGTGCTGCTGTACTGCTTTCCACCAGATCACATGACGTTTTAACTCTGCTTTTAATTCAGTGTTGGGAACTTCAAAGCGCTGCGAAATAGGTTGTGCCATAGCTGTGTCCTGATACAGTTGCAGCAGCAGTGGATACAACTGCTGATAAGTGCCATCCACCTGCGCCAGATAGACCTGCACTTTGCCTATAAAGTACTGCAGTAAAATAGTATTTAAAATCTCTGCTTTGTCTGAACTTTTACCGGCTGGGCATTGGGTTTTTAGATCAAGCTGTTCTAACTGCTGATTTAAACTTTGCAGCCAGTTTTGGCTGAAGCGTAAGCTTTGTTGCAACTGACTTAGTGTATTGGCCTTGTATAAAGCTTCTAATGCCTGCTCGGGATTGATGCTACTTGCCTGCTGCCAATTCTGCTGGACAATACTTTTTTGCAGCGCAAGCAAGGAATATAAGGCTTGCATAGTTTCAGCCACACCTGCGACTGAGTCCGGCTCTGACAAACTACGGTAGGGGTGCAGTTGTTGACGCAACGTCTCATCCTGCTGCAAAAAATTTTGCCAATGTTTATCGATTTGTCTGGCTTTTTCAGAGGCAATAGCAGCAAGTTTTTTCTGTAAATCGGGTGCTATATCCGGATGGGTTAAACAAGGCTGTACTTGCTTTAAAAATGCCAGTTCGTATTTCAGACGCTGGCTTGGAGTCATCACCTTACCCAGGCTGCTATTACGCTCGCCCAGCAATAAATCCAGCCCACAAGCCCGGGTAGCCACTAACTCAACCAGAGTAATGCTGGTTTCTGCTATATCGGCTCTGGTTGCTGTGATGGAGGGAAGTGGCTGTAAATCAAGCGGCGCTGGGTTTTTGATCTCCAGCGCCAAAGTACGACTAAGCCTACTGGTATAGTCGTCCATCAAGGATAGGGCTGGATCACTGCAGCCAGTTACTACAAAAACAACAGCAATCAGGCTCACTACTTTAGTGAAAGGCCGCTGCCTGTTGCTGCTGTAAAATTTTGCCATCTTCTAATCGCCTGATTTGGTTTTTCAGAATAAGCGCCAACATCACCGCAGCGCAGGATAAACCGACAATAATGCCAATCCAAAAGCCATGAGCGCCCATCTTAGGCAAAATCCAGTCGGTTAAACCTAATACAGTGCCCAAACCAAAACCGATCGGCCAATAGGCGATAAAAGTGATAAAAAAGATAGGTTTGGTGTGTTTTAAGCCCCGTAAGGCGCAAGCTGATACCACCTGAATTGCATCTGAGATCTGGTAAAAACAGGCCAAGACTAAAATAGAGGTCGCCACAGCTAATACTGCAGGATCGGTAGAGTAGAGTGATGCTACTAAAAAACGACCAAAATAAGTCACCAGCGCTATGCCCACCGCCATCATCATCGCCAGTTGTACAGCGGTTGATACAGCTTTTTTCAGCTCCTGCACATCGTTACTGCCGACCAGATGACCGACTCGTATCGTCGTTGCCATACCCATACTCATAGGCAACATAAAGACCAAGGCACTGTAGTTGTTTGCAATTTGATGACCGGCCACCACTATAGGCCCTAAATGCACAATCATCAGCGGGATTGAAGAGAACAAGGTGACTTCAAAAAACAGTGAAAAGGCAATGGGTGTGCCTATAGCGATGATATGCCATAAATCTTTGCTATTGGGTTTCAGGTTGTCAGGCTTTTTCATATAAAGCGCTGTGCTACGGCTTCTGAAGGCATAAATAGTGATGGCTATAAACATCGCCAGAAACACCAAAGAAGTCGCTACACCACAACCTGCGCCGCCTAAAGCAGGCATCCCCAACTTGCCATAAATAAACACATAGTTGGCCGGAATATTCACCAGAATACCGACAAAAGCTATCCACATGGTGGCTTTGGTATTGCCTATGCCTTCAAACAGATTACGGAAGATCATATAACCAGCGGCCGGATAAACGCCGTAGCTGACATAGACCAGATAATCGACTGCTTTGGCACGCAGGTTTTCTTCCATCGACAAGTACTGCAGTGGCAGGTGGATATACTGCATAGCTATCACTATGACAGTCGCCAGTACCATCGCCAGATAAAAACCTTGCAACGCATTATGCGGAATAGCCTTATGGTTTTTCGCGCCATAGAGCTGAGAAATAATAGGAGTCAGTGCCAGTAATAACCCTTGCAAGGTCAGAATAATGGGCAGCCAAATGGCAGAAGCCACAGCAATAGCTGCCATATCCAGTGCACTAACGCGACCTGCCATAATAGTATCAATCACAAACATCATGGTTTGGGTCAGCTGAGCCAGCATAATAGGGCCGGATAACTTCAGAATGGTTTTTGCTTCAAAGCGGGAAAAAGGTAACATAACAACTCTTGTCAGACAGGCGAAAAAACGCCGTAAAGATAGCACAGCAGAGGTTTTATGTTTACAGGAATAGTGCAGGCAAAAGTTAAAGTCAGTGAAATCAGCGACCAAGAGCAGTTTCGTCGCCTAACTCTTGCAGTACCTGTGCAGTTATTACAAAACCTGGAGCGGGGCGCCAGCATCTCTATTAACGGCACTTGTTTAACGGCCACCGAATTCAGTCTGCCTGAGCCTTTAGGCTGGGTTAGTTTTGATGTGATTGACGAAACCTTAGCTAAAACCAACTTAGGTGCTTTAAGCACTGGCTCATTAGTTAACTTCGAACGCTCTTTAACTTTTGGCCGTGAAATTGGCGGGCATTTGGTGTCTGGCCATGTGCATGGTACAGCGACTATTTTAGCTGTCAGCCAAAGAGGTGCGAATTGGCGGGTGGATATAGAGCTAAAGCCAGAGTTTAAACCTTATGTGCTCAGCAAAGGTTTTATCAGCATTGATGGCATTAGCCTGACGGTGGGTGAAGTGACAGCAGAGAGTTTCAGCCTGCATTTAATACCTGAAACCCTGGAAGTGACCACTTTAGGCCAACGCAAAGCGGGTGACAGCGTGAATATCGAACTGGATCAGCAAACCGTGACCATAGTGGATACGGTAGAACGGGTGCTCGCTGCCAGAAATGCCTGATATGACTAATAATACTGCTCATCTTCAGCGTCGATAAACACCTGCACTTTATTATGCAGCTCATCTTTATGGGTTTGCACATGAATAGGGTTGCAGCAGTTGCTGCAATCTTCAATGTCGTCCTGATCTTCGCCGCTGATATCCAACGTAATATGAGTGGGGTGACCACAGAAAGGGCAAAGAATAGTTTTATGCAGTATGTCCATAGATCCTCCGTTTGACGAACCCTAACTTAAAAATTAACCTCCGTGCACGATGTTTTATCCCTATGTCTTTGTAATAGTGTAGGCGCCCATTCCTAAACGTGCGATCTGTTTGGTTGGTCTGGCTTTACTGGAAATGTGTCGAAGCGTAAAAATGCTAAAACATTGCTGAAAATCATGTAGATAATTTAGTTTGCGTTTTTGAGTGTTCTTTTATAAAAATTAGTTTTTGAAACATCAAAACGCATTGAATATGAGCTATATGATGAAACAAATCTATAGCCAACCTTAAAGCGTGATCACTCCCGTAGGCACCACGACGGGCATAAATTAGTTTTAAGGATTATTACTTAATTTAGGAGTGGTCTTGTGAAACCGAATACTGTTTATCACCATATAGCAGGTGAGTGTTTTAAAAATGCTGCCGACCTATTGAGTAGTGAAGGATCCTTAACTTACACCGCTTTGGAGTTGAGGCGATGTATTGAGGCTTTAGCATACAGACGGTTGTCTGAATTCATCGACGATTTAGGTGGGAAAGATAGATTTAAAGACTGGCAACCTAAAAAGGTTATGGATGCAATTGAGTCAATAGATCCGAAAGCTAACATGCCGTCTATATTGACGATGTATAAACAGAATAACGCGGGCAAAGCTGATGGTGCAGTTTTTAGTTCATCATTTACACCCGTTTCACCTGCAATAATTAAAAAGCACTATCAATATCTGAGTAGTTTGATTCATACACCAACGCTCGGGAAAATTAATTCAAAAAAGGATCAAGAAGATCTGAAGCGGAAATTAATGGAGATACTGGACCTTCTAAAGCCTTCTGTCTTTACTCCACTTTTTGGAGTGCGGTTTAAATCTAAAGCCAGCGACTTTCAGTGTGATAGGTGTAGTGGGACCGTTTTAGTGTCACCTGAGTCTATAAAGGAACGTACACATATTCATTGTTATCACTGTGATGCTGCGTACATTTTTAGAAAAGAAGGGGATAAATACTCCTATCATGCAGTAGGCCAGCAGTTGAAATGTATCCACGAAAACTGTAATGGGCATTATTTTGTTTGGGAAGATTATAAGTTGAAAAGCAAGCCAGTCGAATGTGATAAATGCATGGATAGACAGGCGATTTTGGTGTTGACTCCTAAGTCGTAAAAATTCGAAAAGCGTTTAATTCTTTATCCTCAAAACGCAATGCGCTTTATGCGTAAAGGTATCAGTGGTAATATCCCGCCCGCAGGACAAGATTTTGTGTACCAAGCTGTGTACCAAATGGCTCTTAGTGGGGGTCATCAACTGGCACGCAAGGCGCGCAAAACCTGCAATATACCATTCAACAACGTGACCCTTGGTATGGGCCACCACTGTGAGGACTTATCATGCCAGTTATTACTTTACCTGACGGTAGTCAGCGTTCATTTGACGCCCCTTTATCTGTATTAGACGTTGCCAAAGACATAGGCCCTGGCTTAGCGAAAGCCACCATAGCCGGCAAAATCAATGGCCAATTGGTTGATGCCTGTGAGCTCATTACCGCTGATGCTTCATTAAGCATTGTCACCGCCAAAGATCAGGAAGGACTGGAAATTATCCGCCACTCCTGCGCTCACTTATTAGGTCATGCGATTAAGCAGTTGTGGCCCAATACCAAAATGGCGATTGGTCCTGTCATCGACAACGGCTTTTATTACGACGTTGATTTAGACCGTCCAATCAGCAGTGATGATTTAGCTCAACTTGAAGAGCGCATGCTGCAACTGGCCAAAACCGAATATGACGTAGTGAAGAAAAAAGTAAGCTGGCAACAGGCTTATGACACCTTCGCTGCACGTGGCGAAAGCTACAAAATGGAAATCCTCGATCAGAACGTCGCCAAAGACGATCAGCCTGGTTTATACCATCACGAAGAATACATCGACATGTGCCGTGGTCCACACGTGCCAAATATGCGTTTCTGCCAGCACTTTAAAGTGATGAAAGTGGCGGGCGCTTATTGGCGTGGTGATGCAAAAAACAAAATGCTGCAACGTATATATGGCACAGCATGGGCTGATAAAAAGCAATTAGCTGCGTATTTACTGCAACTGGAAGAAGCGGAAAAGCGTGACCACCGTAAAATTGGTAAAGCTTTAGGTTTATTCCACTGGCAGGAAGAAGCACCGGGTATGGTGTTCTGGCACAACGACGGCTGGACTATTTTCCGCGAGTTGGAAACTTTTGTCCGTGAAAAGCTGGGTGAATACGATTACCAGGAAGTAAAAGGTCCATTTATGATGGACAAAGTGCTGTGGGAACGTTCAGGTCACTGGGAAAAGTACTCAGACAATATGTTTGTCACCAGTTCTGAAAACCGTGATTACGCCATCAAGCCAATGAACTGTCCTGGCCATGTGCAAATCTTTAACCAGGGCTTAAAGTCGTACCGCGATTTACCGCTGCGTATGGCTGAGTTTGGTTGCTGTCACCGTAACGAGCCATCAGGTGGTTTACACGGCCTGATGCGGGTACGTGGTTTTACTCAGGATGACGCCCATATCTTCTGTACTGAAGATCAGGTGCAGGCTGAAGTATCGGCCTGTATCAAAATGGTCTTCGACGTGTACAGCACTTTTGGTTTTAAAGACGTACAGGTGAAATTATCCACTAGGCCGGAAAAACGCATTGGTACTGACGAAATGTGGCACCGTGCTGAACAGGGTTTAGCAGAAGCTTTGGATGCCAATGGCATAGCCTATGACCTGCAACCTGGTGAAGGTGCGTTTTATGGCCCTAAAATTGAATTTACTTTACATGATTGCTTAGGCCGCGCCTGGCAATGTGGTACAGTGCAGCTCGATTTCGCTTTACCGGGTCGTTTAGGTGCAAGTTTTGTTGCTGAAGGCAACGACAGACAAGTACCAGTGATGATCCACCGTGCGATTTTGGGCTCGCTGGAGCGTTTTATCGGAATTCTGATTGAAGAATATGCAGGCTTTTTCCCAGCCTGGTTGGCCCCAACTCAGGTTGTGGTGATGAATATTACCGATAATCAGGCCGAATATGTGCAGGATTTAGTAAAAACTTTCAAATCTCATGGTATTAGAGCTATTTCTGACTTGAGAAATGAGAAGATAGGCTTTAAAATCCGCGAGCACACGCTACAGCGTGTTCCTTATTTAGTGGTAGTCGGTGACAAAGAAGTTGAAGCCGGCGATATCGCGTTAAGAACACGGAAGGGCGAAGACCTCGGAAAAATGAGTGTAAGCGACTTTGTAACCAAGTTGACCACTGAAATTAAAAACCGGGTCTAATTATTTTCACTCTTGGAGGAACATACTATTAAAGTAGGAAAGAAAACTTTACCGGCGAACAGACCAAACCGTATTAACGAAGAAATTAACGTTAAAGAAGTACGCTTGTTAGGTCTGGAAGGTGAGCAATTAGGTGTAGTAATCACTTCAGAAGCTATTCGTTTAGCAGAAGAAGCAGGCGCTGACTTGGTAGAGATTAGCCCAACCGCTGAACCACCTGTTTGTAAGTTGATGGACTATGGTAAGTTCCTGTTTGAGAAAGGCAAAGCTGCTAAAGAGCAGAAGAAAAAGCAAAAACAGATCCAGATTAAGGAAATAAAATTCCGTCCTGGAACTGATGAAGGCGATTACCAGGTAAAACTACGCAACCTGCGTCGCTTCATTGAAGAGGGTGACAAAGCTAAAGTAACGCTCCGCTACCGTGGTCGTGAAATGGCGCATCTGGACATCGGTATTGAGATGCTTAACCGGATTAAAGAAGATATGGCAGATATCGCTATCTGTGAATCTTTCCCAAGCCGTGTTGAGGGTCGTCAGATGATCATGATGCTGGCCCCAAATAAGAAGTAATAAGAGCTTTCAAGCATAAGATACGCCGCTTGAATAAAGCGGCGTTTTTTATCGCCTTATTATTCGTTGTAATCTAAACAATGCGAGTTATTTAACTATGCCAAAGATGAAAACCAACAAAGGTGCTGCAAAGCGCTTTAAAAAAACCGGCTCAGGCGGTTTTAAACGTAAGCAATCACATCTTCGCCACATTTTGACGAAGAAGTCTTCTAAGCGTAAGCGTCAGTTAGGTCCAAAAACGTTAGTTGCAAAAGTTGACGTGGCTGGTATCGCTCGTTGTCTGCCATACGCATAATATTAGGAGATTTTAAATGCCAAGAGTAAAACGTGGTGTGACAGCTCGCGCTCGTCACAAGAAGGTCTTAAACCAGGCTAAAGGTTACTACGGTGCCCGCAGTCGTGTTTATCGTGTCGCTTTCCAGGCAGTTATTAAAGCTGGCCAATACGCTTACCGCGACCGTCGTCAACGTAAACGTCAATTCCGTCAACTGTGGATCGCGCGTATCAACGCTGCATCTCGTCAGAACGGTTTATCTTACAGCCGCTTCATCGATGGTCTGAAAAGAGCATCTGTTGAAATCGACCGTAAGATCCTGGCTGATATCGCTGTATACGACAAAGGCGCATTTGCTGCTTTAGTCGCTAAGGCAAAAGAAGCTTTAACTGCTTAATTCTTTGAGCAGAGTAAAAGGCCACCTCCGGGTGGCTTTTTTATACCTGCAATTTATGCCTCTGTTTTATCTTTTCTACCTTCTGTTATTTAACTCTCTGTTTTTACAATGTTATGCTGGAATCCATTGTATTCAGATATGAACATTAGCTATGTCTGCTGTTAGAGTTGCCGTTTTTACCCTGTTTGCCTTATTAGCTTTTGCCGGTAACTCGCTGCTGTGCCGGGCCGCTTTGATCCACACCGATATTGATCCTGTTAGTTTTACTGCGGTGCGGCTGATTTCAGGCGTTTTAGTACTTTGGTTGCTGATATCCATCAAAGCGGAAAATCGCGCCGGTGAGGGCAGTTGGTGGTCAGCTTTGGCTTTGTTTGCGTATGCCATCGCATTTTCCGTCTCTTACGTTAGTTTAAGTACAGCAGCTGGGGCCTTACTGCTATTTGGAGCAGTACAAGCCAGTATGATTGCTTATGGTTTCTGGCGGGGGGAGCGTTTTACTTTGTTACAGAGTCTGGGTTTTATCTTTGCCTGTGCAGGTTTGATTGGCTTGTTATTACCGGGACTATCCGCTCCTCCTGTGGGGGCTGGTTTGTTGATGATGCTTTCCGGTGTGGCCTGGGGAACTTATTCATTGCGAGGGAAAAGTGGTGGCGACCCTCTGAAGGTTACCGCTGGCAACTTTGTGCGTACTGTGCCCATGGCGTTAATACTGGCTTTGTTGTGTGTTGACGGGCTTTCGTTTGATCTGAAGGGGGTTTGCTACGCGGTATTATCCGGAGCTCTGACATCAGGCCTTGGTTACGCGCTTTGGTATACTGCTTTGCCTTATTTAAAAGCCAGTACAGCAGCAACGGTACAACTCAGTGTGCCTCTGGTCGCCGCTGTGGGGGCTGTGCTGTTTTTGGCAGAGCCTTTCAGTGTACGTCTGATTTTGGCTTCAATAGCGATTTTAGGAGGTATTGCTCTGGTCACCTTGACTGCTCGTCAGCGGTAATGGCAGAACTTAAATCGCTACTGTTAATCTGGCTTTGGTTGATCTGCCGGCATAAGGATCACAAAAGGGCAGTTGGCGGGTGAAATCGGCAATAGATTGCACTTTACCGCGTTGTGGCCGTAACGTAGACCAATAACGGGCGCCGCCTTTGGGATCTTTACTCCAGCGTGGCTGGCTGATCACTCCATCAGCTTGAACCCACTTGCTCATTATTTTCACACCACAACTTAAGTTTACTTTGGGGTCGTGCAAAGAATGCGGTTGTTTAATATCGCACGCGTAACGAGGCTGATTGGCGCTTTCGTGGGAAATTTGCAGCAAACCACGGCTTATGACCCGACGACCTTGAGCGTCTTTAAACTTTTCCTGATAAAAAGACTGAGGCTTAAAATTACTTTCAGGTTTGGCCATAGCAGAAAACAAAGCCACCCAGAACTGGCTACGTTGCTGTTGGGCAAGACTTGCATAACGGGGGCAGAAGCTTTGCACATCGGCTGGTACCAGTTTTACCAGTGGAGATTGCGCCACAGCCTGCTCTGTCATTCGTGTCCAGCTGCCATCGCGATTTTTTTCCGACCAGGCGGCGTAATCTGTGCTTTTGTTGTGGCTCAGGCTACCTGCAACGACTGACGTTGTTGATAAAGCACACAGAGCTGTGAGTAGAAGGACAGTAAAATTCAATGGCATTTGTTGTTCTTGTGGTTCCTGACGACTGGTTTTGTATCGGCATCATTCAGCTAAACTTCAGTCTCAGACTAGTGTTTTGTTGGCGCTGGCTCAAGCTTTTTTGCTCTGAATGACGTAAAAGTTTAAATTCTTCTCAGCAAGCTGATGTGCGCTCTGGCAGAGCAGGGCAAAACCAGATATGGTACTCATATTACGGCATTTTTTCAGGTGTAGCATGCCACACGACCATTCAAAGCCAGACCACAAATCCCATCAGCATGGTGCAAGCTGCAATCACGACCATGGACCAGAGCATGAGCATGCTCACAACGATGACGATGAGCATTCGCATTCCCATGGCCTGTTTGGTCACCATCACCATCATCATGGTTCTGAGTCTGGCAATATAGCCACCGCCTTTTGGCTGAATTTCAGTTTTACTATCATCGAATTTATTGGCGGCTGGTTGACCAATAGCGTGGCCATTATGGCTGACGCTATGCACGATTTAGGCGATACACTGGCCATAGCGTTTGCCTGGTTCGCCGCCAAAGTTGCAGGTAAAGAAGCGAATCCTCGATACAGTTATGGTTACCGGCGCTGGTCCTTGTTAAGTGCTTTGATTAATAGTGTGATTTTAGTGCTGGGCTCCTGCTGGATTTTATATGAAGCTATACCGCGTTTATGGGAGCCGCAATTACCTCATGCGTTAGGCATGATGGGGCTTGCCGTTTTAGGTGTACTGGTCAATGGTGCCGCGGTCTTTAAGCTGCGGGGTGGCAAAACCCAAAATGAAAAAATTCTGACCTGGCATTTGTTGGAAGATGTCTTAGGTTGGGTTGCTGTGCTGGTGGGTTCTATTCTGATTTATTTTACCGACTGGGCTTGGTTAGACCCGCTGTTAAGTATTGGTTTTACCTGCTTTATTCTGATCAACGTCTGGCGTAATTTACGTCGCACTCTGGCACTGTTTTTACAGGTTAGCCCGGATCCAAAACTGGCCGCTAAAATTGAACATCAATTGCAGGACTTAGGTTTTGTGCAGGATGTACATCACCTGCATTTGTGGTCACTGGACGGTGAAAAACATGTGTTAACAGCTCATTTGGTGTTGAAAGCGGAGACTGCGGCAGAGCAATTAAAAGCCCATAAAGAACAAATACGGCAGTTACTGCAGCCCTATCAGCTGGAACATACCACCATAGAGTTTGAATTTAATCAGGAAGTGTGTCGGGACCAGCATTGATAAGATGCGAAAAGGGCGCAGATACTTTGCGCCCTTTTGGTTTCGATAGGCATCCGGATTGGCCAATTACAATTGGCCATCCTGCAAACTGATTTCATCCAAAGACAGCGAAAAGCTTGGGATAAAAATTTCAAGAAAGTAGTTCACTTCAGGTAAAGCATAACCTTCTAACACGCTCTCCAGACGCTTTTTCGCCAGCACAAACTCATGATTGCCGGCCGACAGCTCTTCCAGAGTTTTTACATAAGCACAGAGCGTGTCCGCAGCCTTAACAAGCAGTTTTTCATCAGCCGAATACTGATCTGACAGCAGCAAAGACTGATAAAAAGGCTGTAATTTCTCTGGCAACATCGACAGCAGCTTTTGCTCAGCAATACGTTCTATCTTTTTGTATTCCTGAGCAATCTGCGCATTAAAGTACTTCACCGGCGTGGGTAAATCACCAGTCAGTACTTCACTGGCGTCATGAAACAGCGCCAACGTTGCGACACGTTCGGGTTGTACAACACCTGCAAATACTTCACGACGAATAAGCGCCAGCATATGGGCCACAACAGCCACCTGATGGCTGTGTTCGGCCACATTTTCTGTATTGACGTTTCTCATTAGCGGCCATCTGTTGATCAGCTTCATCCGGAACAGATGAGCGAAAAAGTGGCTTGGTTTTTTATCCGTAATCATTATGGCCTTTTACTGCTGATCCACTACTGTTGATGCTACTGTTGATAGCCCGGTAAAAACTGCGCTAAGCGGCCAATCGCCATTTCCAGCTGTTCTTTATGCGGTAAAAACACAATACGGAAATGATCCGGCTCAGGCCAGTTAAAAGCACGGCCATGTACCAGCAGCACTTTATGCTGACGCAAAAAGTCCAGCACCATCAGCTCATCATCTTTAATTTTGAATTTTTTACGGTCCAGTTTAGGGAATAAATACATAGCACCTTTGGGCCGCACACAGCTGATACCGTCAATACTGGTCACCAGTTTGTGTGCTAAGTCCATCTGGTCGTACAAACGACCACCTGGCACTGTCAGCTCATTAATACTCTGATAACCACCTAAAGCTGTTTGTACCGCATGCTGACAAGGCACGTTGGCGCAGAGGCGCATAGAAGCTAATACATTTAAGCCTTCCACATAATGTTTGGCTAAGTGTTTAGCGCCGGACAATAAAATCCAGCCGAGTCGAAAACCAGCAATACGGTAGTTCTTAGACAAACCACCAAAGGTCAGCATAAATAAATCGTCAGTTAACGAAGCTGTGGTGACATGCTCTGCACCGTCATACAATATTTTGTCGTAAATCTCATCACTTAACACCACCAGCTTATGCTCACGGGCAACGGCCAGCAGATCTAATAAAAAGGCTTTAGAATAGACGGCGCCCGTTGGGTTGTTGGGGTTTATGAGCACCAAAGCTTTGGTTTTTTTGGTGATTTTGGCGCGAATATCGGCTAAATCAGGAAACCAGTCTGATTGCTCATCGCAGCGATAATGCACCGCATTGCCACCGGCCAGATTGACTGCAGCTGTCCAGAGCGGGTAATCAGGGGAGGGGATCAACACCTCATCGCCGTTGTTCAGAAGCGCCTGCAACGACATCAGAATCAGTTCTGATACGCCATTACCGATATACACGTCATCCGCATCTGCGCCTAAAATACCGCGCTGCTGATAATACTGTGCCACTGCAACCCGCGCAGGATAGATGCCCTGAGAATCGCTGTAGCCCTGAGCTGTGGGCAGGTTGTGGATCACGTGTTTTAAAATTTCATCCGGCGCTTCAAAACCAAAAGGCGCGGGATTACCAATATTGAGCTTTAAAATACGCTGACCTTCTTCTTCCATCCGTTTGGCTTCACGAGCCACCGGACCCCGAATGTCATAACAAACCCCATCTAATTTTGTCGAGCGCTCAATTGGTTTCATACCGCTATCCTTATGTCTCCGTCTATCAATTAGTTATAAATATCTTTGCTTACACCTTTTTACACGCCTAGACGTCTTTTGCAAGTATGATTGCAAAAAAAAGCGGGAAAATCAGGAGCTTTATGATAAGTCTGCGAACTATCCCTGTTGGCGCTGTAGTGGGCTGCGAAATTTTTCAGTTTTTTGAGCACACTGGTATTTATATAGGGGACGGGCAAATAGTGGAGCTGGCAGGATCTGGCCTGGTGCGTTCTTTATCCTTTAACCGCTTTTTGGCAGACCGATCCGGTGCTGACTTAATTTTTGCCACTACACCGGCAGGTGAGATTATAGGTTCTGAGATTGCGGCAAACCGGGCTATAGAAAAGATTTACAGCTATCAGGACTACGATTTACTGCGGAACAACTGTCACCGCTTTACTTACGCTTGCATTAGCGGCGACTCTTTGCCGTTAACCAGTTTTTTTGATTTAAAAGAGGCTCTTGCGAGGTATTGGCGCTTTACACCAAACTGGTTACATAAAGCGCCTTAAAGCTTGTTTTAGTGATAGTTACTGGTTATCGCGCACTTCAATATCACCCACACCTACATTGGCTTCCAGTTCTTTTTTACCTTGCCCATGCAACTGACTTGAACTGGTAACCAGCACCTGATCCCGTTCATAGCGGCCTTTGCCACCTTTGATTGACGTATCGCCTACACCAGCGTCCAGTTTAATGGAGTCGAACAAACTGGTATCAACGTCAATATCTATTTCACCCACACCTAAATCTACATTGATATCCGACGTCAGATCGTCAATTTCAACTGAGCCCACACCTAAATTGAGCGACACCGCCATATCGGCTGGCATAGTGACTGTCCAGGTTTGCTCTACATCATCGTCGTCTTCTAAATCAACCTTCAGCTTTAAGGTGGAACCATCATCACGTATGCTGATTTCGGCATCTGACAAATCACTGCTACGACCTAACCAATCGTCATCGGGTTCTAATGCAACCACTAAACTGATGTCAGTGCCTTTAGATACCTTGACATTTATCTCACCGACCGGAACGTCCAGCACCAGTTTGCTGAAGCTTTTGGCATCGATTGTCTTTTCCAGCACTTTGACGTCGTCCGCCATCACGCTTGTTGCAGATAAAGCCATAACCAGAGCAGAAATTAAACTAAGTTGACGCATGTTATTCTCCTTTTTCATTGTTATAGCAGAGTATGCAGTTTTCTTGCCATTTAATTTTTCATTTAAAAACATATGCTTACCTGATTCATCATCGAGGCGCCTAATTATTCCGGCCAATTTGTGGTCGAAACTACCAACAGATCTGGTTAGAATACGCGCCATTGTGGTTCTATTCACTCAGTGAAGGGATCGGATAAAAGGCGAAATCAGGGCATCGCATGAAAAAAACAGAACTGAGTTTTTGGTTATTGTTATGGGCATTGGCGCTTTATGCTGCGGCTTACCCATTTCTAAAACCTGCTCCTGTTGAGGACATCGCTTCTTTAGCTGATTGGCAAATGCCGTCAAAGCTGGAAGCACTTGATGCAGCTGATCAGCGTAAGTTATTAAAGCGACTGGCATACCCTGTGGCTATGCCAGAGTTATTACCAGTCCCTGACTTTGAACAATACAAAGATGTGGTAGAGAAGAAAAAGGCATTTTTTGATTATTTATTGCCTTTTATTGAACGTGAAAACGCCAGGTTATTGCATATCCGCCAGCAAATCATTGAAGTCCAGCAGAAGCTGCAACAACAAGAATTAACAGTGGAAGAATATGCTTTTATCTTCAGTCTGTATGATGAATTTAAACTGGATTACCCGGATGTTGATGCCGAAGGCTTTCGTTTGCTGCTCAGCCGTGTCGATGCTATACCTGCGGACTTAGTACTTATTCAGGCAGCAAAAGAATCAGGCTGGGGTAGCAGTCGTTTTGCCTTAGAAGCTTATAATTTCTTTGGCCAGTGGTGCTTTAAAGCAGGTTGTGGCTTGGTGCCACAAAAACGCAGTGTAGGCAAATACCATGAAGTTGCGGTATTTCCTCATGTGGCTGCTGCTATCAATAGTTACTTTTATAATCTCAACACTTTTTATGTGTATGAGGATTTACGTCAACTCAGAGCAAAACGCCGCGCTGAAGGCGAAGTAGCCGGGCATCATCTGGTGACAGGTTTGCTTCGGTATTCAGAGCGTGGTCAGGACTATGTTAAAGAAATCCATACCATGCTTAAAGCCAATACTAAACATATAGACAGCTAATGATGAAATCTTATGTTCTGGCCAGTGCGCTGGTTGCTTTTAGCGGTTCAGCTTTAGCTGATACCGTGTTTAATTACGATGGCTTTTACGCCCGGATGAAAAAGAGTGAAAAGGTCGAGTTCAGTGATATTACGCTGGCCTTTATACTGCAAAAAGCAGGCACCAGTGACGTCTGTACTGTGGATAAGGCCTTAATCACCACTGATATTTCTGAAGCTCCTTTAACTATTGCTGGCAACGGCGAACTGATGTTGCCTTTTGATGAGATGCTGAATGTACAAAAAGCGCTGATCGTTTTAAAGCAACCTGAAGGCGCGGCAGCTTGCGACTTAAACTTTAAGCTGCGCAGTAAGATGCCTGTGCCACAACAAGCCACTGTGGCTCAGCTGCGTAAATTACAAGGTCAGTTTGATGAGCTTTTGGATTCATTGGCAGGATGGGGCAAATATTGGTTACCTGATGTTTCTGGTTTAACCGTGCATTTTGCCTCAGAAGTGGTGGCGCAAAGCTCAGATGCCGCCTTGAGTCAGCAGCTGTTGTGTGAACAAAACCGCTGCCGACTGTTTTTACCTGCGACATTAGCTGATACTGCAACAGTACAGTTTTCTAAAGTGCCGGATCACGCTACACCTTTATTGTTGCAGCCTTAATTCGATGCCGGAGTTGGTGCTTTACCTGCTGACCCACAGCAGAGAGTTACAGAAAAGTACCAACACCGGCGCTTTAGTGGTCAAGGCGCTCAGAGCTTCACTAAAGATCAAGGTTGAGGTGATTGAGTGGCAGCGCAAAGCCGCTGATCAAAGGTTGTTAACTTTATCTGAGAAGCAGCAACTGGGTTTAGTGTATCCCTTGCAAGCGGATATACCCCAAGCCTGTTATCTGCTGCAACAAGGCCTGTATCAGGCTCAAAACTCCGCTGCCGTCACAGATCTCGCCATTCGTTTAAATGAACCCACCAGACACTGGGTTCTGCTGGACGCCACCTGGCAGGAAGCGGCTAAAATGCTCAGACAAAGCCCCTATCTACAGTCTTGTTACCGACTTAGTATCAAGCCGGATACACCATCTGTGTATGCACTACGCCGTAATCAAAGGGAAGGGGCTTTGTGTACCGCAGAAGTGGTGATGGAACTGCTGCAGCAAAAGGGATTTATTAATGAAAAAGAGCAGCTGATGCTGCTCTTTGATGAATTTAATAAGCGCTAATGGCTAGCGAAATATGTTCTCTGTCTGGCATTGGGTTGGGATTTTAGACGGGATGGGGTAAACCCATCCCCTACAGTAGTTCAACAAACTGGACAGCTGCAGCAGCCGGTTCGTCTTCATCCTGCAGTAAACCCACTGGTACTTTGGGTACATCAGGTTTATCAAAGGCCATATCACCCTCTGCAGGTAATGGACTGTCTTTACTGATACCAGCAAAATCAAACAGATTTTTGTCAATCATGTGAGAGGGCACAATATTCTGCATTGCCTGGAACATGGTTTCGATACGGCCAGGGAAACGTTTATCCCAGTCCTGCAGCATTTCTTTCACCACCTGACGCTGCAAACCGTCCTGCGAGCCACATAAGTTACAAGGGATGATTGGGAACTCACGAGCAATCGAGTACTTTTCGATATCTTTTTCGCGGCAATAGGCCAAAGGACGAATGACAATATGCTCGCCGTTGTCGCTCATCAGCTTAGCTGGCATAGACTTCATTTTGCCGCCGTAGAACATATTTAAAAACATGGTTTCAATCATGTCGTCACGGTGATGGCCTAATGCAATTTTAGTGGCACCAAGCTCTTTGGCTGTGCGATATAAAATGCCACGGCGCAGGCGTGAGCATAAAGAACAGGTGGTTTTGCCTTCGGGAATTTTGTCTTTGACAATAGAGTAGGTGTCTTCAGTCACAATCTGAAAATCAACACCAATACGGCTTAAATAGTTGGGCAATACATCGGCCGGAAAACCAGGTTGTTTCTGGTCCAGATTCACCGCCACTATGGAAAACTGAATAGGGGCAGATTGTTGTAAATTCAGCAGAATATCCAGCAAGGTGTAGCTGTCTTTGCCACCGGACAAACACACCATTACCTTATCGCCTTCTTCAATCATATTAAAGTCGGCAATAGCCTGACCTACGCCACGACGCAGGCGTTTGTGTAATTTGTTCAGGTTATATTGTGCTTTGGCTTCTGCTGCATGTGACATAAAACAACGACCCTACGGAAAAATGGCGCGTAGTATAACCAACTACGCGCCACCTTTATATACCCTTCGTACTTGAAGCCGCAGCTTTGTTGACTGCGTGCTCTAGCCCCAGTCACATAGGACTACTATGCTCCTGGGGTCTCACGCACTTGTCGCCTCCCTGCAACTCCAATTACTTGGTTATAGCTCTGGAGCTGGTGGAATTTAATGTTTTGCCAGCGGGCAAACAAAACCAGCAGGTTTTACCGCCAGTACATCGCAGTCAAGTCTGTCTATCACATGCTCAGCTGTATTGCCGATAATGGCTGCGGATAAACCAGTGCGGCCTATAGTGCCTATCACCAGCATTTCCGCGTCCAGTTGTTGGGCTAATTTGGGGATCACATCTTCTGGCATGCCTTCGAGTACATGAGTCTGAGCTGCGGGCAATTCAAATTCCAACGCCAGCTTTTGCACCGCTTCCAGATGATGAGTTTTCATCGTCTGGTTGTATTCCTGCGGATTAAATTCAGGAATTTCAATGGCGATATTCACAGGTGTCCCAGGGAAGGCGTTAACCAGCTGAACTTTGCCATTCAGCAGCGTTGCCAGTTGTTTGGACTGCTGAATAATGCGTTGGTTTAGCGAGCTGTGGTGCGTCTGCTCACTACCGGCATTGACTGCTGCCACTATATTGCCATGCTCAGGCCAGTCATGATCTTTGACCAGTAATACAGGGCAAGGGCATTTACGTAAAATATGCCAGTCGGTTGGGGTAAAGATCATAGATTTCAGCACATCATGATCATGTGTGCCTTTGATCACCAAACTGTATTCTTTTTCCAGTACAGCCTGCACTATGGCTTCAAAAGGCCTGTTGTGCCAAACCACCTGAATATCCACCTTCAGACCCTGTTCTCTGTGTTCTGCAACCAGTTCACTGATCCAAAGTTCACGGTCATTGATCACGGCCTGGCGCATCGATTCACGCTCTTCGCCGGATAACATAGTGGTCATTTCGTAGGAAAAGTCGTAAATAGATAAGAAAGCCGTCAGTTGACAGTCTTGCAGTTTGGCCAGTTGAACCGCTCGATTCAGGGCTTTTTGTTCAGCCACTGAAGGGTCGAGTACTACCAATACTTTAGGATATAAGGTCATATCATGCTCCTGCTAAGCTAGGGCTTACCCTGTAAGTGTAGCCAAGGTAGCGAAGGTTGGCTGATAAGTCCTTGTGCTGGATCAATAAAACCCTTGGTACCAGCTATGTGGTTACTTTGGGTTTACCAATCTGTCAGCGAGCGATAGCGGAACCACCAGCCAGTTTGCTTAAAGCGTCAGGATTGCTGATAGAAATCAGTTTTCCGTCCACCTGTATTAAATCGTCCTTATGGAATCGACCTAATAAACGACTAATAGTTTCAACCGTCAGGCCTAAATAGTTACCTATCTCACCGCGGGTCATGCTTAAACGGAATTCTTTTTTTGAAAATCCGCGATTGGCAAAACGCTGGGAGAGGTTAGTTAAGAAGGCCGCCAGCTTCTCTTCGGCATTTTTGCGGTTCAGTAACAGCAACATCTGCTGATCGCCACTGATATCCTGACTCATCAGTCGCATCATTTGTTGACGTAACTTTGGCAGTTCACCCATCAGATGATCCATCTGGCTGTAGGGGATTTCACAGACCATCGCGGTTTCCAGTGCCTGAGCAAAGCTTGGATGTTGCTGCTCACCAATAGCATCAAAACCTATCACGTCACCAGGTAAATGAAAGCCGGTGATTTGTTCTTCACCTGACTCAGTCAGGGTAAAGGTTTTAAAAGAACCGCTGCGCACTGCGTATAGAGAATGCAGCTTAGTTCCTGCTTCAATCAGGAAATCACCTTTGTGCAATGGTTTTTTGCGTTCAATAATATCGTCCAGTGTATCCAGTTCAGCATTATTCAGGCTGAAGGGCAGGCACAGCTGACTAAATCCGCAGTGTTGGCAACTCAAATTTGAACCGGACATAAGTATTCCTTTATGGCAACTTTCCCAGCTTAGAAAAGTCGTGGAGCTAATGCAATAGCTATAGTGTAAAGCGCGTATAAAGCTAGTAGAAAAGCTGCGCTGGTTCTGACCCATTTGTTATTTTTAAACTGACTTAACTGGCGGGCAAAACTGCCAACGGCCAGCATAGCAGGTAAGGTCCCTAAGCCAAAAGCCAGCATCAGCATTGCACCTTGCCAGGCGCTGCCACTGGCCAGACTCCAGCCTAAACTGCTGTAGACCAGACCACAAGGTAAAAAGCCCCAACACAGACCATAAGCTAAGGCTTTTGTGCTGCGATCCAGAGGTAACAAGGCCTTGGCGACAGGCTGGATCTTGCGCCATAAAACTGCACCCAGCTTTTCAAACAGTGTCAGGGCAAACCACAAGCGAGCGACGTAAAAAGCCATCAGCAATAACAGCACACCGGCCAGTAATTTTAACCAAAAGAAACTGATGCCGAGTTTGACCAGTACCGTTGCACCAAATGCTCCTGTCAGAGCCCCTAATAAGCTGTATGTCGTGATACGACCGAGGCTGAGCATGAACTGCAGCTTGAGTTGTTGCAGCAAATTCAGCTGAGGCATGGCGAGTTGCAATGCGCTGGCAATACCGCCGCACATCACCAGGCAGTGGCTACTGCCTAAAAAACCTATGCTCAGGGCCGCCAACAGGTTAAGTGTAAGTTCTGGACTCATTGCGGAGGGTGGTTATCCGGATTAACTTCTGGTTTTACGGCTTGCTTTTCTTCTTCAAACAAGATGCTCATGCCTTCTTTGTTTAAATCATCAAACTGGCGGCTGCGTACCGCCCAGAAAAAAATGCCCAGACCAATACAGACAAAAAGTATCGCAATGGGGATCAGCACATAAATAATACTCATGCTTTAAGTAACCTCAGTGAATTTGACACCACTAAAATAGAACTGAATGACATACCAATCACCGCAACATAAGGCGAGACAAAACCGGCAACAGCCAAAGGAATAATCACCAGATTATACCCCACAGCCCACCACAGGTTTTGTTTTACGATGCGCTGCGCCAATACCGCGCCTTCAATCAGTTCCTGTACTAAATTCAAATCATTATGCAGTAATACCACATCGGCCTGATTTTTGGATAAATCTGTGCCTGAATCCAGTGCTACAGAAACATGAGCCGCATGAAAACAAGGACTGTCGTTAATGCCATCGCCTAACATCAGCACTTTATCACCTCGGGCAACAGCTAAGCTGATTTGTTCAACTTTTTGCTCTGGGCTACAGCCTTTAAACACCTGATCAAACTGCAATTGCTGTTGCACTTCTTCCACTTGAGCAGAAGAGTCACCCGTCAGCATGGACAACGCTAAACCACGTTGTTTTAACGCTTGAACAAGTGCAGGCACTTCTGGGCGCAAAGCGTCTGACAGTTCAACAGAGAGCACCAGTTGATGATTGACCGTACAACAGACCGAGTCTGTGATCTGGTCCTGAACCCTGCAAAAAGCGGCACTACCCACTTTTATTTCTGCAGCTGAGCCATCTCCCTGTATCCAAAGTGCAGATAAACCAGAACCCACATGCACCTGTACCCGTTCTATTTTTGCAGCAGTTGTCAGGTAAGGCGCGAAAGCTTTGGCGATAGGGTGCTCTGAATAGGTTTCGATCCGTGCTATCAGCGCGAGCAACGTATCTTCGTCATAGAGGTTGTTATGCAGTCGGGTGTTTTGGATACTAAAACGGCCTTGCGTCAGGCTGCCGGTTTTATCCAGAAATATCGAATTAAGCTGTGGCAGAATTTCCAGCACCTGCTGATTTTTGATCAGAATGCCTTTGCGGTTTAAGCGAGCTAAGGCGCAGGTAATAGCAGTCGGCGTGGCTAAGGTTAAAGCGCAAGGGCAGGTGGCTACCAAAACTGATAAGGTAACCCAAAATGCTCTGTCTTGATCCAGCCAGAAATACCAGACTAAAAAAGTACTTAAAGCAATAATCAACAAGCGCTGAATAAAGAAGCGCGCCAGTTTAGTTGTTTTTTCCACAATCTGTGGTTTTTGATTCAGCGTCTGTTGTTGCAGACTGATGATCTGACCTAAACGTGAATGAGCCAAAGCCTGATGTACTGTCACTTTCAGCACGCCATCATGGTTAATGCTGCCGGCCATCACAGTGTCACCAGCCTTTTTGCTCACCGCCTTGTACTCACCGGTTAACATCGACTCGTCCACCGAACTTTCCCCCGACAACACCATGCCATCTGCTGCTATGGTTTCACCGGCCTGAACCAGTATGACTTGTCCGGCTTCTAAACGACGGGCAGAGGTTGAAATAACCTCATCTCCTTGCACCAACCGGGCAGAAACCGGCATGATTTTTAACAGGTTACCTGTGGCAGCTCTGGCCTGAGCTCTGGCACGAAATTCAAAAAACTTACCCAGTTGCAGCAGAAATACAAACATACAAACGGATTCAAAATACACTTCACCTATACCAAACAATGTGGCATAGGCAGAGGCGATAAAGGTATAAAATACGGCCAGCGTAACAGGCACGTCCATGTTTAACTCGCGCCCTTTGACCGCGCGCCAGGCGCTTAAGGTAAAAGGTTTAGCGCTGTAAAACACCACAGGAGTGGTTAATAACAAACTGATCCAACGCAAATAGCCTTCAAATTCTGGCTCTATGCCGGTGTATTCTCCAAAATACAGGCCAAAAGCCAGCATCATCACCTGCATACTCATAATGCCTGATACGGCGAGGCGCTTTAAAAATTGACGTAATTCGGTTTGTTGAACAGCTTCTTCCTGATCAGCCATAAAAGGCGATGCCTGATAGCCCAATTGATTGATGCTACTGAGTATGTCGCTGAGCTTAAGTTGCTTTACATCCCAACTGACGATACAGCGGGCTGTGCTGGAATTAACGCTGACGGTGTGAACGGCGGGATTTTTTTTCAGTTGTTTTTCAATCAGCCAGGCACAGGCTGCGCAGCTGATACCGCTAATCGATAATTCAATTTGAGTCTGATTGTCTTTGCTTTGGGTCAGGTCGGCCAATACTTCTGCGCTGTCATAATTAACCAGTTGTAATTGACCGGGTACCAGTTCAGCCTTGCTGGCCGGGGCGGTACGAAATTTATAATAATCGCCCAGTCCCTGGTCGATAATAGTTTCAGCCACGGCAAGACAACCAGGACAGCAAAACTGACGCTTTTGTTGTTCGATACTCAGACTAAAATCTGAACCTGCCGGTATGGCTTCATTGCAATGAAAACAACCTGAATACAACACTATTAATATCCCAGCTTAAATTCACCTTGTTGTGGCAGCATAACGGTAGCCCGCAGTTTCCAGTCTTTGTGTTCATCAGACACCACCAGATTCCATTTACCTTCCAGCGTCTTAGGTAAAGTGGCGACATACAGATTTTCGCCGCTACGCTCTGCCGTAACGATAAAATCATTGGCAGCGATGGTGTTGTGGAGAAACTCAAGCGACAGATGTTGGCCTAAGGTTTTATTTTGTTCAAACCTTACTATCACCTGATTGGCGGCAATTAACGTGCTGGCATGTAAATTACGTAATTCAGCCTCACGGTACTTGGCTAAATTCATATTAATAGCCCGGCCTTCTTTGTAGTAATCATCGATGACCAGATCCGGATTATTTTGCTGCATGATGTAAATGGTATGGCCACCTTTGATAAAGGAGACGATAGGGAAGGCGATCAATAACCAGGGCCACAGCTGTTTGTACCAGGGTTTTGTATCATGCAACATCAGGTATTCCTCTCTCAGATAGCAATAAGCCCCACAGGGCGGGGCTTATTGGGATTTAGCAGCAGCGAAAATTACTTACTGCTTTCTTCCGGACGTGATAAACGGTAAACGTAAGCAGAGATAATATGGATTTTGTCTTCACCTAAAATCTCTTTAAAGGCTGGCATTTGACCATTACGGCCTTTATTCAGCGTTTCTTCTACGGCACCGTGTGAACCACCATATAACCAGGTATTGTCCGTCAGGTTAGGCGCGCCAAATGGCAGGTTATGGGCCAAACTGCCTTTACCATCTGCACCGTGACAAGCTGCACACATGCCAAACTTCATTTTGCCGGCTGCTGCATCTTTATCATTCACTTTACGGCCTGACAGGCTTAATACATAAGCTGTCATTTCTTTTACGCCTTGTTCACCCAAAGCATCACCCCAGGCTGGCATCGCTGCTTTACGGCCATACAGCAGAGTTTCTTTGATCTTGTCCGGCGTGCCACCATATAACCAGTCATCGTCTGTCAGGTTAGGGAAACCACGTTGACCACGGGCATCTGAACCGTGACACTGTGCGCAGTTTTGCAGGAACAAACGTTGACCTACTTTTAATGCATCAGCGTCATAGGCCAAATCCAGAATGTCGCGGCTGGTGTACTTGGCAAATTCTTTGGCATAGGTTTCACTGGCTGCAGCGTATTCGCGGTCCAGTTGCACGTTTTTGCCATCAATTCTGTTTTGCTCCACAGCGGCTTTAGATTCAGCCAGGTTTTTAATACCCTGGTTTGAACTGGTCCAGTTTAAAAAACCTTTATAGTTACCCAAGCCAGGGTAGGCAGCAAAGTAATACACCGACCAGACGATGGTGGCATAAAACATATAGGTCCACCATTTTGGCAAAGGGTTGTTAATTTCTTCAATGCCATCAAACTCATGACCAGTCGACTCGCCTTCTTTCACGCCAACATGGTTTTTTAAGTTCCAGGTCAAAATGACGGTGCAGAATACGATACATCCAATGGATAAAATGGCGATCCAATAGCTCCAAAAGCTACTCATGATCCGACTCCTGTTTCTGTTGTTGTTTTGGTTTTTGGTCGTCTGCAAAAGGCAAATTTGCCTGTTCCTCGAAGTCTGGCTTGCGTTTTAACACAAAAAGCCAGACCACAAGACCAATAAAACCTACAAACACTAGCACGGTGAAAATACTGTGTAGGGTTGCAATATCCATCATAGTTACTTCAGCGCTGTGCCAAGGGATTGCAGGTATGCAATTAACGCCTGCATCTCTGTTTTTCCTTTGACAGACTCTGTGGCTGCTGCGATTTCTTCGGCTGAATACATCAGGCCGTCTTCATCGTTCGGCGCCATTTTGCCTTTGGTTAACTTGTTAAAGATTTCCATCTTCTTCGGAGTTAACTCGCCATCCAGCGTATTTGTCGCCAGCCATGGAAAACCAGGCATGTTCGACTGAGGCACAACGTCACGTGGATTGATTAAATGCGCATAATGCCAGTCGTCACTATAACGACCACCAACACGGGCTAAATCAGGACCTGTACGTTTTGAACCCCATAAAAATGGATGTTCCCATACACTTTCACCGGCAACAGAGTAGTGACCGTAGCGTTCAACTTCATGACGGAACGGACGGATCATCTGGCTATGACAGTTCACACACCCTTCACGGATATAAATGTCACGGCCTTCCAGTTGCAGCGCTGTGTAAGGTTTTAAACCGTCCACAGGTTCGGTGGTTTCTTTTAAAAACAGCAGAGGAGTGATTTCAACCAGTGTACCAAAACTGATTGCCAACACTGTGCCTATGGCTAACCAGCCTGCACTTTTCTCAAAAAATTCATGATAGTTCTTAGACACAATAAGCTCCTTACGCTGCTTCAGCTACTGGTTCAAGAGCACCATCTTTCGCTCTGATAGTTTTCACAACGTTATACGCCATGACCAGCATACCTGTGACGACAAAACAGCCACCGATAAAACGCATCAGGTAGAACGGGTAAGAGGCTTCTAAGCTTTGTACAAAGCTGTATGTCAGTGTGCCGTCAGTGTTGACTGCACGCCACATCATGCCTTGCATAATGCCGCTGATCCACATAGCAACTATGTACAGAACCACGCCAATAGTGTGTAACCAGAAGTGGGTGTTAATCAGCTTAATGCTGTACATCCGGCCCTGATTATAGATATTTGGGATCAGGTGGTAGATAGCGCCGATAGACACCATAGCAACCCAACCTAAAGCACCTGAGTGAACGTGACCAACAGTCCAGTCTGTGTAATGCGACAGCGCGTTTACTGACTTGATAGCCATCATTGGACCTTCGAATGTCGACATGCCGTAGAAGGACAGAGACACTATCAGGAAACGTAAGATAGGGTCAGTTTTCAGTTTATGCCAGGCACCAGATAATGTCATGATACCGTTGATCATGCCACCCCAGCTTGGTACAAACAGGATCACTGACATCACCATACCAACGGACTGAGTCCAGTCTGGTAGGGCAGTGTAGTGCAAGTGGTGAGAACCTGCCCAAATGTATAAAGCGATCAGAGCCCAGAAGTGCACCACAGACAAACGGTAGGAGTACACAGGGCGACCAGCTTGCTTAGGCACGAAGTAGTACATCATACCCAGGAAGCCTGCAGTTAATAAGAAACCTACAGCGTTGTGACCATACCACCACTGCACCATCGCATCCACTGCACCAGCGTAGATGGAGTAAGACTTAGTGAAAGAGACAGGCACAGCCATGCTGTTGACCACGTGTAAGGCGGCAACTGTGATGATAAAGCCACCGTAGAACCAGTTCGCTACATAGATATGACTGGTATTACGTTTGACTAAGGTGCCAAAAAACACAATAGCGTAAGAAATCCAAACCACAGTGATCAGAATGTCGATTGGCCATTCCAGCTCAGCATATTCTTTACTGCTGTTCCCTATCCCCTGAGGCAAGGTGATAATTGCGGCGATAATGACTGCTTGCCAGCCAATGAAAGTAAACATCGCAAGCTTTTCAGCAAAAAGCCTGACCTGGCAGGTACGCTGCACCACATAATAAGATGTGGCAAACAGGGCACTTGTACCAAATGCGAAGATTACTGCGTTAGTGTGAAGAGGACGAAGACGACTGTAAGTAAACCATGCCGTGTCGAAATTAAGTGCGGGCCAATAAAGTTGCGCCGCAAGTAATACACCCAACCCCATACCGACAATACCCCACATAACTGTGGTGACGGCAAAAAGGCGGACAACGGTATAGTTGTAGTCAACATTTAACGATTTGGTCTGGCTCATGTTGAGTTCCGCTGCAGTTTATTGCTAGTGATTAAAAATTCACCCTAAGGTGACCCTTCTTATTGTTGATTAACAGTGTAGCAGCCTCCACGACTTGCAAAGCAACTAAACCCTTAACCATTTTGGGGCGAAATAATACGAGTTTTGCCTTTAAAAAGATAGGCAAAACAGCCCCTTTTATGATGTAGAACAATACTGCTGGTCGCAAAATAACCAATTACAGCAGGGTTTTGCGTTTCATCGCTGTAAGAAGGTACACTTGCCATCCTTTATCTACGGAAAATGAACAGATGAGATTGCTTGTTCTGGCTTTTTATTTGCTTTGTCTGGTTAGTTGCTCAAAGGAAAATCCGTTACAGCAAGCAGAGCTGTTACAACTGCATCAGGATGAGAACGTCAATGTAAGTTTAAGTCCGGCTGATGCGCCAGTTGAACAAATTTTATACTGGACTGTCAGGTTGTCAAAAGGCTGGCATATTCAGCAGGCAGAAGTCACTGGGCTGTCGATGAGTATGGGCACTATACCGCTGCTATTTAAAGCAGTGGATGGGCGCCCGGAATTGTATAGTGCTGAAATGGTTTTAGGTGCCTGTAGTCAACCCCACATGCAGTGGCAATTGCAGTTGACACTGCTTCATGCCACACAAGGGGAGAAACTGTTGCTGTTGCCTTTTTATTCCAGCTGGCCAGACTAAGCCAAATAACGGATCTGTTGTACCAATTGCAGCGGGGCTATATTGCTCAGCTCCAAGCGGGCTGTTTCAACGCAAACAAAATCCAGATAACCTGTATCTGGTAAGTCTTTTAATGCTGCCGCTTTTTCTGCCCATGGATTCCATAACACGCTGGCATCGTGGCCTTGCTGAGTGATCTGCACTGCGGTGCTTTGCTGGTGTAAAGTTAACTCATCCGCGGTACGGAGATAAACCCTGTCTACTTCTGCGGTGAATTTCAGTTCAGCCTGTGGCTGCACAAAACGCCCGCCGCCTTGTACTTTATCCAGATAATCTCCGGACAAGGGACTGACTGAAACCTGATGCACTGAATCCACGTTAAAATAGCTATGTAATGCAGCTTGCTGTAAGCCCTGATCCGAGTTTAGCGTCAGGGTTAAAGCGGTTTCGGTTAACAGCAGGGTCAAACTTAAATAAGAAGGCGCGTCGGAATAAGGCAAAGCTTTGGTTTCTATACGAAACTCAATACTGACAGCGGCTTCGGTGACTGACTGGGTTACAAGCTGCCAAAGTTCAGTACGCACCACACCATGATTCGGCAACTTTTGTGCTGCAGGGTTAAACTCCGCTGCTACAGGGCCAAACCAAGGCCAGCATACGGGTACGCCTCCGCGGATCGGGGTATTATTTTGCCATGCCGATTCAGGTGATAAATAAATGACCTCAACCTCTGCTGTTGGCTTGTAAGAGAGCAGGTGAGCACCATAGCTACTAATAACAGCTGTTGCCTGGCCACAACTAAGTATATAACAAGGCAAATCTTTTAAGTGGGCAAACCCGGAGAGCTGCGTAATGGCGTTGCTGGACATCTGATTACCTCAAATTCAGGAGAAAGAAAAGGCGGCTAAAAAGCCGCCTCTGCAAAGGTTCTGAAGCTTACTGACTATGTTTCATCAGTTCAACAGTGTTGTCGAGCATACGGTTACTGAAACCCCACTCGTTGTCATACCATGCCATTACTTTCACCAGACGACCGTTTACGCGGGTTTCACTGGCATCAAAAATAGATGACATTGGGTTGTGGTTGAAATCGACTGATACCAATGGTAAATCGTTGACCGCTAATACCTGATTCATTGGGCTTTGCGATGCAGCTTTACGGATAATATCGTTAACTTCTTCTACCGTGGTGTTGCGACCGGCGATAAAAGATAAATCCACTAAAGATACGTTCAGGGTCGGCACACGCACTGCTAAACCGTCAAATTTACCTTTCAGCTCTGGTACTACTAAACCTACAGCAGCGGCTGCGCCAGTTTGAGTTGGGATCATTGACATTGCAGCAGCGCGGGCACGGCGCACGTCAGTGTGATACACATCACTTAAACGCTGGTCGTTGGTGTACGCATGAATTGTGGTCATTAAACCTGATTCAATGCCTAAGGCGTCGTTTAACGGCTTAGCGATAGGAGATAAACAGTTGGTGGTGCACGAGGCATTAGAGATGATTGTCATGTCTTTAGTAATGACATCGTGGTTTACGCCATACACTACAGTGGCATCCACATCTTTCGCCGGAGCAGAGATAATGACTTTTTTTGCACCCGCTGTTAAGTGAGCACCGGCCGTCTGACGGTTGGTGAACAGACCTGTACATTCCAGTACCACGTCGATATTTAATTCAGCCCATGGCAGGTTCGCCGGACTACGTTCACTTAACGTCAGAATTTCATCTTTATTAACGAAAATGGCTTTGTCTGAGTGCTCAACGTCTGCAAAGAAAATGCCGTGAGCTGTATCGTACTTCAGTAAATGGGCATTAATAGCGGCATCGCCTAAATCGTTGATGGCTACAACTTTGATGTCATAATTCTTCTTTGACTCATATAAAGCGCGTAAAACGTTGCGGCCAATGCGACCAAAACCATTAATTGCTACACGAATTGTCATAACCTATCCCCAGACTGTAATTTAATTCTGTAATAAAATTACATTTTTTGTCATTCTTTTCAAGTACAAAAAAGTTATGCATTCGTATTTTCTTAATCCAGACCTTGAATCTGGAGTAGACTGTGATAGTTAATTTTTCCTAACCATTTACTTTTCCGAGCAAAAAGCGGGTCGCTGGAGCCTTTATGGACAAACAATTACTTTCTGATCTGATTGCCTTCACTGGCATAGAAACACAATTTACCGACGCATGGGGCAACCAATCAGAAGTCGCAGAGAAAAACTTACTCACTTTATTAGCAGCTCAGGGCTTTGCTGTTGATAACGATGCGCTAGCCCGCGAGCAATTACTCGAGCGCCAACAAGATCACTGGGAGCAGCTGTTGGATCCTGTGTCGGTGCAAAAAACCGGGCAAGATACCCAAATTCAGCTGAAGTTACCTATTGCCTTAGCCAATACGCCTTTAGAGCTGGTATTGACCACTGAACAAGGCAAAACACATACCTTTACCGTGACGGCGACAGAGGATGCTGATTTAAACCAGGTGATGGTATTTGACGGTGAAGAATATCAGCAATATCAATGGACTTTACCTGTTCTGCTTGAGCAGGGTTACCATAGTTTAAGCTTGACTATAGGCGAGTTGGACTTTGTACAATCGCTGATCATTACACCATCTGCCTGTTTCCAGCCTGCTGAATTTAAGAAGCAAAAACAATGGGGCGTATCGGTGCAATTGTACTGTGTGCGTTCAGAACAAAACTGGGGTATTGGAGACTTTGCTGATCTGCGTTTCCTGCTTGGTCATTTGGCCAAACAAGGCGCCGATTTTGTCGGTTTAAACCCTATCCATGCGCTTTATCCAGCCATGCCGGAATCCGCCAGCCCTTATAGTCCGTCCTCACGTCGCTGGTTAAATATTATCTATTTAGCTGTGCCTGAAATGTTGGGTTTTGAGCAATGCCAGCAGGTGAAACAGCTGGTTAATGCACCAGGATTTAAGCAACAGTTGGACGCTGCGCGAGCTGCAGAGTGGGTGGATTACACCGCAGTGACCCGTTTGAAGCTGCCAGTGTTAAAGGCATTGTACCAATGGTTTACCGAGCATCAGTCTGAACATGCTGAACTTGCGCAGGCATTTTCTGTATTTAAACAACAATCTGGTGAAAGTTTATTACAGTTGGCGCTGTACGATGCAATTCACGCCCATTTAATCCAAAAAGATATGCATGCCTGGGGCTGGCCTGTATGGCCTGAAGCCTGGCAAAGACCTGACAGCGATGAAGTGCTGGCCTTTGCCAAAGAGCATGCCCACGAACTGGATTTTTACTGTTATCTGCAATTTATTGCCCGTGAACAGCTGGCAAAAGCGCAAGCCTTTGCCAAAGAGCAGGGCATGTTATTAGGTTTATACCGCGATTTGGCTGTGGGTGTCAGCGAAGCTTCGACTGAAATCTGGGGTAACCCGGAGCTGTATTGCCGTGGCGCCAGTGTAGGTGCTCCGCCGGATATTTTAGGACCTAAAGGCCAGAACTGGGGTTTACCTCCTATGCTGCCTTATCAAATGTTCCAGCAAGCTTACCGGCCTATGATCGATTTATTCCGCGCTAATATGCAAAACTCTGGTGCGCTGCGTATTGACCACGTCATGGCGTTATTACGCTTATGGTGGGTGCCGAAAGGGGCTGAAAGTGCAGGGGATGGTGCTTACATCTATTACCCAATTCAGGATTTGTTAGGTATTTTAGCCCTTGAGTCGCAGCGCCATCAGGTGGTGGTAATAGGCGAAGACTTAGGCACAGTGCCAGACGGTATTCGCGAAATTTTGGCTGAGTATGGCATGTATTCTTACCGGGTATTTTTCTTTGAAAAAGCCGAAGATGGTGGTTATGTCTCTCCGGCTCACTATCCGGTGCAGGCGATGGCCACTTTGACTACGCACGATATGCCAACCTTGATAGGCTATTGGCATTGTGGCGACTTAACTTTAGGTAAAGAAGTGGGGTTGTATCAGGACCATCAGTTACCGGCGTTATTCCAGTCTCGTCATGAAGATAAGCAAAAGATTTTAAATTCGTTGCATGGTCATCAGATGCTTGAACCGAACTTCAGCCACAACGTGGATCAAGTAGGGATGAGTACTGAATTGAGTTACGCCATTCAGCGCCATGTCGCTAAGGGCTCCAGTCAATTGTTATGTTTGCAGTTGGAAGACTGGATGGAAATGACACAACCTGTGAATATTCCCGGTACCAGCACTGAGTATCCAAACTGGCGGCGTAAACTATCCATGACGCTGGAACAGCTGGCACAACAGCAAAACGTCAATCAATTGCTGCAAGACCTTACACGCTTGCGTCGTAGTTAATGCACCAAAAGGACGAACTGTCAGCTGAATTTTTGAGGCCATAGCAAAGAGCGAATGCTATGGCTGCAAATAATTCGGCTATAAAACTGCCATAACCCCATGGCAGTTTTAGTTTAATTTGTTATCTTAGAGACCAAGACGGTAAAAAAATCAAAAGGATAGTTCATGTCCGTAACTCAGTTAGCCTCTGCCAGTTGTTCTTCTCCATTCTCTGTATTGTCCTGGCAACCTGGAACAACCAGAGGTTTGATGATCCGCGCTTATTTGCCAGATGCGGCCAAAGTTGAAGTCTTTGATTTTGCGACCCGCAAATCTTTAGGTCAGATGGCAGCAAAGCCCGTTTTACATGGTTTATTTGAACTTGAATTACCAACTAAACGCAAAACCAGCCCTTATTATTTTCAGATAGAAACCCCTCATCATCATAGTTATGAGCTGGTTGACCCTTATCAGTTTGAAGAAGAAGCCTATTACGCTGTGCATTTTGTTAACAGCAAACCAGAGAATCTGTATAAACAACTAGGTGCACAGTTAATAGAGCTAAACCTTGGTAAAAAGAGACTTAATGCAACCCGTTTTGCTGTTTTTGCTCCTAATGCATCCAGTGTCAGCCTGATAGGCGATATGAATCAGTGGGATGGCCGTCGTCATCCGATGCAACGCACTGAATGTGGTCATTGGGTGTTGGTGATACCAGAGGTTGGCGCTGGTGTGCGTTATAAATTTGAAATCAAAGACGCTTTTGGTAATTTATTACCTCATAAAGCCGATCCTTTGGCCTTTGCCGCTGAACAATATCCTTCTCATGCTTCGTTGGTTTTCGATCACTCTCAGTACAAGTGGCAGGATGAAAAGTGGCAAGAGCGGCATTTTGACCCTTATCATGAAGCCATGAGCATTTATGAGCTGCACCCAGGCTCCTGGAAGCACAATCAGCATGGTGAGCCACTCACTTATACTGAGCTTGCGCTTGAGCTTATTCCTTATGTGTTGGATATGGGCTACACCCATATCGAATTACTGCCTGTGATGGAACATCCATATTCTGGTTCATGGGGTTATCAGCCATTGGGGTTGTTTGCCGCAACCTCACGTTTTGGTACTCCGGATCAGTTCAAAGCTTTTGTCGATGCGTGCCACCAGGCCGGAATTGGCGTGATTTTAGATTGGGTTCCGGCTCACTTCCCGGAAGATGCGCATGGGCTGGCCCGTTTTGATGGTAGTCATTTATATGAATACGAAGATCCACGCCGTGGTTGGCACCCGGACTGGAATTCCTGCATTTATGATTACGGCAAAGATCCGGTAAGACAGTTTTTAGTCGCCAGTGCTTTGTTCTGGCTGGATTACTTTCATATTGACGCGCTGCGGGTTGATGCGGTGGCTTCGATGTTGTATCTGGATTACTCGCGTCGTGATGGTGAATGGGTGCCTAATATCGACGGTGGCAATCATAACTATGAAGCCATTAGTTTATTACGTTGGCTGAATACTGAAGTGTATCGCCAGTATCCAAAAGCCATGATGATAGCGGAAGAGTCAACATCATTTAACGGCGTGACCCGCCCCGTGGATTTAGGCGGGTTAGGCTTTGGCTTTAAATGGAATATGGGCTGGATGAACGACACGCTGCGTTACATTAAAAAAGACCCAGCCTATCGGAAGTTCCACCATAACGATTTAACGTTCTCTATGGTGTACGCCTTTAACGAAAACTTTATTTTGCCCTTGTCACACGACGAAGTGGTGCATGGCAAAGGCAGTATCATCAATAAAATGCCTGGGGATGAATGGCAACAAGCCGCTAATTTAAGGGCTTATTACGCCTTTATGTTTGCTCACCCAGGTAAAAAGTTAAACTTCATGGGCAATGAGTTCGGTCAGGGCACTGAATGGGATCACAACCAGCAATTGCCGTGGTTTTTATTGTCTTTCGAAAAACATAAAGGCATACAGCAATTATTCCGTGATTTAAACCTGACGTACAAAGCCTGTGCACCATTACATCAGCTTGATCATGAACCAGCGGGATTTCGCTGGATTAATTATCAGGATGCTGAACACAGCACTTTAAGTTTCTACCGTTTGGATAAACAAGGCCAGGCTGTGTATGTGGTCAGTAACTTTACGCCAATACCACGCAGCGCTTTCCGTTTATCTGTGGCACAACAGGGCGAATACGAAGTGATCCTCAACACCGACAGTGAATATTACTGGGGCAGTAATTATCCTGTCGGCGAATATTTACCTGCGCTGCCAGCCGCAGCTTTTGGCTTAGACTATATGGTGCAATTGGATTTACCTCCTTTGTCGACCCTTTATGTGAGACGTAAAACATCGTGAATACTAAACCAGAGCCAACTCCTGAATGGATAAGCAGTACAGGCACGGCTTATCCGCCAGGTCCCACTCAGACAGGCCCGCATAGCTGGAACTTTTCTGTGTATGCGCCTGATGCGTCTTCGCTCTGGTTATGTTTATTTTGTCCTGATACCGAAGAGCCACTGGCAGAAGTTGAATTTTTTGCCCGTACCGGAGAAGTTTGGCATATACAGCTGGAAGGCATTGGATCTGGCACTTTATATGGCCTGCGGGCCGAAGGTGTTTGTCAGGCGAGCTCAGGGTTGGTGTTTGATCGCAACAGATTATTGATAGACCCTTATGCCAAACAACTTAATCGCGCTTTAGTCTGGAACGAGCGGCTATATCAGGTGCACAGTCATTATATGGTGCCCAAAGCAGTGCTAAGATCGCAGGCTTTTGACTGGCAAGGCGCCAAAAAACCTGCGATACCTCGCGAGAAAACCATTATTTATGAAGCCCATGTTAAGGGGCTGACCAAATTGCATCCGGATGTACCGGACGCTCTTCGTGGTAAATATCAGGGCATGTGCCATCCGGCTGTTATTCAGCATTTAAAAGACTTAGGCATTACCACAGTGCAGTTATTGCCTGTCGCCAGTTTTATGAGTGAGCCACGCTTAGAAAAGCTGAAGCTGAGTAATTATTGGGGCTATAACCCGATCAACTTTTTCGCCCCTGATGCCCGTTATCAGGTCGATGATGCAGTGGCTGAATTTAAAGAGTTAGTCCGGACTTATCACCAGCATGGTCTGGAAGTGATTCTCGATGTGGTGTTTAACCACACGGCAGAAGCAGAGGACTACCGCTTAAGTTTCAGAGGTTTAGCGAACAGGCACTATTACCTGTTTGAAAATCACGCCGACATTACCGATTATCAGCAAAACTGCAATTACAGTGGCTGCGGCAATACGCTGAATGTGGCGCATCCTGTGACTCAGCGTTTAGTGTTGGATGCGCTGCGGTATTGGGCTACAGAAATGCAGGTCGACGGTTTTCGCTTTGATTTGGCGGTAACTTTAGCCCGTGAACACAAGCGTTTTGATGCCTACGCCACCTTTTTACAGGTGATAGCACAGGATCCGGTATTAAGTCAGGTTAAATTGATAGCTGAACCCTGGGATTTAGGGCCTTTTGGTTATCAGTTGGGGCAGTTTCCGGCGCATTGGTCTGAGCTCAATGATAAATGCCGCGATACCTTTCGTTCTTTCTGGCGGCAGGACGCAAGTCAGTTGCCAGAATTTGCTACCCGCTTATTAGGTTCACGCGATATTTTCCAGAAACACCATAAACCGGCCTGCTGCAGCGTGAACTACATCAGTTATCACGACGGTTTTACCTTGCAGGATATGGTGTGTTATCAGGACAAGCACAACTGGCTGAATGCAGAGCAAAACCGCGATGGTCATGGCCATAATTTAAGCTTGAATTATGGGGTTGAAGGGCCCAGCAGCGATGCTGACATTTTGCACAAAAGATTCAGGCATAAACGTAATTTAGTAGCAACGCTGATGCTCAGTCAGGGCATAGTGCATTGGCTGGGGGGCGACGAGCTGAGTCACACCCAACAAGGCAACAACAACGCCTATTGTCAGGACAATGAAATCAGCTGGTTACACTGGCAACTGGATTACCAGGCCACTCAGTTTCTGAGTTTCGTTAAAAAGATGATTCATTTGCGTCAGCAGTTTACCTGTTTACAGCAGCTCTCTTTGCTGGATGATCAGTATCAACTGCATGGAGATAAACATCAGGTCAGTTGGTATTTAGCGGATGGCAGCGTAAAACAAGACGAACACTGGACAGATCCCTACAAAACCAACTGTGTTTTTGTCATTGAGCATTTAAAAGATCATCAGGCCATGCTGGTGATTATCAACGCTAGTGATCATCCGCTTCAGGTCGACTTACCGAAAAAAAGCTGGCAGTTGTTACTTGATACTCAGTTTGAGACTGGTGAGCTGCTGGAAAAAGCAGCAACAAGAACACGTTATTTGCAGAGCGAACGATCTTTATCCATTTGGAGCTGAGTTTTTTCTGTTGAGCTTTTTCTTTATCCAGAGTTTTCCAGTATAATCGCGGCCACTTTTGCAGTGCCGGATTTTAAAAGGAAAATCAAATGTCTGAGACATCCGTATTATGTGATATAGGTTTTGTCGGCGCAGGTGTAATGGGGAAGAACCTCATTTTAAATCTGGCTGATCACGGTTATCGGGTTGCCGCTTTTGATTTAGACCATAAAAAACTGGAAGCTGTTATAGCGCAGGACAAAGCCGAGCGGGGCGACAAACCGGCCCGAGTGATCAGCTGCAGCTCTTATACAGAACTTCTGTCGCGTTTATCTTCCCCTCATTTAGTTATTTTATCTGTGCCAGCCGGCAAACCTGTCGATGATGTCTGCTTAAAGCTGATTGATGCTGGTATTCAGGCCGATGACATTATTGTCGACACAGGCAATAGCCTGTGGACTGACACAGTACGGCGTGAAAAACATTACGAAGGGAAATTTATTTTCTTCAGTACTGCCGTATCCGGTGGTGAAGTCGGTGCCCGTTTTGGTCCTTCTTTAATGCCAAGTGGTGATCCTTATGCCTGGACACGGATTGAACCTATCTGGCGTGCTATAGCTGCTAAAGTCGATCCGGCCACAGGACGTCCACTGGAGCGACACGAGCCAGGTAATCCTGTGACTGAAGGCGAGCCTTGTGCAACGTACATTGGACCAGGTGGCTCTGGCCATTATGTCAAAATGGTGCACAACGGTATTGAATACGCCGATATGCAGCTGATTTGTGAAGTCTACCAGGTGATGCGTGATGCGTTGGGCATGAGCGCACAACAGGTATCTGACGTCTTTAAAGAGTGGAATCAGGGCATATTAAATAGCTACCTGATGGAAATCAGCGCTGAAGTACTGGCCACTAAAGATTCAGAAACAGGTTTACCTCTGGTGGATGTAATTCTGGATAAGGCAGGGCAGAAAGGCACAGGTCTTTGGACTGCCGTCAGCAGTCTGGAATTAGGTTGCCCTGCACCGACCATCAGCGAAGCCGTGTTTGCCCGCTCTATGTCGACCTTAAAAGATCAACGAGTGCTGGCATCGACCTTATTGTCTGGCCCTGTGCGAGAACACTGCACTAACCAGACTGCAGAGCAGATGATTAAGCAGCTGCATGACGCGCTCTACTGCGCCAAAATCTGTGTGTATGCTCAGGGTTTCGATTTAATGAAAACAGCCGCAGCAGAGCATGGCTGGCAGCTGAACTTTGCCGAGATTGCAAAAATTTGGCGTGCGGGTTGTATTATCCGTGCAGTGTTTTTGCAGTCTATTACCGAAGCTTATGAGCGTAACGACGATTTACAGAACTTGTTGCTGGACCCATTTTTCTCCAAACAAATTTCTGTCAATCAGATGAATTGGCGCCGCGCTGTGGCAGAAGCTGCAATGACAGGTATTCCGGTATCTGCATTAAGCTCAGCTTTAAGTTATTACGACTCGTATCGTACCGCTGTGTTGCCTGCAAATTTGCTGCAAGGACAAAGGGATTATTTTGGCGCCCATACTTTTGAGCGCACTGATAAAGCTAAAGGTAAAACTTTTCACGTCGACTGGAGTCATAACGACAGGCCGATGCAAAAAATTAAGTAAATAAAAAGCTCCGCAAGGGGCTTTTTACGTATTAGAAGTACGGTTGTTATAAGCTGCTGTTTTACAGTAGAGAACCTGTGTGCTGTGCAACATGTACTTTGACTTGGAGTAGCGAATGAAAAAAACAGAACAAGAGTGGCGTCAGCAGCTCAATGACGAACAATACAGAGTGACACGGCAAAAGGGCACTGAGTATCCTTTTAGTGGAACCTTGCTACACAATAAAGACACAGGCAGTTACCACTGCGTTTGTTGTCAGCAACCGTTATTTGATTCTGCAGATAAATTTGATTCTGGCTGCGGCTGGCCATCCTTTAGTAAAGCCATCAAAGGCCAGGTGAAATATGAAAAGGATATGTCTCACGGTATGAACCGGATTGAGATTTTATGCCAACACTGCGACGCGCATTTAGGTCATGTGTTTGACGATGGCCCGGCATCGACCGGGCAACGTTATTGTGTCAATTCAGTGTCGTTATTATTTAACCCTGACGTTAAAATTTCGGCGGAGTAAACTGACCCAGTTGCAGCTGAGATAAGGTATGTTCAGCTGCCTCTTTTATTTTTTCGTGATCCAGCTTCGCCTGTTCCAGATATATTTTTAGTTCTTGTAACTCCACATTAAAAGCACCACTCTGTTGTGCCAGTAATGCCCAATGATACGAACTGGCGTAGTCTTTTTTCTTGTAAAATATGCTGGTTAGTGACGCATAAATTTCAGGGTCCACTTTAGGATTTGGTGGATAAAGTTCTAATGCATGATGCAGCAGCTGAATGCTTTTTTCTCTGTCTCTTTTGCTGTAATAACTAACCAACGCCATTTGCAGTTCAGGCGTTTCCAACTGATTATTTTGTTCAGCCTGTAAAAAACGTTGCAGATGACTGTCACTTTTATTTCGTGACCAGTGGTAATACAACAAATGCGGGTCGTCTGAGCTGACTGTTTCGTCACTTAAGCGCCTGATTTCTTTCAGACTGGTCATGTAGCCAATCATTCGGGTACTGGTTTTTTCTTTCAGTTTGATATGTTCGATACCAGCGGCAAGCTCAATACATTTTGAATATTTTTCAAAATCGACCAGTAACTGATATTTGTTTTTGTCAGAGGGTAATCGTTTTTCTTCAAAGCGTTGCATAATCAAATCACGACGCTGCAGATTGCAATGGGAGTCGTCATTTAAGTCACTACACAGACCTGGTTCTTTCTCACAAACAGCGCGTAACGTCAGTTCGCCTTCAGAGCAGGCACCCAACATCACCAGGCTCATGCTTAACACCAAATATTTCATAAGTATCTCATTCATCTTTTCTGCTTCCAGCATAACGAAGAATTCAGAAAAAATCTTTTTGTAATTCTTGTCGTAGTATTACATGTTCAATTACAATGCGCCTGCCTCAATGTGGCGATGACCACAGGCACACCTCTGAACCTACAAGACGTAAAAGGCGAAACCATGACTCTATCACACGAAGAACAGTATCAACGCAGCTGGCAGGAACGTCAGGAATACGCTGAAAACATGCAACCAATCATAGGTCGCTTGTATCGTAATAAAGGCATTGAAGTTGTGGTTTATGGCCGTCCTCTGGTAAATGCAACCACCATTGACATCATTAAGGCTCATAAAACCGTCGAACGGTTTGAACATCAGAAATTACGTTTAAGAGAAAGTTTTCCGCTTTTGGAAGCGATTTCTAAAATGGAATTGGCGCCAGGCCGCGTCGATATTGGTAAGTTGGCTTTTGCCTACTTGTACAAGAATGCCGGTGAAGGTCAAACTTTACAGCAGTATTTAGATAATCAGCTATCTGAAATATTACATCGTGACGATCAAATTAAACCAGTAGACGTGGTGTTGTATGGTTTTGGCCGTATTGGTCGTCTGTTAGCCCGCCTGATGCTGGAGCGTTCAGGCCCAAGCAGCAAGTTGCGTTTACGCGCCATAGTGGTAAGGGGCGGGCGCAAAGGTGATTTAGAGAAACGCGCCAGCCTGCTGCGCCGCGATTCTATCCATGGTCCATTTAACGGCAGCATTACGGTGGATGAAGAAAACGTTGGTATTAAAGCCAACGGTACTTTTATCAAAGTGATTTATGCAGATTCGCCAGAACTGGTGGATTACACTGCCTATGGTATTCATGATGCGCTGGTGGTGGATAACACCGGCATTTGGAAAGACGACAAAGAGTTATCTATTCACTTCAAATCCAAAGGGGCAGCCAAAGTACTACTGACGGCTCCTGCGAAAGGCGATGTGCATAACGTGGTATACGGTGTGAACCACAGCATGATCCAACCTGAAGACTGCATCGTGTCAGCGGCCAGCTGCACCACCAATGCAATTACACCTGTTTTAAAAGCACTGAACGATCAGTACGGTATTAAAAACGGTCATGTCGAGACAGTGCATTCGTACACTAACGATCAGAACTTGATAGACAACTACCACAAAGCTGAGCGCCGTGGTCGTGCTGCTCCTTTGAATATGGTGATTACCTCCACTGGTGCCGCGAGTGCAGTTGCCAAGGCCTTGCCTGAACTAAAAGGCAAACTGACAGGCAACGCTATTCGTGTGCCCACACCTAACGTGTCTATGGCGATTTTGTCGCTGAATTTGAACAAAGAAACCAACCGCGAAGAGCTAAATAACTATTTGCAAAAAGTGGCGCTGTTTTCTGAGCTGCAAGATCAAATCGATTTCACCAGTTCCACTGAAATTGTATCCAGCGATTTAGTCGGTTCACGTTATGCTGGCGTAGTGGATTCACAGGCCACTATTGTGCAGGACGACCGCTGCGTATTGTATGTATGGTACGACAACGAGTTTGGTTACAGCACTCAGGTCATTCGGGTGATGAATGAAATGGCAGGCATAAAATACCCAACTTTACCAGTCAATAAGTAAAAATTGATCTCAGAACAGGCCGCCTCAGTGCGGCCTTTTTTTGTTATTTAAGGCGGCCAAATCTAAAGCCCCGGCTGAAGATCAAGCAGTGATACCCAAAGTAATTGATGTCTCAGGCAGGCGACCTGTAGGGGCACGGTTTATCCGCGCCCGTGCCGAAACAACTGAGATAGATAGCACGCAGTCAACAAAGCTGCGGCTTCAAGTACGAAGGGGATAGTGTTATGATGCCGGTCCGTTAAGACTGCAAGTGAATGCAGCATCTGTTACCTAACCAAGTGGATATGTTATGAAAATTACCTGTAATTTTGACAGCGGTAATATTAACGTGATCAAAGCCGAACATCCTGCCGATATTCAGCTGGCGATCCGTAAAGACCACAACTCTGATTTCTACCAATGGTTCCATTTCCGTTTACATTCTCAAAGTGCCGAACCTCATACTATTCGTATCGTTAATGTCAAAGATTCGGCCTACCCGGATGGTTGGAAAGGTTATCAGGCTGTTGCATCCTATGACCGTGAAAACTGGTTCAGGGTAGAAACTCAGTTGGTCAACGACGAGCTGGTGATCACCCATTATCCAGAAGCTGAATCTGTGTATTTTGCTTACTTCGCTCCGTACAGCTATGAACGTCATATGGACTTGTTACATTCAGCCCAAAGCTCTGGTATGGCGCAGATTGTCGAATTAGGTGAGACATTAGACGGCCGCGATATGAGCATGTTGGTGGTGGGTGAGCCTGATGATGGCAAGAAAAAAATCTGGATCACCGCACGTCAACACCCAGGCGAGTCTATGGCGGAGTGGTTTGTTGAAGGCCTGTTAGACAGACTGCTGGACGAAGACGATGGCGTGTCCCGTACTTTGTTAGAAAAAGCAGTATTTTACATAGTGCCAAATATGAACCCGGATGGTAGCGTACGCGGTCATTTACGTACGAACGCAGCAGGGGTGAATTTAAACCGTGAATGGCAAACGCCAAGCATGGAAAAGAGTCCTGAAGTGTATTTAGTACGCCAGCAGATGCTGGAAATTGGCGTTGATATGTTGCTGGACGTGCATGGTGATGAAAACCTGCCGTATAACTTTGTCGCAGGTGCAGAGGGTGTGCCTTCGTACAATGCAAAAATGCAGCAACTCGAAACAGCATTTAAAAATGCCTTGTTGGTCGTGACGCCAGAATTTCAGACTGAATTTGGTTATGAGCTGGACGAGCCGGGCAAAGCGAACCTGACTATTGCTTCTACCTGGGTTGCCGAACAGTTTAAGTGTCTGTCTTACACCCTCGAAATGCCGTTTAAAGACAATGCCAATTTACCCGATCTGGCTTATGGCTGGTCTGATGTTCGGTCGATGAAACTAGGGCAGGATAGCTTAGTGGCAGTGCTGGCTGTGGTTGATCAACTGCGTTAAATCATCCGTATCCGTTGATAATGCAGGTCAGTCCAGGCTGGCTTGCAAACTTGTTCTTTTGCTTTATAGTGCGCCATAACTTTTAGAGGGTTTTACTATGGCAATTATTTCCTGCCCACGTTGTGCTAAAAAGATTTCGGATAAAAGCCAGACCTGTCAGCATTGTCAGTTGGATTTAACCGGTATGTCAGCGGAAAAGAAACATAATTTGGCTGTACAGAGTCTGGACAAAAAAATTCAGGGCGCTTTGAATCAATCCATGTTGGCTTTGATACTTTTTTTAGCCGGATTCTGCTTTTTGTATTTTTGGGCTTTAGAACCAGACGGCTATGAAGCTATTGTTTCTCAAGGCATGATTGCTGCTGGTTTTCTTTGGTACATCTATGCCCGTGCTCGTCTGATTTATCTGAAGCGAAAAAATTAGTATGGATTTCAAAGCTCTTGTACTGGCGATGTCGCCTGATACCTACCAGTCACTGCTCGAAACTGTAGCTACAGGCCGTTGGGCTGATGGTGTTGCACTTTCCGAACTACAAAAAGCTCACACTCAGCAATTGGTGATGGCCTATCAGGCTTACGTACTTAAATCCACCGAGCCTTACACCATAGGGGCGGATGGTCAGATGGTGGTTAAATCCAAAGCTGAAATGAAAAAACAATTCCCTCAGGACTCTTCGATAGCAAGGTTTGCGCATGATGATCTTTAAACGTTGGTTTGCGCCGAAATGGCAACACAAAGACGCTGCAGTGCGGCAACAGGCAATTGCTGGGTTAAACGTGGACGCCCAGCACAAAGAAATTTTGCACGAACTGGCCTTTAATGATGGCCATGAAGCTGTGCGCCGTGCAGCTTTGGAAAAACTCAATGAATTTTCTTTATGGTGGCAAGCCAGCAAACAAGATAATGCTGAGCGTTTAAAGCAATATGCTGAGACTCAGCTTGTGCAAATGGTGCTGGAAAATCGCATTTCTGCGCCATTAAAGCGGCAGTTTATAGAGGAATGTCACAGAAGCAGTATCTTAGAAAAACTAGCCTTGACAGAAGTCGATGCCGATATTCGTTTTTCATTAATAATGCGCCTGAAAAAAACTGAGTTGATCCTGTCCAATTTACAGCAAGACCTGTTGAGTATTGAGCAAAAACGGCAGCTGCTGGCTCTGATTACCGAACCAAAGCAGTTGGAAAAACTGAGCAAACAGCTGGCCGAGCCTTTAGCCAGTGAATTAAAGCAGCAGTTACAACAGCAACAAGAAGCCAAAGACAAGCCGGTTCAAGTACGCAAGGCGATTAACCTGCTGTTGGCAAAATTAAATGCTGTGCGTGAGCGCGGTGATTTAGTGCAGATGCAGCAAAAATGGCAGCAGTATCAGCACGAATGGGACACTGTGCAGTCTGATCTGGCTCTGCTGGATGATGCCACTGAACTGACGCAAAAATATAATAAAATCAAATTATTGACCGAAGCCGCATGGGCGCCGCTGGTAAAAGAGCAACAACAACAGCTGGCTCAACAACAAAAATTTGCCGTATTGAAACAGCAGCAACAGCAGTTTGAAACCAAACTGCAAGCTTTACAACAGCAGTTATCCCAGTTGATGTCCGAAGGACGGCTGGATGAAACTGATCCATTGGCTGCCGAAGCTGCCACATTGCTACAGCAGATCTCACAAAGTGATTTAGCCTCAGCAATAAAAGCCAGTCTGCAAAAATCCCTGACAGCCTTTGAGCGTCAATTGCAGCAGTTACCAGCCCAGGCAGAGCAATTATTTAAATTAACCCGTTTGTTAGCTGACTGGTCCTCAGCAATCATTCCAACTGATGCAGTGCAGTTCCAACAGATCGAAGCTAAATATCAGCAGTGGCAACAGGAATGGAGCAAAGGCCGCAAGACCTTAGGCGCTATGTTGCCAGACAGTCTGGCGGATGCTCAGCAAACACTGCATGCACAATGGCAGGAGGTCATGGCCGACTTCGCTGGCCAGGCGGATAAAAACCTGAAGTCAGTGCGTTCTAAATTGTCTGAATTCCGTCGTTTATACGAAGCAGGGCGTTATAAAGTATTGTTTGGCCTGTTTAAAGGCATCCAACAAAGTTATGCCGAATTAACACCGGCTCAGCAGCAACAGCTGGTAAAAGACTATCAGGCGGCTGAGCAGCAACTGCAGCATCTGAATGAGTTACAAAACTACATTGCCACACCTCGTAAGCAAGAACTGGTCGCTCAAATGCAAGCTTTGGCTGTAGCCACTGATGTAGCAGCGCCAGAGCGTGCCGAGCAAGTGAAGTTAGCTCGCGCAACCTGGCAGACCTTAGGTCGTGCCGATGAAGCTTTAGAAGCCGATTTGAATCAGGCCTTTAATCTGGCGTGTGAGCAAGCTTTTGCGCCTTGCCGCGACTATTTCGCAGCACAGGATGAGCAGCGTAAACAAAATGCGGTTATTAAACAGCAAATTCTGGCTGACTTAGCCAGTATGCTAGATAAAACGTTGGATAAAGGCTTTGATAGCCAACTCACAGCTTTACAAAAAAGCTGGCGTGAAAGTGGTCCAACAGAATCTGCGCTTTACAAAGAAATGGCAGTTCAGTTTAAGACGCTGGTTGATCAACTCAAGGGCCGTGTGCGTGGCTTACATGAGCAAAATCTTGCTGGCAAGCAGCTGCTTATCGAAAAAGCACAACAGTTGCTGACTTTATCTGTCGATGAAGCTGTGGCTGGCGCAAAAAAATTGCAGCAAGACTGGAAACAGATTGGTTTTTCCGGCAAAACAGATCAACAACTCTGGTCGGAGTTCCGCGTCGTCTGCGATCAGATTTTTGCCAATAAAACCGCAGCTAAACAGCAGCAAGATCAGCAATGGGCTGAGCAGCAACAGCACGCTGAAACTCAATTTGCTGAAGTTGCAGCACAGTGTGCACAAGCAGCCACTGCGCCAGAACTGCATGCTGCCCAAGGCGCACTAAAAGCGCTGGATCTGCCCGCCAAATCTGTTTTGTTGCAGCAAAAGCAGCAGTTGTTAGCCGAAGTACAGCAGAAGCTGGAGACATTAGAGCACTCTGCTTTTAATGCCAGCTATCAACAGCTGTTTGATGCGTTGGAACAAACACATGTGACAGCTGAGGCTATTCCAGCGCGTTTTCGTGAAGACTTCGCTAAAGGCAATGAGTCACAGCTGACCCGGGCTCAGTTAACGACTGCTATTGAACTGATCAGTGGAAAAGACTGTGTCGCAGCAGATAAAGCACAAGTGCAACTGCAGTTGTTGTCGGATAAACACAATTCCGGCACCAGCCTGACGGTTGACGCTTTATTAAAACGCTGGTTAAGTTTTGGTGCTGTGAAAGCAGAAGAGCAGGGCTTAGTACAACGGTTAAAAGCTGTATTTGCGTAAGGCAAATACAGACTACGAAAAAGCCAGCGCAAGCTGGCTTTTTTACATCCGCGATACAGTACTTTTAAAGCGTTAACTCACCACGCAAACTTTGTTGCATAAAGAGCCGCACTTGCTCAGTGCTTAAAGGTTGGCTGAGTAAATAATGCAGTTTGGTTAAAGTGGCTTCGAGCGTCATATCATAACCACTAATCACACCACAGGCGCGCAGTGCATTACCTGTTGCATAGCCACCCATATTTACTTTGCCTTTAAAACACTGGGTGCAATTGACAATAATAGTGCCGCGTTTGGAGGCCTCGGTCAGAGCCTCCAACAGCTCTGGTTGCTGTGGCGCATTACCTACACCGTAGGATTTAATGATCAACGCCTTAATAGGGGCGGCCGCCATATTTTTAATCACTTCAGCACTGATGCCAGGATACAGCGTCACCACACTAATAGGTTGAGGTGTAATTTGCGCAATCTTTAAAGCTTTGGTTACGGCAGTCGAGGCCAGATGCCCGGAGATTAAATTGATATGAATACCAGCTTCAATCAGCGGTGAAAAGTTCGGAGATGCAAAAGCATCAAACCCATCTGCATCAGCCTTTGTAGCCCGGTTTCCACGAAAAAGTTTATTATTAAAAAATAACGCCACTTCAGCGATAGGATAATAAGCCGCTAAATAGAGGGCATTGAGTAAATTTACCTGGCCGTCAGAGCGTAATTGCGCCAATGGAATTTGTGAGCCTGTCACTATCACGGGTTTTGCCAGGTCTTCCAGCATAAAAGACAAGGCTGAGGCGGTGTAAGCCATGGTATCAGTGCCATGCAGTACGACAAAACCATCGTAGTCTGCATAATGGCTTTGAATATCAGTGGCAATTTCCAGCCAGTGCGCTGGAGTCATATCGGAGGAGTCAATCACAGGGTGGTATTCGTGGATATCAAATTCCGGCATTTCAGAGCGGTAAAACTCCGGCATGCTTTTGACTGTATCGGATAAAAAGCCTGGCACTGGCACAAAACCATTGCTGGATTGCTGCATACCTATAGTTCCGCCTGTGTAGGCGACATAAATTCGTTTTTTATTCATGACAGAGAAGGTCCTGATCTGTTGTAGCGCTATTGTAATCAACAGGAGGAGGGCTGTCAGGTTTTGTTCGGTTTAATCTGCTGGCATACAGTTATTTCGCTATTTTTTGCCTTGAAGAGCGAAGAAAATTAGCAAAAAGTAATCACTTTGCACAAATGCTGAGCAAACGAATTAAAAGCGATAGAAAAGCACTTTACAAAAAAAGGCGAGGCCCCTAATATGACGTCCAACGCGGAGGGGTGGCAGAGCGGTTTAATGCACCGGTCTTGAAAACCGGCGAAGGTTAATAGCCTTCCGAGAGTTCGAATCTCTCCCCCTCCGCCATTAAAACCACCATCAAGGTGGTTTTTTTATGCCTGCAATTTTCCTATCTTATTGGTTTATAAGTTTTTTCTGAGTTATCCCCAACAAATTTTTGTTACTTATCGCATTCGTTAATGAAGTGCTTGAGCTTTATCCTGTCTCTGCTTTATGCTCGGACATAATAGAGCTAGACTGGAGTAGTTCACCTTGGCACCGGAGAGATCAAATTGATTAATGTTTTATTAGTGGATGATCACGAGCTGGTTCGGACCGGCATCAGTCGTATACTAATGGACGAACGTGGCATCAAAGTTATAGGCGAAGCTATTTCCGGTGAGGCTGCTTTGCAGTTTTGTCGTGCCCAAACACCTGATGTGGTGCTGATGGATATGAATATGCCTGGTATGGGCGGTATGACGGCCACCAAACGCATATTGCATTATTGCCCTGAAATTAAAATTCTGGCCTTATCTGTCTCCTGCGAGGAGCCGGTTCCTACCAAAGTGATGCAACTCGGTGCTGCTGGTTTTATTTCGAAAAATGCCGCTCCCGCCGAAATGGTCAGTGCCATACGTAAAGTACATGCAGGCGAGCGTTATATCTCAGGTGAAGTCGCACAAAAGATGGCGATGAGCCGTGTGACCAGCAGCAACCAGAATCCTTTTGAAGAGTTGTCTGACCGTGAAATGCAGATCATGTTAATGATCACTCGTGGCCAGAAGGTCAATGATATCGCTGAGTTACTAAATGTCAGCGCAAAAACGGTCAATTCCTACCGTTATCGTATGTTTGAAAAACTGGATATCAGCGGCGATGTCGAGTTGACTCACTTAGCCTTGCGCCACGGCATGATCGACATTGCGAAGTTATAACTGCCTCCATGATGTTTAATACCGATGTTTGACGCCAAAAGCTTCCTGAAAACCGCGCCCCATATGCCGGGCGTGTATCGTATGCTGGATCAGAAAGAAACCGTCATTTATGTCGGTAAAGCCAAAGATCTGAAGAAACGCTTATCCAGTTACTTCCGCCAGAATGTGTCAGGTAGCAAAACCCGCGCTTTAGTCAGCCATATTCGCAGTGTGGAATTGACTGTTACGCAAAGTGAAACCGAAGCGCTGATTTTAGAAAATAACCTGATTAAGCAGTACCTGCCGAAATACAATATTCTGCTTAGGGACGATAAGTCTTATCCATTTATTTTAATCACCAACCATAAACACCCGCGTATCAGCTCACACCGTGGACCTCGGAAAGTGGAGGGGCAGTATTTTGGTCCTTATCCAAGTGCAGGTGCCGTGTGGGAAAGTTTGAAGCTGCTGCAAAAAGTATTTCCTATCCGCCAGTGTGAAGACGGCTTTTACCGTGCCCGCACCCGGCCTTGTTTGCAATACCAGTTAAAACTCTGTTCTGCGCCTTGTGTTGGCAAAATCTCTGATGAAGATTATGCAGCGGAAGTCAAAAATACCTCGCTATTTTTATCCGGCAAAAGCCAGCAGTTGATTGAACAACTGGTGCAGCAAATGGAGAAAGCCAGCAGCGAAATGGCCTTTGAAAAAGCAGCTCAGTTTCGCGATCAAATCGTCAGCTTGCGCAAAGTGCAGGAACAGCAATACGTCAGTGGTGATCACGAAGAGATGGATGTGATAGCTCTGGAGTGGTCGCATGGTGTGGCTTGTATTCATGTGCTCTTTATCCGTGATCATAAGGTGCTGGGCAGTAAGAATTTTTTCCCTAAAGTGCCGGCAGGTTCTGAACCTGAAGAAATTTTACCGTCCTTTTTAGCCCAGTTTTATTTAAGTGGCGCCGGTGGCCAAATGGTGCCAAAAGAGCTGGTACTCAGCGAGCAGGTGGCCGATGACGAACAACTGGCTCAGGCCATTGGTGAATTAGCGCAGCGTAAAGTCAGTTTTGTTTATGCCAAACGTGGCGAAAAAGCGCGGTATTTAGCCTTAGCGCAAAAAAATGCTCAGCTGGCTGCTGCGACTAAGTTGTCTGTTAAAGAGCAGGTTGCCGTTCGTTACCGCGAGCTGAAACAGACGCTGAAGCTTGAATTGTTAGAGCGGATGGAATGTTTTGATATCAGTCATACCATGGGCCAGTCGACTATTGCCTCTTGTGTGGTGTTTGACGGGCAGGGTCCAAACAAAAGCGAATACCGTCGCTTTAATGTCGAAGGCATTACGCCTGGTGATGATTATGCGGCTATGTTATTTGCGCTGAACAAGCGCTATGGCAAACTCACCGATGAAAGCCGTATCCCGGATTTGATTTTAATAGACGGTGGCCAGGGGCAATTGACACAGGCCATTAACTTTTTTAGTGACTGGCCTTTTGCGAAAAGACCTTTATTGGTCGGGGTGGCCAAAGGCACCAGTCGTAAACCTGGTTTAGAAACGTTAATTTTGCCGGATAACCCTGCGGGATTTTCTCTTGCTGCAGAATCTCCAGCTTTGCATTTAATTCAGCAAATCCGTGACGAAGCGCACCGTTTTGCTATCACAGGCCATCGCAATAAACGCGGTAAAGCCATTATTAAAAGCCCATTAGAAAATATCGAAGGAGTAGGTGAGAAACGCCGACAAGCTTTGTTACAATACCTCGGAGGTTTGCATGGCGTGATGCAGGCTTCTGTGGACGAACTCGCGACAGTACCGGGAATTTCCAGGCAACAGGCCGAAAAGATTTACCAGGCATGTCACAATAACTAAAAATTTGTGCCGACTTTGAGAAGTAGTGTTATGTGGAATATTCCAAATCTGTTGACTCTGTTCCGATTGTGTTTGATCCCGGTTTGTTTATTCTGCTTCTACTCTGAACTGGAACACGCCCGTTTTTTTGCCGCTTTTGCCTTTTGGTTTGCCGCTATCACTGACATGTTAGATGGTTATTTAGCCCGTAAGATGCAGCTGATGACGCCTTTTGGCGCTTTTTTAGATCCGGTCGCAGACAAACTGATGGTAGCTGCAGCTTTAGTATTGATTGCTGTGGATATGCAAACGCTGTGGGTGACTATTCCTGCTTTTATTATGATTAGCCGCGAGATTTTAATTTCGGCTTTACGTGAATGGATGGCAGGAGTAGGTCAACGTGCTCAGGTGGCGGTGTCAGAAGTAGGCAAATACAAAACTGCAGCTCAGATGTTGGCTTTGATTGGCTTAATTTGGCAACCTGTGGGCTGGCTGACCGATTTAAGTATGGCATTGCTGTATATAGCCACGTTATTGACTGTCTGGTCTATGTTGGTTTATCTGAAAGCATCCTGGCCAGCGCTGAGTAAATAAGCGGAAAAAGTTTGCAAAAACAGCAGTAAAGCTACTTTTTGAGCAAACGAATTTAAAAGCATAAATTTGTGGTTGACGTAAAAGCATAAACCAGTAGAATGCGTCTCGTGTTACGGCGAATGGCCAGTTTAAAGCGGGCATAGCTCAGTTGGTAGAGCGCGACCTTGCCAAGGTCGAGGTCACGAGTTCGAGCCTCGTTGCCCGCTCCAAGTCGTACGCCAGATGGCGGGTTGGCAGAATGGCCATGCAGCGGATTGCAAATCCGTCCACCTCGGTTCGACTCCGGGACCCGCCTCCATTTAACGTTGTACTTGGTTAGATGCTGTTGGCTGTAATACAAAATTGAAAAGTGTTTGCCCGGGTGGTGAAATCGGTAGACACAAGGGATTTAAAATCCCTCGCTCGAAAGGGCGTGCCGGTTCAAGTCCGGCCCCGGGCACCATCTCAGCAGCAATATGCTGAGATAAGCTGAAGAACATCAAATACCAAAGCAGGTTGTTACCTGCAAAATGCCTAAGCGGGCATAGCTCAGTTGGTAGAGCGCGACCTTGCCAAGGTCGAGGTCACGAGTTCGAGCCTCGTTGCCCGCTCCAAATTCAGAAAAAAGCAGCGTTCAGGCTGCTTTTTTCGTTTAAGGATATTGAAGAAATATTCTCTGCGATTTGGATCCAGAGTGGTGATAAAAAAAGCGGCCAAAGCCGCTTTTTAGTGCGTTTAGTCGAGCGCTTAACTTATTAACTGCGGCCCTAACCACAAACTAAACAAGCTAATCGCCACTATACCGACCAAATTCAGCACCAGGCCGGCTCTGACCATATCTTTAATCTGTAACTTACCTGACGCAAACACAATAGCATTTGGCGGTGTAGCCACTGGCAGCATAAAGGCAAAACTGGCAGCTAAGGCAGCTGGTACCACTAAATACAGTGGTGATAACTCCATAGAGACAGCGACAGGGCCTAACAGCGGCAGGAAGGCTGCAGCAGTCGCTGTATTGCTGGTGACTTCCGTCAGGAAGATAATCAGACTGGTGACGGCAACCAATAGCAGGATAGGCGGTACGCCGTCCAATAACTGCAGTTGTTGCGCTAAGAGTTCAGCCACACCGGTTTTTTGGATTTGATCGGCCATGCTCAAACCGCCACCAAACAACAATAATACGCCCCAAGGCACATTCTGACTGTCTTTCCATTCCAACAACGCAGTGCCAGAACCTTTTTCTCCCGGCAATAAAAACAATAGTGCCGCGGCGCACAGCGCAATGACAGTGTCACTGATAGGCAGCCCAGTCCATTTCACTAACCATTGCTGGCTGATCCAGCTTAATGCGGCCAGAGCAAATACCATTAGCACCAGTTTTTGTGAGCGTGACATCAGGCCCAGTGCTTTTAGCTGTGTTGGTGTGTCATTTTGACCGGCGTCAGTTGCAGGCATACGGAAATGAAATTTGGTCAGCCATAACCAACACACAATCAGCATAGTGAGTGCAAGTGGAACACCCAAAATCATCCAGTCGGCAAAGCTGATCTGGATACCATAACTTTTCGACATATAAGCGGCTAATAATGCATTGGGTGGTGTACCTATCAGAGTGGCTATACCGCCAATACTGGCGCTATAGGCAATCCCCAATAACACTGCTTTACCAAATTGGTCTTGGGTTGACGCATTGGCCATGGCAATAATAGATAAGCCTATGGGGAGCATCATGACGGCAGTGGCGGTGTTAGACATCCACATGGATAAAAATGCCGTCACACCCATTAAGGCTGCGATTTGCAGGCCTGGAGAAGTCCCCACCAGGGATAGTGCTTTTAGCGCAATTCTCCTGTGTAAATTGGTTTTTTCCATCGCAATAGACAGGAAAAAACCGCCGAAAAATAAAAAGATCAACGGATGAGCATAAGGGGAGGTCGCAGCATCCAGTTTATCTATGCCCAATAAAGGAATAAAAATCATAGGTAACAAGGAGGTGACTGGGATAGGTACGATTTCGGTGATCCACCAAAGCACCATCCAGGCCATTAAGCCTGTAACCATCCAGGCCGCCTGGCTCATTTCCACAGCCGGAGGGGGCAAAAAAATGGTCAGTAAGAGTAATAAGGGACCGCAGAGCAGAAGTAAGCGGCTGGTAACTGGTGACATATACAATCCTTACTAAAAGAAACCGGAGCTTAGCTCCGGTGTGATCAGAACAAAAACTTAAGGCCTAAAGCGGCCGCATGATCGTTGTCGGTTTCGAAATTGAGTTTGGACAGAAGCAGGTAAGTCGTCAAATTGTTTCGCCATTGATAATCCAATCCAATGTTATTCAGACGCGCGTTCTCGGCGTGGCGGGTTTGGCTGTCATCCTTTTGCCATTGCCATTTGTAAGTCCAGTCGCCGCGCTGATAGCTCAGCTGAGCAAGCCATGCATCGCCCTCAATGTGGCGTACCACATGTTCACTGTGTTGATACATCAGGCCTGCGGCAAGTACCGCGCCATCCAGTTGCCACAAAGGCATTTGAGCTAACAAACGCTCTGCTGTGATATTATTCAGCTCCTCCGTTCGGCCATAGGCCAGATAAAGTGGATATTTTTTTAATGCAGGGTCGCCATATCCCAGCACCCAATCATAACCACCTGCAACCTCGTCGCTGGCTCCCGTTTGATAGGTGGCGGAAAAGTTAAAGCCTTCAATCATTGGTGACTGGTAGCCAATCACATTTTCCAGCCTGTCCTGACCCGGTGTAATTTGTGCAATGTCTGCAACGGTTTCGTTAAATAAATCGATTTTACCTTCAGACTTTTTAAACTTGGTGTCGTTTTTACCAAACACCAGTTCGCCATAAGTGCCAGCGACGCCAATATAAGTATTACGTGAGCCTAGTTTGTGGTCTCTGTTGGCATCGTCCAGGCCATTAACTTGCCACTCATAGACTGCGATAACAGCAAGCCCATCGGTCAATTGATGTTTGGCTTTTACACCTAAACGAGAGAACGGCGCCTCAATCTGGCGACCCTCATCGGCATAACGATACAGGCCTTTATCGACGTCCAGAGCCTGTAATTCAAGTTTGCCGTACCAATCCCATTCAAAGGCACTGGCAGCAGGGCTAAAAGCAAGAGTGGTACAAATGGCGGCGGATAAATACGACTTAACCATGCTGCACCTCCGCTGTTGCAGCTGCCGTAGTCGCAGACGGAGCGTTTTGTGCAGGTGTTGCACCTTGCGCCAGCTCTCTGTCCAGTTGTGCTGTGTCCAGTTCACCACACCATTTGGACACCACTAAAGTCGCCACACCATTCCCTATTAAGTTGGTTAAGGCCCGTGCTTCAGACATAAATCTGTCTATGCCTAAAATCAAAGCTATACCAGCTACAGGCACTGAGCCTACCGAAGCTAAAGTGGCAGCTAATACAATAAAACCACTGCCGGTCACGCCCGCCGCGCCTTTAGACGTTACTAATAACACCGCAAGCAGTGTCAGTTGCTGAGTTAAATCCATTGGTGTATCTGTGGCTTGTGCAATAAATACAGCCGCCATGGTCAGATAAATAGCCGTGCCGTCGAGGTTAAAGGAATAACCTGTTGGGATCACTAAACCTACAGTGGATTTAGTCGCGCCCAGTTTCTCCAGTTTCGCCATCATGCGTGGCAGCACAGATTCAGAGGATGAAGTACCTAATACAATCAGTAATTCTTCTTTGATATAGCGGATAAACTTGGTAATCGAAAAACCGTGGTAGCGGCAAATAGAGCCCAGCACGACAAAAATAAAGACTAAACAGGTTAGGTAGAAGGTTGCCATTAAGCCGGCTAACGACCACAAAGTCGCAATGCCGTATTTACCTATGGTAAAGGCCATGGCGCCAAAAGCACCAATAGGCGCGACTTTCATCAGCATATGCACTATGGCAAATAATACTTCAGAGCTTTTCTCGACATAACTAAAAATCAGGTTCTGCCGGCCGCCTAAACGCTGCAGCGCAAAACCAAAAAGGATAGAAAAAAACAGTACTTGCAGCATGTCGCCGCGGGCAAAGGCATCAAATACACTGCTAGGGATCACATTCAGTAAAAAGTCTGTAGTGCTTTGCATCTGATCCGGAGCTGTGTATTTACTGATGGATTGCTGGTCCAGACTGGCCGGGTCTATATGCATGCCGACACCAGGTTTTACAACATTGATCACCACTAAACCTATAACCAGAGCTATGGTAGAGACAATTTCAAAATAGAGCAGGGCATAACCACCGGTTTTGCCTACTTTTTTCATATCTTCCATACCTGCTATACCCACAACTACGGTACAAAAGATGATGGGCGCGATAATCATTTTAATCAGCTTGATAAAAGCTGTGCCCAGAGGCTGCATGGCAGTGCCAAGCTCCGGGTAAAAATGACCTAAAAAGATACCTATACTGATGGCGAGTAACACCTGGATATACAGGCTGGATAACAGCTTTATGGCTTTATTTTTCATTGTTATTGTCTCTCTGATTATGGAGAAAATCTCCCTGTCAGACAGTCAATAGCAAAGAGGAAGCCAGCTTTTTGATCTCAAAAATATCTTTTAAATACAGTTGGTTATGTGTTCTATTTTGGAGTGCGGTGAAAGCTTGTGTGGATTTCCGCACAAAGTGAAATGAGCTCTGTCACCAAATCCGCACAAGGTGTTGATTAGTCTTCGTTTTTGTCCAGAAAATCGCGGCGGGTCAGTTGGTATTTCGCCATTTTGTCGTACAAAGTTTTGCGGGGTAAATCCAGCTCGGTCATCACAGCTTTAATAGCGCCTTTGTGTTGGTTTAAGGCCTCTTCAAGCAGCATTTTTTCATAATACTCAACCCGCTGTTGCAAACTCATGCTGCCGGTGATGCCATGTTCGGCTTTATGTGGCTGTTGGTTAAACGCAATGTCAGCGCCCATCAAGACATAACGCTCTGCCATATTACGCAGTTCACGCACGTTACCGGGCCACTGGTGCTGTGCTAATTGCTGTAACTCTATGCTTTGCAATGGAATATATTCTTTATGAAAACGTGCTGCCGCTATGCGGGCAAAATGCGAAAACAATAAAAACACGTCGTCTTTGCGCTGGCGCAAAGCGGGTAGGTGTAAATCCACCAGAGACAAACGGTAATACAAGTCGCTGCGAAATTCCCCTGTACTTGCCAGCTGTTTTAAATCTGCTTTACTGGCTGCTATCACCCTGATGTCCAGATCGATAGCCTGATTTGAACCCAAGCGGGTGACTTTACGTTCTTCCAAAACCCTTAGCAGTTTGACCTGTAAAGACAGAGGTGTACTTTCTATTTCATCCAACAACAAAGTACCACCGTTGGCAAACTCAAACTTACCAATACGTTTTTTGTCGGCCCCGGTAAAAGCACCCGCTTCGGCGCCAAACAGCTCACTTTCAATTAACTGCTCAGGAATAGCGCCACAGTTGATAGCGACAAAGTTATGCTGACGTCTGTCGCTTTGTTCATGCAGATAACGCGCGACCAGTTCTTTTCCTGTGCCGGTTTCACCATAAATCAGTACGTCAGCGGGGGCGTTGATCACGGCATCCAAAGTACGACGTAGCTGCTGCATAGCCGGGCTTTGCCCTAAGATCCGTAAACCTGGTTGTTGTTCCCGTTCGACCGCTGCTTTTAACTGACGGTTTTCCAGTACTAAATGACGTTTTTCCAAAGCCCGGCGGCTGACTTCAACCAGATGATCGTTATCAAAGGGTTTTTCCAGAAAATCATAGGCGCCTTGTTGCATCGCTTTCACCGCAAGGGATACAGCGCCATAACCTGTCAGCATTACGACTGGGATTTCGGCGTCAATGGCATGAATTTTTTGCAGCAATTCCAGACCGTTTAAAGCAGGCATATGCATATCGGTAATGACAATGCCATTGAATGCGGTGCTGATGCGACTCAATACGTCACCTGGGTTGGCTGTGACAGCACAAGGCACATCTTCCAGTTTAAACAACTGACTGACAGCGCTTCGAATATCGGCTTCATCGTCAATAAAAATAATAGCTGGAAGCTGTTGTTCTATGTTTGCCATTTAAGATCCCGTTGTCGCTGTCAGCAGCACAATAATAAACTCAGCTCCGCCTTGTGGCGCATTTCGCACTTCAAGCTGACCACCAAAAGATTGCACTATACGTTGCGAGATGGAAAGGCCTAAACCAAGACCGTCCCTTTGTTTAGTGGTGAAAAAAGCCTCAAAAATGCGCTCTAAATGGTGAGGTTCTATACCAGGGCCTTGATCGCGGATATGAATGCTGACCTGTTGTGCCTGTGTTTTGACGGCAATATGAAACGCAGCGTCTGCTTGTCCTGTCATAGACTGCACGCCATTGGTCAGAATATTTACTAATACTTGTTCCAACTGAATACTGTCTGCGAGCACCACAGGGGATTGTTCAGGCAGTTGCAATCGTACTTTGACCCCTTGCTGCTGACACTGGTGTTTGACGATACCAAGAGCATCCAATACCAGCTTGTTAATCTGCACCAACTGGTTCTTGCCAGAGCTTTTACGGCTGAAATCTTTAAACTGAGCCACGATCACACTCAGGCGCTGCATCAATTGCCGCATCGCCTGAATATTGGTTTTTGCGTCATCCAGATAACCTTTGTCGATTAGCTTTTCTGTGGTTTGAGCATAGCTTTGCAACGCGGTCAGTGGCTGATTTAACTCATGATTCAGTGAAGCAGACAAAGCGCCTATAGTGGCGAGCTTTGCAGTTTGCACCAGATGCTGTTCGGTTTGTGCCAGTTCGGTTTCAGTTTGCTCACGCCGTTCAATCTGGCGTATAAGCTGCCTGTTGGTTTCTGCCAGATCTTTGGTGCGGGCTATTACTCTTTGCTCCAGTTGCTGATTGTGTTGCAGCAATTGCAGATGACGTTTTTTACGCTCGCGCCGCACCCAGATGGCAAGTAAGGCTGAGCTATAAATTAAAGTGACCAGTAACAGGGCAGACCATAAAGCCGATTGTTGTGGTGCCGGCGAGGCCAGTACTGTTAAGGTCCAGCCAAATTCGGGCAATGTGCGCTGATAAGGTAAAAAACTCAGGGTTTTATTTTCAATAGGTAAACGCCACAGCGGATAAGTGGGCGCAAGTAAAGCTGAACCCACAGCATAATGCATAGGTTCAATCGCCTGAGTAATGTAACGTTGCTGTTCTTGCGCACTTAAAGGCTTTCCGGTCAGGCTGGTTAAACGCCACTCTGGCACATCAGACAAAAATACCTCGTCACTTTGCCCTGTCACCATAAAATGGCTATCGGCTAAACCTGCGATTTGTTGCTGATGCTGCTCTATGGGCTCTAAATCCACTTTGGCTACCATCACAGCCAGGATCTGTCCTTTGATACGAACAGGTACACTGTAGTAATAACCCCGGCGTTCGCTGGTATGGCCCAAAGCGTAATACTGTGCATTCTGACCAGCCAACGCATTCTGCACATAAGGTCTGAAACCAAAATCACGGCCCAGATAATAAATTCTGCCGTTGGCATTGGAGCTGGCTATCACTATGCCTGATGGATTCACCAGATATAAATCAGCGACATCGGCACTTCGTTGTAATTGAAACAAGTATTGATTCAATTGCTCTGTACTGGTTGGGAGATCACTTAGCAACGATTGTAATAAATCAGAGCTGGCGACTTGCTTAGGTAAGTCGGCGTATCGGCCTATTTCATAACGAATAAAAGCGGCGAGGTTATCACTTTGCTGCTGAGCTTTTTGCGTCAACTGACGGTAGTTCCAGTGCTGCGCGGCTGAAGCTGCCAATAGCAAAACCAGCAGATAACCACACAGCAGCAGAAACCAGCGCAGCTGTTTACTCATTAGTTATGTCTTTGCGTTGTGTTGGCTTTCGACGCGGCCAAAAGCGAGGCTTCTTCCGTTTTACTTGAGCTTAATAACTTAGCTTCCAGCTCCGCCATTTCAGATTGAGTCAGTTCACGGTACTGACCAGCCTTTAACTCAGCCAGGCGCACATTCATAATGCGAACCCGCTTTAATTTAGTCACGTTAAAACCCAAAAACTCCGTCATACGGCGAATTTGACGGTTCAGGCCCTGCGTCAAAATGATATTAAAGGTTTGGCGGGAGATTTGTTTAATCTGACAAGGCAAAGTAATGGTCTCAAGGATAGGCACACCAGAGGCCATCTTACGTAAAAACTGCTCTGTAATTGGCTTGTCGACTGTCACTACATATTCTTTTTCATGCTCGTTGCCAGCACGCAGAATTTTATTAACGATATCACCGTCGTTGGTCAGAAAGATCAAGCCTTCAGATTCTTTGTCCAGACGACCTATAGGGAAAATCCGTTCCGGATAGCCCATGGCGTCAATGATATTGCCTTTGACATCCAGCTCAGTGGTACAGGTAATGCCTACGGCTTTATGGTAGGCCAGATAAACCCGGCGTGGTTTAGCTTTCAGCGGCTTGCCTTGTACCAGCACCTGATCCTGTTCTGATACTTTGGTACCGAGCGTGCCCACCTGACCGTTTACAGTCACCAGGCCTTGTTCAATCAGCTTATCTGCTTCACGGCGTGAACAAAAACCTGTATCACTAATAAATTTATTTAAACGAAACAATGCAGTTTGTTCCAAAGCTTCACACCTGACAGTTGAAAAAGGACGATAGTTTAGGTGCACAACGCATCAGGGGCAAGGCTGGCGTTTATTTTAGGGCAGAAAACTGACGGGGTCTTGGCAAGGTGACCAGATCAGGTAAACTTGCAGCTCACTATTTAGAAGGGACCACTGATGTTACCCATTCAGCATTATTTTCCCAAAGCCGATGCGTTAGTTTATGGTTGCATGGGATTGGGCGGTAGCTGGGATCAACCCACCACCAGCAAAGAACAACGTGATTTATCTTTTACCGCCATAGATGCAGCTCTGGAAGCTAATATTCGCTTTTTTGATCATGCGGATATTTATACCAGAGGCAAAGCCGAAGCTGTGTTTGGTGAGTATCTGGCGGCTCATTCCGGCCTACGTGAAAAGCTGATACTGCAAAGTAAATGTGCCATCCGTTTTGCTGATGCAACAGCGGTTGGGCGTTATGATTTTAGTAAAAGTTATATTGTCGAATCAGTGCATCAGTCGCTAAAACGACTGCAAACCGACTATTTAGATATTTTATTGCTGCACAGACCGGATCAACTGATGTTGATTGATGAAGTGGCTGAAGCTTTTGCAGAGTTGAAGCAACAAGGCAAAGTGAAGGCTTTTGGCGTGTCCAATTTTGGCTGGCCTCAACTACAGTTACTGCAATCGGCCTTGCCTGAGCCTTTGGTGGCCAATCAGCTGCAAATGAGCCTGAAGGATTTAAACTGGCTGGAGCAAAATGTTCTGACCGCTATGCCGGATGGCGCGGCTCATCATTTCAGTTATGGCACTGTCGAATACTGTCAGTTACACAAAGTACAACTGCAAGCCTGGGGCAGTCTGGCACAAGGCCTGTTTACCGGTGGCCGAACTCCTGAAACTGCCGCCCAGCAGGCGACAGCTGCATTAGTTGCGTCATTAGCTGCGGACTATCAAACCAGTCCTGAAGCTATAGCTCTGGCGTTTTTGCTGAAACATCCTGCCGGTATTCAGCCAGTGATAGGCACAACCTCGCCAGCCCGTATCGCTGCTTGCCAGAAAGCCTTAACTGTCAACTTAAGCCGTGAACACTGGTATGCGCTTTATGTCGCAGCCAGAGGAAAAGCATTACCTTAATATTTGCGTACTAAAAAAGGGCTCTCAGGCCCTTTTTTAAACTGAAACTATAAGCTCCTACTTAGCTGCAGGCACAGACTGCAAATACTGGCTGTTTGGCTGCTTTAAAATAGTCTGCCAGGAACCGTACGTCGGGTTGGCTAATACAAACCATTTTGCACCCCAATAGTCCTGATATTTATCTACCAAGGCTGAACGTTGTTCAGGCGTGATATTTTTCTTCACGTCCGGCAGGAAATCACCAAAGTCATCACCAATCGACATTAAAATACGGAAATCTTTGGCAGCAAGCAGACGGCGGCTTTCTTTTTCGCTGCTCCAGCCCTTTTGTTCTGATTTTAACCAGATTTGTGAGGCATCAATTTTTGCTATACCCACAGCTTTTAAGTTACGCAGCGTATCGGTTTTTTGTGGGCAACTGTCATTGCTGCCGGCACGTTGTTCACACTCACGATTGCTGATGTACAACACCTTCACACCAGCAGCTTCGGCTTTATTCACAAAAGCTACAGCGCCTGGTACTGCTTTGGCTGCGGCCATGGCGACCCATTGATCCCACAGTTTTGCATCATAACCCGTATTTAATAACACGCTTTGGGCGGCTGAAGGTGAGTTATCCAAAATGGTTTCGTCAATATCAACAATAATTGCCATAGGCAGCTGTTGGTAGTTGGTGGTCTGATTAGGTAAAGCCGTCCAGTTTTTATCAGCAATAGCATGAGGTAACTGCAAAGCGGCGGTTTGGTAGGTTTGAATAGCGCTGGCTTTGAATTCTGCAGAGGTTTGATACCACAAGGTGGCATTCATATTGTCATGCGGTGCGGCTTGCGAGGTAAATGAGAATATCAGGCCGCACAGCAGCAATGAGAAGGATGGTTTCATCATGGACTCCATAGGTCAAAAAAAGTAGCAGGGTAAAAGGGATAGGTTTGTTCGATATACCACATAAAAAAGCCCCCGCGTTGCGGAGGCCTTATGCTCAGGCTTTGTCCGCTCCTGGTTCCGCTTTGGTCACTTTATCGGACAGGTTATTCAGTGAAATAACCTTAGTTTTACTGATCTTATGACGATAAATCTCACGCAGGTAATGAATAGATTTTTTCACACTGTCGCGGGATAAACGAATGTCATTAATAGAGACAAACTTGTCTTTATTACGGATCAGCTCACGGTATTTTTTCTCGTACATTGGTTTGATCGCATACCAATTGGTATCAAGTATTTTTGCCGGATTTTCAAACTCATGCAGCATGCCGTCCAAACGCTCTTCATCGAAGTGTTCATCACGGATAAAGTCCAGCATGGCTTTGTCCAGCGAATCATTAAAGCGATAGTCGTCTTTGGCGAAACAACGTTTGATAAAAGACACAATCAGCGTCAGGAAGTCGTCGCTTAAACACGGGCTCTTAACAATCAAAGTGGTCAGCGAGATATTGGCTGAAGCGCCAATGACCAATGCGTAACGCTTTAACGTGGTGTTCGGGAATAGGGTGTTTAAATGGCTCTTCAGGCGATTTAAATCCATGTACGACAGTTTGTAGTCTTTTGGTAACGAGATAATAGACACCACAGACGAGCAGTTCTTAAAGAAATGCAGGTCTTTTAAATCTTTTGGATCGTAACCACTTTTTACGTAAGAAGCTAAAGCTTCACGGTAACGACCCGATTCGATAGGCAATAAACTGATGCCTTCAATGGCCTGTGTCACTTTGTTAAAGTGGGGCAGGTCAATGGAGCGGAAAAACAGATCGTCAATGTTCAAACCACTGTTGCTGTTTTTATCAAAGAGTTTCAGTTTATCCACAGCTGCAGGAGTGCTTGGGATCACAGACTCCGCATAAGCCACGGCAACAGGGCCAGCCAGACTCATAAACAAGTCGTTGGCGTCTAAACGTATGGTTTCACCAATGTCGATACCGGCACGGCGGAAGTAGTTTTCGTCGTAATCTGTGGTGACAGCCTGAGCTGTGAGGATGTTGAAAATCTGCTGAGAAATATACTGGTTGGCATATTTTTCCATCGCATTCACGTCGATATGCTGAATTTCGCCATCATCGGTTTCTTCGGCATAACGCATAATGTCGTTAGAAATCAGCATCATCGCATTCCATGGGCGAATGCGGTGCATCACGCTGGATTCGGCGCTGTCTTCATTTTCCAGGTTGTACGAGAAATCCCATTCTTCTGCCAGATACTTACATAACAAACGGCCTGAGTTGATATGTAAAGCTTCTGACATCTCCACGCCGTGATCGGTAATATTCGGCAGAATACAGATACCGCTGGTGAAGATAGGTTCAAATACAAAAGAGTGGCCAGCGTTGGCTTCGTTTTCCATTTCTGGTCTGGTGTCGAAGGTTTTCGCCATATAAGCGTATTGCTGGGCCAAACCAAACTCAGACGCCATACCTGAGCCTGTACCACCGCCAGCACTGAAAATATAAAAATACAAACGGGATTGGTTAGCTTTGATGCCACAGGAATCGATCAGATAAGAGTGAATGAATTTCCAGTCCGGGTTGGAGAATTTCTGCGTGTCTTTGTTCAGTATAATTTTGGCAAGGTATTGGCCAAGGATAGGGGCGTTACCTGCACCACCGGCATGAACTTCCGACAAGTCCATGATTTTCATTTTGTTGTAATCTTGCAGGAAATTGGATTTCTCACCCTTGTGAGAAAAACGGATACGGCCTTCAATGTCTTTATCCAAATCGCCCAGCATCACCAAAGGTTCGATCAGGAATACAGGTTTGACCTGATGAGATTTATCCAGATTCAAACCTTTTTTAATCCAGCGCACAGGGCGGTATTCGGTTTCTTTTTGCTGACGTTCTTCAATATTAAATTCGTTCATATAGAAGCTGCGGGCGTTATACACAAGAGAAGCCACGTCCAGCGCTATATTGGAACCACATCGGCCTAAGCCAATTAAACAGACAGAAGGGAACTGTTGTTGTCGTCTGTTAACATCTTCCACTTCGGAAGCTGGAATAGGGAAAACACTATTTCGTAAGGCATCCAGGTTGGACAAGATCCGACTCAGGTCGCGTTCAGTGAAATACATGTAGCGGCCTGAACCAAAATTCAGGTCAGCTTCAGTTTCAGTCGCGGAGAATGGACGCACTGTTAAATTGACATCGTCTTTACCGGCGCTGCTTTTTATCACTTTTGTACTCATGGATGACCTTCCGGGCTATTTTTATTGTTCTGATCTGCACTCTATTCGAGTCATAAACATAGACTTAGCTGCCTATTATTACAATTGGCATTAGAAACAGTACAGCAAAATCATTGAAGAGAATTGAACTTTTTGATAATCAGGAAAAGAAAACTGAAAAATACCGCAGTTATCCCGCCACAAGATGAAATAAATGGGATCAGAAGCTGTCGATTTTAGTTGTTTGCTTCTGATCCCATCTCCCCTGACCGTTACATATTCGGATAGTTTGGACCACCAGCACCTTCAGGCGTCACCCAGGTGATGTTTTGGCGTGGGTCTTTAATATCACAGGTTTTACAGTGAATGCAGTTCTGCGCATTGATCTGGAGCCGTGGTTGATTGTGCTCTTCCACTATTTCGTAAACACCAGCAGGGCAATAACGCTGTGCAGGTTCATCATATAAGGCTAAGTTCACCAGCACTGGGATAGAAGTATCAGCCAATTTTAAATGGCAGGGCTGATCTTCTTCATGGTTGGTGTTGGATAAATACACCGAAGACAAACGATCAAAGCTGAAAACCTGGTCTGGTTTAGCATACTGAATTTTTGGCGCTTCAGAGGCTTGCCTTAAAGTTTGATGATCAAAAGTGTCGTCTTTTAAGGTGAAAGGCAGCTTACCGGCAAAGATATTCTGATCCAGCGTATTAAAAGCGCCGCCCCAAAATGAACCAAATTTATGCATGGCTGGGCCGAAGTTGCGGCTTCTGAACAATTCATCGAATAACCAACTTTGCTCGAAATGCTCTGCAAATTCAGTTAAATCAGTACCAGCTTGATCTTGCTGCAGTGCAGCAAAAATAGTTTCAGCAGCCAGCATGCCGGATTTCATCGCGGTATGGTTGCCTTTAATTTTGGCAAAGTTCAGCGTACCTGCATCGCAGCCCACCAAAACACCGCCAGGAAAGGTCATTTTAGGTAAGCTGTTCAGGCCACCTTTGGCAATAGCGCGTGCGCCATAAGACACACGTTTGCCACCTTGCAAATATTGTTTAATGACAGGGTGCTGTTTGTAACGCTGAAATTCTTCAAAAGGACTCAGATGTGGATTGCTGTAGTTCAGATCAACGATTAAACCGACCACAATTTGCTGACCTTCAGCGTGGTACAAATAACCACCACCGCTGGTATCTTGTTGTAAAGGCCAGCCTGCGCTGTGTACCACTAAACCTTGTTGATGCTGCTCTGCCGGCACATCCCAGATTTCTTTGAAGCCCAGAGCATAATGCTGAGGAGAACGGTCTTTATCCAGCGCAAAGCGGGAAATCAATTCTTTACCTAAATGGCCACGGCAGCCTTCTGCAAAAACAGTGTATTTGCCACGAAGCTCCATCGCAGGTACGTAGCTGTCTTTATGACTGCCATCATGGGCTACACCCATTTCACCTGTAACAACACCTTTGACTACATCATCTTCAATCAGTAACTCTGCAGCGGTAAAACCAGGAAATATCTCAACACCCAGTTGCTCAGCCTGAGTGGCTAACCAGCGACACAAATTGCCCATGGATACAATGTAGTTGCCTTCATTGTGCATGGTTTTTGGTACCAGAAAGTTGGGTAACTTTTGCGCGGCAGTTTCGTCTTTTAATAAATAGATATGGTCATGCGTAACCGCTGCAGTAACGGGCGCATTCATTTTTTGCCAGTCGGGGAATAGTTCATTTAAAGCGCGGGGTTCAAACACAGCACCTGATAAAATATGGGCTCCGACTTCAGAGCCTTTTTCAACGACACACAAGCTTATTTCAGTGCCTGCTGTTTTGGCCTGTTGGGCTATGCGGATAGCGGTAGACAAACCCGCAGGGCCAGCACCAACTATAACTACATCAAATTCCATCGATTCACGTTCAACCACAACAACCTCAACTTATCCACCTTTTTGTCTGGCTTTTTGCCTTATTCTGCTGATGGATGATTAACTTGACATAAAATTCATATCTTCTGCGTTTGCTAGGGTATTTCAGGTTGACGTTAACGTCAACAGTAAGTAGATTGATGACCTGGAAATAATCAGCTTTACCTTAACGTCAACTTAGTGCTGAGCGTAACGGCCGAATGGGGTTTTTATGAAGATTTTAGTACCGGTCAAACGGGTCATAGATTACAACGTCAAAGTACGGGTAAAGGCCGATCAAAGCGGTGTGGATTTAGCAAATGTCAAAATGGCACTAAATCCGTTTTGTGAAATTGCGGTAGAAGAAGCGGTGCGGCTTAAAGAAGCAGGAATTGCCACAGAAGTGGTGGTGGTCTCTATTGGTCCTGCAGCAGTGCAGGAACAACTTCGTACTGCCTTGGCTTTAGGCGCGGATCGCGCTTTACAGATTGAAACTGAATTAAGCTTAGATTCGCTGCAAGTAGCGAAGTTACTGAGCAAAGTAGTGGCAGACGAGCAGCCACAACTGGTGATTTTAGGTAAACAAGCCATAGACTCAGACAACAACCAGACAGGCCAGATGCTGGCAGCATTAACTGGGATGGGTCAGGGCACTTTTGCATCCAAAGTGGTCGTGGCCGATGGCAAAGTAAAAGTAACCCGTGAAATAGACGGCGGTTTACAGCAAGTGGAACTCACTTTGCCAGCTGTGGTATCAACAGACTTGCGTTTAAATGAACCACGTTACGCTTCACTGCCTAACATCATGAAAGCCAAGAAAAAACCTTTAGATGTAAAAGCGGCAGACAGCTACGGTGTAAATCTAAGTTCTAACGTGACTACCGTCAAAGTGACAGCCCCTGCAAGTCGTAAAGCGGGTGTTATCGTCAGCTCTGTTGATGAGTTAGTAGCCAAATTAAAACAAGAAGCGAAGGTGATCTGATGGCCATTTTAGTGATAGCGGAACACAACAATCAGAGCCTGAAGGCAGATACTTACAAAGCGGTGAAAGCAGCCAGCCAGATTGGCGGCGATATTCATCTGTTAGTGGCTGGTTTTAACTCGGCGGCCGCCGCAGCTGAAGCAGCCACTTTGGCAGGTGTCAGCAAGGTACTGCATGCTGATTCAGCAGCTTATCAGCATCAACTGGCTGAAAATATCAGTTTACTGGTGACAGAATTGGCGAAGGATTATCAACATGTGGTGGCCAGCGCGACTACACATGGTAAAAACTTTTTACCCCGTGTCGCCGCTTTGTTAGACGTCGCACAAATTTCCGATGTCATAGCCATTGAAAGCGCCGACACCTTTGTACGTCCAGTGTATGCCGGTAATGCGATAGCAACAGTGAAAAGCAGCGACGCCATTAAAGTGCTGACTGTGCGTTCTGCAGCTTTTGATGCTGTGGATACAGGCAACAACGCTGCTGTTGAAACTATCAGTCTGGCGAAAGATGCAGGTGTATCGAGTTTTGTCAGTGAAGAGCTGACAAAATCAGAGCGTCCTGAACTGACTGCAGCTAAGGTCATCATCTCTGGTGGTCGTGGTATGCAAAATGGCGAAAATTTTGCGCTGTTAAACGGGATAGCCGACAAGCTGAACGCCGCTATTGGTGCATCACGCGCAGCAGTAGACGCTGGTTTTGTGCCGAATGATATGCAGGTCGGCCAGACAGGTAAAATTGTTGCGCCAGATTTGTATATAGCTGTGGGTATTTCCGGTGCTATTCAGCATTTGGCAGGTATGAAAGACTCTAAAGTGATAGTTGCTATCAATAAAGACCCTGAAGCGCCTATTTTCCAGGTGGCGGATTATGGTCTGGTCGGCGATTTGTTTGCGATTTTGCCTGAGCTCGAAGCCAAAATTTAACTTTTACCATCATTTGATCTGAGTAAAGAGGGCCTGCTTTGGCTCTCTTTACTCAAGTTAATAAATTGCTTACAAATTTCTTCTGTAACTCTCTTGTCCGCTTTGATTTCGATCTCTAAGATAGGCAACTAATGCGCTGTTGCAAGGCTTTTCGCCATTTGGGTGAGCGAGCTGTTCAGGAGATAAAAAATGAAAAAAACGTTAATTCTGGGAGCCTTTGTGTTGTCACTTACAGGCTGCGCGACTGTGCCAGCCAATAAAGACAGTCTGACCACTCAACTTGATGGTCCTTTGGCGCAACTTCAGCTCGACACCCGCCAGTTACAATTAAGACTGGAACGATTAACCGAAAATAAAGAATGTCAGCAAGACAATCAGTGCAAAGTGATTGGAGTGGGTGCTCGCCCTTGCGGCGGGCCTGATCAGTTTCTGACGTACTCCACACAGCATACAGATGAAAAAATGTTAAGCTACACCAACGAGCGATATCAGAAGCTAAAAAAGCAGCAAAATGAGAAGCTTGGCCTGATGTCAACTTGTCAGATGCTGATGCCGCCACAGAGCGCTTGTGTAGCGCAAAAATGTGTAATAGGGCTGCCAGCCAGCTAATTGCTTATAGTTAAGAAAAATATTCAGAGAGAACCATGACCATACAACCTTTGTTCGTTTTAAGTGCTGTTTTGGCTGTGGTTTTGGTTTTTAGTCTTTGGGCGTTAGCACACTGCCGCAGAAAGGCAACGCAATTACAGCAAGAATTAACCTCACTTCAAACTACAAATCAACTTCAGGCTCAGCAAAGTCAACACGATCAACAGCTATTGCAACAAATTCACCTGCAGTTGCAGCAAGCTCAGGATGACTTTAAAGATTTAAGCTACCAACAGCAAAAGTACGCCGCAGAGTTAGCCCGTAGCCAAAGCCAGTATCAGCAAGTGTCAGAGCTCTGGACTGAGTTAAAACAGCAACATCAAACACAGCAGCAACATTATATGCAGCTGCAGCGTGAACACAGCGCTTTGCAAATCAGTTTAAAGGAAAAGCAGCAGCATTTTGCCGAGCAACAGGCGTTATTACAAAACAGCAAACAACAACTCAGTCTTGAATTTCAGCAGCTTGCTCAGCAAATATTTGACGATAAATCAGTACGTTTTCAGGCCTCTAATCAGGAAGCCTTAAACAGCTTATTGAATCCGTTTCGTCTGCAGTTGGATGCCTTTAAAAGCAAAGTGGAAGATATTCACCTGAAAGATAGCCAGCAGCAGGCGCTTTTGAATCACGAGCTACAGCATTTAAAAATCCTCAATCAGCAGATCACCGAAGAAGCCCATCAACTGGCTGTGGCATTAAAAGGCCAGAAAAAAACTCAGGGCAACTGGGGCGAACTTGTTTTAGAGAATGTACTGGAGCGTTCAGGCTTAAGAGCGGGTCAGGATTATCAGCGCGAGTTTTCGGTCACTCAGGAAGATGGCAATAAACTGCGGCCCGATTTAGTGGTGTTTTTACCCCAAGGCAAACATTTGATTATTGATGCCAAAGTCTCCTTAAATGCCTATAGCCGTTATATCAATTCAGAGGACGATACAGAGCGTAAACTGGCGCTGCAGGAGCATGTAGCTTCGATGGCGGCTCGTATTAAAGAGCTGTCAGACCGCAATTACCATAAGTTGCCCGGCCTGAATTCACCGGACCTGGTGTTTATGTTTGTGCCTATAGAGTCGGCTTTTGTTGAAGCGCTAAAAGCCGATGAGACTTTGTTTCAGCAAGCGCTGAATCAGAATGTTTTGGTGGCGACGCCGACCACGTTATTAACCAGCCTGAATATAGTGCGGCAGTTGTGGCGCTACGAAGAGCAGCATAAACACACGGCGGAACTGGCCAAACGTGCGGACGCGGTGTTTAACAAACTCCGCACCTTTTTGACTACCTTTTTACGGGTCAAAGAAAGCCTGAATAAAGCACAGGAGGCTTATGAAACTGCGGAAAGTCAGCTGTATAAGGGCAGGGCGAACCTGGTGAAACAGGTGAATGAATTTAAAGACTTAACTCCTGCGATACAGGCTGAGCTACCGGAATATTTTGTCGAAAAGTCTCAGATTGAGTTTGACTCAGAACCTTTGCCAGAAGCAAAAACCTCGTCGGCGCCATAAAGCACTATGGAGCTTTGAGCTGTCAGGTTTATACTAACGGCCTTTTTTGATTGCAGAGAATTTCAGTGAGTACTTCAGATTTCAGCGCCTTTATCCAACTCCTTACACAAAAGCTTGAAAACAACAGCTGGCAAAAGCTGCTGTTAAGCGGTTATCAGGGCGAGGATACCAGCCTGGTGCGAATTGAAGTGCGGCCTGTGGTGTTAAAAGATGTTGCGCATTTAAGTTTTTTATACCGGCATAAAACCCGCGATATCACCAAAAACTTTGCAGTGAGTGAAGGACTGCAACAGATCCAAACTTTATTAGGCACCGAATTCAAAGCTGCCCATTTCACAGCAACAGATAGCGAAACTCAATTGAGTGTCAGTAAAAAAGGCAAGGTGCTTAGCAGTACTAAAGCGATAAAGCAGACAACGCCTGTTGCTGCAGCCTTGACTCATGACAAAGAAAAACAACGGTTTCTAACGTTAGACCGGCCTTTTTTACAGCAGCTAGGGGTGACGGACGCTCAGCATAAGCTGGTGCCAGCTATGTCGCGTAAGTGGAAGCAGATTAATAAGTTTGTCGAAGTCTTTGACCGTGCTTTAAGTCAAACCGGCTTAAAACAGAAACCTGCAGTGCATATTGCCGATTTTGGCTCTGGTAAAGCCTATCTTACCTTTGCTGTGCATGATTATTTAACACACCAGCTGGGGCTTGATGCCAAAGTGACAGGAGTGGAACTGCGTCAGGAACTGGTGGATTTATGTAATGGTGTGGCCTGTGATTTAAATTTACAGGGCATTGGTTTTGAGCAAGGTGATGTCAAACATTTCCAAGCCAAAGGCATAGATGTAATGATAGCGCTGCATGCCTGCGATATAGCTACGGATTACGCCATTCATATGGGGATTCGCACCGGCGCTTCAATGATTATGTGTTCACCTTGTTGCCATAAACAACTGCGGCCACAACTGATCAGCCCGCCACTGCTGCAACCTATGCTAAAACACGGTATTCATTTAGGTGAACAAGCCGAAATGCTGACCGACAGCCTGCGCGCCTTGCTGCTGGAAGCTTATGGGTATGACACTCAAGTCTTTGAATTTATATCTCTGGAACACACCAGCAAAAATAAAATGATCCTGGCGGTTAAAAGCCAAAAACCCAAAAGCCGCGAACAAATTCTGGCTCAGGTGCAACAAATCAAAGAGTTTTACGGTATACAGCAGCATTGCCTGGAAGAGTTATTGTTTAAGTCGGAGTGAGCTAATGATTCTAGAACATAAGAAACCGGATTTTTTTGCTGTTTTCTTAGTAATTAAAAGGACTTAAGGCAGTTTTGTACCAGATGTGAAAAGTTAGTATTTTGGTGAGGAAAGACCGAATAAGCATTAAATTTAAAGGAAACTATGCAACATATATTAAAAGAGACAATAGATTTTTCGGTCGAAAAAGCGGTATTGTTTCAGTTTGAATCAAGGACTAAATTAGCTGCATATAGCGTGGGAATTTACTGCACGCTGATTGAACTTGCGGATACATTCTACACTTTGATGAAATATGGTAATTACACTGGTTCTTTGTCTATATATCGTACATTCCTCGAAAACTTCGTAGACCTAAAAAATCTAGAGCAGAACTCTAACTATGTTAATCAGCTTGATTACGATAGTTTTATTCAAAAACGGCGACTACTCAAAGCGGCGGAGAATGACAACCCATTCTGTAAAATTTTAAAAAAACATAGCAGTGAAAATCTTCTAGAAATTCAACTTGAGATCGAGAAACTCAAAGAAGGAATAGATTTCCAGTTGTGCACTACGGTCAAGAGTAAATTTGTTCAGGCGGGAATGAATCAAGAGTATGAAGGTTTATATCCTACTTTGAGTGCGGAATCTCATTGCAGCTTAGACGCTATTTTTGAACGTCATTTTGACTGTGACGCAGTAAATAATAAGGTCAAACTGAGTATTAACAATAAAAAGCGAGGTAGCTCTTATATTTTCTATTTAGCCAACATGACAAACTACTTAATTAACGCAGGAATCTTGCTTTCCAAAATATTGGGAGGCCAGCAACTGGAAGCGTTTGTTTTAAAAAGAGAGCAAGTCAATGTAGCGCTGCAATAATGAATTTAACAAATGCCATAATGGGTCGTGTAACTGTGGGTTCTAATATGAATCCGACGAACGATCGTGCTGCTCCATCTCAAATTTCAGGTACAAAAAACCAGCATTAAGCTGGCTTTAAAGTTGGTTGCGGGAGCCGGATTTGAACCGACGACCTTCGGGTTATGAGCCCGACGAGCTACCAGGCTGCTCCATCCCGCGTCCGAATCTTAACACCGAGCAGAGTGTGTTAAGTGGGGTACTACATTGCTTACTTAAGTTGGTTGCGGGAGCCGGATTTGAACCGACGACCTTCGGGTTATGAGCCCGACGAGCTACCAGGCTGCTCCATCCCGCGTCCGTAACTTAACACCGAGCAGAGAGTGTTAAGGTTGTACTGCATTCACGTTATTTACTTAAACATTCAAACTAAATTTGTTTGTTTAAGTTGGTTGCGGGAGCCGGATTTGAACCGACGACCTTCGGGTTATGAGCCCGACGAGCTACCAGGCTGCTCCATCCCGCGTCCGTGTTTGCGGGGCGCATAGTAGAGCTTTTGACATAGCAGCGCAAGGCTTAATATCAGTAAATTCCAAAGAAGTGAACTGACTGCACAATTATTAAACGCATAGGTCTTTAAGTAGGCGATAGTGGCTGTTTCTGAAGTAGTAGCAGCGCAAATCTTTGTTTTTGAGCTGAAAAACATCCCAATGCTTTCGAAAGCGCTTCTGTTATAATGTGCGCCATTTTATTGCAGGGCAGATCATATGTTGGAATTCTGGGCCTTAACATCCAAAGGTGTTGAAGAGCTGTTGGCGGATGAGATCCGTCGTTATCAAGGCGAAATTATTAAATTAGGCATGGGCGTAGTGCGCTTTAAAGCTGAATTAAAAGACGCGTATCAGCTGTGCTTATGGTCGCGTTTAGCGACCCGTATTCTACGCCTGGAACAATCCATCGAAATTGATGCCAATTCAGATTTGTATCAGGTCGCCATGCGCATTAACTGGCCTTCTTTAATGCGCATGGAACAAAGTTTTGCTGTAGAGTGTGTCGGTAAACACCCAACGATAGACAATACCCAGTTTGGTGGCATGCGGGTAAAAGATGCCATAGTGGATCAATTCCGCGAGCGTTACGACGAGCGCCCCAATGTGGATCGTATGGATCCGGACGTCCGTTTTCAGGTGCGTTTAGAGCGTCAGCATTTCCATTTCTTTCAGGATTTCTCCGGCCTGTCACTGCATCAGCGTGGTTACCGTAAAGAGCAGGGCGAAGCACCATTAAAAGAGCATTTAGCTGCTGCGTTATTATTGCGCTCCGGCTGGAAGGCTGATCAGCCTTTATATGACCCGTTTTGTGGTAGCGGCACTCTATTAATAGAAGCAGTGCTGATGGCACGTCAGTTAGCTCCAGGCTTAAAGCGCGAAAAGTTTGCTTTTGAACAATGGGGCGATCACCAGCCAGAATTGTGGCAACAACTGCGTGCAGAGGCTTTAGGCTCGCGTCAGGCTATTGCTGAAGGCGTGACTTTTGTAGGTAGCGATACCGATGAACGCACCTTACAAAAAGCCCGTCAGAACGCAGAGCGTGCTGGAGTTGCTGATTTTATTGAATTCATCACTCAGGATGCGACACAAATTCAGTCGGCGGTGTGCGAAGGCAAAGGCGTTATTATCACCAACCCGCCATACGGCGAGCGTTTAGGGGACTTGCCTCAGCTTATTCCTGTATATGCAGAATTCTCTTTAGGTCTGAAAAAACACTATCAAGGCTGGCGTTTAGCCATTATTACTTCAAGCCCGGATTTATTGCGGGCGCTGAAGTTATCCAAAGCCAAAAGCTATAAGTTCACCAACGGTCCTTTAGACTGTGAATTTACTATGTTTGATTTGACCGAACAGCAAGTGCAGGTCAACGCCAACAGTCAAAGTGCGGCCTTGTTTTATGCGGAAAGTGAGTCTTTTGGTAATCGCCTGAAGAAAAACGTCAAGCAGTTAGAGAAGTGGGCGAAACGCGAAAGCATCAGTTGCTACCGTATGTATGACGCCGATATTCCGGAATACAACGTGGCGGTCGACTGGTATGACGGCGAAGTGGTGATCCATGAATACGCCGCACCTTCTAATGTCGATGAACAAATTGCGCAAAAACGTTTGTTTGATGTGGTGAACTTGGTGCCTAAAGTGCTGGGTATTAGCAGCGACAAACTGGTATTAAAAGTTCGTGAAAAACAAAAAGGTAAAGAGCAGTATCAGGCGCTGGCCAAAGCTGGCCAGTACAAAGAAGTCACTGAATATGGCGCTAAGTTCCTGGTGAACCTGCGTGATTATCTGGATACTGGCTTGTTTTTAGACCACCGCGTCACTCGTTTGGCTATTCAACAGCAAGCCAAAGGCAAAAAAGTACTGAATTTATTTGCCTACACAGGCACAGCTTCTGTGCATGCTGCCTTAGGTGGCGCTTTATCTGTGACTACAGTCGATATGTCGAATACCTATCTGGACTGGGCAAAACGCAACTTCCTGATCAATGGACTGGATGGCAAAGCCTACCAGTTTGTGCAGGATAACTGCCTGGATTGGCTCAAGGGCTGTAAAAATCAGTTTGATTTAATCTTTGTTGACCCGCCAACTTTCTCCAATTCAAAACGGATGGAAGATACCTGGGATGTGCAACGTGATCATGTCAAGTTGCTTACCATGGTGGGCCGTTGTCTGGCGCCTAATGGAAAAGTGATATTTTCCAACAATAAAAGACGCTTTAAAATCGACAAAGCTGAACTGGAAGAAGCAGGCTGGATCATCAAAGATATTTCAGCCCAAAGTTTGCCGGAAGATTTTAAACGGAATCCAAATATTCACGTTTGCTTTGAGCTGTTTAAACGCCTTGAAGAGTAAGTTTTGATGCAAATTAGGCTTTACAGCACCTGGGGTTGTCATTTGTGTGAACAGGCCGAGCAGCTTCTGCTGCAGGCAGGTGTTGCAGGTGCTGTTGAAATTATAGATATAGTGGACGAACCGGCGGCTTTTGAGCGCTATCGTGTGCATATTCCGGTGTTAAAAGTGAATGAACAGGAACTGTTCTGGCCCTTTGAACTTGAACAGATACAACAACTGCTGCGTCAGCAGTCGTCAGGATTATAAAGAGTGGAATTATTACGTTTTCAGCAAGCTAGCCTTGCCTTTGGTACACATCCCATTTTGGATAAAGTGGATTTCAGTTTATTTGCCGGCGAACGCGTCTGTTTGGTTGGTCGCAACGGTGCGGGTAAATCATCCTTCTTAAAAATATTGACCGGTCATCAAAATCTGGATGATGGCCAGGTGGTACGGCAGAATAATTTAATTATCAGCCGCTTAGAGCAAGACCCTCCGGCTCGTGTTGATATTAAAGTAGCCGATTTTATTCGTGAAGGCGCGGGCGATTTAGCTGAAAAACTGCAACGTTTTTATCATTTAGCCGATCATTTCTCGGATGCAACTGAAGCTGAACAACGTGAGTTTGGTACTTTGCAGGCTGAATTAGATACCCGTCATGGCTGGCAGTTAGAAAGCCGTATTGAAGAGCTGTGTTTGCAGTTTGAAATGGACCCAAATACGACTTTGGCTTCCTTATCAGGTGGTTGGTTACGTAAAGCCGCTTTGGCAAAGGCTCTGGTGTCACAGCCTACTGTATTGCTGCTGGATGAACCGACTAACCACTTGGATGTGGCGGCTATTCAATGGCTTGAGCAGTTCTTTATGAACTTCAAAGGTGCGATCATTTTTATCTCGCACGACAGGGCCTTTATCCGTGCCTTGGCCAGCCGTATTATCGATTTGGACCGTGGTGAATTAACCTCTCATCCTGGTAACTACGCCGAGTATCTGGAGCGTAAGCAAAAACTGCTGGAAGTTGAGCAGCAGCACAATGCGCTGTTTGATAAGAAGCTGGCTGAAGAGGAAGTCTGGATCCGTCAGGGTATTAAAGCCCGTCGTACCCGTAACGAAGGCCGTGTTCGCGCCTTAAAAGAGCTGCGAAACGAACGCGCTGCCCGGGTTGAACAAATGGGCAAGGTTGAATTTGCCATTGAGCAGTCGCAAAAGTCCGGCAAGCTGGTGTTTGAAACCAAAGATGTCAATGTCAGCTTTAAAGGCGAAACCGTCCTGAAAGACATTAATGTTCTGGTCATGCGTGGTGATCGTATTGCTTTAGTGGGACCAAACGGTGTGGGTAAATCCACCTTAATCAAGACTCTGCTTGGCGAATACAAGGCTGACAGTGGCGAGATAAAACGCGGCACTAACCTTGAAGTGGCTTATTTTGATCAGCACCGTATTCAATTAGATTTAAATGCCACAGTGCAGGATAACGTCGCTGATGGTAAGCAGGAAATTATTCAAAACGGTCAAACCCGTCATGTATTGAGTTACCTGCAGGACTTCTTATTTGCACCAGCGCGCGCCAGAACACCGGTTCGGGCTTTATCTGGTGGTGAGAAAAACCGCTTATTGCTGGCACGTTTATTCGCCAAGCCAAGCAATTTACTGATCCTTGATGAACCAACCAACGATCTGGATGTAGAGACCTTAGAGCTGCTGGAAGATATTCTGCAGCAGTATCAGGGCACTGTGCTGCTGGTGAGCCACGACCGCGAATTTGTCAATAATACAGTGACAAGCTCTCTGTATTTTGCCGGTCAGGGCAAGGTGGTTGACATAGCCGGTGACTACGAAGATGTGGTGGCTTATCAAAAACGGCAGCAGAATAATGTAAAAGCTGTTGAAACTGTGCAAAAAAGTGTAAAACCTGTCGAAGAAAAGCCTGTTGAGCTTTCATCCACAAGCAGTAAGAAGTTATCATACAAAGAGAAACGAGAACTGGAACTATTGCCCGCTTTAATCGAGACACTTGATGCAGAATTAAGTGGCTTGCAGCAGCAAGTGAATGATCCCGATTTTTTTCGGCAAAATGCCGACTACACCCAAAAAGCGTTGAACCAATTGCATGAGGCTGAGTCGAAGCTCGCGCACGCCTATGAGCGTTGGGAACAATTAGAAGCATTAAATCAGCAGTAACAGGGGACCTGAATGAGATTATCGCCCGTAGTATTAGCCTTATTACCCGGCCTGGCCGCCAGTTCCGCATACGCTGCCGTTTATCAGGTTCAGGAGTTGCCGGAAGTCAGCACTGTGCGTTCTCAGTTTGGCGCAGCTATGAATGACAATGGCGATGTAGTAGGGAACGGCAGTTTTATCTATAACTTTCCTGTAGATATAAGCGCAATAAATTTTGAAGATGCGTCTCTAGTTGCTGCACTGTCCGCTGAAACTATTGAGCAGATTAAATTAGGTAATGTGACGGCTTCATCCTTGAGCGTATTGCTAAATTACCTTGGAAACAACAGCACAAATTATAGAATTCAACGCTACAGTGATGTGCAGGCGTTAAATTTATCGACAGGTGCGCAAGTCAGAGTCAGAGAACAGGCTGTCGTACCAACGAACCGAGAGTACGTATACGATATTAATAACAGTGGCAACGCAATAGCCGTGGCTACAACGCCTTTTACTCTGCAAAGCTTTACTCCAGCGGCAACAGAAGCGGTGCCTTCTCCTGAGACGGTAAATGTTTGGGTACCAGAGCTGGGTTACATCAAATCTTACGTCGTGAGTGGCAACAGCGTGATCCCTTTACCTGTTCCATTTGAAGAGCTTGGTGGTGGTTTTGCGACAGCGTCGAAAATCAGCGAATCGAATTATATCGCTGGCTCTGGAAGCGTATCCATGCTGGATACCAACAAGACGGTTATTGAAACTGCCTGTAAAGGAGAATCATCTCCGGTTAATCTGTGCTATCACGGTTATGGTACATCAAGTTATGTCGAAAGAGCGCTCGTCTGGAAAATGAACGATTCTGGTCAGATTTCTGCTGCTGTTCAATATGGCTTTCTGGGACCTGTTGTTGAAGGCACCACTGACGCCACATACTTAAGCCGCGCTTCTTCGGTGAATGATTCAGGTATCGCTGTGGGTTATTCCAGTTATACCAATGAAGAACGTCAGATCTTTACAAACCACGCGACTGTATTTGACCAAGGCGAAGTGTCTGCGGTTATTGATCCTATCGACTGGGACGGCAGCGTAGCAAATGATATTAACAATGAAAATATTATTGTAGGCACCGCGACTAAACGTATTAACGGTATTTCTCGTGGTCGGATGTTTATATTTGACTACAATACGAAAACTGTAGTTTACCCTAATGGTTTCTTTAGTAGTTCAGGTACAGTTCCTGCCGCAATTAACGAAAACAATATGGTTGTAGGTGCAGCAGAAATTATCCCTTCAGACAGCACTACACGCAGGCAGGTCGCATTTTTGTACGACATGGCAACGGAGAGCTTCACTGATCTGAATACTTTGTTACCCTGTGGTGCAAATTTTAACTTAGTCGAAGCAAAAGACATTAACAACAATAATGAAATTATTGCAAATGCCATTTATTCTCTGGAACAACGCGATGCAAAAGGCGATGTGGTGAAGGATAGCGCTGGTAATCCGGTCATGGAAAATGTGACAAGACCTGTCAAATTAATCCCGGTGCCTAATGGTACTATTGAAAACTGTAATGTGCCGGAAGAGATCACTTATGAACGTAAAGGCGGTTCATCAAGCTGGTACAGCTTACTGTTGCTGCCATTATTGATGTTCAGACGTAAAGTGAAGTCTTAACAACTCCTTTGTTCAGTTAAAAAAACCGCTCAGGCGGTTTTTTTTATTGTCTTTTTTGTACAGGTCTCATTTAAACAAGGTGTTTGCCCCTAAAGATCCATACTTTGACAGGTTAAAAAACGGCAGGATGAGCGTTTTCTGCAGCTTGAGCTGCCAAAGGTGGACATCATGGACGATGTGAGTAAAAAAATACCTCATGTAATTCAAAAAAAATAAATTATTTTGTCATCAAATCTTAAATAAGTTCAGGTTCTTACTTAATGTCAATAGGGGTAGGGCAAGTTTATTAGTGGAACCTTTTGGGCAACTCAACTATCTATTAAAGTGCAACGCAAGTTGCTTGTTATTTATCAGATCGAGGAAGATTGCCTTATGAAAAGACAGAAAAGAGATCGTTTAGAACGTGCCCACGCTCAAGGTTATCGCGCCGCTGTCACAGGTCGCTCAAAAGAGATTTGTCCTTATCAGAATTTAGACACCAGATCGCAATGGCTCGGAGGGTACCGGGAAGCGATGGAAGACAAAGGGATTGGCCTGTTCGCCAGAGGTCAGTAATTCACGAATTCAGATAACAAGGCCCCGATAACCGGGGCCTTGTGCGTTTTAGGTGTTTAACACTTCATTTATACCCTTATACCCAAAGTAATTGGAGTTGCAGAGAGCTCGTAGTCAACAAAGCTGCGGCTTCAAGTACGAAGGGTATATTAGAAGCGGGCTTTGAGACCTAACGTAAAAGAACGGCCTGGCAGAGGTGCATCTTCTTTTATAAAGGAACTGTGAACAAATCCAAGTTCGTCCGTCAGGTTATTGGCCTTGGCAAAAGCCGTCAGGTCGAGATCATTGAGATTAAAGTAGTAGCTAAAACCTAAATCAAGGATCTGATAGGAGCCTGTGGCGCTCTCGCCAGCTGCAACCCGGTTTTGCTTCATGTAGTGAGTCCAATCTATAGTTGCTGACCAATCCTCTGCCGAATAGCTATACCCGGTTCCTACTTTAACCGGAGGAATGCGAGGTAAATCACCGCCGTTATCCAGCTTTGCGCGTACAGAATCGATAAAGAATTCAAGCTCCTGCTCTGGAGTCAACTGATAGGCCATAGCGAATTCGGCACCATATAAAGTGGCATCCTGCTGCTGATAATGGAAAATGGAGAATTCTTCGCCTTCGTGCTCGTGATCATGTTCTTCTTCATGCTCGTCGTGCGCTTCAAGATCGGCCATGGTTAAACCAGAATCTTTCATATACAGATAGTTATGCACTTTGTTGTAGAACAGGTTGTAGGTGAAGGTGAAATCACCTTCAAACTTACGCAAAGTCAGGTCGATGTTATTCGCAACTTCTTTTTTGAAGTCGGTTTCAGATTGTGTGATTTCTCCGTCGGCATCCAGCGCATAAGCCAAACCCAGTTCATAGGTCTGAGTGGCAATGTGAGCGCCGTTGGAATAAAGCTCAGCAGCACTTGGCGCACGTTCAGAGCGGCTCACCGACAGCGCCCAGTTGTAACCTTGCTGGAAATTCCAGACTAAACCTGCGGAGACGCTGGCAGCGGTAAAGTCATTTTTGACGTTTTCGGCGTGATGTTCTTCTGCTTCGTCTTCATCATGATGATGCTCAAATTCAATGCCAGAGGCTTTGTAGTCGACCTGTTCAATACGGGCACCTAACTGGGCAGTGAAGTCACCAAAACTGCGTTCTTCCAGCACAAACAAAGCATGGGAGTCTGTTTTAGTGTCCGGTGTAAAGGCTTCTTCACCTATGGCTTTGTAATCACTGTTTTGCAGGTGGTAACCTACCACACCATGCCAACCAGCGAAGGTTTCATGCTCAGCGGTAAAGCGACTTTCAAAGCTATCATTTTTGAAAGTAGTACCAATAGCTCCATCTTCGATTTCATGATGTTGATAGCGGGTCAGGGCGCTGCTAAAAGACAAGGTTTCAATACCAGCGAATGGCTTATAGAGCTCACCCGCTAAACCGTATCTGTCTTGTTTAACCCGGGCAAAGACACCTGCTTCCTCGTGGCCTTCTTCCTCTTCATGCTCATCTTCTTCGTGTTCTTCATGATGATGGTGATGGCCAGGTATGCCGTATTCACTGTCAATATGACCTATGGAGAAACCCAATAAGCCTTTGTCGGTGATCCAGCTTAATCCGCCGTTTACGGCCGAATTATCCAGCCAGGAGTTGGCCAGTTGGTCTGAGCTTTCGCCTTCGTCATTGGTAAAATCAGGCACGTCGTAATTATTTGTTTTGCGTTTAAAGCCATCAAAATGCCAGGCAATTTGTTCCTGACCACCGTCATGCGCCAAAGCCGCAGTTTTTTCATCTGCGCCAGAACTATAACGGGTTTCAATTTGAGTGCTGGCAGGACGTAATTGACGCGGTAATCTGTTATCGACCACATTAACCACACCACCCACGGCGCCACTGCCGTATAACAAGGTAGAAGGGCCACGTAGGACTTCAATTTGCTCAGTGGTAATAGCGTCGGCACTGATGGCGTGATCCGGGCCAATACGTGATACGTCGGCAGAATCCAGACCATTGCTTAAGATGCGAACTCTTGGACCATCCAAACCACGTAAAATAGGACTGGCGGCAACTGGACCATAATAGTTGCTATGTACACCTGGCATGGATTTTAAGGTTTCACCTATAGTAGGTTCAGTTTTACGGCTAAGTTCTTCACCAGATAACACTGACACAGGGTTGGCCATTTCCAGGTCGTAGTGATGCAGACCAGAAGCGGCCACCACAATACGTTCCAGACCACCGGCTTGCAGCTGTATTCTAAGCTCGTTGTTTTGGGCATCGGCCACCTTCACAAATTGATCGCCATAGCCTTTAGCTGAGATATGCAGTTCTGCATCCGCCGGAGCCTGAATAGTAAAACGTCCGTTTTTATCCGCATAGACATATTGCTGACGGCCATGAACATGCACACGGGCTTGTTCAATGGCTTGTCCATTGGTATCCAAAACAAGACCGTTGATAGTGGTACTTTGTGCCTGCACTTGCACTGAAAATACTGACGCGACCAGCACAGCCAGCGGAGAGAGTTGAAAAAGAGAAGGGCGCATGTCGAAAAACCTTTTTTCTGTTAGCTAACGATTGTGATGTTATAACATTTTTGCGGATTAACGATCTGGACGCAAGCACTTTTGTGATGAAGTAACATTTTTTCGAGATTTCACTTCGAAACACTGCTGCCTCATGTTTTAATATCAACTCAATAATCTACGAAGAATCAAAAGGATAAGGCATGGAGTTCTGGCCTGAATTTATCTTAATCGCTTCCGTTCATTTAGTCGCTGTCGCAAGCCCAGGTCCGGATTTCGCCATAGTTCTGCGTTATGCGGTGCGTTACGGTCGCAACGTCGCACTTGCAGCCAGTATTGGCATAGGTATGGCGATTTTTGTGCATGTCTGTTATTCGCTGCTTGGATTAGGGCTACTGATCAAAACTACGCCCTGGTTATTTACTTTGTTCAGCGTACTGTCGGCAGCGTATCTGGTTTATATAGGCTGGCAGTCTATTCGTAGCGGTGCGCCAACCAACACCACAGCAGAAATAGTCACAGAGCCGGTGACAGATACTCCTTCATTGTTCAAAGCCTTTACCTCGGGTTTTGTTACGAATGGTTTAAACCCGAAAGCGACCTTATTTTTCTTATCACTTTTTGCCGTCATTATTTCGCCTGTTACACCACTTTCGTACAAAGTGATCTACGGCGTTTATATGGCTTGCGCTACAGCGGCATGGTTTGCTTTTTTATCTGTGATCCTAACCCGCGAGAAAGTAAGAGCTTTTTTACTACGTAAAGGCTTTTGGTTTGATCGTTTAATGGGCGCAGTATTACTGGCACTGGCTATGCATCTGATTTACGGTGCAATTAAATCTCAGCTACACTAAACAGAGGTTGTTGCCGATACCAGTGAGGTGTCTGTATGCAAGTCGTCAGCAAAGTGATAAGACTGGATCTGAATTACGCATCAGAGATCAGCCATGTATACCAAAAACGTACCTGTTATATAGCACCTTATAAAACAGAGCTGGCGGAGCATTTTGCTCGCCGTTTGCTGGCTTATTTGTCATTTTTTGAATCTTCTCCCCAACTGGCTAAAACGGAAGGCACAGGCAAAACTCCCGATCTTTATGTCAGCGATGCAGCTGACCATATCAAACTCTGGTGTAATGTTGATTTACTCAGTGAAAAACATATGCAACGCGCCAGTCATCAGGCCGATCAGGTGGTGTTATTTCTGGATGAAACTGATCAGAAAAAAATAAAAAGCCAATACAAGCAACATTTCAGAAATGTGCAGTTCCATACATTATCCCATCAACAGCTACTGGACTTTTGCAGTATGCTCAAAGGCCATATGCAGTTGGATCTATGGCGGGAAGATGACAAGTTATTGATCACAGATGGTGAGCAAACTTTTGAGTTGGCGCTTGCTGTGCCATCAGATCTCCGCCATTAAACCTGCCGCAACTTGTTATTTCATGTTCAGTAGTTATAATGCTCGCCCGTATTTTTTGCCCCGGATTTACGGTCCGGCTTTGCAGAAGGTGAACCCAAAGATGTACGTTGTAGCTGCTTTATATAAATTCGTCGCTTTACCTGATTATGTCGCGTTACGCGATAACCTTTATCAACACCTGGTGCTGAATAAAGTCAAAGGCACTCTGTTACTGGCCGAAGAAGGCATTAACGGCACTATATGTGGCCCACGTGAAGGCATAGACGCCATGCTGCAGTGGTTTGCTGCGGATAGCCGTTTTGATGGCATGTCCTACAAAGAATCTTTTGCTGATGAACAGGCGTTTTACCGCACTAAGGTGAAGCTTAAAAAAGAAATTGTCACTATGGGTGTGGAAGGGATCAATCCGGCTCATATAGTCGGTACTTATGTCAAAGGCGAAGCCTGGAATCAACTGATTTCAGACCCTGATACCATAGTCATTGACACCCGCAACGACTATGAAGTGGCTATAGGCACCTTTAAAAATGCCATCAATCCAAATACCACCAGCTTCCGTGAGTTCCCAGAGTGGGCGGAGCAGAACCTGGACAAAACTAAACACAAGAAAGTGGCCATGTTTTGTACCGGTGGTATTCGCTGTGAAAAGTCTACCGCCTTTTTAAAAGAGCAAGGCTTTGATGAGGTATATCACCTCGATGGCGGCATTCTGAAGTATCTTGAAGAGGTGCCAGAACCAGAAAGTTTGTGGCAGGGTGAATGCTTTGTGTTTGATCAACGTGTTGCTGTTAAACATGGTTTGGAGCAAGGCAGCTACGATCAGTGTTATGCCTGTCGTATGCCGCTATCACAGGATGAAATGAAGTCTCCACTTTATATACAGGGATTAAGCTGCCCTCATTGCCACGACAAAATTACTGAAGAGCAAAAAGCTTCTTTTGCTGAGCGTCAGAAGCAAATCGCTCTGGCCAAAGAGCGGGGCGAACAACATATCCGCGACGGCAAAGTTGAATTCTAATCTCTGCTATAGTTGAAAAGAGCCTTGATGGCTCTTTTTTTATGTCTAAAATCCAGAACTAAACAGATTATATTTCTATTAAATAGAACAAAATATGCTTATTTTTGTTATTTTAAACCATCTTCTGGAAAGATAAGCTGTTTCTATTAAGAGGGTGAATTATGGCAACAGAAAACAAAGGGTATAGCTGGACCAGCATAGCGCTGCATTGGCTGGTGGCTGTGATGGTGATAGGGCTTTTTGCATCAGGCTTTTGGATGGTGGATTTAAGCTACTACAGTACCTGGTATAAAACTGCACCTTTCTGGCATAAAAGCGTAGGGGTCTTGTTGCTACTGATGATGGGCTACAGAGTGCTTTGGCGTGTTTTAAATGGAACTGCCACTCCTTTGGCGAGTCACAGTAAGGCTGTGCAACGTGCTAGTCATTTTACTCATCTGACGTTGTACGGATTGGTATTTTTGATTATCTGCAGCGGTTATTTAATTTCTACTGCGGATGGCAGACCAATAGAGGTATTTGGCTTGTTTGATTTGCCATCTGCAGGTGAATTATTTGCTGAGCAAGCAGATAAAGCAGGTTTGGTACATAAATTTGCCGCTTATGGCCTGATTGCTCTAGCAGCATTACATGCCTTAGCAGCGCTTAAACACCATTTTTTTGATAAAGACGATACGTTAAAACGAATGCTTAAACCTTAATGTGAAAGGAGATTGGAATGAAGAAATTATTACTAGCCAGCTTGATGGCGTCTATGTTAGCAGCACCAGCGTTACAAGCTGCTGAGTACGAAATTGATACGCAAGGCGCTCACGCTTTTGTTCAGTTTAAAATCAGCCACTTAGGCTACAGCTGGTTATACGGCCGTTTTAATACCTTTAAAGGTAACTTCAGCTATGATGCCGCCAAGTTAGCGGACTCTAAAATCCAGTTAGAAATCGATACCAAAAGTGTTGACTCTAACCATGCTGAGCGCGACAAGCATTTACGCAGCCCGGATTTCCTGAACGTAGACAAAAACAGCAAAGCGACTTTTGTCAGCACGAAGATAGTACCAAAAGCAGGTGCTGATTTTGATGTAGTAGGTAACTTCACGTTAAATGGCGTGACTAAAGAAATCGTCATCAAAGCCACTAAGCTGGGTGAAGGTTCTGATCCATGGGGTGGTTACCGTGCAGGTTTTGCTGGCACCACCAGCATCAACCTGGAAGATTTCGCCATTAAAAACATCCTTGGCCCAGCCTCTGCGACTGTGCATCTGGATCTGAGCGTAGAAGGTATCAAGAAGTCTTAATTCTGAATTGAGATTTTAATGACGACATTGCCCTGAAGTATCCTTGTGATCTCAGGGCAATTCTATTTCTATGTCTGTGATGGGAATACTACAGCAAGGCAAAATTTCGCCTTTGCGGACAAAAGCCAAAGGCTCGTTGATGTAACTGACCGAACCTGACAGCAATTTACAACGGCAAGCACCACAGTATCCTTCGCGGCATTGATAGTTCACTTGCTGTTGTTGAGCTTCCAGAGCATCAAGCAGGGTGCGTTGCTCAGCCCCAAACTCCAGACTGAGCACATCTTTCACCACTACTTTAACCATTTCAGTGATCGCAGATCAGAGATCAAAATCGCCGAAGTCAGCGCCATCCATTTCGTTGTCGATTTGACCTACTAAATAGGAGCTGATTTCTGATTCCTGCGGAGCCACCTGCACATTATCAGACACCAGCCAGGCATTGATCCATGGAATAGGGTTCTGTGTCGTGCTGAAAATTGGCTTTAAACCTACAGCTTGCATTCTGTTATTGGTGATGTACTCAACGTACTGGCACAAAATGTCTTTGTTTAAGCCAATCATAGAACCATCTTTAAACAAGAACTCAGCCCAGTCTTTCTCCTGCTCAGCGGCTTTACGGAATATCGCGTAGGCTTCGTCTTCGCATTCTTTGGCGATAATGGCCATTTCCGGGTCGTCTTCGCCAGCGGCCATAATATTCAGCATATGCTGAGTGCCGGTTAAATGCAGTGCTTCATCACGGGCAATCAGTTTGATAATTTTGGCATTGCCTTCCATCAGTTCTCGTTCGGCAAAGGCAAAACTACAAGCGAAGCTGACGTAAAACCGAATGGCTTCCAGCACGTTTACCGACAAAATACAGATATAGAGCTTTCGCTTCAGGTCGTGCAGGCTGATGGTATGGGTTTTACCGTCGACTACATGAGTGCCGACACCACATAAGTGATACAGGTTGACTGAATTGATTAAATCATCGTAATAACGGGTGACATCATCAGCCCGTTCAATAATACGTTCATTCAGCAGAATATCGTCGAAGACTTTGTGCGGCTCATTGGTGATATTACGCACTATATGGGTGTAGCTGCGGCTGTGAATCGTTTCACTAAATGCCCAGGTTTCAATCCAGGTTTCCAGCTCTGGCAAAGAGACGATAGGCAACAAAGCCACGTTCGGTGAACGGCCTTGCACTGAGTCCAGCAAAGTTTGGTATTTTAAATTGCTAATAAAGATATGCTTTTCATGTTCTGGTAACTGTTGAAAGTCGATGCGATCTTTACTGACATCCACTTCTTCAGGACGCCAGAAAAAGCTCAGTTGCTTTTCGATCAGTTTTTCAAAAATGCCGTATTTCTGTTGATCATAGCGGGATACGTTCACCGGATTGCCAAAAAACATCGGCTCTTTCATTTGATCATTGTTCGTACGGCTAAAGGTGGTGTAACTCATCAGCAATATCCAGATTATTATTAGTTATGCATACAAAAAGAGGGCTGCAATGCAGCCCCAGACTTAAATTTTACAGGCGCCACCGGCACAACCATCGTCTTCCGGCGTCGCTTTGATGTCTTCCTGTATGTCGGAAGCGCCATCGCGGGTGTTGTGATAGTACATGGTTTTGACACCCAGCTTATAAGCCGTCAGTAAATCTTTTAACAAGACTTTCATCGGTACTTTGCCGCCTTCGAACTTGCCCGGATCGTAGTTGGTGTTCGCAGAAATGGTCTGATCAACAAACTTCTGCATAATAGCCACCAAGCTGATATAACCGTCGTTGTTAGGCATATCCCATAACAACTCATATTGGTTTTTCAGGCGTTCATACTCAGGCACAACCTGCTTTAAAATACCGTCTTTACTGGCCTTTATACTGATATGACCACGAGGTGGTTCAATACCATTGGTCGCATTTGAAATTTGCGAAGAAGTTTCAGATGGCATCAATGCAGATAAGGTTGAGTTACGTAAACCGTGCTCAACCACATCTTTACGTAACTGATCCCAGTCGTAATGCAATGGTTCAGCACACACCTTATCCAGATCCTTTTTATAGGTATCAATAGGCATTATGCCTTCTGAATAGGTCGTCTCGTTAAATTTAGGGCAAGGGCCAAATTCCTGAGCCAGCTTGTTCGATGCTTTCATCAGGTAATACTGAATAGCTTCAAAAGTACGGTGCGTTAAGCCATTGGCTGAACCGTCAGAGTACTTGACGCCATTTTTCGCCAGATAATACGCATAGTTAATCACGCCTATACCTAAAGTACGGCGGTTCATGCTGGCGTGGTAAGCGGCAAGGATAGGGTAGTCCTGGTAATCCAGTAAACTATCTAACGCCCGTACAGCCAGTTCAGCTAATTCTTCCAGCTCGTCTAAATGTTCGATAGCACCTAAGTTAAAGGCAGACAGAGTACAAAGGGCGATTTCACCATTTGGATCGTTAATGTCATTCAGTGGCTTAGTTGGCAGTGCAATTTCTAAACACAGGTTGCTCTGACGAACAGAGGCAAACTTTGGATTAAATGGGCTGTGTGTGTTGCAGTGATCGACGTTCTGTAAGTAGATACGACCTGTGCTGGCACGTTCCTGCATAAATAGCGTGAAGAGCTCAACAGCTTTAATACGCTTTTTACGGATAGACACGTCCGCTTCGTATTGCACATACAGCTCTTCAAACTTTTCCTGATCTTCAAAAAATGCATCATACAAGCCTGGAACGTCTGAAGGACTGAACAGGGTGATCATTTCATCTTTAATCAGGCGTGTGTACATCAGGCGGTTAAACTGCACACCGTAATCTAAGTGACGTACGCGGTTTTCTTCCACACCACGGTTGTTTTTCAGAACCAGTAAGGATTCCACTTCCAAATGCCACAAAGGGTAAAACAGCGTTGCTGCGCCACCACGAACACCACCTTGAGAGCAGCTTTTTACTGCCGTCTGGAAATGTTTGTAGAACGGGATACAACCTGTATGGAAGGCTTCACCGTTACGGATTGGGCTGCCTAATGCACGAATACGCCCCGCATTGATACCAATACCGGCACGCTGGCTGACGTATTTCACGATAGCGCTGCTGGTGGCGTTGATGGAATCTAAGCTGTCACCACATTCAATCAAAACACAAGAGCTGAACTGACGGGTTGGGGTACGCACACCAGACATAATAGGTGTAGGTAATGAGATCTTAAACATAGACACAGCGTCATAGAAACGGCGCACGTAACTTAAACGGGTGTCTTTTGGATAATTAGCAAATAAACAAGCCGCAACCAGCATATAAAGGAACTGGGCGCTTTCGTAAATCTGGCCTGTCACCCGATTTTGTACCAGGTATTTGCCTTCGAGCTGTTTGACCGCTGCGTAGCTGAAATCTAAATCGCGGCTGTGGACAATGAAACTATCCAGCTGCTCTAACTCTTCTTTACTGTAGTCAGCCAGAATATGAGCGTCATAACGCTTTTCTTCTACCATTTTGACCACATGGTCATACAGCTTTGGTGGCTCGAACTGGCCATAGGCTTTTTTACGTAAATGGAATACGGCCAGACGGGCGGCCATATATTGATAATCCGGTGTCTCTTTTGAGATTAAATCGGCAGCAGCTTTGATGATGGTTTCGTGGATATCGGCGGTTTTAATACCGTCGTAAAACTGAATGTGAGAACGTAACTCAACCTGAGACACTGATACGTTTTGTAACCTCTCAGCTGCCCAATCTATCACACGGTGGATCTTGTCTAAGTCTAATGGTTCGCGCTGACCATCTCTTTTGGTTACGTATAATGTTTGAGTCATATTTTTCCGCCGAAAATTCCATCTCAATTGTTATTATTGTGTGCACAGAATTTCTTCTGCGCAGCGAATTCACCCGCTTCTGGCTTCATTAGGTCAAACTCAAAGGAGCGACACAACATCTAGGGGTGAAAGGAGAACGGATCACAAGATAGAGTGGATCAAAAGCAATTGCAACCCCGCGGGCGGGCGAAAAAAGCAGCATGTTAGTGTCCGCTAACGTGCGGAATAGGCTTTTAAAAACCTATTCAGGGAAGCAATAGTTTTTCAGTAAAAAATCTATTTTGTCTGTTCGGTTAAATTTTGAAAGGATAAAAAAAATCACCTGGCGCGAGGTGATTTTTTATTGAACAAAATATGAAAAAACTGAACTCAGTCGAGGTATCGGATCAGGTCCGTGAAGTGGGAAATATGCAAATTTGCTCCCCAGAGTTCAGTTTTATCATCTGGCCCAACATAACCAAAATCGCACATCACAGTTTGCATGCCAGCGCGACGTCCTGCTTCTATATCCCGTTCCGCATCACCTATATACCAGCAGGAGTTTGCTTCGACGTGCATATAGTGAGCAGTCATCCATAACGGAGTTGGATCAGGTTTACGTTGTGACAGGCTGTCGCCGCCTAGTAACAAACGGCTTTTAAGTAAAGCTGGTAACTGACGTTGTACTTTGGCGGCAAGCTTATAAGGTTTATTGGTCACTATAGCCCAGGGGATGTTTCGTGCCTCAAGTGCCACGAATAACTCTTCAGTCCCCGGAAACAAGCAACTGTGCACACCGCTATGCTCGTGGTAATAATCCAGCAGGCTTTGGCGTGCTTTGCCAAAATCAATGTCTTTTATAGCTTCACCAAAACCAAGCTGCAACAAACCCTTGGCACCATGCGAGGCCATAGGGCGGTATTCTTCGTAGCTTTTTTCAGCCATACCATGCTGTCGCAGAACAAAATTCAGTGCTGCGCCTAAATCCTGTGCTGTATCGACTAGCGTGCCATCCAAATCAAACAAAATGGCGGCTGGTTTTTTAAGTTGAATGAGCTGTTGGGTCATAACGGCTTTTTCGCTACCACAAAATAATTTACATCCAGCCCAGGGCCAGTACGGAAGGATTGATTAATAGGGTTGTAGTGCAGACCTGTAGCATCCACCACCTGTAAGCCCGCGTCATCAATAAAACGCATCAGATCAGAAGGGCGGATAAACTTCTCAAACTCATGGGTACCTTTGGGTACCAGCTTGAGTACTTGCTCAGCACCAACAATAGCCATCAGATAGGCTTTCCAGGTTTTGTTTAAGGTCGAGAACACCAGCGTAGCGCCTGGTTTGGCTAAATCAGCACAAGCCTTCACCACAGAAGCTGGCTCTGGCACATGCTCCAGCATTTCCATGCAGGTCACTAAATCAAAGGAACCTTGATTGGCTGCGGCAAAGTCTTCCGCAGTGCTTTGTTGATACTGAACTGTTACAGCAGATTCCAATGCATGTAATTTGGCCACTGTTAAAGCTTCGTCGGCCATATCAATGCCGGTGACTTCAGCACCGGCTTTCGCCATCGCTTCAGCTAAAATGCCACCACCACAACCAACGTCTACTGCTTTTTTACCAAATAAGCCTTGCACCTGATCGCTGATAAAGGCAAGACGGCAAGGGTTTAGTTGGTGTAACGGCTTAAATTCACCGGACGGATCCCACCACCGGGACGCGATTTCATTAAACTTGGCAATTTCGGCCGGATCAACATTGGAAGAGGGGTTCATAAGCGTATCCATTTAAAATTTTGCCTATTATAAAGCCTTGATCTGTTTGAGCAATGCTGTACAAAGTACAACAGAACTGGCAAGGTATTTTTTCTGTGGTAGAATCCGCCTTTGTCCCGCGACCCATTACAGTAAAAAACGCGGGTATCTTGTTGATTTAAGGGAAAAAAGCTTTTTATGACAAATTTGGCCAAAGAAATTGTTCCCATTAATATCGAAGAAGAATTAAAGAATTCTTATCTCGATTATGCAATGAGCGTTATTGTGGGGCGTGCCTTACCGGACGTAAGGGACGGTTTAAAGCCAGTTCACCGTCGCGTTTTGTTTGCGATGAAAGAGTTAGGCAACGACTGGAATAAAGCCTACAAAAAATCTGCCCGTGTCGTCGGTGACGTCATAGGTAAATACCATCCACACGGTGACAGCGCTGTATACGACACTATAGTTCGTATGGCTCAGCCTTTCTCATTACGTTATATGCTGGTTGACGGTCAGGGTAACTTCGGTTCCGTGGACGGTGACTCTGCAGCAGCGATGCGTTATACCGAAGTGCGTATGTCGCGTATAGCCGGAGAATTATTAGCCGATCTGGACAAAGAAACAGTCGACTATGTGCCTAACTACGACGGCACTGAAATGATCCCAGCTGTATTACCTACTAAAATCCCAAACCTGCTGGTGAACGGCTCGTCTGGTATTGCAGTAGGTATGGCGACCAATATTCCGCCACACAATTTAAATGAAGTGATTGATGCCTGTCTGGCGTTAATTGCCAATCCGGATATCAGCATTCCTGAACTGATGGAACTGATGCCAGGACCAGATTTCCCGACAGCAGCTATTATCAATGGCCGTCGAGGCATTGAAGAAGCCTACCGTACCGGTCGTGGTAAGGTCTATATCCGCGCCAGAACTCATATCGAAACCGACGAAAAAACAGGTCGTGAGACTATTGTTGTCGATGAAATTCCTTATCAGGTCAACAAAGCACGTCTGATTGAAAAAATCGCCGAGCTGGTCAAAGAAAAACGCATCGAAGGCATTTCAGCATTACGCGACGAGTCTGATAAAGACGGTATGCGTATTGTGATTGAAGTGAAACGTGGCGAATCATCAGACGTATTGATCAACCATTTGTATACCCAAACTCAGATGCAAACTGTGTTTGGTATCAATATGGTTGCCCTGGATCAGGGCCAGCCGAAGTTGATGGGTTTAAAGCACATGCTGCAATGTTTTGTGCTGCACCGCCGCGAAGTGGTAACACGCAGAACAGTTTATGATTTACGCAAAGCCCGTGACCGTGCTCATATCTTAGAAGGCTTGGCTATTGCTCTTGCCAACATCGATGAAATCATTGATTTAATCAAAAACTCATCAAGCCCGGCCGATGCCAAACAAGGTTTAGTCGCTCGTGGCTGGCAGTTGGGTGATGTCAGCGCCATGTTAGAACGTGCCGGTGAAAACGCGGCTCGTCCTGAATGGCTGGAAGCGCATTTTGGTATTCGTGATGGCGAGTATTTCCTGACTGAACAACAGGCTCAGGCGATCTTAGATTTACGTTTACACAAACTGACGGGTCTGGAACATGAAAAGATTCTGGACGAGTACAAAGAGCTATTAATACTGATTGCTGAGTTATTACACATTCTGGGTAGCCCGGAGCGTTTAATGGAAGTGATCTGTGAAGAGTTAGAAGCTGCCAAAGCCCAATATGGTGATGCCCGTCGTACTGAAATTCAGGACAACGCGATGGATATCAACATGGAAGACTTGATCACTGAAGAAGACGTGGTCGTGACTCTGTCGCATTTAGGCTACGCCAAGTATCAGGCTCTGTCTGACTATGAAGCTCAGCGTCGTGGTGGTCGTGGTAAAGCGGCAACTACAGTAAAAGATGAAGACTTTGTCGATCAGCTGCTGATCGCCAGCACCCACGATACGATTTTGTGTTTCTCTAACCGTGGTCGTCTGTACTGGATGAAGGTGTATCAATTACCTCTGGCCTCCCGTCAGGCGCGTGGTAAGCCAATAGTTAACTTACTGCCGTTGGAAGAAAACGAACGTATCACCGCTATTCTGCCGGTTCGTGAATACGAAGAAGGCAAGTATGTGTTTATGGCGACCGCCAACGGTACTGTGAAGAAAACATCACTGACTGAATACTCTCGTCCACGTAGCAACGGTATTATTGCCGTGAACCTGAACGAAGGCGATCAGCTGATTGGTGTGGATATTACAGACGGCAACAGCCAGATCATGTTGTTCTCGGATGACGGTAAAGTAGTGCGCTTTAAAGAAGATCAAGTGCGACCTATGGGCCGTGGAGCTACTGGTGTTCGTGGTATCCGTTTACGCGAAAACGGCTCTGTGGTGTCATTGATTGTTCCGAAGAGCGAAGGCGCTATTCTGACAGTGACTGAAAACGGCTACGGTAAACGTACCGCGCTGCAGGAATACCCAGAGAAGAGCCGCGCTACTCAAGGCGTGGTCTCTATTAAAGTGTCAGAACGTAACGGTCTGGTGGTAGGTGCAGTACAAGTGAATGCGCTGGATGAAATCATGCTGATTTCTGACAAAGGCACACTGGTACGGACCCGCGTCAGCGAAGTTTCACAAGTAGGCCGTAACACAGCTGGTGTTATTCTGATCCGTACCATTGAAGGTGAAAAAGTAGTAGGTGTACAACGCATCGACGAAATTCAGGATCAGGACGAAGTAGCAGCCGCAGAAGCGGAAGCTGCAGCATTAGCCGCACAAAATCCAACAGAGGATACTGTAGCGGACGGCGAAGAAGAGTAAGACTGTGAATAAGGGGCCAGATCACATTATTCAAAAAATAATGTGATCTGGCCCCTTTTTTATTTCTGTCTTTTGTAAAGTGCGTTAAAGTAGCGGCTGTTTAGAAAGAGCCGTCCAGACGTCAGGATTATTCGTAGACAGCACTTTTAGATACCCAAGTATCTTGAAGTTGCGGGGAGGCGACAAACCAGTGAGACCCCAGGAGCATAGTCAACCTATGTGGCTGGGGCGGGATGGTGCAGTTAACAAAGCCGCAGCTTCAAGTAAGACGGGTATAAACCAAGGCCACAATAACAAAGCTCATCCCAAGATGACCCAAAGCCGTTTTCTAATTTGTTTTTCATTCTATAAAGCGTTGTAACAGGAGCAAGAGATGACCACCTATAACTTTTGTGCTGGCCCGGCTATGTTGCCGGTGGAAGTGATGCAACAGGCACAGGAAGAGTTGATCAACTGGCATGGTCGCGGCTGCTCCATTATGGAGATGAGTCACAGAGGCAAAGATTTTATGCAGGTTGCGGCTCAGGCAGAGCAGGACCTGCGCGATTTATTGTGCATACCAGCCAACTACAAAGTGCTGTTTATGCACGGTGGTGGCCGTGGTCAGTTTTCTGCGGTGCCACTGAATTTAGCTAAAACAGGTGTCAGTGCAGATTATATTGTCTCAGGCGCCTGGTCTAAGGCTGCGGTTGAAGAAGCTGAAAAATTCACTGCGTTAAAAGCTCAGGCTATTCAGTTTAAGCAAGATGGTCTTCGCACTTTAGTGCCTGCATCCGACTGGCAGCTCAATGACAATGCCAGCTTCGTGCATTTTTGCCCGAACGAAACTGTGGATGGCATGGAGTTTATCGATTTACCCAGCACCAAAGCGCCTTTAGTGGCCGATCTGTCATCCACCATCTTGTCGCGTCATATTGATGTCAGCCGATATGGCGTAATTTACGCCGGTGCCCAGAAAAATATCGGGCCTTCAGGTTTAACTTTGGCCATAGTGCGTGAAGACTTGTTACCAGCCAAAGGTAGCAGTATTCCTAGTGTTTTGGATTATCGTTTGGCCGCTGACAACGACAGTATGTTTAATACACCTCCTACTTATGCCTGGTATCTGGCTGGTTTAGTCTTCCAGTGGCTGAAGCGTCAGGGTGGTGTTGATGCTATGCAACTGCGTAACACACTCAAAGCACAAACCTTGTATGGCTATATCGACCAAAGCGATTTTTATCGTAATGACGTCGCGCCACAGTTCCGCTCGTCGATGAACGTACCGTTTTTATTAGGTGACGAAACGCTGAACGACTTGTTTGTCAACGAAGCCGAAGCCAATGGTTTGTTGGCATTAAAAGGCCATCGTATGGTCGGCGGTATGCGCGCCAGTATCTACAATGCTATGCCATTAGAAGGCGTACAAACTTTAGTAACCTTTATGAAAGAATTTGAGCGGGTGCACGGCTGATGAAAACTTTAACCTTAGAGCCTATCGCTAAAGTGGAAGGCGTGGTGCATTTACCTGGTTCAAAAAGTATCTCCAACCGGGCTTTATTGCTGGCCGCTTTAGCCAAAGGCACAACCCGCATTACTAATTTGCTCGACAGCGACGATGTCAGCCATATGCTTAATGCCTTAACAGCGCTGGGTGTACAGTTTTCGTTATCTGCGGATAAAACAGTGTGCGAAATCACTGGTGTGGCTGGCGTATTTCAGCACAAAGAACCTCTTGAGCTGTTTTTAGGCAACGCCGGCACAGCGATGCGCCCCTTAACTGCAGCTCTGGCTGTGTCCAATGTCGATGTAACCTTAACAGGTGAGCCACGGATGTACGAACGTCCTATTGGTCATTTGGTAGATGCCTTGCTGCAATGGAATGCCGATATCGAGTACCTGCAGCACAAAGACTATCCGCCGCTGCGTATTCGCGGTAAAGCCCTGGCTGGCGGTAAAATCAGTATTGATGGCTCTGTCTCCAGTCAGTTTTTAACTGCAGTACTGATGGCTGCACCTTTATTATCCGGTGACAGTGAAATTGTCATTAGCGGTGAGCTGGTGTCTAAACCTTATATTGATATTACTTTGGCCTTGATGGCACGTTTTGGCGTTGCTGTGGAAAACAAGAACTATCAGAGCTTTGTTGTCAAAGGCAATCAGCAGTATCAGTCGCCTGGTGATTTCTTAGTTGAAGGGGATGCATCTTCTGCTTCTTACTTCCTCGCAGCTGCTGCTATTAAAGGCGGCACCATTAAAGTCACAGGCATTGGCAAAAATGCAGTGCAGGGCGATATTCACTTTGCCGACGCTTTAGAGGCGATGGGAGCGACAGTAGACTGGGGTTATGACTACATTTCGGTTACCCGTAACCAACTTAGAGGCATAGACCGTGATTACAACGCTATTCCTGATGCCGCTATGACCATTGCGACTACGGCTTTATTCGCCGAAGGACCAACAGCAATCCGTAATGTCTACAACTGGCGCGTGAAGGAAACCGATCGTTTAGCAGCTATGGCGACAGAACTGCGTAAAGTAGGTGCTGAAGTGGAAGAAGGTGAAGATTACATTTTAATCACACCACCAACGACACTGAAACATGCCAGCATCGCGACCTACAACGATCACCGGATGGCCATGTGCTTCTCTTTGGTTGCATTAAGTAATACGGCTGTAACTATTGAAGACCCGGATTGTACCCGTAAAACATTTCCTCAATACTTTGAAGTATTTAGCACACTCAGCACCTTAGCCTGAAAAATAACGCGTAACCTGAATGGTTACGCGATCCCTTTGATTAATCCGCGCTTTTTGTCATTTATTTCTGTATAATGCCGCATCTTTTTGTGTGTTCGACTGTTTTGGAGGCAGAATGCAACAAGCGCCGGTAATTACCATTGATGGACCAGGTGGCTCAGGGAAAGGCACTATTTGCCGTTTAGTTTCCCAAAAACTGGGCTGGCATCTGCTGGATAGCGGAGCGATTTATCGTGTATTAGCTTTAGCTGCTATCCATCATCAGATTGACCCTTCTGACGAAGAAGCATTACAGCCTTTGGCTGCTCACCTTGATGTGCAGTTTAACTGTGACGAGCAAGGCAATACCCGCATTACGCTGGAAGGCGAAAATGTCACTCATACCATACGTACTGAAGAAGTAGGGTCAGTGGCCTCTAAAATTGCCTCTTTGCCACGTGTACGTGAAGCCTTGTTACGCCGTCAACGTGCTTTTAAAGAAGCTCCGGGCTTAGTCGCAGATGGCCGTGATATGGGCACTGTGGTGTTCCCACAGGCAGAAGTTAAAATCTTTTTAACAGCCGACGCGTCAGAGCGCGCCAGACGGCGTTATTTAGAGTTGAAAGAAAAGGGCCATGATGTTAACATCGGCGACCTTTTGAGCGAAATACAGGCCCGTGACGAACGGGATATGAATCGCGCCGTAGCGCCTTTAAAGCCTGCAAGCGATGCATACATGCTGGATTCGACCAATAAATCCATTGAACAAGTGTTGGACGAGGTTCTCAACGTCTGTAAAAAGTTGAACCAGGCCTAGACCTTCACGTTGGACAGCTTGTCGCAAGGAAGATGACAAGTTAACTTAGCAACCCCATGACACAGGACTGTGCGTGGAGCACTTAAACTGAAAAAGTGAATATGACTGAAAATTTTGCACTACTGTTTGAGGAAAGCCTCAAGACTATCGAAACTCGCCCTGGTTCTATCGTTAAAGGAACCATCGTTGCTATCCATAAAGACGTAGTACTGGTTGACGCCGGTCTGAAATCTGAAGCAGCAATCCCGGTTGAACAATTCAAAAACCTGGCTGGCGAGATTGAAGTGAGCGTTGGTGACATCATCGACGTAGCTCTGGACGCGGTAGAAGACGGTTTCGGTGAAACCTTATTATCTCGTGAAAAAGCTAAACGCCATGAATCCTGGGTTCGCCTGGAAAAAGCTTGTGAAGATAAAGTTACTGTTATCGGTATCATCACTGGCAAAGTTAAAGGCGGTTTCACTGTCGAAGTCGATGGTATCCGTGCATTCCTGCCTGGTTCATTAGTTGACGTGCGTCCGGTACGTGACACATTACACTTAGAACACAAAGAACTTGAGTTCAAAGTAATCAAATTGGATCAGAAGCGTAACAACGTGGTTGTATCACGTCGTGCTGTGATCGAATCTGAAAGCAGTGCTGAGCGCGATACACTGTTACAAAACTTAGAAGAAGGCATGGAAGTTAAAGGTATCGTTAAGAACCTGACTGACTACGGTGCATTCGTAGATTTAGGTGGCGTTGACGGTTTACTGCACATCACTGACATGGCTTGGAAACGTGTTAAACACCCAAGCGAAATCGTCAATGTTGGCGACGAAATCCCAGTTAAGGTTCTGAAGTTTGACCGTGAGAAACAACGTGTTTCTTTAGGTCTGAAGCAAATGGGTGAAGATCCATGGGCCGCTATCGCTTCACGTTACCCAGAAGGTGCTCGCATCACTGGTCGCGTAACTAACCTGACTGATTACGGCTGCTTCGTAGAAATCGAAGAAGGCGTTGAAGGTTTAGTACACGTTTCAGAAATGGACTGGACTAACAAAAACATCCACCCATCTAAAGTTGTTAACTTAGGTGATTCAGTGGAAGTTATGGTTCTGGAAATCGACGAAGAACGTCGTCGTATTTCTTTAGGTCTGAAACAATGTAAAGCCAACCCATGGGAAGAGTTCGCTAAGGGCTTCAACAAGGGTGACCGCGTATCTGGTAAGATCAAGTCAATCACTGACTTCGGTATCTTCATCGGTTTAGACGGTGGCATCGACGGTTTAGTACACCTGTCAGACATCAGCTGGAATTCAACTGGCGAAGACGCTGTACGTGAATTCAAGAAAGGCGACGAAGTACACGCAGTTGTGTTACAAGTTGACCCAGAGCGCGAGCGTATCTCTTTAGGCATCAAGCAATTAGACGAAGACCCGTTCAACGGCTACCTTGCTGATAACAAAAAAGGTGCTATCGTTAAAGGCAACGTAACTGCAGTTGACGCGAAAGGCGCTACTGTAATGCTGGAAGGTGGTGTTGAAGGTTACGTTCGCGTATCTGACATCGCTCGTGAGCGTATCGAAGACGCTACTACAGTATTAAAAGTTGGCGAAGAAGTAGAAGCTCGCCTGATGGGTGTTGACCGCAAAAACCGCGTAATCAGCCTGTCAATCAAAGCGAAATTCGAAGCTGAAGAAAAAGAAGCTATGGACACTATCAAAAAGCAGGATGATACTGATTTTGGTGGTAACGCTATGGCCGAAGCATTCAAAGCTGCTCAAAAAGCTGACTAATTGATGCTTGTATAGAAGGGCTGGAGCATTTGCTCCGGTCCTTCATTCTACTGATACAGCGGAGGGTCCATGACCAAATCTGAATTGATCGAAAAACTGTCTACTGATTTTTCTCATGTCCAGGTGAAGGATATTGAATCTTCAGTCAAAGAAATTCTGGAACAAATGGCCACCTCACTGGCGAATAACGAGCGTATCGAAATTCGTGGTTTTGGTAGTTTTTCTCTGCATTACCGCGCACCTCGTGTAGGTCGCAATCCAAAAACCGGCGATAAAGTGGAATTAGATGGCAAATACGTGCCTCATTTCAAACCGGGTAAAGAATTACGTGACCGGGTGAAAACTAACACCTGATCTCTTTTCAGCTAAAAAACGGGGTTGACGGAGTTTTGACCAGATTTTTTTATGTTGTATTTATTATTGCCCTGATTGTTTTCGGGCTTATTCTGGGTTCCCTCAATCAGCAAGTTGCTGAGTTTAATTATCTTATTGCAAAAACAGAACTCAGAGTGGTGGATATCGCCGCTCTGTTTTTAGTCTCTGGTTTTCTACTTGGCCTGAGTGTGTCTATGGCCTTTATCCTGAAGGCAAAAACCAAAGGTTGGTTTGCTAAATCTTCAGATAAAACCTGATCCCTATGCTGGAACTGTTATTTCTGTTACTTCCTGTCGCCGCTGCTTACGGCTGGTTTATGGGCCGCAACAGCGAAAAACAAAAAGAGCTTAAGGGCAGGGCTTCCGTAACTAAAAACTTATCCTCTGGCTTAAATTTCCTGCTGACTGATCAGGAAGACAAAGCTATTGAGCAATTACTGCAATTGCTTGATGTCGAAGCCGCAACTATTGATACCTATCTGGCATTAGCCAACCTGTTCCGTCGCCGTGGTGACTGGGATAAAGCCATTCGTATTCATGAGAAGTTGCATCAGTTAAAACTGCCAAAACAACAGGCACAAAAAATACAGTTTGAGCTGGCCAAAGATTACTTTAGTGCGGGTTTATACGATAGAGCCGAGCCTTTATTAAGCGCATTGGTTCAGGCCGAGAGCATTCGCGAAGCTGTGTTAAAACAACTCTTTAGCTTATTTACAGCCACTCACGAATGGCAAAAAGCTATGGATTTCCGTGCTGTAGTCGAACAGACAGATTCCCGTTCATTGCGTATTGGTGTGGCGAATTTTAGCTGTGAAGCCTGGCGGAAAGAACCAGCTCCAAGCGATGCGTACCGCCAGTTGATCCAACGTTATCCGGTATCCTTGCGGCCCAAATACGAGCTGGCAAAAAAGCTGATTGCCGAAGAAGAATTTACCGAAGCGCGTGAGCTGTTGCTGGCCATACTGCAACAACGGCCTCAATGGGCTGCAGAGTTATTGCCTTTAGTAGAACAGACAACTCCAGAACCGGCAGAGTGGCAACAATTACTTACTGAACTTAGCCGTAAACATAAAAACATCAGCGCTATAGCAGAGCTGGCACAGTTTTACGCGCAGGGCGAGAACCTGCAGCAAGCTGAAAATTTACTGACGGATAAATTGAAGCAGCAGCCGAATATCCGCTTGTTTTTAAAATTCATTCAAATCAGACGGTTACAAGATCCGTCTGAGCCACATCTGGCTGAAATAGAACAAATGCTACAGGCTTATCTGGATACCAAAGTGCTGTATCATTGCCGCAATTGTGGTTTTAAAACCAAACAACCTTATTGGCTCTGTCCGTCTTGCCAGCAGTGGGAAACAGTAGAGCCAATGACCGGCATAGACGGTCGCTGATCTGACAAAGAAGAGAACGTGATGAATAACACCAGTCCTATAGTGGTCGCATTAGACTTTGAACAAAAATCCGCAGCACTGAATTTAGTCAGCCAACTTGACCCGGCTTTATGTCGCTTAAAAGTCGGCAAAGAGATGTTTACTCACTTTGGTCCGGACTTTGTCAAAGAGCTGCATCAGCGCAAGTTTGATGTGTTTTTAGACCTGAAATTTCACGATATTCCAAATACAGTGGCTAAAGCCGTGAAAGCCTCTGCAGATTTAGGCGTGTGGATGGTGAACGTGCATGCATCTGGTGGCAGTCGTATGATGATTGCAGCCCGTGAAGCCTTAGAAAGCTTTGGCACAGAAAAACCTCTGCTGATTGCTGTCACCGTATTGACCAGTATGGAGCAAAGTGATTTAGTGGAGTTGGGTATTAATTTAACGCCACAACAGCAGGTACTAAGACTGGCAGGGCTGGTTGATAAGTCAGGACTTGATGGCGTGGTTTGTTCTGCACAAGAAGCTGTTGAATTAAAACAGCAATTTGGTAAAGAATTCTGTTTAGTGACCCCAGGTATTCGCCCATCTTTTGCCACTGCTGATGATCAAAAAAGGGTGATGACTCCAGCTGACGCGTTAAAGGCTGGTGTAGACTATATGGTGATAGGGCGCCCAATTACCAAAGCAGCCGATCCGTTATCCGCTTTACAACAAATTTACCGGGAGATTTACCCCGCGCATTAAGAAAAAAGGAGCTTTTATTTGGATGCAGTGAATTTAACAATCCTGGTTGCAGGGGCTCTGTTTTTCTCCAGTATCGTTGCTACTCTGATCTCGGCGCGCTTAGGTGCGCCTTTATTATTAATTTTCCTCGTCATTGGCATGCTGGCCGGTGAAGACGGTCTGCTGGGCATCAAGTTTGGTAATCCTGATGTTGCTCTGCTGATTGGCTCTATAGCCCTTGTCATTATTCTGTTTGATGGTGGTATGCGAACTCATCCGGACAGAGTTCGGGTAGTCTTAGCGCCAGCAGCGGTATTGGCCACTTTAGGTGTAGTACTAACCTGTGGCATTTTAGGTGTGGCAGCTTCTTATCTGTTTAATTTGACCTTGCTCGAAGGCTTATTGTTGGGCGCCATATTAAGCTCAACTGACGCCGCTGCTGTATTTTCTATCTTCCAGTCTGCCGGCTTAAATATTAAAGAGCGGGTGGCATCCACATTGGAAATAGAGTCGGGTAGTAACGACCCTATGGCGGTGATGTTGACCTTTACTCTGGTTGGCGTTTTAGCAGGCCAAAGTGAATTGAACTGGTCTTTGTCGACCGTATTTTTTCAGCAAGCCATAGTAGGCGCAGCAGTAGGGTATGGAGCAGGGCGCTTCTTTGTTTTGTTGTGTCGAAAACTGCCATTAAGTGCTGCCTTTTTCCCTTTACTGGCTGTCTCTTATGCGCTGCTGATTTATGGCTTAACCAACCAATTTGGCGGCAGCGGCTTTCTGGCTGTGTATTTAATGGGCTTTTTAATAGGCAATGCCCGTTTACCACAAATTCAGCAGATTTTACGTATGCACGACGGTTTAGCCTGGCTCAGTCAAATCATTATGTTTTTGATGTTGGGTTTATTGGTCACGCCAAGCAAATTGATGGAATATGCAATTCCTGCGCTGATATTGGCCTTGGTAATGATTTTTATCGCCCGGCCTATAGCGGTATTTTTAAGCCTGGTGCCATTTCATTTTCCAAAGAAAGATCAGGTATTTATCAGCTGGGTAGGGCTTCGTGGTGCAGTGCCTATTATTCTGGCGTTATTCCCATGGTTAGCTGGCGTGCCGAATAAAGATTTGTACTTTAATGTCGCGTTTTTCGTGGTGATTGTATCCTTGCTCATTCAAGGCTGGTCTATAGCGCCGGTCGCACGCTGGCTAAAACTTGAAGTACCGCCAGAGCCAGGCCCGGATCATTCGATGACACTGGATAGCGTCGACAGCAATGATTTACTGCAGGTGTTGTCCTTTAAAGTCGGCAAAGGTTCACCTATCGTAGACAGCGACTGGCAGCAACTGAATATGTCGCCGGATGTCAGCTACTTAGGTGTGCTACGTAAAGGCGAATGGATCAAAGCCGAGCAAAGCCCAAGCTTTCAACTGAACGATATGCTGCTGGTATTAAGTAAAGCCAAAGATGTAAAAGTAGTCAGTGACAAAGTGTCCACCAGCGCAGAGCAAACCTCGTTGGATAAACTGGACTTCTTCGGCGACTTCGTATTAAACGGCGAAATCACCTTAAACGAGCTGGATGCTTTCTATAGCATTAAATTCGCTGAAGATCAGGACCCAACCCAAAGCCTGTCCGAATACATCACCGAAAAATTCCACAGACGTGTGGTGGTTGGCGACCAGGTGCAGCTGGATCAGTTAGTACTGACAGTACGTCAAATAGACGACCACGACCAAATACTGCAGGTGGGTATTAAGTCGGCTTGATATATAGAGACATAAACATGATGCCTGATAAATGAATTGAATCAGGCATCAGACTCTTAAACTTCTTGAACATCTGGATTACGGTAGCGGGTTAAGTTGGTAACCCAAAGTGACTATAGCAACCAGTATCCATCCGATTATTTCAAATTCATCCATAAACGCTCCAAAAATTAGTGTTGTTTTGGGCAGATGTAATAATACGCGATTCAATCCTAACTTTTAGGAGAACTATAGGTTTTAGAAAAGGAACTGGGTTTATCATTGCGAGGTGTACCTTCAAATCGAGGTATAAACTTAAAGTGCTGCAAACGAATACCCATATGAGTGAGTCTATCTCTTGGCGGACGAACTGCAGAGATAGCCTGAGCTACGACCGTAGGTAGCTGCTGTTCAAATTCTTTACCCATAGTGCAAGAGTAAATCTTTAAATCAATTAGCTTTCTGTTTGCCACATCATGTTTAAAACTTACAGTGCAAGACTTTCCGCGATGGTATTCATAGAGCCGAACCCGACGATGAATTTCATTTTGAAGCGAAGTGTTATAGACCTGCATAGCATTGAAGCTGTTGACCTCAACAGATTTTTTGTCAGGATTAGCCTGATGCTCATAAAGCTTTTTAGAGACTGGTTTATTAGGTTCAGCAACATAGTGTTGAGCGAATAAAGGGAAGGCCGCCAAAGTCATCAAACATATAAGTGAGCGATACACGTCTAGAGTTCCTTTCATTGATACATGCATTACCAATGTACAGTCTAAACCCATAGCAGTGCAACACGAGTTTGAAGTCAGTAGTTAGCTCAATATATTCAATTTAACTTATCTTTAGTTCTCAGCTACTTCACGTGTTGATATTAATAATTTTAATATAAAATTCATTGCCTTACGTCTTTTTTTAAGTGCTTATAGTTTGTTTCAATTCATGAACCTTCTTTTTTAATCGCCTTTTCGGATAAAAAAGTAGGTTTATATTCCATACTGAAGCATGACTTATTAAAAACAACGAATGCGAACAAGGGGACGTCCAATGCGAGATGATCTACCGTGGGACCAGATTTTTTGTTTACTTGATTGTAAATGGCAGCGCCATATTCTCACCCAGTTAAGACACCATCAAAAAGTAGTTATCCTTAAATCAGTAGGCCTCAGGGCAGGTATAGCTGATAGTGAATTAGACTATGCTTCCGACGAAATATACATAGATGACGCTCTGCTGGCGTATTCAACAATCTTGATTGACATACCCTCTTTTAACGAAGAATTGCTTCAAAAGATAGTGTCCTTATTCAAGGAAGAAACAGATTCTGTTCCACAAGACGACAATCAGCCAGAATTAAATAAAAATTCATCAGAAACAAAAGCACTTCCAAACCACGGAAGTAGTCCAAACCGCAAGTTTCAAAAAAACGAGAAAAATGAACGATTGCAAAACGCTGGCGAATCGCTCACTCGACCGACAACCTATAAAGAAAAGTTAACCCCTTCCTATAATTACTCAAAGAATAGTGGGTATCTTAGCAATAAGACGGTGCCGTCTTTAGAGCAACAAGCTGCTTTGGATCTATGCGATAGTGGCTTAATAGTGAATAGCTTTGCAGGTACCGGCAAGACCACTCTTGCAAGTCATATCGTTGATAAACTTGGTCACTCGAACACCATTTATGCAGCATTTTTGCGAGAGAACCGAGAAGAAGCTAAGGAGCGAGTCACTAGCCAAGCGTTTACACAAGATGCATTGGCTGTTCAGCATGCCCTAAAACACTCGCCATTTGCTTCTTCTTTCGATCCCAATGACATGAAAAAGTTTTCAGAATCAACCGCGGTTCAGATTGTTCTCGGATTGCCTAATAAGTTGGATATCGGCTCAAAAATAGCCAAATACTACACACTTTCTCGTCTAGTTCAGGATACGGTTTACAATTACTGCAACAGTATTGATAACTCACTACAGCCCAAGCATGTACCAGTAAATGTCATTAGTCCTCAGGCAATAGAGGCATTCGTTAATTGGGGAAATTGCTATTGGGAGTTCTTAATATCTCGTCATGAACACGATAATCACATTATTAAATTCCATCACTTGATGAAGTTCTGGTCTTTGAGGCCAGATATACAACTCCCATATGAGCTGTCCAATATCATTGTTGATGAAGCACAAGATACTAACGGTGCCTTTTTCAGAGTTATGCAGAATCATGCGGACAGAAACTTAATCGTGATAGGTGACAGGCATCAGCAACTATTTAAGTGGCGTGGCGCAGTTAATACGATGAACCTGTTTAATCTACCGAAGCGGTATTTGACTATATCTCGCAGATTTGGGGAGTCAATAGCAATAGGTGCAAACAATGTTCTCGCGATGCATAGTGAACCTCCAGTAAGCAAAGTAGGTGGTAATACTGAGGTCAATTCTGAAATAATTTTTTATCAGCCAGACGAAGTATTCCCAGGGCAAGTTGGCGCAATATTGACACGTACTCGTACCGAGATCATCGCTATAGCTAAAAATGAACTCGAAAAGGGGAATGCTATTAGTGTAAAAACTGAATTTACTAGTGTGCGTTATTTGTGTCAAAACATTGTTGCGCTTGCAAATCAGGACAGAAAGCGTATCACTAATTCGTATATATCCAAGTGTCACTCGATATCTAATCTAGAAACAGAGCTGGATAACAATCCTGACGGAGATATATATTTTGCGTTCAAACTGTATCAAAAGTACAAAGAACAAGTTCTGGCCATTATTGACCATGTTGAGCAAATGAATCAGCCTGAATCAGAGGCGACTCGAGTCATAAGCACAACTCATGCATTAAAAGGAAGAGAGTGGGACACCATTGTTATTTCAACTGACTATTTATATCTATTGGAATCACCTAGAGCAGATATTGATGATGAACTCTGCGTTTTATATGTTGCTCTCACACGAGCGAGGAAAAAAGCTTATATCCCATATGGCTTAAAAAAGTATTTTTCAAAATAATAGTCTAGCTAGTTGATAAACTCGCTTCCAGAAGATGTTGCCATGTGTTGCACAGTTAAGCAGTATATGAACTGAAGTCAGCAAAATACAGTTCTTGTCAGTAATGGGAGTGAACACTAAATGGGAACATCTATAGAGCTCTGCATTAGCAATGTATCCCTATCATACTCCAAGAATTCAATGGGGATCGATTACGGATTTTTATTTCAGCAAAGTGATTTATTTCGTCGCAAGAACGACTTAATAAACTATGACTACTACGAGGAACATCCTGAAGAAAAGGAGACGCTAGGTGAGGCCGAAGAGCTTTTTGCAAGAACTCTAGTTCGTATCTCGCCTCGACTTAAGATTCTTGGTCACACAATTGATACCGCTCGAGCCGAATATCAGGCAGTAGTAGAGGAAGCGATCGGATATGCTGACGACAGAGCCCCTGAAGAGCTAGAAAATTACTATCTTACGTTTGAAGATTTCTGCAATTTAGCTTGCAGCTATCCACTTAATGATCTGATGGATGATTATTTTGATTACAACACACCGGATAGAGATACCCTTTGCCAGGGACGGTTTGTGAATCATATTGAAGAAATTAGTCGAATTCCTCAGAATGAAAACTCTGATTTCTATTGGTCTGAAACTAGCTTTTTTTCTTCAAAATTTTGCATTCTTAGCGCAGAGTCAATGCTGCAAATCTTTGCCTTAAATCCCGCCAACTTTGAAATAGAAGTAACATGGGAGTTTGGTCCTATTGTTCATGCCGGTTGGGTCGCACGTGATGAATTTCGGCCTGGTGCACGGAAAATGCAAAAAATTCTGATCGCAACAGAGGGCTCATCCGATGCACATATCATTCGGCGGTCTCTCGATGTACTAAGTCCTGATGTGGCAGATTTTTTCAATTTTGTTGACGGTGATGATCGGCATCATTTTTGGGGGTCTAGCAATCTAGTTAAATTTGCAGAGGGACTTTTTCGAATTGACGTCATTAACCAAGTATTATTCGTTTTCGACAACGATGCGGAGGGAGTAGACGCTTTTCGTAAGTTAGAAAAACTTAAGCTCCCAGCCAACATGCGAGCGATGCTGCTACCAAATCTTGATGAATTTCGGCGATTTTTAACTCGTGGCCCAGAGGGAACTAGCGAATCTGATATTAATGGACGAGCTGCAGCGATTGAATGTTATCTAGATCTTCGTTTGGAGCAATATCAAGCTCCTGTCGTCATATGGAGTAATTATAAAAAGGACATAGACACATGGCATGGGGCATTGGAATTCAAAGAGTCATATTCTAAACATTTTTACGAGCAGTCCGACGAGCAACTGAGAAGCGGTAGCTACGATGTTTCTAAATTATTAAGGTTGACTGATGCACTACTTCAACAGTCTGTCTTAGTCATTCCTGCTGTTTGATGTATACCCTTGGGTTTCGAGAAAGAATCAGAACCAAGCTGTGTCGTCTTTCAGCCTATAAAGCTAACTCAATATGGTCTTTTTAACGATTCCTAGATCCGCTTCAGAAAACCATTACGCATGTAACTAATAACCACCAACTGGATTTAAAAACAGCACTGTAATATAACACAGTGGTTTGGTTGCAAAAGCATAGTTAACGTTTTATCCTCAGACTTAGTATCGATATACTATTCCTTTACGGGAGGGGGAGTATGGCCAATTTCGGAGTCTTCACATTTCAATCAATCGAAGCAATTCAAGAATTAGAAGGCTTTCGATCTGAGAATCCCATATCCATTGGTACCTACAGGCGCGTAATTGGTGACTATGAATTACCAGAAGAGATAAAATGTTTTCAGCTCAAAAAAAATGGTCATCTTTGCCTACATAATCACAAACACGGGTACGTAATCGAACTACAAGATAACTCAATTTCGGTGATTGGAAACACCTGTGTAAAAGGGTATGCCGAGACAACCAGGCTTAAAGCAGACATCAATTTTTATCAGAATCAAAAGCGAAGACAAATACAGCAGGAGTATCTTCAAACTTTACTTGAAACGGTTGAGCCTCAACTCCAACAGCTCAAAGCAATTGGTGATGCTGTAATTACCGAAAGTAAAGTCGTTAAAGAACTTCGAACAGAGATGACTAGCATCATCCAAAGAGTCGACGATATGAATCGTAATCAGAGATGGAGTGTTCAGATCTGGGCCAAACGAGACAACGGAAAGGATGAGGAAGGCAATAAAATTTACAAGCGCTTTCTTGACAGCTTAGGGTCGCTAAAGGGAGCTACATACCTCAACCCTTCGCGATATACCTCATTGTATAAGAATATCATGGCTATTTTTAGCGCATACGAAATTGCAGAAGACCGTTCAAAAAATGGAACCCTTTCTGAACTGTCTAAAAAATATCTTAGTAGTCTAACCTCCCAACTTAACGAATGTGTTCGCCTTAACGATGACTATCAGAGTATAGCTGCAGACAGAGAAGAATTTTTTCATCTTCAAAATTTACAATTACTGTGTTACCTGACTGATGACATATCAACCAGATTAAAGCTGGCAAAGCTCGTTTTGTCTTGTACAGGTAGAAATAACGTATCTAGGCCTCAAGCTAAGAGTTGGCTGAGTGAAATGGATACGTCATACCAGAATAAACTGAAAGCGATTAAGGTCTATGCAGCCTAATAAGTAATTAAACTCGGTAAATTATTTCACCAAACCAGGAAACAACATGATCCTTGACTCAATAAAGGCAAAAGTACTGATTGACGTAGCAGAGGGAGCAACATATGCCGAAGCTGCACAAAACAATAATCTTAAGGTTACTCAAATTCGACACGCAGTTGAAAAAGTGTGCCGAATATTAAAGCTTCCTTCAGAGTTATCCGATATCCGGACTAATCCAAATACATATATTGAAGCAGCTAAAACAATCACTGAAGCCCCTAAATATGCATTGAGGGGCGAACTCAGAAAAAGTTTGGAAACAGTTTTACGTATGAGATCGTCTGATCAACTAACTCCAGCTTACCTGTCTAAATTTACCGCCTCATCTTTACTGAATATCGGTATATCAATGATTTCACTAGCTGAAATTCAAGAGTGGATGGCAAATAATGAAACTTCATTAAAACACGGCGAACTGGACTCAAAGGCATTGAATGCATCAAAGATGGCACTTTGGGTTCTCGATGCTTTTGGGTTTGATGTTCAGAGAGTACATTCAGAACTCAATAGAATATGTAAGGAAGAAGCCGAGTAGATATGGATACTGTCAACCTTGTGGTCGATAGTGTTGACATTAACCTCACCCCATATAATTAAAAAAGACTAACGATTTTCACTACATAGGGTCCATAGGCAAAATATGGAAATTACTAAACGTCAAATTCCGATTGTCGTAGACACCCGTCTGCAAGAATTGATATGGGTAGATTCTTTAGATTGGATTTACGAGCAGCACGAGTTACAAGAAATCCGCAAGGCTAACATTAAACATCGTCGATTTCTCTGCAAAAACTGTAACCAACTGGTCTATCTTCATGCAATGCGAGATGATGAAAGCAGGCACGGACATCAATATTATTTCAGTCATCCTGAGGGCATAGAGTGCGAGTGGAGATCTGATAAAAAATCAAGGGCCGAAGTTTATGCTGGAGTAGCGGAGGGCAACAGGCATTGGGAAATGAAAAAGCTTCTGGCAAACACTCTTTGCCAGCTATCAGACTGGGAAATTGTGGACGTTGATACCAAGTTTGTTTTTAACCCTGAAACACGCCAACGTGCAAAACCGGATCTTCATGCTAAGTATCAAGGTAGAGACGTTGTTTTTGAGATCCAGCTGCGCAGTGAATCACCTAGAGTTATCCAAGTAAGGCAAGCATTTTATAAAGAAAAAGGATGGCCCTTAATCTGGTTAAGTGCGGAGAACGAAGAGCTTATACTAGATTTTTTTGGCAAAGATCCTATATCTGTTAAACAAGTTCAGAAGGATATTGCTTTCAGCAATCGCGGAAATTGGTTTATCTTCAATAGTTTATTAGCTGAAAGCTCCCTAAAAAATAAACAACTTACGGTCATAGCTAAGGTTTGGGAACCTTATTTATCTAGTCTGAATATAAACTACGGTTGGAATCAATATAGTGTCACTTATACTCAACTCACCTATGAAAACGGTGAGGTGTTTTTTAGAGACTTTTTTGCCTTGGATAAAGCGATCAAAATAGATCTTGCAGAACAGGGGAAACAAAGTATTTTGGCAAATATAGAGGGATTCAACGCTCGAAATTGGAGTGACTTTTTAATTAAAGCAAAAAGCCGTTGGCCAACCCTAGATATGGAAGACGACAGTGACTGGTTACATGAAGTTTATAAAAATGACTTAGACAGACGTATACTTCAAGTGAAAGCGACCGTGCTCGCCATAATTCGGCATTATTCTTCTGGAATAGCAGGTGCATATCAGCGCTGGGAACGTGATCTATCCCCCAAATTTAAGACCATGACATTGATGAGATTTCCAATAAAATGGAACCAATGGAGATCTCAAAATGAAAAAACGTTACACCGAAGAACAAATCATCAAAGCCATCAAGCAGCAT